>Ga0105244_10000010_pt1 | contig 265799 bp, 199 predicted proteins | sample KBSM44metaG_FD_80423 | JGI IMG/M metagenome (GOLD analysis project Ga0105244, IMG submission 80423) | Miscanthus rhizosphere microbial communities from Kellogg Biological Station, Michigan, USA - KBS M4-4 metaG | ecosystem: Host-associated > Plants > Roots > Rhizosphere > Soil | place...
GTCTGATTAAAGAGAAATTCATACATACGATGGTTCTTTTCCATTTGTCTTTTACCCATCTGCACTTTGGTAGTATCTGTAAAATTGGCTACGTAATGCTCAAGAAATTCTTTGCTGTATTCATCAATGATGTTACGGGCTTTTTCGTCCTGAGGATCCGGAGCTTCCATCACCACGAGCTGATTCACGCGGTCAGGATATTCTAAAGCTGTTTTCAGTGCAATAAGACCTCCGAAACTATAGCCTACAAGGTGTACTTTTTCCAGTTGAAGGTGATCTATTAAACCTATTAAATCGGATGACATGTTGTCAAGATCGTACCCATCCAAAAAGCGTTCACTCATACCGTGGCTTTTCAGATCGTACATCACCACATGGAAATGCTTGGCCAGCACAGGGGCAATATTAAAATAATAAATGGACAGGTTACTGAACATACCGTGGATGAGTACCACGGTTTGTTCGGCTCCTTTGTTGAGTTCCTGTATATGAACTTGTCTGTTATTGACAGTGATTATTGGCATTCGTAGATATAATTGATGATCATACTAAGGTCAAGATTAATAAGCTGGTCAAGATCCATAGAAGATAACCAACCTGTAAAGTCGATCTGATCGCCAAAATGCGCCTTGATTTTTTCTGAGAAAGAAACAATCTCGATGCTGTCCATTTCAAGATCTTTGGTGAATGAACTTTCAGGAGTAATATCCATTTCTTCTACAAATTCAGCCCCAATCACTTCAGTAATAAAACCTTTTAATAAAGTAAAAAGTTCTTCGTGGTTCATTTTTAATGTTGCGTTTACAGTGTCCATCCGATAATATAATTTTTATGTTTAATAGTTTTGATTTCAATGTTGTTGATCCACAGGTGATCGTCTTTTATCATTTCGACTTCGAAGGCTTTAGGATTTCCTTTCAGTCCTGTTCCCAGGAACTTTCCGTAGGCTTCCTTGGCTACCCAGAAACGGGTGGTCCATTCGGCCTGATCTCTGTCTTTTAATAAGGCTGATTCTTTGTCGGTAAATACCATGTCGTAGAATCCTGAGCTGCGTTCTTCCATCAGTTCCATATCAATTCCTACAGATTTTCCATATCTCGCGATTCCTACGGCTTCTTTGCCTTTATGAGCTAAAGAAATATGAATATCTTCTGTAAAATCACTGATGAGGTAAGGTTTTCCTACTTCATCGGAACGAATTTCAAACGTGATCGGGAAGCAGGCATGATTTTTTTCCTGACGAAGGAGATTTCTTACAGCATCTTTCACGGCTACACGGCTTACCATCCAGTTTTTCTTCTTGTTGGGTAATAGCTGCTGGTGATGCTGTTTTTCCGTTTGGTTGAAATATCTTTTCAGAATAAAATCCCATGAAGCCACTCTGGTGTATGCCTGATGGAAAAAGAACACTTCAGGAGCAATCTCTTCCGAAAGACGGTTGTGCAGCGGTGACATGGAAACATTCCATAACGGAGCATCTATTTCCAGTCTTCTGTTCTGCCAGCCGGTAATGGCGCACCATACTTTTCCGTCTCTTTTCAGGATGATATCTGCAATGGCAAATTCATCATTAAGCTCCGTCAGCATACAGGTGCATTCAAAAATACCTTCCTGGTCATGCATATCTCCGAAGAATTCAATATCTCTGATCTTTACAGGGAATGCAATACGGTCTTTCACCAAAGTAAGCTGCAGCCAAAGTCCGAATAACTGTCCTGCATTGTCCAATAGAGAACCTTTACCACCATTTCCTTTTATTTTTCCGATAATTCCTTTGTCTCCAACGGCTGAAACTTCAGTGATTCCCTGATATTTATCTCCATGGAACATGTGCATGTCATAGATTTCTTCAGGAGTTCTTTCGATAGGCAAAAGATTACCGATGGAAAGATTGAAGGCTGGTGTTGGAACCGAAGCGGATTTTAAAATTACTTCTGCATTGGCAAAGTTTTCAATATCGAGATAAGCGTGATTCGGTGAGCGCCATTCTCCTTTTACGGTTTTTTCAAAAGGTTTGGCAACGTTCATCCATTGGAATACACTTACATTCATTATTTTATGAACCAGTGTTCCCGGAATTTCGGCTTCTGCAATTTCAGCAAGCTGCTCGAAGATCATCGTCATCGGAATTACCGGTTCCATATCTGCGACATGAGCCCATCCTTTAGGCTGTCTCAACAGGCTGTGGTCAATCAGGTAAGGATGACTTTCAAGCGTTACGTATAAGTCTTTTGAGAAGGTTGTACTTCTTGGTGCTTTCGGAGTAATAGGAGCTGCATGAGCTGCAGGACGTTGGATCGTAATCTCCGGACGGTTTTGGAATAAAGTCAATACTTCTTCCTGCATACGGATCATATCGGCAACGTTGTCCTGAAATGCCTGTACCAGCGGATGACCGCTTTTGGTGGCAATAGCTGAAGCAGTTGCGGTATATTGTTTTGGTGTCTCAAAGGATTGAGCCAACGCTTTCACTTCTTTAAAATTACGGATGATAGGAGAGCCTAATTCCAGTTTAATTCCTTTTCCTGATGCTCTTTTCGTATGATTCTGAATTTCTAAAAAGTCAAGCGCAATGGTTTTCCCTTCTACAAATAATGAAGCAACCACACGTTGTAACTGCGCCAATGCAGAACGGGTCGGAACGCTGGAAGCAATCGTACTGAATGCTTTTCCTTTTAAGGTATCATCAATAAATCCGATCAATCCTCCTGTACCTACCTGAATGAATACTTTGGCTCCTTCTTCGTATAATGTATCGGTCAGCTCACGGAAACGAACAGGCTGAACCAAATGCTCTGCACTCAGTTTTCTGATCGCTGCCTGATCTGCAGGATAAGGTTCTAAGGTTGTAGCGGACCACAGTGGAATTTTTGTCTGCTGGAACTGCGCTTTTTCCATTCCTGCAAGGATCACATCCAGTTTATCCGCTATAAAAGGAGAGTGGAATCCTGATTGGAACGGTAGCACCTGATGGAAAATCTGTTTTACCTTTAACAAAGGAATCAATTCATCCAGAGCAGCATTGCTTCCGCAAAGAATGACCTGATTAGGGCAGTTGTCATTGGAAACATAGAGGTTTGAAATTTTAGTAATAAAAGTTTTTATAACGTCAATTCCTGCACCTATAGCGATGAACTTGGAATCTTTTAATTCAAATGTTTCAGGGTGAAGTACATCGATTAACGCTTTTACAGAATTGGCTTCTGCTAATTCGGACGAATATCCTGCCAGCCATTCTCCTAAACTGTGTCCGGCATTCATATCGGGAATAATTCCCAGTTTTTTCAATGAATTATCAAGGATACTGCAGTTGTTGAAGATATTTAAAGCATCGGTTAAAAGACCTTCACCTTCTGTTTCAATAGGAGCTGTCAATCCAAAATAACGGCTTACCGTCTCCACTTCACCTTTTGCAAGACCATCTAAGCCCGGAAATACAAAGGCTACTTTACCACCATCTTTTAATAATGGGGTAGAGGTGTACCAGATATCCTGTTTGTTTTTCCAGATAATATTTTTGGAAACAATTTTAATGGCTTTTTCTATTCTTGCAGGTGTTGGATCGAATATAGCAACTCTGAAATCTCCTTCACCAATGGCGGTTTCATTATTTTGTAATGCGTAAAGCAATTCTTCGTGCGTAGGTCTGGCTAATATCAGTACGTGGTCTTTTTTCGGCATATCATAGCCTTCCAGAACAACGTGTGCATTAATTCCTCCAAATCCGAAAGCATTTACTGCTGCCACTTTTGGAAGTCCTGTTTTTGACCAGTTTTTGGCTTCCTGTACCGGTTCAAACCTTGTATTCTGCATCTCCGAGGTTGGATTTTCACAATATAAGGTTGGTGGTAAAGTGTCATGATGTAATGCCAGACAGGTTTTAATCAATCCCGCAATTCCGGCCGCCGGCATGGCATGCCCGATATTGGACTTTACAGATCCGATACCCGCTGCCGGAGCGGTTTCTTCTTTTCCGAAGAACTGAGCTAAGGTCTGAAGTTCTGTTTTATCTCCAAGGGGTGTTCCTGTGCCATGAGCTTCAAGATATCCCACTTTATTTTTATCTAAATCAGCATTGATCCATGCCTGTTCCAAAGCTTTTAACTGACCTTTCACAGCCGGGCTCATTACGCTGGTTCCGGTACCGTCACTGCTTACCCCAACTCCTTTGATCACCGCATAGATTTTATCCTGATCACGAACGGCATCTTCCAATCTTTTTAAGACTACAAAACCACAACCTTCACCAATCAGTAATCCGTCAGCATCCATACTAAATGGCTTGATCTGCTGCTGGCGGGACATGGCTCCCAACTGAGCAAAAATACTCCAGAAAGCAGCGTTCTGTCCTGTGTGGACTCCTCCTGCGATCATGATATCGGAACGGCCTCTCTGAAGTTCCTGCACGGCATGATCTACAGCAATTAATGCAGAAGCACAAGCGGCATCTACAGTGAATGCGGCTCCTCCTAAATTGAAACGGTTGGTAACAAGAGAAGCAACGAGATTGGGAATTAATCCCATGGCGGTATCGGCTGCAAAACGTCCTTTACGCTGTTGGAAAGCATGTTTTACCTTTTCAATATCTGCGGAAGAAACATGAGGCAGTAATTCCTGCAGTAACGAAGAAATCTGTTCTCCGGTTCTTACAATTTCAATAGCGCGGGTAGCTCCCGGACCGGTATAGTTTCCTTTACCGATGATGATTCCTGTTTTTTCAAGAGAAATATTCTTTTGAAATACGCCGGCATCTTCCAGGGCTTTCTGCACCAGATCAAGGGTAAGCAAATGGTCAGGTTCCGTTCCTTCAACAGCCAATGGCAAGATACCAAATGCTGTGGGATCGAAAGTATAATCAGGGATAAACCCTCCACGCTGACAATAAAAACGGTCAACGGGATTTGTGGCATCACTGAAATGCACGGGATCTATCCGATCGGCCGGAGCCAGTTCGGTAGAATCAACTTTATTGACAATATTCTGCCAAAAAGTGTTGGCATCCTGTGCCCCGGGAAAGACACAGGATAGACCAATTACAGCAACATCTGTTTTTTTCATATTGAGTTTATGCAGTGTTTTACCAATTATTTCCTGACATGATCAGCACCTGGCTTTCTGTTCCGTATTTGATTTCGTTAAGGAAGATTTCTTTCCCTTCATCCAATGGAATCATAGAAATACCTCTGCGTTCGTATTCTGATTCAAGGGTGGCAGAAACCATTCCGGCACCTTTCCAAGGTCCCCAGTTGATAGAGATCACTTTTCCTTTTAATCTTTTATTTAAAGCATTTGCGTAATCATCTAGTACACTGTTGGCCGCAGCATAATCTGTCTGACCTTTGTTACCGTATACGGAAGCAATACTTGAGAATAATACTACAAACTGGCAGTCTGAACGAAGCTGTTCTGCCAATACACGAAGGGGTTTTACTTTGGTATCAAATACACGTCCGAAAGAGCTTGTCGTCTTTTGTTTGAATAATTTATCTTCTAAAAGACCTGCACCATGGATTACTCCGTCCAAACGGTTATATTTTTCATAGATACTGCTGATCAGATTGCTTAAACCTTCTTCGTCACAAAGATCCAATGATTGGTAAATAATGGTATTTCCAAGTTCTTCCATATCACGGATCGTGCGCAGGATCTGATTGTTTTTGAAAATCTTCGTCGTTTCTTTTTCTATTTCTGCAGGAGATGTGAATTGACCTGATTTGATTAAGAAGCTTCTGATTTCTTCTTTGGTTTTCATTCCTTCAAAGTCTTTAGCCGAAAGTTCATTTCTTGGGTCAGCAGATCTTCCTACCAGAATATAAGTACACGGATAAGCCTGAGACATATGCTTCACCAATTCAGCCGTGATTCCTTGAGCACCTCCCAATACCAGGACCACAGATTTTTTATCCAATTGAATATGCGCTTCATTCAGACTTGTTGATAATGGAGAAGGGATAATATCTACTTTGTGTCGCTGGTCATTTTTGTAAATGATTTCAGCAGGTTTATCGTTGGTCAAAATCTCTTTTAAAGTAATCTCAGCAATCTGATCTACTTCCTGAGGAGTGCTTAGACTGATTAATCTGCAAGTGGTATTGTCAAATTCTCTTGCTAAACTTTTGAAAAGCCCCGGATATCCCTGGTGGTGGCGTAATATGCTTACATCAGAAATTTCCTGAAGATGTGCAGGAATATCAGAGATCAGATATACCCATTTTGCTTTATCAAAATCCAGCTTTTTGATCAGATCTACATGGTCGATAATGCTTGGTTTATCAACTGTTGAGAACAGGTCCAGCATAATTAATCCATCAACATTTGAAAGATCTTTTTCTGAGTCTACCAATTCTACGATGGCTCCATGTTTTTCCAGTGCTTCCCTGATCGCTGAGGTTTGCTTGCTGTCATCCTGAGTGATGGCAAAACGTTTTCCCTGCAATACTTCTGTATTTTGTACTAAAGAAGCATCGGTTGGAGTAATATCAAAGCGAAGTCGGGATAATACATTTTGAGCTGGCTCTGCAGTGTCTGTTGCTTTTACTTCCTGAGCTGATTCATTGGTTTCCCCATTCATTTCGCTGATCCAGCTTGCCAGACCACGAAGGGTTTTAATGGCAGCCAGTTTTTCCATAACATCGTCTGCCTGTTCAAGGTTTTGGCCAAAACCAATTTTGGTTTTAAGATCACCGATGATTTCCATACGTTTAATAGAATCTATACTCAAATCTGCTTCCAGATCAAGATCAAGACCTAACATTTCTTTTGGATAACCTGTTTTTTCACTTACAATAGTTAAAATGGCATTTTGAAGATCTTCAAGAGAGAATGCCGGCTGAGCCTGTGATTTTGAAACTGATGATTCAGTTGCTGTTTCGTTTTTTTCTGAGGCAGCTGTTGTATCTGCTCCCGAGAATTCTGTAAGCCATGAAACAAGACCGCTTAACGTTTTTATTCCGGCTAATTGTTCCATAACGGTATCTTCACTGGTGTTTCCGTTGCCCAGAGTTCCCAATTCATTACGAAGTGTTCCGATAATTTCTACTCTTTTAATAGAGTCAATACTTAAATCAGCTTCAAGATCCATTTCCATACCCAGCATTTCCTGTGGATATCCTGTTTTATCACTTACCACCTGAAGTAATAAGGATTTGATATCTCTTGACGGAGCTTGTTTTACAGGAACCACAGCTACAGGTTTTTCCTGATGAACAGGCTGATCCGGAATGGCAGATATAGGTTGATGTGCAGGAGCTGGTATTGGTGAATGGTATACAGGAGCAGGGAATGCCTGAGGATTCTGTCCCATAAAGGAAAGCATCACATCACGCTGTGCCTGTATCATTAATTTCATGCTGTTTAAATATTCCTGCAGCATACGTTCAGCAGTAGACTGAGCTTCAGTTGCAGGTGCCTGTGGGTTATTCGTAAAATTGTTCATGGGAATAGGGTTTATTAGTGGCAACGCACCATTAGATGGCAGATTACCAGTAGTTGGATGGGCAGTTTGCCCGTTAACACGCCAGATAGCAGGGCTTTTCTTGTAAAGCTCAGGTTGGTTGATATCAATAACCTTAACGCTTCTGCCATTAAAAAGTTTATTAATATTGAAGCTGCGGCCTGTTCCTAAATATTGAGCCAGCATGCAAAGCAGATGACTGAATTTATTACGGCTGTTGTCTTCAACGTATAAGGTAAGCTGATCTTTTTCCAGGCAGGATTTGGCCAGTCCGGTAAGTACTTTTCCTGGTCCTACTTCGATGAAGATTCTTGCCCCGTCGTTATACATGGCCTGAAGCTGTTCTACAAACCTTACAGGCTGTACCAGATGATCAGTAAGTCTTTCTTTTATTTCTGAAGGATTCGCTGGATATACTTCTGCCGTGGTATTGGACCACACAGGAATCTGCATTTCCTGGAAAGGAACGTCTTTCAAGACTTCAGCATATAAATCCTTGGATTTTGCCAATAATGGACTGTGGAAAGCACATGCTACTTCCAGTTTTTTAGCAGAAATACCTTCCTGTTTAAGAACTTCCAGTAATGTATTAATCGCTTCTGTACTTCCTGCAATGACACATTGGGTAGGAGCGTTGAAGTTCACAGGGTAGCATCCTTCTACTTTAGCAATAATGGGCTGTAAACGTTCTGCTGTAGCACTTGCAGCCAGCATTGAACCCGGATCTCCACCTTCCACAGAATCTAAAATAGACTGCGCTCTCTGAACACTTAAGTCAACCAGTTTATCTTCTCCAAATACTCCGGCAAAGCATAAAGCTGGTATTTCACCATAGCTGTGGCCTGCCAGCATATCCGGAATAATACCCAATGATTCCAGGAATTTAGCCAGTGCAAGGTCTACAATTCCTAAAAGAGGTTGTGCTAAACGGGTATCTTTAATGGTTTCTTTTTGTTGCTTTAAATCAGCCTCATTAAAGGTCTTAGATGGGAAAACGACTTTTTCAAGTTCAGGATACTCATCTATAATCTTACGCATAGCAGGGAAAACGACGAATAAATCACGAGCCATATTGATTCTCTGGCTGCCTTGTCCAGGGAATGTGAACGCTACTTTACCTTCTTTTTTATTTACAGTAAAAGTATCTTTTGTCTCAATCCCTAGCAGTACTAGCTCAAGCTTCATCATCAGGTCTTCAACTGTATCTGCTACAATACTGAACTGAATTGGTTTTTCCGAACTGATGCTTAAGCTATACGCAATATCTTTTAATGGAATACCATCATTAATTTCTAATAAAGCCTTAATCTGACCTGACTGTCCTTTAGCTTCTTCATACGTATCTCCACGGAACACAAATAGTTCCGAAGGCCACGACTGCATTGCGATTGAATTATCCTGCTTAGGATGGTTGGCAATAACCGTATGGAAGTTCGTTCCTCCAAATCCGAAAGCACTGATTCCAGCATAACGGTTCTTCTCGCTCCATAGTCCACTTTCTGCATGGAAAGCAAATGGGCTGGTTTCTGCATTATAATACGCATTAGGCTGCTGAAGGTGAAGGGTAGGTGGTTTTACTCCGTGATATACAGCCAGGGAAGCCTTGATTAATCCTGCTAATCCTGCCGCACATTTTGTATGTCCGATCTGTGTTTTTACAGAACCTAAATGAGTCTGTCCGGGTAAAGCTCCTGAACGGCTGAATAAATTAGTTAAAGCACTTAATTCTGTTTTGTCCCCTACAACGGTTCCTGTACCGTGAGCTTCCACTAAACCTACGGAAGCAGCACTGATACCAGCCTGGGAATAAGCACGTTCTAATGCTCTTACCTGACCTATTTGTCTAGGAGCCGTCAATCCCAATGCTTTTCCGTCACTGGATCCGCCAACTCCTTTGATCACTGAATAAATACGGTCACCATCGCGTACTGCATCTTCATATCTTTTTAAAACAAGAATGGCAATACCTTCTCCAAGAGCGATACCGTCTGCCTCGCCATCGAAAGTAGCACATCTTCCTTTTCTGGATAAAGCATGCGTACTGGAGAACATCAGATAATCATTGATTCCGTTGTGTAAATCTGCTCCTCCGGCAAGAACCATATCCGATTTACCTAATACAAGTTCCTGGCAAGCCAAATCAATAGCGGCCAAAGAAGAAGCACAAGCTGCATCTACGGTAAAGTTTCTGCCTCCAAGATCCAGTCGGTTTGTAATTCTACCAGCGATAACATTGGCAAGAATACCCGGGAATGAGTCTTCTGTGGTATGCGGGAAGGCTTCTTTTACTTCTTCATGAAGTTCTCCGAAAACCTGTTTATAGTATCCTCTGAAACTATAGCTGTTGGCAAGGTCATTACCTCCTTCAGCTCCGATAATTACAGAGATATTTTCTCTATTGATATGTTTTTCACCATATCCTGCATCTTCCATTGCACGTTTTGCAACCAATAAGGTCAACAATTGTGTAGGTTCAATCGCTGCAAGAGACTGTGGCGGAATTCCGAATGCCAGTGGATCGAAATCAATTTTAGGAATAAATCCTCCCCATTTGGAATGGGATACATCCGGTCCGTCAGAATCGGGATGGTAATATAATTCTTTATTCCATCTTTCATCCGGTACTTCAGTAACACTGTCTTTTCCTAAAATAATATTTCTCCAGTATTCATCCAGGTTTTTAGCGCCCGGGAAGATACATTCCATTCCTACGATAGCAATATCCAGTGGCTTTTCTGTTGAAACAGGTTCCTCTGATAATGCAGCATCCTGAATATATTCGTAATTGTCTACAACACTTTGATGCAGGGCTGCCAATGAGATTACACGATTATGCATCGTAGCAACCTGTCCTATCATGTACATTCCTAAATCCAGTTGATCATCTTTAGGAATATTGACCAGTTTGTCGCCTTGGCGTTCAATACCTTTGGCGGCAATACGCAGACGGCCTACATTTAGTTTTTCAAGCTGTTCCCAGACTTGTTTCTTATCCATTCCGGCAGCAAGAAGTTTTGCTTTTTCCGTATTGAAATGGTGGGCAAATGCAGTGTTTAAACAACGTGTTTCATGTCCCGGAGCTGTTTCCAATAAAACGGTATCTTTTGCCTGCATAGCTTGAGACTGGAACTCTTCCTGAATAGCTCCGGTTTGTACAGCCTCATGAGTATACAGATAGGCAGTACCCATCAATACTCCAATTTTTACTCCTCTTGCTGCTAATGGTGCAGCCATGATGGAAACAAATGCCGTTGAAAATGCATTATGAATTCCTCCTGCAAAAAAGACACTGATGTTCTCAGGATGGTCTTCTTTTAAAATACGTTCAATTTGTTTTTCCCAAAGTACTGTACTTGAAAGTGGTCCTACGTGTCCTCCGCATTCACGTCCTTCGAAAATGAAGTTTTTAGCGCCTTCTTTCAGGAAAATATCCAGAAGAGCAGGGGAAGGAACGTGTAGGAATGATTTTATTCCGGCCTTTTCAAATACTTTGGCCTGAGCAGGTCTTCCTCCGGCGATTAAAACTACGGGAGGTTTTGCTTCTAATATATAGGAGGTCTGTTCATCTCTTAATTCCTGTGGTGCGAATCCTAAAATTCCTACACCCCATGTTTTTTCACCAGCAAGTTTTTTGGTGTCCATTACCAAAGACTTCGCGGATTCTCCTTTTAATAATGACAAAGCAACAAAAGGTAAAGCTCCGGCATCTGCAACTGCATTGGCAAATGATGGGACATCACTTACACGGGTCATTGGTCCCTGAGCAATAGGGTATTGTAATCCCAGTTCCTGAGCTAAAGAGTTGCCTTTATCAATGACATTCAGTGCTTTTGCCTGCTTCAGGTGTCCATACATGGCTTCTTTAAATCCGAAAATCAGTTTTTTCAGTGTTTTGAAGTCTTCATACAGGTCAATTGCAAGTGATATGTCTTGTCCCATTGGGATGTAACATGTGCTAAGGTCAAAACCGGTAAAATATTGTTTCAGCTCTTCAGCGGTTACGTTTTCAGGTAAAGCCGGTGAATTGGGTCTTACCAATACACGATGGTTCGCGATCACCTTAGTTTCTGTACCATTCAGTTTTGAGCATACTTCTTTCAGGTCCTTAGGAACGGAACTTTCCGGGAACAATGCCAGCTGGCTGTCCAGTATAACTCCGGTTGCTCCCAAAGCTTTTGCTGCGGCTGCGGTATGGAGACCTATTCCTCCCTGTACCCACACCGGAATGCTCTGGATTTCCTTGATCACACGCTGGAATAATACAAACGTGGATTCATAGCCTACTAATCCGCCAGCTTCATTTCCTTTGATAATAATTCCTTGTGCTCCCGCCTGTTCAGCTTGTCTAGCTTCTTCTAAACTGGTTACCTGATAAATAACAGGTACATTGAGTGGCTTAGACATTCCGAACGGTAGGATCGCAAATCGTACTTTTTCCGGAATTTGAAGAGTAGTGAATTTGTCGTTAGAAAAATAAATACCATACGATGGTACGTCTATCTGGTCAAGTTGATGTAACGCTTCCTGGGCTTTCGTTAGCTCATTTCCTAAACTTAGAACGGGAAGTGCACCTGCCTGATGCAGTTTAGATATGAGGTTAACGTCCGGCTTTTCAAAAGGCGTCAATCCAATAATGGTTAGTTTTTTCATGGCGTGTTAATTGAATTATTGAATGATAGCAAGAGTTCCATAACAGAATGCAAGGTCTTTCGATCGTAAGACCATTACTCTTTGCTACGATATAGTAAAAATTGTTTTTATTAAATCGTTAACAATAGGTGTTGTTTTGTGGTAATTATTTAATAATCTATCGGTATTGGATAGATTTTGGTTTGTGGTAGTTATATCCGGCTTTTCAAAAGACATCAGCCTGATTTTGGTCAAGTTTTTCATAGCATTTACGGTATAGAAATGATTAATGATAACTCATAGCAAAACATCAATGTTATTCATATAAATAACAATTTTTTGTTATGAGGAAATAAAAATAATAAAACTATAATATATCTTCAATTATAAACGCTATTTGATAATGATTTTTTAATATGAAAATATCAATTATTCAAATACTATTAAAGTATATTTATTGTTTCCTTATTCTTAGAAACATGGCCGGTACAATCTTTAAATTTTAACTATAAATATTTATAGTTAAAAAAATGTTAAGCAAATATAGGAATAAAAAATAAAATATTTCAAAAACAAGAGATTTGTTTTTAGGTATATTACAAAAAGATAATATACAATGAATAGGGTTCTGAAATGTAAGAATTACCTTTATCAATCTAATAAAATGGCAAGGCGAATTTAAATAAAATTAATCAATATAATGTGATTTAATTTGAATTATTTGTGAATTTTTTCTATCTTTTTGATAAATAAACAGATAGGTATTTTTAAGAATAATTTAAATATCTTTCCGAAATTCATAAAAAAACAGTAAGTATCTGATATACTTACTGTTTTTGAATCGGTTGATTGTTGAGTTTTTTTGAACGAATAAGGCTTTTAAAGATGATCTCGGATCAATTATATTAAAATACCTTTTATTGAATCAAATATCTGGTGAGCTGCTTATATAAAGAACGGTAGGAATTAAAATATACTTAACCCATACTGCTTTGCCAGATCTAAAATCATATGATATCCGGCCAGTGAATTTCCATGCTGATCTAAAGCAGGGCTGAATACTCCGATTCCTATTTTTCCGGGAACACTTACGGTAATTCCGCCTCCTACGCCGGATTTGCTAGGTAAGCCTACTGTTCTGGAATATTCGCCACTGAATTCATACATTCCGGCTGTCAGCATCTGTGATTCTACCAGTTTCGCCATATCTGCATTTTTATAGGTGGAATCTCCGTCGAATCTTACACATTGGTTGGCAAAGAAGTAGCCTATTTTTGCAAGATCTTCAGCAGTAAGTTCAATGGAACACTGCTTGAAATAGTTGTCCAGCTGGTCTTCATTTCCTGAAATCAGTCCGCTGTTTTTCATGATGTAAAACATTCCGCGGTTACGGTGTCCTGTTGATTTTTCTGATTCATAAACTGATTTATTATAATCTATTGATGAATTTTTGGTAATATATCTTACCATATCCAGTATTTTAAGGAATGGTTTCTCGCCATCTCCTGAGATCAGTGAAGTGGTAAGAATAGCCCCGGCATTCATCATTGGATTAAGAGGTTTCCCTGTCGTTTCAAGGTTTGAAAAGTGGTTGAAAGGTTTATCTGATCCAAAGTATCCCATTTTATCAAAAATATGAGCTTCTCCTTTTTCGTTTACAGCAACCATTAATGATATAATTTTAGAAATACTCTGCATGGTAAATTTCTTACTTATATCACCGGTGTTGAATACTTTCCCGTTTTTATCTACCACTGAAAAAGCGATTGCTTTAGCATCCATTTTTCCCAGTTCCGGAATGTAATCTGCTACTTTTCCCTGGGTGTAATATGTTCTGTTTTTTTCCAGGATGGTATTTAATGTTTTTTCTGAAAGGGTTGAGAGGTCTGCTGTTTTCTGTGCATAAACGATTGTGTTTAAGGAAAGAAAAGCGGCAGTGCAGATTCCTTTTGCAGAAAATAAAAAGCTGTTGTTTTTCATAGAGAATATCTTCAAATAAAATGTTTATGATAAGCCTTAAAAAACAAAGATATAGTTTTTTAATCTTGTCAGCAATTCTCCTTTATCATGCCTGAGAATATCATTGTGATTTTGGGCTGGCCGCATTGATACAGGAAGACTGAAGCTGTTAAAATGCATGGAAAGTTATTTAAGAATAATGAATAGAAAAGCAGTTGTATTTTCATCTTTTTTAATGTGATTAATTTTAATTTAAAATCAGTTTTATTAGTAAAAAATAAACAAATTGTTCTTTTGGTTGTTTATTTTGGGATTTAATACATTAAAATTTAGAATTTTATTTGGTTTAAAATGGGCTGTAGCTATAAAAATTAATAAAGGGCGGATTTTTTTTGCATAATTAATAGAGTAGTGAAATAACATATAAGCATGAATTTATCTATATTGTTGGAATTCAGTTATAAAATTATGTTATTTTTTCACTATTAAATGATTATTGTATTGAATTTTTTATTAATTTGACAAAAAATTAATAACACTTTTTTAATAACTATGAAAAACAACACCTATTTTGGTAGGCAGCACATCTTCAGATGGCTCCTGCTATGTTGGCTTTTGGTACCATGGGTACTACAAGCTCAAGCTCGAATTACATGGACCGCTCAGGTCGGATGCCAGGAATTCCGTGGCGAGAAAGATGATCAGGTCCCTGATAACGGAACCACCTTTTCCTACATCAATTCATCCCAATGTCTGCGCGTCTGCGAGGCGTCAAATGTCACCTATGAGGTACAGGGACCTAATGTTTCTGCCGTACAATGGACAGTCTCCGGAGGAACGGTAACTACTTCAGGGCCTGCAAATACCATAGCCAATGTGGGCTGGGGATCAGCAGGTAACGGATCTTTACAGGCTGTCATCACCTACAATGATGGAACTGTTGAAACACAGACGATCTGTATTGTGAAGATTAACAGACCGATCGCTAAATTTGAATTACTGAACTTAGGTGATACGGTATGTAGAAATACAACGATTTATTTTGACAATCTTTCTGAACAGAACGGAGGGTCGGATATCATCAATTACTTCTGGGATTTTGGCGATGGTACAACTTCCACCGCTTTTGAACCCTCTCATTTGTATGCTAATCCTGGAAATTATACCATCCAATTAACGGTAACCAACAAGTGTGGCTGCCAGGATAAAATTAAAAAACAGATCAAGGTATTAAAAGCAGATCCTGTACAGATCAATTGTGCTTCCGTAGTATGTGAAGGAAGTACTGAGAAATACAGTGCACAGGATGGATGTAACAAAGGACAATGGAAAGTTATTGGTGGATCAATTATCAACAATAACGGTAACGAAATCGAAGTAGTATGGGATCAGGTAGATCCGCTTGACGGCTTCGGGTACGTAATGTATATGTCTGATTGTGCTTGTCCTGAGTGGACGACAATTAAAATTCCTGTAGTTTTAAAGAATGCAAAAGTTAAAGGACAGGAAGTAATATGTACTGGAAGACAGTACACGTATTCAATTCCTCAATGGCCTACAACGAAAGTTCAATGGAATGTATCGGGGCCTGCAGGAGGTTTGCTGACCAATACACAGCAGCGAAACGAAGTTGTTTTCTCAGCCAGTCAGCCGGGTACTTATCACCTTACTGCTAATTATTTCAATACTTTATTGACATGTGAAGGGCAGGCATCTATTGATATCATCGTAGAGGCACCGGTAGTGATAAGTGGAGGCGTAGATGAAATCTGTGCAGGAACAAGCCAGGGATTTACGGCTTCTCCTAACGTGCCTGTTATCTGGAAAGTAACCACAGGAAGTTCTACTTATACTTCTCCTGTAATGACGGGAATATTCAACTACAACTTTGCGACAGCAGGAACGTATACTATTACAGCTACTAAGCAAGGTGGAGGTTGTGAAAGTAATGCAAGAATTATTAAGGTATTACCAATTCCACAGGCTCCTAACGGAACAATCTCCGGAGAAACAAAAGTATGCCCTGGAAAACCTTATGTTTATACAATCAGCTCAGTGGATTCAGGAATGGTACCGGTTTGGAGTGTTACCAACGGAACCATTCAGGGAAGTAATGCGGGACCTTCTGTAACGGTTATATTTAACGCTGGTGCTACATCATATACAGTGTCTGCACAGAATAAATCGATCAGTAGTGCAGCATGTCTTTCTGCTCCAAAATCGTTCAATGTAACGAAACTGGATCTTAGCACGATTGTTATTAATCCAAATTCAGGACCTTTCTGTCCGAGCAGCACTCAAACTTTCAGTGCTAATCTGAATGGAATTGTTCCGGATTTTATGGAATGGTCATTTGCAAGTTCCAACTTTGGAAGTGTTATCGGAGGACAGGGTACTGCTAATATTACAGTCAACTTCAATGAGATTTCTTCAACCAGTACTACGGACCTGGTTTTAAAAATAGTAAAGTGTGGTGTGACGAAAATCATCACTATGCCGGTATCTTTAATCACCCTTCCGGTAGTGAGTTTCACAAATGTTGGCGGAATTTGTTTAGGGTCAAACCTTACTTTCACAGTTAATCAGGGAACCATTACCTCAGCAACGAATGTGACTTTCACATTCCCTGGCGGAACGTATACTACAGCTTTCAACCCTAGTGGGATTTACAGCTTCCCGAATAACGGATATATCCAGAACAATTCAGGAAATAATGTTTCTCAAACGGTTGTTGTAACGTATACAGGTACGAACGGATGTAATTATAAACCTACCGCAAGTGCTAACTTTATTGTATACCCTGAAACGATTATTACTGTTTCTCCGGTATATAATATTGCAGTTTGTGATCCTACAACAATGACACCGTATACCATTACGGCTAACAGTTCTACAGGACTTACGAATATTCTTTCATGGCAATGGTATAAAAATAATACAATCATACCGGGGGCAACTACCAACTCATATACTATCTCAGGAGCAGGTGCTTTTGGAACTTATAGAGTACAGGCTGTAGATATTAACGGTTGTGTGGTTTCTTCACAAAACATTAATGTAACTCAGTCTTGTCCAAGCAGTGGAAGCTGTACGGCAAACCCTCAGATTAACTTCGTTCCGGCATGGTCAGCTTGTAACAATATTACAGTTTCAGGTTTAACCTATAATGGAGTTCCGGACGAAATCCAATGGTTGTCTGATCCTATGCTTACGTTAGTTTCTGGTCAGGGAACAGCTTCACCAGTGTATCAGACTAATCTTGCAGGAGCACACATTGTTTTTGTACGTCTGAGATACGGTTCATGCTGGTACAGTAAAGGAGTAGAAGTAAGAAAGAATTATGAGCCTAAATTCAATATCAGTACAGTGTGTAGCGGAAACGGATACAGTGTAACGCTTTTCAACACTTCTACAATATTTGAAATTAATCCGGGATCTATTACGTATACATTTACTTCGCCGGGACAGCCTACTCAAACAGGGCAATCTGCTACTTATAATCTGGCACCAGGTACTTATACCTTTACGATGACAGTGTCTGCACCTGGGAAACCAACGTGTACCACTACGCAGACTATTACATTAGCTCCGATTCCTGATACATCATTCCTGGTTCCGGCCTGGTTATGTGCACGCTCGCCTATTACGTTCAGTCCAATAACATATGTTCCGGGAAATACATATACTTGGATCTTTGATGGTACATCGTATATTACGACAGGGTCAGATGCTACGATAACGTATAATACTGCAGGAACAAAAACCATTCAGCTGAAAATTAGAACTCCTCAGGGATGTGAATATCTTTCTGCGGTCATTGGTGTGAATGTGAAAGAGGCAACTCTTGATGGTGATATAGCGCCTCCTGTTCTTGTAGCATGTATTGGAAGTGCTCCTAATATCGTATTTACCAGTACGCTTGGATCTCCTAGCCAGTATATCTGGATGAATGGTTCTCAGCCTGTATCAGGAGCGCCAAACTCTCCTGTGTTCACTCCAACACAATCTGGTAACTACTGGCCGGTGCTGGTATCATCAGATGGATGTAGAACAAGCATTATGAGTACTAAAGCGATCCCTGTGACACTTAAAAATCCTCCATATGTTAACATATCCGGAGTGGCTAATATCTGTGAAGGATCTTCAACAGTCCTTACTGGTATTGTAACGGATAATACATTGGAATATCAATGGAAAAAAGGAAATTCAATCGTTGTACCATGGACTTCTTCTCCTTATCCAATTGCTCTAAGTACAGGGCCATTAACGGCAGGTACGTATGTTTATACTCTGGAAGTAAGAACTCCGGGTACATCAGGATGTACAAGCAGCAAAAGCTTTACGGTAACGGTAAATAGTCCGCCGGCTCCAATTTCGGTAACCTATAATATGGTAAACTGCCAGCCTTATCAGGTTGTGTTAACAGCATCAGGTCCATCTGCAGGAGTTTACAATTGGAGTAACGGAATGACAGGTCAATCTATTACGGTAAATGAAGGGGGTGCTTATCAGGTTATTTACACTGCACCAAGCGGATGTAAAGTAGTAGGCAATACTCAGGTTCCATTAAGCCTTGAGAGTCTGATGTGGGTGTTCCCAACAGGATGTTATGATGAATGTCTTAGAAAGAATTATGTTTTAGGACCTAAAGGAATCTTTGATCATCATGAGTGGCAGTTGTTCGGAAACAATATCCAGAGCGGAAACAATGATTACATCTATCCGTTGTATATTAATGCTCCGGGAACATATCAGCTTCAGATCGATCATTTGGGATGTCAGTTTACTTCGGGAACCATGAATTACTATCCAGGTAAAGAATGTGGATTCGAAACAGAATGTAAGCTGGAAGCAAATATCAAAGACATGAAATGGGCTGGAGATCACTATAAAGTATATGGTGTGATCTACAATGGCGGAAGCCAGCCTATAAGCCTTACTGTTTCAAGTCTTAATGGATTTGGAGTTTATATTCCTTCCATTATTACTATTCCGGCAGGTGGGGTATATGATATGAACGCTAATCCGTTGGCATTCTATCCAAACTCAAGCTTCCAGGGTACTGATGAGATCTTATTCTCAAATGAAACATGTAAGTTTACTACCAAAGCGGTAGATCCTAACTGGATGGGTATGAGAAGTGCAGGAAGAAGTGTAATGGCTGCTTCAGTTTCTTCTCTGAAAATGATACCAAATCCTGCGAAGGAAAAAGTGAAAATCTCGTATAATACAGGTAATGAAAAATTACTGGCAAAACAGATTACAGTTTTTGATGCCATGGGCAATGTCAAATTCCGTAAGGAACTGAAAACGGCTTCCGGAGAGGTAGACGTAGAAGTTACAAGCTGGCTGCAAGGTGTTTATATCGTTATTGTACAAACGGGAGATACATCATTACAAGGAAAACTAATTAAAAATTAGTAGCTTATAAAGCAGTGTTCTCTTCGGAGAGCACTGTTTTTTTATAGTATGTGATAATTAAATGAATTTTTATGATACAACTCAAAAACAAACTGTGGGGATTACTGCTGATATTACCAGGATTATCTTTTAGTCAGAATTATCAATGGCAATGGGGAAAACAGGCAGGAGGACTGACAGGTTCTGCTGATCCGGGGTTTCATTATGTCTTTGATGAATCCATAAGGGATATTGTAGTAGATGACAATAATAACACCTACTATCTTGCCACAATGCGTGAACAGGGACAAAACCTGAATGGTACTTCTGTAACTAATTACGGACTGAGTGATCTTTTTCTGTTCTCTGCAGACTGTGCAGGAAATATAAGATGGTCCAGGCCAATAGGAGGTTCAGGAGACGGAGAAAATGCATGGCATATTAAAGTGGATAATAACGGTGGATTATACGTTATGGCTACCATTTATAACAATTCATATATCGGAGATCCAAATGCGGTTCCCGTACATTTTGATGATACCCACACACAACCTCTGTATACCTATTATGACCAGACAACAGAGCCTGCGCACAAAGCTGCTTTTCTGTTGAAATATAATACTTCGGACGGTACACTGGCATGGAGTAAGCCTTTACAGGGAGATGTTAACTATTTTTCCCGCATGTGCGATGTGCAGATGATGTATATGGATTCTGCCAAAAATATTCATGCTGTAATGGGTTTCAGAGCAGGAACACATTTAAACGGATTAATTACGGTGCCTTCAACCTTTACGTCAACTTATCAGTATTATGCGGTTAAGTTCAATTATGATGGTGGAAATATGACTCCAGCAGCTCCTTTGCTTCTTCCTATCACGGGAAATGCAATAAATATTGTGGGAAGAGAGGGAAAAGTGAATGTTGTCTATGATGAAGGTTTGAATCGTTATTACATTGCAGGTAAAAGGATGGATCCCGGCTTCAGTAATCTGGTTGATCTTTCCTACAATAATGTTCCATTTACGAAAGCGGCTTATGTGTTTGCTTTTGATGGTACTACCGGAGCTGAGGTATGGCGAAAAGAACTTAATAATGGTACCACAAGTACGGATGATGAAATTCATTCCATTATAAAAGATCCGGTGACTTCAGATATTTATATTTCAGGACGTTATTTTAACGGAATAACAGTGCCTGCAACTTTCGGAAGCTATACTTTTCCTCTGAGAAACTATGTTGAAGCCGTTCCCTTTGTTATGAAGATGAATGCAGCAGGTACAGTACAATGGGCAAGAACTCCGGACGGAATGTCTGGCCTTCAGTTTGGCTATCGTTTTACCAAAGGAACAATTGCCATTAATGGAAACGAAATAGCATTTGCCAAAGGAAGCTGGTCTGATATCTGGGGAAGCTATGCCATGGTGCGCCCTGATGGAGATCGGTCAGATCCTTTATTGGTAAGACTTAACAAAGATACCGGAGATGTTTTGGGAACAGGAGAGATTCGCAGTAACTATTATGTTATCGATGAATTTACGGCAGTGGCCGCAGATAAAGATGGTAATTATGTAGTAGGAGGTTTTTTTCATGATCAATTATTTACAGAGGCCAATGATAATGTCAATACAATGGCTGTTAATGTAGCAGGAGGGAAATCTCAGTCTTTTTTTACAAAATTTGCTAAATCAGCGTGCAGCCAGATGTCTGTAGAAGAAACTGCTGCTCAGGCAGGAATACAGTTATACCCAAATCCGGTTCAGGAGGTGCTCAATATCAGAAGCAGAGAGCCTTTGGTTTCTTATGAGATTTTTGGGGCCACGGGACAACTGGTAAAACAGGGAACTTTGAATATGATGCAGGAACAGATTGTAGTATCTTCTCTTCAGACAGGAGTATATTACGTTAAACTTAAAACCAAATCTTCAACAGTAACGGAAAAAATATTGAAGAAGTAAAAAAAACAAAACTGAAAACTAATAACCTTATATATAAAACAGTGTTCTCCAAAAGAGGGCGCTGTTTTTTTATCATGGCTGGTTGATGGAATTGAATAACCTATTCCGTATTTTTGCACAGAATTAAATGGCTAAACTGTTTTTTCCAAAATATGAACAATATGTTTTCTGATAATCGTCAAATTGGCGTGGTTTCTTCCTTTTCTGAACTTGTAAATACCCATTTTCAGGGAGTGATGAATGCCATTTGCTGGCATCGAAATATGGCGGGTGATTTTAAAGAAATTGTGGCAAAGCTTCAGTTAAAAGATAATATCACCGAAGTCACCAGTGAAGATCTTTTAGCACTTCAACTATCAGAAGAAGGAAGCATCGCGAGAGAAATTATTTTAAATGATTTACAGCTATTGACAGATTTTGGAGCATCTCCGGTTCTTAATTTGCTGAAATGCTATGAACGTGACGAAGAACTTGGTTTTATTTCAACAGATGTATACTCATATCATGTAGACCGTTCTCCTGTAGGAACAGATACTTTTCTATGTACTTATCACGGGGCAGCAAGTGACATCATAGCCAATGATGAGGTGGAACAGAAAATTTTAATTCCTGAAATCCGGGAACAGCTCAAAAAATTACACCACGGTCCGGAAGAAGAATTTGAAGACTTCCTGAAAGAATATTTCTTTGATCTTCATTATCAGCCTAAACCTGATGCAAAGCCTGTCAATTTGGGTGTTGGCCATCTTTGGCGGATTGCTGTAGACCATCCTGAGCAATCAGCCTTACCTTGTGTTCACAGAGCACCTGTTGAAAATGATGGAGCATACAGGTTGCTGCTGATTTGTTAGATTATATTTTGAGTAAAATCAATTGCTTGAATAAAAAAATCCAATATCGGAAAGATGTTGGATTTTTTATGACTGATTATCAAGCGCTCTTTTACTCCTGACTGATCGCTTTTAGTTCGTTTAAGTAATCTTTACTTTCAATATTCCCGACTGCAAATTCGTGTTCCAGCAGTTTGATTTTTTCTGTCTTAGTGTAAGATCGTTTATAGATGTTTTTCAGTATGCTTTCCTCATCAGGCAAAGGATTGAAGATGTTTTTCATATCCCGATACGCATGATAATACCTGATTCCCAGTAATCTTTGTGAATGCGCATTGAAATGTACACCGTCAGGATTGGCAGTAAGGTCTTTTGCGGTGGCAAAATAACAGTTTTCATGAGTCTGCGCAAACTGTTCCAATTGCTGGTTGACTAAAGGATAATGAATAAAATACGGTCCAAATATTCCATGGGATAGATAATCGCCTAAGCCGCCAATGATAAGAGGAATTTCAGGACTGTTTAATTCTTTACGCAGCGCTTCAATAATTTCAGAAAATTTTTCCTGATACTTTTCTGCCTTTTCAGGAGAGCAGTCACTCTCACCCTGATGCCATAAGATTCCTTTGATTTTGCTTGTTCGTTGGGCAAGTCTGACTTGTGATATGGCGTTTTCAAATAAAGCACCATCCACAGCCCAGTCATCAAGACTGGTGCCTCCGTCAGCACATGGAATTAATCCAATTTCATTCTGCGCATTATCAAGTCTCCATACTGCTGCAAATGAAGCAGCAAGCCCGACACCCGAACTTGGACGGTCATAATTTATCGGTTCTGACATGATTTGCCATAATCCGTTTCTCAGCATTTTAATATGTTCGTCAAAAATAGGAGGGACTTCCTTTGCGTAGCCGCGTCCAGCCATATTGGACTGGCCTATCATTAAAAAAGAATGTATCATTATTGTTTATTTAATTGCATGCCTATGCTTCTGCTAAAGGAATTCCAGGCTAGTTTCTTTATTTCATTGGGAGCAATATCTCCGGATCTGTAAGCGGTGATGGTTGCAGTGATCGTATTTGTGAAAAGAACTTTTATCCAGACTAATGGTAACTGGCTGTCTATCAATTCTTCTTTTTGTAGTTTTTCAATTGTACTGAACAGCTCATTTCTTACTTTTAAATATTCCTTACCTGTTTCGGTTTTATAGGTAGGTTCAATTTCATTCAGTTTTATCAAAAAAGCATACTTTGTTCCGCTCTCAATTCCTGCATATAATAAGTTTTCAAGTTGTACCATCGGATCTGTGGAACTGTTGCAAGCTTTAATAGCTGCATTTTCCCAGGCTTGCATCATATTTTTGTTGCAGGCTTCCAGTAATTCGTTCCGGTTTTTGAAATAGCGGTGCAATGTTCTTCTGTTAAGATTACAATGTTCTGCAATCTCTTCAAATGTTGCCGAAAAGTTTTCATTGAAGACCGTTATGGCTGTATCAATAATTTTTTGTTGAGTACTCATTATTTTTTATTGACTCAAATTTACGACAAATGTCTCAATATTGAGACATTTGTTTTAAGCATCATGATTAATAGAAATCCGTATTGAAAATAATATGCAGTAAATCAGGTGATTAAATTTATTTTTTTTAATCCCAAGCAAGGATATGGAATTTCTGTATTTATATAGATGAGTACTCAGTAAAATATTTTTTTAATCAAAATAATTAATTAAAATCAAAATGAAAAAATTCATTCATGTAAAATTGATATCTATGCTTGTGATCTTACTGTCTATTCCTTTTGCTCTGGCAAGTTGCAGTAATGATGATGAATCTCCTAAACCTAATCCTGTGACCATTAGTTTTGATGATCTTAATGGTGAATATACAGGAAAAGCAAGTGTATCCCAGGGAACTGTGAACGGAGAAACAGCGGTTGCTTTTACGGCCAAAAAAAACCTGATTTCCTATTCAGAATTTCCAATGAAAGAAATTATTTACTCTGTAATTTCTGATCCTGTGAAAGCCAATCAAGCCTTAACAGCCATTGGGAAAATAAAATATGACCTGGATTATACAGCAGTTTTATACCAGCAAAAAAAGGAAATAGAACTTAATCTTCTTCCTAAAGAATTAACGGTTCAGGTTCCTATTGATGGGGTAAACAAAAAGATGGTCATAACATTTACAGCTTCTAAAAAAGGATTGTTTACCAAACAGAGCACGCAAAATATGAATTTTGAACTGCTTGCGAGTAAAATAACCGTTGAGGGAACAGCTGTCAATCCTTTCAACCTCATCAAATATAATTTTCAAATGCTGAAGAAGTAGTCGCAGGATTAAATATTGTACAGATGCACTTACACAAGTGCATCTGCTTTATTTCTTCATTACCATTTGATTCTTATTTTGGGAACTACTTTTTTTATTTCTTTGGCTACATTAGTTCCTGCTTTCCCCAGTTCATTACTTATGTTTCTGACCACTTTTACGGCTTCATGATTTTTTCCGGGACCGTATTGTAAATCATGAACGGTCGTATTCCATGTTTTAACGATATCATTCGTAGGTCCGAACTGATTTTTTAAGGCATCTCCAATTTGATTTAATCCTTTAACAATCGTATTATTTTTTCCAAAACATCCATGATCTCCACCTACACCGTTTGTTAAACATTTGCTTAATTCACGGTAGGTCAATTGGCCGCCTGCACAACCTGCAAATGCATAAGGCTGACCTCCGGTACTTACAGCGCATTCCACTGCTATTTGTGCTTCCGTATTCAGATTAAGCTTACCTGCACCGTAGCACACAGCTGTTCCCATAAAGGTTACCTGACCACTGCTGGCCTGATCTTTAAAGCAGGAAACTAATTGTTTTAACTCCGGATTATTTACTTTATCAGCAAAACAAAGCGGATACATTTCGTAATTATTGCCATATTCTTTATAGCATTTCATCATATCCTGGGTAATCTGTCTTTCTTTTGAACCTCCCAATATACTAAGCATACAAAGACTTTGTTCCTCAGGGGTTTCTGAGTTTTTGGCGCACTTATAAATTTCAAGTTCTTTTTTACCAGCCATATTTGTTACCATACAATCCCCGAATTCCAGCTGATTGATTGTTCCATCAGGATTCATGGTGTTTTTATAACAGTCTACAGCCGTTTGTTCGCTTGTCATCATGACGTCCCCGAAAGGTTTTTGTTCATCCACAATTTGTGTAGGTAAGGGTCTTAATCCGTCAGCGGTTTCAATTCCTATTTGATTATCGTAAGTTGGTTTTGGCAGGAACATCACAGGTCGGGGAGGGACAGGAATCGTGGAATAGCCAATAATCCGGTATCCCAATCTGTAATCCAATTCGATAATATTTCTATCAAAATCAAGAAAAAATGCCTTTTGATAAGGAACTGCCGAAGGCAAACACAGATAATTAATTCCGGTTTGGTCATATACTGCCTGGCCTGCATTTCCCGGATTTCCATTCTGAACAATTACTCCCGTGTTATACATGGTAAAAGACTGACCGTAAGTGGTCAAAACCATTTGCCCGATAGGATAAACCTGAGCAAAGAGGATAGCGCAGAAACCCATAAGTGAAGCGAATACACTTAAAATGGATAGTTTTTTAATAATTGTGTTCATGGTACTTATTTTTGATAAAGTTACCTCTGTAAACAAATACTAAAACATTACCCTTTTTCGCTATTTTTCAAAGCAAACGATTAAATAAGGGAAATTAAATTACTTCCGGCTAAAAAAATAAACTGCAGTGATTATTGTTGCTTAGAGAGCAAAGAAGAATTCCTGAACTGAGCGTTTCTGAAACTGAAATGTACCAGGAGTAGTGAGGGTAAAGAACCAACCTGTAAATTCCTATTTTGACGAAATAATTTTGTGTTGTTCATTCGTGGTTTCGGTAACATTACTTTTTTCTGCAGGTGTACGAGTTGTCCCAAAAATATGTCTTCGATGATTCTCGCCCCAATCCTGTAATGAAGTTACCACCTGATCCAATGTACTGGTATAATCTGTGGGGAAATATTCAATAATGACAGGATAACTCTCCGTTACGATCCGTTCAATCAGTCCGTTCTGTTCCAGTTCTTTTAATTCCTTTGCCAGGACTTTTGGTGTCAGCTTTGGAATGCTTTTTCGTATTTCTGTAAAACGTCTGTTTCCTGCATTCACGGAAATGATAATCTGCAATTTCCACTTTCCGCTGATGATGTCCAGGGTGTCCCGAATGGGTCTAAGTGCCTGCAGGCATTCTTGATGATCATGATGTTCTTCCATGTTGCTTTCCTTTAGGTAACTGCTATACTTTGGAATGTGAATTTACAATAATTTTGTCCCTGTCAAAAACAAAAAATTTAGAAATGGCAAATATTTTAAATATCAAAACAAGCATCAGCGGTGAAGATTCGGTAAGCAGCAAACTGTCACAGGCTGTAATTGAACATTTACTGGCAAAAGATAATTTGAGCAAGGTTGTTGTTCGTGACCTGGCTAATGATATCATTCCTCACATGGAGCTTGCGCACTTCAATGCCTTCAATGTAAGAGACGAAGAAAAAAATGAAAAGGAAAGAGAAGTTTCAAGGTTCTCAGATCAGGCAATAAAGGAAATCCAGGAAGCAGATATTATTGTGATTGGTGTTCCGTTTTACAATTTTGGGATTCCTTCAACATTGAAATCATGGATTGATCATATTTCTATTGCAGGGAAAACATTTTCTTACGCCGACGGTACACTCAAAGGTCTTCTTGAAAATAAAAAAGTATACCTGAATTTTGCGATAGGAGGAGTCTATGATAATGGAATCGTAGAGAATATGGAAAAATACCTGAAGACATTTTTTGAATTTATAGGAATCACCGATGTGGAAGTTTTCAAAACAGAAGGTACAGTGATACCGGAACTCAGGGAAGCGAGTTTTCTGAAAGCTGTAGAAGACATTGAAACGGCTATCACTCAGGCCTAATAAATATGACAGCTACTTATCTGAAAATACAGATAGGTAGCTGTTTAGCTTATTGTAAAGATGTATGCAGGATTAGTAATTATTTTTTTTTGTAATTAATATGGCTTGGTTTTATTTTAAGATACAAAAAGTATAATTCCTTTTATTAATAATAGTTTTAAAGTATTGAGGTGTACAAAAGTAGTACAAACAAGTACTTTTTATCTTCTGAACCTTCAACATAAATAGCTTTAAATATCTAATAACAACTTTTCAAAAGATCTTTCATTCTCTTCATAACGCTCCTCTTGTCCTAAGCTATTCTTCTGAATTGATGTATGTTTTACCAAAATACCAGCTTTACTTTTCCTTTTTCTCATAAACTCTGTTAAATATGATTTTTTTATCATTAAATAACTTCCATATCCAATTGGTTCGCCAAAAGGTCTGGTATCTTTAAAATCTTGGAGGAAGTCACCAAAAAAACCAACAATTTCATTATTCTTTTTGTAAACAATTTGATTAGAGGAGACTTCAAAATGTAAATCTTTAGAAAATATCTTTGTTGGAAGGAAAATATTGTTTTTTACTCTAAAATAGTTCCACATATTATTAGTTTGATTTGCCAATGGGGCTATTAAAGGAACTAATTCAGATGGTAAATTATTAGAATCATTAAATTTTAGATCACAATCTAATATCCCAAATTGATAAGGTATGGATATAGGATTATACCAAAAACCTACGTTTCGAAGTTTATCATAAATCTCTTTTTCGCTATTTTCGTTAAAAAATAACTTGTTGCATCCAAACATTTTGGCTTCGATTTCATGAAAATTTGATTTCCGACCATCAGAATTATTCTCTAAAGGAAAAGAATATTGAAAATAAACGGGCATGAATTCTCTATCACTTTCAAATAGATTAGAATATACTTCAGCAAAGTTTTCAATTTTAAGTGGGGTATTTATTGAAATTTTTGGTAACCAATTTGGTTTATCGACTGTATCTATATCCCATAATGAATAATCAACTGGCAAATTTTTTATGGTCAGTTCCCAAATATCCATGTATTCAATTATGTCAAATTGGTAAAGAGCATCAATGAGTCTAAAAAAGGTAGATTTCAAAATATCGGCAAATATTGTACATCTACCCGTCATATAATTATACTGGGAATTTTTAAAATCTTCATCTGAATTTCGATTATAATCCAAATTCCTTCTCATACACTCAGCTTCATACATATTGCACCAAACATTCCATATTACAAATTGATACGTTGCTTTTGATTGTAGAAAATCTATATGATTTAAATATATTAGAGGTAAATTTCTGCCAACCAAACGTTTAAATCTTTCTTCCGTTAGTTTTGTTTTTCCAGAACTAATTGCAATAATCATTGATTCAGAAAATCTCAAATTTAAATTGAGTTTACTTGAAATTTTCATCATTAATAAATCCGTAACCATACATCTGATAGATAATAAATTATCTAAAACAGATTGTGTGATATAAGTGTACGTTAGAGAATCAGATTTTGCAAGTGATTTTATTATTACCAACAATCCTTCACAAACTCTATTCTCTAATTCTTCTTCAAATAAATATTTAAAAAAACTCTGATGATATTCTCCAGTTTCATCCAACACTAAAAGATGTGCAATTTTCTCTCCTGCTAAACCTCTTACTATTGGGCTAATCCATGTAAATCTGGATAGTAAAATATCAAAATTTGTTATTTTTAAAGGATTAATAAAGTGTTCTGGCACTTCTAATTCCACATTGGAAAAAATATGAGGAAGGATATTTAAATAATATTGAGTAATCCTTTCTGCTTCAGCCAAATCATCTATATCAACAAAGAATTGAGTAGAATTCGGAATCGGTACTGTGTGGTCTTCATCTGTTCCATAATGAAGTCCAACATTTGCGATAGTTTTAAAGTAGAATTCATTAATTCTTTCTGGAAAGTCAGTTTTAACTTTTTTCCATCGAATTTGTGACTCTTCTATATTTCGAGAAAACATAGACCATCCACCGCCATTAGAATGTGCCCAAGAAATGCACTCATACGCAAATTCTTTATCATACTCAAAAGCGTAAGGATAAATTTCATCAAGCAACTCAGATGAAATTTTTGAATAATCATTATTAATTATTTTCTTTATCTCAATTATACTTTCTTCTGGATATAAATTTTTATGTAATCGCGAACAAAACCAATCCTGTAAAAGACTTGAAATACTGTAATCAACAAATCTAATTTTATAACCTATTTCATTTTCTATATAATCTTTAATTTTATTTGGAGAAATTGCTCCTATTTTTGTATCAGTTTTAGATTTCTTTTTTTCTTTATTTACTTCTTTTGGTAAATTATAATTAAACTTTCCTTGTATTTCAGACAAAACAGGAATTGCATTCGGTTTTTCTTTAGAAACTTTTCTAAGCGTTTCAAAATGAGGATAAATCGCTGTCCCTCCAATTGCTTTTGCTAGAGGATCATTGTAATCAAGGGTATATAATATATCATCAAAGCAATTCTCAATATCAAAATACTCACGTTTTTCAATGTAATAGAAGTATTGATTATATAATAATTGTGGATTGACCTTTGATATTAAGCCACATAATTTTCCCATAAAATGTCTAGTTTCATCTCCATCAGTAAGTTCTTCAATATTAAAAACATAAGGAAAAATTTGTTTAACAAACTTTTCACCCTTTTTTGATCCAGATTTAACACAAACTTCAATACTTTCTAATATTTGATAAAGAAGCATATCTTTATGATTCCCATATGCTAGTATATTTTTTGTAGCTTCTTTAATCAAAATTTTGGCATGATTGGCATCATTATTATTTAGAGCAAAAATTGCTAATTCAATTAGCCTTTGGGCTTTTTCATTGAATGGAATAATTTCTTTTAAACTATATTTTGCTTCGTTTTGTATGAAGCAGTTAAAATCATTTTCTTCAACAAAAACCATTTTAGCATTTATGATTGTGTGTAAAGATTTACGATTATATAACTTCCAATCATTTAAAAACTCTAAATCACTTTGATTCAGTTCATATTGCACTCCATTAAACCGATTAACAGTCGCTGTAAGCCAAAGAGTATTATTAATTATTTTAGGTATTGTTTCTCTTTCATAGTCATAAACATCACGATTTTCTGCAAAGTCCAATTTAGAAAGTTCAATTAATGGCAGAAGTGCTGTTTTGATTTCTAAATGCTTTTTCGAATCAGAATGTGTGCGAATTATTTCACCTATTTTTAAAACCGCATTGTAGAATTGAATTAACCATTCTTCGTTTTTATCATTAGGAATATTTGAAATATAATTTGCTTCTTTATTAAGAAATGAAGAAATAAGATTCTCTTCAAATTTTTTAGAAATTGGATTAACTTCATAAGAGTAATAAACTACTTTTTTTGGAAATTCTTCAAACGGTATAATTTCTATTTTTGAATTATAATCCAAATCAAAAAATTTACAATACAAATTTTTTAATATTTCATTTTCTTTTAAAAGTTTGAAAATAGGTTCTTGATATTTGGTTGATTTTGTTAATAGATCGTCCAAAATTAGACCTTTAGCAATTTCCTTTTTTTCTTCGTTATTAAGTTTAAGAACAATTATTTTATTTATTTTTTGTTCCGAAGAATTGATCTTTAAAACTTCTTTAATGTAGTGTCTAAATAAAACTGGGGATTTTTTTTCTTTTCGGAATTGTTTTATAAAATTGAAAATTCTACCTAAATCATTCTGAGTATGGCATAAAACTTCTATCCAATACTTTGCTAATAATGTAGAATCTTCATCGTTTGTTCGGAACAAATCATCAATGCGACTCAAAGCTTCTTCAGGAATTTCAGAAATTTTACCTTTTCTAAATAACTCAATCAAAATTTCTTTTATTTGATAACCAGTCAGTTCTGAAAAATTAGGATAAGAAAGTGACGAATCGGTTGTCATTTTAAATGATGTAACCCAAATTGTTGCTAATGTATCTCCTAAATTGTACTCCCTATTTCTAAACAGATTTAGTAAAGTTGAAAAATAAATTACTTTTTGAAAGGATTTAAGCTCAAATGATGCTTTAGAGGCAATATAAAGAGTGTTTTCAATAATGGTTTCACTTTTTCCTTGTAAATAATGACTAATAATCCAATCATCATTAATAGAAAGTAGTAGATCAGGTTTGCCAAGATAATATTGAATTTTTGGAAGTTCTGACCAAGAAAGATCTTTCTGATTATCATCTTTTAACCATTTTTCCAACTCCTTATAAAGACTAATCTGCTGAATTTTTAATTCCGGCTGTTTAAGAACAAATACTAAAAAACTGTTATGAAACACTGATATTCCTCGTAAATCAAATCTAAATAAATGTCGAATTTGTGTAAAGCTTTCTACAATTTTATGAGGTTTTTCACCTAAATTTGAAATCAATGAAAACAATTGCTCTTCCTGTAATTTGAAATCAAGAGTTGTTAAAGCAAATGATATGGTTTTTGACATTTGAGGTAGGATTCTCCACAGTGCTTCATAATATTTTTCAATTTCTCCATTATATGGTGGGATATTATCTAAGTCATAGGTGGATAAATGCATTTTTCTATTCTTGATTTCTGTAAGAATATATCTTAAATGCAGTGGATTTCCATCCGTTAACTTTTGAACTTTTGAAATTATTTGTTCATAATAACTTCCATAAGACTCTTCTTGCTTAGGAAAAGTTTTGTTTATTATGGATTTTATACTTTGACGATTTAAACCTTTTATCTCTATCCATTCATTTTTGGGAGCATATTGATGAATAACATTTGGGAAACAATCAGTCGCCATTTCTTGCGTTCCAATTAACAACCAAAATCCTTTTTGTGGATATAGTATTTCATTGAGGAAATCAATAAGCTGTCTTTGGCTATTACCTTCTCTAATAACATGATCAAGACCATCAATAATTAAAATGAATGGTATATTAGAGTTTCTACTATAATTTGAGATTTGATCAATAAATTCTTTTAATTGAATGTGAGAAGTATTTTGTTCTCCCAATGATTCAATTACTGAATTTTTCTGCTTTTTGAATTCAGCTTTAAGCCCTTCTATAACTCTTTCCGAATTTAATCTTTCGTGAAAAGATGAATCTTTAGGATTCAAATGATAATGATGTCGAAAAACAAGACAACATTTCTTCTTTAGAATACTATATAGTTTAGAAAGATATGTACTTTTTCCTGAACCTGGTTTACCTATGAATACTTTTATTCCACCATTCAAAGTTTGTAATTCATCAATAATATCTTGATGAACTGTTTTATCAAAAAATTGAAAATCAGAAGGAACAACAAAGTTTTGATTTAACGGTCTTGGGTTATCCCATGATAATCTTGACCTTATTTCTTTAAGAGTAATTACTTGAGGTTTTTTCTCTGAGCCTTGTTGTGCAATATATAATAATAAGCTATCAACTCCTGCCTTTGTAACTTTTAGATCTTTATACAAGACTTGACGCAATTCTTCTTCAAAAGAGGTTTTATTAGACTGATTAAACTTAAATTCAAAATTATCAAAAAAAGACTTCAAGGTTAATTCCGAAAATCCTTCTGTTTCTAAAACTCTAATAAAATCAATTTTACTTTTTTTGATTTTTTCAAAATTAAAAAGGTCGTTAGCGAAAAAACGACAAAGTGTTTCGTCTAGTTGACCATTTGTAATTAAGGAGCAAAACCGTTCATTTTCTTTTAATGCAGAAAATGATTTAATCCATTTTGAAAGCCCTTTACTAATTAGTTTATCATAATCCCAAAAATCTGTATCAGGGTTTTGGATATGCTTAATTTGATAGTATTCAACAATACCATTTTTACGACTCGCTGTTATATCATCCAGTGCAAATCCTTTAATTCCTATATTTTCAGGGACAAATTGAATTTTTATCTCATTATACTTTTCTGGATTGCGTAACCAGTCCACGCATAATTTTAAAACAAATAAATCTTCATAGGAATAGCCACTTCTAATTGAACTGTTAGGATTAATTCTCATAAATTAAATATAAGAAAAACATGTTAAAAGAAAGCATAAGAAAACAAGTGATAAAAAAACAAACAACATACTAATAAACAATACTTTAACAGTGTTCTCACTTGTTGCTATTATAAAATATTCTTACTTTTAAGATTAATAAATTCTCAAAAAATGAAAGAATTATTTTTAGCTATTTCTATTATTATAGCATTTTCAGCATCTGCTCAAACATTTATTAAGTCGGAAACTAAAACCGAAATTTCCTCAAACAACTTACCAGATAAGCAAATAAAAGCACAACTATTAACCAGTGGAAAAATTCAAAGTGGAAGTACTCTAACATTCATACTCTCCGAACCCACTTCGATTGCTGGTGTATCCACAAAAAAAGGTCAAATCTTATCTGGTATAGCCAGAGAACAAGACGGACGACTTTATGTTGATGTTAGTACTGTCAAAATTGATGGTAAAGTTTATCCTGCTAAAATAAAAGTATATTCAGAAAATGGAATAGAAGGATTTGGCCTTAATGGAAGAATGCCTGATTCTAAGAAGCCAATTGAAATTCAAAATAGTGGTACTAGCGCTATTCTAATGATATATAATTAATATAAACCCGGTATTATAATATACCAGGCTTTGGATTATAAACGTAAATTTTGAACAAAGAAGCAACGAATGACAAGCGTTTTGAAAAAACGGGTAGTCTGAGGAAGTGACGACTGAAAAATTGTCATCAAGATAGATTATTCAAGAAATTATCAAGCTGACTTCTAGAATTTATTTAAATAATATCTCCGTCTTTAATATAATATCTGTAATAAAAGTTAACCTCTCAACTAAAATAAACATATATCTATTTCCCAATACAAAACTTAGAAAAAATATTCCCCAGCACTTCATCATTCGTCACTTCTCCGGAAATTTCTCCAAGATGTTCCAGGGCGTTTCTAAGCTCATACGCCAGTAATTCTGTAGAGATCTGGAAAGAAATAGCTTCTTTTACCTTATGAGCGGCATCCAGAGACTTTCTTAAGGCTTCGAAATGACGTTGGTTGGTAATAACAACATTATTTTCTTCAGACTTTAACTGCTCAACATACGATGAAAGTTCATTCTTCAGATCCTGAATATTTTGATTTTCAACTGCTGAGATTTTAATGAAATCAAATTCGTGGGAAATGGCATTTCTGAAAATATCTTCTACTGTTTCGTATTTAGTAGGAGTAACTTCATCAATTTTTGTTGCGCAGATAATCAGCTTCAGATCTTCTCTCAATAGGGATTGGATCATTTCAATATCTTCCGAAAAATCTTCAGTAGCAGCATCGGCCAGATACACCAAAATATTGGCGTTTTCTACCTTTTCTTTTGCTTTTTTTACTCCGATAGCTTCAATTTCATCCACCGTTTCACGAAGTCCTGCGGTATCAATCAGTCGGAAAGCATGTCCTTTAATATGAAGAATTTCCTCAATGGTATCTCTTGTTGTTCCTGCAATATTACTTACAATCGCTCTTTCTTCCTTTAAAAGAGAGTTCAGCAGCGTAGATTTTCCGGCATTGGGTTTTCCGATGATAGCCACGGCGGTTCCGTTTTTAATGGCATTTCCGTATTGGAAACTCTCAATCAGAGAATTTAATTTTAATTCAATTTTATCCAATAATCCACTCAGTGCACTTCTGTCTGCAAACTCTACATCTTCTTCAGCAAAATCCAGTTCCAGCTCAATCAGGGAAACAAAATTCAGAAGATCAGTTCTTAATACAGATATTTCGTTGGTAATTCCTCCTTTCAGTTGGTTGATGGCTACTTTTCTGGAAGCTTCATTTTCAGAGGCGATCACATCAGCAATAGCTTCCGCCTGGGAAAGGTCAATTCTTCCATTGATAAAGGCACGAAGGGTAAATTCTCCCGCTTTGGCCATTCTCGCTCCGTTTTTGATCAGCGTTTCAAGAATACGTTTTCCGATATGCGGAGACCCGTGAAAAGCAATCTCCACAGAATTTTCAGTGGTGAAACTTTTTGGAGCCAGGAAGATTGACAGCATTACCTCATCAATAGCTTCCTCCTCATCCATAAAATAACCGTAATGAATGGTGTGGGACTTCTGTTTTTCCAGTTGTTTTGTTGGAAAACTTTTCTGAACTACAGATAAAGCCTCATTTCCTGAAACTCGGATGATGCCCAAAGCACCTATTCCATTGGCAGTAGCCAGTGCACATATCGTATCGTTATTCATGCTGCAAATTTACGGTTTTTAATGTGAATTTTCATGGAGGTCTGCTATTCAGATTATCTATTGTTGTATTCAGTTTAAAAAAAGGAAGATTTGAAATGTATTGTGTTTTGAATAAAGAATAAAGAATAAAGAATAAAGAATAAAGAATAAAGAATAAAGAATAAAGAATAAAGAATAAAGAATAAAGAATAAAGAATAAAGAATTCCTCTTATTAAACATACAAGGAATACACTATTTTAAATTTAAAATATATAAAATAATTCTGTTGAATGTAAATAGCATTTAAAGTCTACAATTTGTTGGGTGTAACATTTATAAGCGTTTTCTGATAGTGCTGGAAATGGAGTGTGCTGGTTAAATTCATATCCATCTGAAAAAATTAAACAGTTGTTTGGTATGTTAATTGTTGTTAGTCGGTCGATGATGTTGAAAGTTTAAATTTTTATTATTAAAACAGTAATAATTTGTTAAAGTATTATAAATGTATATGAATAACCTATTTTTTTTAAATATTAATAAAAAAATGATTTTTTTATTAATGCTTGCTTTTAGTGCTGTGGCTTATGCTCAGTGTATTCCTTATACAGGGCAGGCGATGACCAGTGGAAATACTTATTGTCTTAACGGAAATCTTAATGTAAGTACCAATATCAGTATTCCGAACGGAGCGACACTTATTATTCAGTCCGGGCAGCTGCATTCCAATAGTATTCAGGTTGATGGAGTATTGGAAATTAGTGACGGAGCAAGTGTTCAGTCTACAGGAACTGTGAAAGTAGGAACTTTCGGATCTCAGAAAAATTCAAAAATTAAACTGGGAACCAAATCCTTTCTATCGCTTGTAGGATCGGTAGTTCAGGAAGATCCAACCTTTGGAGGCTTTTATCCCGGAACAACTTCTGTTATTGAAATGGGAACAAGCAGTGTGGTGGAAATTTGTGGAACATTTACCCAGCAGTCTACAACCTATCCTTCTGTTGAATATGTAGGTATTCCTACCGGCAGAGCGTACTGTATTGCAAAAGCGGATGTAAGTGGTGGAGGTGGAGCTTCCATCATCAGCGATGACAGTCAGATCGTAGCTATTGTAATGGGATCTGTAACAGGATTAGGAATGGGAAATTCCAGTTTCTGTGGCCCGAATGCAACCAAAGCAATGTGTCCTTCTCTTTGGCCAGAAGGATTGTCTGAAGATAAATCAAGTTGTGGAAATGCACCTGTGATTATTGATGAGATTGACGGATTTTGTACAAAACCCGGCATTTCCGGTACACCAGATGGATTTACTAAATTCGGAATTACCATACAGCAGAAAAACAATGCATGGCCGGAAAATGTACCGAATGGATTTTTGGCTATGGAATCAAAAAACAAAGGTTTTGTCATTACCAGAGTTCAGCACGTAAGCCAGACTCCACAGCCTGGAGATGCCATCGCAGAACCGAAAGAAGGAATGCTTCTGTATGATATTCAGGATAAATGTGTAAAGCTTTATAACGGGACCGAATGGAAATGTGTACAAAGAAGCTGTAATGATTAAACCGATAAATAGATCGTATGAAAAATATAAAAAATATAGGGATAGCAATAGCTTTGGTTATTTTTAACTCGTTTTTTGCTCAGGTAGCTATTGGCAAACAGGTGATAGACGGAAACAGTACGGTGTTAGACTTTGATAACGTATCAGGGAATACAAAAGGCTTAATTCTTCCCGCTACCTCAGGATTTCCCACAGGATCTTTGGCAAACGGAACATTCATCTTTGATGTCACAGATAACAAAGTAAAAGTCTATGAAAATGAAGTCTGGAAATCCTTATCAGATGCCGGAAATTCAAATGCGGTTATTGTCAACAATTCTGCAGAGTCAGGGAAAGGAGTAATTATGGGAGAAGCCACAAGTTCTGCTGATGGAGTTTTGGTGCTGGAATCTCAAAATAAAGCGATGATTCTTCCTAAAATAACATCACCCCATCTTAATGTGAAAAATCCTTATCCGGGAATGATCTGTTATGATACAGCCAGCAAAACACTGGCCATATTTGATGGGTCGGTCTGGAATTACTGGAAATAAACACAGGCAGAGTAATCTGTCTTAAAATAATAGAAAGCAGCTGTATTTTTATGCAGTTGCTTTTTTATTTCCCATGTTAAACAATCTGGTTACTTTCCTTGATGCTGTTCATGACAAAAATACTTTTGGTCTGACCAATTCCTTCGATTTCAGATAATTTGTTCACAAAAAACTCATGGAACTCATCCATATTGGGAGCAAGGATCTTCAGCATAAAATCAAAATCTCCGCTGATATTGTAAAACTCTACAACTTCCTTCAGTTTGCCCACTTCCTCAATGAATTTTCCCGCTGTTTTTTTATTATGGACATTTAAGGCAATCATACAGATCACCATCATTCCTTTATTGACCTTTTTACGGTCTACTACAGCAGTATATTCTTTAATGATCCCCTGTTTTTCCATACGTTTAATACGTTCATGCGTAGGAGTAGGACTCAGGTTGATTCTTGCCGAAATATCTCGGACACTCATCTTAGCGTCTTTCTGAAGAAGTCTAAGAATTGATAAGTCTTTTTCATCAGGGATATAATTTTCACTTGTCATTTTGTTCTGTTTTTATAGGTTTTACTTGGTGTTTCAGGTGTTTTGTTCTTTTAAATATTTTAAATATTTAATATTGTTCCAAATTTAAGGTTAAATTTTTAAATACGTTCTGTTAATTTTAATTTTGCAGGAAATTTGAAACATGGATACAAGGAAGAATGTAATATTAATTTTAGCATCGGTAGGAACATTTGTAGAGGCGTTGGATATTGCCATTATTAATTTAACCATTCCTTCTATTCAGCAGCAGTTTCAGATTGGAGCCGAGACTGTTCAATGGTTGCAGACCCTTTATGTATTGTTTTTTGGCGGATTTCTGATCATTGGAGGGAAACTTTCAGATCAGATCGGGAGAAAAAAAATGTTTTTACTGGGAGCTCTGATTTTTATGCTGACTTCATTAGGTGCAGGATTATCTCAAAACTTTGAGGTACTGGCCATCTTCCGTGCTTTACAGGGACTGGGAGCTGCCTTAGTAATGCCATCAGCGCTGTCTATTGTAACCAATACGTTCAGGGGAGAACAGGAGAGAAACCGGGCTATCGGAATCTTCAGTTCATTTGCTGCCATTGGTTCGGGAAGTGGTCTTTCCGTGGGAGGAATTATCAGTACATACCTGAGCTGGCATTGGGTTTTCCTGATCAATGTTCCCGTTCTTTTAATAACCCTTGTGCTGTCTTATTATTATCTGCCTGCAGATGAGAAAAATGAAACCGCTCAGAAAACAGATTTGGTTTCAGGAATATTAATGGTACTTGGATTGTTAAGCCTTACATACGGAACCCATGAATTGGTTCATATTAAAGAACAGCCTTTTCTGGTAGCAGGATCTTTAGTTCTGGCATTAGTACTGCTGGTGATGGTCTATTACCGATTAAAGTCCGTGGCAGAGCCGTTAGTGGATTTAAAACTGTTTAAACATCAGTCTTTAGTCGTTTCCAATGCTGTGTTTTTCACTTTGGGTGCGTTTTTTATCGGATTTTTATTCCTTATTTCACTGATGCTTCAGAAAGATATGGGATATAGCGCTGCCTCTGCAGGATTAATGCTTGTTCCATTCAGTATCATATCCGCTTTAACAGCTAAATTTATCCTGCCTCATGTATCAAAACGCCTGAATTCTTCTCAAATGGGTGTTTTAGGATGGTTGTTTATGCTGGCAGGAGGATTGTCACTGTTGATTTCTGTGTATGCAGGACACCCGTTAACATTGGTTTTGCTGGGAGCTGCATGTATTTCAGGAGTGGGAATGACATTTTGTTTTACTGCACTTTCTGTGATGGGAATTCAGGATGTGGAGCCGGAAAATTATGGATTGGCATCAAGTTTGAGCTCTACAAGTTACTTTCTGGGAGCAGGAATCGGACTGTCATTCATGACTTTAATGAGCCAGATTTTTCCCTCAGAATTTTCAGTAGGAAGCCTGAATCTGATGATATTGATCGGCTACGCTCTGCTGGCGCTCGGAATGTTATTCTATTTTATATTGAAAAGCTTAAAATTGAAACAGACAGAAGTTGCTGTTTCGTAATAAGCAGTTTAAAAATACACAAACTATATGAGGAAAGAATCGGTGCTTAGGTGTCGGTTCTTTTTTTGTTCTTTTGCCATTCTGTTTCCCTTCACTACCTTTGCGCTTTACTATAACATCATGAAAATACAGGTCATCAGCGATCTTCATCAGGAATTTGGAAGTACGGAATTAGGTTTTTACCATTCGGATATTGTTGTGCTGGCAGGTGATGTCAACTTAGGAACCAAAGGGATTGAATGGATTAAAAAAGCAATACCCAATAAACCAGTCATCTATGTTTTGGGCAATCATGAATACTATAAAGGTTCCTATCCGAAAACACTCCATAAAATCAGAGAAGCGGCTGTGAATTCCAATGTTTATGTGCTGGAAAATACATTTGTAGACATTGACGGAATTCGTTTTCATGGGGCCACCTTATGGACGGATTTTTCAATATTCGGAAATCCTGTTCAGTACGGAATGCTTTGTCAGTCTAAAATGAATGACTATAAAATGATCAGGAGAGATCCTTCCTATTCGAAAATGAGAACATTAGATACCTTTAAAATTCATCAGCTTTCACGACAATGGCTGCAGGAAAGTCTTGAAGATTCAAAAGGACTTAAAAATATAGTCGTTACCCATCATGCTCCCAGTCTCCAATCAGTGCCGGAGCATTATAAAGAAGATCCCGTTACCTCTGCTTATGCATCTGATCTGGAAGATGTAATCAAAGAATATCAACCTTTGTACTGGATTCATGGGCATATTCATACACCATGCAGATATAAAATTGAAAAAACAGAAGTTATCTGTAATCCTCATGGGTATATTGATGAAAAATATAACGGCTATGATAAAGAACTGATTATTATTGTTTAGCAAAAAAACAATTTTGCCTACTGCCTACTGCCTACTGCCTATTGCTATTTTACCCTTTCTCCTTAATCACTATCTTCGTATTCTAATACCTTTTCAATGCCTAGAAAATCCCAGCCAAAACCTGATTTTGTTTCGCAGCTCGCTTTTGATGAAGTTCTTCAGCAGGTGGAATTTGATCTTAGAATCAAGGAATTTGTCGTGATGGAAATTGATAAGGTGAACTATATCATACAACCGAATATTCCTTACCGTGCAGATTATTTCTGCATTTTTATGATACAAAAGGGAGACGTTACGTTCAGGTTGGATGATAAGAGTTATGAAGTCTCTAAAGGGGATATTGTTTTTTGCCCCATGCTGGAAACCTTTTGGGTAGACGAAATTTCGGAAGATTACCATGCTAAATATATTTTCTTTTCATTGAATTTTATTTCTGACGCAGGCTTTAATTATAAGTCAAATAATGTCCTGAAAAGCCTTTCATCAGATCCTACCCACATCATCAGAAATGAACCCGATGTGTACAGAAAACTGAATTTTCATCTTGATGAACTTCAGGTTTTAAATGATAAGGAAAAAGACAATTATTATTTCAATGAAATGATCTGGCATCACTTTTCACTGGTGATCTACGAAATTGATAATTATTTCAAAAAAACGGAAAAACTACACGTTGTAACCAATAGAGAAGACGAGTTGACCACCAGCTTCTTTAAGCTTGTTCAGGAGCATTTCAAAGAAGAACATAATGTTCAGTTTTATGCCGATAAGCTTTTTATCAGCCGTAAATACCTTACAAAGGTGATTAATAAAACAGTGTTCAAATCCCCAAGAGATATTATTCATCAGGTTTTAGCAGTAGAAGCCAGGCTGTTATTGAGAAATCCCAACCTGAATGTCAATGAGGTAGCATCACAGCTAAGTTTTTCTGATCAGGCTTCATTTAGTAAGTTTTTCAAAAAACATACAGGAAGATCTCCTTTGGAATATAGGAAAGATGATTTGTATTGATAGTCAGTAGGTTGTGTTTTAAGATGTCTTTTTGCCAAAATTGAATACTATTTTGATTTAAAATATTGAATACTGTCATTTATGTTGTCTATAAATGATATTTCTCATGTTTTTAAAAATAAGGAGTCTTTTTGACAAAACAAGGGGTTTTTCGAATAATCCTATTGAATTTTTTTCGTTCGATTTTTGTGCGGAAAATTTAAAAGGACTATTGTTATGCAAAGATTTTTTATTCAAAAATCGACTCTACTTTTTCTCTCGCTGATTGTATTGGCGGGTTGTAAGAAGAATAATCAAAACCAGGGCTATCAGCAGCAGGCACCGGAATTACCCGTGGCAAAAGTAACACAGGGAGACGCTTCTGTTTCCAGAGAATATGCAGCATCTATTGAAGGAGTTTCCAATGTGGAAATAAGACCTCAGGTAACAGGATATTTAAGCAAAATTTTTGTAGATGAAGGTGATTTTGTGAGAGCAGGCCAGCCATTATTCAAAATTGAAGATCAGGTTTTCCGTGAACAGCTGAAAAGTGCTCAGGCATCTTTGATTACGGCTCAGGCCAACCTTTCAACCTCTAAAATTGATCTGGACAGAAAAAAAGAACTCTTTAGAAACAAAATGGTTTCAGATATTCAGGTGAAAGAAGCTGAAGCGGCTTATAATGCGGCACGTGGAGCAGTAAGCCAATCCACTTCTACCATTGAATCGGCTAAAATCAATTTGAACTTCTCCACCATTAAAGCTCCGGTAAGCGGATTTATCGGAAGGTTCAACTATCGTCTGGGAAGTTTAATGACTCCGGGAAATCAGGAACCGATTACCTTATTATCAGATATTCACCAGGTATATACTTACTTCAGCCTGAGTGAAAATGATTTTAATAATTTCCAGAAACAATACACGGGAAGCAGTATTGATGAGGTCATTAAAAATACTCCGGCAGTATCATTATTGCTTTCGGGAGGTGAAAAATATGCTGAAACAGGAAAGATTGATGCTGTAGAAGGACAGTTCAATAAAACAACAGGATCCATTACTTTAAGAGCAAAATTCAACAATCCCAACAACCTTTTGAGAAGTGGGAATACAGGCAAAATTATACTAGATCAGTTCTACGGCAATGTTGTTTTACTTCCTATTGCCTCTACCAGAACCATTCAGGATAAAGTTTTTGTATTTACCATTCAGGGAGGAAAAGCCGCAATGCTTCCTATTGAAGTGAACGGAAAAGCAGGCGATAATTTTATTGTAGCGAAAGGGCTTAAAGCAGGAGATGAATATATCACCAGCGGTTTTGACCGATTGCAGCCGGGAACTCCTGTAGTGGCACAAAAGAAAAATGCTCAACAGAAAAAATCCTAAGAAGAAGTCATGTTAAAGAAAATTATAAAAAGACCCGTACTGGCAACGGTTATTTCCGTATTGCTTGTTATTCTGGGGATCGTCGGGATGGTAAGCCTTCCGATTACAAAATTTCCGGACATCGCACCTCCTACCGTTATGGTAACAGCTGCTTATCCGGGAGCTAATGCCGAAACAATTGCCAGGTCAGTAGCACCGCCATTGGAAAATGCCATCAATGGTGTGGAAAATATGGACTATATTACTTCTACAGCAAGTAATGACGGTACATTGAGTATAACTGTTATCTTTAAATTAGGAACAGATCCGGATCAGGCCGCCATTAACGTTCAGAACAGAGTGGCACAGGTGACCAACCAGCTTCCTGCAGAGGTAATCCAGGCGGGAATCACCACCGTGAAAAGACAGAACAGTATGATTGCGATGGTCTCTCTGACCAGTAAAGATGGTACGATGAGTGACCTTTTCCTTGAAAACTATGCGAAAATCAACATTGTTCCGGAACTGAAAAGAGTAAAAGGAGTAGGAGATGCCATGGTGTATGGAAATAAAGATTACTCCATGCGTATCTGGCTGGATCCGAATAAACTGACTTCCTACAATCTTACACCCTCTGATGTTTCCCGTGCTATTCAGACTCAAAACCTTGAAGCAGCACCCGGAAGATTGGGAGAGAGAAGTAAAGAAGTGATGGAATATGTTCTTCGCTACAAAGGAAAATTTACAGAACCTGAGCAGTATGAAAACATTACCATCAAAGCATTGAATGATGGATCTGTATTAAAGTTAAAAGACATTGCCAAAGTAGAATTTGGAGCCTACAGTTATACGGTATCTTCTAATTATAATAAAAAAGCATCCGTAACGATGGCGATCTTCCAGATGGCAGGATCGAATGCGAATGAAGTACAAATTGCGCTTCAGGAAAGAATGAAAGAACTGGAAAAATCTTTTCCCGCCGGAATGGATTATGAAATTCCCTATGCTACAAAAGATGCACTGGATCAATCCATAGAGCAGGTTATTCATACTCTGATAGAAGCATTTATTCTGGTATTCATCGTGGTGTATATCTTCCTTCAGGATTTCCGCTCCACATTGATTCCGGCTATTGCAGTTCCGGTATCTATTGTAGGAACGTTCTTCTTTATGAAGGTTTTTGGGTTCTCTATTAATATTCTTACGTTGTTTGCTTTGGTGCTCGCCATTGGTATTGTAGTGGATGACGCTATTGTAGTGGTGGAAGCGGTTCATGCTAAAATGGAACATAAAAAGCTCAATCCGAGAGCTGCTACCATGTCAGCGATGAGTGAAATTACAGGAGCCATTGTTTCTATTACATTAATCATGTCTGCTGTATTCGTTCCGGTAGCCTTTATGAGTGGTTCCACGGGATTATTTTACCAGCAGTTTGCCTTGACATTGGCTATCGCGATTGTGATTTCAGCGATCAATGCCTTGACATTGAGCCCGGCATTATGTGCTTTATTCTTAAAACACCACCATCCGGGAACGCATGAAAAAATGAATTTCAAAGATCGTTTCTTTGCAGGTTTCAATGCCAGCTTTAATAAACTGACATTCCGCTATGGGAAAGCTGTGCTGTTCCTTTTGAAAAGAAAATGGGTGGCACTTGTTATGATTGTGGCTTTCGGAGGTTTGTTTGCGTGGATGTCTATGACAACGCCTAAAGGATTTATTCCGGATGAAGACCAGAGTTTTATCATTGTAACCGCGAATCTTGCTCCTGGAGCATCAAAAGACAGAACCTCGAAAGTAGTCTCCGACACAGAAGACCTTCTGATGAAAAATCCTGCTGTGGATAAAGTGATTTCGGTAGACGGATTGAACTTATTCAGTGGTTCCATGTCATCTTCCGCTGCTTCTATTTTCGTTAAATTGAAAAAAGGAGGCGAGAGAGGACCTGTCAATAATATCAATGATATCATAGGACAAACTCAGGGAATGCTTTCTCAGGATAAAAGAGCCAATTTCCTTGTGATCAATACGCCTACGGTAGACGGTTTCGGAAATACGAGTGGAATGGAGCTTGTGCTTCAGGACCGTACCAACGGAGAACTTCAGAATTTAGGAAATATTTCTTACGGAATGATGGGCGCTTTGATGCAGCGACCTGAAGTAGCGGTAGCATTTACCACTTTCGATGTTACGTATCCGCAGTTTGAAGTGCTTGTAGATGAAGTGAAATCTGCTCAGTTGGGAGTTAATGTTTCTGACGTGTTAGGAGTAATGCAGGGATATTATGGAAGTATTCAGGCTTCTGATTTCAACCGATTCGGGAAATATTACAGAGTACTGGTACAATCTACACCAGAGACAAGACAAGATAAAGAATCCCTGAACGGAATTTTCGTTAAAAATAACTTAGGTCAGATGGTTCCTGTCAATACATTGGTAAGCCTTAAACAGGTAACAGGAGCAGAGGTAGTAGACCGTTTCAACCTGTTTAATTCATCCAATTTAACAGTAATGGCAGCTCCGGGATACAGTACCGGACAGGCTATGGCCGCCATTGAAGAAGTGAGCAAGCAGGTACTTCCTCCGGGATATACTTACGATTATAAAGGAATGAGCCGTGAAGAAGCAGGTTCAAGCTCACAATCTGTTATGATTTTCGGATTATGTATCGTGTTTGTATTCTTCCTTTTATCTGCTCAATATGAAAGTTATATTCTTCCATTGGCTGTATTGATTGCTATTCCGGTGGGACTTTCCGGAGTATTTGTGGGGATTACCTTCGCGGAATTATCCAATAATATTTATGTGCAGATTGCTTTGGTGATGCTGATTGGGTTGTTAGCAAAAAATGGTATTCTGATCGTGGAATTTGCGATTCAGAGACGTAGAGCAGGGAAAAGTCTTATCGCCTCTGCGGTGGAAGGAGCAAAAGCCCGTTTACGTCCTATTTTGATGACCTCTCTGGCATTTATTACCGGATTGATCCCATTGATCTTTGTGGTTGGACCTTCTGCAATGGGTAACCATTCTATTGGGTATGCCGCCATTTCAGGGATGCTTTTCGGAACGATCTTAGGAATTTTCGTAGTTCCTGTTCTTTTTGTGGTATTCCAGGCATTGCATGAGAGAATCAACGGAAAAGTAGTAACCGATGCAGATTGGGAATATTAATTCAAATGATTTTAACAATGAAAATTAAAAATATAGCATATATCGCATTCATTTCGGGAACCGCAATCTCCTGTAAAGTTCAGAAATATGAACAGCCTGAAGTAAAAATGCCTGAAGCTTTCCGAAGTGACAGCATTGCAGCGGATTCTCATGAAAATATTGCGAAGATCAGCTACAAAGACTTTTTTAAAGATCCTGTTCTTGTAGGATTGATAGATAAAGCGATGGTACAAAATAACGATCTTCAGGTCGCTTTAAAACAGATAGAATTTGCATCATTAGTTTACAATCAGAGTAAATGGGCAAATATTCCGACTGTTAGTGCTTCTGCCAATGCCAATATCAACCGTCCTTCAGACAACAGTATGAACGGAATGATGGCCGGACAGTTTATGGGAAAAAGGTATATGGAAGATTATACAACTTCCTTGAGTTTTTCCTGGGAAGCTGATATCTGGGGAAAGATTAAAGGAAGGAAGGAACAGGCTTTAGCAGAATATCTTAAAACACAGGAAGCGGCAAAAGCAGTGAAAACACAAGTTGTATCTGCTGTAGTACAAGGATATTATAACCTTTTGATGCTGGATACTCAGTTGGAAATTACAAAATCCAATCTTGCTTATGCGGATAATACGCTGAAGTTTCTGACCAAACAGCAGGAGCTTGGGCTTACTACAGCATTGGCTGTACAACAGCAGGAAATTGTGAAAGATCAGATTCTGAAATCAATTCCGGCTATTGAAAGTTCTGTAACAACCCAGGAAAATGCTTTGAGCCTGCTAACGGGTTCTATGCCGGGGAAAATTGAAAGAAGTGCAAGCCTGAATAATGTACAGTCTCCGGATCATATTGCTGCAGGAATTCCTTCAGAATTATTGAGCTACAGACCGGATATCAAAACAGCTGAACTTGAAGTAAGAAAAAGTGCAGCAGCCATTCATGTGGCGAAAATGAGCATGTATCCTTCACTGAATATTACGGCGCAGGGAGGCGTGAATGCCTTTCAGATCAGCAAATGGTTCAGTGTTCCGGGATCCCTTTTCGGAATGGTGGCAGGCGCTGTAGCACAGCCTATTTTGAATGGGAAACAGTTGAAAACACAGTATGAACAATCTAAAGTAGTTGCTGATCAGGCTGAACTCAATTTCAAGCAGTCAGTTTTAAAAGCAGTAGGAGAAGTTTCTGATGCGCTGATACAAATCCAAAAACTGGAAGAACAGCAGAAAATTGCAGAAGGACTGGCCGTGAAATCTGGAGAAGCAGTGAAGAAGGCTGATCTGTTATTTAAATATAATTCAGCAACTTATGTAGAAGTGATTATCGCACAAACGAATAAACTTCAGGCAGAACTGGAACTGGCTTCTCTGAAAACCCAGAGACTGAATGCTATTACAGCACTTTACCGTTCTGTAGGAGGCGGGTGGCAATAAAGTAAAATTGAATCTGCTTCGTCTGTAAGGATGAAGCAGGTTTTTAATCCATTATCATTATGAAGACAAATATACAAGAGGGGATCATTCTTATTCCGGATTTCAGCGGATTTACCGAATTTGTGTTCAATACAAAATTGTATACAGGCGAGTATATTGTAAGACAGTTATTGTCTACACTGATTGATGTGAACGATCAGTATTTTGAAATTTCCGAGATTGAGGGAGATGCCATTTTATTTTACCGTTATGATGAAAATCCGTCTTATCAGAGTATTTCAAAAATGCTGTGGAAGATGAGAAGTGCCTTCAACAGGAAAATAGAGGAGTTGAGTAAAAGTTTAAGCACTACCATTGATCTGGCTCTCAAATTTATTGTGCATTATGGATCCTTTTCACAATACAATATTGGAAACTTCAGAAAGCTATATGGAAAAACGATTGTGGAAGCCCATCAGCTTTTGAAAAATGGAATGGCAGAAAAGCCTTCTTATGCACTTTTCAGCAATTCTTTTCTGGAAAGCAGTAAAAACAGAGAGTCTGATTTTAATAAAGAACCCCTTCGTCTGCCTGAAGTGGGGGTTATCCATTATTTTGAAAATGTAAACTAGCCTATATTTTTTAATAGTATTCCTTGTAAATTTGCTATTGCTAGCGGCCCGGGTGAGATCCGGGCTTTTTTATTGGTCAGCCTTTGGAAAAGTCTGCGGGTAAAAAACATTTTTTCTTTTTTTTTCTTACAGGGGTAGTAAAATATTTATGTAATATGCATTGGTTTTGCAATTTTTTTTAAGTGAAATTTAAATTACGTATAAAATATTTTTTTAAGATTATTTATTATGGAAGTGATTCGTATTTCGTTGGTTTATTGAAAAATGTGTATTGATTTTCAATTTATGTTTACATTAAATGCTGATATATTGCTGGGAATTAAATCTTTATTTAATTTTTTTTATTTTTTGATGTAACAAACTTGTGAAGATAGTGGTCTTATAGAAAAACTATAATTTCACATGAAGAGAATATTATTTCCTATAGCAATATTAACAGGCTCCTTAGTAATGGCCCAGCAGGCTCCAGCTCCGGCTGCCAACGATACTGTAAAAGGAAATGCAAAAGAAATAGAAGCGGTTACTCTGGTGGCCAGAAAACCAACCGTAGAATCTAAAGTAGACAGAACTGTATTTAATGTAGCAAATAGTGCAATTCTGGCAGGAAATACAACATGGGATGTTCTTAGAATGACTCCTTTGGTAAGTATTGATAACAATGATGAGGTAAAAGCCGAGGGACAAATGGTTACGGTATATATCAATGACAGGAAATCTGTTTTTACAGGGAAGGAACTAAAGGAATATCTTAAAACAATTCCTGCTGATAATCTTATGAAAATTGAAGTGATTACCAGTCCCTCTTCCCGTTATGAAACTTCCGGTTCGGTTATCAATATTGTCCTTAAAAAAAGAGATGATGAAGGACTAAAAGGAAGTATCTCTCTCAACAACAGACAAAGTACCAAAAACTCACAATACACGAATTTCAATCTGAATTACCATAAGAAAAAATTTACCCAAACCTTTATCGGAAGTTATAATAATGGAACTTATGTGCAGAAGAATCAAACATGGGATAACCGATATGCTGAAAATAAACTTACTCAGTTCAATCTGGAAAATGTAATGAGAAATGAAAGTCCATCTCTTTCTTCTACTTCGGAGTTTGAAATTAATGACAAAAATAATTTCGGACTTGTATTGGAGTATTCCCAGAACAGGAATTTGCTTTCAGCAGAATCTGATGGGATGACTACAAAAGATGGAGATCCCGGTGAATCTTTTCATCAAATCCAAAATAACTGGGGATTCAGCCGTAATCTTGGTACTAATGCTTTCTATAAATATTATGATAAAGAAAAGAATAGGATTTTAGATATTAATTTAGGAACCAATTATTCCAGTAATGACAATGATAATTTGATTGACAAGCAAATTAATAAGCAGGGTTTGATAACCAATCAGCAGCTGGGGTCGATCAGTTCAAATCAGATGCGTAATTATTATCTGAAAATAGATTATACCCATCCTTTTGGTAAGACAGGCGGTACCATGGAAGCAGGAGGAAAAACCGAATTGAACAATCACGTTATTCCTAACAGTCTCTATGGGTTTAGTATTGATAATGGTACACCGGAATATGCTAATCTTTCCAAAAACGACAGATTCCATTATGAAGATCATCTGAGCTCTTTATATGCCAATTATAGCAAAACATTTTTCGAAAAACTGGAAACCAGAATCGGAATCCGATACGAATATATTGATTATAAAGTAAGACAGGATGTAGCAGGTACAGAAAGAAGAGATTCTTACGGTACTTTTCTTCCCAATTTATTGCTGAAATACAGCTTTTCAGAGAAGTTTGATCTGAGCCTTACCTATAACAGAAGTATCTGGAGGCCTTGGTATTCAGAGTTTAACCCTTTCGTGACGCCTGAAATTAACGGAACCTATTCCAGAGGAAACCTTTATTTGAATCCCAATCCGAATGACCGGCTTTATCTGAAATTGGGAATCCTGAAAAAATACTTTATCTCTGCAAGATATATGCACACGAATCAGGATTACTGGACTACCTATGTAACGGAAAACGGAAGAACAGTTTCATTACCAGGGAACTTCGATGGAAAGGTTGAAAAATATTACCTGTTTGCCAATACCAACCAGAACTTCCTGAAAAATAAACTGAATGTGAATGCAGGATTTGGATGGTATTACATTAATAATAAAGATTTTAATGAGAAAAATAAGCTGGGTGCCAAAGATTATATCAGTTATTGGGGAGCCTCTGCGAATGTTTCTTATACCAATCTGTTCAATAAAAATATTAACCTGAGTGCGTGGATGGAGCTTGCCAATCAGAATAACGGAAATTCATATGCGAATAATACCAATGTCTTCCATAATATTTCAGTGACTAAAATATTTCCGAAAACCCAGATGGAACTAAGCATGCAGCTGATGAATATTTTTAAGAGACCTTATGGTGATAATACCACTTACAGCCCTGATGGAACTTTCAGAGAATATTCAAAATGGGACTGGTATGGTGTTTCTCTTACATTTGTAAAGCGTTTTGGAAATCAGAAGGTAAAAGAAAATACAAAAACCGATGTAGAGAAAAACGGTGGCGGAGGAAAGTAATTCAAAATTTGTTAGATAAAAATAAAAGCAGGTTTCAATTGGGAATCTGCTTTTTATTTTTGGCTAGAAGCTAGAAGCTAGAAGCTAGAAGAGGGAAGTAGTGAAAGATAATCTTTATGCTTGTCTTAAAACTCTGTGCAATCACTGTAATCTGTGGGAGAAAAATAATTAGATTTTAACGTAAAGCTCTTATCTGAATTTCTTATTATTTTAAGACAGCAAAGTTTTGAATCAAGTACATTGATTCTTTCTAAGCGAACGTACAATCATAATCCTTCTTAAGCAACAAAGTTGCTTTCTTAGCTTCCTTAAAAAATGTTACTTTTTTTATTTAAACTTTGCGTTAGAAAAACTCTGATAGGTTTAGCACGCATAAAAAAGGGAGGAATAAAAAAACAGATCCCAATCTGGAATCTGTTTGCATTCTATCAAATAATTATTAAATAGAGTTTAGTACTCTTAACTCTCAGTTTTATTTAAGCGTAAATTTCACTTTCGTCTTAATGGCATCGGAAGAATTTCCAATCAATGCTTCAAAGTCTCCCGGTTCAGCTACCCAGTCATGTTTTTGAGCATCAAAATAACTTAAAGCCGTTTTATCAATGGTGAAAGTAACTTCTTTCTGTTCTCCAGGATTCAAATATACTTTTTCAAAACCTTTCAGTTCTTTTGCAGGACGTGGAACGGATGATTTCAAATCACTGATATAAAGCTGGGCTACTTCAGCACCTGCTTTTTTACCTGTATTTTTAACCGTAACGGTAAAAGTAATGGTACCATCCTGTGATATCGTTGTCTGGTCAGCTTTTGCTTTTCCGAATTCAAACGTGGTATAGCTCAACCCATGCCCGAAACTGAACAGAGGCTTTATATTCTTAGTATCATGCCAACGGTAACCTACAAAAATACTCTCGTTGTAAGTAATATTGATAGGGTTTTTCTGATCTTTACCTTTTCCTGCTGCAAACTCATCCTTTTGCCCTGGATACTCTCCAAGCTGATGGGCTGAATTGTCATCAAGTTTTATTGGGAATGTAAACGGAAGCTTTCCTGATGGATTGGCATCTCCTGCTAAAACAGCTGCAATAGAGTTTCCTGCTTCAGAACCCAGATACCAGGACTGTAAAACTGTGGGAACTTCTTTAATCCATGGCATAGCTACGGCATTTCCGGAAACGAGAACCACAGCAAGATTTTTATTTGCTTTTGCAAGTGAAGAGATCACTTGATCCTGATTGTAAGGCAAGCCATAGCTTTTTCTGTCGTTCCCTTCACTGTCCTGAAAATCTGCTTTATTCAGTCCGCCAACGAAAATCACATAATCCGATTTTTTTGCCAATTCCACAGCTTCATTCAGTAATTCAGCGGCAGAACGGGTATCTTTTAAATCCTGTCCGGATTTTACTCCGTTGTATTCTCCTCCGATGTCACCTACATAACCTCTTGCATATTGTACATCTGCCTGTTTTCCAAATCTGGATTTGATTCCGTCTAAAGGAAGGGTTTCATATTTCACTTTTAAGGATGAAGAACCTCCGCCTACCGTCATTATTTTAATGGCATTTTCTCCGATAACGGCAATCTTTTTAGCCTTATTAATATCAATAGGAAGAACATTTCCCTGATTTTTTAATAAAACAATTCCTTCTTCTCCAATTTCTTTGGCAACCGCTTTATGCTCTTCAGAAGCAATATTTCCGAAAGGCTTGTTGCGGTTCATTGTAGTTTTATAGGCAAGACGGAGAAGTCTTGTTACCTTATCATCAAGTTCCTGGGTACCTACTTTTCCTGCTTTAATCAAATCAAGATAAGGCTTTGCCAGATAATAATTGTCATAGGCATTTTTCGTTCCTGCGGAAAGTCCGTTGGTCCACGATCCGAATTCAAGATCAAGACCGTTATGAATAGCCTGTTCCGTATTGTTTACAGCACCCCAGTCAGAGACTACAACCCCTTTATAATTCCATTCTTTCTTTAAAATATCATTTAACAGATACTGATTCTGGCTGGCATACTGACCTTTGTACATGTCATAAGCACCCATAATTGTCCAGGAATCACCTTCTGTTACGGCTGCTTTGAAAGGTGGCAGATAAATTTCATACAGAGCTCTGTCGTCTACATTCACATTGCTGGTATGGCGGAACATTTCCTGGTTGTTCAGGGCGAAATGTTTCACAGAAGTTGCCACGCCGTTAGACTGTACTCCTTTAATGTAAGGCACTACCATCTTTGAAGTCAGATAAGGATCTTCACCCATATATTCAAAATTTCTTCCATTCAGCGGAGTTCTGTAAATATTAACTCCAGGTCCCAGAAGAATATCTTTTTTTCTGTAGCGGGCTTCTTCACCCAAAGCTTTACCATAATTCCATGACATTTTTTTATTCCATGTGGCGGATAAAGCAGTCAGGGCAGGGTAGGCAATAATAGAATCGTTCGTCCATCCGGCCTGATCCCATTCGTCCCACATTACCTCAGGACGTACTCCGTGAGGACCATCTGTTGTCCAGAATTCAGGAATTCCCAATCTTGGAACACCTGGTGAACTGAATTTCGACTGTGCATGCAGCATGGCCACTTTTTCTTCCAGTGTCATTCTCGATAATGCATCCTGAATACGCTGTTCTACAGGTTTGGATTCATCTAAATAAACGGGGATGGTAGTATTGGTCTGAGCCATATAAGAAGCAGAAATAAAGGTGAGTAAACTTATAATGACGGTTTTCTTTAACATAATGCCTTTCTATTTGATTAAAAACAAAAATAAAGAAAATTTTTTATTATCTCAAATTGAGAAAATAAAATTTTAGCAAATAAAAAAACTACCTGCTTAATGGCAGACAGCTTTTTATTAAATATTATATTGTTAAATGCGAAAAAATGAAGAGAAATTGATGGGGTGACATAAAAGTGAAAAGACTAAAGCAAAATTGCAAAATGGTAAAAGACGAATGAAGCTATTCTCGTATACTTTCATTCAACACCTCGAATCTTACAACGCTCTTAACACTGTGTATAGATTCCTACGGAATGACAAGGCGGACGTATAGGTATAGCGTGTAGTTTGTCCATTCCGAAGGAATCTACACTCAAACCCTCTTACTCTCCAACCCTCAAACTCATCAATCCCATCCTTTCACAGCTCCTCCTTTAAAAATTTCTTTGGCTTTCTTTTCTACTTCAGGAGACTGATAGGCTTTTACAAAGTTTTTTACTTTCTGGCTGTTTTTATTATCTGGTCTGGCAACTACCACATTCACATACGGTGAGTCTTTATCTTCCACAAGAATTCCTTCTTTTTCCTGATTCAAACCTGCCTGAGCAGCAAAATTATTATTGATTATTCCAACCACAACATCTCTGTCCTCCAACACTCTTGGAATCTGTGCACCTTCAATCTCCATAATTTTCAGATTTTTAGGATTTTCTGTAATGTCAGTCACTTTAGGTAAAAGTCCGACACCCTCTTTTAATTTCAGCAGACCACTTTTCTGCAGAAGCAGTAAAGAGCGTCCTCCGTTGGTAGGATCGTTGGGAATTACAATGGTATTGCCTTCCTGTAACTGACTGATATTATTAATCTTTTTTGAATACGCTACAATAGGATAAACAAATGTATTGCCTACAGGTACAAGGTTGTAACCTCTCTGTTTTGACTGTTCTGTTAAATAAGGAATATGCTGAAAGGCATTGGCATCAATATCTCCGTTAGTCAATGCTTCATTGGGAACTACATAATCGTTGAAAGGGATAAGCTCCACTTCCAGGTTATACTTATCTTTAGCTACTTTTTTGGCCACTTCGGCAATTTCCTGTTCCGGGCCGTAAGTAATTCCTACGCGGATAAAGTTCGGATCATCTTTTCTTCCCGAACACGCGCTGAACAGTAATATTCCAGCAGCCAATAAGCCAAAAATCTTTATTCTTTTCATTCTAATTAAATTTTATATATACTGATCACACATCACGCATCTCGTAGCCCGAATCTCAACTCTCAAACCCTCCGACACTCTCACCCAATTACCTGTGATCAAATCTTTTTGACAATCTGTCGCCCATAAACTGGATGAAGAAAACCAAAAGTACAAGCAGAATCAATACCGTATTCATAATGACAATATCATATCCGATATATCCATACTGGTAGCCCACCTGTCCAAGTCCACCTGCACCTACGGCACCACCCATTGCTGAGTAACCTACAAGGGTAATCAAAGTGATGGTAGCATTATTGATTAATGAAGGAAGAGCTTCAGGAAGCAGTACTTTTCTGATAATCTGTAATGGAGAAGCTCCCAAGGCTCTTGCTGTTTCTATAAGACCATGAGGAACTTCAATAAGGCTGTTTTCTACAAGTCTTGCAATAAAAGGAGCTGCACCCACACTTAATGGAACCAAAGCAGCATTTACTCCAATGGAAGTTCCTGCCAGAATTCTGGTAAAAGGAATCATCCATACAATCAGAATAATGAAGGGAATTGCGCGGAAAATATTAACCAAAATAGAAAGCCCTCTATGATAGGCTACATTTTCCAGCAGCTGGCCTTTTCTTGTTAAAAATAACAGAATTCCTACCGGAAGACCCAGTACAAATCCAAAAAATCCGGATAAAAATGTCATATAAACCGTTTCCCAGGTTCCTTTTGCCAAAAGGGCAATTACCGTATCACTAAGCATATCCTTTTACTGTATTTTGAATTTTATTTTGGTTGAAATAATAGATCGCCTGTTGGTTTTCTTCAGTTTCACCCTGAAGCTGCAGCAGCAATTTCCCGAAATTGGAATCTCCAAAATACTCTACATCTGCTTTTAACAATTTATAAGGGATTTTATATTGGTTGTACAGCGTTGAAAGAATTTGTTCAACACTGATGTTTTCGTTAAGTTCTATTTCGACGAGCGGAAATAAACCTTCCTTAGGTTCTTTCTGCAGTCTGCTAATGAATTCCTGTGGCAGGGTCATGATGTCTGAATTTATAAATTGGCGGATTATCGGGTTTTCTTTATCCGAAATAATCTCGCTTAATGTACCTTTTGTTAATAATTTTCCTTTGTCGATCACGGCTACGTGGTTGCAGACCGCTTTGATCACTTCCATTTCGTGGGTAATTAAAAGGATGGTAATTCCCAGTCTCTGATTGATATTTCTTAAAAGCTGCAGAATAGACTGCGTGGTAGCAGGATCCAGTGCGCTGGTGGCTTCATCACAAAGCAGAAGGTGAGGATCATTGGCCAAAGCCCTTGCAATGGCAACTCTTTGTTTCTGCCCTCCGGAAAGGCTTTTAGGATAATCGTTGGCTTTATCTTCAAGTCCTACAATCTTCAGTAATTCATTAACTTTTCTGTTGATTTCGTCCTTGCTGGTATGGTCCAGTTCAAGAGGAAGCGCTACATTATCAAAAACAGTTCTTGAAGAAAGAAGATTGAAATGCTGGAAGATCATTCCGATTTTTTTACGCTCCTCAGCCAGTTGTTTAGAACTCAGTTGGGTAAAATCTTTTCCATTAATGATAATCTGTCCTTCATCCGGTCTTTCCAATAGATTTACCGTACGGATCAGGGTACTTTTTCCTGCACCCGAAAATCCTATAATTCCTACGATATCTCCTTTATCTATGGTAAGACTTACCTTATCCAGTGCTTTAAAAGACTGTTTTTTCTGATGAAATGTTTTTGATATGTTTCTGATTTCTATCATTCTGATTTTATATACTTTTTAAATAAGCTGATATGGTCTGCCTGTTCTGTTAAAAAATCTCCTTACTCTTCTGATTTTGACCTTTGACCGTTTTGAAAGTCTGAAATACTTGGTGACATTCGTTAGAAGTACTCCCAGCAATATAACGAATAAACCGTACAGCTGACCTCCATTGATGCTTTGGTTGGCAATAATCCAACCTGCAATCACTGTTACAATAGGATTGATGTAGGTATGGGTGCTTACCAAGGCAGCGGGTTTTACGGACAGAAGCCAAATGTACGACAAATAAGCGACTATGGATCCAAAGAAGATCAAAAATAGAACCCCAAACCATGCCGATAACGGAACAGCAGAAACTGAAAAATCAGTCCATTCTTTTCTGAAAAAAGCAATGAGAAAGGAGGCTAATCCTGCTACGATAAGCTGTTGGGCAATATTCATAAATGTAGATTGAGAAGCCGGATTTTTCTTTGAATATAAAGAACCCAATACCCATGCGATGGAGCTTAATCCCAATACGACAAACGCAGTTATACGGAGATTTTCATTAGCAATAGCATGAGCAGCATTTGAGTTTACACTGCCTTTTAAAAACATCACCAATCCTGCAAATCCAATGGCCAATCCTATAGGAATGAATTTATCCGAAAAATAATATTTCCAGTTTTTTCTGTCGATAGCAATAAACCAGAACGGGCCGGTGGCAATAGAAATAGCCGCCTCAGAAGCCGTTATATATTGTTCTCCCCAGGCTACAAGCCCGGTTCCTCCGGTAAGAATAAGAATACCGGTAATTGCATTTTTCTTCCAGTTGATCAAAGAATTTGCTTTTTCTCCTTTAGAAAGAAGATATCCTATCATCAGAATTCCGGCAACCAGAAATCTTAATCCTGAAAGAATGAATGGCGGAAAACCTTTTAGGCCAAATGAAATAGCTAAAAACGTAATTCCCCATATCACATAGATGTTTGTAAAAGCCAATGGAATCAACCATTTGTTTTTAGAATTGCTCATTTTTATTTTTTTGATGTTGTTGTGTTCAATAAAAAAGGCTCTACCACGTGGTAAAGCCTTTTTGAAAATATATCTATATAAAAGTAAGGTCAACCACAGTATTCTTGATGTATAGGCATACAGATATCCTTCATCATATTTTTGATGGTATGTTTCTTAATTGTATTATTGTTTGATTTTGTCTTCATTTTGTTTTATTTCCTGAATACGTTTGCAAATATATAATTTAATTTTTATTAGTCTACTAAAAAAGTAGGTATTTTAAATATTAATTTATTGTTAATGATTTAAATTGCTGTTTATTAGTATTTTATAATTTTAAATTCACTCATTTATTTTAATTTTAAAAATGTTTTTAATGCCTTTTATTTCAAAAAATAGAGAAAATATCATTTATTTCTAATTATTAAAAATGTAATATAAATTGAAATTTATAAGAATTAAATAATTTTTATATTGTCATGGATGAAATAGATAGAAATTTATTCTGGTGCATTTTTATTTTGTAGATTATTTATCAACCTTACTTTATGTATTGCTTGAATTTCCAACAAATCTGTGAATTTTAAATTAAATAATCATCAGATCAAAAGGACAAGATCATTGGACCTTTTTGATTTATTAAACTAGTTAAATGCACAGGATTTCTGTTCAGTGTAATTTAGCATCAAAATTAAAGACATGGACAATAGAATATTAGGTCTGCATCATATTACTGCAATAGCAGACAATGCCAAAAGAAATTTAGATTTTTATACAAAGGTTTTAGGAGTAAGACTTGTGAAAAAAACGGTGAATTTTGATGATCCGGGAACGTATCATTTCTATTTCGGAAACGAAAACGGAACACCGGGAACCATTCTTACTTTCTTTCCGTGGGAAGGAATAGGAAAAGGAAATAATGGAAGCGGAATGGCTACTCATATTGGATATTCAGTACCCAAAGGAAGTCTTGAATTCTGGAAAAATCATTTACAAAGCTTACATGTAGCTACAGAAGAGGGCGAAATCTTCGGAGAAAAAATGATTTCTTTTAAAGATCCGGACGGGCTTCAGTTACAGTTGATCGAACCGCTTAGTGAAGACAACAGAAAAGTATGGACAACAGATGATATCAAAGATGAAAATGCTTTGAAAGGTTTCCATAATGTTACTTTAACCTTAAAAAAAGCAGATCCTACCCTCAAAGTTCTGACGGATATTTTAGGATACGATTTGCAGAAACAAGAGGGAGAAAGATACAGATTGGCAACGGATGCAATTGATACTGCTAATCTTGTGGATATTATTGAAAATGATAAAATTCCTGCCGGAAGAAATGCTGCCGGAACCAATCACCATATTGCATTCAGAGTGAAAGATGATACTGTTCTGATGGAATATCGTGAGAAAGCGTTATCAGCTGGTTTGAGCATTACTCCGAAGATCAACAGGGATTACTTCTATTCATTATATTTCCGTGAGCCTGGTGGTGTATTGTTTGAAATAGCAACCGATAATCCGGGATTCACCGTAGACGAACCTTTGAATGAATTGGGCACAAACCTGAAGCTTCCTGCACAGTACGAAGGAATGCGTGACAAAATAGAAGGCGTACTTCCGAACTTATCATAGATCATCGGTCAGTACCGATAAAGATGCTAATTTTGAATTAAGAAATTACCCATACACAATTAAAGAAAGTAAGTTTATTATAGGTAATCATAACAGTACGCTTCATCGGATCAGTTTGCTGATTCTATTCTTAGCTCACTTAAAATATGCATTACTATTATTAAACCTTTGTGTTAAAATTTACTCACTATTGAATACAAAATAAAAATATAAAAAATGGAAAGAACAGAAATAGTTTTAGAAGGAAGAAAAGGAGAAATTCAACTTTTCTCAGACGACCATAAAGCAGGTAAAATGGATATATCAGTCATTGGAAAAAAGCTGACTGTTTACCATACCGAAGTAAATCAGGAATATGAAGGAAAAGGTTTCGCGAAAATTTTACTGGAAAGATTGGTTTCCTATGCAAGAGAAAATGATTTGAAAATTGTACCGTTGTGTCCGTATGTTCACGCACAGTTCAAACGCTACCCGGAAGAATATAACGATGTCTGGATGAAGGAAGAACTGTAGTGAGTTTGAGAGTCGGTGGGTAAGAGGGTTTGAGCGTCTTGAGCTAAAAAATAGAAGTGAAAGACAAACGATGCATAAAGCTACTCTCTAACTTATCAACCCGAATCCCGCATCCCGAAATCTCGCATCCTATCATCATAACCAATTAACAATTTCAACACAATGAAACTTATCACAGGACTGCATCATGTTACGGCAATTACCGGCAATGCACAGGAAAATATAGACTTTTACACGGGAGTTTTAGGACTTCGTTTAGTTAAAAAAACGGTTAATTTCGATTACTCAGATGTTTACCATTTTTATTTCGGTGACGAATACGGAACACCGGGAACGATCATGACTACTTTTCCGTATGGCAAAGATCTGATCAATGGAAGACATGGTAAAGGAATGCTCAATACCACTGCTTTTTCAGTTTCTTTAGAAGCTCTGGATTATTGGATGAACCGTCTCGAACAGTTTAATATTCCCTTTAAACAGCCGCAGCAAAGATTTTCTGATGAAGTTTTCATTTATCTTGAAGATTTTGACGGGCTAGGACTGGAGTTGGTGTTTAATGATAAAGACGAAAGAAAAGGATATTACAATGGGTATATTCCTAAAGACTATGCTGTCAAAGGAATCCATCACGTAGAAATCTGGCAGGATGCCTATGAAAGAACGGCGGCTCTTCTGACCACTCAGATGGATCATAAAGTGATTAAGGAAACTCCTGACAGACTAAGGTTGGGAACCGAGAATTTGCCGGGAAAATATGTAGATCTGCTGTCTACACCTAGTGCATTGAAAGGATTGGCAGGAAGAGGTACTGTTCATCATGTAGCTTTCGCCACTCCGGATGCAGTGTCTCAGCTTGAAATGGTGAAAAGATTAAATGCATACGGATTGGAACATACTGAAGTGAAGGACAGAAAATACTTTACATCAGTATATTTTAAAGAACCTGGAGGTGTTTTATTTGAAATTGCCACTTCCGGCCCGGGATTCGATGTAGATGAAGAAGCAGCGTTTTTAGGAGAAGATCTGCAGTTGCCACAGCAGTTTGAAAAAAGAAGAGAACGTCTGGCAGAAGTTCTTCCCGTAATTAATTATCCAACAGAAAAATTCAGATAGAAATAATGAGTCATATTTTAAATATAAAAACAGCAGGAGTACCATTGAATCAGGCAGAAAAAGTTTTGATTATGATTCATGGGCGTGGAGGAAGTGCTCAGGATATTCTGAGTTTATCACAGCATTTAAATGTAAAAGATTATGCACTGCTAGCGCCACAGGCACTGAATCACACCTGGTATCCCTTCTCATTTATAGCACCCGTGGAACAAAATGAACCATGGTTATCATCAGCCCTTGAAATAGTTGATGAAACAGTAAAAGCCGCAGTAAAAGCCGGAATTCAACCTGAAAATATATACTTTTTCGGATTTTCTCAGGGAGCCTGCCTTACCCTTGAATTTTTAGCCCGTAATGCGCAGAAATTCGGTGGAGCAGCAGCTATTATCGGTGGGGTAATAGGAGATAAAATTAATCGTGAAAACTATAAAGGCGACTTTGCCGGAACCCCAATTTTTCTGGGAACCAGCAATCCGGATTTTCATGTACCTGTAGAAAGAGTATATGCTACAGCCAATATTTTACGAGAAATGAATGCGGAAGTAACAGAAAAAGTATATGCTAACTTTGGTCACTCTATTAATGAGGAAGAAATTGAAATAGCTAATTCAGTGATATTTAAATAATTTGACCCCAAAAGTCACAAAAGATTTGATAAGTAAATATCGAGCTCCTAAAAAGAACATTTAAGTTTTATAAAAATCTTTGATTTTTCTCTCATGTGATCTTTATATTGTATGTTATTAAACTTTATAAACATTTTAAAATAAAAACTTTGTGACTTTTGTGGTTAATCTTTATAATTGGGATTTTAAAACAATGACAATTCAATAGCGCTGGGCTTTAGCCCGCCTTACAATAAATAATCAATCCACTGGCTTTAGCCCAAACCTAAATAACCAGAATCTAAAAACTAACCTCTAGCCTCTAATTTCTAACTTCTAAAAAACATGCACGAACAACTCCTCTTAATATTAGGCCTTTTATTACTGGTCATGCTGCTGGTTATGCTGGCGCAGCGGATTAAAATTGCCTATCCCATTTTTCTGGTTCTTGCCGGTTTGGGAATCAGCCTTATTCCCGGAGTTCCTGTTTTAAAACTGGATCCCGAAATTATATTTTTAATTTTTTTACCTCCTCTTTTATACGAAGCAGCCTGGTATACCTCATGGAATGATTTCTGGAAATGGAAACGCCCCATCAGCCTTTTGGCTTTTGGACTGGTATTTCTGACTTCTCTGGTCGTTGCTTATACTTCACAAATGCTGATTCCGGGTTTTACACTGGCATTAGGTTTTTTATTGGGAGGAATTGTTTCGCCACCAGATGCAGTTGCCGCCACTACAGTTTTAAAGGGGGTAAAAGTTCCAAAACGTACAATCGCCATACTGGAAGGAGAAAGTTTGATTAATGATGCCTCTTCACTTATTGTTTTCAGATTTGCTCTGGCAGCAGTAATGACAGGTGCTTTTTCAATGCATGAAGCAACAGGACAATTTTTTCTGGTAGCAGGAATGGGCGTGGTCATAGGAATTGCAGGAGCTCATATTTTCTATGCCATTCACCGTTTTTTACCTACAACACCAGCCATTGATGCAGCCCTTACTGTAATGACTCCTTATATTTTGTTTCTCTCAGCAGAACATTTTCACTTTTCGGGAGTGATGGCGGTGGTAAGCGGAGGATTGTTTATGTCTTTCCGTGCTCATGAAATTTTTAAAACAGGAACCACAAGAATTAACATGACAGGAGTCTGGAACACCCTTATTTTTGTGATGAATGCTTTGGTTTTTGTATTAATAGGGCTCGAACTTCCGGATATCATCAATGGATTAGGGGAAATTTCTTTGATGGAAGGAATCAAATATGGTTTAATTATCAGTTTGATTGTCATTGTAGTACGTTTGTTGTGGATTTATCCTGTGGCTCATCTTCCAAGATGGTTCAGTGAAAAAGCCCGTCGTGATCCTAGTCCGGGATGGAAAAACCCTCTAATTATAGGCTGGGCAGGAATGAGAGGAGTTGTTTCTCTGGCAACAGCCCTTTCAATTCCGGTTATGATGAATACTCAGGCGGAATTCCCGATGAGAAACCTGATCATTTTTATCACATTCGTAGTCATTTTTGTGACACTGGTATTTCAGGGACTGACATTGCCTTTGATAATTAAATTAACAAAGATTGGAGAGATTGATCCCATTCTTCCTTCCCACGAACAGCAGGCAGGAATTCAGATGAGGCTGGATAGGCTTGCTCTTCATAAACTTGACCATGAGTATAATGATGCAGTGAAAAGCAATAACCTGCTTGAAAATCTTAAAAAAGCATTGGAAAATGATATTAAACTCCATCAGAATCATTTAAGCTCTATTGAAATGTGTACGAACAGACAAAATGATATGGCAGAATACCACAAAGTAATGCTGGATATATTTGCCCTGCAGAGAAAGGAGCTGTTTAAAATGAAGCGAGAAAAACTCTTCAGTGATGATGAAATCAGAAAAGCAGAATCCCAACTGGATCTTAATGAACTGAAAATTACGGGGAATAAGCACTTGTAGGAAGGATTCCGGATGCAAGATGCAAGATGTGAGTTTGAGGGTTTGAGAGGATCAGAGTAATTTCATCTATCTTTTACCCTTTATTCAAATAATATAAACACTCAACCTTAAACCCTAAACCTTGAACCTTGAACTTTAAACTTTAAACCTTGAACAAGATGAAAACATTACATTTTTTAGTTATTGGAAAGAATCAGGAAATTCTGGATACTTTAAAAAGAATTATAGAAAATAATGAAGGCTGGACGGCTGAAATACAAAGTGATGAAAATTTCTGCTATGAATATATAAAGGAAAATACAGTGGATCTTGTCCTTTTAAGCTCAGGTTTGGAGGATGATTTTGAGAAAAATATCAAAGTATTTTGCGCCGGATTAGATAAAGATGTTAAAGTGATCGATCATTATGGAGGAGGAAGTGGGCTTTTAAAGAATGAAGTTTACAGTCTTTTTCCTAATTTGCAGGGGTAAATGCTACATTATGTTCGAAAATATCATCAAAAATATTACAAGATTTATCTCCATCACTCCCGAAGAAGAAAAAATATTTACAGATCTGCTTGCCTGCCAGTCGTTTCCTAAGAAAACGGTTTTACTCAGAGAAGGAGAAATCTGTCAGTTTGAAGGATATATTCACAAAGGATGTGTGAGAATGTACTGTTTGGATGATAACGGCTCCGAAGTTACGCTTCTGTTTGCTATTGAAGACTGGTGGATCAGTGATATTGCGTCATTTCAGGAGCAGAAGCCCTCTAAAGTTTATATTGAGACGCTGGAAGATTCGGAAATCTATATGCTGAATCCTGCAACCAAAGAAAAATTACTTCATGAGATCCCTAAATTTGAAAGAGTTTTCAGAATGCTGGTTCAAAGGAATCTCGCCACATTACAAAGCAGACTGGTCAATACGATCTCCAAAACTGCTTCAGACAGATACCTTGAATTTATCAAAGTATATCCTTCAATTCCACAAAGAGTAGCACAATATTACATCGCTTCTTATCTCGGCGTTTCAAAAGAATTTGTAAGTACCATCAGAAAACGCCTTGCTTCAAAAGAGAAATAAATCTTAGTTTTTTATACTTGCAGATTGCAGAGATTTGCATGGATTTTATAGGGGTGAATATTCCTGTGAAATTATAGTCACCCATTTTATCGGAGATAAAATCCTTGCGCCTTAAAAATATTTAGCTTAAAAAACAACTTGCGTCTTTGCGTTTTCCACCTATTTTTTTGCTTATCATTCATACAGAGATTCCTACGGAATGACAAACTGTATGGATAAACTAAGCGTTGTATTTGTCATTCCGTAGGAATCTAAACAAATTTATCCTTTAGGTCTTAAGAGTAAAAAGACTTCTGTATTTTCTCAAAAAACAATCCAATATAATCATACTGCCGGATACAAAAGTATTCGGCATTTTTTTTTGCTGAAAAGTCATTTATTAAACTAGTTAAATGTGCAGGGTTTTTCAGCGCTCTACATTTGTCATATCAAAAACGAACAAATAACAACTGAGATATGGACAGAAAAGATTTTTTAAAAAAAGGATTACTAGGAACAGGAATGTTTGTCGCATCAGCTTCTCTGGCAAGCGCTATGAAAAATGATATCGATGAGATTGAACCATTAGAACCGATCGGATATAATCACCTTCCTAATACAGAATCAAAAATAAAGGAAAATTCTGTAATCCACAGAGCAGACTCAAGAGGCAAAGCAGACCACGGATGGCTGCTGAGCCAGCACACTTTCAGTTTTGCCAACTATCACAATCCTGAAAGAATGCATTTCGGAGTATTGAGAGTCCTGAACGACGACAAAGTGGAAGCAGGCAGAGGTTTCGGAACCCATCCTCACGACAATATGGAAATCATCAGTATTCCTTTAGAAGGTGATCTTGAACATAAAGACAGCATGGGAAATACGGCAGTGATCAGAAGTGGAGATATCCAGGTGATGAGCGCAGGAACGGGAATCATGCACAGTGAATTCAACAAAAACAGTGATAAGCTGGTAAAATTCCTTCAAATCTGGATTTATCCTAAAAAAAGAAATGTAACTCCAAGATATGATCAGATCACTTTAGATAAAACAAAAGGTCACAATACATTTCAACAGATTCTTTCTCCCAATGCAGACGATGAAGGAGTATGGATTCATCAGGATGCGTGGTTCCATCTGGGAACTTTTGATCAGAATAAAGAAACGCATTATAAGATCAGAAAAAATGGAAACGGCATTTATGTTTTCATTCTTAAAGGAAGTGCAGAAATCGGCGGAGAAATTTTAGAAGAACGCGATGGATTTGGAGTCTGGGATATTCAGAATATTAATATCAAAGCCATTAAAGAAGGTACAGAAATCCTTGTAATGGAGGTGCCAATGACCATGTAAAAGAAAATTAAACAGAAATAACAACCCTTAAATTTTAAATAATTATGAAAAAATTAATCCTATCATTTGCAGCTGGTTTATTATCATTCACAGCATCAGCTCAAAACCCTGGAAAATCATTATTAAACCCTACCAACCATGCCGTAGTATTGATTGATCATGAAGGCCAAATGGCTTTTGCAACAAAGAGCATCAGCATGGAAGAACTGAGAAATAACGTAGCATTGGTAGCCGGAGGATCAAAAATCTTTAATGTTCCTACAGTGGTAACAACGGTGGCTGAAAAATCATTCAGCGGACCTGTTTTCCCTGAAATTTCAGAAGTATATCCTGAAGCAACAAGCGGATATGTAGACAGAACCACAATGAATACCTGGGAAGACACTAATGCTCACAAAGCCATCACAGGAAAAAATAAAAAGAAACTGGTTTTTGCAGGATTATGGACAAGTGTATGTATCGTAGGCCCTGTATTATCTGCTATTGATGAAGGGTATGATGTATATGTGGTAACAGATGCTTCAGGGGATATTTCTAAAGAAGCTCACGATCAGTCAATCACCCGTATGGTTCAGGCAGGAGCTCACCCAATTACTTCTGTTCAGTATGTGTTGGAACTTCAGAGAGACTGGGCAAGAAAAGAAACGTACAAACCAGTTAATGATCTGATGAAAAAACACGGAGGAGCTTACGGTATTGGAATTCAGTATGCTCAGGAAATGTTAAAACATTAATGATGTCTGTTTTCGGCAGGCTGAAAGCCTGCCGAAACCTTCAAACTAAAATATTGAAATAATGAAATTACTGAATACACTTATCTTTTCTGCGGTTTTAGGAACAGGAATACTCCATGCTCAGAAAGCAGACATGATCATTACCAATGGGAAGATCTCCACCATGGATGATAAAAATCCTGAAGTACAGGCTGTTGCCATCAAAGACCATAAAATCTTACAGGTGGGAACCAATGCCCAGATTTTAAAATTAAAAAACAGCAATACAAAAGTCATTGATGCCAAAGGAAACAGAGTGATTCCCGGTTTGTTTGACAGCCATTTGCATGTGATCCGTGGAGGAAGATTTTACAATACTGAACTTCGGTGGGATGGGGTGAAATCTTTAAAAAGAGCACTGGAAATGTTGAAAGAACAGGCACAGAGAACACCCAAAGGACAATGGTTAAGAGTGATTGGAGGCTGGAATGAATATCAGTTTGAAGAAAAACGAGTTCCCACACTGGCTGAAATTAATGAGGCCACGGGAAATGTTCCCACATTCATCATGTATCTTTATGGAAAAGCATGGCTGAATAAAGCCGGATTACAAGAACTCAATATCAATGGAGAAACTCCTAATCCTGTACAAGGTTTAATCGAGAAAGACAACAATGGAGATCCCACAGGATTATTGGTTGCAGAGCCTAACGCATTCATCCTTTATTCAACATTGGCCAAATTACCGGAGTTGAAAGAAGAAGAAAAAATAAACTCAACCCTCCAGTATATGACGGAACTGAACAGATTAGGAGTAACGGCTGTAATGGATGCCGGAGGAGGATTCCAAAATTTTCCTGACGATTATGGAACAACAGATCAGCTGAACAAAGAAGGAAAAATTACCGTTCGCTTACCTTACTATTTATTTGCTCAAAAGAAAGGTTCCGAGTTTGCAGATTATACCAAATGGATAGGAATGGTAGAGATTGATGATCATGGCCACAATGATTTCAATGAAATAGATTACCATGTGAACGGAGGTGGGGAAAATCTGGTGTCTGATGGTGCCGATTTTGAAAATTTCCTTTTTCCAAGACCAGAACTTCCCGCTACCATGGAGAAAAATATGAAAGAGGTCGTAAGTCTTCTGGTAAAAAATAAATGGCCTTTCAGAATTCATGCTACCTATAATGAAAGTATCACACGATTTTTAAATGTCATTGAGGAAGTCAACAAAGAAACTCCTTTGAACGGATTAGTCTGGTTTATTGATCACGCAGAAACCGTTACTGAAGACAATATGAAAAGAATAAAAACTTTGGGTGGAGGAATTGCAGTACAGCACAGAATGGCGTATCAGGGAGAGAGTTTCATCCACAGATATGGTAAAAAGCCGGCTTTAGCTTCTCCTCCTGTGAAAAAAATGCTTGAAATGGGAATTCCCGTAGGATTGGGAACAGACGGAACAAGAGTAGCAAGCTACAATCCATGGGTTGCTTTATACTGGATCACAACAGGAAAAACCATCGGAGGAACTCAGGTGATGGGCAAAGAAAATACGCTGGACAGAAAAACAGCCTTATCCCTTTCTACTTATGGCGGCTATGAATTAATAAAAGACTATCAGAAAGGAAAAATACAAAAGGGATATTTTGCAGACCTTACCATTTTGGATAAAGACTATTTTGAGGTTAAGGATGAAGAAATTAAGAACATTACTTCAAAACTAACCATAGTAGACGGAAAAGTAGTGTACGGAGACGAAACCTACAAAACAGCCGCACCAGCACCGCTTCCAGTCATTCCGGAATGGTCACCCGTGAAATATTACGGAGGCTATCAAACAAAATAGTTTTTATACCACAAAATCCACAAACACTTCAACTGAAGGGGTAAAAATTCCCCTCCTCCGGAGGGGTGGCAAAAATTCAAAGAATTTTTGACGGGGTGGTCTTACCCATAAAAGTCTTCAATAGTAAAACAGTTACAACAATCATGAAAAAGTTAATCCACATCATCACCAATACCAATCCGGGAGGAAAACTAATCAATATTGCACTTTTAGTTTTCAGAGTCTTACTTTCTGTAGAATTAATCGTAGCCCACGGATTAAAAAAAATAGGAGTAGGTGTTTCAGAAGCAGAGCAGGTTCCGAACCCGTTGCACCTTCCGGAATCATTCAATAGCCTTTTTGCAGATGCTGCCAATCTCGTATTTCCGGTATTTGTAATCTTTGGATTTTTCACAAGAATTGCTGTATTGCCGATCTTGGCTGTAACCCTTACAGGATATTTTATTCTTCATTGGAATGATGCATTACTGGTAAAAGATACTCCATTTATGTACAGCTTGTGTTACCTGTTTTTATTATGTGTGGGTTCAGGAAAATATTCAGTGGATCATTATTTAACAAAGAAATAATTATGAAAAAACTCATTGCTATTGTACTGTTACTGCAGATTTTTATTCCAATTCAGCTCTCCGCTCAGTTTAAGCTGATGAGGTTTGATGAAGATTATGCGGCATACAAAGACTCTGCAAGAACTTTTTATAACTCCATAAAAAACATCCCGATTACAGAAAACAATAACAAATATCTGTCATTGGGAGGAGAAGCAAGACTGGAATTTGTAGATTTTAATAATGAAGACTGGGGCAGAATGGGAATTGGAAGCAATCCTTTTCTGATTCAAAGATACACGATACATGGAGATCTGCATCTGGGCTCACGGGTAAGAATTTTCGGGCAGGTGAGAAGTGCATGGGAAAATGGAAGGAAAAATGGACCAAGACCGATTGATGAAGACCATCTGAATATTCAGAACCTCTTCATTGATTTCGATATTCTGAAAAATGATAAAGAAAAACTGACCGTGCGTGCAGGAAGACAGGAATTGGACTATGGAAGCGGAAGACTGATCTCCGTAAGAGAAGGCCCGAATTTAAGACTCTATTTTGATGGATTAAAATTCATGTACAAAAGAGGAAATTTCAGATCAGATGCTTTTATGATGGCTGCCAGTGAAATCAACCCGGGAGCATTCGATAACAAATCTTCGAAATCAGTCAACCTTTGGGGAAGTTACAACACATGGATTATTCCCAGAAGTGGAAATCTGGAGCTGTATTATCTGGGGATTCACAGAAAAGATGTACGCTTTGAAGACGGACTTTCAGACGAAAACAGACATACTTTTGGAGGAAGATTCTGGAAATATGGCGGTGGCTTTATCTACAACTTTGAAGCAGCCTATCAGTTTGGCAACTTTAATAAAGGAAATATCAGCGCATGGACGGCTTCTGCAGACATCGGATATATGTTTGAAAATGTAAAAGGAAAACCAACCATCAATCTTAGAAATGATTATATCTCAGGCGACAGCAATAAAGGAGACGGAACATTAGGGACATTCAATCCTCTGTATCCGAAAGGTGGATATTTTGGATTTAATCCTCAGATAGGACCTGTAAACTTAATTGATATTCATCCCTATGCAACCATTGATTTAGGTAAAAAAATAACAGTGCAGGCAGATGTAGTTTTCAACTGGAGATATTCTACTCAGGACGGAATTTACAGACCCAGCGGAACATTAAACCTACCATCTTCAAACTCAAAAAAGAGATACATCGGAACGGCTTTCCTGGGAAGCTTTAATTATAAAATCAATTCATTTTTAACCTTTAATACAGGAATACAGTATTTTAATACAGGAGCTTTCATCAATGATGTCATCGATAACCACAAAGATGGACTCTTTATCAACTCCAGAATTGTATTTAAGTTTTAAAAAAAATATAGGGAATTTGAAAATTTGAAAATGAGATAATTTGAAAATTAATTGAACAATTATCCCACATCAATGCACCTTTGCATCACAGAAACTACCTTTGAAAAAATAAAAATAACCGGAGCGAAGCGACTTTTGCCTTAAAAAATAAAACAACAGCAAAAACTTAGCGCCTTTGCGTTATCCAACAAACACGCACAACCCGCACCTCTCAATAAATTATCCCACATCAATGCACCTTTCCATCACAGAAACTACCTTTGAAAAAGCAAAAATAGCCGGAGCGAAGTGACTTGCGCCTTAAAAAATAAAACAACAGCAAAAACTTAGCGCCTTTGCGTTATCCAACAAAAACACACACAACCAGCAACAAAAATAACCAGCAACTAACAACAAAAAATCTCATGAAAAATACACTAAAACAATCACTGGTAATTGCAACATTAGCATTCTCAACATTAAATTTTGCACAAACAACCACTGCAACCACTGCAAAAACAACAGCCATCGGAACCTCCAAAACCTGGGGAACCGTAGACGGTATCTCCATGGTAGGATTGGTACAGGGACCTTCCTCTGCTGATGCCCAGCTTCAGGTAGCCTGTGTTTTCGAATATACAGAAGGAGACATCTTCAATGCTCAGGCCTTACCTGCTAAATTGAACGGATTGGTTCACCTGGATGAAGCTTTAAAAGGAGAACTAACCAATATCAGAAAGGCAGGACAGTTTCAGGGACATTCTTTGGAAACCCTTTTAATTACACCTCCTGCAGGATCGATGTCTGCAAAGAAATTATTATTGATTGGTTTGGGTGACCGCAACAAGTTCACTCCAGATTTAATGACTTCCGTAGGAGAAGTGGCAGCCCGTGAAGCGATGAGATTAGGTGTTACCAACTTTGCCTTCGCCAGTGATCTGAAAGATGCCGGAATAGACTCTCCAACCGCTTTGGTAGCCGGAAACGTAGTAAGAGGAATCGTGCATGCCAACCGTTCAGAAAATTACCTGAAAGAACACAAGTTGTCCACCACAAAAAAATTAGAAAAAGTATATCTTCTGGCTGGTCCTGCCTTCTTTGAAACTGCAGGCGGAGGAATTGCTGATGCTATTTCAGAAGCTCAAAAGAAATAATGAACCTAGTTTCATTACATTGTTGATTTAGCCTCCTTTTTTAAGGGGGCTTTTTATATAAAGTATATAATCACATATATAGGAAGTAATTTAAATACAAGGTTTTAGCTTAAATGTTTTTAATTTTAAGGCAGCATGAATGTAGGATTTTCAAAATATCATTCTGAACTAAATGAAATGTAGCGTCATTTAATATCAGTAAGATTCTTCCTTCGTCAAAATGACAAAGTGGATTGATGGAATATATTATAAAACTTTACATCTTTATAATACAGAACCTAATTTCCTCTCTTTCAACTCTAAGACCTCAACCCTCAACTAAATTGGCAATGTCAAAAAAAATCCCGATTTTTGCACTCCTTCAATAAACCCGAGTTCATGAAATTATGTATTGCCGAGAAACCCAGTGTTGCCAGAGATATCGCCAAAGTATTGGGCGCTACCACGCCTAAACAAGGCTATATGGAAGGAAACGGCTATTGCGTGACATGGACGTTCGGACATCTTTGTACCCTGAAAGAACCTCACGACTACGGCCCACAGTTCAAATCCTGGAACCTTTTTTCACTGCCGATTATTCCCAATAGTTTTGGAATCAAGCTGATCCCGAATAAAGGCGTTGAAAATCAGTTTAAAGTCATTGAAAAATTGGTCGAAGAATGTGATGAGGTCATCAACTGCGGGGATGCCGGGCAGGAGGGAGAACTCATCCAGCGTTGGGTATTGCAGAAAGCAAAATGCAACAAACCCATCCAGCGTTTATGGATATCTTCATTGACGGAAGATGCTATTAAAGAAGGTTTTGCAAGCTTAAAACCTGCAGAAGATTATAAAAATCTGTATCTGGCCGGAAATGCCAGAGCTATCGGAGACTGGCTGTTGGGAATCAATGCGACCAGACTTTTTACCAAGAAATTCGGGGGAAACAAAGCCGTTCTTTCCATTGGAAGGGTACAAACTCCCACATTGGCCATGCTGGTGCAGCGTCAGAAAGAAATTGATGCCTTTACCACAGAAGAGTATTGGGAACTGAAAACCAAATATCGTGACGTTCTTTTTAATGCAGCAATTGACCGTTTAAAAACCTTGGAACGAGCTGAAAAAGGATTGGAATATCTTAAAGTCAATCCATTTGAGATCGTTTCTTTCGAAATTAAAGAGGGAAAAGAAAAAAATCCACGACTTTTCGACCTGACCGGACTTCAGGTAGAAGCCAATAAAAAATACGGTTATTCAGCAGAAAATACGCTGAATTATATCCAAAGTCTTTATGAAAAGAAGCACGTAACCTATCCGCGTGTTGATACCACCTATCTATCCGAGAGTTTATATCCGAAAATAACAGGTATTCTTCAGAAAATGTATCCTTATCAGGAGCTGATTGCTCCGTTACTGGAAGCTCCGATTCCAAAATCAAAGGCCGTTTTCGATGATACAAAAGTAACCGATCACCATGCGATCATTCCTACGGAAATTCCACCTTCTCAAAATCTGAGCAGGGAAGAAAAACTGATTTATGATCTGATTGCCAAACGTTTTATTGCCGTTTTCTATCCGGAATGTAAAATTTCAAATACATTGGTGGAAGGAAAAGTAGGAACAATTCCTTTCAAAACCAGCGGAAGACAGGTGCTTGAAGCAGGATGGAGAGCTGTTTATGCCAAAGAGCCTAAGGAAGAAACTACCGATAAGGAAAAAGAAAAAGAGGAAGAACAAACTATTCCTGAATTTATCGTAGGAGAAACCGGACCACACGATCCGATGATTCACCAGGGAAAAACAACACCTCCAAAGCCTTATACCGAAGCAACTCTGCTGAGAGCCATGGAAACTGCCGGAAAACAGGTAGAAGATGAAGAGTTGCGTGAAATGTTGAAGAACAACGGAATCGGAAGACCATCCACCCGTGCCAACATCATTGAAACCCTTTTCAAAAGAAAATACATCGAGAAAAAAAGAAAAAACCTCATCGCTACCCAAACCGGAATTCAGTTGATTGATACCATCGAAGATGAGCTGTTAAAAAGTCCGGAACTGACTGGTGAATGGGAATCCAAACTTCGTAAAATTGAAAAAGGAGAGTATGAAGCCAACCTGTTCAAAGAAGAACTGATTCAGATGGTTACCGAACTTACTGAAAAAGTGGTGTACGGAAAAGGAAAAGTGATTACCCTTCAGGAAGAAGAAAAAGAAGAAGTAAAGGAAAAGAAAAAAAGAGAGCCTGCACAGAAAAAAGAACTTCAGTCCTGGGAAGAAACGAAATGCCCAAAATGCAAAGAACACAACCTGATCAAAGGAAAAACAGCTGTGGGATGTTCCGATTTTAAAAACTGCGGTTTCAAAATTACCTTTGAAATTTTCGGTAAAAAATTGTCTGATAAGCAGCTTTTAGACCTTGTGTTAAAGGGAAAAACCTCAAAATTGAAAGGCTTTACCACACATCCGGAAAATCTTGCAGAAGGTGTTTTAACTTTGAGTGATGACTTCCAGACACAGCTTAGCTAATCAAATATCATCATTAAGTAGAGAATACGGGATTCGAACCCGTGGCCTTTTGACTGCCAGTCAAACGCGTTAAATTTTAATATACGCTATATGAGCATTGTCCTTCAAAGATAATAAAATAATGGTCAGCCAGAACTTCATAGATAGATGATACAATTTTGAACATTATCACATTTTATCGGAGATAAAATCTTTGCGCCTTAAAAACATACAGCTTAGGAAATAAGCTGCATATTTGCGTTTTCCAACAATCTTCCTGCTTTTCATTTATACAGAGATTCCTACGGAATGACAAACTGTACGGATAAACTAAACGTTGTATTTGTCATTCCGTAGGAATCCAGCCTTATGTTTTCACCATTTTTTTATATAAATATTCCAGGAGAAGAAGTGAGAATTCAGGCTACCGGAACAACCTCTCATACCAGCCCCCAACATCACTTTTAATCTCTTCATGATGCTTACATAAAATAACAGCCAGTTCCAGTTCTGATCTGTCAGATTTATAAGGATTCAAAGTAAGAAATCCAAAGAAATTTCCGTCCTGATCCAGAATTGCCGGAGGATAGGAAGCATAGGAATTCCATGGAGAATAGGCGCTGTAGGTACTCCCATAATTTCCATATGGATTCCATATGGATTTTGAACTGAAGACATTTCCGTAATCGCTGAACTTGTTCCAGATCGAATTTTTATCAAAATTATCACAGTTTAGGCATCCCAGATACTGATCTGCACCGCCATACAAATGTAATGTTTGTGCCTGAAAACAGAATCCTGCCAATAAACCTAAAAATTGTAAAAACCTTTTTAAACCCATCATAAAGCTTTCCTGCAAATCTAACCTTTTGAACTGAAAAATTTTGATTATTGCTGAACAAAACGATACACAAAAAAACGTTACAGGTTTTCAATACCTATAAGATTTAAATATTCATATAGAGATCAAAGAGCAGCATAAGTTTATATCAGTTCCCTCAAAGCTTCCTGCCACTGGAAATTTTTAATCTTTAAATTCTTTAATCTTTAAATCAATTTCTACCTTTACATTCAAATTCAAAAGTAATGACACCAGAGAAAAGAAAACTCATCACAGACAGCTTCAACCGTTCGGAAACCTTGAAATTCTATAAAGCAGAACTGCTGGGAGTAGAAACCGATTTTATATCCATGAAGATTCCTAAAATGGAAATGATGACCAGAAAAGCAGGAATGTTTAACGGAGCGATGATCGCCTCTTTGGTTGATGTTTCTTCAGGATATGCCGCTGTGAGCCATTATCCGGAAGATTGCTATGTAGTGACCGTTGAGTTGAAAGTGAATTATCTTCGTCCTGCGATGGGTGATGCTTTGGTTTCAAAATCTTATGTTATCAAAGGTGGAGGTAAAATTGTTGTTGTGAGGACAGAAATTTATGTTCAGACTGAAGGTTCGGACTCAGAAAGTCATGTAGCGACCTCATTAGTCACCATGATGAAAATAAAATAAGACGTTACGGGAAATAAAAGACAAAATATTCCTTAAATAAAGGGTTTCACGGAATTCTTTTTTTTGAAATGGAATGGCTTTTGCTCCATATCCCCCATAAACATTAAAAAATATCACAATGAACTTAATTATCCGACTATTTATTACGGCAATTGTAGCTTATCTTTTAACAAAAATTTTACCGGGAGTACATTTTGAAGGATTTTCTTCAGCCATTATCTTTGCTATTGTGCTTGGGGTTCTTAACATATTTGTAAAGCCTATTTTAAGTCTGTTCGGCCTTCCGTTAACGATCCTTACCTTAGGATTCTTTGCCCTTGTGATTAATGCAGGGATTATCCTGATTGCAGATTATTTCATAGACAGTATGGTGGTAGATGGTTTCTGGTGGGCATTTATATTCAGTATATTATTGTCAATTGTAACCTCTTTGGCGAACTCAATGTTCTCAGATGGAGATTAATTAAAAACATTACAGATCAAAATATAAATCCGCTCATTGAGCGGATTTTTTTTATTTTTTAATGAACTTCAACAACACCAAATTTCCCTTTGAATCTTTCAGTGTTAGAAAGTAATTTCCTGCAATAAGTTGATGAATAGAAATTTCTTTTACAAACTGATTTTTTACCACCATTCTTCCATTTCCATCTATGATCTCATATTCCTGAAAGTTCCGGTCGGTATTTACTTTTAAAATATCTGAAACCGGATTTGGGTAAACTTTAATTAAAACATTGCTGTTTTTTTGCTGCGTTTCATGAGTCGCTAAAAATAAACATGAGGGCGGAGTTGTTATTACTCCGTCTGTAAAATCATAATATAAAGTGCTTCCCATCGGAATCAAATTGGTACTGATGGTTGCAGGAATATTTTCAAAGAGAGTACAATTGTTAAATCGTACATTGGCACTTTCAAAATTTCTGGCAGCCTTATACCAGGATTCACATCCTGCAGGCTGCATTACAACCCCTGGCCAGAAGGTATCCATGGCAAATCCGTCAATGGAATTGGGACTCACCATATCAATCATTACACAGCTTCCGGTAGTCCATGTAGAAGGAATTTTAAAGTAAATGTTGGCCGTAGGAATACTTCCTGTATAATATTTTTTACTGATGACAGCTGATGAACTTCCCTGTCCATCAACAAGAAATGCTTTGATTTCTTTATTCTGATCAATGGTAATCTGTACATTATTGACTGCTGAACTGGAACTCAATGTAGGGGTGCTCCCATCAGTAGTATAATAAATAGTTCCGTTTCCTGAAAGAGTTGCCTGATAAGCATTATAATAATGATTGGGAAAAGGGCTTATCATTAACTGTGAAAAAAAGAAAGAAGACACAAAGAGTGCAGAAAAAAGAAGAAATTTTTTCATGTAAAATGGATATTAGTTTAGTTTTTATAAAATTAATAAAAATTCAGCTGCATATTAACTATTTATTTTCAATATCGTAAAACTTAAATGTTAATTTTTTCGTCCATTTTTATTTTAAATATTAACTTTGGCAATCTTTGAATTTAATAAAAGGATATTATAAAATCACTGCGATTTCATAAATCCGTTAAAAAATGAATATCAACATATGAAACTTAAGTACAGTCTGCTGGCTTTGGCAGCTCCGCTTTTAATGAATGCACAACAAGTAATGACGCCTGAAATTCTTTGGACTTTGAAAAAAGTTGGGGTACAGGCAGTTTCACCAGATCAGGGTTCCCTTATCTATAAAGTAGGGCAGGTAGATCTGAAAACAGAGAAAACGAAAAACGAGAACTATTTTCTGAATGTTCTTAATCATCAGTCTTCTAAAATTGATTTCGGTAAAAAAGCCCTTATTCAATGGGATAAAAACGGAATTTATGCGCAGGAAGGTGATAAAATCTATCTTTCTAAAGATGCCGGAAAAACCTGGACAGAATTTTATACGATTGGTGAAGCTGATAACGTTGTAATTTCTCCGGACGGGAAGAAAATAGCTTTCAGCAAGCAGGTATTGGTAGAAAAAGTGATGGGGAAAGATAAATTCAGTGATACTCCTAAAACTACTGCTCAGGTTTACACAGATCTGAACCACAGACACTGGGATTATTTCAATGAAGGAAAATACAACCACGTATTTGTAGTGAATACTGCTGATAAAGTAGAAGGGGCAAAAGATCTTTTGGAAGGAAAAACCTGGGATTCTCCTCAGAGACCTTTTGGAGGTGCTGAAGATTTTATCTGGAGCCCGGATTCTGCACAGCTTTTATATGTTACAAAGCCTAAAAGCGGAAAAGAGTACGCTACAAGTACCAATACAGATATCTTTGCTTATGATTTAGCGTCAGGTACCACCAAAAACCTTACAGAATCAAACAAAGGGTACGATCTTAATCCAAAATTCAGCCCGGATGGAAAATCTTTGATCTGGCAGAGTATGGCCAGAGATGGATATGAAGCAGATAAAAATGATGTGAAAATCCTGGACTGGAAGTCAGGGAAAACCACTAATCTTACTTCTGGCTGGGACGAAAGTGTTTCCGGAGATGTACTTTGGGGAGCAGATTCAAAAACAATCTACTTTACGGCTGCATTCAGAGGAACAAAACAACTTTTCTCTCTGGATTCTAAATCAGCAAAAGTACAGCAGATTACCAAAGGAGATTTTGACGTTAATGAAATCTTTACAGATAATAAATCTTCACTTTTAGTAGGAAGAACAGATGTAAACCACGCCACAGAATTGTTCTCTGTAAACATTAAAAATGGAGAAATGAAGCAGGTGACTGAAGCTAATAAAGATACTTATGCTAAGCTGGCTCAAGGGAAATCTGAACTTAAAATGGTGAAAACCTCAGACGGAAAGGAAATGGGAGTTTGGTTCCACTATCCACCGAACTTTGATCCTAATAAAAAATACCCAACATTGGTGTATTGCCAGGGAGGACCACAATCTGCACTGACGCAATATTTTAGCGTAAGATGGAACTTTGCCTTAATGACAGCCAATGATTATATCGTGGTAGCACCAAACAGAAGAGGAATGCCAGGATGGGGAACAAAATGGAATGAAGATATTTCAAAAGATTGGGGTGGACAGCCGATGAGAGATTATCTGGCAGCCACAGATTTTGCGAAAACGTTACCCTATGTAGACGGTGACAGAGTAGCGGCTGTAGGAGCAAGCTATGGAGGATACAGTGTATTTATGCTGGCAGGAATCCATGAAAACAGATTCAAGACGTTCATCGCTCATGACGGATTATTTGATATGAAGTCATGGTATCTGACGACGGAAGAACTTTGGTTTGCAAACTGGGATCTTGGTTCTCCATGGGAGAAACCGCTTCCAAAAGCGTATACAGAATTCAACCCAAGTAATTTTGTAGAAAAATGGAATAAGCCCATCATGATCGTTCAGGGTGGAATTGATTTCCGTGTTCCTTACGAGCAGGGTCAGGAAGCTTTCCAGGCAGCAAAATTAAGAGGATTAAAATCTAAACTGGTTTATTTCCCGAATGAAAACCACTGGGTACTTCATCCACAAAACGGATTGGTATGGCAGAGAGAATTCTTTGATTGGCTGAAGGAAACTTTATAAGATCAATAAAAATAAATATCAATAGGAGCGGGCTTTAGCCCGCTTTTTTTATGAAAAATATCCAATGGCTTTAGCCAAAATCTAAATAACCTGAGTGGTTTAAGGCAATTGAATTCATGGTATTGGAAGCAGGAAGTTGCTGTTAATCTTAACATTGATAGAGGTTACCATACATTAATGATATCACTGTTTAGAAAGATGAAAATAGGGACAACCCGTTTTTTAAAACCTCAATAACTTCCTTCTTCAAGCTCCCAGTTTCCAGCCAGATTAAAATAATTTAAATCTCTATATTTGAATATGCAAAACCGTATTTCTTCATTTCCACCCATCATTGATTCTCAGTCTGACATTCTAATTTTAGGATCAATTCCCGGGGTGAGATCATTGGAAAAGCAGCAATATTATGCTCATCCTCAAAACAAATTCTGGAAAATCATTTTTGAATTGCTGAACGAAGAATTTACTCATGATTATACTCAAAGAATTGAAACGATAAAGAAACATCATATTGCCCTTTGGGATGTCATTGATTCCTGTGAGAGAAAAGGAAGTCTGGATTCCGAAATCAAAAATGAAGAAGCGAATCAGATTGCTGAACTGTTGGAAGAATATCCAAATGTTAAAGCTATTTTTTGCAATGGAGGAAAATCCTACAAAAATTTACAGAAAGTGCTTGGAAAAAATTATAAACGACCCATCTTTCTATTGCCTTCTACAAGCCCGCTACACACTGTTTCCTTTGAAAAGAAACTGGAAGAATGGAAAAGAATTCTGGAGTTTTTGAGATGAGTTTAGTGATTCGGGGTTCGGGTTAGAGGGTTTGAGAGTGGGAGAGTTTGAGTTGTAAGAGCATAAATTCCTGTGGAATAACAAACGGAACGCTTTATCTAGCCGTACACTTTGTCACTCTGTAGGAGTCTCAGCGTTGTACGTGATTTTTTTGGTGACGAATCTTGGATTTTTAAGATAAGTTGCGGGATTCGGGTTTCGGGTTAGAGGGTTTGAGGGTTTGAGAGTGGGAGAGTTTGAGTTGTAAGAGCATAAATTCCTGTGGAATGACAAACGGAACGCTTTATCTATCCATGCACCTTGCCATTCCGTAGGAATCTCAGCATTGTACATATTTTTTCAGTGACGAATCTTGGATTTTAGGGTAAGTTTCGGGATCTGTGGTTCGGGTTTGAGAGTGGGAGAGTTTGAGTTGTGAGAGCATAGATTCCTACGGAATGACAAACGGAATGCTTTATCTACGTGTGTACTTTGTCATTCCGTAGGAATCTCAGCATTGTACGTAATTTTTTCGGTGACGAATCTTGGATTTTTAAGATAAGTTTAGTGATTCTGGGTTCGGATTCGAGGGTTTGAGAGTGGGAGAGTTTGAGTTGTGAGAGCATAGATTCCTACGGAATGACAAACGGAACGCTTTATCTACGTGTGTACTTTGTCATTCCGCAGGAATCTCAGCATTGTATGTGTTTTTTTCGGTGACGAATCTTGGATTTTTAAGATAAGTTTAGTGATTCGGGGTTCGGATTCGAGGGTTTGAGAGTGGGAGAGTTTGAGTTGTGAGAGCATAGATTCCTACGGAATGACAAACGGAACGCTTTATCTAGCCGTACACTTTGTCATTCCGCAGGAACCTGTTTTTACTCTATTATTCTCAAACCCTCAAACTTTCTGACTCTCCCACTCTCAAACTCCCAAATATTCTCTCAATCCTTTCAACAGCTCCAGTTGGTTTTTAGTCCGGTCTAAATTATGCTCAGGGTATTTCGTAGAATAATAAACACTTCCATTCAGATAATCGGTTAAAAAACGAAGCTCCTGAATATAAATAGCGACTTGTGCAGCATAATCAAGATTGTCAGATTCTTTGGAAGTCAGTTTTTCCTTGAGGTAGAATAAAAAGCCTTTTTTTACAGCCTCATACATTTCAGGATTGAAATTGTTTTGGGCACTTCCGTCATCTTCAGGTGTTGTATTGGTGTAGGATTGGATCATCGTTCCAAAATCATACAAAATAGTAGAAATCATCATGGTATCCAGATCAATTACTGCTAACGGACTGTGATTTTGATCAAAGAGAATGTTACTGATTTTTACATCTGCATGAATGATTCTTTTGGGGATCTGATTGTTTTTTTCCATCTCAATCCATTGATCTGGCAAGGACAGGAGCTGGTTGGTGATTTCTATTTCAGTCTTTGCTTTTTCTCTTAAATGAGGGGCCGCATTTTTTAGTGAGCTTTTATAATCTGCAACTCTCTTCTCAAAATTGAGGAAGTTAGGAAGAGCATCTTCGAGGGCGGGTAATTGTTCAGTATTAACGACGCTAAGGAAATAACTGAAGGTTTTAGCTGCTTCAAAAGCCGTTTGCAAAGAAGGAGCGATAAGAAAAGTAACACTGTTTTCTATGAAACTTAGCATGCGCCATGGCTGGCCATTTGCATCCTCTACCAGAAGTTTGTGGGTAAGAGAAGGGATAGGCTCAATAATTTGAAACTGATAATTATTCGATAGGAGAACCTCATTAACCATTAAATGATTATTGACGATCACATCAGGCTGTTTAAAGACATGATTGTTAATTTTTTGCAGGATAAACTTCTTCCCCTGATCCTTATCTTCCAGAAGGTAAGTTGTGTTGATCAATCCATCAGTAATAGGGAAGAGGTCATAATTATCCGTACCGATAAATTCAATAACAATATCATTTAGCTCCATAAATCTTCCGGGTATCTGTTGTTGTTGATCTCTGAAGTCAGAAAATTTATAATTTCCTTTTTATCATCAGCGTAGGTAACTCCCATCCATTGAGAAGGAGAGGCTTTTACCTTTACTTTTACTCTGTTTTCATCCATCATTCTCTGTACTGCAGAAGGAATATAAAACTCCTGATTCGGTAAGGGATCAGATTCTATGAAATCATAGAAATAGGCTTCCAGATAACAGAAAATATGAGGATGGAAAATAAAAAAGTTCATGGATACTAAGGTGTCAGGATCCAATTTTATATTTTCTCCGTTTTCAATGTAAACGATGGAGTTGTTTATTCTTTGAATAGATGTTTGTTCCACTACTTTGATCAGATTATTTTCTGAATCCAGCGTACATATTCCTCTGGCTACAGCTCCGTTTCCACTCAATGTAGTACCTACAGGATAAACAATCATTCCCAACTGGGTATCTGAAATATTATGATGGTTAATTTCATGGGCTGCCAGCTGATAGGCTTCTTTTCCGTAAAAATCATCTGCATTGATCATCACGAAAGGCTCCTGTATCGAATATTTGGCACAAAGAACAGCATGAGCAGTTCCCCATGGTTTTTCTCGATCAGGATAATCAAAACCTTCCAATGAAATGGGAATACTGTCTATTTCCTGATATACCCAATGCAGTTCAAAATTTTTACTCTTTGAGATGGCATTGAGTCTTTCCATATAATTTTGAGGAATAAGCTTGTTGACGATAATGACTACTTTCTGGAAACCTGCTTCCAATGCGTCAAAGATAGAATACTCCAAAATCGGCGAACCGTTACCGAGTACTCCATCGATCTGTTTGAGACCTTTATATCTGCTGCCTAATCCGCCTGCTAATATGAGTAATGTTTTCTTAGAACTCATCGGTCATTCCAAATACAGGTTTACGGGTTTTCCATTTTCCATTGGTAAAATCAGGAATATCAACCACCTGACCACCTTTGGCAATAGACTCTTCACTCAATGGGGTAATTGAATACCATAACGCAAGATCATACACATCCATCGGGAATTCTATATTTCGTTTGATACATTCAATAAACGTATTCATGACAAAGAAGTCCATTCCGCCATGTCCTGCTCCGGCAGCAACATTTTCAAACTTCTTCCACATCGGATGATCATATTCTTTCATCCATTTTTCCGTATTGTCCCAACGGTGGGTATGGTTCATTGTTTTTTCAAAATAGATATGTCCCTGGTTGAAATCTCCCCATCCGAAATCCTGCCACAATCCCTCAGTTCCCTGAACTCTGAAACCAAGATCATAAGGTCTCTGTAAGCTTGTATCATGCGTAAGAAGAATGGTTTCTCCTTTGGCACAGGCAATCTGTGTGGTTACCACATCTCCCTGATTGAATTTTACTTTCGCGCTAGGATGGTTTTCTCCTCCTTTTGGATGTTCAACAACATATTTATGAAGTCCTACTGCTTTTGATGAGAATGATGAGAGTCTTGTTAAACGGTTTCCTCTGTTGATATCCATCATCATGGCAACCGGACCTAATCCATGGGTAGGGTAAAGCTCTCCGTTACGTTTCACATAATGTTCTGTTCTCCATTTGGCCTCACTGAATCCTTTTTCTCCAAATTCAGCACCGGAATTGTATGGATTAACTCCATCATTGAAAAGAACACCTCTCAGATCATGCTGATAGCCGCCTCTTCCATGTACCAATTCCCCAAACATTCCTTTACGGACCATATTCAGAATGGCCATGATATCTCTGCGGTAACATACATTCTCCATCATGAAGATAGGAACTTTTGTTTCTTCATATACCTTTACAAACTCCCAGCAGTCCTGAAGTTTTATGGCTCCCGAAACTTCCATGCCCACAATTTTTTTAGCGCGCATAGCTTCCACACCTTGTGTAAGATGCCATTCCCAAGGGGTCGCAATAACCACAGCGTCTATTGATTTTAATTTTAAAAGATTTCGATAGTCATATTCCCCGTTGGAAAACTCCTGAGCAGCCGGTTTATTATTGTCTTTTAAGATTTTCTGAGAAGCAGTGAGCATCCTTTTTTCAGGATCTGCAAAGGCTACAATCTCTACATCGTTACGTTTTGCCAGTAATTTTACATGTTCCTGACCACGAAGACCAACACCGATAAAACCGACACGGACTTTTTTATCTGTTTTAAAATCATTTGAATAGGCAAATAAAGAATTGGGTAAAACCAGTGCCCCAAAGCTTGCTAAAGCTGCTGTCTTAAGAAAGTTCCTGCGGGAATTGCTATTGTCCATCTATTTTTTTCTTAAATATATTAAAACTTTTGTAAATCCCGATGGCGTGAGAGATATTAAGTGGGAGGGCTTATGAGTTACGGGGCGCAGGGTGCGAGTTAGAAGGTTTTAGAGTAAGAGTGTTTTCGAGTAAGAGCGTTGAAATTGTAAGAGTATAGATTCCTACGGAATAGACAACCTAAGCACTTTATGTATCCGCTCACTTTGTCATTCCGTAGGAATCTGGATATTATATATTTATTGTTTGGAAAAGAATTTTATAGTTTTTGGGATGAAAATGTTTGAGAGTAGGAGAGTATCTTCATTTATCTTTTGCCTCTTTGCCATTTTATCTAAAAATCTATTGATTGATCCAGGCTTTTCTTAGTGCCAGCTGCTTTGAATCCGGATTGGGGAAAGAAGTTACTTTTCCGGTGGTTTCATCATAATTAAAACCTGTTTTTTCCAGATATTCTTTCAACGGAATGGGTTGGGTGCCTTCTACAAAATCTCTGAAGAAAGTGCGTATTTCAGGATAAGTCATTTTGGTAATCTCATCAAAAAGATGGTCATCATCGAAATATTTACCTTCACCATATTTTTTCATAAGCATCTGCATCAGATCCTGAGTTCCCATTTTTCCATGAGAAAGTTCCCTTAGTCTTATATCCAGACACGCTCCGAGCAATGCTCCTTTCTGGTAGAAATTCATATACTGGTCTTGTCTTTCCATAGAGTTTTTACTCATTTCCGTAAAGGACAGTTTATTGTCAAACTCCTTCATGCCCTGTATTTTTTCTTCCAGACTTTTTTCAAAATCTTCCAGGCTGATCATTTTTTGTTTGATGGGCATGTGTATGGTAGCATATTCTGTCATCCCTTCATATAGCCACAAATGTTTAGACATGACAGGGTTCAGGAAATCATAATGCTGAATTTCTTCTGAATGAATATTGAGAGGAGTAACGATATGAAAAAACTCATGAGAAGCCACTCTGTTTAAAGCATGGGGAAGGAATTTCATACTTCCGGCACGGTACAGACACAGGGTAGAATGAGAATGCTCCAATCCGTCTCCCAAATATCCATTTTCATTTGAAGATTCATAATAGATCAGAAAAGCGTATTTATTGACGGGTAATGTTCCACCCAGATAGGCTTGCTGATTTTTCAAAATATTCTCTATTTCACGGGCTATTATTTTTGAATAATGGCGCTCTTTATCGTTATAAAATGATACGAGTACTTCGGTATGGCCTATTTTGATCCATGTAGTATCGGGAACGCAGTATAAAACAGGAGAATCTACCAATTGGCGGTAATCTTTAGCCCAAACTATATCGGTGTTTTTATTTTTCTGTTGATAATTCAAAGCAGAAGAAGCATAGAAACCCTTGTTTTTTGTAACCTTAATCTGGTAGGGATTACCTTTCATTTCTTCAAAATATCCCACCAAAGAATTATAATTGATGACAAAGACACTGTCTTTTTTAAACATCGTGCCTGGAGACTTCGCTTCCTGATTATTCTTTTCCAAAGAATCCCATCCATCAGCTACCTGATATGATATTTTCTTTACATTCTTAAGATCATGAACCATCCAGCTGTTTTTATCCAAACGCTCGGTTAAGATTTTTTTTCCGTTTTTATCGGTGGCCGTGAAATCAGAAACATACTGTCCGAAATTCATAGCCTGGTAAAATCCGGGAACCAATTTGGGAATAATAAACTTACCTTGTTTAAGATTATTCTTTGGAGGTGAAAATGAAACCCGGACTTCATCATTAGACAGGTGAAGCAGATCTATATGGTATTCGTAATTTTTCTTTGCTTTTTGGGCAATCATTACATTAGGAAGTAGAATGATCACGAAAAATAGTTTTATAAGGGTATTCACTGGATGCAATTTTAATGATTACGAATATTTTAAATCACTTCTAAGGTTGGTCTGGTTTATTTTTCCATATAATACACCTCTTCATAAGGCTGAATCAGTACCCATCCGTGTCCTGAAAACTTCATCTGGAATTCTTCTCCGCTTCCTCTGCCGATAAGACTTTTGAGAGAAACGTTGGTTTTCAGTTCCGGGCTTAGATTTCCGGACCATGCAACAGTGGCATTAGGATCAGTGAAGACTGGGGTATCGGGAGTTACCAATAAAGTCAGCGGATCTCCATGAGTGGTAATGGCAATATGTCCTGTACCTGAAAGCTTTACCTGGAAAAGACCTCCGGACATCATTCCTGCAATGCTTTTCAGCATGGTGATATCACTTTTTACGCTTTGTTCGTGGGCAAGAACGTCATTTCCGTTTACACAAACTGATTCATTATTCAGATAAAGAATACGGACTTTCTTTCCGGAATCGGCTACATATAATTTTCCGGTTCCTTCTGCTTTCATGAGTTTGCTTCCTTCACCACTGATTGCTTTTTTCAAAAGATTTCCAATTCCTCCAGCCAGCATTCCTTGTCTTTCAAAATTGATATTACCCACATAACTTACCATACTTCCTTTTTTTGTCCATACCGCCTGATTATTAAGGTTGATTTCAAGAAGGTGTTTTGTTTCCAGTTCAAAATAATCTCTTTGCTGCGGATTCTCTTTTGTCTCGTTGATAAATGCTTCTATTGAATATTTACTCATTATAATATTTTTAATGTGTTGTTTTTACTATGTTATTATCTTAGTTTGTCGAGTTTATATTCCCGTTTGTTACTTTTAGGATTCAGATCTACAAATTCATAGTCTTCAAAACGGGCAAGCTTGGCATTAAATATTTCTGCCGCTTTTTCTAATGACCAGGTTTTGGGATAATGAAAACCTTCGAACTCAGCATTGAAGATTTGTGCTTTGAAATCATGAGAAAACACCTCATCACCCGCGTAGGTCAATGCTATTTTACCTGTCCATGTGATATCATATTGATGGTCACCTGTTTTTAAGAACCGGATGTGATGACCTGCACAGCTGTCATGTCCCAGCAGATAAATATTGAAGGCAAGATTGTCGTCATCAAAATGTTTTTCAGACGGCAAATCATTGCTGAAAAGATCATTTTTAATGACAGTATCGAAATCCAGTTTTTCACCGGGTTTATCAATTCTGATTCCTTTCTCTTCACCCCAATAATTTGACGATAATATGCAGGCGTGATAATTTCCCCATACTATTTTGGAGTCCCAGTCAGACAAATCTTCATTTTCTTCCTCACTGTTTTCCTCATCATCGGCATAATAATTTTCAGTTTTTAGATGAAAATCAAACCAGATAGATCCATACTCATCAATCCTTCCGCTCCAGCTGAATGTTTCAATTTTATGACCATTAGGATACGGATTATCAATGAAGTATATTTTACTTACAGATTCCATATTGAATTTTAATTTTCTCAAAAATACTATTTTTAAGCCTTTAAAAACCCCGTAAAATCACGGTTTTATATTTGATTGTAAATAATACTTGACAAAGGGGTATTCAATGTCGTATATTTGCACTCCGAAAATTACACCTTGTAATTTCAATAATTTTTAAACCGTAATTTAAAAAATGAAAACATCAGATTTTAATTTTGATCTTCCTGCGGAATTATTAGCAGAACACCCATCAGAGCACAGAGACGAAGCTAGATTAATGGTACTTGATAGAAAAACACAAACTATCGAGCACAAATTATTCAAAGATGTAGTGGATTATTTTGATGAAGAAGATTTGTTCATCTTCAACAATACTAAAGTTTTCCCTGCACGTCTTTACGGAAATAAAGAAAAAACAGGTGCTAAAATTGAAGTTTTCTTATTAAGAGAACTTGATAAAGAAACCAGAGTTTGGGACGTTTTGGTAGATCCTGCGAGAAAAATCAGAATTGGTAACAAATTATTCTTCACAGAAGATGAGTCTTTGGTAGCTGAAGTTATTGATAACACGACTTCAAGAGGAAGAACATTAAGATTCTTATTCGACGGTTCTTACGACGAATTCAGAACGAAACTAAAAGAATTGGGAGAAACTCCGCTTCCAAAATATATCAAAAGAGCGGTAGAGCCGGAAGATGCAGAAAGATATCAGACGATCTATGCTAAAGTAGAAGGAGCGGTGGCTGCACCTACAGCTGGTCTTCACTTCTCTAAACATTTGATGAAGAGATTAGAGATCAAAGGAATCAATTTTGCTGAAGTTACCCTTCACGTAGGATTAGGAACATTCAACCCAATTGAGGTAGAAGATCTTTCTAAGCACAAAATGGAGTCTGAAGAGATCATCATTGATGAGAAAAATGCTGCGATTATCAACAAAGCAGTAGAAACTCACAGAAGAGTTTGTGCAGTAGGTACTACTACTATGAGAGCATTGGAAACTTCTGTTTCTTCAAACAAAAAAATCTCTGCTTTCAACGGATGGACTAATAAATTCATTTATCCACCTCACGATTTCGGAGTTGCGAACTCAATGATCACCAACTTCCACACACCGAAGTCTACTTTGATTATGATGATTGCTGCATTTGCAGGAAGAGATTTCATCATGCATGCTTATGAAGAAGCCGTAAAAGAAAAGTATAAATTCTATTCTTACGGTGATGCAATGTTAATTCTTTAAAAAAGATAATAGGTAAAAGGTGGCAGGTAGTAGTTATCTGCCACCTGCCACCTATAATCTACAACCTTACAATGAAAGATATCCGTATATTATCATTAGACCAGCTTAAAGACTATTTCGTATCTTTAGGAGAGAAACCGTTTCGTGCGAAACAGGTCTATGACTGGTTATGGAGTAAAAACCTCCATTCGATTGACGAAATGACGAATCTTTCCAAATCACTGCGTGAGAGAATTTCGGAAGAATATACCATTAATCCTGTTTCCGTAGACCTTCTTCAAAAAAGCTCTGACGGAACCATCAAAAACGGAGTGAAACTTCATGATGGGCTGATGGTGGAATCTGTTCTTATTCCTACAGAAACAAGAACAACAGCCTGTGTATCTTCTCAGGTAGGATGCTCATTAAACTGCGAATTCTGCGCTACAGCAAGACTGAAAAGGATGAGAAACCTTGAAGTAGCTGAGATTGTAGATCAGGTAGCCCTGATTGACAGCCAGAGCAGAATGTATTTCGACAGACCACTTTCCAATATCGTATTTATGGGTATGGGAGAGCCTATGATGAATTACAAAAACGTAGTGGAAGCCATCAAAAAAATTACCCAGCCGGAAGGATTGGGAATGTCTCCAAGAAGAATTACCGTTTCTACATCCGGTATTCCTAAAATGATCAAAATGCTTGCAGATGATGAATTGCGTGTGAAGCTTGCTTTATCTCTTCACTCCGCTATTGAATCAAAGCGTAATGAGATCATGCCTTTCTCTGATAAATTCCCGTTAACGGATATTATGGAGGCGCTTCAGTACTGGTATCAAAAGACAGGTTCTGTCATTACTTTTGAATACTGTGTCTGGAAAGGAATCAATGATGGGGATGAAGATATCAAAGCTTTAATCAAATACTGCAAACAGGTACCTTCAAAAGTAAACCTTATTCAATACAATCCGATCGGGGATGGAAAATATGATCAGTGCAACAAACAGGCAGAAGAAAATTATATCCGACAGCTTGAAAATGCAGGGGTTACTGTAATGGTCAGAAGAAGCCGTGGAGGTGATATTGATGCAGCTTGCGGACAGTTGGCCAACAAAACAACAGATTAAAATTTCCTTAAAAAAAGCCTAAGGTTTTCTTAAAACATAGGCTAAAACCCTACCTTTGCACAAATTATTTTGTGATGATGGATTTTTTAATGAGCGAGGATGGGCTGGAAAATGTGTATGCATGGGCTATCCCGCTGCATGCTACTGTTATTTTAGCTGAAATGATTTACAGTCACGTTTCAGAAGCTAAGCTCTATAGTGGAAAAGATCTGGCTACCAATGTTTATCTGGCATTGATGAATTTTGGTCTTGACCTTATCATGAAGGCATTTGCCATGGGCGTAATGTTTTTCTTTTACAATCACAGACTTCTTTCATGGGATCTTAGTATATGGTATCTGCTGGCATGCTTTATCATCACAGATTTTGCCTATTATGTGCTGCATTATGTGGATCACCGTTCCAGAGCATTCTGGGCAGTTCATATTACGCACCACAGTTCAGAATATTTTAACCTTACCACAGGATTCAGAAGCCCTGTACTACAGCCGCTTTACAGATATTTGTATTTTTCACCACTCGCATTTTTAGGATTTAATCCATGGCATATTATGGTGGCATACGCTATTGGGCAGGTGTACGGGACATGGGTGCATACGCAGACCGTGAAGAAAATGGGATTTTTAGAATATATCCTGGTGACTCCTTCTCACCATCGTGTACATCATGCATGCAATGTAAAATACCTGGATAAAAATATGGGGATGTGTCTGATTATTTGGGATAAAATATTCGGAACCTTTCAGAAAGAAGATCCCAATATTCCTGTAAAATACGGAATATATCCTAAAATGCCCGATAACAGACCGGATACGGTTCTTTTTTATGAATGGAGAAAAATCTGGAAAGATCTGAAGCAGCCGGGATTAAAATTCACAGACAGAATTAATTATATTTTCAATTCACCGGGATGGAGACATGACGGAACCGGAAAAACAGTAAAGCAATACCAGAAAGAGTATTTTGCAAAACAGGCTAAAAAGAAAGAACAACAGCTAAATCAGAAAGAGCAGAAATCTGCTTAACTTTTGATTTAAAATCAATAGAAATCTAAGGGAAAAGCGGGCTATTTTAGTCCGCTTTTCTATTTTAGGAAGATGATGGCAAAAGTTGAAAGTAACAGATAAAAGGTAAAAGAGCCAAGTAATTTGTAAATGAACCATTTCATCCTCAAAATCTCAAAATCACATCCCGAAATCTCGCATACCCATACTCACTCTCCAATTCACTAGCTCACAATAAAACCCTATTTTTGCCCTATGAAAAAATTTCTTCTGATTGTTACTCTTTTTATCTTCCAGTCTGCATTTTCACAGCGGACTGACTTTCTGAAAATAAAAAAATACAGAGTAGGTTATCTTGATGATAAAATTGAGGAAACCTCAGGACTGAATATTTTAAATGGAAAGCTGTACACATTCAATGACAGTGGAAATGCTGCTGAACTTTTTGAAATTGATAAAAAGAGTGGCGAAATTATCAGAACACTGAAAACCAATGTAATCAATACAGACTGGGAGGCTTTGGCCAATGATGGGAAAAATTTTTATATCGGAGATTTCGGAAATAATGCAGGAACAAGGAAAGATCTGATGATCTATAAAGTTCCTTATGGACGTATTGATACAGCTAATACCATTAAAATTCCCGGTTCAGAAAGAGCTTTGGATGGAACAAGAATTCTTTTTTATTATCCGGAACAGACTGATTTTACCTCTAAAAATACAAAAAATGACTTCGATGCAGAGGCCATGATCTATTTGAATGGAAAGCTGCATGTATTTACCAAAGAATGGGCTTCAAAAGCAACCTCACACTATATCGTAGATCCTGAAATTTCAGAACTGCAAAAGGCAGAAAAAATAGAGGCCTATACTACAGGTTTTGTGGTTACAGATGCCTCTTATTTTGATAAAAAGCTTTATTTAATAGGCTATACCAAGAAAACAGAAGTCTTTTTAGATATCTTTACAGAGACAGAGCCAGGAATATTTTTTAAAGAAAAACCCAAACATTATTACCTTGGAACAGCACTTTCCCTGTCACAGATTGAAGGAATAAGTGTAGATGAAACAGGAATGTATATCTCCGGAGAAAAGTTCAGATCTCCGTTGGGAACTACAAAACCCTCTTTTTATTTTATTCCGAAAGATCAACTCAAAGATTAATTTTATCTTAAAATTGAGCGAAAAAAATTATCTTTGTGAGAATTAATAATTATTCACCCAGCATTCGCAGATTGTGGCAAATACAGTAGAAGAGATTAAACGACCGATCAATGATGAAATGAAACTTTTTGAACAGAAGTTTTATGAATCAATGCAGAGTAAAGTAGCTTTATTAGATAAAGTAACCCGTTTTATTGTTACCACCAAAGGAAAGCAGATGCGTCCTATGTTTGTGTTTCTTTGTGCCAAACTGGTGGGTGAAGTGACGGAAAAAACCTATCGTGGTGCTTCTATGATTGAGCTAATCCACACTGCTACTCTGGTACATGATGATGTAGTGGATGAAAGCTTTAAACGTCGTAATTTCTTTTCAATCAATGCACTGTGGAAAAATAAGATTGCGGTTTTGGTGGGAGATTATCTTTTATCAAAATCGGTTTTACTATCTACAGACCATAAAGATTATGACCTGCTTGGAGTAATTTCCAGAACGATCCGTGAAATGTCCGAAGGAGAACTTCTTCAGCTGGAAAAGGCCAGAAAGCTGGATATCACTGAAGATGTGTATTATGAAATTATCCGCCAGAAAACAGCGACTCTGATTGCAGCATGCTGTGAAATAGGTGTTCTTTCCAACAATGCAGATGAGGCTCTTGCCAAAAAAATGATGGATTTTGGAACCTTTACCGGGATGGCATTTCAGATCAAAGATGATCTTTTTGATTATTTAAGTTCAAACGTGATTGGTAAGCCGGTAGGAATTGATATTAAAGAACAGAAAATGACGCTGCCTTTAATTCATACCCTGAAGGTAGCCAGCGAAAAGGATAGAAAGTACTATTTCGATACCATAAAACGTTATAATAACAATCCCAAACGTGTAAAAGAGCTTATAGAATTTGTTAAAAGCTCCGGTGGGTTGGAATATGCCATTACGGTCATGAAAGATTTCCAGCAGAAAGCGAAAAACATTCTGAATGAATTTCCGGATTCTGAAGCAAGAAAGTCGTTACATATTATGCTGGATTATGTAATTGAGCGAAAATTTTAAATTAAATAATTTTTAGGGTTACAATAATAACAGCTAGAACTATACAAAATAAAGCGATTAAAAATAAATAATCCGCAATATTCTCAAACGTGTATTCCCGCTTTGTATTTCTTGTTCTGATCGCCAGAAAAGAAAAGAAGCAGCTGCAGGCAAAAAGAATACAAGCAAATCCTGCAAATTCATCCAAATACGTACTCTGACTGATCTTAGAGATTTTCAATGAGGTAATAATAATCAACGAAAACCCTAAAAGATTGCTTGAAGCATTCAAAATGTGAGGTGACTTTTTCTCCATCATTTACAATTTTTTTCAAAATAAAGCACAATTTTTTTTATTATCAAATTTTTAAAAAAGATTATTAAAAATTAAAATTAATTTAAAAAGTGTATATTAGCAAAATACTTGAAGATTAAAAAACTTTTTTACTTAGCTATGCAAACAACCTATATTGAAACACAGCAAATATCCTTTCAAGATTTTAAAAATCAAATACTTGAAGACTACAGGTTAGGAAGGATCTCTCGTGAAATGTCTTATCTCGGAAGGAGAGAAGTTCTTACGGGAAAAGCTAAATTTGGAATTTTTGGGGATGGTAAAGAACTTCCTCAGCTTGCAATGGCGAAAGTTTTCAGAAATGGAGACTTCCGTTCAGGATATTACAGGGATCAGACTTTTGCATTGGCAATAGATGCCTTAACAGTAGAAAGTTTCTTTGCACAGATGTATGCAGATACAAGCGTGGAAAGAGAACCTGCTTCAGCTGGAAGACAGATGAACGGGCATTTTGCAACAAGAAGTTTAAATGAAGACGGTAGCTGGAAAGACTTAACAGCTCAGAAAAATATTTCTTCAGATATTTCTCCTACAGCCGGACAAATGCCAAGATTATTGGGATTGGCTCAGGCTTCTACAATTTATAAAAGCGTAAAATTTGAAGGTTCTGAAAAATTCTCAAGAGAAGGTAACGAAATTGCTTTCGGAACTATTGGGGATGCCTCTACGGCAGAAGGACATTTCTGGGAAACGCTGAATGCAGCGTGTGCTCTTCAGGTTCCTATGATTGTTTCAATCTGGGATGACGGATACGGAATTTCAGTACCTACTAAAAACCAGAGAGCAAAAGCTGATATCAGTGAAATGCTAAGCGGTTTCCAAAGAAAAGAAGGAGAAAATCAGGGATGTGAGATTATCCAGGTGAAAGCATGGGATTATCCTGCATTATTAGAGGCTTATGCTAAGGCAGAACATTTCGCAAGAACAGAAAGTGTACCGGTAGTAGTGCATGTAATTGATGTTACGCAGCCTCAGGGACACTCTACATCCGGATCTCATGAAAGATATAAAAACGAAGAGCGTCTGGCTTGGGAAGCTGAATATGACGGTCTGGCAAAATTCAAAGAGTGGATCCTGAACTATTCTATCGATATTGATGGAAAAGAAGAAGTGATTGCTACGGCTGAAGAATTAGACGCTATTGATGAGGAAGCGAAGAAGGCAGCAAAAACAGGACAGAAGGCAGCTTGGGAAAACTATCAGAAAGCAATTTCAGAGCTTATCCAGTCTATCTTACCTTTAGTAGAAAATCTTAAAGGTCAGAATGCTGAAGTGGAAACATATATTGCTAACTTCAATAAGTTGGTTTCAAAAGCGAAGAAAGATATCTTCCATTTGGTAAGAAAAGCATTACTGGCAACAAGAGGGACAGACTCTGCAGAAAGAAATCAACTGATGCAGAAGTACAATGAAGTTTCTGCTGTTGAAAAGGATAACTATTCTTCTCACTTATACTCTCAGTCTGAGTGGAAAGCAGAAAATATTCAGGAAATTAAGCCTGTCTATTCTGACAGTTCTGAAGATGTAGACGGAAGAGTCGTAATCAGAAACAACTTTGATAAAATATTTGAAAAATATCCTGAAACCTTAATCTTTGGAGAAGATACCGGAAATATCGGTGACGTAAACCAGGGATTGGAAGGAATGCAGGAGAAATACGGTGCTTTACGTATCGCTGATACAGGAATCCGTGAAGCAACGATCCTTGGACAGGGGATTGGTATGGCAATGAGAGGATTGAGACCTATCGCGGAAATCCAGTACTTAGACTATGTTCTTTACTGTCTGCAGGGAATGAGTGATGATCTTGCAACCGTACATTACAGAACAAAAGGTGGTCAGAAAGCTCCATTGATCATCAGAACAAGAGGTCACAGACTGGAAGGAATCTGGCATTCAGGTTCTCCAATGGCAGGTATTCTTAACCTTTCAAAAGGTATTTTGGTTCTTGTCCCTAGAAACCTTACGAAAGCTGCTGGATTCTACAATACAATGCTTCAGACGGACGAACCTGCGATCATCGTAGAATGTCTGAATGGATACAGATTAAAAGAAAAACAGCCTGATAACTTAGGTGATTTCACTGTGCCTGTAGGGAAGATTGAAGTAACAAAAGAAGGAAAAGACGTTACGTTGGTAACTTACGGTTCTACATGGAGAATTGTAACGGAAGCAGCTAACGAATTGGAAAAACTGGGAATTTCTGCAGAAGTGATTGATATCCAGTCATTGATTCCTTTCGATTTATCTCACGAAATTGCTGAAAGTGTTAAGAAAACCAACAGATTAGTAGTGATTGACGAAGATGTGGAAGGAGGTACTACAGGATTTATCTTACAGCAGATCCTTGAAAAACAAAAAGCATTCAGATACCTGGATTCAGATCCGTTGACGATTTCTGCCAATGATCACAGACCTGCCTATGCAAGTGATGGTGACTACTTCAGCAAGCCGTCTACAGATGATATGGTAGAAAAAATCTACGCAATGTTTAATGAAACAAATCCTCAGAAATATCCTGCGATATTCTAATTGGGATTTTAGATACATTTTAAAACCGCTTCCTTTTGGGAGCGGTTTTTTTGTTTATATTTACTTGAATCCTTCAGTGATAAACCATGAAAATTAGATTCTTATATTTGATCTTAATATTAATAATTATAGGTTGTAAGAAAGCGAATAAAAAAGAAGTTTTACTGGCAGACAGAGAAGCTCCTTTAGGCTGGATTTATTTGAAAATGTATGATGATAACAGTTTCGAATTCATTTCTCATGGAATGATGCGGGACAACGATTTGTACAGCGGAAGTTATAGCTTAAAAAATGATACCCTTTATTTTAAATACAAAGATTCAATTCCTACAGCAGGTTCAAAAGCTGTGATAGAGAAAGGATTTGTATATTATCTTAATGGCGATTACCATGAAAGTGTTCAAATAAAGCTTAATAAATTATCTATTCAAAAATAAAAACAGCCATAGATTTATAGCTCCTTCTTGATTAATCTCCCTCAGCCAAAGTAATCCTCAACTTATTCAACGTATTCATCAAGGTAATGCTTGCAGTAAGCTCTACAATTTCTCTTTCCGTAAATTGCTTCGTTAGTTTTGTTTTGATATGTTGCCAGTCATCTTTACTGTCAATGAGAGCTTCAGCCCATTCTAAAACAAGCTTTTGTTCGTCATTGAAGGCATTGGTATGTTTCCAGCCTGGAAGCCTGTTAATAACGTCCTGTTCAAAGCCGAAACTAGAAAGTTCTTTAGCATGATAACTGCAACAATAAGCACAGCCATTGATTTGTGAGACACGTAACTCTACCAAAGCGATCAGTTTTTCATCAATACCGGATTTTCGGATGCTGTTGTGGGCTTTGTATAGGTTTCCAATGGTTTCTTTTGCAATTTCTTTGTAATTCATAGTGAAATATTTTCTGCAAATTTGTATCAGAAATAGCTTTGAACCTATATGCTTACCTTTTCGTTATATACTTACCTTTTTGAAAGTGCTTAATTATATTAAATAAAACATGAAAGAAATAACTTCATTTTTGAAGTAGAGAAAATGGGCGCTCATTATTTCGATATTATATGTAGGAACCGGAACATTGGCAGTATGTTCAGCTTATGGCAGTGATCTATTATATGGTGAATGGACTTTATATGCTTTAATAGTAACATTTCCTGTCTCAATTTTGAGTTTCGGATGTAGATATGCCGATCCAAGTATATGGCCTGTATTATTGATTCAGTTTATTATGTTTTTAATTACATTTTTTATTTTATCCTTATTTGTAAAAAGTAAGCCGGATAATTAATAAATAATGGTCAGAATTGTTTTAAAAAGCAAAAAGCCATCAAACATTGACAGTTTTTTTATTTTTTATATCTTCATTCAAAAAAGAACAATCTTTATCTTCATGCTGTCCTTTCACCTGATATTTAGCTTCCCACTCTTCCAGTAAATATAGAATAGGTAATAAAGCCAATCCTTTTTCTGTGAGAGAATATTCCACTCGTGGAGGTAGTTCTTTAAACTCTTCACGGATAACCAGTCCGTCCGTTTCCATCTCCCTCAATTGATCAGTCAAGACCTTTCTGGAAATGACATTAATGCGTACTGCCAGTTCCCCGAAACGTAACTTCCTGTCTTTAATAACAAGAACAATAATGGGCTTCCATTTGCTTCCCAAAGCGGCCATTGCCTTGCCCAGAGGGCAGCTGTATTGCATTAATTCATTCTTTTTCATAAGGAGATCTTTATTTTAAACAGCATACAAAACCAAAGTTTCATACGTTACTTTGATGTTACTAATGTAAGTTACTGCAAAGTTACCACTATTTTTTTAATAAGAGATACAAAAGTGAACTATTATTAGTTACTTTGTGTAACAATTATAAAATGTAAATTTAAATATGAGCACATCATCATTATTTAAACCGTTTCAATACAAGAATCTACAGCTTAAAAATAGAATAGTAATGGCTCCTATGACCAGAGCACAATCTGACAATGGAGTTCCTACTCAGAATATTGCAGACTATTACGGAAGGAGAGCTGCTTCAGAAGTAGGATTAATTCTTTCTGAAGGAACTGTGATTAACAGACCAGGATCAAAAAACCTGCAGAATATCCCGGATTTCTATGGAACAGAAGCTTTAAACGGCTGGAAAAATGTAATCGATACTGTACATCAGAATGGAGGTAAAATGGGTCCTCAGATCTGGCATGTAGGAGATACAAGAATGTCTGAAGACTATCCGTTAGTTCAAATGGAAAAAGCTTCAACAATGACGATTGAAGATATTCAGGATACCATTGCACAGTTTGCAGCTTCTGCAAAATCAGCAAAAGATCTTGGTTTCGATTGTATTGAAATCCATGGAGCACATGGTTATCTTATCGATCAGTTTTTCTGGGAAGTTACCAATACAAGGACTGACGAATACGGAGGTAAAACACTAAAGGAGAGAAGCAGATTTGCTGTAGAAGTTGTAAAAGCTATCAGAGCAGCAGTAGGAGAGGATTTCACCATTATTATCCGTCTTTCACAATGGAAACAGCAGGATTATAAAACCAGACTGGCATTTACTCCTAGTGAAATGGAAGACTGGTTATTACCCTTAAAAGAAGCTGGTGTAGATATTTTCCACTGTTCACAGCGTCGTTTCTGGGAACCGGAATTTGAAGGTTCTGATTTAAACTTTGCAGGATGGGCTAAAAAAATTACCGGACAGCCAACCATTACAGTAGGTTCTGTAGGCTTGAACGGAGATTTTCTTAATGCATTTGCTGGTGAGGGAACAGAAAAAACAGATCTTACAGAACTGATCAGAAGACTTGATAATGAAGAATTTGATCTTGTTGCAGTAGGAAGAGCCATTTTACAGGATCACCAATGGGTACAGAAGATCAAAGAAGGAAACACTGAAGCTCTTCTGGATTTCTCAGCAGAAAGTATGGGCGTTTTATTTTAATATCAATAAGGAACGGTGAATTCGCTTCCGCGGTCAATTTTTTAACAGCATAATTTACTGACTTGCGAATCTGAGTTGACAATTCTGCCTGGTATTAAATCAGCATAATTCACTTTATTTTATATTTAATTTTCACCTATTTATTAAAGAATCGGCTTTCAGGATTTCCTGAAAGCCGATTTTTATAAGTCTATGGACAGCCTATAGAATCCTGAACACATCTCCAGCGGGGAGGAATTCCGTTGCTGCCTGGAATATAGCAAGCTGTAGTTCCTTCCGGACATTCCGGAGCATTTCCTCCGATGATGCTCTTTAAATCTGACTTTAATAATTTTCTTAGATTTTTCATAGGTAATAATTTGTTGATTTATACAAATATAATATTTTTTGAAAGCCAGACAAGAGTTTATACTTCAATGTGAGTTTTTATAAATACCTCTCATGGAAAGAAATGCTTCAGAATAAAAACAAACCCGCTCCGGAATTTCCTGAAGCGGGTTTTAACAGATTTAAATATCTAAAACTGCCCTTTAAAAATGGCAGAAATGATTTCTTTTCTTACAAACCAATGTTCTTCGTTGGCTTCAGTTGCTTTAAAATGTTTTTTGGGATTGCATTTTTGTGAACAAGAATTGCTGTTGATTTATATTCAACATAAGGTCTTGTTACATAAAGATATCCGGCAAAATCATTGGTTACACCCCATGAGTTTTTCACCATATAATATTCTTTACCCGTCTGGTCTTTTGCCAAACCTACAATGTGCATACCGTGGTCATCCGTTGTAGAAAGATTGTTAAGGGCTTTCTGACGCATGTCTTCAGTGATGGTTTTATCTTTTTTAGGCTCTGTGAACAAAGTCTGCTTATTCTCTGCTGTAATTTGATCAAGATCCATGTCCGGAACGTAAGCTACCCCATTTTTGTAAGAGAAATAAGGTTCGGAAACGTCAGTTGCCCAACCTACAGAATATCCTTTAGTTACCGCATTGTCGATGATCGCTGTAAGATCTTTCATCGGAATATTCCAGTCAGAATCGTGGCTCCAGTTATCAGGAATGGGAACTACAAATTTCTCATAATATGCATAATCTTTGTAAGAAGATAATTCTACATAATCTTCAGGGTTGATTCCTACTACTTCTTTAGCAAATGTTTTAGGAGTATAGTTTTTCCCTTCATACGTAAAGTTAGCAGGTACTTTTCCTAAATACTCATCAAGAATTGCATCTACAGAATCCATCCAGTTATCGGTCAGTTTCCCTTTTGAAGAAGCTTGAACAAGGCTGTCAAGAACCGGCTTCAGTTTCCCTTGCATTTCCTTGAAGTTGTTGGTAGTCTGTCCCGATTTTAATCCTGTATACGCATCCTGAGGAACTGCTCCGTACTTCTTGTACATATTAATGACATCGTGAAGCTCTCCTCCGTCACCCCAGCTGATTGCGCCATTATTCAAAACATATAATTTTGCTTTATCATGGTAAGAATTTCTTGCTGTAAAAATTTCGGCAAGATCTACAGGTTTTTTGCCCATTCTCTGCATTTCAGATTCAAGGAAAGAATTTCCGGAGTAGCTCCAGCAAGTTCCTGATGAACCCTGGTTTTTTACAGAAGTTGCGCCAACGTCTTTTAACGTCGTGAACTGAAAATTAGCATTTTGAGATTGGTTGTTTTTTAACTTGTTAATCAAGTCATCTTGGGCAAACATCATACTTCCTGCAGACAAAACAAAAAGTAATGATGCAATTTTGGCATTTTTCATTACTATAAAAAGATTATTTGTATTAATAGTCGTTGATAATAGAGATTTGTTACAGATGGAAAAGTTAAATTTGAAATGAAAAAAATATCAAATGGCTGATCTGAAAATTGGCTTTCTCGATATTTTAATAAAAAAGTTGACCATGTTTCCAACCCCTGGAAAAGTTTATGCATCTATAATAATATAACTCCTGACTATGGAACAAGAATTATTATTGGAATGCCAGCGTAGCGACCGCAATGCCCAGCGGAAGGTTTACGAGAAAATGGCGGGCAGGCTTTACGCAGTCTGCAGACGCTATTTGAAAAACGATGAAGATATAGAAGAAGTATTGGCTGATACGTTCTATAAAATTTTCACGAAAATTACTCAGCTTCAGAATCCCGAAACCTTTGAAGCCTGGGCAAGAAAAATAGCAGTAAACGAATGCCTGCAGAAATTAAGAACCAATAAAGGACTCTTTATTTCCCTGGAAGAAAACTTCATTGATCATTCCGAGGGAACCACAGAAAATCTTTCTCTGGAAAAAGATATTCTCAGTTTACTGAATTTTCTCCCGGAAGGCTGCAGAGCCATCTTTAATCTTTTCGCTATTGAAGGATATCCCCATAAGGAAATTGCAACCATGCTTTCCATCAGCGAGGGTACATCAAAATCCCAGCTCAATTTTGCACGAAAAAAGCTGCAGGAACTTTTAGTGAATCAAAACATTTAAACTTTTACAACAATGGAAAATAATCATATAGATCAACAATTCAATGAAGCCTCTAAGCTTTCTGAAGAACCAACCGTTTTTCCTGGTTTTGAAAAAGTATGGGTTAAGATTGAAGAAAAATTAGATAAAAAAGAAGAAAAAAAGAGAATGATTCCTCTTTGGCTGCCGTATGGTATTGCTGCAAGCCTGGTGATTGGTTTAGGTGCCCTTTATTTTATGAATAAAAAAGAAACTGCAGAGCCTTTAAAACCTGTCATTGCAGAAAATACCACTTCAAGAGGTCCGATTACCCAAACGGATATTGCGAAAATAGATCGGAAAATAAAAGATAAAATCAGAAAAGAAGAGTTGTCTTTACCGAGTCCTATTGCTCACCAGCCTACACCCGTTGAACCCGTAGATCCCTATATATTAAGAGCTACTCATGGTATATCACAAGTAGAAGCTCCCGGTAAAATATTGATACCTTCACCATCGATATACAGTGATACTTTAAAAACAAAAGAAATTGAAGAAGTGGTGGTAATGGGATATTCAAAAAAAGTTAAAAGAAGTTCTGTGACAGCATCTAATACAGTTACAAGCACCTCCGTCAACAACTTACCCCAGGCTACGGTTTATCAATCGTTGCAGGGAAAAGTAGCAGGGATACAAATCAGTACATCTGGAGGAAATCTGGGGAGTAATATCCCTCAGGGATATATTAATGACAATCAGCTGCGGATTAGAGGAACATCTTCTGTAACAGCAGGAAATAAGGCACTGGTTGTAGTAAACGGAGTACTGACAAGTGAGGAGATTTTCAGAAAATTAGATCCTAACAAAATTGAAAGCGTCATTCTTTTAAAAGAAAACACAGCTGCAGCACTTTATGGATGCAGATCAGCAAATGGAGTCATTGTAGTTACTACCAAAGATCTTTCAAGAAGAGAAAGAAAAAAACTGAAAAAGCTGCAGGATGAAATTAATAGTCAACAGCAGATTTCACCCGTTACGCAAAATAATGAAAGCTATGATGCTTTTATTGAAAATCCTTTTGAACTAACTCGCAGCCAGCCATTATCTACTTTCTCTATTGATGTTGATAATGCTTCTTATTCCAATGTAAGAAGAATGATTAATAATGGACAGGCAGTTGATAAAAATGCTGTAAGAATCGAAGAAATGGTTAATTACTTTAAATATGATTATCCTCAGCCTAGAAACGGAGAACCTTTCTCGATCAATACAGAATACAGCGACTCCCCATGGAATCCAATGCATAAATTGCTTAAAATAGGACTTCAGGGAAAATATATCCCGATGGATCATCTGCCTGCATCCAATCTTGTTTTCCTTATCGATGTTTCAGGGTCAATGGATGAAGAAAACAAATTGCCATTGTTGAAGTCTTCCTTTAAAGTTTTGCTGAACCAGCTTAGACCTAAAGATAAAGTGGGAATTGTAGTATATGCAGGAAGCGCAGGAATGGTGCTGCCACCTACGTCAGCTGGAGAAAAAGATAAGATTATTAAAGCTTTGGATCACCTTCAGGCGGGAGGAAGTACTGCAGGAGGAGAAGGAATTGAGCTGGCCTATAAATTAGCACAGGAAAATTTTGTAAAAGAGGGTAACAACCGTGTTATTATTGCTACAGACGGAGATTTCAATGTAGGAATGTCTTCCACTTCAGATCTTCAAACGCTGATTGAAGATAAAAGAAAATCAGGAGTCTTTTTAACATGTTTAGGTTTTGGAATGGGAAATTATAAAGATAACACCTTGGAAACCCTTGCAGATAAAGGCAATGGAAATTATGCCTATATTGATAATATGCAGGAAGCCAATAAATTTTTAGGGAAAGAATTTGCAGGAAGTATGTATGCCATAGCCAAAGATGTGAAGATTCAGATTGAATTCAATCCTAAATTGGTAAAATCTTACCGTTTAATAGGATATGAAAACAGAAAACTGAGAAATGAAGACTTTATCAACGATAAAATTGATGCAGGAGAATTAGGAAGCGGGCATACAGTAACTGCTTTGTATGAGGTGATTCCAGCAGATGTAAAATCACACTTTATTCCCATGAACAATGATCTGAAATATACCCAGAACACCTCTTCGAAAGAATTTGGAGATGAACTGGCTACGATAAAATTCAGATATAAAAAGCCTGATGGAGATACCAGCCGTGAAATAAGTCAGGTTGTTAAAAATGCTGACAACAGATTATCTTCAGCAAGCCCTGATTTTAAATTTGCTTCTTCAGTAGCATGGTTCGGACTGGTACTAAGGAATTCTGAACTGATTACGAAAAAAGACCTTTCTGATATTGAAAACCTGGCCAAACAAGGCAAAAATAAAGATGAAGAAGGCTATCGAGCGGAATTTATAAGGTTGATAGAAAGTTATAAAACAGTTCAAAAGTGATTTTTAAGAAAAGAGATTTCTTTGGAAATTTCTTTTCTTACTGTAGAGAAATAAGCATGATAAAATATTTATTAACAGGTTTGAATTTATTTTAATAATTTCCTGCCGAAATTTGAACAAAATGAAAAAAACTCTAATAACCATGCTAGGGCTTGTATTATTGACAGGCTGTAAAACTCAAAAAAATACTGAAACAACCAACGAGCCAAAGGCTTACAGTGTCAGGAAAGATCAAGATCAAGATGGAATTCCTAATAAGTTAGATAAATGTCCTGATATTGCTGGTCCGGTAGAAAATGAAGGATGTCCGTGGGTAGAATCAGATGGAGATGGGGTAATTGATAAAGATGATGCCTGTCCTACAGTGGCGGGACCTCCTGAAAATAATGGCTGTCCATGGCCGGACACAGATGGAGATAGGATTTTGGATAAAGACGATGCCTGTCCTACAGTTCCGGGATTACCGGAATATAATGGCTGCCCAAAACCAAAGTCAGTTACTGCAATGGAAGTAGAAAGTTCCATAAGATTCCATGAACCAGGAAGAGTTTATGACAATCAGGTGGGTGACAAAAAAAATGTTAAAAAGACTACAACAAAAGCTGATCAGGATATTGATTATAATAATGAAGAATATGCAGCGTTAGTTGAAAATGCATTTGAATTAACCCGTAACCAACCTGTTTCTACATTCTCTATAGATGTAGACAATGCATCCTATTCCAATGTAAGAAGAATGATTAATTATGGAAATAAAGTTGATAAAAATTCAGTAAGGGTAGAGGAAATGATTAATTATTTTAAGTATGATTATCCTCAACCCGCCAATGGCGATCCTTTTTCAATTAATACAGAATACAGTGAATCTCCATGGAACCCAAAACATAAACTGCTCAAAATAGGACTTCAGGGAAAAAATATCCCGATGGATCATCTGCCTGCATCCAATATTGTTTTTCTTATTGATGTTTCAGGTTCTATGGATGCGGAAAACAAATTGCCATTGCTGAAGTCTTCTCTTAAAGTTTTACTGAACCAGCTCAGACCTAAGGATAAGGTTGGGATTGTAGTCTATGCGGGAAGTGCAGGAGTGGTTTTGTCCCCAACGTCAGCAGGTGAAAAAGAAAAAATTATTAAAGCGTTGGATAATCTTCAGGCAGGAGGAAGTACGGCAGGAGGAGCAGGAATTGAGTTTGCCTATAAACTAGCAAAGGAAAATTTTATCAAAGGAGGAAATAACAGAGTCGTTCTGGCAACAGACGGTGATTTTAATGTAGGCGCTTCTTCTACCACCGATATTGAAACGTTGATCACAGAAAAAAGGAAAACCGGAATCTTCCTTACCTGCCTTGGCTATGGAATGGGAAATTATAAAGATAATACCATGGAAACCCTTGCAGACAAAGGAAATGGAAATTACGCTTATATTGATAATATGCAGGAAGCCAATAAATTCTTGGGAAGAGAATTTGCAGGAAATATTTATACCATTGCCAAAGATGTAAAAGTGCAGATTGAATTTAATCCTAAATATGTAAAATCATACAGACTGATCGGGTATGAAAACAGAAAACTGAGAAATGAAGACTTTGTCAATGATAAGATTGATGCTGGAGAACTAGGAAGCGGACATACGGTAACTGCTTTATATGAAGTTATCCCGGCCAACGTAGATTCTAAATTTATTCCCAAAGAAACAAAACTGAAATATTCTGAAATTTCTAAGAAGAAAAATTTTGGAGATGAAATGGCAACGGTAAAGTTTAGGTACAAAAAACCTGATGGAGACAAAAGCATTGAGATAACTAACGTGATTAAAAAAGAAAATAAATCTTCAGTAAGCCCGGATTTTAAATTTGCTTCTTCAGTGGCATGGTTCGGACTGGTACTAAGGAATTCCGAACTGATTACAAAGAAAGACCTTTCGGATATTGAAAACCTCGCCAAACAGGGCAAAAGTAAAGATGAAGAAGGCTATCGATCGGAATTTATAAGGTTGATAGAAAGTTATAAAACAGTTCAAAAATAATTTGTTAAAAAGAAATTTCCCCGGAAATTTCTTTTTTTATACTTTTAAACATACTAATTACCGATGAAAAAGAATTATTTGCTGTTATTACCGTTTACCATTAGCTTATTACAGGCACAAAACTCACAATTGTATTATTCCGGGAAATTTTTAACACCTAAAGATAAAGGGCAGAATTTTTTAAAGATTCACAATAAAAACAGCGGCATTTATGAACTGACTGATGAGGAAGGATTTGCAATCATTGCGGCTAAACCTTATGATACCTTAGTGTGGAATCAGGGTAAAAACATTCACGTTATTTCTACCTATGAACTCAGAGAATTAAGAGCTATTCTGGAAAGTCAGACAGAAAAGAAAAATGTAGAAAATATTTACAGCAAAGCCTATGATACTCTGGTTTCAAAGGAAATTAGAGATGACTTTAGTATTGAAAAAACAAAGACCCGACTAAGTAAAAAATCACATTCTTATTTTAATCTGATAAGAAAATTAAAGCAAAAGAATGACAGTGTTTATACTGTTAAAAGACTTGATAGTAGGATGTTAATGTTTAACGGGAGCTTTACGGCCTCTTTTGATATTAAAAACAGAAATGCGGTTCCGGCAACGCAGAGCAGATATGTTCAGGGAAGATCAGAAAACGGAAACCTTGTCTGGAAGGGACCTGAAACCCATGAGATGTTCAGTTTCGGACCCGATATTTCTACATTGGGATTTAATGGATTGCCTTACGAATATGATCAGAACGGAAAATTAATCCCCTGGGTTGATGGTCTTCAGCATGCACGGAAATATAAAAACGACATTTTTAAAACTACAGTAGGATACAACAATCAGTTGAACGTAAATGCTTTTATACAAGATGGGTACAACGAGAAGATCCGGCTTTCCCTGAATCTGGGGCAGCAGAAAAATCAAATGTATTTTATCGATCAGTTTGATATCGCTAATAGTTTTAAAGCAAAACTGAATACAGAATTAGGAGGATATAACATCAATCTTGCTTTTAATTATGAAGAAGATAAAGCAACCAATACCAATAGGATTGGGCTGTTCAATAAGGCTTATCAGAATTCACTGCTAACACCGGTTTCCTTTTCCAATGAACAGAATACTTTTCTGAACAACGGCTCTCAGAGAAGCTACAGCCAATATGCAGACAACCCTTCATTTCTTTTTGAGCAGGACAGCAAATACCGTTATCAGAACCGTGAAAGATGGTTTAGTCTTAATATAATAAAAAACTGGGACCATTTTAAAGTGAATATCAGCCAGTCCTACGAAAAAAATACCATCTGGAATCTCGATCAGTATAAACCTTCTGCGTATGGTTTTAGCAATGGAGTATTGAATGAAAGAACTCAGAACAGCAGTGCATACCATTCCAATATATTAGGTTCCTATACATTAGGAGACTATGATTTTAAAAATATTTTCAGCCTGAATTTTATTTTAAATGATAGAAAATCTGATATTTATAACAGTTTTATCAACCAGCGATCTCTCTATCAGAGAACTTCACAGGACCATATTTTTAATTATAATATGGAGATTCGCAATTATGATTTTGAAGCAGGTGTTAATCTTGGGAATGCATTTTATATTTCCAATACCTCTCTTAAAAATAATTATTGGCTGCCAAAAGCGAATGTCTATTTAAAATTTAATGAGATTTTCGATTGGTATAATTATAATTTTAAGTTACTGGGAAGTTATACTCAATTGAGTTCAGAACCGGAAATAACAAGATCTTACGCATCTTATGCCACAACTTTGCTGAATGCAGAAAACTATAATCAATACTTTCCGGTACAGGAAGTGGAAAGTTTCAAAGGATTATCCAACATCAATTCCAGAGAATGGAAAGTAGGAGCCATGCTGAATATCGGTTATCATATAAATTTGGATGGAGAATATTTCAACAGAAAAAATACAGATGATCTGTTTCCTGTTTTTGAAAATAATCAGTTGAAGCTAAAGAATATTGCAGACCATACGTACAGCGGATATGAATTCAATTTTGCCTACAACCGATTGCGTCTTGGCTATCATATTTTTACCAACCATAAAGTTTCATTTTTCAAATATAAAGACATTGTAGACCGCATCGCTCCCGGATATCAGAATCTGGCTGTTTCAGGATTTAAAGACATTTATAAAACATTGTCAGAAGGCCAGGCTTTGGGTGCTGTGATGGGAAGTTATTTTGAGAGAAATGCAGCTGGACAACTGATTATTGATGAGTTTGGATTCCCTAAAAAAGCCAATGGAATGAAAATTATTGCAGATCCTACACCGGATTTTGTGATGAAGTTCAATCATAGTTTTACCTATAAAAATCTATCCTTAGATATCAATTGGGAGTGGAAAAAAGGCGGCCACCTCTGGAACGGAACACAGGCTGTTCTTGATTATTATGGACGTTCTTCAGATTCCGGAGATCAAAGAAATAGTAAAAATTATGTTTTCCAGGGTGTAGATGCCAATGGAAGCATCAACCAGATTCCTGTTGACTTCTATGATCCCAGCCGGAATGTTCAGGAAAACAGATGGTCGAGATATGGCTATCTGGGAGTAGCGGAAAACTATATTCAAAAGGCAGATTACATAAGAATCAACAATATTTCACTGTCTTCCAATTTTCCGATTAACTATGGAAATCAGAATCTTAAGCTGACTTTTTACGTGAATAATCTAATGCTTTGGCAAGCCAATAAAGGTGCAGATCCTAATCAGAATTTTTATGATATGGATAATGGGAGAGGATTGGATTTTTTCAACCTTCCGTCATTTAAAACATTTGGATGCATTGTTTCACTCAAATTTTAACCCATGAATTTCAAATTTATATCAAACTATATCATCTTGCTGAGCTTATTATTCTCAACTTTTTCTATGAAAGCCCAGCAATCATTTCAGGATTTTGAAAAAGAAAAAACTTACATTCAGACCAATCATGTTTTTTATAAACCTGGCGAGGAAATGTATTTTAAAATATATGTGGTAAAAGGAACTCATAATCGTCCGGTAGAAGAAAGCAGAGTTGTTAATTTTGAAATTGTTGATCCGGCAGGAAGCATTTTGAAAAAAATGAAATATGAAATTACCAATGGCTATGCTCAGGGCTATTTCTATTTTGATGAAGATATGAAAGGCGGGATTTATAAAATCAGAGCTTTTACCAATTGGATGCAGAATGAAGTAGGGAAAAATACCTTTGAAAAAGAAATTACCCTCCAGAAAATAGTTTCTCCCAGGATTTTAATGAAACTCGATTTTCCTAAAAAAGGATATGGGCCGGGTGATGAGGTGACAGCCGATTTCTCAATGAAAAGTCTGAGTAACCTTCCCGTTCCTTTTTATGAAGCAGATTATACGGTAATGCACAATGGGGAAACCGTTTCAGAAGGGAAGCTGATTACCGATAAAGAAGGTAAGAAAATACTAACTTTTACGCTTCCTGAAGTGTTGAAATCCTCTGATGCACTGTTGAATATTAAAGTGAATTTTGATGGATTTACAGAATCTATTTCCAGAAATATCCCGATTGTTCTGAATAATCTTGATGTGAAATTTTTACCTGAAGGAGGAACTTTTATCAATGGAATAGAACAAAATATAGCCTTTAAAATTCTCGATGAATTTGAAAAACCTGTAGATGCTGTCCTGGCTGTTTACAATCAGAATCATGAAAAATTAAAAGAAATTTCAGCCTACAATTTCGGGATGGGAAGCTTCCGTTTTACCCCTGAAAAGGGAGAATCTTACTATGCAAAAGTGAGTAAACCGGAAAATATAAACCAGACTTTTAATTTTCCTGAAGCAAAGAATGACGGATTGGTTTTAAATATTCAAAATGAAAATAAAAAGCTGAATTTTATCATCACTTCAACTCAGGAAAAAACGATTACTCTTCAGGGAAGTTTCCGCGGAAAAGAAATATATTCTAAAACTCTTACTTTAAAAAATGGGAGCAATTCATTTGAAATTGATGAGAAAAAATTTCCTGTGGGAATCTGCAGGTTTACGGTTCTTGACCATACTCTTCCTATTGCAGAACGTATTGTTTTTACAAATAAAGTGAACCAGCTGAATATAAAGGTTAACCCTGTAAAACAACATTATCTGCCCAGAGAAAAAGTGATCCTGAATATTGAAACAACCGATGAAAACAACAGCCCGATTCCGGCTAACCTTGGATTGAGTGTGGTGGATGATAAGTTATGGACCTATTCCGATGACAAACAGAATCACATTGTTTCCTGGCTTCTGATGGACTCTGAGTTGAGAGGGAAAATTGAAAAACCCCAGTTTTATTTTGATAAAAAAGAAGAAAAAGCCGATAAAAGCTTAGATCTTGTCATGCTTACAAATGGCTACAGATACTTCGAACTCATCCCGGAGGTTTTAAAAACCAATAAATACAAATACCTTCCTGAAAAGAAAAACTCAATCTATGGAATTGTGGAAGATGAGAACAAAAAACCAGTAAAAGCAGAGGTTTTTCTGTTGGACACAAGTGGTAGAAAAATCCTTAAACAGACGGTCTCTGAAAATGGAAAGTTCTATTTTTCGGATCTGAATGCAGGCAATGAACATAAAATTATTGCCAAATCTTTTCAGCCTAAGCATCTGGTGAAAATCAGGATTTTGTCTTATAATCTGGATATTAATCCTTTAACAAAGCAAAATCTTTCCCATATAGATGTAGAAGAAATTGTAAAAGAAACTGAAAAAAAAGAAAAAGCATTAAAAGAAAACAAGAACAACACCAGCCCGCTGAGTAATTCTGGTCATTCCAGAAAAGATACTGTTACGAATAAAAACATTGAAGAAGTTGTTGTATTAGGGTATAGTTCAATGGCGAAGAAGAGTAATACCATGTCGTCGACTACAATAACATCTACTACAGAGATTCAAAATCCCAATGTAGCTTCTTTGTTGAATGGGAAAGTCGCAGGACTCGTCATCAGTACCGGACAGCCGGGAACGGGAGCACAGATCCATATCAGAGGATCAGTTTCTATGACCAATAAAAGTCCATTATTTATTATTGACGGTGCTCCTGTAGAAAATTTCAATACCACCATCAACCCGAATGACATCAATAGCATCACTGTTCTCAAAGATGCTGCAGCGACTGCTATTTATGGAAGCAGGGCTGCAAATGGAGTGGTGATTGTGAATTCATATAAAAACAGCAGCTCAAAAATCAGATTTGATATTACCCCGAAATCCTATCTTGCCATAAAAGCGCTGCCTTATGAACGACTTGTTTCGTATGCAGGATCAAGAGAATTTGTGTATCCTGAATATAAGACCACCAATACCTCTTACCGTTTTGATTATAGAGAAGCTCTTTACTGGAATCCTGTAGTAGAAACCGATAAAAACGGAAAGGCAAAAGTGGAATTTTATAATTCAGATGCCAATTCTACCTTTAGAATTATGACAGAAGGTATTGCTGCATCAGGACTTGTAGGGAGAGATGAAACAACTTATGCTGCTCAGAGTCTCATTTCAATAGACAGCAAAATCCCACAATACCTGACGAGAACCGATCAGATGACCATTCCTGTTGTCATTAAAAATAATTCCTCTGAAATCAGGAAAATGACCATGGACGTGATTGTTCCCAATCATGTAAGGCTGCTGCAGTCTGACAGTTTGATTACCCTGAAACCACTGGAATCAGGAAGGTTATTTGTTAAAATACAGACCGATGAAATCATAGATTCCCATATTCAGTTTACCATAAGATCCGGACATTTCAGAGAAACAATGATCCTTCCGTTTAAAGTTGAAGAAAAAGGATTTCCCCATCAGTTTTCCATTATCAATAACAAAACAGAAGAGATAAAAATCAATATTCCGGAGTATATCAATGGAAGCTTATTTTCCTCATATTATGTATTTGAAAGCACTGCTTTGCAATTGTTTGATAACCTGGCACAATTGAAGAAAGAACCATACGGATGCTTTGAACAGCTTTCCTCAACGGTGTATCCTAATATTTTTATTCTGGATTATTTGAAATCAAGTAAAAAAATAAATACAGCAACAGAAAATGAAGTCATTAAAAATATGAAAAAAGGCTTCCAGAAAATGTTGAGCTATAAAAATAAAGACGGAGGATTCGGGTATTTCAACAGCGAAGAATCGGATGTGTCACTTTCAGCATTTGCATTATTGGAATTTACGGATTTAAAAAAGTATGTAAATCAAGATGCTAAACTTATTCATGGGCTTTCCTCATTTATCTTATCAAAGAAAAACGGAAATGGTCTGTTTGAGGTGAGAAGAGATTATGAATCCAAAAAAGAATTTTCCGAATATTCCTGGTCGAGAAATATGTACGTGGTCTATGCTTTATCCAAACTGGGCCTCAAAACTGAAATTGAAGATTCCTTTAAAGTGATGATGAAAAGAGCTTTAGCCACAAAAGACTCTTATCAGCTGGCGTTGCTTGCCAATGCAGCAGCTCATTTAGGTAAGCAGGCAGAATATGATGATTTGATGAAGATTCTTGATGAGCAATACGAATCAAAGAAAATAAAATCCCAAATCACTTTTACAGGCTCATGGGGAATATCAGCCGATGCCGAAACCCTTTCCCTGTATATCATGGCACTTCAGAAAGATGAAAAACTCAACCAGTTGAAAATAGCAGAAGCTGCAGATCGATTAATCAGTTTCAATGGATATTATGGATTCGGATCTACTCAGGCAACAACATTGGCAGTACAGGCACTGTCTGAATTTTTCTCTAAAAATGAGCAGTTATTTGGAGTTGAAAGACCGGTTATCACCATCAATAAGGCCAATACTTCACCCATAATAAGCCTTTCATCAGCATACAAAGCGGGTGAAAATAGAATCAATATTCATTATCCCACTAAAAATGGACTGCCTTATAAACTGGAATATCAATATTATACATTACAGGCACCTGAAAGCAAGGATATTCCTCTTATCATGGACACAAAGCTAAAACCCGGAGCGTCTAAAGTAGGAGAGACCAGGAGAATGACTGTTACCATTAAAAATAAAATAAATGGCCAGTTACCCATGACTATAGCAAAAATTGGCATTCCTGCAGGCTTGACTCTTCAAAATGCTTTATTGAAAGATCTGATAGATAAAAAGCAGGTTTCTTACTATGAAATCTTTGATAATTATCTGGTGCTGTATTGGGAACATTTCAATGCAGAAGAAACGAAAACCATCAATCTTGATCTTAAAGTAGAGTTTGCAGGAACCTACACAGGAAAATCAAGCAATGTTTATCTCTATTACATGCCGGAAGCAAAATATTGGAATCAAGGAATTACAACGAGTATTGAACCATAATTTTTCTCCTTGTCAAGGTTTAAAACCTTGACAAGGAGAAAAAACTGGCTATAAGAAAGCAACATTTAAAAAGAGAAGTTAAGTTTAAAATGACTTCTGGAAGCTGGATACAACAGAATTCGATGACACCAAAACTGAAAAGAAGCAAACCTTTTAAAATTAATTTTCAAAAATTATTGAAAATTCAAAAAATATAATTACATTTGTTACAGAAATTAAAAGCGAAACACAATGCAACTTTCAGAAGCAAAAGAAAAATACATTCAGACCTGGGGAACCTTTGCTACCAATTGGGGAATCAACCGTACGATGGCGCAGGTGCATGCACTGCTTTTGGCTAGCGGCAAACCCCTTTCTACCGATGAAGTAATGGAGCAGCTGGAGATTTCAAGAGGAAATGCCAATATGAATCTTCGTGCCCTGATAGACTGGGGAATTGTGAAAAAGGAATTTGTGAAAGGAGACCGTAAAGAATATTTCGTGGCAGAAAAAGATGTCTGGTATCTTTTCAAACAGATAACCAAAGAACGCAGAAAGAGAGAAATTGAACCTGTAATTTCTTTTTTGGAAGAATTAAAAAATATTGAGGATAATGACTCGGAAGAAGCTCAGGAATTTATCAAGCTGATGAATGATTTCAGTTCTGTAACCGGAAAAATCAACAATATTATGGATCTGGCGATAAAAAGTGATGACCACTGGCTGGTAGGGAAGATTACCAATCTGTTGAAATAGAAAACAAAAAAGGATGAAGATCCTTTTTTATTTCAAACTAACTTTCAAAAATTACTGAAAATATAAAATTAACAATAAGTATGAAAAATTTAATCATTCACCTATTCCTGATTATTTATTTCAGAAGAAAAGGATCACTTTAAACACTTATTACCATGAAAACATTTGCAAAATATGATTATTATATTCAGCTGTTTTTTATAATAATAGGACCTCAGGCTTTTTTATTTGGTGGTTTGTCGGGATTTGTTCTGTTTTATTTTATAGTAGGAATTCCGCAAATGATAAGTTTCCTGATCAAACTGTTTTTTAAAACAAAAAAGTCAGCACTGTATATCGCGTATGGAATTGTAATAGCACCGGTCTGGATTATTGTAGCCATTTTGTTTACAGAGAAACATATCAATGACTTTTTTGGATATGTTTTAATGGCCGCTCTTTTATACAGCCCTGTGATGGCCGCGGCATATGTTTATGATTGCTACACTACTTATGAACCTTATAAATCACAATTATGAAAACGCTCAAAAATCACACATTAATCTACGACAATGAATGCCCAATGTGTAATCTCTATTCCAAAGGTTTTACAAAATGTGGAATGCTGGATGAAGATGGAAGAGAAGCATTTACAGAACTCTCAGGCAGAAATAAAAGCCTGATCGATTTCAATCGGGCGAAAAATGAAATTGCATTGGTAGACCATACCAAAAATGAAGTCGTGTATGGTTTAGACAGCCTGCTTCTCATCATTGGAAACTCTTTTCCATGGCTGGTAAAAATGGCTCGTATAAAACCTCTGTATTGGTTTTTTCAAAAACTGTACTCCTTTGTTTCTTATAACCGGAAACAGATTATTCCTTCCCCAAAAGATGATACAGAACAATCCTGCATTCCGGATTTTAACCTGAAATACAGAATAGCATACATCAGCTTTGTTGTTATTTTTTCAGCCTATATCTTAAGCCTGTTTTCTGGTAAACTAAACTTGAATTTAGAAAGGAATTTCCTGAGAGAATTTGCAGTTTGCCTTGGCCAGATCGCTTGGCAGGCCTTCTTTTTAAAAACCTATCTCAAAGATAAAATCTGGGATTATATCGGAAATATGATGACTGTTTCCTTAATCGGGACTTTACTTTTAATTCCTGCTCTGATAACGAGTTTTACTCCTGTTTTTTACATGATATACTTTGGAATTGTAGTATTGATTATGTTTCTGGAACATATAAGAAGATGCAGAATACTTAAACTGAACTTTCTGCCTACGATCTCCTGGATATTGTTTAGAATAACGGCACTGGCCATCATTATTCTGACCACCATTGAATTTAAAATTTAAAAAAACTTAACACCTCTGAAAATGTCAACAATCTATTTAAATACAGTAATCAACGCAGATATTCACTATGTTTTTGATCTGGCAAGGAATATTGATCTACATCAGCAATCCACCTCAAAAACTCATGAAAAAGCAATCGCAGGACGTACTTCAGGACTGATTGAAGAAAATGAAACAGTTACCTGGCGGGCAAAACATCTGGGAGTGTATCAAAACCTTACCACAAAAATTACCAGCATGGAAAAACCCATTCAGTTCATAGATGTTATGCAGAAAGGAGCTTTCAAGTCTATGCGCCATCGGCATATTTTTAAATCTGTAAACGGAAAAACATTGATGACCGATATTTTTGAATTTGAATCTCCGCTCGGCATCATAGGAAAATTATTCAATGCCATTTTTCTCAGAGGATACCTTAAAAACTTCCTGCTCAAAAGAAATGAACTGATCAAAACCATTGCAGAATCTTCTACCTATGACGGAATAGCCATTTTTTAACCTAAACACAGAATTATGAACTTTTTAAAAGCAGAATGGCGAAAACTGGCCATCATCAATTACGAAATTGATCCTGACCTCTTATTGCCATACCTTCCAAAAGGAACAGAACTCGATTTTTATAAAGGCAAATGTTACGTAAGTCTGGTCGGATTCATGTTTTTAAATACCAGACTCTTAGGATTTCCCATTCCTTTCCACCGGAATTTTGAAGAAGTGAACTTAAGATTTTATGTCAGAAAAAAAGAAAATGGAATCTGGAAAAGAGGAGTGGTATTCATCAAAGAAATTGTTCCCAAACCTGCATTGAGCCTGGTTGCAAATTCTATTTACAAAGAGAATTATCACACTATGCCCATGAAAAACCAGATCCATGAAAATAAAGATGAACTGCTGATCCGCTACTCGTGGAAAGATAAAAACTGGCATTCTATTCAGATAATGGCGGAGAACACGGCAAAACCTATGGAAGAAAACTCTGAATTTGAATTTATCACAGAACATTATTTTGGATTTACCAAAAAAGAAAATACAACCTCTGAATACGAAGTATGTCATCCAAAATGGGAATGCTATACCATAAAAGAATACCATTTGGAAGTTGATTTTCAAAAGATCTACGGAACTGATTTTGAATGCCTGAACCATCAACAGCCTGTTTCAGTAATGTTAGCCGAAGGCTCAGAAATCCAAGTCAAAACCAAAAAATATATCAGCTGAAAAAGCAAAAAATGCAAAACCTTCCTATCCACAAATATCCGTGAGAACATATAATATGGAACCACAAAAGTCACAAAAGATAAGCATTTAAGTGATATTAAGAACATATCTTACGCAGAAGAAGTACACATAAGTCTGTAAAAATTTTTGATTTTTTTCTTAAAAGTTTACAGCGTTTAAATAAGATATATCTCATCACAAGTATCTGTGAAAATCTGCGAAATCTGTGGGAAAACCTTAAACCTTGAACTTTAAACCTTGAACCTTAAACTTTAAAACAATGAAAATAATCATAGCCGGAGGCACCGGATTTCTTGGCGAAAACTTAGAAAAATATTTTACAGAAAAGGGTGATCAGGTATACATTCTGACCCGTAATCCTCAACGTAAAAATGAAATCTATTGGGATGCACAAACAATAGGTGAATGGAAAAATAGCCTGGAAAAAGCAGATATTCTGATCAACCTTACAGGAAAATCTGTGGATTGCCGGTATCATGAGAAAAATAAACAGGAAATCTATTCCTCAAGAATGGACAGTACAAGGATATTACAGAAAGCTGTAGATCAATGTTCTGATCAACCAAAAATTTGGCTGAATGCCAGTTCTGCAACCATTTACGTTCATTCTGAAAAACATCTCAATACAGAAGAAAACGGAATTATTGGGGATGACTTTTCCATGAATATCTGCAAAAGCTGGGAAAAAGAATTTTTTACAGTCAAAAATGGAGGAATACGAAAAGTAGCCCTTCGAACTTCTATTGTTCTTGGGAATGGCGGTGGTGCTTTTCCAAAACTGAAAATGATTACCAGGATGGGTTTAGGGGGAAAACAGGGAAGAGGATATCAAATGGTAAGCTGGATTCATATTGAGGATTTTTGCAAAGCCGTAGACTGGATTATTCAGCATGAGAATATTTCAGGAACTGTTAATATAACGGCTCCGGCTCCGGTTTCCAATGAAAATATGATGAGAAAACTGAGGAAAAAAATGAACGTTCCTTTTGGGCTTAATGCTCCAGTCTGGCAATTGGAAATCGCGTCTGTATTCCTGAATACAGAAACCGAATTACTGTTGAAAAGCCGAAACGTTTACCCGGAGAGACTCCAAAAAAGTGGATTTCAGTTTTTATATCCGGAAATTGATGATGCTCTTCTTAATCTATTGGAATCCTAATGTTTGTAGGTTTCCCAAAGGATAATTAAATTAGCGGAAAACTATTCCATATGTTGGGTATATCCAAAATAAAACCTTTTTTCCTTTCATCCTTTTTTATCAGTTCAATCGTATTTTCGCAGGCCCACAATGTATCCGACGGCTATCAGAAACCTACAGACCCTTTGGTTGTTCAGAATCTGGACCAATGGCAGGATCTGAAATTTGGATTGTTTATGCATTGGGGAACCTACAGCCAGTGGGGAATTGTTGAAAGCTGGAGCTTATGTCCGGAAGACGAATCATGGACGCAGAGAAAACCTGAGCACGGAAAATCTTACTATGAATATGTAAAAAATTATGAAAATCTTCAAACGACTTTCAATCCCGCTCAGTTCAATCCTCAAAAATGGGCTGATGCAGTAAAAAAGGCCGGAATGAAATATGTGGTTTTTACCACCAAACATCACGATGGTTTTGCCATGTTTGATACCCAACAGTCGGAGTATAAGATCACTTCTTCCAAAACACTATTTTCAAAAAATCCAAAATCCGATGTAACGAAAGAGATTTTCAACACGTTCAGAAAAGAAGGATTTAAAATAGGGGCTTACTTTTCAAAACCGGACTGGCATTCCGATGATTACTGGTGGTCTTACTTTCCACCCAAAGACAGGAATGTGAACTATGATCCTAAGAAATATCCGGAAAGATGGGAGAGTTTTAAAAAGTTTACTTTCAATCAGCTCAATGAAATCACGTCCAATTATGGTAAAATTGATATTCTTTGGCTGGATGGTGGCTGGGTACGTCCTTTTCATACTATAGATCCAAAAGTAGAATGGCAGCGTACCATCAAAGTAGAACAGGATATTGATATGGATAAAATAGGAACAATGGCAAGAAAAAATCAACCTGGGATTATCATTGTAGACCGTACTGTTCCCGGAAAATGGGAAAACTATGTTACCCCTGAGCAGGCTGTTCCGGAACATGCTCTTTCCATTCCCTGGGAAAGCTGCATCACAATGGGAGATTCCTTTTCCTATGTTCCCAATGACAACTATAAAACCTCTCAAAAGATTATTGAAACTCTGGTGAAAATCATTTCAAGAGGTGGAAATTACCTCATGAATATTGCTCCTGGACCTAATGGTGATTATGATTCCATCGTTTATGAAAGATTACAGCAGATTTTCAGCTGGATGGAGAAAAACCAGACTGCTGTTTTTGCCACAAGAGCTATTGCTCCTTACCACGAAGGAAATTACTATTACACTCAAAGTAAAGATCATAAGACGGTAAATGTTTTCCATCTGGATGAACAATCAGAATATAAAGCTCCTTCAAAACTTACTTTTTCCCTTCCGGAAATTTTTAAACCAAAATCTTTGAAAATATTAGGTATTTCCTCAAAAATTCAATGGAAAAAAACACCTGAAAATACCATTGAAATTATATTACCCGAAGAAAGAAAAAATCTGAAATATGCAACTGTAATTCAAATAATGCAATAGTTGAATTTGTGAATCCTATTTATATTAGAGTTCCAAGTCTTGAACTTTTGGTTCTTTTGTTTCAAGGTAAAAGAACAAATTTTAAACTAAATTATTCTTGAGATGTATTTTAAACTTCGATGTAAAATTATAGGAATTTTCTTGTTGAGCTCAGTATTTATCTCTGCTCAGAAACCGTTATATAAAGATCCCAAACAACCCATTGAAACCAGAGTTCAGGATCTGCTGAAGAGAATGACCCCTGAGGAAAAATTCTGGCAGTGCTTTATGATTCCCGGAGATCTGGATCATGTTCCGAAAGGACAATATTTCCATGGGATTTTCGGATTACAGGTAAGCGCAGGAAATCAGGGCGGTGGTGCAGCGGGACAGCTATTGAAATATAATGCCAGTGAAGATGCAGAAAGATTGGTTAAAAAAATCAATGCCATTCAGAAATATTTCGTGGAAGAATCAAGATTGGGAATTCCCATTATTCCTTTTGACGAAGCTTTACATGGATTGGTTCGGGAAGGAGCTACAGCGTTTCCGCAGGCTATTGGATTAGCGGCCACTTTCAATCCGGAATTGATGACTCAGGTTTCATCAGCCATTGCAAAAGAATCAAAACTGAGAGGAATTCGTCAAATTCTGACACCGGTAGTCAACCTGGCCAATGATGTAAGATGGGGAAGAACAGAGGAAACCTATGGTGAAGATCCCTTTTTAACTTCTGTAATGGGAGTAAGCTTTGTCAGTTCATTTGAAAATCAGGGAATCATTACCACTCCCAAGCACTTTTTAGCGAATGTAGGAGAAGGAGGAAGAGATTCATACCCAATCCATTGGAGCAAAAGATATTTGGAAGAAACCCATTTGATCCCTTTTTACAATGCTTTTACACAAGGAAAAAGCCGTTCGGTGATGACTTCCTATAATCTGCTTGATGGAAGACCTTCAACGGCCAATCACTGGCTGCTAACAGAGAAATTGAAGAAGGACTGGAATTTTAAAGGTTTTGTGATCAGTGATGCCAGTGCGGTAGGAGGAGCGAATGTCTTACATTTTACAGCAAAAGATTATGATGATGCTTCTGCACAGGCAATAAATGCAGGGCTTGACGTGATTTTTCAGACAGAATATAAACACTACGAACTCTTTATACCTCCTTTTCTGGATGGAAGAATCTCAAAAGAAAGAATTGACGATGCTGTTTCAAGAGTATTGAGAGCCAAATTTGAACTTGGATTATTTGAAAATCCCTATGTTTCATCCAGGGATATTGAAGAATTAAAGAAACTTAATCACAAACCTTTGGCAGAAAAAACCGCTGCAGAATCCTTTGTTCTGCTTCAGAATAACAACCACACACTTCCAATTCCAGCAAATGTAAAAAAGCTTCTGATTGTGGGTACAGATGCTGTGGATGCAAGGTTAGGCGGTTACTCAGGGCCAGGGAACAAGAAAGTTAATATTCTGGATGGTCTTAGAAATTATACTAAAGCTAAGGATATTGAAATCATGTATTCAAAAGGGATTGACTGGAATGTAAAAGATTTTGCAACGGTTTCCCATGAATATTTATCTTTTGAAAACAAGAAGGGATTAAAAGGAATGTATTTCTCCAATACGGATGTAAAAGGAAATCCGGCATTTGAAAAACAGGATGAACAGGTTAATTTTAAATGGACCTTATACTCACCTGATCCTGAAAAACTCCAGCCTGATGAATATAGTGTTCGCTGGACAGGAAAACTGGAAGCTCCGGATTCGGGGAAATACCAATTGGGATTGCGTGGGAATGATGGTTTCAGGCTATATCTGGATGGGAAATTAGTTATTGATCAATGGGAAAAGTTGAGCTATTCTACAAAAACGGTTGATGTAGATTTTGTGAAAGGAAAAAAATATGATATTAAGATTGAATTTCATGAAAATCGTGGTGAAGCCAATCTGGAACTGATCTGGAATTACGGTTTGCATGATTATCAAAAAGATTGTAAAGAAGCTTTGAGCCTTGCCCAGAATGCAGATTACATTATTGTTACTGCCGGAATTCATGAAGGAGAATTTCAGGATCGTTCATCACTAAGTCTTCCCGGAAATCAGGAAACATTCATTCATGAAGTTTCAAAACTAAATAAACCCACCACAGTTGTTTTACTAGGTGGATCAGCCATCAAAACAACAGCCTGGAAGGATAAAGTAGGAGCTATCTTAGACATCTGGTATCCGGGGGAAGAAGGTGGAAATGCCGTTGCAAAAACACTTTTCGGAGCAGAGAACCCATCCGGGAAATTACCAATAACATTTCCTACTGAAGAAGGCCAGCTTCCTTTAACTTATAATCACCATCCTACAGGAAGAGGAAATGACTATTATGATCTGAGTGGTGAGCCATTGTATCCGTTTGGCTTTGGTTTAAGTTATACCACCTTTGAAATTTCCGGGTTACAGTTGGATAAAACCAAGTATTCAGAAAATGAAACCATTATGGCTAAAGTCAATGTGAAAAATACAGGGTCAAAAGCGGGTAGCGAAGTCGTTCAGCTGTATGTGAAAGATGTATTGGCTTCTGTTTCCAGACCGGTTATTGAGCTCAAAGGATTTCAGAAAGTAGCATTGCAGCCCGGAGAATCCAAATCTGTTACCATTGAAGTTCCCATAAAACACTTACAGTTTCTGAATGAAAAAATGGAATGGACTGTAGAAAAAGGAACCTACAGGATCATGGTTGGAAACTCATCCAAAAGCCTTCCTTTAAAACAGAATATTGAAGTTTTATAAAGCAAAAAAGAGCAGAAATTTCTGCTCTTTTTATATATCTGTTATAGATGTTTAGTATTTTCTTGCCAGTAGAACGTTCAGCAAGAATGTTCCTGTCCAGTTACTGTTATTAGATCCGTTATTTCCGATAAAGTCTATACGGGCCACAGATACAGTAAGTCTTGTTCTTCCTGCAGTACCATTATTGGCAAGGCTTACAAAAGATGCTGTAAATACATCCGGGAAACTTGAATTATTTCCTGCAGTAAGGATGGGATACATATTGTTAACGTTGAACGGAGTGCCCTGATATTCATAAACCAAGGTCATTCTGCTGGCATTGGAATAGAGGGCAGTGTGAGCATTATCTACAGATGTTTTACTAATGATCCACCATCTGTCGTTTGCGGCTCCTGTATCATAACCTGCATTACCATGAGCGGTCCAGTCAGCAACAGGTGCGGTTCCCAGCCTATGAGGAGGAATGAGAACTTGTGTACCATAAATTTCCACGTTGCTCGGTTTTGGAAGAACGGTAAAAGATAAATCCCATGTTCCACCAGTTGTATTGCTGTTGTTTACCACCTCAGCATAGGCCCCTGTAGGAATCATAAAAGAAGCAACAGGAGTGTTGTCAATTCTTAAGGTATTTCCACTGGAAGCCTGTAGCGTAATCGCATTTGGCGAAATGTTTTTGATCTTATAAATTCTCCCTGTAAAACTTGTGGTTCCGGTTCCAATGACAGGAAGCGTAAATGTAGCATCGGCGGTTCCATTATAAGTAATATAATGATCGGTCGTCAGAATACTATAAGTAGTGGTTGTGACTTCGCTATATCCAGCTCTTAAGGAACCATTCACGGCAAGCGTACTGTTAGGGGTTGTGGTATTAATACCTACTTGTGCAGTTAAGGGAACAGCAGCGAATAAAAGAATCGAGATGTATTTTTTCATATTGTATAAAATTGGGTTTAAACAAAAATATAAAAAAAAATAGCTAAAAATCAACTGAAACTGAATATTTTAAATATTTTTATTTTAATTCCCTTTTAAGTGATAGGAGTTGTTTTATAAAAAAATCTAAATCAATCTGCAGGGAACCTCCAAATCTTCCGTGAGGTAATAGCTGGAGCAAAGGCGGTGATATCCATCCGCAATGATGAGTTCATTTTCCCCTCTCACCAATAATATCGGTGAAAGTTTTTTATTTTTTTCTACTTTTTTCAGGTTTTCCTTCACATGAATATTCGTTTCAGGAAGCAGAGAAAGTTTACTGGCTCTTAAGATGTCTTTCGATTTTTTAATGAGGGTAGGCGCAGCCTTTAATTTTTCAACCATTTTTTGCGCTTCACCAGGCAGGAAAAGAAGTTCAAGATAGTCCTGTGCTGCAGGAAAATCATGATCTTCCGGTTCCTTCATCCAGATATTGTCTTGGGTCAGATCATTTTTTTTCATAGTTTTTATAAGTACTTGTTTAAATTTAAAAGATAAATAAATGTATGAAAAATAGACCATTATCAGAGTCATTTATTTCAAATCAATCCTCAATTGGATATGCATTTTCTTTTCTTTGAAAAAAATATTGGTATGATATATGTAAGATTTATCATGAACCGGAATGAATTTAATTAATTGAAAATCATTCGAAAATAAGAATATTATGAAAAAGTTATTAATTTCAACAGTATTGTTACTAGGCTTATCAATGAATGTTTCAGCTCAAAAACATCCGCCAGTTCCTCCACATCCTTCAAAAAGTGAATTGGTGAATATTAAAATGCAGGAGCTTACCAAAAAATATAATACAGAGAAAAAACTCATTCTTAATCACCCTCTTGCTACCAAGCAGATGAAGAGAGATCAGATGAAAGCCTTAAACGAAAGATATGCGGCTGAAAAACGATTACTTAGACAGGCAAAATAATACAGAATTTTTGCGGTTATTAAAATAAGAAAATCCGTTTTTTATATTTTAAATTTTGAGAAGTTTTCAATGTAAAAGAAAATTTATTGAAAGAGAACGCGTTTTATGTTCTCTTTCTTTGTGTAAAATTGAATGAAAATAGCTTTATTGATGCATTTTAAGATCAGTTTACAGAAACATGAAACATCCAATATTTTTCCTTAAATTCGCATAAAAATTTTTAAAGTAATGAATTACGATATTATTGTCATTGGAAGTGGTCCTGGTGGATATGTTACTGCGATCAGAGCAGCGCAATTAGGTTTCAAAACCGCAATTATCGAGAAAGAAAATTTAGGAGGAATCTGCCTTAACTGGGGATGTATTCCCACTAAAGCTTTATTGAAATCTGCTCAGGTTTTTCATTATATCAACCATGCTGAAGATTATGGTTTAAATAAAGTGGAGGCAAGCTTTGAATTCCCGAATGTAATTCAGAGAAGCCGTGGTGTTGCCAGCAAAATGAGCAAAGGAATCGAATTCTTGATGAAAAAGAATAAGATTGACGTAATTCTTGGTACTGCAAAAGTACAGAAAGGTAAAAAAGTTTCTGTTACAGATAAAGAAGGAAAAGTAACTGAATATACAGGTACTCACATCATTATCGCTACAGGTGCTCGTTCAAGAGAATTACCAAACTTACCACAGGATGGTAAAAAAGTAATCGGATACAGACAGGCATTATCTCTTCCTGAGCAGCCGAAATCTATGATCGTTGTAGGTTCTGGAGCTATCGGGGTAGAATTTGCTGACTTCTATAACACAATGGGAACTAAAGTTACTGTTGTTGAATTTATGCCAAACATCGTACCTGTAGAAGATGAGGAAATCTCTAAACACTTAGAGAAATCTCTGAAAAAGACAGGAATTGAGATCATGACAAACGCTTCTGTAGAAAGTGTTGATACAACAGGTGAAGGTGTGAAAGCTACTGTGAAAACAGCTAACGGAACCATCACTCTTGAAGCTGATATCCTATTATCTGCTGTAGGTATTGCTGCTAATATCGAAAACATCGGATTAGAAGAAGTAGGAATCCAGACAGATAAAGGAAGAGTATTGGTAAACGAATGGTATGAAACTTCAGTACCTGGTTATTATGCCATCGGAGATATCATCCCAACTCAGGCATTGGCTCACGTTGCTTCTGCAGAAGGAATCACTTGTGTTGAGAAAATTAAAGGAATGCACGTTGAGAAAATCGACTATGGCAATATCCCTGGATGTACATACTGCCACCCTGAAGTAGCTTCTGTAGGTCTTACTGAAAAGCAGGCTAAAGAAAAAGGATATGAAATCAAAGTAGGTAAATTCCCTCTTTCTGCAAGTGGTAAAGCTACTGCAAACGGAAACACAGATGGATTTATCAAAGTGATTTTCGATGCTAAATACGGTGAGTGGTTAGGATGCCACATGATTGGTGAAGGCGTAACTGATATGGTTGCTGAAGCTGTTGTTGCCAGAAAATTAGAAACTACAGGTCACGAGATCATCAAATCTATTCACCCGCACCCAACAGTTTCTGAAGCAATTATGGAAGCTGCTGCTGCTGCGTATGGTGAAGTGATTCACATTTAATTCTGAAATTAACAGAAATCTATAATATAAAAGCCCGGAGAAATCCAGGCTTTTTTTTGTTTAAATAAATCTATAAAACCACTGATTTTATTAAAATAATTTTAAAATTAGCATATTTATAAAAATTAACTTATTTATCTCAGGCTGTTTTCATACATTTATTCTATGAATTTTGAGAGAGTAGGACTTGTTTTATCAGGCGGCGGTACCAAAGGAATCGCTCATGCAGGAGTATTAAAATTCTTACAGGAAAAAGAAATTGAGGTTGACATCCTTTCCTGCTGTAGCGCAGGGTCTATTGTAGGCTGCCTTCATGCCATCGGAAAAACTCCGGAAGAAATTCTGGAATTCTTCAATTCCATATATTTTTTCAATTGGAAGCATTTTACATTCAATCAGCCGGGGCTTGTTTCTTCGGTGATCTTCAGAAACTATCTGAAACCGATCTTCCATGAAATGAAATTGGGAGATCTTGATATCGAAGTGAAAATTGTAGCAACCGAATTAGTAGCAGGAACCCAGAAAATTTTTGATAAAGATTTTGAAATTGTTGATGCAGTCATTGCTTCATGCTCTATTCCGGGAATTACGACCCCTTACATCATTGGTGAGGAAATGTACTGTGACGGAGGAGTTCTGAATAATTTTCCTGCAGATATCATCAGAGAAGATTGTGATAAACTGATTGGTGTATTCGTTTCTCCACCCAACGAAGCGAAGATTAAAGACCTGAACTCTATTAAAGCAATCGTTTCGCGTTCTTACGACCTTCTTTCCTACAGAATTGAAAAAGTAAAATTCGATTACTGTGACTGGTTCATTTCCTCTCAAAAATTATCTTCTTACGGAACTTTTGAACGCAGAAAAGACAGATTGGAGCAGATCTTCAATATCGGTTACCAGGCAGCAAAAGAAAGCTATGAAGAAAGTGCCTTTTTTACAGAATTGAGACAATCCGGAACATAAAGAATCCTGTATCAATCAATACAGGATTTTTATTTTATAAGAGTGGAAAACGGTTTTGAGTTCTTAAAGAGAAGTTATAGAAGGACGATAACAACTTCCAGCTTCTCACCTCCATCTTCCAGCTTTAATTTTTTACCACGTATCCGTCCTGACGTACAATCTCACGGTCGTTAGCATCATTTACAACCAAAGTATAAGGTGCTTTTTTCGCAGAATCTGTAAGATAATTTCTCCAAACCTGATAGCTGTGTCCCTCATTGTTGAAGTTGATATAATAATTTCCTCCAGTACCATCAGGGATCAGTTCGCCATCACTGATGATCATGCTTGGTTTAGCCGTAATCTTTGCATTGGCATTCCATGATTGATAAAGGTACTTGCCATTCGGCTGCTTGTCTATTCTGATTTTGAACTTTTTGGTTTTGATAATAACGGTCTTCGGTACCTGCTGAAGCACGGAAGAAGTTATAAAACGGTCTGTTTTCGGATTCGGAACCTCTTTAGCATACACAAATGAAAACTGAGCCAGGCAGAAAGTCCCTAATAAAATGTGCTTTATCATATTGAGTGGTTATTGGTTAACATTTCAGAGTCTATCAAATATAGCGCCATATTTCAATCAAAAAAAATAATACAGGATTTCGGAAAGAAATTTTTTAGATGGGCAGATGTCTGTTTATAGAAATAATTGTATTGATTTTCAATGTGTTATTATTTTGAATATGAAATATTGCCAATTTTTAAAACAACTGAATACTTTTCTTCTGTACATTTGTACCATCAAAGGATCTCGTTCCTTTATTATCAAAATGAAACTAATTAACTTTAAGTTTTTTCTATTAAAAGTATCAGAAATCATCTTCACGATTTTTAATACTTCCCCTCCAGTAATTTCTTAATTTTTTCGAAAGAATTATCATTTAATTCATACTCTGCTCATTCGTATTCTGAAGAGCCAGAGCACAATCCCTGTTTTAAAATTTAATCAAAAAACAAAAACAACAAACTATGGAATTAACTTTTCATGGCTGGATGATTCCGGCTGTAATTGCGCTTTTGTGCGTAATTTTTTACAAATTTATTTTAAGAATTTTCTTTGGATTAATCATTGTTCCTCAGGACAGAATTGGTTTGGTTACCAAAAAATTTGTGTTGATGGGCAAGCAGGAACTTCCTGAAGGAAGGATTATAGCAACCAACGGAGAGGCAGGCTTTCAGGCTCAGACATTGGCTCCCGGAGTGTATTTTAGAAAATGGATATGGCAATATTCTATCGATTTTCAACCCTTTACAGTGATTCCGACGGGTAAAATAGGATTATTACTGGCAAAAGATGGTGTAGAATTGGAAACCGGAAGGATTCTGGCCAGAAAAGTTGACTGTGATTCTTTTCAGGATGCTGAGGCCTTTTTAAAAAACGGTGGAAGAAAAGGCCGTCAGACTGCTATTGTTGCTCCAGGATCTTATAGAATCAATACATTATTATTTGAAATAGAATTAACGGATATGACTCAGATTCCCGACAATGCAGTGGGAATTATCACAACAATGGAAGGAAGTCCTTTAGAAGAAGGTCAGATTGCAGGTAAAATTATCAATGATCATAATAAGTTTCAGGATGTTGATACTTTTTTAAATAGCGGAGGATATAAAGGTCTTCAGGAGCAGGTAATTCTGGCTGGGTCCTACTTTCTGAATCCCTGGTTTACAAAAGTGGAAATGGTGAAAATGACGGAAATTCCGATTGGCCATGTTGGGGTTATTATCAGCTATGTGGGAGAAGAAGGAAAAGATTTAAGCGGCGTTGATTTTAAACATGGAAATATCGTTGAAAAAGGTCATAAAGGAGTTTGGGCAGAGCCTATTGGTCCAGGAAAATATCCAATCAATCCTTATATCATGAAGGTTGAACTTGTTCCTACCACCAATTTGGTATTGAACTGGGCATATGAAAGAAGCGAATCTCACCAGCTGGATAAAAACCTTTCCACCATTACGGTGCGTAGTAAAGACGGTTTCCCTTTCAATCTGGATGTTTCCCAAATTATTCATATTCCGACTTATGAAGCCCCAAAAGTCATTGCCCGTTTTGGAAATATGATCAATCTTGTAAGTCAGGTTTTAGAACCTACTATTGGAAATTATTTTAGAAATTCAGCGCAAGACAGTGATGTGATCGCATTTCTGGGAACGCGAAAAGAAAGACAGCAATCGGCCAAAGACCATATCAGCAGTGTTTTGGAACAATATAATGTAAATGCTGTTGATACTTTAATTGGTGCTATTGTTCCTCCGGAAAGTTTAATGAAAACATTAACAGACAGAAAACTGGCGGAAGAGCAGAAAATTACTTACGAAACCGAAATGTTGGCGCAGGAAACACGTCAGGCTCTGGAAAAAGAAACGGCCGTTGCCGATATGCAGAAGGAAATTGTAAAAGCAGATCAGGGGGTTGTCATTGCGGAAAGAATTGCTGATGCATCGGTGAAAAAGGCTACCGGAGATGCTAATTCTGTAAGACTACAGGCGAATGCCGAAGGTGATCGATTGAAGCTTCTGGCAACCGGGGAAGCGGAAAAAACAAGACTTCTTGCAAAAGCCGAAGCGGAAAAGATAGAACTGCTGGCCAGAGCAAGTGCTGAGCAGATTTCATTAACTGGTAATGCTGAAGCAGAAAAGATTCTGGCCATTGGTAAATCGAATGCGGAATCCTACAAATTATCTGTAGAAGCAATGGGTGGAAATAACTTTACCCAATTGAAAATCATGGAAAATATTGCCAACCAGAATGTAAGAATTATGCCTGAAGTATTAATCGGAGGAAGCGGAGATTCAGCAAATGGAGGAATCAGCGGACTTTTAGGACTTCAGCTCCTGGAACAGGTACAAAAGAAAAATGCTGAAACAGTTACTGTAATTGAAGAAAAAACGGATAACAATTCTTAACAGAAAGGCTTAAATGATTTTAAGGTAAGAGTTGCTTTACATTAAAGACAAAAGTAAAACAAAAAGCTCCAAAATATTTGGAGCTTTTTGTTATTTTTATGCGGTATAACTAGCAAAAGCCTCTTCCAGACTTTCAAATTTACCTTTAAATTCATCAATAGGGCAGTCCTGAAGAATATTTCCTTTATGAATCAGAATCACTCTGGAACAAAGCGCTTCTACTTCCTGCATGATGTGCGTAGAAAGTAAAACGGTTTTTTCCTGACCAATTTCTTTTACCACATTACGGATTTCAATAATCTGGTTGGGATCCAGACCATTGGTAGGTTCATCCAGAATCAGTAAATCAGGTTGATGAATAATAGCCTGAGCAAGGCCCACACGTTGTTTGTATCCTTTAGACAGCTGGCCAATCTTCTTAGATTTTTCAGGAGTAATTCCTACCAGTTCAATCACCTCATCTACCCGGGGTTCCGGGATTTTGTGGATATTGGCAACAAACTGAAGGTATTCTTTTACATACATCTCCAGATAAAGCGGATTGTTTTCAGGAAGGAAACCTATTTTCTTTTTGCTTTCGATCTCACGGTCAGCAATATTCAAGCCGTTGAAAATGATTTCACCCTGATCAATTTTCAGTGCACCGACAATAGATTTCATCAGGGTAGATTTTCCGGCACCATTTGGGCCAAGAAGACCGATGATCTCATTTTTATCAATAGAAATGTTGATGTTGTCAAGGGCAGTCTGTTCACCAAATTTTTTGGTTAAATTGATTATCTGAAGCGGCATAAGTTTTACGATCTTTCTGCAAAAATAAAATAAAAAAACTCATCCGATAGAATGAGTTTTGCAATATTTATAAAATATAATTATTTTCTTGATTTTTTCTTAGCACCACCTGAGGCAGGAGTTGCTGTAGAGGCTGTATTGGCAGCTCCTTTGGTTGCAGCAGGATTTATATTGGCAGGTTTGTCATACATGGTATATTTCCCATTGGTTCGTCCAAAGATTTTTTCCACCTGCTTTTGGTTTAAAAACTGAGATTTTCCAATGTATTTTCTGTTTTTGTTGATCACCTGGATAAACTGCATGGTTTGCTGGCCATAGTTTTTTTCATAATGAAGTTCAATGATATCATTAGGAAGTTCCAATACAACATTCTCATCAGGAGTGGAGATGAAGCCATCCATAATAAGTTTATATAATCCGGCAACATCTCCATTAAGGTTTTGGAATGAAAAAGATCGGATTGTATTTAGGTTAGCAGTGTTCAGATCCTGGTAGTTGACTGTAAATTTATCTTCCTTTTTATATAGACCAACGGAATTATCTTTACCAATTTCCACCAAACTTTCATTTTTCAACACTTTGATCTGTGAGAAAACTGAAATACCGAACATACATGTAATAAGTAGAATTATTTTTCTCATGGAATGAATTTTAATGTTTTATAAACTTGGTGCACATAAATTTAATCATAAAAAAGCTAAAAAGCAATTTTATTCGTAAAGCAAAAGTAACATTTTTTTTTAATATTTATAAGGGATTATCTGCTGATGCTATGGATTTCATTGTTTATACAAAGAATTGTTAATCATGGGTTTGATCCTGTTTTCTGAAAATGTGGTGATTTCTATTTGTGACAGATTTATGCTCATTGATAGGATGTAATGCGTTGAAAAACAGATTGAAAATTACCCCAGTGTGTTTGGGAGAAAAATTAATTTTAAATAATTATTAAAAAAGAGGTTTTGTGAATTAAAATTAAAGAAACTACAACAGTTTGTTTTTAGAAACGGCAGCTGTAAAGGCATCGAATTCTTGTTTATAGCTTCTGCCGACAGGGATTTGATATTTGTTGACAATCAATTCATTATTATTAAAAGCCGTAACAAAAGCAATATTAACGATAAAGGATCTGTGAATCCTTACAAAACCTTTACCCGATAAAGTTTTTTCCAGATCCGTAATTTTACTTTTTGAAATACAACTTTCCTGGTTCGTTAGGACAATTTTAATATCGTTTCCCTGGCTTTCAAAATATACGATCTCAGATAGGAAAAGTTTGCGGTGCATTCCCTCTGTTTTAATGAGGATGAAATCTTCTTTATGGTCAACGGTATTTCTTAACAGGCGCTCTACAGCTTTGAAAAAACGTTCGAAGGTAATAGGCTTCAGGAGATAATCTACGGCTTCGAGTTCGAATCCTTCAATAGCAAAATCACGATAGGCTGTGGTGAAAATGGTTTTAGGCTTTTGAGGCAGTGATTTCAAAAAATCGATACCATTAAGATGAGGCATTTGTATGTCCAGAAACATAAGGTCAACAGATTGGTTTTGCAGTAATTTATAAGCCTGCATAGCATTTTCTGCTTTTCCCGTAAGTTTCAGATCGTCAATCTTGGAGATATGGTTTTCCAGTAATGATGCGGCTAAAGGCTCGTCATCTACAATAATGCAGTTAATCATAATGGGAAGGCGTTGTTATTTCAACTTTAAAAATATTATTTTCCTGTGAGATCTGAAAAGTAAAACGTTCCTGATAATGATAGTGAAGCTGTCTTTTTATATTTTGCAGTCCGATTCCTTTCTCATGAGATGTTGGTGAATCTGAGAAGGTATTTTCAATTTTAAAAACAGAATGCTGAGGATTCGTTTCTATTTCAATCGTTATTTCCGTTGTTTCTGAACTTTTTCCTGCTCCATGTTTAAAAGCATTTTCTACCAGAGTGAGATAGAGGAGTGGCGGAATGGTATTCGCCGATTGTAAGACGGTGTTCAGGTTAATTTTTAATCTTTCATCATGATATCGAAGTTTTTCCAATGCAATGTAATGATTAATAATATCCAGTTCATCAGAAACCTGCACCCACTTTTTTTGTCCTTTGTATAAAATATAATCCAGAATATCCGAAAGCTGGCTGATGGATTGGGATGTTTTATCAGAATGGCTGATGGACAGAGAGTAGATATTATTCAAAGTATTAAAAAGAAAATGAGGGTTGAGCTGAGATTTGAGAGATTGCAGTTCCAGCTCTGTTTTTTCCTTCTGAAGTTTGATGGTACGTTCCTTTTCATCTTTATACCGTATGATAAACATGATTGAGATAAAGATAAATGCCCCGCTGATAATGGGAAAAGTGTAGTGAAGTAAAAGATAAGGAATATCTGTGAAAATATTGAAAATACTATCCTTAACTTCATTGGTGAAAAGAGGTTCTGCGAGATAAACAATAAAAAACCGGTTGATAACAGAAATAACATACAGACTAAGAAGAAGGGACAGTACAAATTCCAGGTACTTTTTCCGGTCAAAGAAATGACGGATCAGGATGAAATAAATAAAATTGGCTCCGGCAATCTGGAAAATCCAATGACAAAAATTGTAGATGATCACTTCTTTAAAAGCTCCTTCGTTATATTCTCCATACATTCTTGCGGTTCCAAACAAAAATAAGGCAGTCCAGAAAAATAGCTGGAAGTATAGGTTTTGTCTGATCAGATTTTCTGATGGGGTTTTCATCATCCTCAAAAATATAAAATCTTAAGTTACCTCAGAGAAATACGATGTTAATGGCTTTAAAATAATGACGGGTAACATCATTTACGGTGCAAAAGGAATATTTTACTGTTGATCCTGAATATTGTGCTGTCTGGATTCTATATAAAAAAGCAGTTTGAAATTTGTCAACATTTGTACAAAAAAATAATGACGGAACGTTCTGAAAGGCTTTATGGATTGGATCATCTGAGAGCTGCTGCTATTTTACTTGTATTCATGTACCATTACCGGGCATTTAAACATCCGGACTGGATTGACAGTATCGGAAAGTTTGGATGGACAGGAGTGGATCTCTTTTTTGTTTTGAGCGGTTTCCTGATCTCCGGCCAGCTGTTTAAAGAAATAAAAAATACGGGAGAAATTGGTTTGAAAACATTCTATATAAAACGGTTTTTCAGGATTTTTCCAGCCTATTTTTTTACCCTTTTTCTCTACTTTACTTTTCCTTTTTTCAGGGAACGGGAGGCTTTATCTCCTTTGTGGAAGTTTGTGAGTTTCACCCAAAATTACGGACTGGATGTTATCAATCGCGGAACATTTTCCCATGCATGGTCCTTATGCATTGAAGAGCAGTTTTACCTCATTCTGCCTTTATTACTTTTAATCCTACTCCCAATAAAACGGTTTAAATATCTGCCTTATCTGATGATAGTCGTGATTGGATTATCTTTTATGACAAGATGGATGATGTGGAATCAATGGATTGCAGCAATGGATCCAAATTCTACAGATTTCTGGAAATTATGGTATATGAAAATATATTATCCTACTCATACGAGGCTGGATGGACTTGGGGTAGGAGTCTTGATCGGGTATCTCATGCAGCATTCATCCCTGTTTAAAAGAATAGTGGAACACAATGGAAATAGACTTTTCTTTTTTGGAATCATACTGTTGGGAATTTCATTCTGGGTGTGTAACGAACAGGCTTCTCAAACAGCTTCTGTTTTTGGATTTACACTGGTGACTGTATGTTATGGATTGATTCTTATGGCAGCGGTTTCCCCATCCTCTTTTCTGTATCGCTCAAAGTCTTATCTTACTGCTCAGCTGGCTGCTTTATCCTATGCTGTTTATCTTTCGCATAAAGGAATTATTCATATGGTACAGGAATGTTTTGATTATTTTAAACTTGAAACTTCAGATAATATAAGTCTTCTTGTATGTCTTTTCGCTTGTCTTCTGGGCAGCTTGGTCTACAGGTTTATTATAGAAAAACCTTTCTCCATTATTAAATCCCGGGTTTTAAAAAGAACTATATAATAATTTGTAAAGAAAATTATTTTAACGCAAAGTTTATGTCCCTTTTTCATAATTTCTTAAGGAAGCAAAGTTAGAATCAATTGGATTGATTTTTCATTAAGCGGATGATTATTATTTAGCTTCATCGCGACTTTGTCGCTGCTTCTTTGCTTTCTTTAATTATGCTTTGAAGTGCTAAACTTTGCGTTTCAATTTTTATTAGATTAAAATATAAAAGCCAGTTCCTGTTTTGAAACTGGATCATCAATATTGAGTGAAATTATTACTTAGAGGTAATACCTTTCAAAACGGCATTCTTTATTGCAGCTTCTTTGAAACTCCAGTATTGACTGTCCTTAGGCATCTGGTTTTCCAGAATGACCAATGTAGTATCTGTGGAAGGAAAATAGACATTAAGACAGGTAAACCCATCACCAAGCCCTGTTACTGCAAAATAATCCAGACCGGCTTCTTTGATAAACCTCACATTATAGCCAAATCCCATGCTTTCTTTTCCAAATACATTATGCTGAGAGGTCGTGGATGAGGTCATCATCTGTTTCTGGAATTCCGGAGAAAGCAGTTTTCCTTTAAATAGTGCCTGATCCCATTTTGCCAGATCCTGTACAGTGGAAATGATCCCTGCTGCAGAAGCATTATCATTGTTCAGAAATGACTGTTGTACTTTTTCAAACTGATTGTTCTCGTTTATATAACCAGGAACATGAGATTGAGTATTCTGGGCATTATACACAAAAGTTTGATCCATTTTTAGCTTTTTAAAGAGAGGATTTGCTAATTCGGCAAAGCTTTTTCCGGTTGTATTTTTAAGGATTTCTCCCAGCATTATGTAGGAAAGGTTGCCATATTTGAACTGGGAACCTGCCTTAAAAGCTGTGGGTTTCTCTGTATTTGTAATTCCATGAGTATGATTCAGGAGATGATGTATCGTAACTGTATCTGCCCAGGTCTGTGTAAGGGAAGGTAAGTATTTTTTAACAGGAGTATGAAGGTTCAGTTTTCCCTGTTCAGCGGCCTGTAAAATCAACACAGCGGTAATTTGTTTTGAATTGGACATAATTTCAAACTGGTCATCCGTTTTCAACGAAATTTTTTTCTCAAAATCTTTATAACCATTGGATTTCAGATACTGTATTTTTCCTTTCTGAGCAACCAAGACAACGCCGTTGAATTGTATCGGACTGGATGCTGTGATAATACTGTCGATTTTATGAGTATAGGTGTCTTTTTCCTGAGCTGTTGCGGTAATAGATAACAGGGTGGAAAACAAGCCTGTGAAGAATAGTTTTGCTGTGGTCATTATTGTTTTTTTGTTATTGGAAAAAAGTAAAGGGTAAAAAATAAATAGGATTCCAAATATATGTATTTCCTGTTTTTCTTTTATTCTAAATATTTTAATAATTTAGTTTCCATGAGAATTAAATCGATAAGCCTTTTTGTACTCTTTTTATCTTTTGTTTCCTGTAAAAAAGATAAGGAATATCCGAAATATGTTGAGCTGCAATCCGGAGGTGGACTATATTCACTGTATATAAAAGACGGAACCTTCGAATTTTTAAAAACAGAATATATAAGCTATGATCAGATTTCAACAGCTCCATTTTCAGAAGGGAAATATGACATATCAGGAGATGAGCTTATTTTAAACAGCAATAAAGGAAAAAAGTATACTTTCAAAATAGGGAATGAAGCAGAACTGATTCCTGAAAAATTGGATTCTTTAAAAGATTTGAAAGGTTTGTTTCCCATCCAGATTCTTCACCATAACAAAATGCCGAAAGAAATGGGACGCCTGGATTCTTTAGGAAGAAAAAATGCTTTATGGCTTTATTTCAACGAAAAAGGAAAGATCATCAACCAGCGGTTGTATAAAAATGGTGAGCTTTTAAAAGATAATTACAAGTCTGATATTATTATAAAATAAATAATTTGCAAGAGACTTGGAAATAAACAGTATTCAATTTTATCGAAGATAAAATCCTTGCGTCTTATAGTAACCTTCTTGATAGAATTTTGCGTCTTTGCGTTTTCCAATTATACCTTTCTTATTTATATTTTTTTGAAAACGCAAAGACGCAAAGCTTTTTTAATTCAATGTAAAATTTTAAGGCGCGAAAAAATCAAAGATTTTTAGCAAGTGAAAGTCAAAAAAATATCAGAACCTTACCTTAGTCAATAAAAAAGGCACCATTTACAAGTAAATGGTGCCTCGTCACTGAATATATTTGAATGTAAAATTGTTTCTTGTTTATCTACTCATTCTGCTTGATTTGTGGGTTATTATTAATCTCTTTATTAGGAATCTGGAATCTGAATTTATCCGGTGTCAGGTTAAATCTTCCAAAAGTGTGATTCGTTCCTGTATAAACTCTTTCTAAAGGGGTGTTTAATCTTTTCATATCAAACCAGGCATAGCCTTCTCCCCAAAGTTCTATTCTCTTTTGCAGTACAATTTCATTAATCAGCGCACTACCTGATTTTACCGACAGCGTATAGGCTTTATCTCTTTTTGAGGTTATTTCGAATAATACCTGTCTGGCTTCTGACTCTCTTCCCTGTCTGGCAAGGGCTTCGGCTTGTATATAATACAGTGAGGAAGCTCTGATATAAATATAATCTCCTTCAAAAAGTGTAGGATCTTTAAACTTCCAGCTTACATAAGGCGGATAATTTTTTGTTTTTCCATTAAAAGTATACGCTGCACTCTGGCTTCCATTAAATACTTTCTTACGATAATCCGTTGCGGGAATAGCTTCGTAAAGTCTTTTGTCGATCAGCTTACGGATCTGTGCTGCTCCGGCATATCCTTCATTGGTGTTATCAAACATGGAGAAGAAAGAGGCATAATAATTTCCGATGCTCATCGTGGAAATCGTATTATGGAAACCCCATATTACCTCAGGATTATTGATGTTTGAAAATCCGGTTGTGGTATAATCGTCTTCCGTCATAAGAGCAACGCCCTGTTTACTTTCTTCAGCATATTGAGCGGCTTTTAGGTAATCTCCTGTTTGTAAAAATACCTCAGCTGCAATTGCTTTCGCTGCTCTTTGATCTATCTGAGCTCTGGATGGGCGGGCATACGTATCTAAAAGGCTAACAGATTCTTCTATATCTTTTTTGATTTGTACATACACCTCAGCAACTGTTGACCTCGGAAGTCCCTGGCTTGGATTATTGGCGGTAAGAACCAATGGAAGCCCTGCTTCAGACTGATGACCATTATAATCATTGGCATAAAAACGAACCAGATAAAAGTAAGAATAAGCTCTTAAAGCCAGTAACTGTCCTGCAATTGCCCTGTTTTTTGCATTGGCATTTTTATCCAGATTATCAAGAAGTTTGTTGATCACAAATATTCTTGCATAAAAAGTGGTCCATACAATTTCTGAAGCGATGTTGCTGGCATTGGTGGCTTCATAATTATAAAACATTCCCAAATGCTGGTTGGTAGACTGGATGACATCATTGGACATCAGATCTGCACCTGCTTTGATCCCCATGATTCCGAAATCTGAGTGAACGGTAGTACCGCCGGCACCGTTGCTGCGAAGATCAAGATATACTCCGCCCAGGATTTTTTCCGGACTGTTAGAGTCATTATTCAGCTGTTCACCGGAAATATCTCCTTCCGGCAACGTATTGAGATCATTGGCACAGCTGGTCGCTATAAAACCTATGGTTACCGCTGATATAAAGTATTTTATTATTTTCATTCTGTTCTTTTAAAAATTAAGTTTAAAGCCTAAAGAAACACTTGACAGCAGAGAATATCTGTAGGAATCCGAAACTCCTGTTAGTGAAGCTCTTGGGTCATATCCTTTTCTCTTTGACCACAGATACAAATTGTTTCCTGTCAGATAGATTTTCAGACCTGATAGCCCTGCCTGCTTTGCAAAATCCTCAGGAAGCTGATAAGAAAATGTTACATCCTGAAGGCTGATATAATCTGATTTGATCAGGTAAAGTGTTGAATTTCCATTCTGGTTGGTAGCAGTAAGATCTACTCTTGGCAATGCCGCAGTTGGGTTTTCCGGTGTCCACGTTTTATCAAGATCTGTTGAATAGTTAGACCCATAGCTGTCAGAATGGAATAAGCTTCTGTAAATATCATCATAGCCATATCCTCCGAACTGATACGCAAAATTCACTGCCAGATTGAATCTCTTAAAAGTAAAATCTGTTCCGAATCCACCATACACCTTTGGAATAGCAGATTTCCCTGTGTTATAATCAGTAGCCTCTTTGTAATTATTGGTAACCGTTCTTTCTTCCTTTTGAGTGGTTGGGTTTATGGCAGTACGATACCATAAAGCGTCTCCATTTTCAGGATTTACTCCGGCAAATTCTTTAAGGAAATACGTATAACGGTCTCCACCTTCTGTAAGAATAAATAAACCGGTTACTAAACCTGTATTTCTCTGTTCGGCAGGCAATCGGGTAATCTTATTTTTATAATGAGTGGCATTGGCATAAAAGCTCCATTGGAATTCCTCACCGCGAAGAATATCCACACTAAGATTAGCCTGAACCCCTCTGTTGGTCATATCTCCGATATTTCCATACTTCACATAAGAACCTGCATTGGAAGGTGGGAGAGGAAGCGTGTAGATCATATCCGAAACTTTCCTTTCAAAATAATCAGCATTTAAATTTATTCTGTTTTTTAATAGGGAGATTTCAAAACCGGCATTCAGGTTTTTGGAGGTTTCCCATTTCAGATCTTTATTTCCTTGTTTTTTAAGGGAGAGAACAGGCTTGTCATCCCCGAAGTTATTAATTCCATAGATATCCTGGTAGGCATAATAATCTCTGTTGGAACCACTCAATAGAATGTTGTCATTTCCCTGCTGGCCGTAAGAAGCTTTTAATTTCAGGGAATTAATCACACTGTTATCTTTAAGAAAATCTTCTTTTGCAATATTCCATGCCAGTCCTAATCCATAGAAGTTTCCCCATCTGCTTTCAGGAGAAAAGACTGAAGAACCATCTCTGCGTATATTGGCATTAAAGAAATATTTGCCGTCATAATTATACAATAACCTTGTAAAATAGCCTTCTACAGCATATTCATAACCGCTTCCTGATAAATCGGTAATTTTTACGGCATTGTCAAATGATTGTGAGTCAGGCAGTAGAAGCTGCTGTTTTGAACCGGAAAAACCATCATCTTTAATCTTGTTCAGCTCATGTCCTACAAGGAGATTGAAGCTGTGATTTCCCAGTTTTTTCTGATAAGTAAGCAATTGCTGATGGTTCAGCGTATATTTAAAATTAGAACCTTGTGAAATCGTTCCTCCTACAGAAGAAGAAGTTCCACCTTCCGTATTTCCGAACTGCAGGTTTCTTGTATTTTCAAGATAGGCCCCAAAGTTATAAGTAAAATCCAGTCCTTTGATGATTTCATAATTTAAACCAAGATTGAGGTTGGTTATATTGCTGACGATCTGTGATTTATCTTTCTGAAGGTTTCCAACCGGGTTTTCAAAAACAGCATAAGATCTTGTTGCACCGTTGGGACCCTGGCCGTCGCCATAGTCGTATAAAGCATTTCCATAGCTGTCATAAAGTCTTTGGTAGTTGTTATCCCTAAGGAAAACCGGATAAAAAGGGGCAATATTTCTGGCAAACTGGAAAGGGTTGGAGAAACCGCCAGTCTCACCGAAATCCTGTTTACTGTAAGTGTAAGACAAAGCACTGGTCAATTTTAGTTTTGAGGTGATAGCGTAGTCTACATTAGACCTGATTCCGAATCTTTCAAAACCTGAAGAAATCAAATATCCTTTATCATCCAGATAATTAAGGGATGTATATGATTTTACCTGGTCACTATTGGCATTGATGCCTACCGTAGCTTCTCTTCTTAACGAAGGTCTGAAGAGGAGTTTCTTCCAGTTATCCTGATACAATAATTTTGCCTCAGGATTGAAAGAACCATCCTTGGAAATCAGCTGACTGAAAGGGACACTGTAAGCATTATATCCCAGTTTGCTCAGTGCAGCAAGTCCCACATCATGAGGAGAAGGACCTGAAGGAACAGCTCCCGGTTGTTTCAGTCTTGCAATTTCACCAATTCTGGCTCTGTTATAATATGCGGTATAATAATCCTGTGGAGACGTATACACGGAATAATCTTCAATAGATCTGAAATTGACCCCTGTTTTTACATCAGCTTCAATACTCAATCCTTTGCTTTTCCCTCTTTTGGTATTCACAATAATCACTCCGTTGGCTCCTCGGGAACCATATAAGGCATTGGATGAAGCATCTTCAAGAAAAGAAATACTTTCAATATCCGATGCTGCAATACTGTTCAGGTTTCCGCTGTAAGGAATACCATCCAGTACAATTAACGGATCACTGGAAGCATTGATAGAGCCTATTCCTCTCATTCTTATGGTAGGCTGGGAACCCGGCTGCCCTGAGGAAATTACCTGTACTCCCGCTACTTTTCCTCCAATTCCCTGAAGAATATTTCCGTTTTGAAGATTAGAGAGATCTTTAGCCTTCAGTGACTGTACAGATCCTGTAATTTCTTCTTTTTTCTGCTTTCCAAAAGCTACCACCACCACTTCTTTGATGGAGGTTTCCTTGGAAAGACTGTCTTTACTTTGTGCAAAACCATATTCCGCGAATAGGAGTAAGGCCAATACACCAAGTTTGCATTGTTTCTTTTTCATTATATTAATCTAGGTTTAAAACTGAATTGTGTATTACTGCTGATCTCTCTGTAAGAAATAATAATTCCAAGCCTCCTTTTTCAGGGAGGATATAAGAAGTAAAATGGTAAAATTTACAGGAGATGTACCCGGATGAAAGAAGCCTTAAACTCTTAGGCTTTAATTCCTACAGTAATGAATGTATCTCTTAGAAAGTTATGACATCATCATCTTGCACATCATCTCAAAGCACATGTCGTTAGAAATACAGTTGTGCTGTGAATAGGCAGGCTCTGCAGAACACTTTTGTGCAGAATCCGTTACCATAAGGGTGCATACGTAAGAATTAAAGGTATTCTTATTCATGAGAATAAAGTTTATGATTTTTTTAACTGGGTCAAAATTATTTAATAATTCATGAACCTCGATAAAAATGAGGTATGAGATAAATCATATTAGTCTACTAATTTAGTAGATTAATAAAATAAAATCAGAATTATTTGATTTATTTGTTTGTTATTCAATTATTTATGTTATTGTTTGAAATGTTAAAAAATGATAAAAAAGTTAATTTCCAGAGAGTGAATTAAAATTAACATTATAAGTCTATCTGTTTTGTAGACTTATTGCTTATTTTATAGCATTGTTAATCATAAGATCAGGCATCAGGAGCTTGATCCTGCTATCCGCTCATACTCCTCGCTCCTGGTTGAAACCACTTCCTGCTGTGGGGTAACCGCTGCTATCAGGGCTAGAATAGAATTATGAATTATAAATTGTGAATTATGAATTGTGAATGTAAAAAATATACTCAAACATCTGTGTTGATCTGTGTAATCTGTGGGAAAAATGAAAATATTCAATAAGAACGGGCTTTAGCCCGTTTACCGAAGATTAAAAAATTCATCAGGCTTTAGCCAAAACCTAAAAAAAGAAGCCTGCCTCTCGGCAGACTCCTATAAAAACAAGATTGAAAAGAATTTATTGTTTACGAATGTCCGGGACTTCCAGAGAATTCTGATCCCAACCACCACCGAGTGCTCTGTATACAGCAACACTTGCTTTAAGCTGATTTACTTTCTTCTCTACCTGCTCAAACCTTGATTCCAGCGCATCCCGCTGAGTCAGCAAAACTTCCATATAATCAGCTCGGGCATATTTGAACAGATCGTTAGAAATATCAATAGACTTTGTTAAAGCATTCACTTCCTTTGTTTTGATATTCACACTGCTTTCCAGATTATGAATTTTAGATAACTGATTGGCTACCTCAATATAAGCTCCCAAAACAGTCTGCTCATAATGATATACCGCCTGGATTTGCTTTGCGTTGGCATTATAATAAGCCGCCTTAATTGCTCTTCTGTTGATCAGTGGAGCCGTAAGCTCTCCGGCAAGAGAAAACAGAAACGACTGAGGCTTGATGATATACAGCGGATTAAAAGCCTGTAAACCGACTCCTGCAGAAAGATCAAGAGAAGGGTAGAATCTTGCTTTAGCCACTTTGATATCAAGTTTGGCTGCTGCCAGCTCATACTCAGCCTGTTTAATATCCGGGCGGTTTTCCAAAAGCTCAGAAGGTATTCCTCCGTAAACAGCTTGTGGAACAACAGAATCAAAAGAATTCTGACTTCTTTCCACAGATTGCGGAAACCTGCCCACCAGATAATTGATTTTATTTTCAGTTTCAACAATCTTTTGCTGGATGTCATACTGCATTCCCTGGGTTTTCAGAACTTGCGCTTCAAATCTTTGTACAGCCAGTTCGTTGGAACGGGCATTCTTCTTTAAATCTTTGATAATCTCCAGTGCATCATTCTGAATTTTGATATTCTGATTCAAAATGACCAGTTCATTATCCAGTGCCAGCAGCTCATAATAAGAATCTGCAATCTCTGAAATAAGATGAGTGGTCATAAAGTTCTTTCCTTCAATGCTGGCAAGATACCGCTGTACCTGTACTCTTGTAGCATTATGAAGTTTACCCCAGATATCCGTTTCCCACTGTGCCTGGGCACCTATTCCAAAGTCAAACAAAGGCTCAGGCATTTCTCTGCCGGGTTCTATTTCTGTGTTGGCTTCCATCGCTCCGATATTGGTGTAGCGGCTTACTTTGTCTACACCTGCACCAGCTTTTAAACCTACAGACGGAAGATATTCACCTTTTCTGGCTTTGATTTCATTTTTGTATATTTCAATTTCCTGAAGGACAATATTCAGTTCCTGATTATTCTGAAGAGCCTGAGTAATCAGTTCCTGAAGATGCGGATCACTGAAATATTCATTCCACTTCATTTTTCCTGTATTGAGGGTATCATTTTCTGCTGAACCGTATTTTTCAGGGACGGTTTTATTTTCAGCACGCTGTTCTATTTCGATAGGTTTACAGGCAGTAAGACTTAATAAGAAGACTGCCAGACCTGCATATTGATATATTTTTCTTTTATTCATAATGGATCATGTCTTCGCTTAATGGAGATTCATCTTCGTCTTTAATCATTTTTTTACCGTCAGACCACTTGGCAAATATGTAGTAGAGCCCCGGAATTACAATCACTCCGAATAGTGTTCCTATAAGCATTCCACCCAGTGAGGATGCTCCGATGGTGTGATTTCCAATGGCTCCGGCACCTCTTGCAAAAACAAGCGGAACCAATCCTGCAATAAAGGCGAAAGAAGTCATCAGAATCGGTCTGAAACGCGCTTTGGAACCTTCTACAGCGGCTTCAAGAATAGAATCTCCGGCCTGACGTCTTTTCACGGCAAATTCTACAATAAGTACCGCATTTTTACCCAGTAATCCGATAATCATAATCAATCCTACCTGTGCATAGATGTCATTTTCCAGTCCCATCGCTTTTAATAATAAGAAAGACCCGAAAACTCCCACCGGAAGTGAACAAAGTACCGCAAACGGAATCAGGAAACTTTCGTACTGAGCCGCCAGAACCAGATAAACGAATACCAAAACAACAAGGAAGACATAAATGGCTTCATTACCACGCTGTGCCTCATCATAAGACAATCCTTCCCATGCCACTTTATATCCGTGAGGTAATGTTTTTGCTGCCGTTTCATTGATAGCCTGGATAGCATCCGCTGTTGTATAACCTGCTGCCGGAAGTCCACGGATTGCTGCTGAATTGTACATGTTATAACGGGTAATTTCGTTAGGTCCCTGAGTCTTTTTCATAGTCATAAATGCTGAATAAGGAACCATTTCATCACGGTCGTTTTTCACATACAGATTCATAATATCTGTAGGAAGTCTTCTGAATTCCGGAGATGATTGTACATATACTTTGAAGAACTGCCCAAAACGGATAAAACCCTGTTCATAGGTACTCCCGATCAGAATGTTGAGATTGTCCATCGCTTTCCCGATAGACACACCTTTCTGCATGGCTGCATTATTATCAAACACCAATTCATACTGGGGATAATTGGCTGCAAAGAAGGTGAACACTCCTGAAAGTTCCTTACGTTTTTTAAGCTGGGCGATGAAGTCTTTATTGGCTTTATCAAATTCCTGATAATCTGTAGTTCTGTTAAGGTCAAGAAGTCTCATAGAGAAACCTCCTGATGATCCGAATCCCGGAACAGCGGGTGGTTCGAAGAATTCAATGGTAGCTCCCAAATCTTTTGATTTTTTTTCCAGTTCTTCCATGATTTCCTTTACAGAATGCTCACGGTCGTTCCAGCTTTTAAGGTTAATCAGACAGGTTCCGGCATTGGAACCACGGCCTTCCGTCATGATTTCATATCCTGCCAGTGAGGATACAGATTCCACTCCGTCTACTCCCATACAGATTTTCTGTAATGTTCTGGAAACCTTATTGGTTTGTTCCAGGGTAGAACCCGGAGGAGTCTGGATAATGGCATAGATGGTTCCCTGGTCTTCATTCGGAATAAATCCACCCGGAAGTACTTTATTAATCATAACAATTCCGGCACAGAAAGCAATCAGGATTCCCCATGTGACTACCTTTCGGCTTACGATTTTTCTAAGGAATGAAGCGTATTTTCCTGTTATTTTATCAAATGCTCCGTTAAAAGAATCTAACGCTTTGGTGAAAATATTTACTTTTTTAGGCTTTCCATGATGGTTTTTCAATAACATTGCTGCCAAAACCGGAGTCAGTGTAAGCGCTACTACCGCTGAAATCACAATAGAACTTGCCATGGTAATAGAAAACTGACGATAGAAAGTTCCCACAGGACCCGTCATAAAGGAAATAGGAATAAACACAGCTACCATTACGGCTGTAATTGCAATAATAGCACCTGCAATTTCACCCATTACTTCTTTTACGGCTTTATAAGGCGAGATATTACTGTCTTCCATCTTAGCGTGAACAGCTTCTATCACTACAATTGCGTTATCCACCACAATACCGATTGCCAATACCAGTGCGAAAAGGGTAACAAGATTAATGGTTAACCCGAAGAACTGAATGACAAAGAAAGTTCCGATCAAAGAAACCGGTACGGCAATAATAGGAATTAGCGTAGAACGCCAGTCGCCAAGGAAAATGAAAACCACAATAGCTACAAGGATAAATGCATCTCTCAAGGTATGCATTACCTGTTCTATAGAGGCATCCAGGAATTGCGACACGTCATAACTGATTTTATAATCAACACCCGGTGGAAAGTTTCCTTTCATCTCTGCAAGCTTTGCCTTTACATCTCTGATCACGTCATTGGCATTACTTCCGTAGTTTTGTTTTAAAACGATAGAAGCGGATGGATGTCCGTCAAGATTGGAATAAATATCAAAGAATTCACTTCCCAATTCTACTTTGGCAATATCTTTCAGTTTCACATTTTCTCCTTCTGCATTGGAACGTACAATGATATTTTCATACTCTTCCGGTTTGTTGTACTGCCCTTTATAGGTCAATACATATTCCAGGGATTGTGCTGCAATACCGGAACTCTGTCCGATTCTTCCCGGACGGCCAATGATACTTTGCTCACCAATAGCCTTCATCACCTCATCTACAGAAATAGAATAGGCACGCATACGGTCAGGATTCAGCCAGATACGCATGGCATATCTTCGGCTACCCAGAATCTGAGACTTTGCAATCCCGTGGATACGGTTGATTTCCGGGATGATATTCACCATAGAGTAGTTGTACAGGAATTTTTCATCCATACTTTTATTCGTACTGTAGAGATTCACGTACATCAGCATACTTGGCTGAATAGGGTTTACAACCACTCCTTCTTTTTGTACAAGCTCCGGCAGTAGAGGCATTACCTGATCTACTCTCGTTTTTACCAGAACTACGGCCTCATTGGGATCGGTTCCCGGATCAAAGACAACATTTACAGTAGCTTCTCCGGCACTGGTAGCATCGGTGGTGATATAGCGCATTCCCTGAACTCCGTTGATGGCATTTTCAATTGTAATCAGAGATGATTTTACCAATACATCTGCACTTGCACCCGGATAGGCAATAGAAACGGCTACTGTGGTAGGGGCAATTTTAGGAAACTGCTCTGTAGGAAGCTGTTTCATGGCGATACCTCCCATAAACAGGATAACAACCGATATTACGATAGCGAAAACCGGTCGGTGTATTACTTTTTTAAACATAATGCTGTTTTTGGGTTACTCGGCGTACAGATCCAGATTCGACATTACTTTTTCAGGTTTTTGGTATTTTGAACCAATCTTCTGGTTTTCCTGAACCATTCTAAGCCCTTCCAGCAAGATTCTGTCATCCTTTCCAAGCCCGGAAGAAACTACATAAATATGGGGCAGTTCAGCAGCTACTTTTATTTCTCTTGCATGTACTTTATCATCTTTACCAATTACATAGACATATTTCTTTTCCAGTTCTTCAAAAGTGGCTTTCTGAGGAATCATCATGGCATTGGCATAAGGTGAAGTAATGACAATATTCCCGGTTTCTCCGTATCTTAACAGCCCTTTAGGGTTGGGAAATGTAGCTCTGTAGGCAATATTCCCTGTTTCATTGTCAAAATCAGACTCTATGGTTTGTACCACACCGTCTTGAGTGAATTCTTTGCCATTGGCCATTCTCAGACGTACATGCATTGGGTTGTTATCCTTTTTAGCATCCATCTGGTTAAGATATTCTGCTTCCGGTACATTGAAATATACCCACATTTTGCTGTTGTCGGAAAGTTCCGTTACAAGTTCACCTTCGTCTACAAGGCTTCCTTTTCTTACATGTAATTTTCCTACAATTCCGGTAAAAGGAGCACGGATTTCGGTGAATCTCAAATGGGTATTCATTGAAGCAAGTTCAGCCTGGGCTTTTTCATATTTTGCTTTGGCCATTGCCATTTCCTGAGGAGCAACGATGTCTTTGTCAGAAAGGTTTTTGGTATTCTGATATTCTATCTGTGCATATTTAGACTCTGCTTTGGCGCGGTTTACATCCGATTCATATAGGTTAGGCATAATTTTGAACATCAGCTGCCCTTTTTGTACGAATTGCCCTTCATCTACATAAATAGACTGAATGTATCCTTTTTCCTGGGCTCGAAGCTCAATATGATTAATAGAACGGATTTGTGCAACATAATCTTTGTTAACCAAAGTATCTTTTATAAGCGGGCTTGTAACGTTGAATGATGCTGCTTCTGCTTTTTCCTTTTTTTCAGATTGACAGCCTGCAAACAAGAAAATAAGGCACAAGTTGATATACATGAGACTTTTCTTGACCATGATAAATTTTGTTTTTATAATAATTTATAATTGAAAAAATAGAGTTACCTGCTCTCAAATAGGATTTGAAAGCATATAAGGTTTTCGAAAAAATTACTATAAAATCACAGTCTGATGACCCTGTACTGGATGTACAGATCATCATCTAAAGGCTTTAAGTGTTCGGATTGAGCGAGTGAAACAGCGATTTGTCTGTCGTGAAATGTAGTAACAAAACCTGAGATCAGATGCCAGAAACCATCTTTGAAAAGAGCGAGAAGCTCAGTAGAACCGGATGTTTCTACATTGTCGTCATTTTCGTTGTCGTTTTCAGAAAGATTAGCTCTGATTTTGTTGTAGCGGGGATGGCTGACATTGTAAGCATCATTAGCCTCATGATTTTTAAGAAAGGCAAAAGATGCTTTGAAGCTTTTATTCTGATGAACAAGAAGATCAGTGGTAAAATGAAGTTCGGAAGAAATATCTGTTGAAATATACTGCTGGATTTGCCCATAGTACCAACCTAAAACGGTAAGCAATGCAAATAACAAGCTGTACAAATATTGATGAAATCTTTTCCGCATCCCAGAGGCAAAGGTAGGTAAAGTTCAAAATAGGTGCAACCGTTATAGATTAAAAAAGTGTTAAAAAGTGTTCTGTTTACCGAAAAAATGCATCTATTCATCAAGTTTCCTTTTTTGGCTAAGAAGAAGATAGATCCGGTGAAGTCATCTTTACAGGTATTTCAGAATTTTGCTCTAACAAAAAATTATAGAAATGAATATTGTTTTAACAGGTTCCATCGGGAACATCGGAAAACCCCTTACAGAAGAGCTTGTACAGAAAGGACACTCGGTAACAGTGATAAGCAGTACTATAGAAAGAATGTCAGCTATAGAAGCATTGGGAGCAAAAGCGGCGATAGGCAGTATGTTTGATCCTGATTTTCTCACTGATGCATTTACAGGGGCAGATATTGTTTATTTAATGGAGACCATGGAAGCAGCAGGAGATTTTTTTGATAAAGATGTTGATTTTATTGGAAAGATCTGCGAAATTGGCCACTATTACAAAACAGCTGTGGAGCGCTCTGGAGTGAAGAAAATTATTCATCTCAGCAGTATTGGAGCTCACACGGATAAAGGGACGGGGATTATTGTGTTTCATCATCATGTAGAACAGATTCTGAAGCAGCTTCCGGATGAGGTTGCCATCAAATTTATTCGTCCGGTAGGCATTTATTTCAATATGTTTTCATTCATCAGTACGATTAAAAACAAAGGTGCTATTATTTCCAATTGGAGAGGAGATCAGAAAGAACCGTGGGTTTCTCCATTGGATATTGCGGCTGTTATTGCAGAAGAAACTGAAAAACCATTTGAAGGAAGAACAGTTCGTTACGTAGCAAGTGATGAAGTTTCTCCTAATGAAATTGCGAAAGCTTTGGGGAACTCAATCGGTAAGCCGGATCTTCAGTGGAAGGTGATCTCAGATCAGGAATTATTGAAAAGCTGGCTTGATATCGGCTTTAATGAGCAGGTGGCTAAAGGTTTTGTAGAAACTCAGGCAGCTCAGGGAAGCGGGATTCTGTATGAAGATTATGATCAGCATCAGCCTGTTTTGGGAAAAGTAAAACTGACCGACTTTGTAAAGGAATTTGCTGAGGTCTATCAAAATGATGAAGTGTAAATAGTGAACCACAAAAGTCACAAAAGTTTTTAAGCATTTTAGTAAGACGAAGACCATATTCTTACGCTGAAAAGTACACTTAAGAATAAAATAACGCACTGCTTTAACCACAACCATCTGTGAAAATCTGTGCAATCTGCGGGAAAAATAAACCACAAAAGTCACAAAAGAAGTAAATATTTAATTAAAAAAAAGAGAAAATTTTGACGTAGAGAAGTTCAAATAAGTTTTGAAAATAAAAGTATTAACGTAAATATTTGTGAAAATCTGTGCAATCTGCGGGAAAAATAAATCACAAAAGTCACAAAAGAAGTAAATATTTAATTAAAAAAAGAGAAAATTTTGCCGTAGAGAAGTTCAAATAAGTTTTGAAAATAATAGTATTAACGTAAATATTTGTGAAAATCTGTGTCATCTGTGCGAAAAACTCTACAACAAAAGTTTACTGCAAAAACAATTTGTAATTTTATAGATATGGAAAGACGGGCTATCAAAAGAATAAAAACCATTACGGAATTTCACCGTTCAAGAGGGCTGAATCCTCCTGAACATCCATTGATCAGTGTCATCGATTATAAGGATGTAAAGCGGCCTGCCGACATTGGTGAAGTTAATTGGATGCTGGGTTTTTACCAGATTTCTTTAAAAATAGGAATGAATGGCAAGCTGAAATATGGCCAGCAGGAATATGATTTTGATGAAGGAACCCTTTTCTTTATTTCTCCCAACCAGGTTTTCAGGATTGAAGCGGATTCCGGTCCGAAAGAAAAACAATCCGGCTGGATGCTGTTAATTCACCCTGATTTTCTGTGGCATACTTCACTTGCCAAAACCATAAAGCAGTATGATTTTTTTGATTATTCAGTGAATGAAGCTTTATTTCTTTCAAAAAAAGAAGAGCTTACCATCAATGGAATTATAGAAAATATTGAACAGGAGTATCATTCGGTGATCGATAAATTCAGTCAGAATATTATTATTTCACACATTGAAACATTGCTCAATTATTCAGAAAGGTTCTACGAACGGCAGTTTATTACCAGAAAAATAACCAACCATACCATTCTGAATCGTTTAGAAGTTATGCTGGATGATTATTTCAATGATAATGATCTTGTGTCAAAAAGATTACCTACCGTGCAGTTTGTTGCAGATCATCTTGGAATTTCTCCCAATTATTTAAGTCGTATGTTAAGAACGCTTACCGGTCAGAGTACCCAACAGTTTATTCATGATAAACTGATTGAAAAAGCAAAAGAAAAGCTTTCTACCACAGATTTGTCCGTAAGTGAGATTGCTTATGAGCTCGGTTTTGAACATCCACAGTCTTTTACCAAATTGTTTAAAAATAAAACCCGTCTTTCTCCATTGGAGTTCAGAACTTCTTTTCAGTAGAGAATTCGGAAATGGTTTCTTTATTTCTCATTATTGAATGTTGTCCTTAAAAATTCCGTCACAATTGGCGTACCTCACACCCTGTAAGTGAGACCGGTCAGAAAACAATTAAAGCATAATAATTACCTGAGGATTTTAATAAAATTAATATTATTTTTGAAATAGCTTTATTTTGCACAATTTTTGCTGTAAAAAGCTACTTTTTAACGGTTAAAAATATAACCGATAGTACAAAAAACTCCTCCAATATTTATTATGATGAAAAAATACCTTATTTATATATCACTTTTAGGCTCACCTCTATTTTGGGGACAAACTAAAGTGGCGGAAAAATCTGTCTATCAACAGAAATGGGCATCGTCTGAGAAAGAAAATGAGGCGATGGCCTTTGATGCGGATATAAAATTATCGGATACGGAAATCGTTTTGGATAAGAAAATATTCCAGGTCCGCAAACAGTTTCTCAGTGATACGGAAAAGAAAAAAATATCTTTATATAACAGCTCTTTTAATGAAATTAAGCCGTTAATTGAAAGCAGCAAATTGTTTGAACTCCTTCAGACTATGCCGAAAGGAGGTTTGCTGCATACCCACAGTGGAGGAATAACAGATGTGAAATGGATCATTTCGGCCGCCAGAAAATATCAGGAATGTTATGTGTATGATCAGAAAGATAATGATCAGTTCATTTTCGGACAGCTGGCTTTTTTTGAAAAAGGAAAAGTTCCGAACGGATTTGTAAGTCTTGATAAAAAGTTGACCTCAACTCCTGATTTTGAAAAGGAACTCCAGGATCTTCTTACACTGAAACGTGACAATCTTTGCTCTTATACAGATTATTGGATTGAATTTGAAAAACGTTTTAAGAGGATTAGTCTGCTGCTTCCGTACCGTCCTTTCTTTAAAGAATATTATCTGAAGGGATTTAAAGATCTGATAAAAGATAAAGTACAGCACGTAGAAATCAGGTATATCTTTGATGAACTTTATGATTTTCAGCATGGGAAATATACTTTGAAAACTTCCATCACAGATCTGAAGGATATTCTTAAAGAAATACACCAGTCGGATCCGCAGTTCACCCTTAAACTGATCTATTCAAGCTTTAAATTCTTAGATAATGAAAGTATTGGAAAACAGCTGGAAACAGCATTTGAACTGAAGAAAGAATTTCCGGATATGATCTCAGGATTTGATCTTGTGGCAGATGAAGCAGCAGGGCACAACATCAGTTTTTTTGAGAAAAGCTGGACAAAACTGGATGAACTTCATAAAAAGTATGGAGTAGAGCTTCCTCTCTACCTTCATGCCGGAGAAAGCAGCTCTATCCTGAATAAAAATGTTTTGGATGTAGCGCTGTTAAACAATAAAAGAATTGGGCACGGATTGAATCTGATTTATTTTCCCAAAACAATGGAACAAATCAGAAAACAGAATAAACTGGTTGAAGTAAGCCCGATCAGTAATCAGATCTTAGGATATGTAAGTGACCTGAGAAATCATCCTGCAAGGGTTTTACTGAGCAATGGAATACAATGTTCCATCAGCAGCGATGATCCTTCCGTTTATGGATATACAGGGCTTAGCTATGATTTCTGGGTAACGCAGGTATATTGGGATCTGGATTTAAAAGCCTTGAAGAAACTGGTTTTCAATTCCATTAATTATTCTTCTATGAATGACGGTGAGAAAAAGAAAGCACTCACTTACCTGAACCAGCAATGGGATGATTTTGTTCAGAAAACAAATCAGAAATTAAACTAACCGGGATTACCCTGATAAAAATAAAATCGCATTATTGAGCTCAATAATGCGATTTGTCTTTAATAGAAACATTCAGATAAGCAGCTATTACTTTTTAAACTTTAATCCGGACAATTCTTTTTTCACGGGAGCATTCAGTTTTGATGGACTTACTTTTGTCAAAGTCAAAGATTCACAGCCATTAAAAACAGCAAAACGTTTTATAGTTTCTGCGAAAGGTTTTAGCCACAATTCAATATCCAAAGTATTGTTTTCAATATGTAAATGAATGAGCTCCAGTTTTTTTTCTTTTCTATGAGCTTTGCAGTCAACTCTTCCTATGAACTGGTCACCATACAGAATGGGCAGACAGAAGTATCCGTATTGTCTTTTTTCTTTTGGCGTATAACATTCCAGCCGGAAATCAAAATCAAAAATCTGCCTGATTCTATCCCTATGGATAATAGAATTGTCAAACGGAGACAGCAGATGTATATTGGAATCTTTCAGGTCAAATGTCTTTTCAAAAACATCATTCTGAATAAAAGCAGAAGAGAGTCCTTCTATTTTGACCTGAGATATTTCCCCTTTATCCAGCATAGTTTTTAAAACGGTATTGACATTCTTTTTTAAGTCGTTTCCTTTCCGAAGGTGGGTAATCTGCTTTACCGTCGTGAATCCATAGGCACGCAGATTGGTTTTAACCAGATATTCTGCAAACTCAAGTGGAGTAGGTTCCGTGGTATCAATAAAAGAAGGCAGAACCCTTTCAGCGAGATCATATGTTTTCTGCATTCCGGAACGTCCGCTGATCATCAGATCTCCCTGCATGAAAAGTCTTTCCAGCGCTAATTTGGCAGGCTTCCAATTCCACCAGCTTCCGGCTTTATGGCTTTCATTTTCAAAATCTCTTGCTCTTTTAGGTCCTTCATTGCGGATAGTGTCCATGACATATTCCATCACTTTAGGATCTGCATTGTAGTAACGGGATTCTCCTCTTTTGATCGTCAGCATTTGAGGTAAGACATACCGGAAATCCTGCATGGGAAGATAGGAAGCAGCATGGAACCAATATTCAAATACTTTACGGTCTTCCACCAGTTCTTCCAGATAATCTGTCTGAAAATCTGGGATTCTTGTCCAAAGCGTATGATGATGGGCTCGTTCCACAATCGATAAAGTATCAATCTGAATATATCCAAGATGTTCCACTGCATTCAAAACTGCAGTTTTTCCAGTTCCGAACGGCGTACTATGTATTAATCCCTGACAGTCTAAAGTGGCAAGCTTTACATGTTCCGGAGTCAGCTTCTTTTCCATATTGTAATTCCAAGAAAACAGATTTTATGATGTTTCTTTCAAATATAATGATTTAGCAGAAAAGCATTACAGAGTATCTGTCTTAAGTATATTGGGGATGAAGTTCAAAAATCAGTTGTTTTGACGGTTATTTCTTTTCAATTCTCTTTCTACTTCATTTACATAAGGAAGGGGAGTAAGATAGCTGTCTTCAATATATTTTCTGATACTTTCATCTGTTTTTTTATTAACCTTTCTGATGAAAAGCTGATTGCCGGATTTTAATGATTGAATATAATTGAATGTATTCTGGGTATTTTGAAAAAAGGAGGTCTCAAGTACCGCTCTTTTATCATCATTGACAATAATATCATTGAATGATGTATTCATAAGAACAGTCTGGAAAAATGAATCTGCAGGTAAAAAAGTATGAAGATAATAGTCTTCAAAATCCATTACAGTTTTGTTGTTTGTTAAAAATAAGCAGGTTTCTCTTGTAAACATAAACCATTTGCCACCTATATAGGGTATTACATTTTTCATAAAAGATCTTTTGTAGATGAAAGATGAAATAACATAAGCCAATTCTGTAAAGTGATTTTGTATTCTTTGCAGCGTGTCTGGTCTGTAAAACTTCTGATCATAATAAAAAAGATAATTCCTGCCTTTATTGGTGGTAAGAAATTTACGGATAATATTTTGTGATTTCAGTGGATAATCTTCACCGCTCAGATTAATAAAATAATCCCATTCTTTGCTTACATTCAGGAGGAATTCCATAGCGTTCAATTCTGCCTGAACGATGTTGAAACCTCCCGAAACTATATTTATACTGTCCAGAATATAAACATTGGGAAAATGAACGATATAAAGCTGTATTTCTTCAATGAACTCTTGTTTTGCTTTTTTATCAATATGGATAAGATAAAACTGATCCCTGGTATAGATCTTCTGAAACATATTTTTAAATATTTCAGGTTTATGATGTATCATAATGAAATAAGCAATTCTTACATGAAGGCCTGTATGGGACTCTAATGTTCTGGGGGAAGGGCTGGGTAAGGGAAAAGAAGTTTGCATATTCCGGAGTTTAAAATCATCCGCGTCAGCAAACAATTCGTTTAATTTGCAGAAGGTACGAATAAATTTTTGATAATCAGTTAATTATATAAGGTGATGTTCGTTTTTTTTATTGTAGGTTTGCAGAACATTTATAAAAACAGGTCACTGCCTTTGCTATTCTGTCATAGTTTAAAATCACTTTTTTCTTTCAGTTTTGCTTTTTCAGCTACCAATTTATAGCCTTTGTTTTCATAATGGAAATAAGAGATTATAAAGTTCTATTGTAGATAAGAGCGACACGTTATTGCCGGGCCATCCGTAATATAGATAAAAATATTATTGTAGCTGAGGCAAGAGAAAGATGAACAGAAAAGAATACTCTTTTGTTTGTCATTATAATACACCGATTCAAATTCTGATCAACAGATTTGTTTTAAGATACCGGGAACGCCGGAATTTATAATGAATTTTAAAAATTTAAATCTAATTAATCCTATTATCCGTGCAGTGACAGAAGCCGGATATTCCAGACCTACTGAAATACAGTACTCTGCAATTCCGCATATTTTGGCAGGAAGGGATATTGTAGCGTCTGCACAGACAGGTGCTGGAAAAACAGCTGCATTTGCTATGCCTATTTTACAGTTGCTGAAAAGACAAACTCCGGATCATAAAGAAATACGAACTTTAATACTTACACCAACTCAGGAACTGGCCATACAGATAGAAGAGAATTTTAAAATCTACAGTAAATATTTACCATTGTCTCTGCTTTCTGTTTATGAAGGGGTTTCCATTGGTAGCCATCTTGCAGCACTAAGAAAAAGAGTAGATATTCTTGTGGCAACACCCGGAGGATTGCTTGATGTAGAAAATCAGAGACATATTGATCTTTCTAAAATTGAGCTGTTTGTTTTAGATGATACCGATAAAATGCTTGATATGGGACTCACTAATCATATAAAAAAAATATTGAATCTGGTTTCTCATAGAAGACAAAACCTGCTTTTTTCTGCTACAATGCCGGGAAGTTTAAAATATTTCGCCAAAACAATCCTGAACAATCCTGTAGAGATTATTGCAGGTCCTGCATCTTCAATACCACAGACAGTGAAGCTCCCGGATCTTAAAAATATTCAACCGCTGATAGGAAACACAATGCCTGTCAGTATATCATAAATAAAATCTGTAACGTTTACAGATTATAATACACAATTTTTAATAACAATTACAATGCAAGAAGGCACCGTAAAATTTTTTAATGAAGCAAAAGGCTTCGGTTTTATTACTCCGGCAGACGGAAGTAAAGACATATTTGTACATTCTTCAGGATTAAACACAAGAGTAATCCGCGAGAATGATAAAGTAGCTTTTGATGTACAAAAAAGTGATAAAGGTTTAAATGCTGTTAACGTAAAGTTAGCTTAATTTAAAATCTTAATTGCAGGTATATTAGAAAAATATTTTGCCATATCAAGTCTCATATTTTTATAAGTTCAAAATTTCATGGAACTTAGTATATCTGGATATATTGTTTGAAAGAACATTGATGTAATGTAAATTACTTTTTATTTTCATTATGTTCATTAGCCTCTTACTTTTACGTAAGAGGTTTTTAGAGATTTAAAAAAATAAGGAAGCAATTGGTCTGAATATTGACAGACTAAGGCCGGATGCCTGGAAAATAAATATGCAGTGTTGATATACACTCGGCTACGGTGATAATCATTGAGCTATACATATTGTAATCCCTCAAAAGGTTCAGAAAAAGATATGATTATTATTAATAATTTTAATGAATATAAGTCTCTTGAAGGGCAGGTATTGGGATATTCTGCCTGGCATTTGATAGATCAGGATCAGATCGATAGATTTGCAAATGCTACATTAGATAACCAGTGGATTCATACTGATCAGGAAAAAGCGGAAAGAGAAGGGCCATTTAAGTCAACAATTGCTCATGGTTATTTAACTTTATCATTGATCCCTTATCTCTGGAAACAGATTGCAGATGTAAGAAATGTAAAAATGGAGATCAACTACGGAATAGAAAATCTTAAATTCGGAGAAGCTGTGCTGGTAAATAGTGCTGTGAAGCTGAAGGCTACGGTAAAATCTGTGATTGATCTTAGGGGAACTGTTAAAGTAATCGTAGAAGCTCAACTGCTAATTAAAGATCGTACAAAGCCCGCTTATATAGGTGATGTCATTTTCCTTTATCATTTTTTATAAAGATGAATCTCCTTTCAGAGAATATAAAAATTTGAAAGCATTATTGAATTCAATGATGCTTTCAAATTTTATGACCTTATTATAAATAATTACACGGTCAATACAATTTTTCCTAATAAAGGTCTGTCTCTTTTCGAATCCTCAATTCTTTGATGAGCTTTTTGGACATCTTCAAGTGAATATATGCTGTCTATAACAGGTTTTACATGTCCGGTTTCAATTAATTCAGTGATATGGTGAAGTTCATCCCTGCTTTGTCGGGTAAAAACAAAATGATACGTCGCATTCTTTTCCCACGCATTGATGAGGTTTTGAGGCTGTGGAATATCAACGAGTGTTACTACAGAACCGTAATCTGCTAATGCAAGCGGACTGTCTGAAAGGGTAGTTCCTCCCACAGTGTCGATGATTACATTAACACCCTTTCCATTCGTATGTGTTTTGATTTCCTCAATATAATTTTCCTTATGATGATCAATTACAACATCAGCTCCAAGATTTTTTAGTTTTTCATGTAAAATACTTTGCCCGGTGGTATAAACAAAAGCACCCAATGATTTAGCAACCTGTATGGCCAATGTTCCTACACCTCCGGCACCACCAAGGATAAGAATACGGTCGCCCTTTTTCAATTGAGCCCTTACCACAAGCATTTCCCAAACTGTCCCTCCAATAAGGGGAATAGAAGCAGCTTCCTCATAGCTGATAGTATCCGGCATTCTGGATAATGAAGACTCATCGGTAAGATGATACTCGGCATAGCTCCCCGAACTTCCAAAACGCGGGGAATAATACACCTTATCACCAGGTTTCCATTTTTTAACGGATTCACCTACAGCTATAATATCACCGGCAATATCATGCTCTGTTATCATAGGCAGATCGAAAAGTGATGCATAATCACCTCTTCTGATCTGATAATCCAGCGGGTTAATAGAGGTTGCTCTTACTTTTACCAGTACCTGAGACGGATCTTTTATAACAGGATCAGGCATTTCCGTAAGCTGCAGAACTTCCGGTCCGCCATAGTTTGTAATGAGAATTGTTTTCATAGTGAGATATTTCTCTTATTCTTTTTTTAAGGAAAATGATTTTCTGATTATAGATTTTATCGGAGTAATGTTCCCATAAATTCAAAGATTTCAGCACCTATTTCTGCTGCATTTGTTTCCAGGGCAAAATGTCCCGTATCATAAAACTTTAATTTCGCATCCGGTACATCTTTTTTATAGGCTTCAGCTCCGGCAGGAAGAAAATAAGGATCTTTGTTTCCCCACACCAATAATAATTTTGGCTGATATTTTCTGAAATATTCATGGAATTTGGGATATAAAGCCACATTGGTTCTGTAATCTTTTACCAAATCCAGCTGTATCTCTATATTGCCTGGTCTGTCAAGGAATTTCTGATCGAGGGTATACGCTTCCGGGGCAATTAATGAAGGATCAGAAACACCATGCTGATACTGAAACAGGGTAACTTCTTCAGATACAAAGTTTTTTAAGGCAAGACGGTTGGCCTGTGAAGGATCTTTCCAGTATTTCTGGATGGGATTCCATTGATCGCTTAAACCTTCTTCATACGCATTTCCGTTTTGTGAAACGATTCCCGTGATTTTCTCAGGATTATTCATCGCCAGACGTAACCCTACCGGAGCTCCGTAATCAAAGATATAAACGGCAAAACGTTTCATCTCCAGCTTGTCTACAAAGGCCTGTACCGTTCCTGCAAGATTGTCGAATGTATAAGAGAACCTGTTATGATCCGGAGCATCAGAATAACCGAATCCCGGAAGATCCGGCGCAATTACATGGTATTTTTTGCTCAAAATCGGGATCAGATTTCTGAACATATGAGATGAGGTAGGATATCCGTGGAGAAGAAGGATCGTGGGAGCATCGGCTGGGCCGGCCTCTCTGTAAAACAGGTTAAGATCATTTACTTTGATGTTGCGATAATGAATAGGATAGTTTTCCATAATGTGATTGTTTGAATGTAATTTTTGATTGGACTGTGCCATGGTCATCGTACCTGTGAATAAGGCAACAGATAAACCTGCAATGAATTGTCTTGAAATTATTTTCATTTATTTTTTTTGATAGTTCAAAATTAATACGGATATTTGATTATTAAAAACGATTAATTGTAATGATTTAAATCACTAATAATGATTAATTGAAATGAATATACACGATTTAAAAATATTTGAAGCCGTAGCAGAAACGGGAAGTTTTACAAAAGCAGCCTCTGTCATGTTTACCGTCCAGTCCAATGTTACAGCAAGAATAAAAAGTCTTGAAGATGAGTTTAATACCAAGCTTTTTTCACGTACCTCAAGAAAAGTAGAGCTTACATCTGAAGGCATGATCCTGATGCAGTATTCTAAACAGATTCAGCATTTGGTGGAAGAAGCAAAAAACAATATTCTGAGCGGTGACAACATCCGGGGTTGTCTGAAAATAGGCTGTATAGAAACAACAATGGCATTAAAAGTTCCGGAAATCCTCAATACTTTTGATGAGAAATACCCTGGTATTGAGCTGGAATTTAAGTCAGATACCAGAGATTCAGTACTGTCTGATGTTTTGGAGTACAGGCTTGATGCAGCCTTTGTTTCTGCCCCTGTGAATGCCAAAGGACTGGAGAAAATCTGTATTAAGGAAGAACAGCTTGTGATTCTGGCTTCCTCAAAAGGCCCGAATCTGCAGACACTCATCGCCAATGAACCCCTGAAAATAGTGGTATTTGATGAAGGCTGTATTTTCAGGGAACGATTAGAATCCTGGCTGAGCCATAAAGGAATTCTTAATTATAAAAGTACGGTCCTGAATTCTATTGAAGGAGTCATTAACTTTGTGGAAGCTGGCCTGGGAGTCAGCATATTGCCTGAGGAAGTGGTTAATCAATATTATGCAGGAAGAGGCATTAAGACGTATGGACTGAACAAACAGCTGGGAACGATGAATACGATTCTTGTTTTCAGAAAAGACGGGCCACAGTCCAAAGCTCTGCAGTGTTTTATTGATATGCATTCACAATTATTATAATTCTTCTCTAACTTGCTTTTTACCAAATGGTAAATATTCTACCTTAACTATTGCTAACTTTGTCATAATGAAAGAGTTTATAGAATATATCCTGCAATTTGGTCATTTAAACCAGCAACAAATAGACCTTATCACAAGCAAAGCCAAAGAAATTGAGTTGAGCAAAGATGAGTATTTTGCAGAAGCAGGGAAAGTCCTGAGACAGGTAGGTTTTCTTCTCGACGGAATTCTTCGTATCTGTTATTACAACAACAAAGGAGAAGAAATCACCAAGATTTTTCTGGAAGAGAACCATCTGCTTTTTAATCTGAAAAATGTACCTTCCACAGAATATATACAGGCTGCAACCCATTGCCAGCTTCTTGTGTTTTCTAATCAGGACTGGAAAGATATTTCAGATACGATTATTGACTGGGAAAATATCATTCAGAAAATCACGAATAAAGCACTCGCTCAGAAATTAGAAAGAGTAAGCCCGTTAGTAGCTCAGGATGCTACCACCCGCTATCTGGAATTCATGGAAAAATATCCCACACTGGTTAACCGTATTCCTTTGTCATATATTGCTTCTTATCTTGGGATTACCCAGCAGTCACTCAGCAGAATCAGAAAAAATATCCGGTAAACTGCTTTTTACCAAATGGTAAACAGGTTCTTTTTTTATCGTTGCACATTTGTGATATCAATTTTAAAAAAGAAAAAATGAACCCAACGATTTTCATTACAGGTACATCATCAGGATTAGGAAAGGCGGCTGCAAAGCTGTTTGCATCAAAAAACTGGACGGTAATTGCTGCTATGCGGTATCCGGAAAAAGAAACTGAGCTTACAGAGTTTCCCAATATCCATCTCCTGAAATTAGACATCAGTGATCCGAAACAGATTTCCGGAATTGCTTCAGAAGCAGAAAAGATAAGCCCTGTAGATATAGTACTGAATAATGCCGCCTATGGACTTATGGGACCTTTTGAAGGAACTACAGACGAAGAATTGAGTCAACAGATCAATACTAATTTTTTAGGAACGATACTGGTTACAAAATCATTTCTTCCTTATTTAAGAGCCAGAAAAAAGGGAACAATAATTATGGTAACCTCATCCACAGCCAACATTCCATATCCTTTTGTTTCTGTATATGCTGCAACAAAATCAGCGCTTGAAAAATGGTCAGAAGGCATGAGTTATGAATTGAAAGAGTGGGGGATCAGTATCAAAACAGTGGTTCCTGCTTATATGCAGACTCATTTTGGAAGCAATGCCCAAATGGTTTCCCATCCGGATTACCAGAATGTTTTCAATCAATATATTAAATCGATGAGAGCAGATTCCACTGCGAAACGGGATACTCCTGAAACTATTGCCGATATCGTGTATGAAGCAGCAACAGACCACAAGCAGCAGGTTCATTATATCGCTGGTGATCTGGCAACCGCAGAATATGAATGGCTTAGAAAAGAGGGAATAGAAACTGTATTGGAAACAATGAGCCAGCGGTTTTTGGGCTGATGCATTATTTTCAAAACAATCTGTATTCTTAACGATCTTCATTTTACAACAGGCCTTTCAAACCTGAAAGGCCTGTTGATTTTAAATATGTTTTTTATTTCAACGCGTGAGTATGCTTAAGAGAAAAAGCGAAGATTTTTAAGAAGGTTATTTTTTATACGTAAAAATGCCTATGCGCTACAGTACAAATACTTGGCTTCAAAATCAGAGATTTATACCCTAAAATCCGGTCTTTTTTCATCGTTACTTTGGTATGTTCAAAAGAAGCTTCCAAACCCTGAACAACGGCAGTATCCGAAAAGCCAACAAAAGAGTAGGAACCATACCAAATATTATCATCATGAAAAATCCAGAAAATGTTGCTCCCTTTGTAGAAGCATCACAAATTATTACAGAACTGAAAGACAGAGCCAATGATATTCTTTCCAGTGTTTTAAGTACAGACCTGTCCGCAATCACCATCAATGGCAAAGGAAATTTCCCTTATTACTGGCAGGATCCGTCTAATCTGAAGTTTAATAAGAAAACTTACGACTGGATCTCTTCCAACCTTAGAGCCAATACGGAGCCGGTGCAGCTGGATCAGGTATTTACCAATTACTTTATTGATGCTTTCTCAAAAGTCAACTATTCTTTATCCGTAGAAGATACCGCTGTACTGAATGATGCCCATACAAGAGCTACAGATCAGCAAATGGCTTTACTTAATGCGTGGGTAGCTGCTTATAATACGCTTCCTCCTGCTACCGACACCATGCAGCCTATTGATATCATTATGGATAAAATTGCTACAGAATGGGCGAATCCCGCTACTACTTTGTATCAGATTCAGAAAAGTGATAACCTTGATGCTCTGCTGAACAAGACTCCGGCAAGCGGAAAACCGATTATTCCTGTGCTAGCCAATTATCTGGATGCGCTGGGTGCTACGATATCTCTGCAGAACAATGTGACGATGAATAACGGCTACTTATCCAAAGCATTAAAGAATGTACAGAATCCTAAAAAAGAAAATGGCGGACTGTTGCTGAATGACGACAGTATTTTACCTGCTTTTCAGGTGACAACACCGCTTAGCGATATTTTAAACGGTCTTAAAAATACCGCTCAGACCGCTCAGATTGATATGGAAGTCAGCCGTGAATCTGAAAGCAAGTTCCGGGTTTCCGTAGAGGGAAAAACGGGTTTTTCTATTCCTATCTTTGATTTCTTTACGTTGGGAATCGGTGGCAATGCCAATTATTTCAGTGAAGATATTGCGATAAGTAAAAACTCTATCAAAATATCAATGATGTTTACAGGAGTTACTCTTGTTAACTTTGGACCAACAGATTTTAATATAGCCAGTAATATGTACTGGGCATGGTTTGATCCGATCCGTAAAGCGCAGATCAACAGCAGAGACAAAGAGGAAGAAAAACATATCTCAGGATATAAATTTTCTCCGGATCCGGGTATGAAATTCAATGCCGAAGGACCTTTCGGTTTACTGAACGGGGTGGCGATTTCCAATTATCCTACGGTAGAGATCACTGTAACGGGTGAAGATTATAAGAGTATTCAGAAAACTTTTGAACAGTCTACTTCCGCTACGCTTTCTTTCTTAGGAATTCCTTTGGCGAGTGTTAAAGAATCTACCTATTCTTCTTCTTACTCTGTAGACCAATCAAAATCTACAATTAAGATCACACTCAGCCCTCCGCCAAGTCTGGTTGCGGGTAACAATAGAGATTCCATAGCATGGGTTCTGGGTGCTATTGTGGATTATCCGGCTGAAGTGGGTGATGATGTTGAACTTCTGGATAATGAAGAGTTAGTAGCGAAAGGTGCTTATCCTAACTACCAGCTGTATAAAGATAACTTCGGAACTACCTATTGTTCTGTAAAAAAAGTGAAATCTCATGCTGTGGGTGCTACATGGGTAAGTGAATGTCTTGCTGCCCATCCGGGAACAAGCCCGGCAGGAAAACCATGGACAAGCCCTAAGCAATCCGGGGTAATCTGGCCATAAACCAACAAAAAATAATTCATAAAAATAGACTGTCTTTTGAGACAGTCTATTTTGTTAGGTACTATATCAAGATCTTCTTTTATCTGTCTGTGTTCAGACTTTTTCTGGTCTGAAATAGAGAGACTTTGAAGAATAGTGAAGTTTAAAAAACTATTTGACAAGAAGATAGATTCCAACGCCAATGGCAGCATAAGCCGTAACAGTAAGAATATCAGCAATAGGTTGCGAAAAACGTTTTTCTGCAATTCTCTCGCTATTGATCTGGTTTTTATGGAATTTCAGACTTTTTTTAGCATTACGAACGGGATGTGCTACCAGACTGTCGCCTTCCCATCGGTCAACGATAACTTTATAACTCTTGTTATCCACTTCAATTTTAACATTTTTACCCGCAGCTAATTTCTCCTGAATATTAACCGGAGCAGGCGCCTGCTGGATGTTCAGGCTTTGAGGTGCAGCGGTAGTGTTCATTTGAGGAGCGGTATTATTGGCAATCGCTGTATTCTTTTTAGAGTCCTGCTTATTGCCGCCCGCCGGATCCACTGGCTTTTTTACCTGATAAGTATAGCAACTGGTAAGCGTACATAATATAATGATGAAATAAAGATTCTTTCGCATAAGCCAAATTTAAGAATTAAACGGAATATTTGAGAGTTTCTTTTAAAAGATAATGTTTTTTTGGAAAATTTCTGCTGTTTACAATACAAAAAGTTTCCCGGTATCATTCTTTGAGGTTTTGGAACACTATTTTGGGGTTCTGAAATGCTCCTTTAAGGTCTTTATGTTCTGCCGATAGGTCTGTGATCCCTAATTTCTGGTTGGTGAACCCCAAGGGAAGGGTTTTATATGTTTTCGGATGGGTTTAGAACCGCAAAAGAATATTCTGGAACCGTTACATAGGGCTAAAATAAAATAGCAGCGTACTGTTTTTGTCTTTAAAGTGTAAGTCTCATACAAAAGAACTTCGTTTGATATCCTTGTCAAGGTTTTAAACCTTGACAAGAATGGGTTTCTATTGTAACTGCCTTCCAGAAAGGAAAAGATGATTTTTTATAATGATTAATGTTTGTAGTATAAAATTCGTTCATTCATAAAAACAGACAAATATCTATTCTTTATAACCATCATCACTTCCTTCTTCCAGCTTCCTTCTTCAAAACTAAAAAGCCTTTCAGGAAAACTGAAAGGCTTTTTATTATTTCAAAATCTGCTGGTCATAAAGAATGTTGTCGTCTTCATCAAAGCTTATGATCAGTACTTTATATTGTTTGGCGCTGTCGTTGTTGAAGAATTTAATTCTTGGAGGGACGTAATCGCTGTCAAATAAATTCGGGTTCCAGTAAAGGGTTTCGCGGGTATCACTTTCAATTTTTTCCGGAGCAGTATCATCGATCATTTCAATAGGAAATTCTGAAGGTTTATCATATCCTTTGATGATGGATGCATTGTTCTTTGGTGCTTCTTTTTCATTGCTTTTGGATTTCATATTTCCTTTCATGGTATAGACGGCTATGGCATCACCTACCAGTCCTGATCCTTTAATGATTTTTACCATCGCTATATTGCTGATAGGAAGGTTGGCAATCATGGTGGCATCTGTAGATATTTCATCCAAATACAGTTTAGCCTGCTGGCCGCGGATAGAGGGTACATTGATCCCTGAACTGTTTCTTTGAAAGGTTAATCCGGCTGTAGCTCTTCCTTGCAGCCAGTCTAATACATTCATTGATCCTCCGGTATGCTGGTTTTCGTTCACAAAGTCAAATATGGTGGTATTGACAGAACTGAACATTCCGCTGGACAGCTGTTTATCCAGTTCTTCTGTGGGATCTTTCTTTTTTCCTACCAAAGCAACTTCCTGAATCTGTATTTCAGCACTTTCTTTCTTTTTAATATTTTTTTGGGTGTTGATGGCTCTGGAAATTTTGGGAGAAACCGTCTTATTTTTATCTGTCTTTACCAATGTGTATTTGGTAACAGGGAAGTTACCTTTAAATGGTGTGGGCGTAACTAACGGCTCTATGGTGACAAACAAATCATCCTTCCCTGATTCTTTGTTTTCTGAATTTACAAAGAATGATACGTCTAAAGGTTCATCATTATTGAGATTATTTAAATAAATATATCCGTTTTGATCTGTTTTAAACTGATTAAAGCTAGGCGTATTTTTACCCAATCTCAATATTAAATTGACAGTGGTGTTCACCAGCATTGTATTATTTTTAATAGGTTTTACCCTGTAGGAAAGATATTGCTCGGATTTGGTCTTAATAAAGGGTGCTGATCCACTGAGTGCAGAATTCCAGTCGAATCTTTTCCAGTTTTCAGAAATAAGCAGGGCATCAAGAGCCTCACTGTTGGCATTCCTGGAGAAATATTGTGCCGGGTTGTCTATTCTTGTGGTGAAATCTCCTGTCAACCAAAGTCCGCTCAGGATATTTTCTTCTTCCGGAGTTTGAGTGCCATCATCTTCGCTTACGAGAACCGTATAATTTTTAAAATAAGACTCTGGAGAAAGGTCAATGCTGTTGAATGCTCTTGGCGTTGTTTTTAAGCTCTGGCCTATTATTTCTGCTTTCTCAATCTTTAAATTACCTGGCTTGATAAAGCAAAGCCTTTTTGCTACAACGTTATCCTGTTCATCAAAAATAACCAACTGTAAAATACCGTTCGCCCCATTACTTATTTTTGTAGGAATAAGACTGGATGCTTCATTGGTTAATTGATTGATATTCGCTCTGTAGGCAAGGTGGTTATTGATCATTCCGACAATTTTATAACCCTGAAGCTGTTGTTTCAGATTAACACCTTTAAGAGCATATTTTATCCCTTCTTTTGTACTGGAAACTTCAATATTAAGACCGCTGTCTGCAACCTGTGGCAGATCTATGGTTTGACTTTTCCCCGTATTGTCCTGAATAATGGCCTGGTATTTTTTTCCTGAGGCCGGAGTTATTTTAAAAGAGGCTACATTTTTATCAAAAGATTTAAATGTGGTGATTGGAGTATTGGGATTTTGAGAATCTATTATTTTTCCGGACCAGTTTTCCGGCAGTGATGAATTGGATGACAGCCTCACTGCAAATTTTGTAGGCATACCACTAATGAAAGTTCCGCCTTCGGGAAATGCTTTTGCAGACCAATCGGAATTTTTTGCAATAACTAATGATTCCGCAGAGCCTGGATTATAAACCGGAATGGTTTTTACAATTTGGAAATCTTCATTAAAATTAGTCATGTAAGGAGTATAAGCTCTTACAAAATAAACCTGTTCGGGAAGATCTTCTTTCAGCTGAAAATCTCCGCTGCCTTCCCCATTGGTCAACAGGATGGTTTTCCAGTCTATTAATTTTTTATCAGCATTGTACAGCTCAACAAATAGGGTAGTAGATAATGGAGAACGGTTATATCCGTCAAATACGAAACTTTTAAACCATATTTTGTCACCGGCAGCATATTGGGATTTGTCGGTAAGTACATATACTTTCTCCTGCTCGTAATTATCCTCAAGATTGGTAATTGCCTTTTCTAATTTGGTTTGTGCCAGTACAGGCTGTACCATTGAAATAAGCAATACACGGAATATATTTTTCATAAGAAATCTCAGCGCATTTTAATTCTTTGCTAATGTAGTCATTTAAAGACTTCGGTAATTGATATTTGACGGGTTATTTCACCAGAAAGAAGTAGGATTGATCCTATTTCAAGAGTGAAAATTTTGAGATACCATGCATGATTAACCATTTCAAGGATTCAGAATGGAATTGTGAATTAAGTAGCAACCTGCTGTAAATTAAAAATTTAGATGTGAATAATTAATCAATATCAAGTGATAAAATAATTTTTGAACGGATATTTTTATTATTTTTATGAAATAAACTAAAACATGAAAACAAATGAAATTTATTCACATCCCAGTATTTACTCGAGTATAATATTCTAAGAACAATCCTTATTTATTCTCATTATATCATAAGCCTCATCCAATTAAGGGCTTATATTTCTATGTACATCACGATAAAGTATAATTAAAAATCGATACAAACAGAATTAAACTTACACACACTTTTAAACCCAATTATTCTTATGGAAAAATCACATTCACACACGCATGGCTGCACGCATTGCTCTTGCCACAATCCTGTTCTAGATGTTCTTAAAGAAGAACTCTTCAGTGCAGAAAATATGACCAAAATAAATCCGGGTTCCGGAAAAGCAACCCACGAAAAACCACAAACTCTGATGATCAGCGGAGGAACCATCCGCCCTATGATTGGAGGATCTACAGACACCGTTCCTTCTGTTGGGATTGCAGATGGAAAAGTTGTGGTAACCGGTACAAAAGATCAGGTAGAATCGTATATGAAAGAGAATTATCAGGAATTTCAAAGAAGAGAACTGACCGGTACCCAAACTTTACTTCCTGGTCTGATAGAACCCCATGTTCATATGGTTCCTACGGCAATGATGCATGGCTGGCTGGATCTGAGCCCTTTCGAAGGACAGAATTTAAAAGCTATATACGATTTGGCATCTGTGGGAACAATCATCAACAATCACATTCCTAAAATTCCCGGAGCTGTTATTTTAGGAAGAGGATTAGATCCTTCGCTAATGCCTTTTGAAGATAAAAATGGTAAGAAAGAGCTAATAACGATTGATAATGTAATACTCGATACGATTAATCATGACACCCCAATGATGCTGTTAAGTGCTTCTATGCATACTCTTTATCTGAATACCAAAGCACTGGAGTATGTGTTTAAACATAATTCTGATATCAGTGACGAGTATAAAACTGTTGACAAGTATATCAGTGAAACCAAAGGCCAATTGCAGGAAGGTTTACAGATGACTCCTGCATTGAAGACGGTAAAACTGCAGATCATTGCGATGAGCATAGAGATTAACAGGTATCTTACCAATCTTTTCAATACAGCTAATTCAAGAGGAGTTACTTTTATGTATGATGCGGGTCTGAATAAGGGTTCAGAAGTACTTTTAACCAAATATTTCGAGACTCACCCTGAATGGGTAAGAACAGGCGGGGCATATCTTTGTTCCAATCAGGCAGATGTAGATAATCTTGACCCTTATCAAGAACCGGAACACTATAAACCTGTATACTACGGACATATTAAAGTGGTTTCAGATGGTTCCAACCAAGGACTCACCGGTTATCAGAGCGCTCCTTACCTGTGTGATCCCGCTAATAATACAGGGGTATTTAATTTTCCGCAGACAGGTATTCCTGCCCATACAATTCCGCCAAGCTATAATACATTAATCAATACGGTGGTGGCTGTAAAAGGCTGGCCGCTAATGGTTCACGCCAATGGAGATCAGGCCGTAACATTTGCTATCAATGCCTATCAGCGTAGTCTTGCTCAATATAAAGGTCGTGAGCTTCGTAACCGTATAGAACACTGTTCGCTGCTGACAGCCGATCAAATTACCAATATGCTTCAGATGGGAGTTTCTCCAAGCTTCCTTATCGGGCATGTTGGCTATTGGGGATATGCTTTTAAGGAAGTGATCTTTGGTGAGAAAGCGCAGATGCTTGACCTTTGCGGATCAACGCTTGCCGCTGGTATGAGAATTACCCTTCATAGCGATAATGAGGTAAGCCCGTTAGGTCCTTTAAGAATGATGGAACAGTCGATTACCAGAATCATGGAAAAGAATCCAACGGAGATTGAAGTGTTAAACAGCGCCGAGCGTCTTACTCCAGAGCAGGCTTTGATTGCGGTTACTTATGATGCTGCCTGGCAGTGTTACGCGGATAAATGGGTAGGGTCGTTAGAGGAAGGATACTTTGCAGACTTCGTTATCCTGGATCAGGATCCTCTTTCATTAAATACCCCATCGTTGCAATATATGAAAATGAGAGATATTCCGGTATTGGAAACTTGGGTAGGCGGTATCCCTGTGTATGTGAATGATAAGGCTGCAAAAACAGTAACCGAAAAAGATATGCTCTTTTCAGATAACTCATAATCTGTTCTGAAAAGAATTTAAATAATTGCTAATCAATACACGATCAGAGTAGATTATTTCTGCTCTGATTTTTTTGATAGGTCCTAATTTATCATGAAATATTTCGGAAATCATGGCCTGGGTTTTTTCAAAAAGAGGCTTAATATTTCGGTGCGGATCAAGAATATGAAGATAAGCTAGGATATCAATATATTAGTGAGGGCTTTAATCCTCCATTTATGATTAGAAAACCTTAATTTATGGCAATAGTATTTGAAAATATAACAAAATGTCCTTTGTGTAACGATATATTAAATACAGAGAAGGAATATATTATGACTCCCAATTTAATAACTAATCAACTCGATGAATTTTCTTTGCTTAGTGATGTTGGAATTCATACAGAATGTCTGGATAGGTCTCCACTTAAGAGCAGGCTAATTAAATTTATTGATCAATATGAAAATTCATTAAAGGAGATGAGAAGATTGGTTGATAAATATAATCCGAGAGAGATCATCAATTTTAATTTATTAAGTTCAAATGAGTCTGAACCGCTATATAAATACAATTATTTTTTGATACCTAGACAAAATCTTACGGAATGGAATGAGTACGAAGATTTTATTGAGCATGCAAATGCCTTTTTAAGCGAAGGTAAGTGGAAGAGTGTCAATGGATTTAACTATTTAGAGTATTTTCTCAATACTGTTAAAAATATTTCCAATACATAATCTTTTACCATAAAAAATCCGTTTCACCACTGAAACGGATTTTTTTAATCAGTAAGATTAAGACTGAGTAGGTTTTTCATTGTTAAAAGAAAACAGTAAAGTCAGATTCCAAATGATCATTATGGAACTGAAAAAATACAGATTTAATATAAATGCTATTCCCACATGCATCAAAATCGTTAAATATATCCAGTATTTTGAAATTTTTGGCTGCCATACAAAAAAAGGATAGGTCAGCTCTAAAATAACGGTTAACAGTCCAAAAACAGTTAATAAGATAGGAAAATGTCCTAGAAATGTAATGTCATATGTATTGGTAGCGAAAGGTAAATTAATGGCCTTCCATATGTTTTCTCCATTCCACCAGTTGGTGCCAATGATCTTATCAAAACCTGCAAAAAAGTATACGATTGATACATGAATTTGAAATAATCGTTTAAAAGGAGATAATGCTATTGATGACAAATCACGAGGAATGATGGCTAGATAAAAAAGAGACATGCTGGTGAAAAAATCCACGCCATAAGCATAATAGGAGTTACTCTTTACGAGAGCAATTTGTAAAAGAAGAACAACAAGTGCTGATAGGTTTTGTTTGTAGCCTAATAACAACGTACCTAAAGCAGCCAGGAAGAGTATTTTAAATGATAGAATTGTCGTATCAGGGGCAATCCCCATTGTATCAAAAAAAATAATGATTTTGGGTAAATTTATTAAGTAATCCGGAACAAAAATATCCGTTACATTATACCCGATTACCCCTTCATTTACTGAATATAGATTTTTGAAATCAGGTAATATAGATACAAAATGAATGATGATGAGTAAAGATACCGCAATTCTGAAAAAGGTAAGCCAGAAATTGTTATTTTGCTGGGTAAAGAAAAAAGTATAAATTCTGTCCATTATTTAGTATAGGTCATTTCATTAGTTAAAAATAATTCTGTCTTATTCTTGCCTTTTACATAGTCCTGTAATGTTGGGTAGTTGTAAAGATATACTTTGAGATGAACCCCATACTTACCATTATATTGATTATAAATATGCTTTGACATTTCTTTCAGTACAATGTCAATATATTTATTAAACATTTCATTTTTGTCTCCCGTCAGTTTATCAAGAAATAACCTGTTTAAAGAAGTAAAACGAACGCTGGCTTCTTTGGTATTCAATTTAAATTTCTTGCTGTCAACCTTGTTTCCTTGTTTATCCAGCAGATCGTAAATGATCACAAAATCACTGGATACATTCGTCCCAAAAAAACCATAGCCGGTCTCAAAACCCGTGTAAGAATTAAAAACTCTTAAAGGCTTAATATTATAAACAGAGGTTAGAAAATTGTTTAAAGGAGTATTCTTATCATACTGATAATAATTGCACACACTGTCTACTGTTGTTTTTACAGACGATAACAGGATGATTGAAATTATGGTAAAGGTAATTGTTAAATAAATCTTTTTTCTAAAAGGAAATTCTTGTTTTTTCATAATTATATATAGAATATTCCCGAACAACAGTTTATTGGAAATTAATAAACTATTATTCGAGAATAGTAAAAAAAAACCTTATTGATAACTGATGAACAGCATAGGGTTCAAAAGATTCAGGCTAACTACTATTTATAGTTATTAATTAAATTTTCAAGTTTTGTATTTTTTCCAGTCCCTAAACCTGTTCCAGTTCCGGTCCCAGGGCCTGATAGAATAATTCCTGTACTTGAATCTGCTGTAACCTGATTATCTAATGTTCCAGGAAAAGCTGTAGCGGATGAACCAATAACGATATTGTTTTTGTAGCCATTTAAATTCTGTATAGAAATTGAATGGTTATTGTTTCCTGTTGTATTGTTTAGATCCTCAACTCTGCTGGAGTTTACCTGTGAAAATGAAGAGGCAACGATTACGATTAAAGCTGCTGAAAATAGGAATGTACTTTTTTTCATGTTTATTAAGTTTTAAAAATTATTTGTAATGATTAATTAAGTTTTCAAGTTTCGTGTTTTTTCCTGTACCTAAACCAGTTCCTGTTCCTGTCCCAGGGCCTGATAGAAAATATCCTGTACTTAAATCTGTCGTAGCTAGATTATCTAATGTTCCAGGCATAGCTGTAGCAGATGTACCGGTTATTATATTGTTTTTGTAACCCCTTAGATCTTTTATTGAAATTGAATGGTTCTTGTTTCCTGTTGCATTGTTTAAATCCTCAACTCTGCTGGAGTTTACCTGTGAAAATGAAGAGGCAACGATTACTACTAAAGCTGCTGAAAACAGGAATGTACTTTTTTTCATGTTTATTAAATTTTAAAGGTTATTTATAATCATTGATCAGTTTAGCGAGTTTCGTGTTTTTTCCTGTACCGGTCCCAGTACCTGGTGAAGTGCCTACTACCGCATAATTTTGGGTAACGATAACATCTGTTGTATTAACCTGATTGGTTACAATAGATCCGTCTATGACAACATTTACAATTTGCTTATGGCCTCGTAAATCTTTAACATCAACGATATGTCCTTTTTTGATAGCATTTAAATCTAGATTTTGACCTTTACTAGAGTTAGCATGGGTAAATGAAGATCCCACAATTACTGCTAAAATTGCAGAAAAGAGAATGGTACTTTTTTTCATGTTAAATAGTTATTAGTTTTACTTACTTTCAAATTTTTTGTCGCTGTTTCAGTTTGTCCGACATGCTTGTTATTTTAGAATAAAATTTTTCAAATCCCTTAAAAATACCTCATCCACTTTCCCTTTTACGGTATAGTCTTTTGGAGAAGCGATGCCGGAACCTTTAATGTATAAATGACTTAATCCCGGATACCACTTAAATTCTGCAGAGGTATTATTTTTTAATGCAGTCTTCCAGAGCATAAAATCTTTTTCAGTTACCTGATAATCTCTGTCGCCCTGAGCAAAAAACATAGGCACTTTAATGTGCTTTACTTCTTCTAAAGGGTGGTAATTCTGCAGGTATTTCCAGTAAGCAGCTGGAATTCCCATTGGTAATTCTTCTTTAGGGGTATTTGCATTAAATGTACTGGAATTCAATAGTGAAATCCCTTTCTTCAGATTCTGAATGTTTTCATCTGACACCGCTGAAGCATCAATTTTATGAAGGTATTCAAACTGGTCTAATAATAAATCTTGCAGAGGTCTTGCATTTCCGGATAAGAAAATATATTTGGATACCTCTGCTTTAGAAGCTATTTTGGGCATCAGATAAGCTCCCAGGCTATGGCCTAAAATAATGATCTGGTATCCTTTAAAATCATTATTCTTCTTAAAATAGGTGGAAACATTGACTGCATCGTTGATTGTTTCCTGTTCAGCGGTTGACTGATCATCAAAGCTTGCAGGATAAGAATAGTTTCTTTTATCATATCGGTATGACGAAATTCCATTTTTTAACAGGTATTCCGCAATATCTTTAAAAGGACTGTTTTCTCCTACCGTTTCATTTCGGTCATTCGCTCCGGAACCATGAACAAAAATGACAAGTTTTTTCTTATTGTCTTCAGTCGGCTGCAATAATGTACCCTTTAGTTCTAATCCGTCACTCTTTATTTTTAACGTTGTTTTATCATCTTCCTTAATAAAATCTTTATGAGGCAATACATAAAAACCTATAATCTTATTATGATCAGTAAAAGTGATTTGAATATCAGGTTTTGATTTTTCAAATTCAGAATAATAGTAATAAGTATCTTGTTCATTATTGACTTCAATAACATTTTTAAATTTGCCAAACTGTCCTTCCAGTTGTCCCGGCAGAGATTTTAAAATGTCAATTGGAATTTGCTGGGCAACAGATTCATCAAAAAAATGATGCGTTTTTTCAGCATTTCCTTCAATAAATAAGGCTTGTATGAAATTACTTCCGATTTCCTTTCTACTTTGTGAATAAGTAAAAATAGAGAAGGTAAGAAGACATAAATTGAGATACTTTTTCATTATTAAAAAATTAAAATACGGTATCTTTAAATAAGACACAAAATATTACCGTGATAATAACAGCGAGCACAACTAAAGATATCTGTATATTCTGGAAAACAGATTCTCTGTTATCATCATTAATCTCAATGGGCAGATTGAGATTTTGCGGAATCTTAATCAAAACCCAAATGAGTAATAATAACAGAACATTCAATCCAATCGTTAAAAATAAATAAATTTTATCTCCATATCCGTCCACATGATCACCATATCCATGAATGGGTATCATTTCGGGGATACGATCATACGTATAGAGCACATAGGCTGTATAAAGCAAAACCATAAGGCACGGAATGCAGAATAATAATTTTATTTTTTTTGAAACCATTTTAATGTGAAATTTTCGTTTGTTGGATACAAATACAGAATTAATGCTGCACTAATCGAGAAGAAGAACGAAAATATCCCATGGAAAATAATGATAAAGAAATGGAATACTAAAGCCACTACCAGAATAGATAATCTGTACTTTCTGCTAGCAAATAACGCTAAAAAAAGTAACAATTCTAAAATCAGTACACCATAGGTTAAACATGTAATAAATAAAGAGTTTCCTAAAAATGGATTTAAAAAATTAAAAGTATCAGGCATCCCAAAATTGGAATGGTGAAGCCAATAATAAATAGCAGTTCCATTAGCCCATTCGGGATGTGCAAATTTTCCTACAGAGGCATGGAAGTAGATGATGGCCACCTGCAGACGGATCATATACAGAAAGCAAATCGAAATAAGATTTGTTGCACGATGCTCTTCTTTTTTAGCGTCCCAGTGATTTTTCCTATTATCCAATATACAAATAGGAATGAGAAGCAAAGTCAGAATGGTAGCAATCTGATCACCTCCGTCAATTACTGCTGCAGTATGCAAAAAGCTAAAAGAAATCCACCAATGTAATATGCAGGTTATCTTTTGGAAATAACCACTGATAACGAGGGCTAAAATAATAATTGCGCCCCATTTCATGAAGACCAGATCCTGATTGCCAAGCAAATAAAAAAAGTTGATTTTACTGGCAAACTCATTTTGCAAGGTGGGTATCATAAAGCTGCCAGAGACTTTACGTACAAAAATGGTATCAACCGGATTAATTAAAAGAGTTAATAGTGTTCCCAGTGCGATCAGGCTTCTTGATAAGCCCACAACATTGGTATAAGGTGCATGGGTGAAAGCGAATGCTCTCAGTTTATTTTCAATAGTGTTTAATTTTGACATGTTATTCTTACTTTAATAACTTTGGCGGGCATTCTTGTTTTATACGCTGAGTTACTCCATGCCCATGGAACGATACTATGGTAAACAATTAAATAATCTCCACACAAAATAGGTGATTTTATGAGATTCTTAATGGTAATAAACTGATCTGGAATTTTACCGTAAAGATTTTCATCATAATTCCATGTTGTTTTAGGGAATTTTTTTTTGTCCAGCATAGTGGCAATGATTTCCACTTCCATTGTCATTTTTGATACTTTACGGGATAACCCTATAAAGTTGCTTAGGTTCGCATGTTTCTGGCTAATTTTCTCAAGTTTATTATTTTCAATTTTATAAATATAAACCTGATCTTCTTTTGCCTCCCGGGTAAAAAATGCCCAACCTTGAGGAGCATAGGTGTAAACTTGACTTACATAGTTAAATTTATACTGAATAGGGTTAAAAGGAATACTTGAAATAAGAACAATAATAAATGAAATTATTGCAAATAAACCCAGACACACTGCTAAGGCAGTGTATCTAAGGTTTAAAAACAGGTTTTTAATTTTGTGAAGCATCAGCAATTTCTTGAACAAATAATTCAAATTTTAAATAATCCTCATTCATAACGCTTATTGATTTTCCTTTTCTAGGACTTGTTAGTTTAGGTCCCCACCAAGTAACCCCTAAGTAAATCGCAACAGCTCCCGCAACAGCAAGATTAGCTGTAACTGCAACTGTATTATGAATTGCTAAAGCTGCATAGTAAAAACATGCTACAGCCCACGAGCAAGGAATTGCTTCAACATCATAGTTCTGAGCTAAAAACTTCTGATATTTAACATTTAAATTTTTAAGATCTTCCGGACTGATTTCTCCGCCTTCTGCTACCATGTTCTGTAATTCCTCATCTTGCTCAAGCTTATCCATTATAGGCTGAAACTCAGGTAAAATAATAGCTACATTTTCATAAATATGGATAGATCCATTTTTAATCGCATTTTGGATATTTGAGTTATCACCACTCAATATCTCTTTTTTGAAGTTTTCAAAATAATCGGCATCCTTCGTTTTTACACTTTTAACGAAATTGCTGAATCTCTTGTTAAATAAATCTTTTTGATCAGCAGGCGCAGCATTTACTTTTTCAACGATCTCTTTGTGAGATTCAATGTTTTTGGCAAAATCCCCATACGCAAAGAATATTCCTTCAAATAATTCTTCCCCGGAATATTCTTGGGCCATTTTTGAAGAAAGACCGTTAAGGTTCTTTTCAGTTTTGGAGTTTTCGGGTGAATTCCCTAAAGCATCATCAATGCTGTTTGAGCATGAAGCTAAAAATACGTTTAGTGTAAGTAACACAGAAACCGTACGCAGATTTGTTCTGAATCTTTTCATGGTTAAATAAATTTATTAGTTTTTTTGACTGAGCAAATATAAATATTTCAGTGAATATGCAAAAAGTTTATGGGAAAAATATAAGAATAGAGTATAAATTTATTTTTTGTGAACGAAATAAGTAAATGTTTTCAAGATAATAATTCCTATTTCGTATAGGATTTATTTTTGAAAGCAACGGGAATAATTTATTTTTTTGTGTTTTGATTATCAGTGAGATAATTGCTTGAATGAACAAAGGTTATATAATCTACAAATCCCAACTTTCGTCAGGATTTTATGTATTCTTCATTTCTTGTAATGTATCCACTGCATACAAAATTTCTGCTATCCTTTTTAGATATATTGGATATTAAAACCGATAGCCAATACTCAATCCAAGTTTTATAACCTGGTCATGATCTGTTTTATTGGCATTGAACATCAGTTTTCCATAAGCTGTATTGGCTTCAAAAACAAGTCCTTTTTTGGTAACCAGCTTCCAGCCAAGACCTGCACCCAGTGCAAGATCATAAACATCTTTATTTTCAGTGAATGTAATATTGTCTGCTGCGTATATTTTTTTTCCATCAATGGAGGTGAACATTCCAAATCCTTCGACAAAGAAACCGGAAGCATATTTTTTTCCAAAATAATATCTGTAATAGGGGGAGATGAAGTAATTCATGTCTTTCTCTTTTGTATTGTCATAGACGACAAATGCAGAGATTCCCAGTGATGATTTTTTGTTGAGGTACCGTTCAAAACCTACTTCCGCAGCACCGGATAGCGGAGAGATAAGATTCAGTTTAATTTCTTTTTTTTTCTGATAAGAATTTGGAGTGGTTTCACTTTCACTTTGAGCTTGGACAGTATAAAAAGCAAACAAAATGATGAGTAGTGAAAATTTTTTTTTCATAAAAAAGGTATTTGAATTATTTGAGTGCAAAACTCATATAATCAAAATTAAAGCAGGTTTCAAAAGCTTAAGACTGGATAAAATGGTACTTATTTGATGGTGTTTTTATATTCATTGGGAGTTTGACCGGTTACCTTTTTAAAGGAATTATAGAAAGTTGTTTTTGAAGTAAACCCGGCTTCTAATCCCATTGTCAGCAAAGTATAGTTTTCATATTCCGGGTCTGATATCATTTCCTTGACCGCTTCCACCCGATATTGGTTGATATAATGGGCAAAGTTATCTCCTGTTATGGTGTTTACAATTTGTGAAAGATACCCTGCGCTTATCCCTAGTTTTTCGGCAACTTTTTCTCTGTTTAATGTACTGTCGGTATAAATGTGCTCTTCTTTGCAAAGAAGTTCCAGTTTTTGAAAATACAGATTATCTGCTGTAATAGATTCCTTATACTCTTGCGGGATGCTATTATCTACCACTGGCAGATGGGTATACAAAACAGCGGTATCATTATTGAGTAAATTATAGATGGCATCTTTATTTTTGGCCAGTTTATATTTGTAAATACCTATATACGCTGTCCAATGAATGATGAATGTAGCAAATAAAGCTATAACACGCATCGTGGAAGAAATGTCATAGTCAAAAAATAAGCCGGATAGAGCGGTAATAAGCCAGATAAACAGCACAGAAGAAACAATTGTCAAAAAGGTGAGTATCCATTTTTTTTCCTGTGAATCTTTTAAATGTTTTATCATAAAATAAGAGTAAATGGGAAGGAATGGAATGAATGTAATGGCTAAAAAAATTTGAATCAGACTTAATATTTGGATGATAACCATGCCTGACTCAGACAAGGTATAAACTCCTGCAACATGATCAAGATCGTTGATAATATTAAGGACAGCAGAAAAGGCAAATGGGATAAAACACAAATATTTTTTTTGTTTGTATTTTCTGGTATGATCAATCCGGTTTATGATAAACAGGAATAAGAAAGCAGGCATTAGAAATACCCAATTGATATTGTCTGTAAAATGTAGAAGAGGATAGGAGGCAAATACATGATGAAGCTCAAAAACATAATTCAGTAAAATAATTGAAAGCGTAAATAGTAAATAGGCTAAATATTTATTGGAATTGCTATTGAACAGGGAAGACTTTAAAATAACTAAGCCTAAGATGAATCCCTGGAAAACTGCAATGTTTAAAAGTGTTGTATAAATCAATTTTTTATAAAAGGTGTTTTCAAGATTTGCTTTGGCATATCATGGTAATTATTGTTTAAATATAGCTCTTTCGTATGAATTGTTTGATTTTTTGTGAACTTGCTGGTTGGTGTATCGAACCAATTGTTAAAAGATTTTGAATCTATTTTAGTTATATGTGTTTCATAATTAATATTTTATCAATATCTGTTTTGTTTTGAATTCTGTTGAGCATTTTAGTTTGTATCTTTCCTTTTATAATCCAGGAAAAAAGATATTGGCTAATTGAGCTGGATTCCCATAAATTTAAAAGCCAAAAAGGATGACCATAAAAATCTATAGACCTGAAAACCCTGTACTCAAAAAATTTATTGAATGCTTTTATATCCTTGAGCAAGCCTCTGAAGAACCCTCAGCTACTTATTTTACCTTTCCGAGCATCTATACCATTGTCACGGCTAGTGAGAACACGGAAACTCTGGTCACCAAAAACAAAATAACAACCAGATACTGCCAGTCCAACCCAATTGAAACCAATCTGGTAAGTGATTTTAATGAACCGGTATTGGTTAGCTATGAAGGCGTAATCAATGAAATTACGACCTATTTCAAGCCATTGGGGATCAATGCTTTTATACCGAATAATTTGAGAGATTATTCAGAGGGAAGTTTTCCGGATTTTAGTCCGTACGAGGATTATAAAGAAACCATGGCAAATATTCTTTCCTTAAAAGATCACACTGAAAAAATCAAGGCGATAGAATTGTACTGGCTTTCAAAATTTCGTCCGTTTGAAAATGTTTTGCTGGCTGAGGTACTGACTGAAATGTTCGATGCCAGTAACATCAATCAATCTATGACGAAATTGTCTTATACAACGGGTCGGTCACGAACTACGATCAACAAGCATTTCGATCAGCATATTTGTAAAACACCTTCGCAGTTCAAAAAAATCATCAGATTCAGGGCAGCTATTCAAAGCCAGCTTGACGACAAAAATAGAGTAGGGCTGTCTTATAGTATAGATTATTTTGATCAGTCACACATGATCAGGGATTTTAAAAAATTAACAGGTTTTACGCCAAAAGTTTTTTTTTCAAAAATAACAACACTTGAAAAAGATCTCATAAAATGGATGTTTATTTAGCAGGGTTTACAAAAATACAATGATGATGATGGATTATGTAGTAACATTGCAGCTTAATCATGTCATTCAATAGTTTATGAAGCCAATCCTAATATTACTTTTATTCCCAATTCTTATTTTTGGACAGAAAAATGTGTCAGAAAACCTTGCAAAATATATGCAGGCTCAGGTTGAAATAAATAATTTTAGCGGAACTGTTCTTGTGTCGAAAAATGGTCGTATTTTGCTAAAAAAAGCCTATGGTTTGGCTGATTACGAGTGGAATATTAAAAACACGATAGATACTAAATTTCAGTTGGCCTCAGTAACAAAACAATTTACCGCCACCGCTATACTTCTATTGATAGAAAGAGGAAAACTGTCCCTTGATGATAAACTGAGTACATTTTTACCGGATTATCCCAAAGCCGATAGTGTTACGATCCATATGTTGTTATCACATACTTCAGGGCTGGCTATGGGTTTTAAAGAAATAGCCTTAAGCTCGATGGACAAGGATGCTGCCTATGCTGAAATAAAGAAAATACCTTATGAGTTCTCTCCAGGAACTAAAAGCGGATACAGCAATATAGGCTATTATTTGTTGGCTAAGATCATTGAAAAAGTGTCAGGGGAGAAGTATGCTGTTTTCTTAAGGAAAAATATATTTGAAAAGGCAGGAATGAAGAATACGGGCGTTAGTAATAACGAATCGATCGTTGAAAAAAAAGCAAAGGCTTATTATCGTACAGAAAGCAGGCTTATTCATAATCCGTATATCAACTGGGAAATTAATGTAGGTCATGATGGTGTTTATTCTACTGTTGAAGATCTGGCCTTGTGGGATAAGGCTTTATATGGAACTGAGATTCTTTCTGCTCAGATGAAAAAACTTATGTTTACGCCCTATGGTGATGAAAACTGGGGCTATGGCTTTATCATCAATCCGTTTTACAATCACGGGCATCAATTAATAGCTCATGATGGTGGCTTTTTCGGGACAATGACTTCCTTTAACCGCTTTACAGACGACAAACTTTTTGTGACCGTACTTTCTAATAATGAATCATTTTCCTATATTATAAGTTATGGACTTTCCGCCATTGCATTGGGAAAAGAAGTTGAGCTTCCTTACAAGCATCACCGGGTTGAAATAGATCCCAATTTATACGATCAATATATTGGTAAGTATGATAAAATTGACATATTGAAAATTGACGGTAAACTTTATTTTAACAATGCTGATATGGAACTCATCCCGGAATCTAAAACCAAATTTTTCAGAGCAGATAATAATGACAGAACCATTGAATTTATTCAGGACAACACAGGGCTTTACAATTCTATAATTCTGACAAAAGGTGGAGTGAAAGAAGTGGTAAGAAGGAGTAAATAGTAAATAGTAAATAGTAAATAGTAAATAGTAAATAGTAAAAATGGTCTTGATAAGTCAGGAATATAATTAATCTGTGTTTTACAATAATCTCTGGTTTATGGGTATAAGAAGTAGAATTAACATTTTTATAAAATAGAATCGGATCCAGTCAGCTATATGATGTCATATTTTTTCTATATTTAGAGGAAGTATATTAAAGACAATGCCGATAAACCTAATACCTCCGGATGGAGGCATGTTATATAAAGAAACAGATATGACTCAGTTCTTCCCTGAGCCATTAAATGCAATAACTGCCCTATTATTTTTAGCTATAGCCATTTTCTGGACCCTTAAAATAAAGGATCATTTTAAAGAATATCCTTTTTTAACCTATTGTCTGGTTTTATTATATATTGGTGCTATTGGGGGAACTGTTTATCATTCATTCAGGCAATGGCCGGTATTTATCATGATGGATTGGCTGCCCATTATGGTATTATGCCTGTCAGCCGGATTTTATTTTGTAGCCCAGAGTACCCGATGGTATTATGCTGTGGTAATGGTTCTGGGATACGTAGCACTTATGTTTACTTTGAGAAACTGGATTTTGGTAGATAACCCTTCTCTCTTTATCAACGTCAATTATGCAATCATGGCCTCATTGGTAGTGTTCTCGGTAGTAAGGTATTTGATATATACCCATTGGAAAGCTGGTAAATGGGTAGGTTTTGCTGTACTATCATTTGTTTTTGCATTGACCTTCCGTATCGTTGATAAATGGGAATGGTTGAGTTTTGGAACGCATTTTTTATGGCATACTTTCGGGGCGATAGCAACGTTTTGCATGTTTAATTATATTTATCTTACGCGGAATGTAATTAGGAATGCGTAAGTTTTTTAGATCTTCATCAGATCATCACTGAAATTCTTTTTAGCGCAAAGTTTATTGATAATTTCGTGGTATTGTAAGTGATCCAAGGGCTTCGACTTCGTCGCTGATAAGCGATAAGCTTATCCATACGCTTCAGTGAATCAACAAAGTTGATTCTATACTTTGCGCTCTTGAAAATCATCAGTTTCAGAAATAAAAATCTTTGCGTCAAAATATCATCAGTATATTATCTTTTTATTCATTAAACTCCTTAAAATTAGGGATTTCCCATCCTAATTTATATTTGTAAGTTAGTGCCGCAAAAAATAGTACAGGATAAAAATATATAGAACGATTCTGATGAAGAAGGCTTCGTATTGTTTTATTCTTCACTGTTTTAAAAAAATTATACACCCAAAAACTAAATTTATTACAATGAAGAAGACACTGATTATTCTATCAATGGGCGCTTTGCTTGCTGCCTGCAACAAAAAGGATGAACAGAAAACAGATGCAGCTAAGGACACTGTCGCCATAGGAAATACTACAGCCGCAGAAAAATCTCCGGGAGAAGCTACTCAATTTGACATCAACTCAGTACCGGTTTCTACCACTGAAGTGGGTGATTTTCCCTTTTTCAGTTTTCCCAAAGGACTGGAATTCCAAAATAAACCGCTACAAAGAAGCTTTGACATGCTGTATTTTCCACTTAACGGCGTAATGACACCCATAGAAGGAAAAGTTTGGAAAACATATGTAATCAACGGGAAAAGTAATAAGGAAGAATGGTCATTGCCCTATTTTTTGAAAAGCTATGATGATGCTATTACAAAAGTAGGCGGTGTAAAAATATTTGATGGTAAAGTTTCTCAGCCAGAGCTTGACAGGATAAAAGAAGATGCCAAATACTTTGGCGAAGAAGGTTCTATAGATTATTGGAATGAACCCGTAAAAGTATATGTCATCAGAAGAACAAATGGCGATGATATTTATATTCAGCTCTATGGAAATACAGCTACCGGAGCCATACAGATTCTACAGAAAGCCCCGGTTGAGCAAGGTACAAAACCGTAGAGTGAAGATGGTGAAAAAATAAGGTAGATCCTTTAAAAATAGAGACTTTCAGTTTGTTTTGTTTAAAAATCCCAACGAAAAGCTGGGATTTTTTTGTTTTAAATTCTGCAACGGAAAGCCTCCTGATTTTAAGCTGATGAAATAAGGTTTTTTTTCTTTGAACTTGCCCCGAAGTCGGGAGACTTCGGAGAGCAGGGTAGATCATTTTCTACTCTAATTTTTTTGTTTTAATTAAGCGGTTTTCTGCCCGTAAAAATATTAATCAGAACGACAATAATGGCAACAACCAAAAGTGTGTGGATTAAACTACTAGTGTCCATACCGGGAATTATACCAAGCATTCCCAGAAGCCAGACGGCGATGCAGATTACAGCAACAAGCCATAATAAATTTCTCATAATATTATTTTTTGTGGTTAGTGTTGTGGTGTAATGTATATCCGGAGGCTTCGCTTTATTGATGCCTCAAACCTTTATGATGATATTGTGTGCTTTTATGATCGGTTTTATAGTTTGAATAAGCATTATCAGTGTGAGTACTGTAATTTTTATTGGAATACTGATCATTCTCTAACTGAGGCAGGGAATAATGAAACGCCTTGCCATTCTTATAAAGTTTATTATCGTAAGTACGGTAAATCTGATTCTCTTTATAAGTGTTTCCATCAGGAGCAAGATAAATGTTGTTTTTCTTGCTTTTTTTTCGCAGGCCCAGATAAAGCAAAGAACTTCCTGCTGCAAGAGCCAATGTAATTTTTACTATATTGTTCATACGATGGTGATTTGATGTTAATCATTACAATTTTTTTGCCATAGGATAGAAATGTGGTACTTTTTAAGCAGATGAGTACCTCTTATTTCTTTGATGAGAAGAAAAAAGTCTGGCAGAACCAGACTTTTTTGTTTTTACAGTGTTTGTTCTGTATGTTTTCCTTCCCTGATCTCTTCTGCAAGTTTTGCATTAAAGGCAGGAAGGTCTTTTGGAGTTCTGCTCGTAACGAGTCCGGCATCTACTACCACTTCGCTGTCTTCCCAGCGTGCACCAGCATTTTTTAAATCCTGGCTGATGGAGTTCACGGAAGTCAGATTTCTGCCTTCTACAACACCAGCGTTTATCAGTACCTGTGGTCCATGGCAAATAGCACCTACAGGTTTATGCTGAGCAAAGAAATCTTTCACAAAGGTGAGTGCTTTCTCATGGGTTCTCAGCTGATCCGGATTAATAACGCCTCCCGGCAACACCAAAGCATCATAATCTGAAGCAGCTGCATTTTCCAACGTTTGATCTACCGGATATTCCTTACCCCAGTCTTTTTCTGCCCATGCTTTAATACTTCCGGATTCAGGACTTACAATATGTGCGGTCCATCCCTGTTGTTCCAGATATTCTTTAGGCGAACTTAATTCACTTTCTTCAAAGCCATGTGTGGCCAGTATTGCGATTTTCTTTGACATAGTACTTTTTTTGTATTAAGTATCGGAGGTGATGACCTCCAATGACCCTGTTTGATTACTGTCTGATGATTAAATAAACTCTAACTCAGTAGAGAAAGGATGCTTACTTCTTTAAGTCTTCAAGAACTTCAAATTTATCATGAGAAGCTTTGATCTGATGAAGCTGATCCTGTACAACCCTGGAACTTTCCGGGCAGAGATCACCACTGTCTAAAGCATCCTGATAAGCATCAATAGCAGCATTTTCACCATACACTACATTTCCTAATGTAGAGCCGGCAGTATCTGTGGCAAAAGAATTTTTAACATCAATCCATGCTCTGTGAATGGCTCCTGCAGCTGATCCTGACTGATCCGGTGTGCCTCCTCTTTCTGTAATCAGATTGCTCAACTCGTTTTTCATGGTGTGAGATTGGGATACCATGATATCGTAATCTGTTCTCAGCTGTGGGTACTGCTCCCATACTTTGTCTTCAACCTTTGAAAATCCCTGAATTCTGTCGTTGGTAATGTTCAGTAAATCATTCAATACTGAAACTGTTTTCTCGTTGTTCATATTTTTATATTTTTAAAATGGTATTATAAACTTTGCAAGCGGCGTGCCTTAAAGACGATATCTTCAAAGATGTGGTATTTAAAAAAAACTTAAAATTTTGAAAACAAATCTTAATTAAAATGCCTGCAGTGCTCCAAAAACAACACAATCAGAAGTAACCCACAGGTTTGGAGCATTTGTTCCACGAGTTGAAACTCCCCCGCAATGGAATTTATTAACCGATATTGCTATGCGAGATATTGTGAGTGATGAGCGAAGAGAATTGATACCAATTTCAATTTTGGCTTCTTTAGACGGAGTAAGAGGAAAGCTGGACTAAAATATAATCTGACATGCACTTAGACTAATCCATATTTTTTCTATATTTAGACGTGGCTCAGTTCTTTCCTGAGCCATTAAATGCAATAACTGCTGTGTTTTTTTTAGCCATAGCTATTTTCTGGACCCTTAAAATAAAGGATCATTTTAAAGAATATCCTTTTTTAACCTACTGTCTGGTTTTATTATATAGTGGCGCTATTGGGGGAACTGTTTATCATTCATTCAGACAATGGTATTTGATATATACCCATTGGAAAGCTGTCAAATGGGTACGTTTTGCTGTACTATCATTTGTTTTTGCATTGACCTTCCGTATCGTTGATAAATGGGAATGGTTGAGTTTTGGAACGCATTTTTTGTGGCATACTTTCGGGGCGGTGGCGACGTTTTGTATGTTTAATTATATTTATCTTACACGGAATGTAATTAGAAAAATGTAGGTGGGGTTTCTCTGTTGTGCAAAGCCGAAAAGCTTTGAGCTGATAAATAAGATTATTTCCTTTAAACTTTACTACAAAGTCTTTTGACTTTGTAGAGCTAGGTAACAAGCCTATTCACATCCTAAAATGGTAAATCATAATCATCACTTTCATCCAAATTTCCAATTTATTCATGATGTTGATTATCACTAACTATGAATTTTGCTTTTTCTAAAAGTTCGTCAAAAGTTACAATTTCTATATCTCTTGAATTTCTTCTATACAGCTCAAAAGTTTTTCTTTTCATTAAATTTTCTTTATTCTCTCCAGTAAACTGATTTGTATTTCCAATAATTAAAATAGCCTTTGGATTATAGGTCGATTGATATATAGGATTACCTTCTTTATCATATTGAATATTTTGTGATTTAATTTCCCATTCAGCTTTCTGGGTCAATATCTGTGAAACAGCATAGGTTAAATCCTTAGATAATCTCCACGATTCAGAACGATTTTGTGTGTTATCAAATAAAGGAGTGTCAGGTCTTTTAAGTTCTACGATAACTGTGAAATTATTGTCTCCAAGAAGAAAATCTGCTTTAACTTCATTTTTTCCACCAATATCAATAGAAGAAACTGATGCCTCTTTTTGTAAAATACTTAAAAACTTATAGTCAAGACCATATCCAAATATCCAAGAATTATTTTTAAAAAACTCTTGCCATTCAGTTTCATTAATCAGATGTTCACTACTTAAATAACTTTTAAATTGATCAAGACCATCTTTTCTTCCAGTTAAAATGTCAAGATCTGTTTTAGTTAGAATTTTATTTTTTAAAGTTTCAAGAAAACTTTCTCTTTCTTCTAAATCCAATTCATCAAACTTATTTATTAAATCACCAAATTTTTTGTCTACCAATATCTTATTTGGATCAGGTTCAGTTAGATTTAGTAAAATCTTATGATGACTGAATTTTTCTGAATCAATAACGAATCTATCCTTATCATTAAAATCAAGAAATTTAACATCGCTCAAGAATTTTAAAAGTTCTGTAAATTCTCTATTTGTAAATGAGAAACCTGTATCCTTAATAGGTCTTACTTGATCTTTTGTCTCTATAAATCTTTGAAGAGTAAATTCTAAAAGATTCGTGTCTTGCTTTGAATATACAACTGCATTTACTTGATATTTAGCAAAAGAGGTGGGAATGTTTTGTAAAATTATTTCTCCTTCAACCTCAACAAATTCTGAGATATCTTGTTTTTCAAATACTTTTTTTATATACCTTTTTTCTGTAGTGAAAATTCTACTAAAATGTAAATAAGGAAAAGCTTTACTTACATAAATTTTTTCAGGTTTTCTTTGAGTAAAATAATAAAGATCGTTATCAATATTGTTTTTCTTTTTCATTGGAAATTTAGTTTTCAGCTATCATTCAAATATGTGAAATTTACAAATTCTTTTGAGAGAGTTATCAAATACAAATCCCAACTTTAGTCAGGATTTGTATTTGATACTTTAAGTGTTAATTTACTTTAGCTATTTGATATATAATTCTTTAAAAATCATTGAGATTAAACAATTCAACATTTAGTTGGGTTTCTTTGCCATCAAAATCTCTTATAATAAAATCTTTCAAAGGATAATGTTTTTCATATACACCTGTATCCGTAAATATCTTTACAATAATCTCTTTATCAATTAACTCAGTGATATTATAACTTCTTAAAAATAGTTTCTCAAGATTTACTGATTTAGTTTGTTGAGGAAAAAGTATTGTTGTTTCATTGATTGTAATAACTTTATATTCACCTTCAATCCTTCCATCAACCTCATAAGATAAAGTGTGTTTCGGGTAATATACTTCAATACTATATTCAGCTAATTTTGCTGAGCTTATATTTTTAAACGATAGGGTTAAGTCTATATCAATATTTTTTAGCCTTTTTGCAAAATATGATGCATTACCAGTTTTTACATTTAAATTTATATCATCCAAAGTTGTAATGTTCTTTGAAAACATAGAAGGTGTTTTCTTTGCTTCTATTTCAGGTAATTTATCAGCCACTTCAGAAAACTGATATAGTTTTTCACCTAAAAGTTTAGCAAAAAGCTTTCTTTTTTCATCTTCATTATTTTCACTTAGATCAATAATTTCTCTATCTTTAAAAAATAGTGGAACTATTTCTTTTTTATATCCTTCAAACGACACTAATATGTATTTATTTGGATTTTCTTCAATATCTTTTAATATCAATGTATATTCATTACCAACACCTCCCTTAAATTGTTCTGCCTTTTCTTTATATCCTGATGATAAAACTACAATAACTTTTTTATAGTCTGTCATAGCTTTATGCATCATTACTTTGAAATCTTTTGCTGCTTCTTCTTGAATTAGCATTTTGTCTATTTCTGCAGTAAATCCATTATCTCTTAAAAAATTAGTAAATGAAATAATTTTTTCATCATGCTCTTCTGACTCCCAACTATATGTAACAAATACTTTTATCACATCTTTTTGTTCTTTTGAATCCATAATCCTTTTTTTATTCTATATCTAAAATACTAGCTTTTAACTCTTAATTAAGGGAGCAACAAGATTGTTGTAATTTTTTCTTCAGTATCTAACTTGCTTAGTTGTTTTTATAAATATTGTATGCTTGTAAATATATAAAACTCGTTAAATAAAGTTTTACTGTTTCCCGTAAACAACAAAAATAAAGAGAAGCTTAAAATTTTGAACCAGTGTTTTCACGGAATTTCTTAAAGATTTCGAAAATTTTGTCACAAAAAAATCCCAACTTTCGTCAGGATTATTCATTTATAAGTTTAAAGAAATCAGATAAACTAATTTTTCTTGCTTCACATATTTTAAAAAGTGTTTCGACTGGTATTCTGTAAGTTTTTTCACTTTTAATTTTTCTAATGGTGCTTTCTTCTACACCATGATTTTTGGCAAAAGAATTTTGTGACTTGCCTTCTTGGAGCCAAGGTATCAACCATTTTTTTGTAATGTATAAACAAATTTTTTCGTTTATATCTGTCATAGGACAAATGAAATAATTAAATAATAAAAAATTACGGTCGATCGACCGTAATTGAATTTCTTTTCCTACATTTATAAAAAAATACAAACAATGAAAAAAAGCAGAACAAACTTCGACTCCCTGTTTCGGGCAGAAAAGAAGAACTCCGGATTGCAGCTGATAGAAACTTTCTTTCAGTTCAATGAGCTGGATGTTTCCAAAGAAAGGCTCAGCAACATTATGAATTATGCGGTAAAAAGAAATAGCTGGATTAATGAAGATCCGGCGGTAATCTTTGAGTTTCATCAGTCGATGAGATCGTTGATCCGGGCAGGCTATCTCATGATGCTGAAAGAAAGAAAATGGACGGTCGATACCCAGCCGGAAAAGATTTCCCCGTTGGTTCTTGGTTTGCTTTCGGAGAAGGAATACCGGAATCCTCTGCTGGTTTTCAAAAAAGCATTCAGAGCATACACCATCAAAGAGTTTGATTATTTTATGTCCGGAATCGTCTATTTCTCAATGGGTGTCTATGAAAATCTACCGCAAAGAAATATCGTGATGCCGTACATCCATACGGTTAAAATGCTGGATGCCGCACACCTTATTCTTCAGAGAAAAAGAGAAAAGAAGATTACTGAAACCAGTTAAGAATAAGAAGTTGGTTGTAAATAAAAGGTTGGAAATTTTTGATACAGTTGATTAATGTGCTGATGACCTATTTTTCTGACGCAAAGCTTTCATTTTTTAAACTGTTGATTGTAAGAGAGCAAAGGAAAGAATCAACTTCGTTGATTTGCTGAAGCATATGGATAAGCATGCCGCTTCATCAGCGACAAAGTCGCATCACTTTGCCCCACTTAAAATAAAACGGAATTATTAATGATCTTTGTGTTCATCTTTTTAATTCAGAAATAACTTCAAATATAATTCCCCTGAGCTAGTAAGGGTATAAGATTATTTCCTTTAAAATTGCTCCAAAGGTAGGAGGGAGGCTTCGGAGAGTAGGTGGTACGAATATCACTATCATTTTACATCGATATATACCGTAAACTTCGTACCTTAATAAGAAATGCCCCTTTATTCAGGGGCATTATATTATTGAGCTTTTACCTGCTCTATCTTTATGTAAATTTTAGTAAGGTTGGGTTGGGCACTGCCTGAAGTAGGGGCTCCAGCCATAATGGTTGCGGTATAAGCGGTTTTTGAAGAAGAATTACTGTCTATCCAGGTATATCTTCTATGCTCAGGTCCGCCGCTGGCTCCATCTATAATCCCTACGTTCCCCCAGTAAGCGTTTCCTATTGCTCCGGTGCCCTGAGGAAACCAGGTCGCAGATGAATCTGCCATACCGCCCCATACTCCTGAAGTAATATTGTTGGTGGTTACCGCTGAACCAATATAGCCGCCATATTCGGTATTATAATTCCAATATAGATTTACGGTAGCGCCTGTATTATTATATAATTGTACGTTAGGAATTGCGGCGGTTGTACCACTGGTGGTATCAAATATTACCCTGATGGAATACTTACCATCCGGGGTAGCAAGAGGGAAGGTATACGCTTGTTTCCCGTTGGGATCGCTTGTTAGGGTAGGATATCCCATTGCAGCAACAGGTGCAATGTCTGCACGGCTGGTATTTCCTACGGTAGCGGTACAGTTTTGCGCTGCTGTTAAGAAAGGAACAGCTGTACTGTTTAGGGAAAGAGTCATATCATTAGCAGTGGTAGGAGTTCCACTCACTGAGAATACCAATTCGCCATCCCCAAACTCCAGAGTGCCGGGTCTTAGCTGGAAGGTTAATCCGTTTACGGTAAAAGGAGCTCCTGAATTATACGAACCTCCGTTTCCTTGGCTGTAGGTAACTCTCAGATTCCCGCTGAAAGGAGTACCGGGAGTATAAGTAGAAGGATTTAAATAAGCTGTAGTACATTGTAATGCAGAAATTGCCGGAGCGACAGCATTGGTAGCTTGTGTAAGTCTTTGCCATACAGATCCATCAAAATAATAATAGCCCATCGCAGTAACGTTCACACGTTGTCCTGTAGCATCTCCGCCAGTAACATCTGTAATATAAATTAATGCTCCACTCTGATTGCTGCCATAGGTAGCCGTATTGGCTGTAAGCTCAGCTCTTGTAAGCCTCGGAGCCTGTAATCCGAATGTTTGTGTGTTATCCGTAATCAGTCCTGAAGTATCTCTTTTAGCAGATACATCCACTGTTGTTTTGGGTGATGTTGTATTAAACCCTACTTGGGCAAATGAGAATCCTGAAATAAGGATAGCACAGCATTGTGTAAATTTTGTTTTCATATTAAGGTGATTTATGTTGTATGTCAAATATAACTTTTTTTTATGGATAATAAAAAACATTGGCTTTATAATTAATGAAAATTAACTAATTGGTAATGTTTTGTTTGATTTTGGTATTTTATACTGGGTTAAAATTATTAATATCAAATTCTATTTTTATACAAATCATATTATTTAATTGGGGTTTAATCGAAAAAATAATATGTTGATGATGAGTTTCTGGTGCAAAACTTTCATTTTTGAAATTGTTGATTTTAGGAAAGCAAAGGATTGAATCTACTTCGTTGATTTTCCGAAGTGTAGGTATAAGCGTGCTGCTTCATCAGCGACAAAGTTGCATCATTTTGTTCACTTAAAATAAAGCAGAATTATTAATGAACTTTGCGTTTATCTTTTTAATCAAAAATAATTTTGAACATAATCTATTTTACAAAGCTTAATTTTTATCAGATCATTACCTTGTAGGTCAAGCATATTGCAATTTAATTTTAAGCATTAAAGACAATTAAAGTGATATCGTTGGTTTTTAATTTTTTCAACTTTATGTAAATATCTTACGAAAAATATAATAGAATGTTTGGGATTTACATGTGCTTTTTCTTTTAATGTTGAAAGAAAGATGATTTACTTATATTTGCCTCGCAAAGCAAATTCACATGTTCAAAAAAGTAATCACTGTATGTATCCTTGGTTTTTATACGGTTTTTTGTTCGGCTCAACAGGTCCGGCCTTCAAAATCATCTGAAATTTACCGTGAAATCAAAACGCTGAAACATCTTCCTAAAGTTTTATACCTTGCGGCTCATCCCGATGATGAGAATACAGGATTACTCTCCTGGTTAATCAACGACCAGAATGTAGAAACGGGTTATTTGTCTTTAACCAGAGGAGATGGTGGCCAGAATTTATTAGGAACGGAACAAGGTGCTGCATTGGGTTTAATCAGAACACATGAGCTTTTAGAGGCAAGAAAGTTAGACGGCGCCCAACAGTTTTTTACCCGTGCGATTGATTTCGGGTTCTCTAAAAATACGACCGATACTTTTAAACAATGGGATGCCGACAGTATTACAGCAGATGTAGTCTGGGTAATCCGTAAATTCCGTCCTGATGTTATCATCTGTCGTTTTCCTCCTACTGCTGCGGCAGGACACGGACAACACGCGGCTTCGGCTGTGGTTGCGGAAAAAGCTTTTAAGTTGGCTGGTGATAAAACCGCTTTCCCGGATCAACTGAAATATGTTAATGCATGGCAGCCAAAACGTGTATTGTGGAATACTTTCCGCTTTGGCGGGGTGAATACAACCGCTGAAAATCAACTGAAAGTTACCGTTGGGCAATATGATGCACAACTGGGAATGGGCTATGGTGAATTGGCAGGATTAAGCAGAAGTTTACATAAAAGCCAGGGTGCAGGAACACAGTCTGTAGCCGGAATCAGAACAGAATATTTTTCCCATGTTATCGGTGAACGGGCAAAAACAACACTTTTCGATGGAGTTGTTAAAACCTGGACTTCACAAGGAAACGCTGATATTGACCAATCATTAGATGCAATTATTTCCGCTTTCAATTTCAATAATCCAGACCTCAGCTTACCTGCTTTGCTTGCTTTACGAAAAAAGGTGATGGCATTAAAAGATGAAGACCTGAAAAAGGATAAAATGAAATCTCTCGACAATATTATTTTAAGCTGTGCCGGATTTATGGGTGAGGTGGTTACCAATCAGGCTGAAGCAGTTGCCGGAGATCATTACAACTTCAGGTTAAATTTGATCTCAAGAGTTACAAACCCTGTTGTTTTAGAAAATATTAAATGGTTAAATCAATCAGAAAGCTTCAACAGAAAACTATCAAAAGATTCTTTAATTACCATTCAGCATGATATTCAGATTCCTGAAGATGCAGCGCTTACAGAACCCTACTGGTTGGCAAAGCCAGCGGTGAATGCGGCAACGTTCTCTGTTCCCAATGATACTTTAGTCGGTTTGCCAGAGGCAGAATCACCACTGAATGTTTTGCTTGATGTAAAAATCGGTTCAGAAAAGTTTCAGGTTAAACTTCCTTTATCGTTCAAGAAATTAGATCCTGTGCGTGGTGATGTGGTTGAAGCCTTGCGCATTGTTCCCGCATTGGAACTGAAATTTACGCAACCCCTTTATTGGGTTAAAGAAAATGAAGATTTACCCTTGAGTTTAAATGTTAAAATTAATTCTAACAAACAGTATAGTAACGGTATTCTCAACCTGATGTATAACGGAGAGCGGTTAGGCAGTGCTGAGGTAAGTTCGCTCAATGGAAAAGATACTACCATCGATTATGTTATTCCAAAAGCTAAGCTTGCCGCAATACATTCGGCTCGTTTGCCATTGGATGCCAATTTTGTTGCAGATGGAGTAACATATAATAAAAAACAGGTATTAATTCAGTACCCGCATTTACCTTCCTTACAATATTTTGCGCCTGCCACTGTAACTGTAATGAAAAGTGATATTCAGGCGAATGTTAAAAAAGTGGGTTACATAGAAGGTGCGGGCGATTTCATTCCGGAGTTCCTACGCATTGCAGGGATTCAGGTAGATGTACTGAAGGATGAAGATTTTTATGGAAACATAGATGAATCCGGCAAAAACGGTAGTCAAAGCAAGCTGTCTCAATATGATGCCATCGTACTGGGTATTCGTGCCAATAACACTGAGAAAAAGCTGGGGCGATGGATGCCTTTTTTATGGTCTTATGTAAAAGCTGGGGGCAATTTGATGATGCAGTATAATACTAACCAGGATGCCACCGTTGACAAATTGGGAATGTACAATTTCAGTATTGCCAATAAACGGGTTACTGAAGAAAATGCCAAGGTTACGTTGTTAAATCCCAATCATAAATTACTGAACTTTCCGAACAAAATTACGGTGGATGATTTTAAAGGCTGGGTACAGGAACGTGGCGCTTATTTCCCTGCTCAATGGGATGCCGCATATGAACCGCTTTTTGAAATGCACGATTCAGATGAAGAGCCTCTGCAGGGATCAACTTTATATGCCAAATATGGAAAGGGTAATTTTATTTATACCCCATTGGCATTTTTCAGACAGCTGCCTGCGGGAAATGTTGGAGCGGCACGTTTATTTTTAAACTTTTTATCTGCACAGAAAAACTGATGAACAAACAACTTAAAAACTGGAATATCTGGTACATACTATTAGCAATTGCATTAGTAGTACAGATCGTATTTTATTATGGGTTTACTAAATTCTGGGCATGAGTAATATAGATTGGACAGTTCTTATTTTTACCCTTGTTGCAGTGGTAGTTTACGGCGTATTTATTGGTCGTGGGCAAAAAAGCAACGCATCCTACCTGAAAGCAGATAATAAAATGCCCTGGTACATTGTCCTTTTAGGGATTATGGCCACGCAGGCAAGTGCCATTACATTTCTTTCAGCACCGGGCCAGGCGTATACAGACGGTATGCGTTTCGTGCAGTATTACTTTGGTTTGCCTTTGGCGATGATTGTGATCTGCATTACTTTCATCCCGATTTTTCAACGCTTAAATGTTTACACCGCCTACGAATATTTAGAAAACCGTTTTGATAAAAAAACAAGGGTACTCACCTCCCTGCTTTTTCTCTTTTCCAGAGGCTTATCCACAGGAATCAGCATTTATGCTCCAAGTATCATCTTATCAAGTGTTTTAGACTGGAATATTTATTTAACCAATGTTCTGACAGGTGGTATTCTGTTGATTTATACCTATGTTGGCGGAGCAAAAGCTATTGCTCACACCCAAAAATTACAGTTTCTTATTATTCTGGGAACAATGGCCTTTGCAGGCTATTTGCTTATTCAAAATATGCCGAATGGAATTGGTTTTAAAGATGCACTTTATCTGGCAGGGAAATCCGGAAAGCTCAATGTCATCACTACAGAATTCGATTGGAAAGATAAATACAATATCTGGAGCGGGCTTATTGGTGGTTTTTTTCTGGCACTTTCTTATTTTGGTACAGACCAGAGCCAGGTTGGAAGGTATATCACTGCGAAAGACAATACCAACGCAAAAATGGGCTTGCTGTTGAACGGATTGGTTAAAATCCCGATGCAATTTGCTATTCTTCTGATTGGTGCTTTGCTTTTCGCATTCTTTTCTCTAAAACCGGCTCCGATTTATTTTAACGAACGCTCTTACCAATATTTAAAGGAAACAAAACCTGAACAGGCTGCCGTTTTTGAAAAAGAACATCAGGATTTACAAATAAAATTTAATGCAGAATCGAAAGAAATTCTAAAGCTGAAAGAAACTCAATCTCCCCAACTCAAAAAAACGATTCAGGATTTTAAAAATACTCAAACCCAGGTAAAAGAACTTCACGGCAGGGTAGAGGAAGCGATCAATCATTCAAACTATAATGCGGAGAAAACGGATACGAATTACATTTTCCTGTATTTCGTGAAAAATACCTTGCCTGTAGGAATGATCGGTTTATTGTTTGCTGTCATTTTTCTGGCCAGCTGGGGTTCCATTTCAGCTGCACTGAATTCCCTTGCTGCCTGCTCATTAAAAGATGTTCATCTGATATTTAGAAAAGATATTCCTGATGATGCCACCGAATTGAAGTACAGTCGACTGCACACTTTAGCCTGGGGTATTTTTTCAATCGGTGTAGCCATGTTTGCCACGCAAATGGGTTCTCTTATTGAAGCGGTTAATGTATTGGGTTCTCTTTTTTACGGACCGATATTGGGGATTTTTCTGGTCGCATTTTACTATAAAAAAATTGACGGGCCGAATGTATTTATTGCTGCCATTTTATCAGAAATTACGGTCATCGCCATTTATCAGTTTGATATTGTTTCTTTCCTTTGGCTTAATGTAATCGGGGCAGCAGCGGTGATTATATTTTCAGCAATCGGATTGCTGTTTTATAAGCAGAAAACAGTAAATTCGTAAGCAAATAATAATAAAAACAAACAAATAAAATATTATGAAAACAATGATTAAATCTGCTACAGTACTTTTTGCAGCAGTGACGCTTTCAGTAAACGCTTTTGCACAGGAAACTAAAAAACCTGCCAGTCCTCCGGCTACTGCTACGGGAAAAATTAAAGATGCAAACATTACAATTGCCTATAGCAGTCCTTCTGTAAAAGGGCGTACCATCTGGGGCGGATTAGAAGCTTATGATAAAGTTTGGCGTGCGGGTGCCAATGAAGCTACTACTTTCGAAACAGATAAAGACATTACCGTTCAGGGTAAAAAACTGCCTGCAGGTAAATACAGCTTTTTCTTAATCCCTAAACAAAGCGGAACCTGGACTGCAATTTTTAACAAAGAGCCAAAACAATGGGGCGCTTATAAATACGAACAAGCTAAAGATGCTTTACGTGTGGATGTAAAAACAAAAGCTTTACCAGCAACACAGGAAGCTTTAGTGTATAAAGTAAACAATAATGGATTTACAATGGATTGGGACAAAATCTCAGTTCCTGTAGAGATTAAATAAATCATTTTGTCTTGTATAAAAAAAGGGAATCATTTCGATTCCCTTTTTTTTATATTATTCATTTATTAAGCTTCAATAAACTCCAAAAGATCTTTATTAATGGTTTCGTGCTCCGTAGTAGGCATTCCGTGAGGGAAACCTGGGTACGTAATCAGTTTTCCGTTTTTCAATAGTTTTGCAGATTTAATGGCAGAGTTTTCAATGGGAACAATTTGGTCATCTTCTCCGTGAAGAACCAAAACAGGAATATCCACAGCTTTTAAATCTTCAGTAAAGTCAGTCTCGGAAAATGCTTTGATCCCGTCATAATGTGCCACAATTCCACCCATCATTCCTTGTCTCCACCAGTTTCTTTGTACTCCGTCTTTTACATTGGCGCCTTCTCGGTTGTATCCGTAGAAAGGGAAAGTCAAATCAAAATAAAACTGGTTTCTGTTATTCAAAGTCTGTTCTCTGATTCCATCAAAAACTTCCATAGGAACACCGTCAGGATTGTTTTCACTTTTTACCATTACCGGTGGAACGGCGCTGATTAAAACTGCTTTTTTTGCTCTTCCGTTAGAATATTTGTTAACGTAACGGATCACTTCACCACCTCCTGTAGAGTGACCAATGTGAACAACATCTTTCAAGTCAAGGAATTCAACCAATTCTGCAGCGTCAGAAGCATATTGCTCGATGGTGTGATTGTAAATATTCTGGCTGGAACGCCCATGGCCTCTTCTGTCGTGAGAAATCACTCTGTAACCTCTCTGAAGGAAGAAAATTACCTGTGCATCCCAATCGTCCGATGATAATGGCCATCCGTGGTGAAACATTAATACAGGTCCTTCTCCCTGATCTTTATAAAAAATTTCTGTTCCGTCTTTTAATTGTAATGTGCTCATTGTTTTGAATTTTTAATGTTTGGTTAATTTATTTGATAAGTTTTTGTTTTCTTATTTCTTCAGCAAATGTATGGTGGATAAAGCAGGTAGAAATTAATCTAGTTTAATTTCGTACATTTTGCTAAATTTTTTTTATTCTGATAGCTATTTCAATCTTACTTTCTCTTCCAAACTCACTCATGTGCCTAATTTTTTTATGATTTATAAAAAAACATGAAATTATAAAAAAATCATCAAAAATAATGGTGGTTGGAAAGCGGAAATCCAGGATGATGAAAGAGTATTCCTCGATTATGTAAAAGAAAATGAAGCAGATATTATTTTATTGGGTTCAATATTAGATGAAAAATTTGAAAATGAGATTAAAAAAATGGTAAAAATCTAAATCAGAATTTGAAGGTAATTGTTCATTACAGCTGTGGAAGCGGGCTTCCGGAGATTGAAGTTTACACACTTTTTTCTAATTTGCAGCGGTAAAATAAATTTATGTTTCAAAATATTATCAAAAACATCTCAAGATTTGTTACTTTAACACAGGAAGAGGAAAAAATTTATGAAGATTTGTTAACACTTCAGAAGTACCCGAAGAAAACACACCTTCTGCGCGAAGGGGAAATTTGTCAGTTTGAAGGTTTTATAAAGCAGGGTTGTACACGAACTTATTATCTTGATGAAAACGGCTTTGAAGTGACCCTTCTGTTTGCTGTTGAAGATTGGTGGATTACGGATATTGATTCTTTTAATAATAAAACACCTTCGAAGATTTTTATAGAAGCCCTGGAAGATACCGAAATTTATATTTTGAATCCGGAAACCAAGGAAGAACTACTGCAAAAGGTTCCCAAGTTTGAAAGAGCATTCCGGCTGATGATGCAGCGGTATGTGGTAACCCTTCAAAACCGCCTTATTAATACCATTTCTCAACCTGCGACAGACCGTTATCTGGAATTTATCAGGGTTTATCCTACCATCCCGCAGCGTGTGGCGCAGTATTATATTGCATCATATCTTGGAGTTTCTAAAGAGTTTGTGAGTACAATCAGAAAACGTTTAGCTATTAAAGAAAAACAAAAATAATAAGTATAAAATTTCCCTTTCTTGAAGTGAAAGCGAAAATTCGAAGAGTTCTTAGGGTGGTTTATACAAAATGTGTCAATCACCTTTTTATTTAGAATGAAAGAAAAAATCATTTATTAAACTAGCTTAATTTCTAAGGTTTTTATCAGTTCTATATTTGCTTTATTAATTTAAACAATATTCAATGTTACAGGAAAACAAAACAGCAGAAGGCTTTGGAATGCCTTGAGAAGATATCTACGGATATGCACAGGCGGTAAAAAAAGGAAATACGGTTTGGATTTCCGGTCAGTTGGGTCACAACAAGAAAGGCGAATTGGCAGAAGGAATGGAAGCACAAATGAAACAAACTTATGCAAATATCAAAGAACTATTGTCAAGATATGATATGACGATGGAAAATGTGGTGGAAGAAGTTATCTATGCAATGGATATGACGACGGCCTTTGAGGCGAGAAAAAATTTCAAAACAGAATTTTATGATAACCCTAAAGCTGTTGCCAGCACAATGGTTGGAGTAAGCGGCTGGCATTACCTGAACAGCTTGTCGAAATTAAAATTGTGGCGACTGTATGAGTTTGTAGTCTTGAAGAGAAAAGGAAGATGAAAACGGGCAGTAAAAATATCTACTCAATATAATCCAGAAAACGCAAAGGCTAGGGCGTAAATGTACCTTCAATTTCAAAAACATAAATTCAATAAGACAAAGGAAAGTGCAAATAGCAAGCTTTGGTGCGGATTGATAAAACTAATTTTATTGTAATATTGATGGGGTTTTCAGATAAAAAATCAGAGCAGAAATAATCTGCTCTGATTGTATTTTTTTGTTTAATGATAAATGCCTTCTAAAAATAGCATATACCTTCCGGGCTGAAATTCTCCATAGGAAAACAGATAGATCACATCATTCTTTTTCAGATAATGAACTTCTAATCCCTCTTCAGATACATATTTTTCAATGAAAGTATTTTTTATATTCAATTCACTTTCTCTGACGATGGTTTCAAAACTTTCATTATCTATTTCTTTTTTTAAGTCTCTTAAGGGACTGTTGTAAAAATCAATCAGTTTGATTTTCTGATTTTCAATTTCAAAAATTTCTTTTAGACATTCCTGTTCATCGCCATCAAATAATTTTTGCCTGGTTATTTCGTTTTTTTTAATCATATCCGATTAGTTATAAGTTTAATACATTCTTAATGATAAGCTTTGTTTTAAAAAGCTTATCTAACATGTTTTGAGTTTTTTATATCAATTTTTTATCCTTCAATCATAGTAGGATATAGTGATATTCCCCAGACGATATCCTTCAGCATATTGGCATAATCTGTACTGGCTTCTTCTGCAACAAAATTTCTTGCTATCATTACTGCCATTGGATATTTTTGATAAGCTTCGTCTTTTGTATAAACTTCATTATTGTCAATGACTGTTTTTTTTATATCCAGTAATTGATTATAAAAAGAAACATTCATTGGATTATCAGGAGATCTTTCGTATTCTTCTTTTGCCTGCAATAAGGCTTTTCCAACTATTTCACGATAATAATTTTTCGTTAACTTGTCTTCTAAATCTGTATACATTTATCTATTTTGTTTAATTAAATTGAGTTTTTGGTATATATAGCTGGCTTCCACCACCTTCTGTATGAACTGAGATAGGGTTACCTTCTGAGTCAATTCTTGACCATGTGTCATCAATTTTAGCTGAAGTACTCCTTAAGCCTTCTGCATCTTTTGGTAATTTAGTTATTTCTTTATTAACATTTCTTAGCTCTTGCGTTTGTTTCCAGCCATTATTAGGATCTCTGACATTATATTTATCTGAAACTCCAAGCTCATTCGGTGTATTGAGCGGATTATCAGTATAATAGTCTCCTCTTAATACCGTTCCTTCCGTATTTACCTTTGTGTATTGTATTAATTCTGTTCCTTTTGACAGTTTAACGATTTCGATTGGGCTGCTAAAATCAATCCCTGCAATATGAGATTCAATATCTCTCATTTTCATATCAGGATTATGTTTAAGATAAAACTCAATAGCTTGTTTCTTTCTTAAGTCAATAATGGCATCTATTTCATCTATTGCAGCTTTGCTTACAATGGTAGTTTTATCGTCTTTTACTAAATTTTCTTCCTCATTTTTATTATTTTTAATTTTTTTCCCTTTAATGGATCTTGCTTTAGCTAAATTAGTATTTTTTGATGTTTTACCGATAGGTTTTATATATCCTTCTTTTATTAAATCATTGATAGATGCCGGCAGTTCATACTGAATACCACCACCTTTTTCTCCAAACCAAGGGATGATTTCTCCTTCACTGACTTGGTTGATATCTTTCAATACTTTATACCTTGTATAAGTTTTACTATCTGTTCCTTTAGGTAAAGCTCTGTCTGTGTAAGGAGTGCCATCTTTTCCTGCAAAGGTTCCTCTGTCCTGGAAAACTCCGTTTTCATCGATCCACCCGCCATATCTGTCAAAAATGCTTCCTTCTTTTAAGGTAACCTCCAGGGTGCTTGTTGCTCCACGGTTTGGAGGCCAGTTTCCATTGAGATTTTTATCCGTAAACAATTGTTCTAATTGTTTCCAGTTTTTATTCTTAAATAAATCATAAGCCTGTTTTGCTATTTCATCAGATGGAAAACCAGTTTCAACGGATTTTAGGAACTTATTAAAATCGGGTTGTTTATAAGTATTCTCCAGAGCGTGTACTGCTGGTTTATTGCTGACCGTGTTTTTAGGTAGTTTTCCGCCCATTAAATTTTCTGGCGTATCAATAAATTCGCTATGCTGCTCCGGGTTGTAAGTTTTTTTTGAGGTTTGCTTCGATGTTTGTCTTTTTACCTTTGGCAGTTTCTCTAATTCTGCTCCTTTTAAGTTTTTACTGCTTAGCACCACCAATCCTGCAGTTAATGTCAATTGTCCTAAAATTTTAACGATAGCATCTATTTTTTCTGCTGTTGTTAAGTTTTTATTATCATGGATATCCTGTATACTTTCTAAACCATCAGCTGTAATCATCACAGCAGCAGTACCATTAAGGGCAAAATCAGTTAAAATGATATACTGCATCCCTGTTGATGATATTTTTATAATAGAGGATGCCTTAGCGATGCTGGATAATGAGCCTGCCATTCCTAAAAAGCTGGAAGCTATCATAATAACATCCAAAGTAAGGGTTTCGTTGGTCAATGTTCCTTTCTGTACTTTATCAATAATGCTGGAGGTTCCGGAAGTGACACCTGTGGCCCCTGCAGCTATAAATAAGTAAGGAGCAATAGGTGCTGCCGGTGTAAATGTGGCTACCAGTCCTGCAACTGCGAAACCTAAAGAAGCCCACCCGGCTCCGGTGGAAAGCGATTCCCAAAGCGATGCTCCATTAGTAGTGAAATTACCTTTTAGGGTAGGATAACCGAATGTATTAGACGGAATTTCATAAGCCAGAATACCATCCGGATAGGTGTTTTTGCTGTCAAATTCTTCAAATAAATCTTTTAAATTATTTCCTTCATAAGTACGCTGATGTTGTACGCCTGGAGTAAGATCTGTGAGTACATAATTGGCTGGATTTTTTTTGCTTTTTCCTATAAATACATTGAGTGACAAGGTTTCTGTTGTTTCCTCGTTGATGGCTACGGCATTAATGGCTAATGCTGTTTTGGGAGCAATCGTATTAAAGCTTTTATCAATATTTTTCTTATATTCCTGTACGTTTTTTAGAGCCTGATAATCATCTTTTGGTAAGATAACCTGTCGGTAAGATGCTTCCTGGCCTGTTGGATTATTATTTTTGTCTAATACCAGACAATGGATTATAAAGACTCCTGTAAGTGAGCCCACAAAAGTAGCTGTTGCCTGCGCCGAATTCATATTCCAGCCATCCCGCCCAAAGTATTCTCCTCTTTTATAACCGAAGACATTGGCATTTTTAGCATATTCTACTCCCATTTCTTTTGGAGTATTGATTTCTGCAAACCAGAAATAATGATGATCTTTAGGAATAGGTTGCCCTTTAATTGAGTAATACAAATGTGGAATATGGTTAGGATAAACATTTCCAACTTCTTCAGGGTTTTTAGATTCGGATTTAATAAAGAAATTTGGATTGCTTTTTTGCTCTTCAGCTGCTCCTTTTGAAAGATTGAACTCAATAAAGGCTACCTGCTGTCTGAAATCTGAATAATTTTGGATTTTATTCTTTTTTAAATCACCAGCTGCCGCCTCTTCAAGGGTCTTAACCTGATATTCTTTGGTTAAAGCCCTGAATTCCTTTGTTATGGTATTTTCTATGATGAATATAAATGTATAGTTCCCTGATTTATGGGTGTTAATAGAAAATTGACTGATTGCAGTTCCATCCTGTCCGAATGTTTTAGTATCCTTTTTAAAAGGGTATTCAAACAAGTTGTATACTCTGCCGTCATTCTGGATCAATACTTTCCGGACAACTTCCGGCATTTTAGGGTTGCTTCCTTTGGCGCTAATAACAGGGGTTTCATATTGATAGATACAATCAAACTCTATAGGTTGCCCTTCTATGGCATACTTTGTCTTTGGCTTAATCCATGATCCTTTACCTGTGACAACAACTTCCTGCAACAGCTCACCTTTGGGGTGTGGTGGCTCTGGCTCCAGTGCTGGTTGTGGCTCTTCATAGTTTGCATATAATAGCCGTATCGCTTTAAATAAGTCTTTGTTGCCTAATTCTTCATATAAATCCTGTACTAACCCTACTTTTCTTTTAGGTCTGTATGTTGCATCATAATATTGAATAAGCTCGTATCTTTCTTCATAGGAAAGTTTTTCTAAAGCCCTGAAGACTTTATCTTCATCAGTTCCTCCAAAAATCCCTAGTGTTCTGTGTTCAAAAGCTTCGTACAGCATTTTCGCACGTTCAGAAACAGGAAGACCAACTTCTTTCCGACTGTTTAAGAAATTCAATGCTTCATTCATTTTCAGCAAGGTTTCCCTATTAAGAGTGCCGGAAGTATTAATATTATTCTTACGTTGAAAATTGATGATCCCGGTCTTTGTTTCATTCCAGAAAAGATTCTTATTTTCAGAGGTTTTATGTCCTAATGTATTAAGGGCGTTATGAAGTGTTGAAACATGCTGCCCTTTGTCGAATAATTGAATAACAGATATGTTTTTTTCTACTTTTCTAAATGCTCTGTTTTTAAAGGGGTCGTGTGTTATTTGGGTAGATTCTGTTTTTGCAAGGGATATTTTGCTGTCCTGATCGGTGATTTGCTCATGCTTATCTTTATCCTCTTTACTATGGGTATTTTGCTTATCGGACCTGTCAGCCCTGGGGGCAAATGTTTTTTTGTGTCTGCTCATGGTATTGGTTATTAGATGAGTTTATGATGATGTGCTAAGGGTGTTATTCTGTTTTTTGTACAAATGGGCTGAGGCGGGATTGATTTTTTCCGAAAGCTTTTTCGTTTTCTATCATTAAATAAGTGCTTATTAATGAATAGGTAATACGGGTTTCATTACGGTCATGCAATGCCATTGCTACATTTTTCATAATGTTTCTGATATTAGCACCGGTATAGGTGTACTCTTTGGTTAAATGTTGTAAAAGATCATTACTCTCAAAAGCTATATTTTTAGGCAAATAATGCTCCCAAAGAGCTTTTCTGGTTGTTTCTGTAGGACGTATTACATTGACAGATACATCAATACGGCGCTTGAAAGCATCATCCATATTGTTTTCAAAATTGGAAGCCAGAATTGTTAATCCATCAAATTTTTCTATTCGCTGCAATAAATAGGAGACCTCCTGGTTGGCGTAGCGGTCATGGGCATCTTTTACATCAGAACGTTTCCCAAACAAAGCGTCAGCTTCATCAAAAAACAGCATACAGTTTTTTCCCTGCAGCCTGTTGAATAACACTTCAAGATTTTTCTCAGTTTCACCAATGTATTTGCTCACTACCTGTGAAAGATCTACATGGTACATATCAATACCATACGAATTAGCAAGAATTCCGGCAAGCATCGTTTTCCCTGTTCCCGGTGCACCGTAGAATAAAGCAATGAAGCCTGGTTTAAAGCTATGCTCATCGGTTTTGAAAAAGCCATTTTCCAATGCTTTTATATAATGTCCAATAGGTTTTATCTGATCTCGCACATTATCTTCCAGAATAATATCTTCCATGGTAAGATCAGATTTGTAAAGCCTGCCGGGAAAGTAAGAACCATGATCCAGCTGTGGTTTCTGCCCTGATAAAAAATAATTGAGATAAGCGGTATCCAGTTCAATTTTTCCATGAATAAATTCTGTTGAAGAACGGTTGTAAATAAGATCATTTTTCAACAGTACACTGCCATTGATGAGCTGTGCACCATACTTTGACCACAGTGATAAATCCTTACCTGCCAGCAAAAAAAGCGCAGTTTGAAAAGTCGGTTTAAAGCTGCGGCTGATTTTATCATATTCACCACCTGCTTCAATAGCAAATGCATTGCTGCTTTCTTCTATCTGGACAAAGGTTTTGAGGATAGACGGATAATGAGCGGAAGCAATGCCAAGCGCTAAGATGATTCTGTCTACAACAGTAAGCTGGTGGGTGTTTATGGTAATGGAATAAGGAGATTGGTCATCTGATTTTGGAGGTTCAGGTATTTCATAATCCCCATTCAATTCTATACCCTCTTCCAGAAACAACTCTTTGCATCGCTTTTCAATAAGTGATTGCAGCCATTTCATTTCTTCATTTAAAGAGTTATGATTTACAGTATTGGAATGGAGTAAGGGATTGATTATTTCTGTTTTTTCATTAATAGGTGTTTTTATTAATGATGAGTGTTCATGGTTAATAGGAGATTTCATAATCTTATTTTGAATTAATAGGGTTGCAGTGAGGGTATTGCTGATGTAAAATCAGCAACTTCAGAGATTGGAAAGCTTCGGAGTATTTAGAAAATGTAACCTGTTATTACCAGTTTACGAATATAAATTTTTTCTGCCAGGGGAGTTTTACGAGACCAATTCCCCACGAGAGTTTTTCAAGGAGAATATCCTGTGTTTTTCGTTCTACGGTAAGGGTGTAATCAGAGTCGGTGATGACTAATTTCCCTGGTCGCTGGAAAAACTCGTTTTGCAATAAGGCAGCAGATGATTTTTTCATGGGAGCCCAGTTGTGCTGTACACTCTCTATTACATTTTTAGCCTGTTTTTTATGCTTACGTGAAAGTTTAATATGCCTGTTAATTGTTTGATGCATTGGGATATTACACAGGAATTTTTCAAAAATCATGTCGTATTCAGGAGCATTTATTTTTCCGGTGGCGATATAATGTAAGAGATGAGCGCACAATTCCGGATCAGTAAGCTGCTGGGTTTTTGGATCAAGAAGCTCACAGTGTTCAAATAGAGTTTTGATGAATGGATGGATCAAAATAAGCCCTGCATTTTGAATATATTGTCCCTCGTTCTGATTTACCTCTTCCTGAATTGTAGCATTTTTTTCCTGAATGGTTTCTATTGAAGTTGTTACATTTTCAGGTTGATCTGCAGCATTCGTTTTGAGGCTTTCAGAAATTTCATTTTCTGTAATAAAAGGGAATATCTTAACTACTGTTTTCCTGTTCTGATGATTGCTTTTTGTTTGTGATAAGCCCATCTGTTCTATTGTTGAAATTTCCCGTAAAAGATACTCCCGGAGATGAGGATTGGATGTAGTCAAATACTCTGATATTACATTGAAGATCAAACGCCAGATGGCAATTCTATCCGTATGATTCAGTTTCGATAGATGGTGTATTGTATCTGTTTCCAGATTGACCATCAACTCCTTATTTTTCAAAATTGCCAGGCATAATTGAGCAATTTGTTCATTGGAAAGCTGATTGATAAGCCGGTTTCGGACATTTTCTTTTGACAAAACAGATACTATGTTCTTTTGAAAATTATTGGCCGAAATTAGAAGGTTAAAAACCTTTGGTTCCAATATAGCCATAGTATTGCTCTCAGAATTCCACCAGGGCATAGCTCCTTTTTCTAAAAAATAGATCAATGCTTTGAGCATCTTTTCCTGATTGTCTACCAGGTAGGCTTTAGTATCACTTTCTGTTTCCTGATGAGAAGTTTCAATAGGTTTAGTAATTTCTGACAGTTCATCTTTAAAGAGTTCAGCTATCTGATCTTTTAACTCCATATTTAATGCGCTGCTTTTTACATCCACATTTAATTCTAAACGGGGAATCTGCAACGTATGACCAGCCAACTTATATTCTAAAGCCCTGATATGCTTTTCTATTTCCGGAAAAACATCAATAGATAAAAAGCTGTTGATATCATCTTTTATACGCAATGCCTTTTCTTTGTTGTTGACGGTAATTTCAAGAAAAACTTTCTGAATGATATGATTTTGCTTCACATTAAAGAGGTTTAAATGATACAATATTGGGAATCGTCAGACCGTTACTTTTTGTCGAACTCTCCACCCCAGAAACTTGCAGGACAAAGGCTGAGTTTAGATCTCTGCTTGGCACTCAGTCTGCATCCACAGCCTCTGACAAATCCGTCTTTTGGACCATCTATCACTTCCAGGGTCTCTGGATTGAGCCATTTCATTGCGTTACAATTGTTGCCGTTTTTTAAAGGACATGCATTACAAATTTCTTCCCTTAAAGAGAAAATAGCTTCTTCATTTTGGTCTGCCACACCCAATTTTGACCGTAGCTCATTAAAATGGCCGCCAATGATTTCATTGCGCTTACTGAAAAGATTTTTAATGTTCATATGATTAATGTTTTTAAAATTATTGGGTCAAAATTAGAAAGAAGAGCTCCTATTTTTCGAATGATAAGGCCGCTCTATTCTGTCTTTGCAGTAAAAGACAAAATCATTTCCTAATGATGCAGATTCATATTTTCTGTAAACAGCCGGATGCAAAAAAGCTGATCTTTCTCATCAGTAAAGCATATGTTTTTTTGGAGAACTTATACTTTGAGACACTCAATCAACCTATTCGATTATTTACCATCCAAAAAATGCTGAACTCATAAAAACAGCTATTTGATTTAGGGATGATCATCTGTTGAAATACAATGTTTTTTTTAAGCAGAATAAGACTTAGTTAGCAGACTGAAATTTGACCCTCATGAGAGCAAGAAAATCTTCGGATTAAAATTTGATTTTTCACTATCGTTTTTAACGTATTTATCCTCAGTATATTAATGGTGCTGTTTTTAGTTTTCTTCTATGAGAATTAAAATCCGATTTACTGCAAAGACTGTATTGAGCGCCCAAAATATTTGTCTTTTGAGGGGGCGTGATTGTATGTTTGCACCATAATAATTAAGAACAGAAATTATGATTAATAAAGTATTAACAGTTTTAAAAAATCAGCTAAATGCTCCGGATGGTTTATGGGATCCTAACGTTCCTAACGAAATTGAAATTGCTGTTGTTGATGACATCGCAAAACATGATGACAACACGGAAGGCCTTAGTAACAAAGTAGTAATTAGTCTGCTCAATATTGAGGAAGAATCAACATTGAAAAACAGATCAAGGTATCAACCGGTTGTGGTAGAAAACAATCCGGTACGATATGATAAAGAAAGTACTCCTGCTTACTTAAATCTATATGTAATGATCGCTGCCAACAGAAGTACATACAGCAAATCTTTACTAAGTATTTCAAAAGTTATCGAAGTATTTCAGGCCAAGAATGTATTGGAGTATGTTGACCTTGAGCCTCAAAACAATTTCAGTTTCAGAATAGAACTGCATTCCATTCCCTTTGAACAGCTAAGTTACGTCTGGGGTTTATTAGGCGGAAAAATAATGCCTTCTGCTTTATATAAAATCAGTGTGATCAAGATTTCAGCGAAGGAGGTAGTTCCTGTTAAATTAATTAATGACATTCATATACAAAGTATTAAAGTTGATTAATCATAAAAACTAAAAACTAAACTAAAAACTAAACTAAAAACTAATAAAACTAATAACCCTTTAAACTTTTAAACATGTTAAATCCAGCAACACCAGGTGTTTCTGTTGAAGAAATTACAAGACTTCCATACTCGGTTGCCTACATAGAAACAGCTATGCCAGTATTTATTGGGTATACCGAACTACTCCCTGTTGGGTATAATGAGCCTTTCATTATCAGTTCTCTTTTAGAATATGAGCAATATTTTGGAAAAGCAAAAGAAGAAAATATTCAGCTACAGGATGTAGAAGGCAAAGGAGTAACTATTGTAGCTCCTCAGGTACAATTTTTAATGCATTATTCGCTGCAAATGTATTTTGCCAATGGCGGCGGACCTTGTTATATCATTTCTGTAGGGGATTATACATCAGCAGAAGTACAATTATCCTCATTGGAAGCAGGACTGGCTAAAATCGATCATAAAAACATTAAAGAACCGATTCTTATTATTTTCCCTGATGCTATTTCACTCACCAATGAATCCGAATTTTATAGCATTTATAATCAGGCTATTGATAAAGCTAAAGATGAGAAGAAAAACAGAGTTGTTATACTGGATACCTATTACGGAAATTCTGTTATCCAATCAAACAATCTTACCACGATTGAATCTTTTAGAAATAAAGTAAACCCGACTAATCATGCGGCAGCTTACTTTCCTCACTTAAAAACTATTTTGAATTATACTTTTGATGAGACTAAGACTCCTATAGTACATACCGGTTTACAAAAAGCAGGACAAGGAAGTGCTCTTTTTTATGCGGGTGAGATTGCTGCTTTAGATGAATTAAAAAGTTTAGCGAATGCCGAAATCTCAACCGGTTCTGCGGATGCTTACGTTCTTGCCGACTTATTAGATCAAGCTATTGCAATAGCAGAAGAAGTGAATGAAACAGCTGATGCAGGCGATCAAAAAAGTACTTTAACAGAAGTAATTGATGAGGCAAAAGTTGTATTGGAAGCGATATATGACGGAATAATAGATGATTTTATGATTCCCGATGGTTTAGACGAAAATGCACCGGCTTTCAGTGAAGAGTTTGATGCATTAAAAACTGCAATTCTTGAAGTAAAAGACCAAAAAGGAGATGCTAACGGGATTACACTTAAAAATCTGGAATCATCCAATTCGGCACTATACAATCAGGTGAAAAAAGAAATGCAGTCATTAAAAGTTGTTTTACCGCCATCATCAGCAATAGCAGGAGCATATGGCAGAATAGACAGCACAAGAGGAGTATGGAAAGCTCCGGCCAATATCAATATTAACCATGTCATTACTCCGACAGAAAAAATTTCCGATCATGAACAGGCTGCATTACATATGGATGTTTTAGGGAAATCAATCAATGCAATCAGAACTTTTACAGGAAAAGGTACCTTAATCTGGGGAGCCAGAACCCTTGAAGGGAAAGATAAAAATAATGAGGGGAAAGATAACGAATGGAAGTATGTGCATGTACGCCGCTATTATAATATGATCCGGCAATCGATCAATGATGCGCTCAACAAGTTTATGAATGAGCCTAATATCCCTCACACATGGTTACGGGCAAAAACAATGTTGGAAAATTTTCTTCACCAGCAATGGATGGAGGGTGCATTAGCGGGAAGTACTCCGAAAGAGGCTTATGAAGTAACCGTAAAAGGAGTAGAAGGAACTACTATAATGAATGTAGACCTTAAAATAGCATTAGTGCGCCCGGCAGAGTTTATTGTACTCAATTTTTCGCACAAATTGCAACAGTTCTAAAAAGAGAAAATCAATCACGAATAAATATCCGAAGTTTTACTTCGATGAATAATTAATATTAACGTAAAATTTTTTAAAATGAATTACAAAACCCCTGGAGTTTACGTGGAGGAACAAGGAAAATTTCCCCCTTCCGTAGCGCAAGTTGAAACGGCTATCCCTGCTTTTATTGGGTATACAGCGGATGGACCGAAAAATAAACCAACGAGAATTGCTTCGATGTTGGAGTATGAAGAAATTTTTGGAAAAGCAAATCCGGAAATCTTTGCTGTGGCTTTCAAAGATGGTGTTGCAACAGCAATTCCAACCAAGGTAAGCGACTTTAAAATGTATTATGCCATGCAGATGTATTTTGCCAATGGTGGTGGCCCTTGTTATATTGTTTCTGCAGGAGATTATAAAAGCCAGGAGGCTGTAGGTGCTCCTACACCGGCGGAAGCTTTTTTATCCGGTCTTGAATTATTAAAAAAAGAAGACGAACCTACCTTGATCGTTTTTCCGGATCTTCAAAGTTTAGCTCCTTCTGCTGCTGATATTGCGGCTGCTTCTGCTGTTGTTACGTCTGCAGTATATGCTAAGAATGTTGCTTCTGCCGCTAAAAGTATTGCAGGCGTTGTTGCAGACGCTGTTGCAGGGGCTAATGTAGATGCTGCTGTTGCTGCTGCCGTTGCTAAGGCAGCTGAGTTTAATGTTGCTAATCCTAACGATTTACAGATTGCTGGTGCTAAGGGTGGTCAGGCTGTTGTAGTTGCGGTTAAGGAGGCTGCTGCGGTTGCTAATGCTACTGTGGCTACTGTTAAGGCTGCTGCTCAGGCTGTTGTTACTGCTCTTGAAACAGATTTTACTACAGCTTCTACGATGGAGACTGATGCTCTTGCTGCCAGCAGTCTTGTTACTTCCAGAGCAGGTGATCCTGTTGCTATTGGGAAAATCTATGCTTTGTACAATAAAGCTTTAGACCAGGCAGAATTATTAAAAGACAGGTTCGTCATTATGGATATTCTTCAAGACGTTGCTGCTTTTAGAGATAAAGTAACTTCTAAAGGTTTGAAATATGGTGCGGCTTATTATCCAAGACTGAAGACTGTTTTAAGCTATGATTTCAAAGATGCCGATGTTTTAGTTACCGGTGCATCTGGGATTACAACTTTAGCCGCATTGAAGATTGCTAATTCTGAAATGTATAATCAGGCTAAACAAGCAATCAGGTCTGCATCAGTAGTGCTGGCACCATCCTCTGCAATTGCCGGAGTTTATGCCAAAGTAGACAGTACTTCCGGAGTATGGAAAGCGCCTGCTAATGTAGGGCTTAGTTTAGTAGATGTTCCTGCCGTAAAAATTTCTACCAAAGAGCAGGATCTGCTTAATGTAGATGCTGCATCAGGAAAATCAATCAACGCGATCAGAACTTTTGCTGGAAAAGGAACATTAGTCTGGGGAGCCAGAACATTGGACGGAAACAATAACGAATGGAAATATGTACCTGTACGTAGATTTTTCAACATGGTGGAAGAATCTGTGAAGAAAGCTACAGAACGTTTCGTCTTTGAACCGAATACTGCCAATACATGGACTCGTGTACAGGCTATGATCGAGAATTTCCTTGATCAGCAGTGGAGAGACGGTGCATTAGCAGGAAGCAAGCCGGAAGAAGCGTATTACGTAAGCGTTGGTCTGCACAAAACAATGTCGGCTCAGGATATTTTAGAAGGAAGATTGAACATCGAGATCGGTATGGCCGCAGTTCGTCCTGCTGAATTTATCGTACTCAATTTTTCACACAAATTACAGGAAGCATAAAATCAATTAAATAACAATTAAAATTAAAAATAAATTATGAGTACATATCCATTAGTAAAGTTTGCCTTTGAAGTAGATTGGGGAGGAACAAAAGTAGGATTTCAGGAAGTCAGCGGTTTAAATGTTGAAGCAGCTTTAATTGAATACAGACATGGCGCAAGTCCTGATTTCAGTAAGATTAAAATGCCTGGAATGAAAAGTTTCAGTAACATCACCCTAAAAAGAGGAACTTTCAAAACTGATAACGAATATTTCGACTGGTTCCAAAGCATTCAGCTAAGTACAGTAGAACGCAGATCTATCACGATCTCCCTTTTAGATGAAACAGGAGCTCCTGCAGTAACATGGAAAGTGAAAAATGCATTCCCGCTTAAATTACAATCCACAGATTTGAAAGCTGAAGGTAACGAGGTGGCTATTGAAACCCTGGAAATTGCACACGAAGGATTAACTATTGAAAATAACTAATATTAACTTTAAATTTTTAACAAATGAATTACAAAACACCTGGAGTTTACGTAGAAGAAATTGCGAAATTCCCACCATCTGTAGCACAAGTAGAAACGGCGATCCCTGCTTTTATCGGACATACAGATAAAGGACCAAGAAATGAGCCGACAAGAATCTCTTCTATGTTGGAATACGAAACAATTTTCGGAGGAGCAAAAGATGAAAAAACAGCGTTCTCCGTTACGATTGAAGATACTGTTGTAACGGCAAAAGTAGACAACGCCAAACTAAGTCCTTATAAAATGCATTATGCTATGCAAATGTATTTTGCTAATGGTGGCGGACCATGCTATATTGTTTCAGTAGCAGACTATGAAAAAACTCCTGCCTTAGGAACAGAAACACTTGCCGGCGGTTTATGGTTCGGATTAAAATCATTAGAAAAAGAAGACGAACCTACACTTATTGTTTTCCCGGATGCTGAAGCTTTAGGAGCAGATGCTTACAAGCTATACAATAAAGCTTTAGATCAGGCAGAAGATTTGAAAGACAGGTTCGTTATTATGGATGTTTTTGCAGATGCTGCTGCTTTCAGAGCCGGAGTAGATGCTGCAGGTTTAAAATATGGAGCTGCCTATTATCCAAAATTGGAGACTGTTTTAAGCTATAGCTTTGATGATAAAGATGTTAAAATCGAGAGCTACAAAGAAGTAAATGATGCTGGAGTTCTTGTGGATGTTGTAATGCCTCAAAATGGAAATACTTTAGCATGGTTGAAATCAAGAAGTTCAGCGCTGTATAACCAGGCAAAAAAAGAAATTGAATCTAAAAGATTGGTACTGGCTCCATCTTCATCAATTGCCGGAATTTATGCTAAAGTAGACAGTACTTCCGGAGTATGGAAAGCACCAGCCAACGTGGCAATCAGCAATGTACTGGCACCTGTTGTAAAAATTTCTAATGAAACGCAAGACGGTCTTAACGTAGACGCAGTAGCAGGAAAATCAATCAACGCAATCAGAACTTTTACAGGAAAAGGAACGCTGGTTTGGGGAGCAAGAACATTAGACGGAAACAGTAACGAATGGAAATATGTACCTGTACGTAGATTTTTCAACATGGTGGAAGAATCTGTGAAGAAAGCTACAGAACGTTTCGTATTTGAACCGAATACTGCCAATACATGGGTTCGTGTACAGGCTATGATTGAGAATTTCCTTGATCAGCAATGGAGAGATGGAGCATTGGCAGGAAGCAAGCCGGAAGAAGCGTATTACGTAAGCGTTGGTCTGCACAAAACAATGTCGGCTCAGGATATTTTAGAAGGAAGAATGAACATCGAGATCGGTATGGCTGCAGTACGCCCGGCTGAATTTATCGTGTTACGTTTTTCACATAAATTACAGGAAGCATAAAATACAATTAAATAACAATTAAATATAAAAACATTATGAGTACATATCCATTAGTAAAGTTTGCCTTTGAAGTAGATTGGGGCGGAACAAAAGTAGGATTTCAGGAAGTCAGCGGTTTAAATGTCGAAGCAGCTTTAATTGAATACAGACATGGCGCAAGTCCTGACTTTAGTAAGATTAAAATGCCTGGAATGAAAAGTTTCAGTAACATCACCTTAAAAAGAGGAACTTTTAAAACTGATAACGAATATTTCGACTGGTTCCAAAGCATTCAGCTAAGTACAGTAGAACGCAGATCTATTACGATCTCCCTTTTAGATGAAACAGGAGCTCCTGCAGTAACATGGAAAGTGAAAAATGCATTTCCTCTTAAATTACAATCAACAGATTTGAAAGCTGAAGGTAACGAGGTGGCTATTGAAACCCTGGAAATTGCACACGAAGGATTAACTATTGAAAATAACTAATCATGGCAGTTTTATATCCTCCAACCAGTTTCTCTTTTATTGTTAATGGGATTTCAACAACAGAGGGTATTGACTCCAGATTTCAATCTATATCTGGTTTATCAACAGAAATTGGAACTGAAGAATATGCCGAAGGAGGCGAAAACAGATTTACACACCAACTTCCTTTGAGACCCAAATATCCTAATTTAGTTCTTAAACGTGGGTTAATCGTAAGTTCCGGATTGATAAGCTGGTGTAGAAATGCGATGGAAAACTTCCAGTTTGAACCCAGAGACCTCATCATTTCTCTTTCAGGCGGGATTCAGTCTACAGCACCCCTAATGGTTTGGAATGTAGTAGGAGCATACCCCGTAAGATGGGAAGTATCCGAATTCAACGCAGAAGAAAGCAAACTTGCTATTGAAACAATAGAACTGAAATATAGATATTTCACAATACCCTCATCGTTAGCAAGCTTAGGCTTGTAATTTCTAAATCAAATCTAAGCACCTGAACGTGTGTTAGTTTAAAGATAAATTTTACCTAAATTTTTTTTTCATAAAAAACAACAGATTGGTCTATAACAGAGACTGAACACACCCTTCATGTGCTTGGATTTTTTAAATAAACATGTTAAATCATTGGTTATTAGTGTTTTGAATATTAATGATCATTAAAAAACAAACGAAATGCCAATAGAAATAAAAGAGCTTCACATTAAAATAAATGTGGACGAAAAAGCAGCAGTAGTTACAACTGCCACATCGGTAGATGAAGCACAGCTTATGCGCGCCATCAGCGAAAGTGTAGAACAGGCAGCAAAGATAGAACACCGTAAAAAAGAAAGATAATGAGAGGCGAAATAAAAAAAATAAAGATAGGAACGTACGAAGATTCTACATATGGGAGAATGATTAGTAGTACTGCTTTTGTGGCTCTTATTAATCCGACAGGTTTCTCTTTTACACGTAAAAATGAATATAATACGACACAGGAACCTGGAGCCAGTGCTACAGACCCAAAATACATCAATGCAGCCCCTCAATCCTTACAACTGGAATTTTTATTTGACGGTACAGGCGTAACAGAAGCCAATTCCGGTAATAAGCTTATCAATAAAATAAAGGAAGGCTTGGGAAAAAGAAATCCTTTCAGTAAAAAAGCAGTAGAAGATCAATTAGCTGAATTTTATGTAGCTACCGGAAATTATAATGGCTCGATTCATAAACCGTATAATGTTATAATTATTTGGGGAGAATTTGAATTTAAAGGGGTTTTGACCGAATTTACAATAGATTACAAATTATTTAATAATGATGGTACTCCTCTGAGAGCTGTAGGAAAAGCAACATTTGCAGGAGCGGTGAGTAAGGAACTTGCAGCAAGAACTGTAAAAACTTCTTCTCCGGATCTTACCCATAAAAGAACAGTACAAGCCGGCGATACATTGCCTTTAATGACCGAAAGAATTTACGGAGATTCCAAATACTATCTGGAAGTAGCTAAAGTAAATAATCTTGTCAATTTCAGACAGCTAAAACCAGGGCAGGAATTATTCTTTCCGCCGTTAGAAAAAGTTTCATAATATGAATAATAGCGGATACATACAAACAGCAAAAAATCCAGATTTAGTTACCTATAAGGTCATGTCTGGAGGCACAGAACTGCCGGGGAAGTACGGAGTGAAAAACATTATTGTGGAAAAAGAATTCAACAGAATTCCTTATGCCCGCATTGTTATTTTAGACGGAAGTGTACCGGAACAGGATTTCAAGCTCAGTAATGAAGATCTGTTAATTCCCGGAAAAGAAATTGAAATTACCGCTGGATACCATTCCGAAGAGGAAACCATTTTTAAAGGAGTTGTCGTAAAGCACAATATCAAAATCAGAAACGGTTCTTCTTATCTCATTGTAGAATGCAGAGATAAGGCTGTAAAAATGACCTTAGGAAGAAAAAGCAAATATTTCTACGAAAGTACAGACAGTGATGTTATTGAAGAATTGGTGGGTAATAACGGACTTACTGCCGATGTTGAAACGACTTCAAATTCACATAAGGAATTGGTTCAATACCAGTCTTCTGATTGGGATTTTATGCTCACCAGAGCACAGGCCAACGGTAAACTTTGCTCCGTTGAAGACGGAACCATCAAAATTGCTAAACCTGATTTTAGTGGTGAAGCCGTAGAAACAGTAGTGTACGGATCATCTGTACATGAATTTGACGGTGAAATTGACGCCAGAGACCAATTCAATAAAATTACAGCCAAAACATGGAGTTATACCGATCAGGAACTTACTGAAGTGGAAGCTCAGGATCCTGCCATTACCCTCAACGGAAATCTTTCATCAGGGGATTTAGCAGATGTTTTCGGAATTGAAGACCTGCAGCTTAAGCATGGGGGAAATCTTACTCAGGGGGAACTGCAGGAATGGGGAGATGCCAAAGCCACCTTCCAGCAATTAGCCAAAACAAGAGGAAGAGTAAAATTCCAGGGAATTCCATCGGTAAAGCCGGGAGTTTCATTGACGCTTCAAGGAGTTGGAAACCGATTCAATGGGAAAATATACGTAACCGGTGTCCGCCATGAAATTGCCGAAGGAAATTGGCTGGTAGACGCTCAGTTCGGACTTTCTCCCACATGGTTCTCAGAAACCTATGATATAAGTGAAATGCCGGGTTCAGGAATTATTCCTGCTATAAGCGGATTACATGTAGGAGTCGTATCACAATTGGAATCTGACCCGGACGGAGAAGATAGAATTTTAGTGCAGATCCCTATCATCAATAACGAAGAAGAAGGGATTTGGGCAAGAATAGCCACCCTTGATGCCGGAGAAAACAGAGGATCATTCTTCAGACCCGAAATCGGAGATGAAGTCATCATCGGATTTATTAATGATGATCCCAATGATGCCGTGGTACTTGGAATGCTGAACAGCAGTGCAAAACCGGCTCCTCTTGTAGCTTCTGACGATAATCATGAAAAAGGTTTTGTGACCCGGAGCGAAATGAAAATGATCTTTAATGATGATAAAATCTCATATACGCTTGAAACTCCAAAAGGCAAAAAAGTAATCGTAGATGAAGATGCAGATGTTATTAAAATCGAAGACGAACACTCTAATATTCTTACCCTTAACAAAGATGGTATTAGTATGGAAAGCGGGAAAGACATCAAGATCAAAGCAAAGGGTGATATCAACATGGAAGGAACGAACATTAATGTAAAAGCGAGCGCTCAGCTCAAAGCAGAAGGAAGTTCAGGTTCTGAGCTTAAATCAGGAGCAGTAACCGTAGTAAAAGGATCTCAAGTTAAAATTAATTAATAATCATGAAACCGGCAGCAAGAATTACAGATATGCATACCTGCCCTATGGTAACGGGAACGGTTCCCCATGTAGGAGGTCCTATCATTCCGGCAGGAGAGCCCACGGTACTTATCGGCGGAATGCCTGCAGCAAGACAAGGAGATAAAGCAGTATGTACAGGGCCACCGGACACCATTGCGTCAGGATCCTCAAGTGTTTTGATAGGCGGAAAACCTGCCGCAAGAATGGGAGATTCTACCGCTCATGGAGGGGTAATAACCGCAGGTGATGCTACTGTTTTAATAGGCGGATAATAGGGAAGGCAGCTTTTAAGACCATCATAAGCTCCCGTATACATAGAATCTGACTAAACATAAAAATGTAAAACATCAATAATAAAAACGGTTAGAATAACCAAAAACTCTATGCTACAGATGCAAGATGTGAACATTCAATATAACAAATAATGTATGAAAATAAATACAGATTTTTTAGGAACAGGCTGGAGTTTTCCGCCTGAGTTTAACGAGACTGAAGGAAAACTGGCCATGACCACAGATGTAGAAGACATCAATAACAGCCTTAAGATTTTATTGTCAACACGCCCTGGTGAACGGGTCATGTTCCCAAACTATGGGTGTGACTTGCAGGAAATGCTCTTTAAACCTCTGGACTTAACGCTGATTACCCAAATGAAAGGAATCGTTGAGCGTGCTATTTTATATCATGAGCCCAGAATCAATATTCTAAGTATTGAAATTGATACTCAGGAAGAACTTCAGGGTGAAGTTTTAATACAAGTTGACTACGAAGTAAGAAATACTAATACAAGAAGCAATATGGTTTTCCCTTTTTACAAAGGAGAAGCTACCGAAATATAATGAATTACGGGATGTCTGTAGCCATTTTGAATACTACCAAACACTACAATAAGTATTGCATCTGACCATAGAAAGATAAATATAAACAAATGAAAAAAACAGATACATTTTCACATTATCGTGAAGGAAAATCACAAATGCAGCGCTTTTTAGCAGAACTAGATCCTGGGAATCTTGAGTTACACGATTTCGATTTGTTTGACTGGCTATTATTCGCAAACAATTTTGCTCAACATGTAAACTATTTTGACAAAGATGATAATACAAAACCAAAAGGAAAGTGGGGAAACTTCTTCCTGGGTGATGATGCCGACGCTATCCCTCGTAGAGAAAGCGTTGAGTATAAAAGTATGAAAAAACAGGTTACAGATCTTATGTCCCAGTTTGAACAGGATAGCAGCCTGACGCCTCACCTGACATTATTTGTTTGCTTTTTAAAATTATTGGATTTCTCAAAAAAAGCCTTCAATAATCTGACGAAAAGGCACCTGGACTTCTATTATAACGAAATTCTTCAAATTGAGAAAAATGATGCCAAATCAGACAAAGTCTATGTGATTTTTGAACTCGCCAAAAAAGCGATTCAGGAAAGAATTCCAGTGGGTACATTGCTGGATGGGAATAAAGACGCTAATGGCAAAAAACGAATCTACAAAACAGGTGATGAACTTGTTGCCAATCAGGCCAAAGTAGTGGAGATCAAAAGCTTTTTAAACGATGTTGAAAAAAGAGAACTGAAAATGGCTCCGGTAGCCAACTCCGCAGACGGTTTGGGTGATAAATTGCCGGCAGACGGTAACTATTGGTGGCCGTTTGGATATAATTCCGATGAGACCAATTCAAATAAATCCATTTATAAAGAACTTCCAAAAGCTAAACTTGGCTTTTCAATTGCCTCCTCACTTTTTGATTTAAAAGAAGGAGACCGTACCATCACCCTTAAGATTGATTTTAATAAAAATTCAACCCAAAAATTACAAAATCTTTCAAAAACAGATATTAAAAATAATATCAAAGTGCTTTGCAGCGGAGAGAAAGAATGGTTGTCAGGTGCTGTTTTAACATGTATTAAAAACGAAGAAGAAAGATTAGAGCTTTCTATAGCATTACAAAAAGAGTTCCCGGCCGTTGTAAAATACAATAAAGAAGTGCTGGCAGAAACATTTCAAACCAGTTTCCCTGTGGTAAGATTGATGATTGAAGGAGAAAAATACTATGATCTATATGAAGCTCTTTCAGAAAAATCAATAAAGAACATCGAAATAGCGGTTGATGTAAAAGGAGTAAAATCAATTCAGATAGAAAATGACAATGGGGCCTTAAATTCAGAAAAGCCTTATTATCCTTTCACCGCACAACCTGTTAAAGGATCTAATTTCTATATCAAATGTCCTGAAATGTTTTCCAAAAAATGGCAGAATGCAGACATTACGATCAACTGGAAGAATGCTCCGGATTCTATAAAAGATTTATACAGCGGATATGTTATTCAGCCTAATCAAAATATAAGTTTAACCGATTTTGAGGGCTTAAAAAATTCTTCAATCGTAGGTTCTGATGCTTACTTCAAAGCGGATGTTGCCTTACTGGATAAGGAAATCTGGTACGAAAAGGCCAATGATATTGATGTATTCACGAAAGGAAAGGGCGCTTATAACATTCAATTTTCTGTAAATAATGCAAGTAATAAGGCTGGAACAAGCGAGACCATCAGGATAACACTGAATCAGTCGTCATTACAGGATGTGTATCCTAAACTGTATACATTGGCATTATCAAGTAATCCGACCTTTAAAAAGCTTATTCCCAACGAGCCGTATATTCCTTTTGCTGAAGATATAGAGCTGAATTACAGTGCGAAAGAAAATGTGTATTCGTACCTGGAAAGAGAATCTGCCGGAGAAGTTTCAAAAAATAAAGAAGTACAGCTGTATCATGAAGACGTATTCGGTCAATACGAAAAAGAAGTAGAAACCAACAGCATTGTACCGGTACACCAAAATGGAGGTGAATTGTACATTGGCCTGGAAGCAATGCCTCAGACTACAGTATCACTATTAATTCAAATGCTGGAAGGAAGTGAAAATCCTTTAGCAGATCCTTTCCTGGAAAAAGAATTTATAGAATGGCATATCCTTTCAAACAATTCATGGATGAGTTTGTCGGATTATATGCTGCAGAACGAGACCAGAAAGTTCCTGGAATCAGGGATTGTCAAGTTTAAAGTGCCTAAAGATGTCGACAAAAGCCACACAAGATTTACCGACGGATTAGTCTGGATCAGAGCCAAATCACAAAGAAGCTATGATGCCGTATGCAAAATCCAGGGAATCTATACTCAGGCGGTTTTAGCAACATTCCAGAATCAGGATAATGACCTGTCTCATCTCAATAACGGATTGGAAGCAAAAACCATTGCTAAACTGATCTCCAGAGTTCCTCAGGTAAAATCTGTCAGCCAGCCTTATAACTCGTTTGATGGTAAATACAAAGAAACAGATACCGAGTTTTACAGACGTGTAAGTGAACGGTTAAGACATAAACACAGAGCCATCACACAATGGGATTACGAACATTTGGTATTACAGGAATTCCCGGAAGTTTTTAAAGTAAAATGTTTAAATCATACTTCCGAAAAATCCTATATGGATCCTGGACACGTTACCCTGATGGTAGTTCCGAATATTAAAAATAAAAATGCTTTTGATGTCTATCAGCCGAGAGTAAGCAGAGCCTCTTTGAATAAAATTCAGAATTATGTAAATGAATTAAATACAATGCACGTGAAAGCTCAGGTAATCAATCCTAATTATAAAGAAGCAAAAGTAGAAACAAAAGTAAAGTTCTTTGAGCAGTATGATGAAACATTTTATACCAAACAGCTGGACGAAGATATTAAAAAGTACATATCGCCATGGGCTTTTACAGACTCTGAAAATATTGATTTTAATGTAGAGCTGAATGTGAATCAGTTGGTTAACTATCTGGAGCAGCTGTATTATGTAGACTACATTGATGATATTAAAATACTGGTGAACAATATCCCGCAAAGGCAGTCTTTAATTGAAGTAGATCCAAAATCAATTCTGGTATCTGCCAAGCAGCACAATGTCACTATTACAGAACAGGTATGTATTTAATAATAAACAAGAAGAAACATAATCATGTCAGAAAATAAACATATTAGTATATCAAAAAATATAGAAACCGGAGATCAGACAGATTTTCATTTTCTACGCAAAACAGGGATTGAATACATAGAAAAGTTAGGAGGAAAACTCTGGACCGATTATAACTCTCATGATCCTGGGATCACCACGCTGGAAGTGTTAAGCTATGCTATCACGGATCTTGGGATGAGGATGAACCTGAATATGGAAGATATCTTAGCATCTGATGAGGTAAATAAAGACATTCATACCCAGTTTTTAAAGGCTGCAGAAATTTTACCTTCAAGACCTTTAAATGAACTGGATTACAGAAAGTTGTTTATAGACATCAACACGACTGGAAGCCTTAAAAGACCGATCCGTAACTGTTGGTTAGTTCCTAAAAATGAAACATTATATGTCGATTGTAAAACCGGAGATATAGACTTTAAACCGATCGGAGAAAAGACAGAACATTTTAACGTAAAAGGATTGTACGACCTTTATGTAGATTATGCCGAAGATATTGATGGGGATGGTATCGGATGTGAAAGATCTAATGTCAATATCAAAATATTAGACAGTTACCATGCCAACAGAGGACTTTGCGAAGATCTGGCAGAAATTAAAGAAGTTGAAATCCAGAAAGTTGCAGTGTGTGCCCGTATCGGACTTGTCAGTAAAGCAGACGAAGAACTGGTGCATGCTAAAGTCATCAGAACAATCAATAATTATCTGTCTCCGGAGGTTCATTTTTATTCACTGAAACAAATGCTGGATAAAGGTCTGACTACAGATCAGATTTTTGAAGGTCCGCTTCTGGATAATGGCTTTATCGATACGGAAGAGCTTAAAAACAGCCAGTTAAGAACAGAAGTTCGTCTTTCTGATATCATCAGTGAAATCATGAAAGTTGATGGTGTTAAAGAAATTCATGACGTGTCTATTGCAGGTTGTGATAGTGTGATCAAACAAAATAATGATTGGCTGATCTGCATTGAAAAAGGCAGAAAACCGGAACTGTGTGAACTGAGTTCATTCAGTTACAGTAAAGGATCTCTTCCGTTAAATATCAATAACAAAAAAGTTCAGGATTACCTAGAAACTCTTAAAAGGGAAGAAGAAGTACTTAGAGACGATGCAAGACAGAATAAAGAGTTGGTATTGCCTCAGGGAACTTCATATGATATTGCAGACTATGCTACGATTCTTAATGAATTTCCGGATACCTATGGAGTAGGAGAATCTGGAATTATTGGGAATTCATCCCCGGAGAGAGAAGCGCTGGCCAAACAAATGAAAGGGTACTTGTTATTTTTTGATCAAATCCTTGCCGGTTATTTCAAACATCTTGAAAAAGTAAAAGAAGTATTAAGCATTAATGGTAAGTTAAAAAGAACCTTTTTTACACAGGCTCTTAAGAATATTAAAGGCTTTGATGAATTGGTTTCTGACTATGATACCGAAAGTGATGATCAACTTACAGATTCGTTATATGAAGAGCTGGATAACAGTGTGGAACGACGAAACGAAGTATTGGACCATCTGATCTCCCGTTTTGCGGAAACATTTAGTGACTATACCTTCTTAATGAAATCATTGTATGGGAAATCTACCGATGAAATTGTCTTATACAACAAAGAAAATTTCTTAAAAGAATATTCATCACTAAGTAAAGACAGAGGGTTGGGATATAATTATACCTTAATCGGAGATTCAGATCTTTGGAATACCAGCAATATTTCCGGTGTTCAGAAAAGAATTGCCCGTTTGCTGGGTATTAAAGATTATACCCAGAGAAACTTATCTCAGTCGCCGGTATCCATTATTGAAACAACAGATAATACCGGTAAAAAAACGTATACCTGGAAAATAAAAGATGCCGGCGGCAATATTATTTTATCCTCTGTAAACAGCTATACGACTGAGCATATTGCAATCAAAAATCTGAATGAAGCCATTTATCAAACCATTCAGATTGATCAGGAAGATCTTGAAAATGCATTAGCCAAATTAGATGAGAAACACCCTGAAGTTACATTAGAAAAACTGAAAAATTGTGAAAAGGATTACTGTATAATTGGAAATATAAAAATCCGTGTTTCATTAGGAGGTAATTATTATTTTGAAATTCTGGATGACCAGAAAAATGTCATTGCTGTTCACAAAAAAACCAATCCTTATTCAGATTTGATAGAATTGAAAGACGGAATTAAGGCAACGGTGAAGTATTTCAAATATGAATTTACAGAAGAGGGTATTTTCCTTGTTGAGCATTTATTATTAAAGCCAACCACTAAAGATTATAAGCTTATGGGAGGTATTGGCTGTATGTCTATCGGAGGTACTTTCAAAATAATGTATGACCTGCAGGAAGAAAACCCTACAACAGATCCGATAGAATATTCGGAAGCCTTTATGTCTTCGTGTGAAGAAGGTTGCGAAGCGGATGTTTTTGACCCTTATTCTTATAGGGTGAGTGTTGTTCTTCCCGGCTTTGCTTATCGTTTTCAGGATCCGGATTTCAGGCGTTATGCGGAAACCGTGATCAGGCAGGAAATTCCTGCTCATATTTTAGCAAAAATTTGCTGGGTGGGAGATCGTTTGAGTGAAAAACAAACCGCTCAGAATGATTTGGCTGAATTTGAAGTAGCATTTAAAAAATACCTCTCAGATAAATCGAGGAATAATATTATGAATCTTGGAAACAGCATTACGGATTTATTGACTGCTCTCAGCCATTTAAACAATATTTATCGACCGGGAAGGCTTTTAGACTGTGATGCCAATGATAACGACAGTCTGGACGGAAAAATCATATTAGGACAATCGAACTTATCAAAAAAAATGAAAAATAATGAACACTAAATTAGACAATGTAACAACCCAATATAGAAAGTTCAACGACAATCAGGCGTTAACAGAAGGGCAATTAAACGAATTTATAGACTATTTTGAAGATCAGGACAGACTATCAAGAACCCGTCTGAGTGGTGTGGGAGTAGTGTGTGGTTTTCAATCGGAATACATAGAGCTTGAAATCTTACCTACTTTAGCAGAAAAAACAGCCGGATCCGTAGATAGAGATCTTGAGATTCCTTTTGATACCATTGCCATTACACAAGGAGCCGGGGTAACTACGGATGGAGACTTAATAACACTGCGTCAGGTAGAAGACAAAAAATCAGAAGCTGTCATAGATTTTCAGGCTAAAAATTACAGATACTATAGAAATTATGTTGATGTCGTAGGATATGAGCATTTTCGTATCGGAGGACAGCAAATCCCTCTTTTAGAATTATTTACAACACAAGAGTATAAACAGTTATTGAGAGAAGGGGCTAATGCCGGAGATTTTAAAAAGGTAGTAGATATTCGTAGTTCATTAAGTGATAAAATTGTAATTCTGTATCTGGAAAGTTATTCTAATGACGAAACCCCATGTAAGGATGCAGATTGTGACAATAACGGTGCAGAGCAAGTGTCTGATCTTAAAGTGCTTCTGGCAGATTCAGCATCTGTTTCAGAGCTTATTGCCAGGGGAGATGCAAAAGATACCATCTATAAACAACATGATGTTTATGAAAAGCTTTTTGACAGTTTACCCAATATTGAAGCCAAAAGAGTTATTCTGGATACGCTTGTTAAAACAGCACCGCAGTTAAAAACAAAATTTAAAGGAGCCATCAGTACGGTTGCAGAATTAAGTGAAGGATTTACTTCTATTGCAGGAACTTTTAATATCAATATGAATCTGGGAGGTCAGACATTATTTGACAAATTGAACCCTTTACTGTCAGGCACTTCTTCAGGCTTAGAAGATTATCAATACCGATATGATTTACTAAAGGATCTGATGGATACCTACAATGAAATAAAAGGTTTGATCCTGCATCTGAATGTTGAATGCTGTCCGGATATTGCTTCATTCCCTAAACACCTTTTGTTAGGTCATGTGGGAGCAAAGCAGGAATTAGGAGCATATACTCCTTTCCGTCACGGTTTTTATAATTCACCGGTTACTACCCATGATGATGAGAATTATGAAAGAGTCATCATGCTTGCCAATCGTTTTGTGCAGAAAGTTAATGGATTTCAATCCTATATCGGACGTATTAAAATCACACCTTCCAATCTGAATGTAAGATTGGGTCATAAAGCAATCCCATATTACTATAATGTAGATAAATCTTTATTGGCTCAATGGAACTTTGAAAAAACAAAAACCGATAGGTCCGCTTACAATCTAAGCTATCATACGGCCAATTTAGCAGGAGAAGACTTTATTCAGAATCCGCTGAATTATAACATTGACAACAATGACTTCTACAGAATTGAAGGTCACATCGGAATGCCTTATAAGACAGCATTACAAAACATCAATGATCTTAAAACACAATACGGGTTAGCCTTTGATGTCATTGCATTGGTCTTGGATAAAGGTGAAAAACCTGGCAGCGAGCCGCCAGTCAGAGAGAAAACAGTATCTATAGAAGAACTTAGAAAGCAGTTGGTGTCCATTTCCACTGATGTCAGCAACAGAACCGGCAATTCACAGAATACTTTACTGAACATCTCTAAACTTGATGAACAGTTAAGATTACTGAACCAGGCTGAATTCTCAAAAGAAGGATCACCTGAAGGAATTACCGTTGTAAAACAAGATCCTAAAAAAGACGTTGTAAGCGAGCTTTTAAGCGAATTCGTAGAGCGAAAACCAGGTCTGGAACATATGGCGGGTGTAGAACCGGGTGGAACCTTTGCTTTGATTTATAACTCAGAATCTGATAACCAGGTTCTTGCGGATTTTTCATTACCTTACTTGTGTTGCTCTAAAAAAGAGCCTGTATTTTTGGTATTGCCTGCGAACAAGCTATGTCAAAGAGATAATCCGGTTGCGCTTACACTCGTTCCGCTAGACGCTCAGGTAAAAGCATTTGTAAATGGTACTCAGATTCCTGCCGTTACACAGTCCGGAGGTCAGAAATTATTTGATCCAGGTTTGGTTAGCCCCACTTATTTTGGGCAGACAATCACGTTTACCGTTAATGATGAACCTGTAGAATCTACGATGGTGGTGTACGCAGAACCTGTTATTAGCGTTACTGTCGGAGAAGTTGTCTATGGTGAAGATGTTAATGATCCAAAAGCAACCGTTACATTTAATGTGAGCGGTCATCAGGCAGGATATTCTTATAACTGGAATTTTGGTGATAATTCATCAGGAAGCCAAGTGCCGGATACCAATGGGAATGTTACGCATACCTATTCATTAGGAGTAGCCAATCAGGAAGATATTTTCAGGCCTACTTTAACGGTCAAAAATCCGAATGGATGTAGCACAATATTTACCATTACTCCGGTTACGTTAAAACTGGTGATTAACAAAAATACCAGAATATTTATTTATTTCGATTCTTCAGGTTCTATGAATTCAACTTTGGGACCTCTTGAACTAATGAAGTCGACCTTGCTTAAAAACAGATTATTGCCTTTGTATGGAAATGATTCTGCGGCGTATGATGCGAAAGTACAAGTTGTTTCCAGAGGTTCAGAGAGAACATTTGACTTCTTAAATATGGAAAATCAGGCAGCACCTGAAGGGAATGTAATTGTTATGGTTTTCCAGGATGAAGCAGACTCTGTTTACCATGGTTATCGTTCGTCAATTTCCTCTGTAACTCAAGGTTTCATAAATGATATTCAGACTTTGAAAAGGAGGATTGCCAATAATTTTGGTACCAATAACCCTAATTATTTCAGAGGTGTTGTATTCCAGGTAGATGGTGATTATGTAGAATTCAAGCAGCTTATGCAGGCGGTAGAAAACGGTTCTCATGCTTCCTATCCTTCACAATACAACCTTCAATCTGAAGTGGCAGCAGGAAAAGTAAAATTCAAATATGATGTTCCTGATGGAGATACTCCTGAAAACTACTTGAGTAAAGTTGTTGGTGCGCTTCAAGAGCTGGGTTATAACATTCCTTAATAATAACAATAACTTCTTAGGCGGGTTTCTGCCTGAGAAGTTATTTACCAGCTTAATACAATCATAAAAAATGAATTACAATGAAGAATCAATTAAGTAATATATCAGTTCAATATCGAAAATTCAGTAAAGGACAGTATATAGAAGATCCGGATCAGTTCAATGAGTTTCTGGATTTTTTCGAAGATCAGGACCGTTTGTCCAGAGTGCTGCTGCAGGGAGTAGGTATTGTATGCGGCCTCAAACCAACACTTATTTATAAAAACAGGCTACTGAACAGCATACAGCTTTCACAGGGAGCGGCAATTACCACCGACGGAGATTTACTCACCCTGAATACTACCAGCAAGACGAGTGAAGATCTGTACATGAGTGACCTGAAAACGGTAGATCTGGAAAATAAAAAATTTACCCACTTTAAAGTATATGATAATTTTAAAGTAAAATATCCGTCCTTTTATGAAGGGAGCGAGCAGATTGAACTATGGGAATTGGCAACAGCTCAGGAAGCAAGAACTGATTTTCAGTCTATCAATAACCTTACAAATTTAGAAGACAAATACCTGCTGCTGTATTTGGAGGATTATGAAAAAGAAGTTAAACCTTGTAGAGGTGTTGACTGTGATAATCATGGAATACAACAAATCAGAAACCTTAAGGTATTAGTTACTACAGCAAGTGGTATTACTCATATTCTTGGAGAAGAAGGTTTTTCTCTGCCCGATCCCATAACAGGTGTCGTTACACCCAAAAGAAAAGATCGTCTTCAGCCTCATCCTTTGTTTATAGAAGATATCATGGAGCCTGTAAAACAAAACCGTATTATTTTAGAACGTTTTGTTTCAACAAACAAGGTGGAAGTCTCTGATTTAAAAAAGATGTATATCAAAGCCGTAGATAAAGCTGATTATGGGAAGAGTATTTTTGAAAAAATCGCAGCAATCGCTAAAATTTTAAGAATTCCAGGTGCCAGCTATGAATCTTTCAAAATATCACTAGACAGAGTTATTAATCAGGAAACAGGCTTTCAGTATACTTATGATGTGATAAAGGATTTGATGGATACCTATTCTGAAATCATAGAATTACTTCCTAAAGCATTTACCAAATGTCTTCCCGATTTTGCCTCTTTTCCTAAACACATCATGCTTGGGAAACTAGTAACAGATGTCCAGCTGGATTCCTCAAGACATCAGTTTTATAATTCGCCTGCTTTAGACGATGAAAAAGCGACCCAAAAAGTTAAAACTTTAATCAATCGTTTTAATCAACAAGCGGGAAATTTTGATCCTGATAATATTATTAAAAATAAAGTGCGGGTTAAAATTACCCCGTCGCAAAAATTAAATCCTCTGAGCAATAAGGCGGTTCCTTTTTACTACCAGGCTACAGAAGAATTTTTAAAAACATGGAATTTTGATAAGACCAGCAACCGGTCATCTGGAAATAATTTGACATTTGATACGGAGTGGGTGCCAGTAGGGCTGTTTGAAAAAGAAAACCCTTTAAATCTCAATATAGATAACTATTCGTTTTATAATATAGAAGGCCATCAGGGGATGGATCACCGAATTGCTTTTGAACAGATAAAAGAAATCAGGGATAAGCAGCAGCTGGGATTTGACATTATGCTTTTGTCTTTAGAAGAATTGGTAGGCAATAAAGATCTGTCAAAGGCTTATTTCAATGAATATATAGAAAAGAACTCAGGGTTAGAACACAAACGGGGCGTTGAAAGAAGAGGGACTTTTATAATGGTTTACGATTCCATGAAAAATCCAAAAGTTATCGCAGACTTTTCACTTCCATACATCTGTTGTACGCCAAAAGCAATCGTTAAATTAAGTTTGCCGACTGCTGTTATTTGTGCTGAAGCCAGTCCTATACCTTTTACAGTATTCCCTTTGAATGGAGTTGTAAAAGCAAGTGTTGGCGGTGGAGTAAAACAATCCGGCAATGGACAGTATATCTTTGATCCGAAGTCAGTAGGTGAAGAGTTCCATGGTCAGGAAATTACTTTTACAGTGAATGGGAAACCTACGAACTGCAGTATCAAAGTTATTTCACAGCCGGAAATAAATATAGCGGTTGGAGATGTCTTCTATCCGGAAGGTGAGTCTATCATAACGGAGGTAAACTTTAAAGTTTCAGGACCAGACTTTGCAGACTACACTTATAATTGGGATTTCCTGAATAATGGACATGTCATTAACAAGCAACCGGATGAAAACGGAAATGTACGCTATGAGTTCTATAATCTGGATCCTAAAAATATTCCATTGATAAAAGTGGAGGTGAGCGGTAACGGATGTACCCAGGTCATTATTATAAGAGGCTGGTACGATGCTCCGGTTCGATTAAGCTTGCCAGCAAGTGTTATTTGTTCTGCAGCCGATCCTTTACCTTTTGACGTATTCCCTGAGAATGGAGTTGTGGCAGCCAGTATTGGTGCTGAAGCTAGTGTTATATCCAGCGGTGGGAGCTATTCCTTTGCTCCGAATTTAGTGAATCCTACGTTGTATGGTCAGGAAATTACCTTTACTGTAAACGGACAATCTACTAACTGTAAGATCAAGGTTATTCCGCCGCCTAAAGTTAATTTTGCTTATACTGTTAATTACCCAAGTGGTGGTTCAACAGAAACAACAATAAACATTGAAGTTTCAGGACCGTACTTTGCAGAATATAATTACAGCTGGGATTTCCTGGGTCAGGGACAGTTTACCGCACAAAATCCGGTAAATGGTAAGATCAGTTACAAATACACCAATCTGGATTTAAAAAATATTCCTGTGATAGGGGTGAAAGTAACAGGTGGAGGATGTAATCAAAGCACAGCAATAAGAGATTGGTATGATGTTCCGGTTCGGGTAAGTTTAGCAACAGATGTTATTTGTTCTGCAGCCGACGCTATACCTTTTATTGACCTATTCCCTGTGAATGGGGTTGTAAAAGCCAGTATTGGTGCTGAGTCTAGTGTTCTGGGATCCGGCAATGGGAACTATTCCTTTGCTCCGAATCTGGTAAACCCTACCTTACATGGTCAATACATTACATTTACTGTAAACGATAAAACAACTAGTTGCCGTATTAAGGTTATTCCACCACCTAAAGTGAACGTTAATTATACTGTTGATTATCCAGCAAATGGTTCAACAGAAACCATAATAAACATTGACGTTTCCGGACCTTACTTTACAGACTATATGTACGAATGGGATTTCCTGGGGAATGGACAGTATACTCAACCACAACCTATAAATGGTAAGATAAGTTACAAATACACCAATCTGAATCCAAATAATATTCCGGTAATAGGAGTGAAAGTGACTGGCGGCGGATGTTTTCAAAGTATATCTGTAAGAGATTGGTATACCTCATTACGTTTGCTGCAAAATGTTATTTGCTCTGAAGCCAAACCTATAGATTTTGTTGATGTAATCCCTCAGAATGGATCTATAAAGGCGTATGTTGGTAGTGTTTCTGTTGGGGGTGTTGTATCTGGTTCTTTCAATCCGCAATTAGTGGATCCTGCATTCCATGGTCAGACCATTACTTTTACGATGAACGGAAAACAAACCAATTGCAGTATCAAGGTTATTAAGCAGCCGAATATTGCAATATCTGTTAAATCTGTTGATTATCCTACGGGTGTTTCAAATGAGACAAAAGTATACCTTGAAGTTACCGGACCAAACTTTGGAGACTATACCTACAGTGCTGATGGTAGCCCGCTTCCTAAACCGGATATCAATGGAATTACAATTCATAGATTGTATAATCTGAATCCGGAAGGAAATCCGACCATAATGGTGACGGTGAGTAATGGAGAATGTACTCAGACCATGAGGTTAACCAATTGGTACAAGCCTGCATCTGTTGTAATAAACAATATCGACTTCTCAAAAGGAGAACATGTACAGTGCTGTGAAGGCATTAAGCCTATTGTTATCGTTGAACCACGCGATACAAAAGCCCTTGTGAAAGATAGATTTTTTATATTGGAAGGAGCCGCAAATGCTGGTGAATTATCAATGCTTCTTTATTCCTGGTTTCAGGTAAGTGGCCCATCCGTAGCTATACTTACCTATGATATTGAAAAACCATTCCTGAAGGTTACTAATTTAGTCGCTGGGGACTATAAATTCCGATTTATGGTTTTTGATGCAAACAGTAATGCATTTGATTTCAAAGACGTGAATGTAAATCTGGCGTAATAATCAGACTTCTGTATCTGATCATAAACGAAGAGTTCAAGATATAGATTTTATGTATTACACTATACTATAAGAGGGTGTTCATGCAGTTCTTTAGACTCAAACCACCCTCTTAAATATAAATGAAACATAATAATAACAATTAAAACATAAAATAATGGAAGCAGCAGAAGATTGCAAAATTTCATTTAATATCGATTATACATCTTCCTTGTCTGTAGATTATGCATTTGCATACTATAAAAAGCAGGGACCAGGGCAGCAAGATGTAAAGCAAGAGTTAAATCCAGTGCCTGCGAGTGGTGAATTGGTAAAACTTCCCATCATTCAGGCTCCTGGTACTTACGACTTGAGAATAGAATTATTATCAGGGAATGTCAGTGCCGAAAATAAAAGTTTTTTTAAAATAGGCATGTGTGCTTCTTGTGAAAAACCCTCTATTAATAAAGTCGCCGCAGAGAATGATGGTCAGTTAGTAATGTCATATATACTGGATAATTATTCAAATTTTGTTGCAGTAGAATATCAAATAGCAACGGATGCTGAATTTACAGATATTATTTATTCACAAAGGGGTGTTAATTACTACTCTCCTGAATATATAGATATGAATAGGGCAAAGATTCTTAAAGGCATTTATTATATGAGAGTAAGAAAATATTGTTCAGCTGGGTCTGAAACCGGAGTCTCAGATTGGTCGGATGTATCTGTGTTTGAAGCTGGAGAATGGACTATTCAAAAAACAGTACAAGCCTTTTGTATACCAGATAACTATGGTAGAGATAATGAAATTATTTGTAAAAGAGAGGATGATTGGAAAAGGTATGTGATGTTGAATACCCCTGAACCCAAAATAGGAAGTTTAATTTATTTAAAGGATGGTATAACCTTGGCAGTTCCGGGAAATCTGGAAGAGTTTGATATGGATCCTTTTATTGGATTTAATAAGAATGGGATTAGGTGGATAAGATTTCCGGATTTTGATATGAGTGTGGTGTATGAAGTAAATTCCAACACAGCAAGGATAGAAGGTATTTCAGGCCTTACCTGTTAAAAAAAATCACCAAAATACCCCAATAAAATCCTCAAGAAATTGAGGATTTTATTTCCCTGGGCAATTATCTTCTGTTGTTTTTACGTCTTGTACTTATAATATTGAAAAGTTTGGCAACATCCTTCAGATGGATCTCGAAATCCTCATAATATTCGTTCAGAGAATGAAGGGTGATAATGCCTTTCTCAACATCATGGTTAACAATTCGCTTTACCAAAATTCCTTTCTCTTTGTGAACGATTACAAAATCCCACTTATCATAATGCAGTTTACTCATCCAGTAATCCTGTCTGATGTTTCTGCATAAGATAATATCGCCTTCCAGATAGCTTTCGTATGAGCCGTTATCCATACTGTCTCCTTTCACTTCAAAACACATATATTCGCCTCTGTGCTCTATATCGTCCGTAAAAGGAATAGTGGGTAAGCTTTCTATATATTCTTCATCAGCAAAATTACTCAGATATCCCGCTTGTGCATATTGATTCGCCAATGGAACGTGCATGATCTTTAAATCTGAAAAAACCACTGGAGACGCACTGTCATCATTGAGTTCCTGTTGTTTTAATAGTAAATTGGTGACAAAGTAAGCTGTTGTTTCCGGTATTTTTCGTTCGCCTTTTTCCCAATATTGCACGGCTCTGGTGCCTACTCCTATAGATTTTGCTATATCAGCCTGCTTCATGTTTAGTTTCTTTCTAATTTCTTTGAATTCTAAATAGTTCATTTTGATATGTTTATAGTTATTTGTAAAAAAAATGAACAAAATGTTCGTTTTTATTTTGAAAAACGAACAATGTTCGTATATTTGTTTCATCATTAAGATGGAACAGTACAAATGTACAAAATTATATTTAAAATTTAATATTTTTTTAATATTTTAAAATGTTACTTTTTGTTTGTAATTAAATGTAAATAAGTGAGTTGAAAATTTATTTTATAGATAATATATTTAAAATACAGATGTTTTCTTTTTTTGTTTTGTCCGGAGCAAGTAGGAATTAGGAAATTTTTAAATCGTCTATAAAATGTAAAAAGTGCGTTTTTTCATGTTGCTTTGTTTGAGTTTTGTTCGTTTTTGTATTGTTTTATTGATGATAAAAATGCGTTTATTTTTGATAAATATCTGAATAAAGCAATCATTTTGCTCTTTGTTTTTCCTGAAAATAAAAAACAAACCCAAAATGTAGAATAACACTACTGTCCAACATATAAAATATCGATTAATTATAGTTGTCAGTAAAGTTGATAATACATCCTGAAAGGGCAAATGAAATGTAAAATAAAGAAGTCAGGGTAAAATTTTTATTGGGAAATACCCGGTACCGGCTTCTAAAAAACAAAATTAATTGAATTAGACATCTTTTAGGAGGCGGAATATTCGTCTTTAGGGATTCTAATGACTTTATCAAACGGTCAACAGGTAAGAAGAGGAAGCCTGTCTGATTCGGAAAAAACTATTTAACCAAAAAAAACTTTTAACCATAGAATATGAAACGTAGTAAAGAATTAGTCGAAAAAAGAAAAGATTTTGTCATTGATTATGTAAAACGTAATCAGGATAAACAGATGAAAGTGATTGTCAACGAGCTGATGGAAATGTTGTTTTTGTCTGAAAGAACAATCTATAACATCATTCTTCAGCCATAGATATGGTCACGGAAGAAAGCTCAATCCTTACCATTTAATATAATGTTGTAATGTGAATATCAGTAAGATAGTGTTTGTAGATAGTGTGTATTCATAATTCATGTCTTGAAATTATTCATTCTAAAAAGATAAAAAGGATTCAAAGTTATTGCTAAATCCTCAACAGCCCCAAACATGAGATTAAAAGGCGGCTCTGATATCTTTCTCAAATTTAAATTATAGGTAAAATATTAAGGTGAAAAACGGTTTTTGCTTGGTCGTTCTGTTGTTTTAATGAAACATGAATGGTAAAAAGAAACCGTTTGGCCTTAGTGTATTGGAAGAGAAATCAATTAAAAAAAACTAAAAAATCAATTATTCATTTAATAAAATTCTAATAGCCATGAAAAAAAAAGAAAAGAAAAAAAAGAAAAAAGATAAGGAAAAACTGAAGAAATCAGGGAGAGATATCAGTGATATTATTGACGAGTTAGCGTATGCGGATGAGAGCGAAAATATCCGGAAAATCAGAAAGTTTTTAGATGATATGTACATCCTGTCTCAGGAATAATTAAACATCTGAAAGTGGTTTGAAAATTAAAATTTTTAATAAATAATAGAGAAGAAAAAGAATGAATTTGGATAGTATAAAAGCCCTGTTAATCGGAACTGCAATAGCATTTTCAGGAGGATTACTGAGGGTACTGGTCTCCATACAAAATAAAGAGAAAAAACAGCCATGGGAGCATTTTATCACATTGGTAATCGTAGTAATCGTAGGCTTTACGATGAGTTATTTAATGAACAGAGCCGAATTGCATGACAAATGGTATTCAACAGGAGTATTGTTTGTATTGGGATATGGTTATGATAAATTCCTGAAAATGATCACTAATAATCTGCCTAACTGGATTGATAAAGCAGTGAATCTTTTTATTGAAAACAGATGTGGTGTCAATACAAACAGACCATCTGATGAAGAAGAAGAAAAAAAAGATGATATGAAATCATAAAAAGATTCTGAAACAGTCTTTACTGTAATGACAGAATCAATCACTCCAAAGGAGATATTCTCCCGGAAAAGAGTGGATTTAAAACTTAAAAAACCTGAAAATTTAAAAGCAAGAGAACAAACAAGGAAATGGTTCAGTGTTGCCTGTTTCTCAAAGTCAAATACCATTTCTATTTACTTACATTCTTAAAGAATCTACCTCACCCGGTATGATTTTTCCAACCCGGCAGGCACCCTATAAGGCACAATATCTTAGTTGTGCCTATAGGTCTTTTAAAACAATATGAAATTAAAAAACTAAGTCAATGAAAGCAGCAAAACCTGTAGAAAAAGACAATAAGGCCCATAAAAACCAGAGCAAAAAGCAAAAGCCGAAAGATCCGGCAGTTGTGCCTATAGCTGAGGTAGATAGGGTCAGTATACAAACACAAAAATCCGGAAATCGGGGCATTACTGCGGGATCAGGAGGTCCCAATGATAGCCTGCTCAACCTCAATGGTACTATTGCGGGGGTTCATGATTCACAAGACATTTATGGCCAGGGATCAGAAAAAAATTATGGAAAACTCCAGGAGAGTCTGGCGAAAACCGGAGATATCAACCATCCCGACACCAGGAAAATGGAAAAAGGCTATATGTCTACTTTGAATGATAATCAAATACAAGATTATCATAAACTCAAATCCGGAACCTATCTGCCCAAAACAGTACAGGAACAAGCTGTAGTGTATCAGGAAAGTAAGAGCATTCAGGAAGCAAAACCGGATACAAAGACGGCAGGAAAAGCCGTTTCCAAGAAACAGGAAGTTGCTGCTGTAGAAAAACCACAGTCAGTCACTGCAGATAAAACGGTAGAGGCTGATGCGGAAACTAAAACCTCTGCAAATGCCACAGACAATCCTGGATTTATAGAATTGAGCGGAAGGATAAGTATCACAGCTAAGTTACAGAAACAGCACGAACCATCAGGCAAAGCGACCAATGATGCACAAGCTGCAGCACCATCGCCTGCCAACGAACGTCAGAGTATGGCGCAAGCAAGCCAAGTGAACACCATGGATGAACAAAAACCTGGGTTGTTCAAGAAAGAAGATTTTAAAGCTTTGCTAAGTGAAAAAATACATAATATCAAGCTTCCGAAAAATGAAGAGCAGGCAGATGAGTTTGAGAAACATAATAATATACAGGAAGTCAATCAAAAGGCAGTAGGTGATGTTAAAAAAGAGAAGAATGTAGCCTCTAATGATATTGCTTCTGCAACAGCTGCACAACCTAATACAGCTGCACAACCTGTTCGTGCCGTTGCAAAAATGCCAACACAAAATGTAGGGAATGCTCCGGGTACACCAAATGCAGCGAAAGCGATGCCGGTGAAAAGAAATGCAGCAAGCGTAGAACAGCCAATTAAGGAGCAAACAGCAAGTATCGACAGTGAAATGAAAGCCAATGGAGTCACCGATACGATGTTGGCAAAATCTAATGAGCCTACATTTACAGATGCTTTGGCCCAAAAGAACAAAGCCAAAACCCAAAGTGTTGCAGCAACTCAACAGTTCAGAACCAACGAAAATAAAGAGCTGTCTAAAACCCGTAACGAAGCCCAAGCCCAGGCGGAGCATCATATTAGTGGCATGCATGGTGCAAGAAAAGGCGGACTAGGCAATGTACATGGTGAACAAAAGCAAACCTCAGGCAAAGACAGCCAAAAACGAAAAGAAATTGCCGATCATATTAATGGTATTTACCTTACTTCCAAAACCGATGTGGATGGTATTTTAAATAACCTGGACAAATCGGTGGCCGAAAAATTTGATAATGGCAGCAAAGAAGCTAAAAAAGCATTTGAAGCCCATGTCGATAAAGAAATGAAGGCTTATAAAAAGAAACGTTATGGGGATGCCTATGCAAAATACGGAGCCTTGGTGGCAGCAGGGAAATGGTTATGGGACAAAGCTACAGGTCTACCTAAAGAGGTCAACAAATTTTTTGACAGTGGTAAGGACTTGTACATTAAAGTCATGGATAAATTTATTGACCAAATCGCAACCCATGTTACCACGCAGCTTAATGCAGCCAAAACCAGAATTGCTAAAGGCAAAAAAGAGGTACAGACTTATGTCAACAGTTTATCGCCAAGTTTAAGAAAAATAGGAAAAGATGCTATTGCAGAGATCCAAAGCAAATTCAATGCATTGGAAGACAGCGTAAATAGCAAAAAGGATGCATTAATTGATGTGTTGGCTAAAAAATACGCAGACAATATAACAAGCATTGATGCCAGAATTGCAGACTTAAAAACACAAAATAGCGGATGGGTGAATCAGGCTCTTGATGCTCTTAGAACCAGTGTTTTTGCCATTATTATTGAAATTAAAAATACGCTTACCAATTTATTGTCCGGTGTTATGAGTGCCATTCAGGCGATTATCATGGATCCGATAGGGTTTTTCAAAAATCTTATTGCCGGAGTTTCACAAGGATTTACCAATTTCGGGAATAACATCTGGACACACCTTAAAACCGGTTTCTTCGGATGGCTAACCGGAGCGATGAAAGGTATTTCTATTACGATGCCGGAAGATGTATTCTCATTAAAAGGAATTTTCTCCATCACAACACAGGTGCTTGGTTTAACATGGAGTGGTATCAGAGCTATCGGATCCAAAGTAATAGGAGAACCTGTAATGAAAGTTCTTGAAACAAGCTTTGAAATGGTACAAATTGTTCGTAAAGAAGGTGTTGCCGGACTTTGGGAGCATTTGAAAGATCAGTTTGCTGACCTCAAAGCTACGGTAATGGATGCTATTATGGACATTATCCAGACACAGGTCATCCAGGCAGGTATTAAATGGGTGATGGGATTGCTTACTCCGGTAGGAGCATTTATAAAAGCAGCAATGGCCATTATAGATGTGGTGAAATTCTTCATCCAGCGGGCTGCACAAATCATGGAACTGGTAAAAGCCTTTACTGATAGTATAAAAGCAATTGCAAGTGGAAATGTAGGCGCAGTAGCCAAATCAATAGAAAATGCATTAGGTAAAGCTGTTCCTGTATTGATTGGTTTCTTAGCTTCATTATTGGGAATTGGAGGCTTAGCAGATAAAGTTGTTGGGGTAATACGTAAAATACGTGAGCGTATTGTGAAGGCAATTACTAAGTTCTGGACGTTTGTGAAGAGTAAAGCCAAAGGTTTGCTTGGAAAAATTGGAATTGGTGGCAAGAAAGATAAAGATAATAAAGGTAAAGCAAAAAATAAAGTAGATGATAAAGAGATTGATTTAACTACCTTAAGAATTCCAGTACCAACTAAAACTGATGGTACTCATACATTATATTTAAGAAAAGAGAAGAAAGGTTATAAGCTGATAATGGAAAGTACTCCTACTTTTTATTCTGACTTTATCAATCAAATTGAAACAACGGAAGAAAATAAATATGATAAAGATAAGGCCTTAATTATTGCAAAAAGATTGGATATATTATTGGATCCAACCAATGATGAAAAAGATGCACAAGAGATTAATGAAAAGCTAATAGAATTATCTAAATTTACAGTAAAGATTATTGATTTATTTAATCTTAAACCATTGAAACCTGAAGCTGCATATCTAAGAGGTCAAGAACATGGCATAAAATGGCAGAAAAGTGATGCAATTAGAAGAGGAAATAATCAAAAACCTCCAAAACCACAAGGTAAGTGGGGGAACAAAAAGGATTTGGAGTACGCAGGTAAAATTGCAGCAACATTTAAGGATTATAAAATGCATGATGTTCCTATCCATTCAGATCATTCCTGCGTTGTGTTTAACTTAGATGGCTCTGAATCAATACCTGATAGAATGAGAATAAGAAGAAATGATGATAATAAAACTTTCCATGGCTTTCCAATAGATAGCAAGACAGCAGAAGATCTATATTAAAAAAAACTATATAATATGTTTAAAATAGAATTTAATAAAACAAAAGAAATAGGAGTAATTGACACTGAAGATATGTCGGTAAGCGAAGCTATATGGTCTACATATCTTGCTTATGAAGAAGATATAATTATAACCTTTGGAAATTATTTAATTTATTTAAATAGAAAAGGGGATATAAGTGTTATGTATAATGATATAATTTCTATGCTTAAAAAAATGAAAGAAAATGAGGATGAGTTTGAGATAAGTTTTTTAAGTAGTGCTTTTACTTTATATTGGAATTTTAAAAAAGAAAATAAATCAGTCATAATTACCCCTAAATGGATTTCTGTTGGGCTGGAAAATAGAGAAACCGGTTTATTTGTAGAAAATCTTAGAGATGCTAATTTTCCCATAACTGTTAAGACGGAAGATTTTATATTTGAATGGAATAATCTTTTAAAAGATATAAAGGAAGATTTATTAAAAGTAGGATATACTGAAGATTTGGAAAACTTTGAATATTTGAAAACTTTAAAATAAAAAATTATCTAAGGCCACAGGATCTAATCGTGTGGCTTTTATTTTCAATCATTTATCTTCAAGTTTTTATCTTTATAAAAAGAATAATCAATACTTTTGAATACATCAAATAACCCAAATTAATAAATCATTAAAATATTGATTATGAAAAAAATACTATTCCTTTACTCCCTTCTCTTCGGTCTTTCTGTAAGTGCCCAAACTATAGAATCCGGAAGCCACAGTACCACAGGATATATCAAAAGTGACGGAACCATAGAAAACAGCAGTCATTCTACGGTGGGATATATTAAAAACGATGGGACTATTGAAAATAAAAGCCGCAGTACTATCGGGTACATCAAAAGTGACGGAACTATCGAAAACAAAAGCCGCTCTACGGTCGGTTATGTAAAAAAAGACGGAACCGTAGAAAACAGCAGTCATTCCACTATGGGGTACATCAAAGATGATGGAACGGTTGAAAACAGCAGCCACAGTACTATCGGGTATGCCAGGGGAATCAAAAAAGAATGGGCAGCGGTAGTATATTTCTTCTTTAAATTGGATTGATAATCGGTTCATAAAAGGAGCTACACCTTTTAAGGATATACATTAAAAAGCAAGGCTTGGATTTTTATAATCCGAGCCTTTTTTATTATCAATACAGAACGGGTTTACTAAACAGAAATGCAGAAACTGTTATTTAATTATTCGGAAAAAAAGGATACTGCAACTACAGAACCGAAAGGGCAAAAAACTTTCACAGGAATAAAAAAAGGATGAATTTTGAGCTTTGAAATTTAAGAAGCAGGCCATTCAGTTTTACAAAAATAACAGTGCTGCAACTACAGAATCGGAAGGTCCAAAAGCTTTCACAATAATCAAAAAAAGATGAATTTTGGACTTGAAATCAATGATACTAACTGGTATCTCTAAAAACAATCATACAAATAATATAAATAGTAAAGAATAGTGAAATATTATGAAAAAAGATGAATTAACTCCAAGGCAAGAATTAAAAACCTATTTTGAAACCGGTAAACATCCAACGCAAGGCCAATTTTCGGAACTGATAGATTCTTTAAGACACAGAGAAGATACATTGACCAATAAAGAAAGGGCAATCCTTGCCAATAGTCTGGCACTTATTGAGAATGCATTTATTTACTATTCTACAAACATTATTGGAAATTTAAAATTCCGGGTTGTTGTTAGCTCACAGGATGAAGAAGATCAGGTGGTAACCGTAAGACAAACTGACAACGCTGTGGAAAAGCAATTCTTATTAGGCAGCGCACCTTATACCTTTAAAGTAAAGGAAATATTAGGAGAAACCTTAAAAGAAACTGAATATTATCTTTTGAGATATGAATTAAGCCCAAGCTATACCATTTTAAAAATGTTTGGAAATGAGCTGAATACTATTTCTGAAGGTTTTGATTTAGGGTTGCTGGAGGGCAAAAGGCTACCCATACAAATTTATAAACAGGATTACGGAAGAAAGGTAAATGTTATAAATACAAATATTAAGTTTGTTAATAAAACAGAAGTACCTATACAATACAGGGTAATTGGAAGTAACTGGAGTTCGAGATTCACAGCTGAAGACTCTGTTACTGATCATTATGATATAGCTGATAATTTAAGTTTTAATTATAAGGCAGACCTTACGGAATTGAATCGATCTATACAATGCACCATTTTTGACGAGGATACCAATAGTCTTTTAGCTACCAACTACTTATCTGCCGGACTCAACCAGGATATCTGGTATGGTGGTGACATAAGTGAAATCAGAAATGTAAGGATCGAATGTAATTATTCTATTAATGAAAAATAGTCAGATGGGAATCTGAGCAATTCATATTACAGAATATTTATACTCCTGAAATAATCATATTGGCATAATCAAATTTGCCAGAGTGATCTTTTAAAAACATAACAAAATAATCATTGTACCCAAAGGCAATTAAGCTGTAAAGAATAATAAAAAATCATGGAAGAAAATAAACCGATAACAAGAGCCCAGTTAAAAACCTATTTTGAAACAGGTAAACATCCTACACAAAATCAATTCTCGGATCTGATTGATTCTTTAAGACATAAAGAAGATGTTTTAAACAAAAAAGAAATGCTAATCTTTGCTAATAATCTGGCAACTATTGATAGTGCATTTATTTACTATTTCGCCAATAGTGTTGGAGATTTAGAAATCCAGGTTGCGGTAACCTCACCGGATGAAGAAGATCAGCTGATCACCCTAAGAGATTCTACAAAAGTAGGTGTAGTGAGACAATACTTATTGGGAAGCGCACCTTATACAATTAAAATAAAAAAAATATCAGAAGGTAATTTAGGAGAAACCGAATACTATAGTTTTGGCTATCAGTTAAGTGAAAGCTATTATATCCGTAGATTATTCGGAAACAATCTGAATACTATTCCTGATGGTTTTGATTTTGGAGAATTAAAGAATAGCAGACTACCCATTGAAATTTCTAAAATTGATAATTATGCAAGAATCAATATTGTAAATACAAGTATTAAGTTTACAAACAGAACTGAAGTGCCTATCCAATACAGAGCATACTCACAATACTGGGGTAATGAACATGGAGATAAAGATACCGTTACCGATCATTATGATGCATGGGACTTTTTGTACATTGCTTATAATGCCGACCTTCAGGCAGTCACTCAGAACGTACAGTGCGATTTGTATGATGCGGATACTGACACTCTTGTAGCCTCAGGATATTTGTATGCCGGGCAAAGTCAGGAAAATTGGTGGGGTGGCCAGGTAGATAAAGTCAGAAATATTAGGATCGAATGTAACTATGCTTCTAAATAATAATGAATGATTTTAAAACAAAGTTACTGCAGCTACAGACAAGCAGGGGCAAAAAACTTTGATAAGAACAGAAAAGTGATTAATTTTGAACTGTAAACAAAACATAGCAATTGCTATTATATAAAACAATAAGCCGTAATTCTATCAATATAAAAGACCTTGAGATCACAGGACGGCAGAGAAGTAATCCATTATATTCTCATTACTAAAAATACAATCTCAATCGGGTAAGATATCCTGTAAAAGGAAGCTTTTTCCATTGGAACATCATCCGGAAAACGGAATGAAGGGTTGTCACATCTATTTTTTGAAAGTAAATAATAAATTCTGTGAAAACGGAAGGTGGAAATGCATTGCATGAAATTAAGAAACAAGAGTCATTGATTTTAGGTGTAATAAATTGTTTATGAGTAAGATGTGAGTTGCTGCAGCTACAGGATGAAGAGAGCGAAAAACTTTTATAAGAACAAAAAAAGTATCAATTTTGAACTTTACATCACAACCGGGAATCAGCTCCAGAAAGCAGTTATAGTAAGAACATAAGCCAACAAAGAAAACTAAAATATCATGGAAGAAAACAATATATTAATCCCAAGAGAGGAGCTGAAAACCTACTTTGAAACCGGTAAATATCCTACAGAAAGCCAGTTTGGCCGATTCATAGATAACTACCTCCATTTAAATGAACTTAATTTCGGACTGGATGTAAAGGCATCAGCAGAATGGACCTCAAAATACTATCATTTCTATCAGGCCGGAAACGTTGAAAAATCGGGACGAGGACACATTAATCTGGAAGCAGAATCCGGAAGTGAGCCACAGAAAATAGATCATTATGTACATGCTTTCAGCAGAAGTGTAAGTTATAAATACTTAAAGGTAAAATTATCAAATGAATTAGATATTGATAAGTACAAGCCTAAGATTATTATAAAACGTTACAAACAGAAAAAAAAGGTCAGGAATGGATTCAAAGATGCAGGTTATTACAGGGAACAGCAATTAGATGCAATATCCCTGGGCAGAATGTCCGAATACCCTGTAACATCTAAAGAAATGATTCTGGATATCAATCCTATTAATTATTTCAGACCTGGATCACAGTTCAATGAGTTTTATCCGTCAGGAACACTTACCAGACCCGGTTCATTCAGACATACGGTTCATCATAGAAAACCATTTTCTCTTATTCAGATGCTTTTGGAAATTGAGATCAATGGCAAAAAATATACATCGTATCCCGTTAATATAAAAATTATTTTGGGACGGGACTTTTACGATTTGGTTAATTATATTATTGATTAATCCCAAACATACCTCAATCGGAGAGATTCTCCTTGGCAGGACACCTTTTAGCGCATGAAATCCAGGAATTTTCTGATGTATAAATATGAGAATCTCCTCCGGGAAGCAGAACGACTGGCATTCGGATCTGTTGTTCTCTTTCAAACGCAGATTAATTCTTTAAAAAGAAGGACTCCAATGAAGGAGCTACTTTCCAGAAGCAGCTGCTGTGCCGGCTGTGGAGAGATACTCAAATGTGAGCAACTTTCCGGTTGAGATTTCTTGAAATCAACTACGAAATACCATATAATCATCCTTGAGATGCTGCATGATATTTAAAAAACATATACAACATACCTCAATCGGAGAGATTCTCTTTGGCAGGACACCTTTTAGCGTTTGAAATCCCGGAATTTTCTGATGTGTAAACATGAGAATCTCCTCCTGGAAGCAGAATGGCTGGTCTTCAGATCTGTTGTTCTCTTTCAAACGCAGATTGATTCTTTAAAAAGAAGGACTCCAATGAAAGAGCTACTTTCCAAAAACAGCTGCTGTGCCGGCTGTGGAGAGATACTCGAATGTGAGCAACTTTCCGGTTGAGGTTTCTTGAAATCAACGACAAGATAAGGGGAAGCATCTTAAAATGAAAATGATGCAGTACACCGGATCTTAAAAAAGATAAAAACCCATGGAGTCAGAACAATTACAAAAATTATTTACTCATTTAGAAAAGGTTATTACATGGCGTATCAACAATCCTTCAGAGGATTTTAAAGGAGGAGCCCCTGAATTTAATACCAGTAACCATGAAAATTTTCAATTAGGAGATTATATTTCAGGGAAAGAGCTTGCCCATCAGGAAGTTGTGATTCTTTTAATGGCTTTATTGCCCCGATTGGATCCCGCATTGCTGAAACGCATTTACTTGGAGCTTCCGGGTAGTGTGCTGTTTGACTTCTGTTCAACCAACGATAGTGGCAGGCTCTTTTATCCTACCATTCAGGCTGTTCAATACGTTTTGGGAGGAGACAGTATTTCAGAACGATTGAAAGCTCTGGATTATATCGGCCCGGATTCGGTTTTGAGTAAAGAAGAACTCATCGTTTTTGCAGGTTCAGCCCATGAAAACAGACAGATCAATGTTCATGAAGAAGCTTTTAACAAAATTATGCTTGGCTCGGAATTATTGCCGAAAATGAGCAATGATTTTCCGGCAGAACAGATATTCACCCGTCGATCATGGGAAGATTTAATACTTCCTCAAACTACGCTGCAGGAACTTAAAAGTATTGAAGCCTGGTACAATAGCAGCCGGATTCTTATGGAAGATTGGAACATGCAGACCAAACTTAAACCAGGGTTCAGGGTGTTGTTTCATGGAGAACCGGGAACAGGAAAGACTCTTGCTGCCAGCCTTTTAGGGAAATATACCCAACGTCCTGTTTTCAGAGTAGATGTTTCTATGCTGGTCTCAAAGTATATCGGAGAAACAGAAAAGCAGTTAGCTAAACTGTTTAACAAAGCAGAAAATAAAAACTGGATTTTATTTTTTGATGAAGCGGATGCTATTTTCGGAAAAAGAACCTCTGTAAAAGATGCCCATGACAAATATGCCAATCAGGAAGTTTCTTATTTGCTGCAACGTATAGAAACATTTTCAGGGCTTATTATTCTGGCATCCAACTTTAAAAATAATATGGATAAAGCCTTTACACGACGCTTTCACAGCTGCATACAATTCAATAATCCAAAACATGAAGAGCGTCTGCGTATCTGGCAGCAAAATTTACCCGAACCATTACAACTTGAAGATATTGATCTGGAACAAATTGCCCAGCGATATGAATTAACCGGCTCTAATATTATGAATGTCATACAGGATGTAAGTTTAAAAACAATTGCATTAAAAGAACCTGGTTATAAAGTAAGTTTAGATATGTTGCTGGATAGCATCAAAAAAGAATATGTAAAAGAAGATAAAATCTTTATGTAAGGATTTGAATATCAATTGAATTTCCTGAGACTGAAAAATTCAAAATAGGCCTCAATTTTTAAAACTAAAACTCATGAAAACAAAGATTCTGTTATTGCTCATATTGAGCAGTCTCATGCTGGGCTGCCGGAGTAAACACAAAATTACAGCTACTTATAAAGAAAATACAAAAAATACAGAAAAGATAAAAGCTGATTCTTTAACCCTTCAAAGCTCACAATCAACTCAAAGTAGATCAGATGAGGGGTTGCTGAAGGAAGAGAGAAATGAAGTATCGGGAGATCTGTTGATTAAAGGAAAATCTGATGCATCTAATCCCTTTGTTTTCCATAACGTGATAGGGCGTGATACCATTCAACGTATTTCCATTGTGGGGAATGCAGAATATTCCATCAGCAGCTATTATGCAAAAGTCAACCATGAAAAATCAGAGGTTAAAAAAGAAGAAATTACCCATGCTGCTCAGGATGTAACCCAGAAAACAATTTCAAAAGAAACAGTCAAAGAAGTGGCTTCAAATGTCTCTGAAGAAACAAAGGAAATTCAATCAGATGGATTGGAAATCCTGGCCTGGATTTTCATTACGATTATTGGAATCACTTTAGTACTCATCTTTTTCACCTACAAATATTTTAAAATATGAAAACATCACAAAAGGGAATCAATCTGATTGTGTCATTTGAAGGCTTCAGTTCAAAACCTTATCTGGATTCTGCCGGAATTCCCACAATAGGATATGGCAACACTTACTATCCGGGAGGAAAAAAAGTAACCATGAAAGATCCTGCCATCACTAAAGAAAAAGGAATAGAGCTGTTTTCATCTGTTTTACCAACTTATGAAAAAATCGTCAACAGTAAAATTAAACTGAATCTTACTCAAAATCAATTTGATGCTCTCGTATCGCACACTTACAATACCGGAGGATCAGATGGACTATTTTCTTTGATTAATAAAAAAGCAGAAGAGCAGGCCATCAGAAATTGGTTTACCACGAAATATATTACGGCCACCGGAAAAACCTTAAACGGGCTCATCCGCAGAAGAAAGGCTGAAGCTGATCTGTTCTTTTCTAAATAAACAATTTCTACCTAATAGTGGGAACTTTAAACCATCTATTATCATTGGTAAATCTCCAAAGTCAGGTGTGGCCTGCTTTGTTCCGGCTTCAAACTGCTCATACAGTTCAAATTTCAAACAAGATGTTATAGCATCATTGTAATATTTTGAGATCACAAAAGTGGAATCAGCTTCATGGATTCTTTCTAAGTGAATGCATAGCCCTATAGCTTCATCTGCAAGTATATAGACTTCTTCGCTCCTTTAAAATGTAACGGATAGAAATAATCTTAGCCTTTCCCAATTATCAATTTTATCAAAACTAATTATCAATTATCAAATGAGTACACCATTACATACAATTTTCAGTTGGTTTGAAACGGGAGATTTTCCAACGGAAACCCAGTTTAAAGACACGTTTTTATCTTTTTATCACAAAGATGACTTAATCCCTATGAAAGGTATTGAAGGATTTGAAGAAATTTTTCAATTATTTGCCAGCGCAGAAGCATTTCAGGAACACTTAAAAGACCCAAAGGCTCATTCGGAATATCTGGCTTTATTGAATGCCGGTAACCTGACTGCAGCGCATGTGGACAGCTGGAAAAGCAAACTTGGAATCAGCAATATTGCTACGATCGACAGTTCTGATCAATTGGGGAATGCGTACACGAAAATACAGGTAAATAGTTTTGTGGATGCATTGAAAGGTGCTGATAAAGACTTGGCTCTTGAGATAGAAAATATTAGAAACATATTATTATCTAATGATTTGTCTTTAGATGAGCTTCAGGAAATAGTAGACTTTATCAAAAAAAACCGTGAAGATATTGAAGCTTTAAAAGCTCTTCCCATAGGAGAATCAAGTGAAGATAAAGTAAAGCTGTTATTGGACTACGGTTGGCTGGACAGCCCGAAAAATCAGCAGGAATTTAATAAGCAGATCTATGATAAGGTTTTGCTGATCTCACAAACAGCTGAAAGTACCGTAGTGCAGGTTACCGGAAGTGCAGTATTTCCCAATACCCTTGAAACGGAAAATGTAATCATTCAGGCCCGGGACAGTGTTACCGGAAAAAAAATAAATATTGACGATTATGCAACCAATCAAACCATCGAGATTAAGATGTTGGGCGACCTTGCTAATCCGATTAACATTCTCATTTTAAAAGTTAAACCATAAAAAAATAAAAACTATGAACAATAACGCAGTAATCAGTAATAACGCAAATCAGGATAATTTTTTCGGGGAATTACAACGTACCCGTTTTCAACAATTTACTTCATTTCCCAGTACGGATGGTGTTCCTGCAGGTTGGGTAATTGATTATAATGGACAATTGCATCAATGGAATGGAACCGAATGGATTAATTTGGCCGAAAATTATGTACATCCGGAATATCCGCTGACTAATAATCCATTTCAGACCAATCAGACAAGCGGGCTTCTATTGCTAAGTCAGCTCCTGACCAATAGTTCAGGGCATGTTATTAAAGTAGCAGGCCGAAATCTTACCAATGCAGATATTGTTTCTATTGTTGTGAATGACGCTATTCAGTCAGGTACCTTTACATGGTCATCCTATAAGATTAAAACTTATGTTGAAAATTTCATAGGACAAAGCCTTACAGGAGCACTGATCTATCAGCCGGGAGGTTATACTCCTTCCACTGTTGAAGGTTCAATGACCATGCCATCACCTGCTACAGCAGCAGTAATTAAAACAGGAATGGTATGGGTGATTACAGCAAATGGATGGGTGGGCAATGAGCCTGTATCTGTAGGTGACCATCTTATTGCCAATACCGATGATGCTTACAATATCCCTAAAAATTATCAGATTATAGAAAAAGGTATTCCTGATATTGTAGACGCTACAGATACGGTAAAAGGAGTGATCCAGATCGCTACAGATATTGAAGCTATTGAGGGAATCAATATTACTAAAGCAATGACTCCAAAATCTACGAAAGCTGTTTTGGATGCAAAAATTAAATCCCAAACATGGCATATCGGAGATGGAGCGTCCGTTTCTTTCCCCATCACCCATGGCTGGAATACCGTGAATGTTGATTATATCTGTTATCGTAATGCTGATAATAGAAAAATAAATGTAAGCTGTGTGGTTATATCAGAAAATGATGTACAAATAGATGTTTTAGCACCTCTTACCCCGAATGAATATAGAATTACTTTAACTGCAAGACTAGACTAATGATTGCTCCTGAATATTTTAACAATCATATCGCCGTAGAAGGTGAAATAATTGTGAAAAGTGTTCCAAACGATGCAGGTTCTGTAATGGTTTGGAATTCTGTAACGAAAAAAATTAGCACAAGAACCCATGCGGAAATAGTTTCTGATTTGAATTTAGTAACAACTAATACCTTTCAGGATATATCGGCAAGAAAAACATTCTCAGGAGCTACCGGGAATGCTTATAATGCAGTTGCTTTAGAAGTAAGAGGTAATGGTACATCTGATACAATTTATCCTGCAATTTCTTTCCATCAGCCAGGTCTTTATGCCGGTACATTGCAGTATAGGTCAAACGGTTACCATTTTATGAATATCAATGGCAATGCTTTTGATAACGTGAGATCTGCCGGGTATTATAAAGACGGGTCAGATAACGGAAGATTCCTTACGGGAGGCGGTGGGGATTATGATTCCCGAAGAAAAGAAGACTCCTGGTATCATTCCGGAAGAAACTTCCCGCAGGGTACATTCATTGAAACTGATGTAGATTATTCTGTAGACCATGGAGATCAGTTTCTTTTAGAGATTAAAGGGAATATGTACGGCACTGATCAGCCTTTAGATTGTAAGATTCAGGGCTATATCGATAACGGGACTATTATTTCTCATAGCGGCTATTCTACATTACATTACTGGAATTCGATTACTGCCTTAAACTTAAATGGTAAACTTTGTTTTTGGTTTACTCAATTATCTTACTGGCAGGGGTTTGATGTAAAGGTAACAGTTGGATATGGAGGTTTAGACCAAGGTAAAAACAGAGTTACTTCAGTGTCGGATCATCCGGATCCGGGAGGTACAAAAAGGGTTCAGATCAATCTTAAACATTTACTTACTAAAGAAGAATTAGTTGCTGGTAATACATTTTGGGAGAAGAAAGATACAGGCGGCTATTGGGCATTAGATTCAGATAGACCTATAGCGGGTTTAAACGGTAATAATTCTCAAGTTATTTTATCTGGTGGTTTATTGGCTTCTTCTGCTTATACGGACTCTCAGTTTATTCCTGCATATGGTATCCACTCAAAAGGTTTTGTGCAAACAGATGAAGGTTTTCAAAACAGGTTTTACAAAGTAGATGAAAGAAATAGAATCTGGTCATTTGCAAACGCAGATACTTACGGACTTTCTTATTATCAGGGAAGTGCCAATAGTTTGAATGAGGGTATAGGTTTCCATTTTGGAGATCCGGATCAGCCTACCCATTTTCTGGGACGATCAGGCCAGATTTATTCTAAAGTAGGTATTTATTCTAATTCATTTACTACAGGTAATAACCAGGTTTTAAATTATAGTGGTCCGTCTACATTATATATAGGAAATCCTACCATTAATACGATTATTGAATCTAGTAACAATGATATAATACACTCTAAAAATGGAGTAAATGGAGTGGTTTGGGATGCCCATAACTTAGATCCTTCAACTTTTGTTAATGCATCTGCTCTAAATAATTATGTTCCCTATAATGGTGCAGCACAGGATGTAAATCTTGGGGCAAAAGATTTAGAATTTGATGGCGGAGGATCTATAAGTAAACACCAGAATAATGTAAGGATATTTAATAAAGTTTATCAAGGGAATTATGGTGATGGAGGGCACACAGGTATTTTAGCGATTAAAATGCCACAAGCCTCAACAGAGCATGCTATGTTTAGTGTTGATATTAATATTTATGGATATGAAAATCAGTACTTAGGAAAAGTTAATGTCGCTTTCTATAAATATGTATCAGGAACTTTGGTTTCTAATGGTTCAAAAGCCTTATGGGAAGTCACAGATAATTTCCCTACTACTACCGCAAGAATTGGGATTGGAACTGATGGATATGTTAGTATTTTATTAGGAGAATCAAACACATTCTGGAATGGATACTTTTCATTTGAAGTAGCTAAAGTAGAAATTAAATATGGGAACTATAATCTTGACTGGAATGTAGGATGGTCTCATGCAATAGAACCTAACTTTGATTTATATCCTTCCAATATCATTGTGTTACCTTCTGATGTAGTTGCTACAAGAAGTTGGTTAACAAATTTTGCAGACAGCAGCTATATTCCAAAAGCGGTTCAGCTTAATGATAACTTCAATAGTCTTGGAGGGTATTCCAGTTCCGGAGTTTATAGAGCGAACAGTAATGCAGGAGGCGTTCAGCATTTGTACAGTCCTATGTTGCACATGGGTGCCCAGGATACCACAGCACAGTTGCAGGTAAAATATAATGATACGAATGCAGACGCAGGAGAATTAGTCTATAGAAGTGGGTATAATGGTAATTGGACGCTATGGAGAAGAGCCTGGGATAATGTAAACTTCAAACCAGGAGATTATCAGACAAGAAATACAGATGAAATTATCTCCGCAGCGAAATCCTATTATAACAGAATACCTTTCAAACTAAAAAATAGTTCATATAAATCCTGGTCAATTCAGAAACCTACCAATAACAATTTAATATTGGCACCTTCTGCTACAAATAATGCAGAAGATTGGGATTTGGGCAATAAGGTAGAATTCACTGATGCTGGTCAGGTTTTATCAAAAGGTTTTAATAAAATCGGGTATAATGATAACTATATCTTAACAGCAGGTGGTGGGCAAAGATTAGCCTCAGACTTTGTATCATCTTCAGACTTAGGAAACTATCTCAGAAAAGATGGCGGTACTATGACAGGAGCTTTCAATATAGAGACTCCAGCTATGTTAGGTAGATGGAAAAGTACTGCACAAACAGGGAATTATCTGACCTGGCAAAAGTATGATGGATCTAAAGATATAGCTTATATTGGAGCTGATGGAGATTCGGCCTCAGGAGGTGGAGCAGGAGATAGTTTTGCAATGAGAGCTGTAAATGGGGGTGACCTATTATTAAGTTCAGATAGTGGTGTTGTTAAAATTCAAGGGGGTATTCCTTGGACGACTAACAATTTAAATCCCGCAGAATACTTAGCGAAAAGAGGCTTACATCAAGATGCAGCCGCAGTAAAAACTGATTATCCTTTAAGTGTTACAGATTGGGCGACAGGTACAGGATTCCCCACTACTTATGGTAACTCTTTACATATTGCAGGAAATAATACATGGTATCATAGAATAGATTTTCCTTTATTCAGCAATCACTTAGAATATTGGCAGGCGATCAATACAACAACCATGACGAAAAAAGGAAATATTCCTTTATTGTCAGATGGAGAAGCACTTTGGACTAATAATAATTTTAATCCAGATGCTAAAGTTAATTCTGCGGAAAATGCTCAAACTTTAGGATTCTCAAGTGGTTTGTCAGCAGGTGCACCTTACATCTATCATAGAACAGATGGTTATGTATTCTTGGCTACTCAATCCTGGGTATCGTCTAATTTTACGAGTCAGACTCTGTCTATTCAACCTGAAGGAGAAGATGGTCAATGGATAAATCTGACCAATTCAAATGGAGTTTTAGCTTCCAATTATTTTATTACATCCAGAGATGGTTCAAGAGACCCGAATACAGTTGTTGCCCCAAATGGCAATTCCCGTAGAGTTAGATTTGATTTTATTAATGCTGGATCTGTTGGAGGCTCCGGAAATTATGCGGGTGTAATGACTTACGCTCCATGGGATGGCACATCTGCATCCACTGGGGATTCTTCATACCAATTGGTTTTTGCCAATCAAACCGGTATAAATGGAGAAGGAGTACCAATGCTTAAAATCAGAAAAGGTATTGATGATAAGTGGTCTAAGGCATGGTATAAATTATGGAGTGACGCAGATTTTTCTCAAGGTAATATCAATAGTTGGAATTATATGTCTAATAACGGTGTTATTGTAAACCAGCAATTTACTAGTCATACAGGTAATGGATTAATGGTTGCTGATGAGTATAATGGTGGAGAATCCGGTATATATAATGAACAGGATGGTTTCTATTTAAGTGTATTGGAAGGTGAGTATTATAAATATTCAAGTAAATATAAGAGTTGGGAAGGTATTAATTTCCATAGAAAGAGTTATAATATTGGTATAGGTACAGATGCTAATGATGCTGATAAAGTAACTGTTTCAGGCTCAGTAAAGGCTACTGAAAACTTTAAATCAAAAGATGAAAAGCCTAATACTTTATTTATTCCGGACGGAAGTCTTTCTTATCTTGATGATGAGATTATCAATGAAGACTCAAGAATGAGATTGTCTCATGGCATGATTGAGCAGCAGCCAGGAGTTCAATATTATGATTCTGATAATAGAATGCTGGTCATCAGATGTGTATATGGTGAGCAATTTACATTAGGAAAAGTTTTCCGAGGTCAGAGAATACTCGTATTAAATGCCAGTGATAGTTATGGACAGGGATTCGACATAAAAAGCGCAGGGTATTCATACAAAATACCACCGTATAGCTCTATCCAATTATTTGTCTGGGATGAAAAGACCGTTTATAAATATGCAGAAAATAAGATGTATTAAAACTGGAAAATTCCGAAAGTAAGGAATATATAACTCAAATAAAAAGGCGCCACTTGTTTTAAAGTGGCGTCTTTTGACTTTTTGGTGACCAAGACGAGCATATCTTCAAACACTTTTGTCACTGATTGGGTTCGTTTGAGTCAAATTAAGCAAGAATTGTAAAGCTCATTTTTTATCAAATAACTGCCTTTAGTTTATGATATTATAAACCTTTATTATACTTCAAATTTCAATTATATTAATTTGTTTAGATACTTATCTAAAAGAATACTTCTTTCTTTTTAATTTCTTCATTGTAAAGTAATAAAATACGACAAGATTTGTCGTTTCTGCAGTCTGTTTTCGTGAAATAAATTTGAATTTACAGTTTATATAGTATTGCTAGTTGTAATAAATATATTTAATTATTTATTTTTCAAAAAAATGTTAAATTAGCTGCGTTTTTATAAAAACTAATTAATAACTCGAAAAGCGACAATAAGAGAATGAAGAAACTCTCTCTCAGTGCATTTACTCTATGCACCGTCCTAAGCATATCTGCCCAGGACGTGATATGGCAGAAAGATATCAAATCCTCTACCCAGGATTTCTTGAGCCAGGTTACTACAACCATCGATCAGCAATACCTTATTACAGGAAGTTGCATTCAGGTCAAAAACCAACCACCGGCAGCCGTCAGCCAAAAGCAAAATACTGGTTATGATTTCCACCTGGTAAAACTGAATCAGCAGGGAGAAGAAGTGTGGGAAAAATATTTCTCAGGACAAAACCATGATTATCTATCTGCAACCGTCACCACTCAAGATGGAGGATTTCTTTTGGCAGGAACATCTTATTCCGGAAAGGGATTAGACAAAAAGGAGGATTCCAAAGGAGGATCTGATATCTGGCTGGTCAGAATCAATGAATTTGGTGATGAATTATGGCAGAAAACCTTAGGGAGTTCTTCCGATGAAGAAGCAAGAGCTGTCATTCAGACTACGGATCTAGGATTTTTTGTTGCCGGAAACGTACAAAACGCTACTAAGGGCTATGGATCCAAAGATGTTTGGATCACGAGAATTGATAAAGACGGAAAAGAACTTTCCCAATTAATCTTAGGTGGAAAAGGTTTAGACGAAATAGAGAGAATGATTCCAACGAGAGATGGAGGAGCGTTATTGGGAATTTATTCAAGGAGTTCCGAGGTCCGTGTTTCGGGATCTGAAGCTAAAACGAGCGAAACCTTCTCGAACCCTGTATCGAGAAACTCGAAACAAACTGAAAACTTTGGTGAGGGTGACTACTGGATTGTCAAGTTAAACAAGAACGGAAGAGTAGAATGGGAAAAAAACTTTGGAGGAAAAGGAGATGATCATTTGAGAACCCTTGCTTTAACTTCAACTGGCTTTATCATTGGTGGAGAATCCAGATCAGAAAGATCGGGAAATAAAACTGTAGCCCTTGAAGAAGGATCTGACCTTTGGTTGATTTCTTTAAATGATAACGGTGATGAGCAATGGCAGAAATCTTACAATGTTAAAAACAGAGACATCCTGATGGGAATGAGTGTGGTAAGCGGGAAGATGGAAGATGGAAGCGAGAAGTCTAAAGGCATTCTGCTGGGAGGCTATACCCAGGCTGAAGGAAGAATACAGACAGATGATGAAACGTTCTGGATGCTGTATCTGGATCAGAATGGGAATGAACAGTGGAGAAAACATATAACTGGAGAAACCAGACAAAAAGCAGAAAGGCTTTCTGATCTGAAATTAAATAGAGACGGCTCCATTATTCTTGCCGGAACCAGTGCAGAAGAACTTGGAAAAGAGAACTGGAAGATTGTGAAGCTGGGAGATAAGCAGGTTGATCAGCTGATTGAAAAATACGATATCAAGATCTATCCGAATCCAGTATCTGATTATGCATATGTAGAAATCGGATTTGATTTTAAGGAGGCTGATATTCTGTTGTATGATATGAGCGGAAGACAGCTCCAAAACCTTAAGACGAAGAACAAAGTGACTAAGATTAATACTCAGGCTTTGGTTCAGGGAGCTTATCTGGTAACGATAAAAACTGATACCAATAAAACGGCGAATGCAAAGCTGATCAAAAAATAAAACTTAATTATTTTCATGAAGAAAACTACAATAGCTATAATTTTATTATTAGCTACATTAAATAATGCTTCAGGGCAAACTACAGTCAACCAATATGACCCAAGTGTGAAAAATGTTCCTACATCTCCTGAAGTTGCATTATTAGGCCGGTTTGGAGATATTCCTGTGGGGCATTATACTGGAACAGCAGAAGTTTCAATACCTCTTTATACTCTTAAAATAGACAATATTGAAATTCCATTAGCTTTAAGTTATCATACCTCAGGTATTAAGGTTGCTGATGAAGCTACATGGGTAGGCCTTGGGTGGAATTTTTTGCCTGAAGGAACCATTACACAGGAAATTAGAGGCAGCGAAGACTTTGTAACAGGAGGAGATGGTTTTGCCAGCACTTTGGGTTATAGTATTTTTAAAAATAATTTTTCTACTGTTCAATCGGAAAGTCCAATGTATAGACTTCAATATGGAGCAAATGATTATAATGCAGGTCTTCTTCCTGGAGGAGCTCAACCAGCGATAGATGATTCTTATGATATTATAACCAATTTAAAGAGTAAAAAGGGACAGCCGGATATTTTTACTTATAATTTTTATGGATATTCAGGTAGATTTTTTTATAATCCGGAAAACAACAATGAAATACTTTTTTTAGAAAGTAATGATGATGTGAAGTTCTCCAGAAATACGGATGGTTGGATAGCAACTACCAACAAAGGTGATAAATTTTATTTTTATGCTATTGAAAAATCAACAACTGATCAAACCAGTACAGCTGACCTATCGTATACTTTTAAAATTAACAGAATTGAACTTGTAAGTGGTAAAGTTGTTATATTCACTTATCAGGATGAAAGTACCTATCAGCAATATCCTACACAAGTTGTTCATCTTACTAATTTTTCTAGTAGCCCTGTTGAAAATAGTAGTTCGAATGCTGTAATTAATGATAAGAAAACATTAATAGGTATAGAAACTGAGGATACCAAGATAAAATTTAATTTGGATAACAGGGAAGATATCCGCCCGCATTTTACTGCGACCCCAATCAAAAAATTAAGTTCTGTTGATTTTCTGTCGAAATACAGTAATAAGAAAATTAAAAGTTTTGTATTTAATCAAAATTATTTTCCAATTAATTCCATTAATAATACACCGGAAGAAGGCTATAAAAATAAAAGGTTAAAATTAAATTCTATCCAGGAAGTTAATTATGATCCAATGGGTAACTCTGTTCCCATAGCTATTCCTCCGTATACTTTTGAATATGACACAACCAATATAATGCCTGATAAGATGAAAAGCTCAGATTTTTACGGGTATAATAATGGTGAAGGCAGCGTAAATCTTCTTCCGGATTTATCATATTTTGATTATTTCAAAACAGCTCCTTATAAAAACTATGGGCTAACACCTAGTTCCTATTTGGGGAGCATGAGATATACAGATGTCAACTATGTGTCAACAAACATCCTTAAGAAAATATCTTATCCCACAGGTGGACGTACTGAATTCGAGTATGAATCCAATACATTTACCAATCAGTTTATACCAACCGTTACTCAATTGCAAAATGGTAATATAAGTCAAACTGTTAATCATCGAGGGGCAGAGCCAAATGGAGCCATTTTTGTCAAAGGCTCTTCCTTCAAGCTTCCTAATAAAACTATAAAGTTTTACAATACCATATATGATGGCTATATGGGACCAAATTATCCGGAAGTTCACTATGGTGATTGGAATGAGATGGCGAAATGCAAAATACAGTTTCGTAAGAAAAAGATAGTTAATGGGCAACAGGTTGAGACCGTTATTAAAGAATGGAAAGTAGATGTTCCAGGTAGTGTTTTTGAACAAACGCACCAGCTCACCTGGAATGAGGAAATAATAGTAGTTGATGATGTAGATCCAACTACAGAATATTATGTGTATGTTGAAAATGGTATCAATTATCGAAGTACAGATGGAACCCATAGAGCAATTGTATCAAGTAGTATTTCATATTTTGATAATACGAATATTGATACCTCCATATCCTATGGAAGTGGTTTAAGAATAAAGTCATTAAAAAATTATGAAAACAATACATTATTATCCCATAAAGAATATACTTATAATGATGGAAAATTAATTTATGCATTTAATCCTATAAATCTTATCAGCGGTGCAACATCTAAATCTCTTCCTTCATCAACTACTGGAGGATGTCCTAGTGAATCTATTTCAATATTTAATGACATTTCAATCAATTCCAGTGATTTTGGACTAGGGGGAAATAAACCTTTTGGTTATAGTGAGGTTACAGAGAAAGATATCAGTGTTATTGACGGAACAGCTAAAGGTTATACAAAATACTATTTTACCAATATACAAGGTACTTACTTGAAAGGTATGCCGAAAGTAGATGTTCCTTCCAACGGGGAGAACACATTGATTGAAGTTTTTGATCAGAATCAAAATAAACTCTCTTCAAAAATAAATAACTATGATAATTTACCCAATACTTATGGGGTATACCCGTCATTTGGGATTGTTAAAACATCTACAGGGCTTTATGACCCGAGTAATAATTTTTATCCTTATCAGTTTAACTCAGGCTGTCCTGTAATTGGATTATCCTATACTGGTGACACTTATCAAAATCCTCTGCCGGTCACTAAATATAAATTTTTGGTGAGTCCTCTTATTACAGGCAAGCGAAGACTTAAAACTAGCATTGAAACCTCTTTTTTTGGCAACTCAGCTTTGGTGAAAAAAACAGAATTGACTTATAATGCTTCTGGAAATCTGGATACAAGTAAATTGACAACTTCTGATAGTCAAATTATTTATACAGATTATGACTATGCCAATGACTGGGGAAACACTCGTTTGATTAATAAAAGCATGACTGGTATTCCGTTATCTACTAAGGTTACTTCAGATAATAAAACCCTAAGCTTTACACAAACAAAATATGATAGTCAGGACAACTACCTTCCGACTTCTGTACAGTCGTATGATATCAAAGCTGGCAGCTGGGATACTGAAGTTAAATATGATAAGTATGATGATAAAGGAAATCTCCTGCAGTATACTACAAAGAGTGGGGTTCCGGTTTCTTTAGTTTGGGGATATAATAAGACGTATCCTATTGCTAAAGTTGAAGGGCTGACCTATGAACAGATTGGAGAAGCAGCCTCGGCTCAGTTGGCAGATATCCTTACAGCTTCCCAAAAAGATGCTAACCCATCATTTTATAATCTGCAGCCAGAGGAGGCGGAAAACCTGCTCGTTACTAAATTAGACGTTTTCCGTACTTATTTCAGGTTGGTAAACTATAATATCACTACTTACACTTATGATCCACTGGTTGGGGTAAGAAGCATCACTCCTCCATCAGGTATCAGAGAGCGTTATATTTATGATGCAGCCGGCCGACTTGAAAAAGTCATTGATATGGATGGAAAAGTGTTAAAAGAAATGAAATACAACTATAAAAACTAATACCGTTGAAGAAACTCATAATTCCAATCGGTGCTTTGATGATATCAGGTTTTGTACAAGCCCAATTAAGCACAACAGAAAACTATACATACAGTAAAACATATCTTGATTATGATTCCAATAACCAGCCTACCAAGACTGCAGAAACCGTTCAGTATTTTGACGGATTGGGCAGGCCTAAACAAGTTGTTAATATAAAAGCATCTCCTACAGGAAAAGATCTGGTAACAACAATTCCTTATGATGGATTCGGAAGGCAAGTGGATACCTGGCTTCCCGCGCCCATGAATACATTAAATGGCGGAATTCAATCAGGAACAGAGGGAGCAGCTCAAACTTATTATGGTGATAATACTCCTTTTACGCACAAAAACTTAGAAAATTCACCTCTGGATAGGATTTTCGAACAAAAACAAGTAGGAACAGCATGGAGCTCAAAGCCTGTGAAGTTTGACTATAATACAAATGCAGATGGTGAGGTGAAGAAGTATAATGCCGTTTTCAACTATAATACTTTTGAAACACTCATTACAGTTTCTACACCTTATGCAGCTAATCAATTGTATAAAAGAACAGTAACGGATGAGGATGGAAATAAAACTATAGAATTTAAAAATGGTAAGGATCAGATTGTGCTGGTAAGAAAAATGCTGAGTGCAACTGAAAGCACAGACACTTACTATGTTTATAATAATTATGATCAATTAGCATATGTTTTATCTCCCAAAGCAGCAGATCTTATTAAAAATCTGACTCCCGGAGTATCAGTTCCGGATACAGTGCTGAACAATCTTTGCTATCAGTATAAATATGATGGGAGAGGAAGACTGGTAGAAAAAAAGCTTCCTGGCAAAGGCAAGGAATTTATAATATATGACAAGCAAGACAGAATTGTAGGAACTCAGGATGCCGAACTAAATAAAAAAGGGCAATGGCTATATACTCAGTATGATAAGTTTGGAAGAGTTGTTATTACTGGAATAGCTACCGGAGGAGACCGGAATGCAGAGCAACTATTAGCTGATGGTTCTGGAAATATGTTAAGGAATAGTTCAGTTGTTTTTAACAGGCAGGGAATGGATGTTTTTTACGATCCGGATATTACCTATCCTCATGCTTCTAAATGGGTTACTTTATTATCAGTAAATTATTATGATTCATATCCTCAATATAGCTTTAATCCATCTGTTTTATCTGTTTTGGGAGAACCGGTACTTACCGAAATTCTTACTGCAGATGGAAGAAGCACTAAAGGGTTTCCCGTTATGAGCTTTGTAAAGAATATTGAAGATGATAACTGGACTAAGAATTACACGTATTATGATACTAAAGGACGAGTAATTGGAAAACATTCTATCAACCACCTGGGAGGTTACACCCGAACAGAATCTAAACTGGATTTTGCAGGACTCCCCAAGCAAACTATTACCAGACATAAGAGATTAGAAACAGATACTGAAAGAATTATCACAGAAAACTTTGAGTATGATAATCAGAACAGACTTGTGGTACACAAGCACCAGGTTGACAGTAACCCTGTAGAATATCTGGTTCAAAACACCTATAACGAAATTTCCCAGTTAGAATCAAAAAAAGTGGGAGGAATTGCTGCCGGGGCTCCACTTCAGCAGATGGATTATAAGTATAACATCAGAGGTTGGTTGACAAAGATCAATGATCCTGCAAATCTGAACGGAAAGCTGTTTGGTTATGAAATAAAATATCAAAATCCATCAAATTCTCAGAGCACAGGTAGGTTCAATGGTAATATTGCTGAAATTGACTGGAACAACGGATCGGAAAATCTTTTAAAGCGTTATAATTATGAATATGACGGTCTGAACAGATTAACCAATGCGTTTTATAAAGAACCATCTACAGGAAATACTGGTTATTTTGATGAGTATCTCAGCTATGATCTAAACGGTAATATCAACACACTAAAAAGAAATGCCGCTCCTATATCACAGGGGACTACTTTTGTACAGGTGGATGATCTTAGCTATCAATATACGGGAAACCGTTTAGATAAAGTAATAGAATCAGCAATGAATGACACGGGATATGAAGGTGGAAATAATATGATTGACTATGATCTGAACGGAAATATGAATACTATGCTTGATAAAGGGATTCATGGTATAGTTTATAATTATCTTAATTTGCCGGATAACTTTTCAATTACTCAGACCAATGCTGTGGGTGAAATTAATAATTTTGGATTGAATTATCTTTATAAAGCAGATGGTACAAAAATCCGTAAGACTTACACAAGCGGAGGAGGGAGAGGAAGTACAACAATTACAACAAATATAACGGATTATTTAGATGGTTTTCAATATGGCTTTTCAGAGACTACCATTTGTCTTTGGTGCAGAACAAGTGTCGCTTATGAGCAGGCAGCTTTTAAAAATGAAAATGAGGTGAATGGCATAAAGCCGATTAAACCTCAGTGGATACTTGATTTTGTATCTACGGCAGAAGGTTTTTATAGTTTTACAGAAAACCGCTATATTTATCAGTATAAGGATCACCTTGGAAACAGCAGGGTAAGTTTTGCCAAAGGCAATACAGGAACTGTTGAAATAACCGATACCAATAATTATTATGCATTTGGAATGAACCATATTGGAACGAATAAAGGATTATTGGGAGGTTATAAAAATTACAAATACAACGGTAAGGAACTACAAGAAACTGGGATGTACGATTATGGAGCAAGGTTTTATATGGCAGATCTTGGCAGATGGGGAGTTGTTGATCCTTTGTCGGAAAAACATAGAAGGCATAGCCCATATAACTACGCTGTCAATAATCCAATTTTGTTTATCGATCCTGATGGTAGGGATATTAGATTTGGTAATAATATTTACTCCTATCAAAAAGATAGAGATTATAGTAAAATTGAAAATGAGTTTGATCGAAATGTGTATAAGGCACTAGATTATTTATATTCTCAGGAAGCTCTCAATATTACTATTGGAGAAGGAAAAGATGCTACAACTGTTAATGTTATGGATTTTATGATCAATGATAAAAAAAATACCTTTACAATTTTAGAACAAACAGAGAACGGTAAAAAAAATGAATATGATCCCAATACCAAATCTGTGAAATTTAACCCATTAGAAGGTATCAGATTCAGGAAAGATGGTACCAAATCAACTTTAGAAGAAGGAAATATAGGTTATAATAGTCCATCTTCAAGATTAGGGCATGAAATACTACATGGATTTAATCATCTTTCAAATCCAAATAAATATCGAGAGCGAAATCAAAATAAATACGAAGGAAAGGCTGAAAAGTCAATTTGGACACCGGACAAAAGAAATATTGGATTTACAGATGAAGAAGAAGAGTACAATACTGTAAATTTAGGGAATCAAATGAATCAGAAACTGAATGAGGATAAAAGAACTAATTATGGAATAATAATTTACCAAGTAGAAAGTGTTACATCAACAAAAATTAAACCACCAACAGAACCAAAACCATGATCAAAGTTAAATATTCCATACTATTGATATTATTAGCAATTACTACATCTTGCAGAAATCAAAAAATGGTATTAATATATTCTAAAAATATCGTTCATAATAGTAAATATGTCATAGCTTCCGATTTAAAATATTTTTTTTCAAATAAAAGTGATATAAATAGGGTTTGTCTTAGGAATGAAAAACTAAACCTTAAGGTAGAAGAAATTAAACAAAAGATTATAACAAAAAATCAAATTATTACTCCTGATGATAGTTATTACGTGTTTGCATTTATTATTAAAAAAGATACATTATTTGCAGACGACAGATTAGAATTTTGGAGGTATGGAGATAGGGGTGTTTATTTTAAACTCGATGATTTTGAGAAAAAAAAAATACTAAAGCATTATAAAATTCATCCTGATCAATGGTAGATTGTACAGGTGAATTTTTTCTTTTCTTAGAAGTGCGTGAGCTGCTTTATAAATCTTACTGCCGCACGAAATATAAAGATTACTATCTTCTAAGAAAGTCCTCAATATTCTATTTCTCAGAGCTGTTGTTAGTACCTTGAAGTTAATATAAAAATCATGCTTTATCGGGTTATTATTTATAGCAAGTCTTATTAGTCTGTGGTATTTACTTTTAATTTTAAATAAAGAAATAAGTATGAGAAAATTAGTTTCATTTTGCCTATTGTTTTTTTTATTATCATGTCATATTAAAAATATTGACTCAGATTTTTCAAAACCCGTAAAAATAGTAAGATTTATGGGAGTTGATAGTTATTCTTCTAATATTAATCCCCAAATATTTTGGAGCCAAAATGATGAACATATGTATTTATTTATGAATAAGGCTGCTTTTCTCTCTGAGATAGAATCTTATAAAGAATTACCGAAAAGCACACTGCAAGAGTATATCTATGCATTTATAACTGCAAAAAGAGATACAATATATTCTGACTACAATTTAAAATCATGGATATTAATTAGAAACAAAAGAGAAAAGTATTACTATGACGAACAAGGTAAAACTGCTGAATTTTTAAAAAGCACCTATCCTTTTTTTAGAGAATGTTCATATATACCTAATAAATAAGTATTGCTTACATTTATATGATCTTCAGGCTTATCGTTTCTAAAACAATAGATATAAGAATAAGTTATTTAATAACATTTTTATTTCCATTCGTTTTTATTGGTTGTTCCACAGTTAAAACCTCCGAGAAATATGGTGCAGAGATAGATGTTGTTGATAATGTGCGCTCAAGAGTACTAATTGAAAAATTTAATGCATATGATAAAAATAAATCATTTTTAATTTTTACATCCGAATTTAAGAATGTAATAACAGTTAAAAACGGAGACAGTTTAGTTATTAATAAAAAGGCTGAAACCGCATCAATGTTAGGGTTTACGACTGCTTGTATAATTTTTAATAATAAAGATGTTATAATTATTATTGATAATAAGAAGGAGATCAAATTAAATGAAGTACAATTGCCAAAATATAAGTTTATTTATGTGGGAAAGGATAAAAATCATTATACAATTGAATATACAAACCATGCCAAATCCTTTCTATAAAACTAATTCATAATTAAGTTCTCTGTTTTATGCAGTTAAGCGGTGAGGTAGGTATAATAAACTAATTTCTTATCAAAGTAAAATAAAAAAGAGGCGCTACTTGTATTAAAGTGGCACCTTTTGGCTTTTTGTGACCTTGACGAATTTTCAAACACTTTTATAGATGATTGGGTTCGTTTAAGTCAAATTAAAAAAGAATTGCAAAGTTCATTTTTTAATATTCGATTAAGAATTAAGAATAAATTTTAGGCGTTAAAAAGTAGTATCCCAGCCATGAGTAATGACATCAGTTACCGGGCGGTCAACAATTTCCTTAAGTATTACGTTGCTGGTAACAGTAAAAGATCGTAATAAGAATTAATGCTATCAGATTGATTATCTGTGAACTGTATGGTGGTAATACTTAATCAATGATGAAAAAGTCTTTGGTAATGTCAGATAATGTTATTAAATTTATAAATAGTTCTGAATTTTGGATTCTGAATGACAATAGTATTACACCTCACTAAATTTATTAATCATGAAAAAGCAAATCTTTATCATTGCGCTGTCTCTGGGAGCAATTGCCTTAGGAACCAACCAGGTTAGGGCACAAAATTCAGAGCAGGTGAGTACATCAGTAAATATTATTTTATCGGACGTTATTGCAATGGACGTTGGCTCTGTTGCTTCAGAAGGTGCTGTAGATTTTAATTATGGGAGCACTAAAGACTATAATTCATCAAAAAATGTGACCGTTCCCAACAGTTTAGTCATTATTTCCTCTAAAAACTTTGATGTAAAAGTAAAATCTGAAGGCGCCCACTTTGTAAGTGGTGCCAACGTAATTCCTGTAAATGTATTACAGGTAAAGGCAATACCGGGCGGAAGTTTGGTGGGCACCCTGAATGAGGTCACTTTATCTACAACTGATCAGGTGCTGGTGAGTAATGCAAGTTTAGGAACCAAACAGTCTTTAAATATTGCATACTCTATTTCGGCAGAAAATGCCTCTAAGGTCCTGCTGGGAAAACCACAGGGAACCTACACACAAAAAATAACTTATACTGCCACTGCATTGTAAGTAAATACCAATTCTTAAATGGAAAAGCCCTCAATACTTTTGTAGTATTAGAGTGCACCCAAAAGTTTAGACAAAATTAAATAATCTTTTGATAATAAAGAGTTCGATATTCTATCGGGCTCTTTCCTTTTAAATTAAGTCTTATTCTCTCATTATTATAATAGTCAATA
>Ga0105244_10000011_pt1 | contig 263939 bp, 231 predicted proteins | sample KBSM44metaG_FD_80423 | JGI IMG/M metagenome (GOLD analysis project Ga0105244, IMG submission 80423) | Miscanthus rhizosphere microbial communities from Kellogg Biological Station, Michigan, USA - KBS M4-4 metaG | ecosystem: Host-associated > Plants > Roots > Rhizosphere > Soil | place...
AAAATGCAAGGGCGCAATTGTATTTATAATGGCGTGTTTGTAAAGTGAAAAGAGTTATTCCTGCTGCCATTTACTTTAGCATACTTGAAAGCATCAGAAATAGATATGTATTATAAATCAAAGTTTTGCGCCCTTGCGGTTTTCATCCTTATATTGTAATTGAGATTATTTTTTGTTTTTTATTAAAATTTGAAAGCAAAATTGGCAAGAATTTCTCTTGGCTTTTGGGGCTGTCCGTAGAAGTTCCAATAGGTTTCATTCAGGGCATTATTCATTTTCAGACCGATTCTGTACTTTTTCTTGTCATAGAAAATCGTAGCACCAACAGTGGTATAAGAAGGCGCAAGAAAATGATTAATAATATTGATATAGGTTTTATCCACGAAATTAAACCCTGCCCCAAAGCCAAGTCCTTCATAAGCACCCTCCATAATTTTGTAGCTCGTCCATAAATTCGCTACATGTTTTGGCGTCCATGCGATTCTTTTTCCGCTGTCTTTGCTACGGTCATCATATTTATTGTCATTATAACCATATCCGGCAACGATATTCCATCCTTTGAAAGGGTTGGCAATAATTCCTATTTCCAGTCCCTGACTTTTAATATTACCATCCTGAATACTTCCTATTCCGCCTGGATCTGCAACCAGTCTGTTTTTAACATTAATATTATAATAGCTTACGGTTGTCAGTAATTTTTTATGGAAAAGATCTACTTTAAAACCTGTTTCAATCTGATTTCCCTGCTCCGGATCCCATTTTGTTAAAACACCTACTTCATTTAATGATGGAGCATAATTTTTAAATCCGTTTACGTAATTGGCAAAAAATGAAATCTCATCTTTTACAATTTCATAGACCAATCCGAATTTTGGTGAAAACTGCGTCTGGCTGTACCCTGTAACTTTATTTTCGGGATATCCGTTTTTCGTAGAGATTTCTACACCGTTTACAACCGTATCATCATTTTTATAGCTGTCTACTCTCAAACTTGCCATTACCAGCAAATTATCCGTGATATTCAAAACATCAGAGATATAACCGCTGATTGTTCTGAATGTTGTAATATCAGATTCTGTAGATTTTCTCTCCTTATTCATGAATTTATTTCTTGAGATAGGGTCCCATGCTGAAGAGCTGTCGAGATTCACTTTGTCATAAGGCATGAACACATTGCTGTATCCGTTGGCTTCATAATAAGGAAACTGATATTTTGTTCTTTGCTGGAAATAATCAATTCCCACCACCAATCGGTTTCTTAAGTTTCCAATTTTAAAATCTCCTGTAAAGTTCTGCTGGATATTATCTGTTGTTACTTTAAAGCTGTCAAAAGGGCGGATCATTCTTTCTACCTGATTGTTATTCAAATATCGAAGGACTAAAAAGATAGACTCATTCTCATTGGCTTCCCCTCTTTGGTAAGATGTTCTGGAAGTCCATTGATCATTGAATTGATGCGTAACCTCAGCCATCGTTACAAAATTGGTTCTTTTGGAACCGATATCATTGCTTGTAAACGCCCTTTTATAGGCAACTTCCAGGTCTTTCATTGAGTGCAGCGTCAGTTTTTCTGAGTTTCTTACATACGCATTCAATGTTTTATCCGGTGCATGAAACTCAGTATCCAATGTTACTGTTGTTTTGTCACTTACTTTATATAAAACACTTCCGGAAAAGAATAATCCTTTGTTGTAACCCGCATCCTGAAATGAATCCTGTGAATAGGCTGCTACATTGAATCTTGCTAATGCCGTTTTTTCCTTATTCAAAGGGGTATTCACATCTGCTGTGATTCTGTTCATTCCCCAGCTTCCGGTGGTATAATTGATAATTCCCCCGAAGTTTTCCTGGGGTTTTTTAGTGACGATATTTACCACTCCACCGTAGTTGGCTAAGGTTCCTCCGAATAAGGTTCCGGATGGTCCTTTAATTACTTCTACTCTTTCAATATTAGCAATTTCAGACTGTACTCTTGGGTTTTGGGTCAGTCCGTTTCTGAAACTGGCATTGGAGCTGAATCCTCTCATGAAAATATCATTCCCGCTGTCGTTCACACTGTTGCTTACTACTACTCCCGGGGCAGAGGCCATGGCTGTATTGAAGTCCATTGCTCCCATTTCACTGATGATTTCTTTAGGAACAAGATTGTAAACAGTAGGATTTTCCAGATTTTCCAGAGGAAGTCGTGCGATGGATTCAGATTTTTTGGTTCTGTAATTATGAGTTCCCTGTAGTGATACGGACTGGATTTCAGCCACTTTAATGGTATCCGTTTCCTGGGCACTCAACATCGTTACGGCTAATAGAGCTGCAGAAATAATTGTTTTTTTCATGTTTATAATTAAGTTAGTTCCACAAAATTATCTTATTTTTATTAATTCTAAATAAAAACATGACACAAATCATAAAATTACACCTGTGAAATAGCCCACCAATAAAGGGTTTAGCGAAAAGGAAAAAAGCATTAAATAATTTGTGATATAGGATCAATACTATAATTCTCTATTTTTAAATTTTTCTTATCTTAATGTGATTTTATATAAATCTCATTATTCATTATAATTTTCAGAAATGAACAACAATATCCAAGAGACCATTCAGCACTTTCTTCAATTTCTTTCGGAAAGAAAACTAACCGAATTAACGAACTTATTTTCTGATACCGTAGACTGGTATATCCCTGGGGATGAACAAAAAGCGGCCTGGCTTGGAGTAAGAAACAATAAACAGGAGGTATCCGATTTTTTTGAATTATTATGGAAAAATACAGAACCAGTTTCTGCAAAAATCGACCATATTTTCAACGATGATGAAAATGTTGTTATAACGGGAGAATTTGTGACGAAAATGCTTGAAACAGGCAGAATTGTAGAGTCTTTATTCTGTATCCAGATGCGTATTCAGAACAATAAGATTGTCCGTTACAGACTGTTGGAAGACAGTTTAGCGGTGTCAAGAGCTTTAACCAAGTAATTGAAGATTCTCATTTTTATTGATATCAAACGAGATTATTAATGAGGTTCTTCCTTCGTCAGAATGACAAAAGTAGAATTCTTCGACTTTTGAGGCGATCTATTTGATAAAAATTAGGAATTATTTCTGTTGAAATCTAAGATGATCTTTTTATATCACAGCAGAAGCCATCATAGACATATAGTAATTGGCACAGTGTAGAGCATTAATTAAAACGATTTCTTTCTCCGGAAAAGTTTCAAAAGCATCAGAAGTTGTGATCTGATATTCGTAATTCAGGGAAGTCCACTTCAGATGTGGCTTTATGATCATCAGCTCTACCCCTTCCTGATCTGTAAGGACAAATGATTCTTTAAAAATCCCTCTGTGTTTAAAAAGGTAACCATTCTTTATGCCATCAAAATAAGTCTGTACCACAATTTCACCATTCCAGTTCATCCTGAATTTCAGAAGTACTCTTTCGTGGTCTTTCAGTTCAATGGTGGTTCCCCAAAAACCTTTCGGCTCTACCTGATAGCTCTGACCCTCTGCAATTTCAATGACAGCATTAAATTTAAACCAGCTTGTATAAGTAAGTTTTCCAATTAATGTCTCTTCTTTTGTGACTTCAAAAGATAAAGAATTGCTTGATTTCGCGTAATATTCTGCCATGGTTATATCTGGATTTGGTGAAGTTTTTATTAGTTTTTAGATCGCATTAACAGCTTGAATTTTAACGCTCTAATTTATAAATAATTCTTCAAACATAATCTACTTTTAAGATGATAGAATAAAAACTATTGTGAATTAATTCTGAAAATGTTTTTTATATTGAAATTTTGCTTTCAAATATGAATCTGTACAACCTACAACTTATTATTTGCTTCCAAACCAGTACTCCCACTTTTCATTATCAATCCCGAATTTTCCCTGCCACCATCTCGCGGGATAAGCAACATCATCATTCCTTATAGGTCTGTGTTCTCTTTCGGGATAGGTAATGTAGTGATCTGCGTATCCAAAATGCTCATCATCATGTAAAATTCCAATGATTCCTAAAATTTCCAAGACTCCTGATCGCTCTTCATCATTTGATTTGAAGGTTTTAGAAATTTTCTTTTTGAGTTGAGAAATTCTGTCGCTTGGATCTGCTGTCTCCATGATTTTTTTCAGTTCATTGAGTATCCGGTAATCATTTTCATCGGGTTTGACAGCCGGAAGCTTTGGGAACTGTTCTACATCAAATAAAACCTGAATTACATTATCAAAACAGGCTCCATCTTTATACTTGAAATAATTGATTGTATTGAATTCGATAGGATCTTCAAATTCATAAGTATGAATGCCACACACCGCGCAGCTACCTTCATTAGGTTGTGGGCTTGGTGTAAAGCTATGCTCAGTCAGACTTTGGGCAATACAGTAGCTGGACAAGAATGAACGGTATTCCAACTGCCTTGTACTCAGGCTGTAAATAAAGGCATCCACAACGTCCTGCTTCGTAATATTAGCAACGGCTTTTTTAATTCTACGGCAAATTTCATCATGGCTTATTTCCTCCCGATCATACATGACAGATTGTTTCTTTGCGTACTCAAAATCATCTTCGGTGATGTATTGCATATAGGTTTCCCAATAAAACCAGTCGCTTAAACTTTCGTCCTGGGAAGTTTTTATTGTATTGAGTAAAATCTTTATTGCTTTTTTATCCATTCTGGCTTTTTCCTTTATTCAATTTTATAAACATAATCATTACGGATAAATTTGCTTTTATCTTTTAATGCTGCAGGATAAAATATCTTTCCATCAATCTCAACACTTTTAATCATGCATCTCCAGCTTCCATTATGGCTTTTGTAAATTTTTGTTGTTGAATTCGGATAAAGCTCAATAACAATGGAAGAATCTCTCACTTGTATTTTTTCAAGAGCCTTTGGATTTTTAATTTTATAGAAAGAGCGCGGTGACAATATTCCATTTTCGTAATTAAATGCAAAGCTGCCGGATTCATCATCAATTGCTTTCGATACAGGATAATTATAATTGATCTTGATTATTTTTTTGGTTCCGGTGAGATTTTGAATATAAAAATCAGTCAGCCAGGAACATCCTGAAAGAACCGTTATGAAAATAAAACTTAAGAATCCTATCATCATTGATTTTATACTCATTGTATTTAAATTTAGAGGGCTTTTGTAAAAATAATCAGATTACTTTAATTTATTAGTTTTTCTGATAAAAAAATCCCACAAGAAAATTTGTGGGATTTTGAATATTTATTGGATTCGAAATTACATCGTCTCCATTTTGAAGCTCATGCTTTCGATTACTTTTAAGATCGCTTCTACCGTATCCATTGAAGTTAAACAAGGAACACCGTTTTCCACACTCATTCTTCTGATCTGGAATCCGTCTCTTTCTGCTTGCTTACCTTTTGTAGTGGTATTCACAACATACTGAACTTTTCCTTTCTGGATCAGGTCGATAAGATTTACACTTTCTTCTCCGATTTTGTATCCTATTTTGCAAGGAATTCCTTTTTCTTCAAAGAACTTCGCAGTACCTTCCGTAGCCCAGATTCTGAATCCTACTTCATGGAATCTTGCTGCAAGAGCTGCTGCTTCGTCTTTATGTTTATCTGCTACTGTGAACAGGATAGATCCGTGCATAGGAACTTTTCTTCCTGCTGCCACCAATCCTTTGTACAATGCTTTTTCAAGGGTTGTATCTTTCCCCATTACCTCTCCTGTAGACTTCATTTCAGGGCCTAAAGAGATGTCAACTTTCGTTAGTTTGGAGAAAGAGAATACCGGAACTTTTACAAATACTCCTTCTTTGTTTGGAACCAATCCGTTTTCGTATCCTAAGTCTTTCAGTTTTTGTCCTAAGATTGCCTTTGTTGCAAGGTTAGCCATAGGAACCTCTGTGATTTTAGATAAGAAAGGAACTGTTCTTGAAGAACGAGGGTTTACTTCGATTACATAGACGTTTCCTTCGAAAAGAACGTACTGGATGTTCATTAATCCGATCACCTTTAACCCTTTTGCTAATCTTTGTGTATAATCTACCAAAGTATCAATCTCACTTTGAGAGATATTTTGTGGTGGATATACTGCGATTGAGTCTCCGGAGTGAACTCCCGCTCTTTCGATGTGCTCCATAATCCCTGGAATCACTACAGTTTCACCGTCACAGATGGCATCTACTTCGATTTCCTTTCCTACCATGTACTTGTCAACCAGTACAGGGTGTTCAGGGCTGGCTTCTACAGCATTTTCCATGTAGTGAGCCAATTCTGCTTCTGCGTATACAATTTCCATCGCTCTCCCTCCAAGAACGTAGCTTGGACGTACCAATACCGGATATCCGATTTCGTTAGCAATTTTTATCGCTTCTTCTTTCGAAGTTGAAGTTCTTCCTTTTGGCTGAGGAATTCCCAGTTCCTGAAGTGCTTTTTCAAATTTATCTCTGTTTTCAGCTCTGTCAAGATCTTCTAATGAAGTTCCTAAGATCTGCACTCCGTGAGAGGCTAATTTATCTGCAAGGTTAATCGCAGTCTGTCCTCCGAACTGTACCACTACTCCTTTAGGCTTTTCAAGATCGATGATGTTCATTACATCTTCTTCTGTAAGCGGCTCGAAGTATAGTTTATCAGAGATGGAGAAGTCTGTAGAAACTGTTTCTGGGTTGTTGTTGATGATAATTGCTTCGTAACCCATTTCTTTGATTGCCCATACCGAGTGAACTGTTGCGTAATCAAACTCAACTCCCTGTCCGATTCTGATAGGTCCTGAACCTAGTACGATGATTTTTTCTTTGTCAGAAACAACACTTTCGTTTTCTTCTTCGTAAGTTCCGTAGAAATAAGGGGTTTCAGATTCAAATTCAGCAGCACAAGTGTCTACCATTTTGTACACCGGCATTACTCCGTTTTCTTTTCTGAAGTTGAAAACCTCACGTTCTTTTACATCCCAAAGAACAGCAATATTGATATCTGCGAAACCTAATCTCTTAGCTTCAATTAAAGTTTCTTTATCGAATTTGTTTTCAGCGATTACTTTTTCGAAGTCAACCAGTTTTTTCAGTTTCCAGATGAAGAACTTGTCGATTTTACTCCATTCTACAATCTGTTCCCAGTCGTATCCTCTTCTTAAAGCATCTCCGATAATGAACAATCTTTCATCATCACATACTCTGATTCTTCTTTCGATTTCCTCAGCAGTAAGCGCTTCCGCCTGCTTAGTTTTTAATCCTAAATGTTTGATTCCTGTTTCTAATGAACGGATCGCTTTCTGTAAAGATTCTTCCAGATTTCTTCCGATCGCCATTACTTCACCAGTTGCTTTCATCTGAGTAGAAAGTCTTCTGTCTGCCGTTTCGAATTTATCGAATGGGAATCTTGGGAACTTCGTTACCACATAGTCAAGAGCAGGTTCAAAACATGCGTATGTTTTTCCTGTTACCGGATTCATGATTTCATCCAGCGTTAATCCTACAGCAATCTTTGCAGCAATTTTTGCAATCGGATATCCTGTTGCTTTACTTGCTAGCGCTGATGAACGGGAAACTCTTGGGTTTACTTCGATAATATAATACTCGAAAGAGTGTGGATCTAAGGCCAACTGTACGTTACATCCTCCTTCGATTCCTAAGGCTCTGATGATTTTTAATGAAGCATTTCTCAGTAACTGATACTCTCTGTCTGAAAGTGTCTGAGAAGGTGCTACTACGATAGAATCTCCTGTGTGAACTCCTACCGGATCTATATTTTCCATGTTACAAACCACAATGGCGTTGTCGTTTGCATCACGCATTACTTCGTATTCAATTTCTTTGAAACCTGCGATTGATTTTTCAATAAGACACTGAGTAACCGGGCTGTGCTTCAGTCCCAATTCAGCAATCTCTTTCAATTCAGCTTCTGTAGAAGCGATACCTCCTCCGGTACCTCCCATTGTAAAGGCAGGACGAACAATTACAGGGTAACCGATTTCATTGGCGAAAGCAAGTGCTCCTTCTACCGTATTTACGATATCAGATTCCGGAACCGGCTCGTTTAATTCTCTCATCAACTCACGGAAAAGATCTCTGTCTTCAGCTCTGTTGATTGCAGAAAGCTTTGTTCCCAATACTTCCACTTTGCACTCTTCAAGAATTCCTGATTTTTCCAATTCTACCGCCATGTTCAGTCCTGTCTGACCTCCCAATGTTGGTAATAATGCATCCGGACGTTCTTTTCTGATGATGTGGCTTACAAACTGTAATGAAATCGGCTCAATATATACTTTATCAGCGATTTCCACATCCGTCATGATTGTTGCAGGGTTTGAGTTGATCAAAATTACCTTGTAGCCTTCTTCTTTCAGAGACAGACAAGCCTGCGTTCCTGCGTAATCAAATTCAGCTGCCTGACCAATAATGATAGGTCCTGAACCGATTACTAAAATTGTTTTTATATCTGTACGTTTTGCCATTTTTCTTTTTTTAGATACATCCTGTTAGATGTCAGATTCCAGACATCCAACAGGATGTTTTACTTTTTTAAATTAGATTTGAATGTATAAATCATTCTTTGAATTTCATTCAGATTTGATATTAAACAGTTGACTTTTTCTACATCAAGTAAATTTAATTCTCTAGTTAATATTAATTGTGTCTGCAATTCAAAAGAGGAAGCATTTGCTATACCAAGAAAATGATAAAACTCATTATCATTATTTCTTCCTGCGCCTTCTGCTATATTTGAAGGAATGGAGATTGCGGATCTTTTAATCTGAGAAATCAAACCAAACTTTTCATCTTTAGGTAATTCTGAACAAATGATATAAACCTGTTTTGCAAGTTCAATTGATTTTTGCCAAAAAACTAATTTTTCAAAATTATGCATGATAAAGTCTGTTATCTGATGTCTAATATCTGAAAATTTTTCTTACTTCTTAAAGTCCTCCATCATTTGAATAAACTCATCAAACAGGTAGTTTGCATCTTCAGGGCCAGGGCTCGCTTCAGGGTGATACTGAACAGAGAAACAAGGGTGGATTTTGTGTTTCAATCCTTCGTTTGTTCTGTCATTCAATGCGATGTGTGTTTCGATAAGGTCTGTTCCTTTTAAACTTTCCTGATCTACAGCATATCCATGGTTTTGAGAGGTGATTGCTACGGTGTTCTTCTCCAGATCCAATACCGGGTGGTTTCCTCCTCTGTGTCCGAATTTAAGCTTGAAAGTTTTCGCTCCACAAGCAAGACCAATTAACTGGTGTCCTAAACAGATTCCGAAGATGGGAACTTTCCCTAATAATCCTCTGATCATCTCTAAAGCGTGTGGTACATCTTCCGGGTCACCAGGGCCGTTTGATAACATAATTCCGTCAGGATTCATCAATAGGATCTCTTCTGCCGTAGTATCCTGAGAAACTACGATGATATCACAGTTTCTTTGAGATAATTCTCTGATAATTCCCAGTTTTGCACCGAAGTCTACCAATACTACTTTGAAACCTCTGTTAGGGTTTGCGTAAGGTGTTTTTGTAGAAACTTCTTCTACCTGATTGGTAGGGAAATTTGTTGATTTTAACTCAGAAGCTACTGCAGCATCATCTGCATCAACGTTTACAATTTTTCCTTTTACAACCCCATGGTTACGAAGAACTCTTGTCAGTCTTCTGGTGTCGATTCCTGAAATTCCTGAAAGGTTTTTCTTTTTAAATAATTCATCTAAAGTAATCTGAGTACGGAAATTGGAAGGAAGATCGCAAAGTTCTTTTACGATAAGCCCTTTGATTGCCGGCTCAATACTTTCATAATCATCACGGTTAATACCATAATTTCCGATAAGCGGATAGGTCATACAAACTATCTGACCGCAATACGATGGGTCAGAAATCAATTCCTGATACCCTGTCATTCCGGTATTGAAAACTACTTCTCCTGCAGTTTCCAATTCTGCTCCGAAACCTTCTCCATGAAACACTTCACCGGACTCCAGTATTAATTTTTTCTTCATTTTTAAAAATTAGATTTTCTATTATTTTCTTTTTGTACAATGTCAGATGTAAAAGGTATAATGTATCCTTTACATTTTACTTTGTACATTTTACTTTTTACAATTTACTTAAAGGTATACCCTTTGCTTTCCAATGCTTCTTTCAAAATAGCCATTCTGGCGAAGACACCGTTTTCCATTTGTCTAAAGATTCTTGATCTCTTGCATTCTACAAGGTCTGAATCTATTTCCACTCCTCTGTTGATAGGAGCCGGATGCATGATGATTGCTTCTTTTTTCATCGCCTGCTCTCTTTCTTTGGTCAGACCATATCTTTTATGATATTCCGAAGCAGTAAAACTCATCGCGGCATCATGTCTTTCGTGCTGGATTCTTAATAACATTAATACATCCACTTCGGTGATCAATTCATCTACAGACATATAAGTCCCGTTGATCAGTGCTCCTTCATCAAACCATTGTTCCGGTCCTGAGAAGTATACTTTTGCTCCCAATCTTCTTAATGCCTCAGCATTTGAATTGGCAACACGGCTATGTTTTACATCACCGACAATTCCTACTTTTAAACCTTCAAACTTTCCGAACTCCTGATAAATGGTCATCAGATCCAGCATACACTGTGAAGGGTGGTTTCCTGTTCCGTCTCCTCCGTTGATCACAGGAATCTTAATATTTTTCAGTTCTTCGAAGTATCTGTCTTTCTTATCTCGTATTACCACAAGGTTTACTCCTATACTTTCAATCGTCTTTACAGTGTCATAAAGGCTTTCCCCTTTGTTTACCGAACTGTGTGATGCATCAAAAGGAACTATCTGCAATCCCAGTTTTCTTTCTGCAAGGTCAAAACTTGTTTTCGTTCTTGTACTGTCTTCGAAGAAAAGGTTTGAGCAAAAAACTTCTCCTTCAATTTTAGCAGTTTTACCGTTCGCAAAAGCCAGTGCTTCTGTCAGTATACTGTTGATTCTCTCGGTGCTTAGTTCTGTAATCGTAAACATAATTCTAATTTTTGGGCATAAAAAAAGCGAAGACAACTATCTTCGCTTAATAACAATAAATATCGTAAAGGGCGCTTTCGCCCGGTAAATCTAATGATATAAATGCTTTTTTATTCATTAGGTGCAAAGATACAACAATTTTATGAACCTACAAAAATTATGTTTAAAATAAATTAAAAACTTCAGTCCTTCCTTATTCTCATTTAAAATTAATATTTTTGTTAAAACTCAAATTTATTCTATGGATTTAAAAGACAAAATGATTCTCAGTATTATTCAGGAAGACTCTACATTATCGGTTAAAGAAATTTCCGAAAAGATAGGTCTTACCTTTACTCCTACGTATGAGCGAATCAAGCAATTGGAGAAGCAAGGAATCATTCAGAAGTATGTAGGACTTTTAAACCGTGAAAAACTGGGTTTAAATATTGTAGTTTACTGTAATGTCCGCCTTAAGGAACAATCCAAGAAAGTATTGGAAACCTTTGAGAATCACATTGGAAAATATGATGAAGTACAGGAAATCATCAGTCTTTCCGGAGAGTATGACTATATGTTGAAGATTATTGCCAAAGACATCAATTCTTATAACGAATTTGCTGTTAATGTTATTTCAAACATTCCTAATATCGGGCAATACCACAGTTCAATTGTGCTTCATGAGGTAAAAAAATCTACCAAGTTTAAAATTGACCTGGAATAATCCTTCTATTTTAAACAAAAGCTGATTTAAACTTCTTGCTGAAAATCAAGGATTTTCTTGTGCCTTAAAATCCAAATACATTTTTGTATAATTTTTGCGCCTTTGCGCTTACCAATAAATTTTATTTAGAAAAACGCAAAGACGCAAAAAAAATTGAAAACTTTATGCTGTAAGGCGCAAAGATTTTATCTCCGATAAAATTTTATGAAGTATATTTTCTTAACTTACCTTAAATCTTCATCTTCCTTTATGGTTCAATTTATCAATCATCAAATTCAAAGAACAGATTAGCTCCCGAGGTAAAAAAAATCTAACAAGTTTAAAATTGATCTGGAATAATCCTTCTATTTTTAAACCAAAACTGATTTAAACTTCTTGCTGAAAATCTCTGATTTTCTTGCGCCTTAAAAAAATAACTCAAATAATTATCTTTGCGTCTTTGCGTACACCAACTTCTTTTATAAACTCGTATTTTGTTAGAAAACGCAAAGACGCAAAAGAAATTCATAAACTTCATGTTGTAGGGCGCAAAGATTTTATCTCCGATAAAATTTTATGCAGTAGATTTTCTTAACTTACCTTAAATCTTCATCTTCCTTTATGGTTCAAGATAATCAATCATCAAATTCAAAGAGCGGAATTACAATCCAGCCATTAAGATCACTTAAGCAGATAAGATTTAAGATTAAGGCTTTCACAACGAAAAGACAGCAGGCTATAAAATAATTTTAGAGATTCCACTGATTTTTGCTTAAGTTTTTGCTGACCTTAATGGCTTAGATTCTAACCCAATAATTTATTTTTCAGTTTATTGAACTGATATTCTATTTTATCCAGACAAAGATTACCGATACTTCCCTGATGGGTGTGTTCAAGGTTTCCAGGTTCAAACTCAAACGCATTGTTTTCAATCTCCTGTCCTACTTTTACATAAGCATCACGGAAAGAACTGCCATTCTTTACCTCTTCATTGATCTTTTCTACGCTGAAAAGATACTTGTACTTTTCATCTTCCAGAATCCCGTCTTTCACCTTAATATTAGGCAAAGTATAGCTTAAAATTTCCAGACACTCCTTTAAAGAGTCTATGGCAGGGAAAAGTATTTCCTTTGTAAGCTGTACATCTCTGTGGTATCCGGAAGGAAGATTCGTCGTTAAAAGGATCAGTTCATTTGGAAGTGACTGAATTCTGTTGCATCGTGCACGAACCAGTTCAAAGATATCCGGATTCTTTTTATGCGGCATAATGCTGCTTCCTGTGGTAAACTCTTTTGGAAAGCTGATAAAGTCAAAATTCTGACTCAGATACAGACATACATCATAAGCAAACTTCCCAAGAGTTCCCGCTAAGGTTGCCATGGCCATTGCCAGCATCTTTTCCGACTTTCCACGAGTCATCTGCGCATATACAGAGTTATAATTCATCGACTGGAAGCCTAAATTATACGTGGTACTTTCACGGTTGATCGGAAACGAAGAACCATAACCTGCTGCAGATCCCAGCGGGTTTTTATTAATGATATTCTTTACTGAAAATAACATTTCCACATCATCCAAAAGTGCTTCCGCATAAGCCCCGAACCACAATCCGAATGATGAAGGCATCGCAATCTGCAAATGGGTATATCCAGGAAGCAGAACATTTTTATGCTGATCTGCCAACTGAATTAAAATCTGGAAAAACTCGTCTGTAAGAGCTGTTATCTCACGGATTTCATCCAATAAGTACAATTTTATATCCAATAAAACCTGATCATTTCTGGATCGTGCCGTATGAATTTTCTTTCCAGTGTCTCCTAATTCTTCAATGAGAATAGCTTCTATCTGAGAATGGATATCCTCAGCATCTTTATCAATTTCAAAACTACCGTCTTCAATTTTATCTAAAATACTATTTAAAACAGATAACATCTGCTCTGATTCTTCCTGAGAAATAATCCCGGTTTCTGCTAACATTTTGCAGTGCGCCATAGAACCTTTAGCATCATATTTTGCTAAACGCTCGTCAAAGTCAAGATCTTTTCCAACGGTAAAATTATTGACTAATATATTGGTGGCAAGGTCATCCTTCTGCCATATTTTTTTCATATGATTTATTTAAAATATTGATTGGTTTTGACATGCCCAGCAAGGCAATCCTTATTACTATTAACTATAAAAAAACATTTCCTTATGTAAAGCCTTCATTTCTAATTTTCTTTTTGCATAAATCTTATTAAAAACTAAACTTCTAGTGCCTGCCGGGCGGAGTCAAAACATATATTTCAGAGATTAGAAATTAGATGTTAGAAGTGAGTTATAACCTTTACGTGGTCTTTTTCTACTAATTTCTAGTCTCTAGCTTCTAGTTTCTCTTTTATAACACTTTTTCTAAAATTCTGATGTAGATTTCTATTCCTTCTTCTATTTCATGGATATAGATAAATTCATCTGCTGTGTGAGAGCGCCTACTGTCACCCGGGCCTATTTTCACTGATGTACATGGAATAATCGCCTGATCCGAAGAGGTTGGAGATCCATAAGTGATCCTTCCGATTTCAAGACCTGCTTTCACAAACGGATGATCCATTTCAATCTTTGAAGAATTCAGTCTGAACGATCTTGCCGTCAATGTAGATTTCATCTGAGACTGGATAATTTCAAACGCTTCTTCATTGGAATACTCATCCGTCACTCTTACATCCAGTGTAAAATTGCATGACTCAGGAACAACATTATGCTGTACTCCAGCATGAATTCCAGATAAGGTAATCTTAACTTCGCCCAGATATTCTGAAACCTTTGGAAATTTAAAGGCTAAAATATTCTGGAGATCCTCCATACATTTTACAATCGAGTTATCATCATTAGGATGAGCGGCATGAGAAGGAGTTCCTTTCATTTCTCCATCAATTACAAGAAGTCCTTTTTCTGCAATCGCCAGATTCATCTTCGTGGGTTCTCCTACAATAGCGAGTTCTACATTGGGTAGCTGCGGAAATAAGGCTTCAATTCCATCAAATCCTGAAATCTCCTCCTCTGCCGTCAAAGCAATAACTAAATTATATTTTAAATCTTCTTTATCATAAAAATGTAAAAAAACCTGGGCCATAGAAACCAAAGAAGCTCCTGCATCATTACTTCCCAAACCAAACAGCTTACCTTCTTTTTCAATAGGAATAAACGGATCCAGCGTATAGGCTTTATTGGGTTTTACCGTATCATGGTGGGTATTCAGTAAAACGGAAGGCTTAAATACATCAAAGTGTTTATTCACCGCCCAGATGTTGTTTTTAAAACGTTTAGTAGGAATCTGATGTTTTTTGAAAAAATTCTCAATTTCTATTGATGTATTAAACTCATCTTTACTGAATGAAGGAATCTCAATCAAATTTTTAAGCAATCCGACTGCATTATTCAATAGCTCTTCTTTATTATAAACAGATTTCAGTTCCTGCATGATGATTTTCTATATGATTTTTCAATTGCGTCTCTTTAATCAGAAACACTTTATCTACATTATTTTTTATCGCTCCAAGAGCATTTTCAAGTTTAGGTAAAATCCCTTTGTGAAGCTTTCCTTCTTCTTTTAATACTTCAAACTCTACTTCATTTACACTTTTGATCACAGATTCAGGATCGTTTACATCTTCTAAAACACCTTCTTTATCAAAACAATACAACAGTTCAACTTCATATTTCTCCGAGAGCGCCTGTGCAATCACAGAAGCAATGGTATCTGCGTTGGTATTGAAAAGATTCCCTTTTCTGTCATGCGTAATCGCAGAAAATACAGGAACAAGATCCAGCTTGATGAGTTTTGAAACCAGCTTTCTGTTCACGCTTTTCTTAGTGATATCCCCCACAAACCCAAAGTCGATTTCAGGATGTTCTCTTTTTTTAGCTTTAATCAGATTTCCGTCTGCACCGGAAAATCCTATGGCATTACATTTTTTCTGCTGCAGCTTTTCAACAATATTTTTATTGATTCCTCCTGCATATACCATGGTTACAATATCCAACGTTTCTTTATCCGTAATCCTTCTTCCGTTGATCATTTTCTGTTCGATACCCAGTTTGTCAGCCAATGTTGTAGCCAACTTTCCTCCACCATGAACAAGGATCTTTTTTTCCTGAATTTCAGAAAATTGGGCTAAGAATTGGGCTAGCAATTCTTCATCATCAATTAAAGCTCCGCCAATTTTTATGATGTATAACTTTTCTTTCATTGTAAACGTTTTGTGATCCTTACTTCAATCCTTGTCAAGGTTTTGAACCTTGACAAGGATCAGTAATCAAGATTCCAGATTGAAAAAATTATCCGGCATTCAGTTCATCTAAAATCTCACTGAAAACAGCCTGTGCAGAGAAAATACGGTTTTTCGCCTGTTGATAGATGATAGAATTACCTCCATCCATCACCTCATCACTCAGCTCAACATTACGACGAACCGGAAGACAGTGCATTACCTTCGCTTCATTGGTATGGGCTAATTTTTCATTGGTAAGCATCCAATCCCCTTTTACTTCAGGCATTGCTGCATAATCATCAAAAGAAGACCAGTTTTTTACATAAATAAAATCAGCATCCTTTAAAGCTTCATCCTGATCATGAATTACTTTCACATCTTTTGTGAATTTTTTATCCAAATCATAGCCTTCAGGATTAGCAATCACCAATTCCACATCCATTTCCTGCATCCATTCCGCAAAAGAATTTCCAACGGCATGGGCAATAGGTTTGATATGTGGTGCCCAGGTTAGTACCACTTTAGGTTTGTGGTCTTTTTTCCAGTTTTCTGTAATGGTAATACAATCTGCCAGACTTTGCAGCGGATGGCGCGTTGCAGATTCCAATGAAACAACAGGAACTTTTGCATGTTTTTCAAACTGGCTTAAGATACTTTCATTTACATCATCTTCTTTGCTCTTCATCCCTGCGAAACAACGCACTGCAATGATATCGCAATATTGATTTAAAACTTCAATAGCATCTTTGATATGTTCTACGGTGTCACCGTTCATTACAGCTCCATCAGCAAACTCTAGATTCCAGGCTTCCTGTGCTGCATTTAATGTCAAAACATTCAACCCTAGATTTTGCGCTGCAATCTGACTGCTCAGACGGGTTCTTAAGCTTGAATTTAAAAATACAAGTCCAATTGTTTTTCCCTTTCCTTTTTCTGTTTCAGTAAGGGGATCTGCTTTTATTTGTAAAGCTTTTTTTATGATTTCCTGTAAGTTTTCTACATCACTTACAGAGGTAAATTTTTTCATTTTGAATTAATTTTAAAGATTTTGTTTACATATTAATTGTTGATCTAACCACAAAAGGCGCAAAAGTTTTTATTAAAACACTTTAGAACACTTAAGTGCACTTCTTAAGCCTTTAGTATTTTCTTAAAATCACTTAGTGTTTAAATTCTTTTGTGACTTTTGTGGTTTAAATTTTCCCAAGCACTTCTTTCAAAGCATTGATGAAAAGATCCGTTTCCTCTTGTTTGATATTCAATGCGGGAAGAATCCTTAAAACACTTTTATCATTAGAGTTTCCTGTGAAAATATGATGATCGAACAATAAGCTTTTCCTTATTTCTGAACAGTCTCTGTCGAGTTCTATTCCGATCATCAACCCTTTCCTTCGGATGGATTTAATATGTGGCAAATCTTTAATTTCATTTTCAATATACGCACCCATTTTCTGAGCATTTTCGATAAGATTTTCATCTTTCATGACATCCAGAACAGCAATTGAAGCGGCACAAGCCAGATGATTTCCTCCGAATGTAGTTCCCAGCAAACCATTGCTTGCCTGAAATTTAGGATGAATTAAAACTCCACCCACAGGGAAACCATTCCCCATTCCTTTTGCGGTTGTAATAATATCCGCTTCTACCCCAAACTCCTGATGAGCAAAGAAATATCCGCTTCTTCCATATCCTGACTGTACTTCATCCAAAATAAGAACAACATCATATTTTTCGCACAGTTCTTTAATTTTAGATAAAAATTCCGGGGTAGGAATCATAATGCCGCCTACTCCTTGAATTCCTTCAATGATAACGGAAGAAATTTCACTTCCCTGTTTCTCAAAAATTTCCTCAAGCTGCTGCACATCATTCCAGTCTGATTTGATAAATCTTTCTGAAAAGTTGACCGGAGCCACAATTTTCGGATTATCTGTTACGGAAACCGCCGCAGAAGTTCTTCCATGGAATGAACCGGAAAAATAAAGCACTTTACTTTTTCCATTATGAAACGATGCAAGCTTTAAAGCATTTTCATTGGCTTCAGCTCCTGAATTACATAAGAACAGATTATAATCTTCATATCCTGAAAGTTTTCCCAACTTTTCTGCCAGTTCAGTCTGCAATTCATTCTGAACCGAATTGGAATAAAAGGAGATCTTTTCCAATTGATCTTTTAACTTATTCTGATAATGCGGATGGTTATGACCAATGGAAATTACAGCATGACCTCCGTAAAAATCAAGATATTGTTCTCCTTTGTCATCCCAAAGAAAAGATCCCTGAGCTTTAACCGGATTTATATTGAATAATGGATATACGTTGAATAAATTCATGTCTTTTAATAAATGATAATTGATAAATAATAAATGATAAAGGATTCGGGTTCCGAGTTCCCATACATTTTACTTTGTACACTCTACATTATACATCAGAATGCTATTGGTTTCAGGTTCAATCCTGCATTTTCTTCCCAGTTCATTGCCAGATTCATATTCTGTATGGCCTGTCCTGAAGCACCTTTTAACAAATTGTCAATCGCTGAGTGAATAACGACAACATTTCCACTCTTTTCGATCTGAATCACACAGCGATTGGTATTGACAACCTGCTTTAAATCAATTGCCCTGTTACTTACCGTAACAAAAGGCTCCTCCGCATAAAAATCCTGATACAATTGTTCTATTTCCTCCAGCTCCAAGTTCGTCTTCATGGTGGAACTTGTAAAAATTCCTCTTGCAAAATCTCCTCTCCATGGAACAAAATTCAGGGTTACTTCTTTATTATTAAATGCAACCAGCTGCTGTAAAATCTCATCTACATGCTGATGCGTTAAAGTTTTATACGCTGAAACATTATCATTTCTCCAGGTAAAATGAGTGGTTGCCTGCAAAGACTGCCCAGCTCCGGTAGAACCTGTAATCCCTGTAGTAAAAACTTCATTTAACGCTCTTTTTTCTGCTAATGGCAGTAAAGCCAATTGAATCGCTGTAGCAAAACATCCCGGGTTCGCAATACTTTTTGCCCCCGACAGTTGTTTTTTATTGATTTCCGGTAATCCGTAGATGAAATTTCTGCTCTCAAAGTTTCCTTCTAAACGGAAATCGTTTCCGAGATCAATCACCAGCGTTTCATCTTTTACAGGATTTTGAGTTAACCAGTTTTGACTTTCTTTATGGGGAAGACACAGAAAAAGAATATCTACATCTTCAGGTGTATCTGTCAAAACCATTTCACAAACGGTCGTTAAATCCGGGTACAGATCTGAAATTCTTGTTCCCGAATTCGAACGACTATATAAAAAACTCAATGTCACATGGGGATGAAAAGCCAGTAAGCGTATCAGCTCACTTCCTGTATAACCGTTTGCACCAATTATTCCTACTGTTTTCTTCATTTTGATTTTTACAGAATGTTATTCTGCCTTACATTATGTTCTTTCGGAACTAATTGATATTCTGGTTAATCTGGTGGTATATATTTAAAGAATTGCTTACAATCTTTGTATATCCTTTCACATCATCGCCTGTCCAGGCTCTGTTAGCCTCTCCATAACTTCCGAATTTATCAGACATCAGATCGTGATTAGACTCAATTCCATTTAAAATAAATCTATAAGGATGAAGAGTTACAAATACTTTTCCGCTTACTGTTTTCTGAGAATCTACTAAGAAAGACTCAATATTTCTCATGACAGGATCCAGGAAAAGCGCCTCGTGAAGCCAGTTTCCATACCAGTCGGATAACTGAGACTTCATCATTTGCTGATATTTTGAAAGTGTATGTTTCTCCAATAAATGATGCGCTTTGATAATCACTGATGCTGCTGCTGCTTCAAATCCCACACGTCCTTTAATTCCAACAATGGTATCACCTACGTGAATATCACGACCAATTCCATACGCTGAAGCTAATTCTTCTATTTTTTGAATGGCATATACAGAATGTTCAAAGCTTTCTCCGTTCACTCCAATCACTTCTCCGTTTTTAAACTCGATCTCCAGTTCTGAAGGCTGAGTTTCTTTAATCTGAGAGGGAAAAGCTTCTTCCGGCAGATAATTTCTTGAAGTCAAAGTTTCTTTTCCTCCTACCGAAGTTCCCCAAAGTCCTTTATTCACTGAATATTGTGCCTTATGAAATTCCATTTCATATCCGTGCTCCTTCAAAAATTCAATCTCTTCCTCACGGGACAGTGCCATATCGCGAATGGGAGTAATGATTTCAATATTCGGGCACATCACCTGAAAGATTAAATCAAAACGAACCTGATCATTTCCTGCTCCTGTACTTCCATGAGCAATCGCATCAGCTTTTACTTCTATGGCATATTTTGCAATTTCCTGCGCCTGAATCGTACGCTCAGCACTTACTGAAAGAGGATAGGTATTATTTTTCAATACATTCCCAAAAATCAGATATTTCACACATGAATTATAGTAATCTTCCTGAGCGTCTACACACCTGTATTCCTTTACTCCCAGCTTTAAAGCTTTTCTTTCCAGTTCTTTTTCCTCTTCTTTTGAAAAACCTCCGGTATTTACAGTAACGGCATACACATCATACCCTAGTGTTTCACTAAGATATTTTGCACAGTAGGAAGTATCTAAACCTCCACTAAACGCTAAGATGACTTTCTTTTTCATCTGGACTCTTTTTATTTTTTTTAGTTGTCAAATGGAACTCACCAAGAGATTTTTGTACAGAATACTCAAAATCCATCTGGCTTACTTCATTATATTTATTTTCAGGCTGGTTATTCACCACCTCTTTTTTTTTATCATTTTCAGGAACAAATAACATGGCTGTACACAGGCAGTTTTTGCGTTCCTTCATCATTAAAATTTCATAGTTCACACAGTTTTTGCAGCCACTCCAGAATTCTTCATCCTGAGTCAGTTCAGAGTAGATTACCGGTTTATAACCCAAATCACTATTGATTTTCATGACTGCCAGCCCTGTCGTTAATCCAAATACTTTTGCATCCGGATATTTATCTCTAGATAATTGGAAAACCTTCTGCTTGATCTGAGTAGCTACTCCTCCGTTCCTGAATTTCGGCGACACAATCAGTCCCGAATTGGCAACAAACTTCCCATGTGACCAGGTCTCTATATAACAGAAACCTACCCACTCATCGTTTTCAGTGGCTACCACAGCATTGCCTTCTGAAATCTTCTTACTCAAATATTCTATAGAACGTTTTGCGATTCCCGTTCCTCTACGCTGTGCAGAATCATACATTTCCTGCTGTATTTCACTCACATACATTAGATGTTCGCATGAGGAAATTTCTATTTCCATTTATTTATCTAAATTTTTTGGCAAATTTAAAATATAATTTCTTTTAAATCCAAATAAAAAAGATATTTTTTTTGTTTTAAAATTTTAAACAGGTAAAATTATCTTTATTGAAAAATATACATTTGCTAATTTATTATATATTTGCTAAAATAATATAGTTATGGAAAATACCTGTCCTAAATGCAACAGCACTAAAGTGGTAAAAAGCGGCATCATCAATGAGAAACAACGCTTCCACTGCAAAGACTGTAATTATTATTTTACCGTTAAAAAACTGGGGAAACAAATTGATGATTACTACGTAACCAAAGCCCTGCAACTCTATTTAGAAGGTTTGAGCTATCGCGAAATTGAAAGAATTATCGGAGTTTCACATGTTACCATCAGCTCATGGATTAAAAAGTATAATATTACAAGACCTCCTCATTCTGAATTCCATCCCGTTTATAAGATTCTAAAACAGAACGAGTTGATCGACTATATCGCTCAGGAAGAAAACATTAAAAACTCAGGAATTATTATCACTCAGTTTGCAGATAAATATATGCTCATCAAGTGGGAACGATTTAAGAAGTAGTCGGGATTCGAGGTATGAGATGCGAGGTGAAATATTTAATAAAATTCTAAATATCAGGTATTTATATCATTTATATTAAAAGCACGAATCCCTAAACTCGAAATCATACAAAATCATAACTATACTATTACCACTAATATATATTAAATTTTCATAAACAAATTATTAATTACAATTTGGCATTCACAAAAAACAACGCCAAAAATTGATAATTTATGAAGAAATTACTTACATTCATTGGATTAGCTTTAATCAGCAGTTCCGTATACTCACAAGGTTCTCCCGATTATGGCAATGGCTTAAAAATTAACCTCAACCAGAACGGTGATAAATTCATCCGATTTATTTTATGGGATCAGTTTTGGGTAAGAAACACTTCCATGAACCCCGGAAGTATGGTGGGAGGCGAACCTACTGACAACTCCTGGAGCTTAGGAAACAGACGTTTACGTGCTCTGACCTATGCACAAATCTCTAAAAGATATATGATTCTCCTTCACTTCGGAATCAACAACCAGACCTTTATCAATGGCGGAGCTTCAGGAACTTCAGGGACAGGAGGTTATGGAAATGGAAAGAAAACCCAGTTATTTTTTCATGACGCATGGAATGAATATGCAGTTATTTTACCTGGAGAAGCAGGAAAATTCAGTTTATCTTTAGGAGCAGGTCTTCATTACTACATGGGACTTTCCCGTATGACCATGGCTTCTACCCTTAATTTCCTCACATTAGACTCGCCCGTTTTTTCATGGCCACTGATTGATAATTCAGACCAGTTCGCAAGACAGCTGGGAATGTTTGCCAAAGGTAAATACGGAAAACTGGAATATCGTTTCAGTTTAAATAAACCTTTCGCTACTGATCTTACGCCTGTGAATGTAACAGATCCTTCAAGGGCTATCGCAGTAGACAACAACGGAAATCCCAGTTTTTCAAAAGCAGGATATGTTGAATATCAATTTCTTGACGAAGAATCCAACGCATTACCTTTCAAAGTAGGCTCTTACCTTGGGACAAAAAAGGTTTTCAATGTAGGCGCAGGTTTTTATCATCAGGCCGACGGAACAAGAACTTCCGTGAATTCAAACATTGAGAAACACGACATTACTCTTTTTGCAGTAGATGCTTTCGCAGATATTCCCTTGGGAGAAGCAAAAAACAAAATGGCCGTTTCCGCATATGCCGGATATTACAACTACAATTTCGGACCTAATTATGTAAGAAATCTGGGAACAATGAATATCGCAGCTTCCGATCCTAATTTTATCGGAAATAAAGCCATCGCAGGACCAGGAAATCTACAGCCCACTATCGGAACAGGTAATATTATCTACGCACAGGCTGGTTTACTTTTACCAAGCCAGGCAGAAAAGCCCAAAATCAGAATACAGCCTTTTGCAGCTTATACCCACAAAAGTTTCGAGGCCTTCGATAAATCTTCGTCTCAGTTTGATGTGGGAGCCAACTGGTTCATAGACGGACATCATGCCAAGATAACAACACAATATTCAACAAGACCGGTTTATACCAGTCCTACGGAAAGCCCTTCTTCAAAAGGGGAATTTATTGTCCAGTTTCAGATCTACTTATAAAATTAGAACCATTAAGAATAGTAAAGAAATTAAGATAAGTTAAGCACCATCAAAGATGATATAAAAAGATTATCGCTTAATAAAAATCTTAAATATTCTTATCAACTTAAAATCTCTTAATGGTTTAAAAGCAATTTCAAATTAACATCCTATTCCAATAACATCAAAAACTAATCAATATGAGCGAAAATCATCACGAAAGCTACGAAAATATGACCGACAGGCAGAAAAACCGCACGATATGGAGCGTGATCACTGCCTCTTCTCTAGGCACATTGATAGAATGGTATGACTTCTACATCTTTGGAAGTTTAGCCGTTGTTTTAGCTACGAAATTTTTCCCTGCTGATAATCCTACCGCAGCATTTTTATCCACGCTGGCTACTTTTGCAGCAGGATTTGTTGTACGACCTTTCGGAGCATTATTTTTCGGGAGACTGGGAGATATTATCGGAAGAAAATATACCTTCCTTGTCACTTTACTGATTATGGGATTTTCCACTTTCCTGATCGGATGTATTCCAAGTTATGAAACTATTGGATTTATGGCTCCTGTTTTGGTTTTAATTTTAAGATTACTGCAGGGACTTGCTCTGGGAGGAGAATATGGAGGTGCCGCCACCTATGTTGCAGAATACGCCCAACCTCACCGAAGAGGTTACTGGACATCATGGATCCAAACTACTGCAACTGCCGGACTTTTCATTTCATTAATCGTTATTTTAATCACGAAGACGACTCTTTCTGCGGAAGAATTTGACACCTGGGGATGGAGAGTTCCTTTCTGGATCTCGATTTTAATGGTTGCCGTTTCTTATGTCATCAGAAAAAACATGAAGGAATCTCCGCTTTTTGCCAAGGCCAAAAGTGAGGGGAAAACTTCCAAAAATCCTTTAAAAGAAAGTTTTGGAAATAAATACAATTTCAAATTTGTATTGCTGGCTTTATTCGGAGCAGCCATGGGACAAGGTGTTATCTGGTACACAGGACAGTTTTATGCAATGAGTTTCCTTCAAAAAGTAATGAATGTAGAATCCGCACAGGTTGATTCATTAATGGCCACCGCTTTATTTTTAGGAACTCCGTTTTTTGTATTCTTCGGATGGCTGTCCGATAAAATCGGGAGAAAAGCAGTAATGATGACCGGAATGCTGGTTGCTATTTTAGCCTACAGACCTATATACGACAGCATGTTCAAGAGTGTGAATCTGGAAAGTAAAACTGTTGCCGCTAATGGAATTACAGAAAAAAGAACCGCCAAAATTCATAAAGACATCGCAACAGACAGCCTGGTTACTTTTCACAAAGAAACTCTTTATACAGATGGTACCTTGATCAAAAAAGACAGTGTCGTTCACTTGTCACCTTCGGGAGTTGTCATGAAAGATGGGAAAGCGGAAGAACCTAAAGTTTCTCAAAGTTTAAAACTCAGTGATGACACGAAATGGTATCTGATCTTCCTGGTATTTATTCAGGTTCTATTTGTAACAATGGTGTATGGTCCTATTGCAGCTTTCCTTGTTGAAATGTTCCCTGTGAGAATCCGCTACACTTCAATGTCATTGCCTTATCATATTGGAAACGGAGTATTCGGAGGTCTTCTTCCGGCAGTGGCAACTTATCTGGTCACCACAGGAAAAGAAGCAGGACATGCAACATGGTACTTAGAAGGGCTTTGGTATCCGATTGGGGTTGCCACAGTATGTTTGGTTATCGGATTGTTTTATCTTAAAAATAAGAACAATAATCTTCACGATTAGGTACTGAATCACTCAAATTTTTATTAATTTTAAAACTACTAAAATGAACGGACTAAAAAAAATATTAGGCATTCTCTGGATCGCTATTGCGGTGATTGTAGGGTATTTCGGAATTACGGTATTGGGAATCCCAAAAATTGCTTCCGGAAAACAGGAAGATCTGGTTTTTGGCATTATCATCCTTTTTGTACTGATGCCGATTATCTCAGGCGGAATGGCCATTTTCGGGTATTATGCCTTAAAAGGAGAATATTCTGACGATAAAATTTAAAAACAAAAAAAAGATAATTGATGGATAACAAGTCCATCAATTATCTTTTATCAAAAATCATGTATGAAAAAGAGACACGAACAAAAACTTATCATCCTGAGCGTAGGACTTATGATTGCTTTCAGCATTCCTATTTCATTGCTTTTTAACAGTGACAGGGAAGTTTTAGGCTATCCTATGATTCTGATCTACCTGTTTGTGATCTGGATGATCTCCATTGTGATTTCTTTTGTAATTGTAAAAAGGCATGATGAATAGTTTCGCATTATTTTTTGTAGTTCTGTTTTACCTCGCTCTTCTTTTCTTAGTTGCCCATTTAGCAGAGAAGAGAAGAAGTAAACGCTGGATCAACAATCCTTACATCTACGCCTTATCTCTTGCTGTATATTGTACTGCCTGGACGTATTATGGGAGTATTGGAGTGGCAGCTACAAGCGGATTAAATTATCTTCCGATTTACATTGGCCCTATTATGATTATTCCGGCATGGATCTATATCAACACCCGGATTGTAAGAATTTCAAGAGTCAACAAAATAAGCAGCCTTGCCGATTTCATTTCATTGAGATATGGGAACAGCAGAAGCCTGAGCGCCATTATTACCATAGTCTGCCTTCTGGCAATAGTTCCTTATATCGGACTGCAGATCAAAGCCATTTCGGAAACCTTTCATCTGGTAACGGAAACTCCGATGTCTAAAGATATCCTAACCGATAACGCCACTTTTGTAGTGGTTTTAATTGCCTTGTTTTCCTCTTATTATGGAACACGATATGTAGATGCTTCAGAAAAACGTCTGGGAATCATCTCAGCTATTGCACTGGAGAGCTTTTTAAAACTGTTTTTTATTATCATTCTTGGGTTTTTCGTGATCTATTTTGCTTTTGATGGCTTCTCAGACATTTATGAGAAAGCCAGCAAATTTGAAGATTTTAAAGAAAAAAATACCTTCAACGGAATTGAAGGTGCAATGAACTGGATGGTTCTGTGTATGATTTCAGCAACAGCCATCTGTATTCTTCCCAGACAGTTTCACACAGCCATTGTTGAAAACAGACAGGAAAAACATATCAGAACCGCCATCTGGTTTTTCCCGCTTTATCTTTTAATATTCACTGTATTTATCTTCCCGATTGCGTGGGGAGGAAGGTTGATTTTTGACGGACAAAAAGTAAATCCGGAGTTCTACTCTATTCTGATTCCTCAGCATTTTGACAATACCTTAATCACGGTACTGGTTTTTCTTGGTGGATTAAGTTCATGCATTTCAATGATTATCATCTCTGCTATTACTTTATCGATCATGCTTTCTAACAACCTCATCATTCCCTATGGATTATTAGGAAAACTAAAATCTGAAAGCGAGGAGCAAAACACGAGAAGCATTACCAATATCAGAAAATTCAGCATTTTCGCCCTGATCATCATGGCTTTTGCCTTTTACAAGTATTTCATTCTGAAGACTTCACTGGATTCCGTAGGGCTAATATCATTTGTTGTTATTGCCCAACTTGCACCGGCCTTTTTCGGAGCCTTATTCTGGAGAAGAGGAAGTTATAAAGGTGCTGTAACAGGGCTTATAGCCGGATTAGTGATTTGTTATTTCGGATTGATTATTCCACAGTATTATTTTTCCTATAACCAGGAGTTTAAAGGCGTAATCAGGGATATGTATGACGCTTTCGGCTTTTTCACCATTCCTTATCTGGGAAGAATTCCGCAGATCTTTTTCTGGTCAATGCTGGTGAATACAAGCCTCTTTACGATTGTTTCCGTAAGTTCAAAAGGAAATTACCGTGAAAGAAACTTTGCTGAACTCTATGTTGACATTGACAAATACATTCAAAACCATGAAAATGCTTTCATCTGGCGGGGAACAGCCTATATTTCAGATATCCAGAATATCCTGGAACGTTTTTTAGGTAAAAGCAAAACAGAACAGGCTTTAAGAATTTTTAATTTAAAATATAGTATAGACTCCAAGACTGAAACTGCCGATTCAAGGTTTATTAAATTTTCAGAAAACCTTTTGGCTGGAAGAATCGGTACCGCTTCGGCCAAAATATTAATCGAAGGAGTGACGAAGGAAGATAAAATATCGTTAAAAGAAGTTTTAAATATCCTGGAAGAATCTCAGGAAAATATCAGTTTAAATAAAAAACTTACCGAACAGTCTGAAGAACTGCAGAAACTTTCCGATGACCTCAGAACAGCTAACGAAAGCCTGATCATCAAAGACCGTCAAAAAGACGACTTTCTGGATTCTGTTGCCCATGAATTAAGAACTCCGATTACGGCAATCCGTTCTGCAGGAGAAATCCTGGCTGATGATGACGAGATTCCCTTTGACATTAAGCAGGAATTTCTGAACAATATCGTCACAGAATCCGACAGATTAAGTGAAATCATCAACGATATTTTGTATCTGGACAAATTACAGCATGGTGAAATCTCTTTACATATTCAGGAAAATAACATTATTGAAACCTATAAAAAAGCATTAAATCCGCTCCTTCATCTGATACAGCAGAAAAACATTCATTTAAGTGAGGTTAATCTTCTGAATCAATTTATATTTGAATATGATGAAGCAAGAATGATTCAGCTGTTTCAGAACATTTGGGGCAATGCCTTAAAATTCACTGAAGAACAGGGAACAATTCAAACCAAATTATTTGAAAAAGATCAAAAGCTGATCATTACCATTTTCAATACCGGGAAACATATTCCGGAAGAGGATCTGGAAATGATTTTTGACAAGTTTTATCAGTCGAAAAACCAAAATATTTTAAAACCTACGGGAAGCGGACTGGGACTGGCCATTTCCAAAAAAATTGTACAGGCACACGGAGGAAGTATAAAAGCCGAAAACAGCGGATTAGGAGTAACTTTCACCATAAGCATTCCCGGAAAAATAAAAAAAGAGAATACCCATGAAGTTGAACATCATTAAACCACTTTTATGAAAAAGATAATCATTGCAGATGACGAACACAAAATATTAATGTCGCTCGAATACAGTTTTAAGAAAAACGGATATGATGTCTATATTGCCCGTGACGGAATGGAAGTCCTGGACTTTTTGAAAACAATGGTTCCGGACGTGATCCTTCTCGATATTATGATGCCTAATCTTGATGGTTACAGCACCCTGGATCTCATTAAGCAGGATGAGAAACTGAAAGACACCAAAGTCATCTTTCTGAGTGCTAAAAACAATCCCAGAGATATTGAAAAAGGATTAGAAATGGGAGCAGATGCTTATGTTACAAAGCCCTACTCGATTAAAAAACTGATGCAGCAGATTGAGGAAATGTTTTAAAAAAGAATCTAGAGCCAAGAATCAAGATATAAGACTTCAGACAACGACTTAGTAAAAAATCTTATGTCTTCGCCTTCGGCTCGCAAGCAAAAAACAAACACACGATTATTGATATGGATACTGATATATTATTTGAACAAAGCATAGAAAATAAAGAAGACTTCTGGAGAGAACAGGCCGGACAAATACAATGGTTTGATTTTCCCCACCAGATTCTTTCCAAAGACGAAAATGATTACCCACAATGGTTTTCCGACGGGAAGCTCAACATGTGCTATTTATGTATTGATAAACATATTGAAGACGGTTTTGGAGATCAGACTGCGATCGTTTATGATTCTCCTGTAACCCATCAGAAGAAAACTTATACATTCAGTCAGGCGAAAGAGGAAATTACAAAATTAGCGGGAGGATTGGTTTCTTTGGGATTAAAAAAAGGAGATACTGCTGTCATTTATATGCCTATGATTCCACAAACACTTTTTGCAATGCTGGCATGTGCAAGAATCGGGGTTATTCACAATGTCGTTTTCGGAGGTTTCGCTCCTCATGAGCTTGTTGTAAGAATTGATGACTGCAAACCTAAAGTTTTAATCACCGCTACTGCCGGAGTAGAAATTGCCAAAAGAATCCCCTACCTTCCGTTAGTGGAAAAGGCCATTGAACTGGCACAGGATAAAGTAGACAATATCGTTGTATACAATAGAAAACTGGTATATAATCAGGACGAAATGTTTGATGGGTTAATTGATTATGAAGAGTTAGTAGAAAAATCAGAACCGGCAGATTGCATTTCTGTAGAATCCACTCATCCGCTTTACCTCCTCTACACCTCAGGAACTACCGGAAAACCCAAAGGCATCGTTCGCGATACCGGAGGATATGCTACTGCATTACAATTCTCAATGACTTATGTTTATGGAGTAGAACCCGGTGAAACCTATTGGGCGGCTTCAGACTTCGGATGGGCTGTAGGACATAGTTTTTCAGTATACGGACCATTAATCAACAGAAATACAACTATTATTTTTGAAGGAAAACCCATTATGACTCCCGATGCCGGTACTTTCTGGAGAATTATTTCAGAATATAAAGTTTCGGTAATGTTTACCGCACCTACTGCTATCAGAGCCATCAAGAAAGAAGATCCCAACGGAGAACTGGTCAAAAAATATGATCTGTCCCATTTCAAAAAACAGTTTCTGGCTGGTGAAAGATGTGATGTAGCCACTCTGGACTGGTTTGCAGAGCATATTGGTGTTCCGGCAATAGATCATTGGTGGCAGACAGAATCTGGCTGGCCTATGCTTGGATTACTCACTCACGATGAAAACTATCAGATCAAAAGAGCGTCTGCAGGAAAACCAGTTCCGGGATATGACATTAAAATCTTTGATGAAAACGGATTGGAGCTTGATCCTCATCACGAAGGTTATCTGGTAATCAAACTTCCTCTCCCGCCCGGTGCCATGCTAGGAATCTGGAAAGATTATGCACGTTTTGACAGCAGTTACCTGTCTCAGTATAAAGGTTACTATTTTTCAGGAGACGGCGCTATTCAGGATGAAGACGGCTATATTTTCATTACGGGAAGAGTGGATGACGTGATCAACGTGGCAGGCCACAGACTTTCTACTTCTGAAATGGAAGAAATTGTCTCTTCACATCCCGATGTTGCCGAATGCGCTGTGGTAGGTATTGATGATGATTTAAAAGGACAGGTTCCTTTTGCTACAGTGGTTTTGAAGAATGGTTCAGCGATTTCTGAAACAGGCATTGAAAAAGATATCATTCAGATGGTCCGCGACAAAATCGGAGCCGTAGCTTTTCTGAAAAACGTAATGGTTGTCAAACGCTTACCCAAAACAAGATCCGGGAAAATTTTGAGAAAATTAATCAGAACGTTACTTGACGGTAAAGATTTCCAGATTCCATCTACGATTGATGACGAGAAAATCATTGATGAAATCCAGGAAAAAATCAAGGAATATAGGGCTTAAACGGGAAATTAAACATAAATTTAAAATATAATAAATTCAAATTTCAAAAAAACGAAAGGGATATGAGAAATTACTTAATAGAAGATTTACCACAATATTTTGAAGACTATAAAAAGTCTATCAAAAACCCTAAAAAATTCTGGGATAAGGTAGCGGATCAAAACTTCGTGTGGTATCAAAGATGGAGCAAGGTTGTTAAGTACGATATGAATGAAGCTAAGATCACCTGGTTCAAAAATGCAAAACTCAATATTACCAAAAACTGTATCGACAGACATCTTACCATAAGAGGAGAAAAAACAGCAATTATTTGGGAACCCAACAATCCTAAGGAAGAAGCTCAACACATTTCTTATAATGAATTATACACACGCGTTAATAAAACAGCCAATGTTTTACGTGATATGGGTATTGAAAAAGGAGACAGAGTCTGCATTTATCTTCCCATGATTCCTGAGCTGGCCGTTACGATGCTTGCCTGTGCAAAACTGGGAGCTGTTCATTCCGTGATCTTTGCCGGATTTTCGGCTTCAGCAGTGGCTTCAAGGGTAAATGACTGCGAGGCAAAAATGGTCATCACTTCAGATGGCAGCTACAGAGGAAATAAGGTTCTTGACCTGAAAAGCATTGTAGATGATGCATTGGAAAAAACGCCGACTGTTGAAAACGTGCTTGTCGTAAAGAGAACCCACAACGAAATTACCATGAAGGAAGGCAGAGATTACTGGATGTCTGACCTGTATGAAAAGGCTTCTCCTGATTTTGTCACCGTCATTATGGATTCTGAAGATCCACTTTTCATTTTATACACTTCCGGATCTACCGGAAAACCTAAAGGAATGCTTCACACCTGCGCCGGTTATATGGTTTACACAGCCTATACCTTTAAAAATGTCTTTAATTATAAAGAAAATGATATTTATTGGTGTACTGCAGATATCGGCTGGATCACAGGACACTCTTATATCCTTTACGGACCATTATTGAACGGGGCTACCACTGTAATTTTTGAAGGAGTTCCTACTTATCCTGAACCGGATCGCTTCTGGGAAGTGATTGAAAAACATAAAATCACTCAGTTTTACACGGCTCCTACTGCCATCCGTTCTTTAGCCAAAGAAAGTGCCGAATGGGTAGACAAACATGATCTTAGCTCCCTTAAAGTGATTGGTTCTGTAGGTGAACCTATCAACGATGAAGCATGGCACTGGTTCAACGATCATGTTGGAAAGAAAAAATGTCCTATCGTAGATACATGGTGGCAAACAGAAACAGGAGGAATCATGATTTCACCACTTCCTTTTGTGACCCCTACAAAACCTACCTATGCTACGCTCCCATTGCCAGGTGTACAGCCCGTTTTAATGGATGATAAACGAAATGAAATTACAGGAAACCAGGTGACTGGAAATCTTTGTATCCGCTTTCCATGGCCGGGAATTGCAAGAACCATCTGGGGTGATCATCAAAGATATAAAGAAACTTATTTCACAGCCTTCCCCGGAAAATATTTTACCGGAGATGGAGCTTTAAGGGATGAAGTAGGCTATTATAGAATCACTGGCCGTGTAGATGATGTAATTATTGTTTCAGGACATAATCTAGGCACCGCACCTATCGAAGACAGCATCAACCAGCATCCGGCTGTAGCAGAATCTGCCATCGTGGGTTATCCTCATGACATCAAAGGAAATGCACTCTATGGTTATGTTATGCTTAAAGAAACCGGAGAAGGACGTGATAAAGAAAATCTGAAAAAAGAGATCAACCAGCTTATTTCAGATCAGATAGGACCAATTGCCAAGCTAGATAAAATTCAGTTTGTCTCAGGGCTTCCAAAAACGCGTTCAGGAAAGATTATGCGTAGAATCTTAAGAAAAATTGCAGAAGGTGATTTCAGTAATTTCGGAGATATCAGTACGCTTTTAAATCCTGAAATTGTAGAGGAGATCAAAAACGAAAGAATTTAATTAATCATTATTTAACCGATGATGAGCCCCGAGATGTATTTTCGGGGCATTTTTATTTATAGATAAAAAACACTATAAATTGGAATTAAGTTAAAGTATTCTTTTCAGAACCTTATATTCTATAAACCATAGACATTATTCAATTGTTAAAATTAAACACCTGTTCAATAATTATTCTTAAACATTTCCTTACTCTATTGAAAACAGAATATTAATTAACAAATTTTATTGCCTCAAACGCAATGATAATCAGAAAATTATTACTAACTTTAATGAGAACTTTAAAACCAATTAACTATGTCACATATATTAGCTGGAGTATTTGGTCATCACAGCGACTACAAAAAACTGGAAAGTGATCTGGAAAATTCAGGATTCGGAACTTCAGATTACATCGTATACCTTAATGACGGTTCCGGTAATTCCCAATATTTGGCAAGTGTTACCGTTAATGATCTTAATCAGATTGACCTTGCACGGAATGCATTTGTTCAGAATGCAGCATTGAAATCCTATTTATTTGAAAACATGAACATCAATGAAACCAATTATGATACTATCAAAAGGTATATTGATGCAAGAAACAGAGCTGAAATACACGCCAGCCCTGAAATTAAGATCAAAACATCAAGCGATGGTATGAATTCTGAAGTGAAATTCTAATCGATATAAAATCTAATAGCCGAAGATCCGCAGTGTATGCTGCGGATCTTTTATCTTTGAAAAAACTAAAAAATTTCGTATTTTCGTCTTATTATAGGCATGTGCACAAATGAGCTACGATTTAGAACAAGAGAATAAAGAGATCCTTGCAAGATATAAGGACCTGATTTCTAATACATACAGAACATTGGATGAGGAAAACAATAAGCTCATCCGAAAGGCATTCGATATCGCGCTGGATGCCCACAAGGATCAAAGGAGAAAATCCGGAGAACCTTACATCTACCACCCTATTGCTGTTGCTAAAATTGTAGCAACAGAGATTGGTCTGGGGGCAACTTCTATTGCCTGTGCCCTGTTGCATGATGTGATTGAAGATTCTGATTATACCTACGAAGACCTCAAAAAAATCTTCGGAGAAAAGATTGCCAATATCGTGAATGGACTGACCAAAATCTCCATCATGAACCATCAGAATATTTCTGTACAGTCTGAAAATTACAGGAAACTGTTATTGACATTATCTGAGGATTTCAGAGTAATTCTGATTAAAATTGCTGACCGTCTTCATAATATGAGGACTCTGGAAAGCATGGCTCCGGATAAGCAGAAAAAAATTGCTTCAGAAACAGTTTATATCTATGCTCCGATGGCTCACCGTCTTGGATTGTATAACATCAAATCTGAGCTGGAAGATCTTTCCTTAAAATACAACAGCCCCGAAGTATACAACGAGATCACGGAAAAATTGGAATTGGCCAAGGAAAGTCGTGAAAGATATATCGAAGAATTTAAAAAAGAAGTTTCAGAAAGGCTTCATGAAGAAGGCTTAAACTTTAAAATCAAAGGCCGTGCAAAAGCCATCTCTTCCATTTACAGAAAAATGCTGAAGCAGGGAGTTTCCTTTGAAGAGGTTTTTGACAACTATGCCATCAGGATTATTTATAAATCAGATGCAAAAAATGAAAAATTTCTCGCCTGGAAAATCTACTCTATCGTTACGGATGTTTACCACAGTAACCCTTCAAGAATGCGTGACTGGATTACGCAGCCCCGTTCTACAGGATATGAAAGTTTACATTTAACGGTTTTAGGTCCGGACAGAAAATGGATTGAAGTACAGATCCGTTCCGAAAGAATGGACGAAATTGCCGAAAAAGGAGTTGCCGCTCACTACAAATACAAAGAAGGTTACAAACAGAGTTCTGATGACAGAAATTTTGAAAAGTGGGTAACCGAGATCCGTGAAGTACTGGAACAGCAGCAGAACCTTTCTACTTCTGAGCTTTTGGATAATATTAAACTAAACTTATATTCCAAAGAAGTATTTGTCTTTACCCCGAAAGGAGAAATTAAAATTCTGCCCACCAATGCTACGGCTCTGGATTTCGCATTCTCTGTTCACTCCGATCTGGGAATGAAATGTTTAGGAGCAAAAATCAACGGAAAGCTGGTTCCTATTTCCTATATTCTTCAAAATGGAGATCAGGTAGACATTCTTTCTTCACAGAATCAGAAACCCAAATCTGACTGGCTGGAATTCGTAGTGACTTCAAAAGCCAAATCGAAAATCAAAAGTTATCTGAACTCTCAGAAGAACCAGTTGGTAGAAGAAGGAAAAGAAATCCTGCAAAGAAAACTTCGTCATGCAAAAATTAATTTCAATGATGACGAAATTAATAAACTTCAGAAATTCTTTAATTTAAAATCATCTCAGGAGCTCTTCCTTAAATTCCAAAGTAATGAACTGGATGTAAGCAGCCTGAGAAAATATATAGAAAGTAAAAACGTATTCAACAACTTACTTTCAAGATTCAGAAAATCACCTTCAAAAAACCAGCACTTCGAGGAGCCGAAAGAGGAAAACCTTGACATGATTGTCTTTGGGAAGGACGAAGAGAAGCTTAACTACACCTATGCAAAATGCTGTACAGTAATTCCGGGGGATAAAATCTTTGGATTCATTACCATTTCAGATGGAATCAAGGTGCATAGTGACAGCTGTCCGAATGCCATCAATCTGAGAGCACAGTATGATTACCGTGTCATCCCTGCCAAATGGGTGAATGCGGAAAGCTTCAAAAACAGAGTGAAAATTGAAATTGAGGGACTTGACAGAATGGGAATGATCAATGATATTACAACGGTCATCAGTGGAAGTATGGGAATGGATATGAAAAGTATGTCTATTGAATCCAACAATGGTGTTTTCACAGGAAATATCAACCTCGAAGTCAAAAATAAAGGTCAGTTAGAAGAGACCTTTAAAAAACTTAAAAATATTAATGGTGTTTCCAGAGTGAGACGAGTACAATCATAAACATGAATTTATCTCTTTATTTTAAAAAATTTTTCAACAACAGCCAGTCCTCAGGAATTATTCTTATTTTCTGTGTACTTATTTCATTGCTTATTGCCAATTCATCCGCTGCAGAAAACTTTCAGCATTTTTTAGACAAGGAAGTAGGCACTCATCTTTTTGGATTGGAATATCCTATCAGTATCTGGATCAATGACGGACTGATGGCCGTATTCTTTCTTTTGGTGGGACTTGAAATAAAACGTGAACTTGTAGAAGGTGAACTTTCATCCTTTAAAAATGCCTCTCTCCCAATTTTTGCAGCCGTAGGCGGAATGCTTATTCCCGCTGTAATCTACAGCATTTTCAATACCGGAACGGAATACAGCAATGGCTGGGGAATTCCTATGGCTACAGATATAGCCTTTTCTCTGGCCATCATTTCAATGCTGGGTAAAAAGATTCCTAATTCTATCAAGATATTTTTAGCCGCATTAGCTATTGTAGATGATCTGGGGGCTATTCTGGTGATTGCCGTGTTCTATACAGACCAGATTCACTGGATCTACCTCCTCTTATCTTTTGGAATAACAGCCCTGCTTTTTATTTTAAACTTCTTAAAAGTAACCAAAACTATATTTTATATCATTCCGGGACTGTTTTTATGGTATTTCCTTCATCATTCCGGAATCCATGCTACGATAGCAGGTGTTTTGCTTGCATTTTCCATTCCTACCAATGCTTCCAATGTAGAAATTTCACCGTTGGAAAAACTGGAACATCAGCTTCATATTCCGGTAAGTTTTCTGATTATGCCGATATTTGCTTTAACGAATACCAATATCACTTTTTCCAGCGAAATGGTGGCCGGAGTTACGAGTACATTAGGATTGGGAATTATCTGCGGATTGGTATTGGGTAAGCTTATTGGAATCAATTTATTCTCATGGATTGCCATCAAATTAAAGCTGAGTTCCCTTCCGCAAAACAGTAACTGGCTTCAGATGATTGGAGTAGGTTTATTGGCCGGAATCGGGTTTACCATGTCCATATTTATTGCACTCCTTTCCTTTAAAGGGGAAATTCCTATTCAGGATGAAGCGAAGTTTGCCATTTTAATTGCTTCTTTTATTGCTGCAATTGCAGGATTTACCATTCTAAGTGTAAGCTCAAAAGAAAACCCTGAACTGGAAGAGAATTAATCTTTCTTCTGGTTCTCCAGCTTTCTTTTATGTTCCTCATCACCCTCAAAATCAGGTTCAGCAATCTGGGCATGATATCCTGAGGTTTCTTTCTGGATCTCATCAGACAGCAGCTTTTCTATTCTGAGTTTTCTGATCGCCATATTCAGTTCGTTTCCGAATAAGAGGAGATATACGTTTACATTCACCCAAACCATCAGCAGGATCATACTTCCTATGGATCCGTACAGAACGTTATATCGTGCAATATCCTTTACATAAATGGCAAAAATATAAGTGGTAACCACAAACAGAACAGTTGTTAAAATAGCTCCGGGAACCGCTTGTCGGAATCTGGTAATTTTCACAGTACCCAGCCAGTAAAATAACGTTAAAAGTATAAAGTAAAAAAGCGGGAAAGAAACGAATCCAATAATGCTGGAAAGGTTATCTACAAGCCAGGAAACATCATAAGCCGGGGTAAAAAGCTTCATTACAACCTCTACATAATATACTCCAAAAAGCGCTAAAAAAACAATGGTGATAAAGCCTATCGTAATAAAGAATGAAAGAATAAACTCCTTTACATCACTCAGCTTCTCATCAGAATTCTCATTGAAACCATTAATGAGAGAAAAAGTACCATTGGTTGCAAAGACAAGTGCAAGAACGATCGTCAGATTACTGATCCCTTTCATATTCGGGATAATATTATTCTCTATATAGCCTCTTACATCACCTTCCATATTCGAAGGAAAAACATTATGCATCAGTACGTCAAAAATATAGAATTGCAGTTTATCATAATGCGGCATATAAGGTAAAACAGAAAGTAAAAACAGAATAAACGGAAACAAACTTATGGTAAAGCTCCAGGAAATTGCCGCCGCTTTTCGTCCTATTTTTCCTTTGAAAATCCCGGAGATATAAATCTGAAACATCTGCCAAAGCGATATTCCCAAAACAGGAATATGGATGCTGTCAAAAAACTCTTGAATCTTCAAAATAAATTTAGGAACCTTTACACTCATCGATCTGTTTGTCTTTATACAAATGTAGGGGAATTAAATTAAATAGGGAAAAGATAGGGGTAGATGTTAGGTGGCAGGTTTTAGGGATTAGGAGTTTGAGTTTGAGTTTGAGTTTGAGAGTTTGAGAGTTTGAGAGTCGGAGGGCTTTAAAGTTTAAGGTTTAAAGTTCAAGGTTCAAGGTAACCCGCAACTAATATAACTTGCAGTTTGAACCCCGAAACTCACAACCAAACAACCAGCAACAAAATATACTCGCAACTCTCAACAAATAATCTCGCAACCCGCAACCAAAAAACCAGCAACAAATTAACCACGAAACCCTATCTTTGCGGTCTGAAACTTCTTACAATGCGAATCAGTTTACTTTGTATCGGCAAAACAGACGATAAGGAAATTACCTCTTTAATCAATTATTATCTCAACCGTTTACCCAAGCACTGGAATTTTGAAATTACTGAAATTCCGGATGTTAAAAATGCCAAAAACCTGTCCCCTGATCTTCTTAAAAAGGAAGAAGCTAAATTGTTTTTAAATCATATCGATAAAAATGATCTGGTTGTGATTCTTGATGAAAAAGGAAAACAGTTTACCAGCCGTGAATTTTCACAGAAAATTGATACCTGGATGAATTCTTCTGTAAAAAAAGTACACATTCTTATTGGAGGCGCTTATGGTTTTTCTGAAGAGATTTACAGCAGAGCAAATGAGAAAATGTCTTTATCCAAAATGACCTTTACCCATCAGATGATCCGACTGTTTATAGTTGAACAGCTCTACCGTGCTGATCAGATTTTACAGGGTAAACCTTATCATAACGATTAATAAAAAACCCTTCCGATTCAATTCAGAAGGGTTCATATTTCTTTTTTTTGTCTATTGAAATCTGTTATTTCAGACCAATCTGTCTCTTTGCTTCTCCCACCACAAAAGCAACGGAATTAGCAATATTAAAACTCCTGATTAATTTAGACATAGGAATAGTCAGATGATTTTCAAAACGATCCAGAACCTCTTTGCTCAATCCTACACTTTCCTTTCCGAAAACCAACCAGTCTCCATCCTGAAAATCAGTTTCCAGGTATGACTTTTCAGCATGTGAGCTCATTAAAAAAACGCGCGACTGATCAGGAATCGTTTTAACCCATTCATCAACATCCGCATATTCAGAAACATTGAGATGTATCCAATAATCTAATCCCGAACGCTTCAGATTTTTATCATTAATTACAAATCCAAACGGATGAATCAGGTGTAATCTGCTTTCGGTTCCTACACACAATCTTCCGATATTTCCTGTATTATTAGGTATTTCAGGTTCTACAAGAACAATATTCAACATCTCTCTATCTCTTTATTCGTTTTTTAAACTGTTAGGTAAGGATTTATTTAAATGATTGGGTGCTTTTATTTATTTCTTGATACATTTAGCGTAAACATCCGTCAATACCGCTTTTTCATACCCAAGAGTTACTGCTTTATCGAAATTTTCGCAGGCTTCTTTAAGTTTGGAGGTATCCATCAGAATCATAGCTTTGCTCACATAAGACTGAGCAAATTTCGGATCTATAGAAATCGCTTTGTTGGCATCTGCAAGAGCTTCCTTATATTTTTTCATTTTAAAATAAACATCTGCCCTCCCGTTATAAAGCAATGATTCCGGTTTTTCGGCAAGAAGCTTATTATAATCTTTTAAAGCGCCATCCAGATCGCCATTATTTTTTTTCAGATTGGCAAGTCCTGTTTTTGCAAAAAGATTATCAGGAGCAAAGGTCAGAATCTGATTAAGGTCTTTGATCGCAAGATCTTTTTTTCCCTGACTGTCATAAATTTTGGAACGCGTAAGATATAAATCCGGAGTTTCAGCATTCACCTGAAGTCCCTTTTCTATATATTCCAATGCTTTTATCTTATTTCCTTTCTGACTGTAAAGTGATGAGAGATTTGCATATACAGAAACCGACATAGGATTTGCTTTCAGTGCAGATTCGTAGGATTTAAAAGCCTGAGTCGTTTTTCCAAGCCTTCTCTGAGCTGTACCAAGGTAGTCGTAATATTCCGATTGAAATTTTTGAATCTGTTCTTTCTCTGCCAGTTTTAAATACTGCTCTTCAGCACATTTATAGTCGGCTTTGTTAAAACATTCTTCAGCCAGTTTTTTATCCTGGGCATAAGAACTAATGAAGAAACAGAGGGAAGTTACTGCTAATAAAGTTTTTTTCATGAAGTTATAGTTTGTTTGTTGATGACTTTTTTGGCGAGTGCACCAAATATCACTCCCAATAAAGATCCAACAAACGCCCCCACCAAAATATCTATCGGGAAATGCACTCCTAAATATATACGGCTGTAGGAAACTACTATAGCCCACACAAATATAGCATATGGAAACCATTTAAGCTTATTTTTTAATAAAATACTTAAAAAGGAAGCCAAAAAGAATGTATTGGAAGCATGAGCAGAATAAAAGCCAAACTGTCCGCCACATTTCACAATTCTCATGTGATGTTCCAGTGTAGGATCATGACAGGGTCTCAGCCTCGCCACACCATACTTGAAAACACTGGCCAACTGGTCAGAAACCGTTGCCCCGATAGCCAAAAATATAAGGATAAAAACTAAAGATCTTAGTTTATGATTTTTGTATAAAAAATAAAGAAATATAATGTAAAGAGGTACCCAGATCCAGGTACTTGAAATCAACATCCAAAACTGATCGAAAGATGAATCTCCTAGATTATTAAGGTAAAGAAATACCTTCTTATCTTCCTGAATAATTTCCTCCATAGATTATCTGCTTACAGGTCCTTCATAAGTCTCATCATCTGCCGGCTTCGGTTTTGGAGGCTCATTAGAAGCTACAGAAGTAGGTTCTGTCAGAATATCTTTCTTGATATCATTCATCGGGTTGAAATCCTTTGCAGCATCTTTTACTTTTTCAATCTCACGTTTGATTTCAGAAACAGGATTATCTGTTTCCTTCATGATTTCTGTTTTAATATCTTCCACTGCTCCACGCATTTTTCTAACGCCTGCACCTAGGTCACGCGCAATCTGAGGCAGTTTATCCGGACCGAATAATACAACGATTGCAATGGCAATGAGTGCCATTTCTCCAATGCTTAATTCCATGGCGTAAAATTACAAAAGATTATTGCATTTATGGACTGTAAACTAAAAATTTAAACAAATTTTAAGATTTTATAAAGTTCTGGGCGTTCGGGTAACGAGGTTTATTTTGTTGCTGGTTGCTGGTTCCGAGTTTTTGATGTTGGTACGGGTTTCAAATTTATTTTGTTACGAGGTAAGAGTTGCGTGATTGAGCGTTATTTTGTTGCTGGTTGTTTTTGTTGCTCGTTAACTCAAAACCTTAAACCCTAAACCTTAAACCCTAAACTCTCTAATCCCTATAACCTGCTGCCTGACATCTGCCCCACCTCCTACCTACGAATTAACAAATATTTAATTCAAAACAATGAGAATTACACAACAATTATGTATATTTATAACACACAACCAAATACATATTAATTATGAAAAAACTAGTGACTACCTTTAAAGTTTTCGCCGTCTTATCGGTATTGGCACTCAACAGCTGCCAGAATGAAAACAACGAAATGAACCAGCAGGAAATAGTTCAGGCTAAGGTAACGATGGATGAACTGAGAAAAGAGATCACTTCTCTTCCTTCCCAGGCTGTTCCTGAAGCGGTACAAATTCAATTGGATGAATCCGGCAAAAATCTTGAAACCTATTTAAAAAATGATTTACAGATTGTTGGTGTAACTGTCCTTGGAAAAATTTCAGACCAGAAAGGTATTGAGCTTTCCAAAAGCCTGATTACAGATAAAGATCAGTTCATTGCATCCGGAAACATACTGGATCCATCTTCTGTAAAAATCGGAAAAATTGGAGATTTATATAGCGGAGATGATCTGACAACTGCCCAACAGGGATTAAAAGAGGCTGTCACTGAAGAAGTAAAACCAGGCATCAATGTGATGGAAGTAACATGGAACAGCAAAAGCGGGAAATTTACCACATTATGTTTCTATGGTGATTCGGGAATTATCTGGGATAATATCTTTGGAGGTCTTGTGATGATGGATACCCGTGGGCATTCTGAAGCATCCGACGAAGCTTCTAAAGTAGCATCTAAATGGTATAAACAATGGTGGACCGCTAACTGGCTATGGGGCTCTAAGAGAGGTGAAGCCGGGTATCAGATTACCATTTATTACTCCGGTTCTACAGTTTCCAATGCAGATGTAAGTGATTGGGGATATATCAGTTTAGGAAAAGCAAAAAGCGAAAGTAAGATTACCAAAAAAACAGGTGCTTACGGGCAATGTCGTTATGCATTAGGACTTTGTACGCCTACAGGTTCTTTGAGCTTTAATTCTACTAATTTTTCTGTATCATTCTCTGGATTAGGCAGTAATATTGTAAGTAACGGGACAAAATCCCTTTATCCATAATTTTTCATAAAAATCAGATTTCAAAAAAACGGGAAGCTCGCTGAGTTTCCCGTTTTACTTTATACAAAGGCTGTATCACATCCTGCTAAACTCCGGCTTTTGATTTTAAAGCCTCTATTGCATTTTCTTTTAGTCCAAAAGTATTAGTCAGTATTTCATACAACTGCATATCATTTTCTATCGATATGGATTCTTTTTCACCATGATCAGACCGGATGTTCAACACATGGTCTGTATACGTATAACGGACATTCTCGTCTACTTTTGAAAGGATCAGTTTGTTCTTAAAATGAGAATCCGGATGAGTAGATAAATACCAGTTGGAGATCTCAAGATCAATAGGCTCTACATGCTCACGAATGAAGCGATATACCGGAAACCATTGTTCTTTTAACATCCAGAGGGTATAGGTTTCTTCTCGATGGGAAACTTTAAATATTCCGTTGGGAGTTTGCTGCTGTTTTTCTTCATTTAAAAGAATCGGTGCCGTAAGGGTAGCCGTTCCAAATCCGCAGTCTATGATATACTTTTCTCCTTCAAAATCAACAATAAGTAACAAATGGGTTTGTGCAGCAACACTGTCTTCCTGTCTGCCCCATACTACCCTTCCCAGCTGAAGCTTTACGTTGAATCCTAAATATTTTAAAACTTCGCTTAAAAGCAGATTTTGTTCATAGCAATATCCACCGCGAGATTCTATAACCAGTTTTTTGAAAATATCATCTAAATTCAGAGAAGGAACCTTTCCTGTATAAGAATCAATATTCTCAAAAGGAATATACTTAGGATGAAGCTGATGTATTTTTTTCAACACCTCCATATTCAACTCCGGAATTCCCGTGAAATGAATCCGTTCAAAATATTTTTCCAGGTCTACTATATTCATAATTTGTTTTTTTGTTTCAAAAGTGAGCAAAACTGTTTCTGTAAAATTATTGAATAGATTAACCCAAAGCTGTAGACATATTCAGAATAGAACAAATCTATTGTTAATGAAAATCTTTTTTCGATGCTAAATCAACTCCATCTTTCCCTTTTTTCTGAAAAGCAGAATACGTAATCACTACACTGGCAGCCATTAAAATAAATGCTAAAAAGAAAGGTGCTCCGGAAAACTTGAATGGTGCTTCATCGTGGGTAAAATAGTAAAACAGATTCGTCATCATCGGAGGTCCGATAATAGAGGTAGCACTCATCAAACTCGTCAATGCTCCCTGAAGCTCTCCCTGTTCATTGGAAGGAACACTTTTTGTGATGACAGACTGTAAAGCCGGTCCACAAATTCCTCCTAAACAATAAGGCACCAAAAATACAAACATCATCCAGCCTTCTGATGCAAAAGCAAACAACAACATTCCTACCGCATAGAAAGCCAATCCGTAATAAATACTTTTCTGCTCTCCCAGCCTTGGTGTTGTCCACCGGATAAGACCACCTTGTACAAGGCCTACCAATAATCCTACAACTCCTAATGAGATTCCCACCATTCTTTCCGTCCAGCCGAACTTATACATGGTAAAGAAACTCCAGTTACTTTGTACAGCATGACCTGCAATATAAATTAATATCAATGAAACGATCATTCCGGAAATTTCAGGGTGTTTCCCTAAAAACTTAAATGAACCTATAGGATTAGCTCGCTTCCAGTCAAATTCTCTTCTTTTATCTTTATCCAAACTTTCAGGAAGGATGAAATACCCATAAAGGAAATTAAGTAAACATAAACCTGCTGCAGCATAGAAAGGAACTCTGGCACCATAATGTCCAAGAACTCCACCCAGAACAGGTCCTATAATAAATCCAAGACCAAAAGCTGCCCCTATCAGTCCAAAATTTTTGGCTCTGTCTTCATCAGTGGAAATATCTGCGATATAGGCACTGGCCGTTGTTACACTGGCACCCGTAATTCCGGCAATAACCCTTCCTAAAAACAGCCACCAGATGGTAGGAGCTAAGGCAAGGAAGATATAATCTACCGCAAATCCAAAAAGAGAAATCAGAATAATAGGTCTTCGTCCGTATTTATCACTCAGGTTTCCGACAAGCGGAGAGAAAATAAATTGGGTAAATGCATAGGCAAATCCCAGCCAGCCACCATATTTTGCAGCTTCGCTGATATCTGCATGAATGAGCTCCTCAATCAATTTAGGAACAACGGGAATGATGATTCCCCATCCTGTAATATCTATCAGTAAAGTAATAAATATAAAGCCTATAGCTGCTTTTTTCTTTGAATTTTCCATGATGGTGCAAAATTAATCAAATCTGGAAAATAATGATTCTAAATTATGAATAGTTAATATGAATACTAAAAAAATGTAAAGCCAGTAGGATCATAAATAGCTGATCGTAATTTTGACTTTGACCTTAAAAAAAAGACCGTTTCAAAAGAAACGGTCTTTACTAATTTATTGTAGTTTGTATTACTTTGAAGCTAGCTCTTCTTTTGCAGAAGTAGTCTTTCCATGTACCTCTTCTTCTTTTCCTGTTTTCAGGAAGTCGTAAGCAATTGCAGATGCAATAAAGATAGATGAGTAAGTACCGAATCCAATACCAATTAACATTGCAAACATGAATCCTCTCAGGTTATCACCACCGAAAATAAAGATCGCAAGGATAACCAAAATCGTAGTAAATGAGGTGTTGAATGTTCTACCCAATGTACTTGAAATAGAGTCATCAAAAAGACCTGCTAATGTTAAAGATTTTTTCTCTCTCAGGTATTCTCTAATTCTGTCGAAGATAATTACCGTATCGTTGATTGAGTATCCTAATACCGTAAGAATCGCAGCGATGAAATCCTGATTGATCTCCATGTTGAATGGCATATATTTGTGAAGCAATGAATATGCTCCTAAAATAATTACCGCATCATGGAATAGAGCAGCAACCGCTCCAAGGGAGAACTGCCATTTTCTAAATCTTACCAAGATATAGACAAAGATCATTGCCAATGCAGCTAATACCGCATAGATACCGTGAGTCTGAATATCATCAGCAACAGAAGGTCCTACTTTCTCAGAAGAAATAATTCCTGCGTGGTCTTTATCAGCAGATTTGAAATCTTTCAATGTAGTTCCTGCCGGTAAGTTTGATTTTAAACCTTCAAATAATTTCTGTTCAATAATCTGGTCAGCTTTTAAAGATTCATCTTCGATAAGGTAATCTGTAGAAATCTTTAATTGCTTATTGTTTCCGAAAGTTTTAGCTTCTACAGAAGAGTTTTTACCATCTTCCGTTTTGAATAATGCTACTAGTTTTTCTTCAACATCTTCAGCTTTTACATCTTTATCAAATCTTACCACATAGTTTCTACCACCGGTAAAGTCGATACCGTATTTGAAACCGTGAGTTGCAATTGAAATAACACAAATAACGGTAAGAACAGCAGAAACAATGTATGCATATTTTCTCTTTCCAATGAAATCGATCCAGGTATTTCTGAATAGGTTCTTCGTAGCCGGAGTCCAAACAGAAAGTCCTTTCCCTTTATTTAATCTTGAGAAGATCATTACTCTTGAAAGCAATACGGACGTAAACAAGGTCATTAAAATACCGATCATTAACGTCAATGCAAAACCTTTGATAGGTCCTGTTCCGAAGAAGAACAATACAACCGCCGTTAAGAATGTTGTCGTGTGACCGTCAATAATCGCATTCAATGCATGTTTGAAACCATCTTTATAGGCTTCAAGAATACTTTTTCCTGCAAATAATTCTTCTTTGGTTCTTTCATAAATGATAACGTTCGTATCGACCGCAACTGCCATCGTAAGAACGATACCCGCGATACCTGGAAGCGTAAGGGTAAAGTCACCCGAATCCATAATACCGAAAATATAGAATAAGTTGATTACCATTGCAATTACCGCATAAACACCAGCTCCACCGTAGTAGAAAATGATATAAACAATAATAATTGCGAATGCAATAATAAACGACATTAAACCAGAGTCAATAGCCTCCTGCCCTAAAGATGGACCTACAACGGTAGCCTGAACTACTTTTGCTCCTGCAGGCAATTTACCAGCCCCTAAAACATCTACTAATTCTTTAGCTTCTTCCTGAGAGAAGTTACCAGAGATCTGAGTTCTACCGTTAGGGATAGCATTTACAACGTTAGGAGCGGTGTATACTCTGTTATCAAGAGTTACTGCAACAGGTTTCCCTACGTTTTTCTCCGTTAATGTTTTCCATTCTTTTGCTCCTTTGGAGTCCATCTGCATGTCTACCACTACTCTGCTTAGTTCGTCGTAGCTGATATTTGCAGTTTCTACAGCACCGTCTACCGGAGCTTTTTGGTTAATGTTACCTCTGATTGCATACAATACTAAGCTTTCAGCATCTGTAGCTTCAGGTTTGTAACCCCACATGAACTGTGTATATTTAATGTTAGCCGGACGTAAAGACTGACCTACTTTGCTGTTTAAAATTTTATTTACAACTGCAGTATCAGATAATTTTACGTTAGCAACACCATTCGTTCTTAATTTGTCAAGCTGTAAAAGGCTCATGAAGTTCACATTCTTTGCTACTCCCATAGAATCTCCTTTTGCAGCAACTATAGTGGTCAACGTTTGGAAATAAGGTGCAATTTCAGGAACCTGCTGTACTTCCCAGAACTGAAGTTTTGCGGAAGTCTGAAGCATTTTCTTCACTTTGTCGATATCCTTCATACCAGGCATTTCCACAGAAATTCTTGCTGTACCAGGTACTCTTTGAACGTTTGGCTGGATGGCTCCAAGCTTATCAATTCTCGTTCTGATAACCTCAAAAGCTGTTCCTACAGACGCATCAATTTTTCTTTTAACAATGCTTTTCACCTGCTCATCAGGAGTGTTGTACTTCACCTCAGTAAGGGTTGTGTTTCCGAAAATTTCCGGATCTGCCAACTTAAGGTTTGTTCCTTTAGCTTTGTTAATTACATCGAACTGTTCGAAGAAATTGTCGATGTAAGGTCTTGTAGAATTCTTCTGTGCTTCATCAGTTTTGTTTAAAGCCTCAATCAGAACAGGATTTGTAGAATAATTGGTTAAATCATTCACAAGATCTCTTTGGTTAATCTCCAAAAGAACGTTGATCCCTCCTTTCAAGTCAAGACCAAGTTTCATTTCCTTGTCTTTGGCTTTAGTGTAATAAAGTTTTGTGAATCCTAAATTCAAAGTATCCTTAGAAAGTCTTGCGATTTCTTTTTGATACTTCTCCGGATTGTCTCCTGCAATAGCAGTTGCCTGCTTTTCAATTTTGCTGGCGTACCATGTTGGTAATAGCTCGTTTAAGCAAATCAACCCTAGTACAATAGCGACAATTGTAATAAGTCCTTTTCCTTGCATTTTGTTATAACTACGTTAAATTAAGTCGGCAAATATAATGATTTTCTTGTATTTTATGAATTTTTAACAACAGAAATGGTTTATTTCCAGATATATTGGTATTGTGATTTCTATTTAAGATTTAACAATTTTTTCATGCTATCATAATGAAGTTTTCAAAATATGATTGGTATAAAATTTTCATTCACTTCACCAACACACTAACTATCACAATATTATGAGAAAACTACTTTTTTGCATCAGTACTTTTTCTTCCTTAATTGTTAATTCTCAAAGCCTTAATTTGGAAGAATTTGCCACGGGACTTACCAGTCCTGTAGAGATTACGAACGCCAATGACAGCCGGCTTTTTGTTGTACAACAGAACGGTATCATTAAAATTATTCAACCCAATGGGACAATTAATCCCATTAATTTCCTGAATATCGGAACGAAAATTATTTTTGGTGGCGAAAGAGGCCTTCTTGGCCTTGCATTTCATCCTCAATATCCTGCTAACGGATATTTTTTTGTGTATTATAACAATCCTTCAGGAAATATTATCGTCGCAAGGTACAGTGTAAGTTCAACAGATCCCAATGTTGCCGATCCCAATTCAGAAAAAATCCTTCTGAATATTCCCAAACCATTCGACAATCACAACGGAGGAAGCATTCATTTTGCTCCTGACGGAAAACTATGGATCATTACCGGAGACGGAGGAAGTGGTGGCGACCCCAGCAATAATGCTCAAAACAAAAATGTTCTGCTTGGAAAAATGTTGAGAATAGATGTAGATGCTACTGGTCCTTACAATATTCCGCCAGACAATCCTTTTGCAGGAGCCGGAGTAGCTGGTGCCGATGAAATATGGGCATATGGTCTCAGAAATGCATGGAAATTTTCCTTTGATCTGACTACCGGAAATGCAATGATTGCCGACGTAGGACAAGGAGCTATTGAGGAAATCAACAAAATGCCGATTACTCAGGCTGGCCTAAATTATGGATGGCGCTGTTATGAAGGAAATGATTCTTACAATCCAGCAGGATGCGCTGCACAGTCTACCATGACCTTTCCTATTGCAGTTTATGATCATTCCGGAGGAAAATGTTCTATAACGGGCGGTTATGTCTACAGAGGAACTCAATATCCTTCACTTCAGGGAAAATATTTCTTCGCAGACTACTGTTCTACCCAAATTGGAATGTTGGATAGCAATAATGCCATCACCTGGACGACTCCTTATTCCGGAAATAACTTTTCTACTTTCGGAGAAGACTATCAAAAAGGATTATATGTAGCCGCCGTGAACAGTGGAAAAATCTTTAAAATATCAACGGGAACTCTGGCTACTCAGGAAAATACGTTAGCCAGCATTAAAATCTATCCTAATCCTGCTTCAAAAGAGATTTTTGTTGAGGGTATGAAAGATAAAAAAGCAACCCTGAAAATCATCAGTGCGGAAGGAAGAAAAGTACTGGAAACCAATCAGATTACGAATGGTAAAAGTATTAATATCTCCCATATCCCTGCCGGAGTATATTATATCAATCTAAAATCCGGAGAACTGAAGTCTTACATTCAGAAATTGATTATTGAATAGTAATACCTGGCTGTAAACGCAAACGGAACGCAAAGGTTTTTAAAATTCTATGAAAAAAGGATCGCCAAGGTATTTCACTAAGCAAAAAATTTCACTAAACACAATGGCCTTGTGAACAAAAAGATAAATCAAATTATAAAATCTTTTCGAACTTTGTGTTTAAATAAAATAAGCCCATAAATCAATAAAAAAGCGGTTCAGATCTGAACCGCTTTTGTTTTATATTGTCATTGAGAAAATTCTTGTTTCCGGCTTATTCCTCATCATTCTCAGGTCAAAAACCATTGCCACATTTCTTGTGAATGCTCTCCCGGCTTCTGTAATTTTAACTTCAGTTCCGTTGATCTCAACCAACCCGTCATTTTCCATTTCTTTCAACATTTCCAGTGCATTTTCAAGCTCAGGGAAAGAGTTGTTGATATCAAAAGTGGTTTCAAGCTGGCACATCAGATTCAGAATATGTCTTCTTACGATCAGATCTTCTTTACTCAGAACGTGTCCTTTTACAACAGGAATTTCACCTTCTTCAACCATCTTCTGATATTCTTCCACAGTTTTTACATTCTGTGCAAAGGCATACCATGAATCTGATATCGCAGACATACCAAGCCCTACCATCAGCTGGGTTTTGCTTGAAGTATAGCCCATGAAATTTCTGTGAAGTTTTTTATGAATCAAAGACTGGTACAGATCATCATGTTCAAGAGAAAAATGATCCATTCCTACTTCAATATATCCTAAATCCTGAAGAAGTTTTTTACCATCTTCATACAAACGGCGTTTTTCTTCTCCGCTTGGCAGGTCATTTTCATCAAAACCTCTCTGTCCCACTCCTTTTACCCATGGAACGTGTGCATAAGAATAAAAAGCTAATCTATCAGGTTTCAATTCCATCGTTTTTCTGATGGTGTGTTCCATTGCGTCCCAATTCTGGTGTGGCAATCCGAAAACCAGATCATGGCTGATTCCTCTATACCCGATTTCCTTGGCCCATTCAGTAACGTTTTTTACGTTTTCGAACGGCTGGATTCTGTTGATTGCTTTCTGAACTTTAGGATCATAATCCTGAACTCCAAAACTTACTCTTCTGAAACCAAGATCATACAACGTCTGAAGATGTTCTTTTGTAGTATTGTTAGGATGTCCTTCAAAAGAAAATTCCGGGTGTTCTGCAATGTCTACTGTTGAGAAGATTCCTTCTAACAATGTTCTTAAGTTTTCAGGAGAGAAAAACGTAGGAGTACCGCCTCCCAAGTGTAATTCTTTCAGTTTAGGTCTTTCGTTGAAAAGATCAAGATATAATTTCCATTCTTTTAAAACACTTTCCAGATAAGGAACTTCAACACTATGTTGTTTTGTAATACGCTTATGGCATGCACAGAACGTACACAAAGCCTCACAGAAAGGTAAATGGATATAAATAGAAATCCCCTCCTCTGCATTGCTCTCATGAAAAGACCTGATTACGGTTTCCTTCCATTTTTCCGGTGAAAATGTTGATTCATCCCAATATGGAACGGTAGGATAAGAAGTGTAACGCGGTCCGGGAATATTATACTTATCTATTAAAGAGTTCATTTTGAAAATTAAAATTTTATAAGGGTATGAAATTTTACCTCATTAAAATTTCATCTTACAAAATTAACCATAAGTTATGAATTTTAACCTATGAATTATATTAGGTTCTATTTTATAATGAGTCTAAATACGTATGATCAGGCTTTTGACCAATAGTGATAAATTCTATCTCTGCTATTTAAAATTTTAATTTCATAACGGCAATTTTATTATTTCCGGCAAGAACAACCTTGTTACCATCAATCCATTGGCAGACAAAGAAGCCTTTCTCATCAGAAATTTTCTTCCATGTTTTCCCAAAATCTGAGGAATAGCTGATATGTTTGTCTCCCACTGCAACAATCTCTTTCCCTTTGGAACCCGGTTTTATTTTCACACAGGTTGTATAGCCTGCATTCTGCCCTGAAGCCTGAATCTGCCAGGTTTCACCACCATCATTCGTGGTGGCAATATTATTGATATTGGCATCTTGCTTTGTATAATCACCTCCTACAGCAATCCCGAAATGGTCTTCAAAAAAATCGATGGAATATATTCCCTGTGAAGACTCTCCCTGAATGAAAGGGGTTTCAATAATCTTCCAGTCCAATACTTTCTGCTTAAAGATCCTGGAAGCCTTCCCACCTGTTGCAATCCAGAGGATATCCTTGTAGGAAGCAATATTGGTATTGCTGGCGGCAAATGCAGCTTCACCTTCCTTTAGTTTTACTTTCTCGTGATTACCCATTGGAGGATTCCATGTCTCGTACATTTTCTTATGAGGGAATAACAATGCCAGCTTCATCAAAAGATTTTTATCAGGATCACTGAACGTTATCCCGTATCCATCCTTTACGAAATGTAAAGCATCATAAAAAGCCGTTTTAGCAGTATCTTTAAAGACAATCTGTGATTTCAGATCTTTTTTATCAATTTTAAAGAAGTAAGCAGGACTTTCAATGTTGATGGCATAGAAAGAGGTTTTATCCTGTGCCAACGTCCTGAACTGAAGTTTATCTTCGGAAAGTTTTATCTGCTTCTGATTTTTATAATCTTTCAGATCTACAAACCCGAATTTAGAATCTGTACCGCTATACCAGACCTTATTGTCATATAACTCAAGCGCTCTGATACTGATTTTATCAGTAAGAATTGTTTCAAGGCTTTCCACCTGTTGGGAAAATGCATTAAGTCCTAAGGACAGAAATAAAAGGGTGAAAATATTTTTCATATTATAATATTTGGGACAAAAAAAACCGCCGAAGCGGTTTATATTATTATTAATCTTGGTTCTGATATTTTTCAGGATTGTTCAATTTACTGTTTGATTTTCCGTAAAGGAAGTATACTAAACCTCCTAAGAACAACCATACTGCGGAAAGTTCCAATGCATGAGCACTTAGGTTAAAGATCAAGTAAATATTGATGAATACACCCAATGCTACTACTATTTTATAAGCAGGAACTTTGAAAGGTCTGATCAAATTAGGTTCTTTTTTTCTCATTACCCAAACAGCAATACAAACCAGTGTAAATGCAAAGAGGGTTCCGAAACTTGTCATATCTGCCAATGTCGAAATTGGTGTAAATGCAGCAATCAATGCGACTACAACTCCTAGCAAAATGATCCCTTTATAAGGGGTTTTTGTTTTTGGATGAAGATCACCAAAGAATCCAGGAATCAATCCGTCTTTTGCCATTCCGATGAATATTCTTGACTGTCCCATCATCATTACCATTACTACAGAAATTAATCCTACAGTAGCTGCAATTGTGACAACATTACTCGCCCAGTGTTTTCCGGCAATTTCGAAAGCATACGCTACAGGAGCTTTAATAGCATCAGGATATTTCCCTTCAGGATTAAAGTCTGTATAATGCATCATCCCTGTCAATACAAGAGATACACAGATATACAAAGCCGTACACACTAATAATGAAGCAATAATTGCAAAAGGAACATCTTTTTTAGGATTAATAGCCTCTCCAGCCTGTGTAGAAACAGCATCAAAACCAATATAAGCAAAGAAAATAGCGGCTGCTCCGGAAATAATACCTTTAATACCATAAGCGGAGACCAGATCACCTTCAGAGTTTTTAATCTGTATTGGATCTGGAATAAAAGGCTTCCAGTTTTTAACACCATCTACAGCGTTATAAAGATCAGTATTAGAGAAAATAATATACACCCCAGCGATAATTACAAAAATAACGGCAGAAGTTTTCATTAATACGATCAGGTTATTAGCTCCTGCTGCTTCTTTAGTCCCTTTTACCAATAATGCTGTAATTAAAAGAACAAGAATGAATGCAGGCAGGTTCATTGAAAAACCATCTCCGGTATAACTTGAAGGATCTGATGTCAGATAGGCAGGTAAATGAATATTAAAAATTTTCAAAAACTTGTTAAAATATCCGGACCAACTCACGGAGACGGCCATACTCGCCATGGCATACTCAAGGATGAGGCACCACCCCATGGCCCATGCAAAAATTTCTCCTACAGTTCCATACGCATAAGCATAAGCTGAACCTTCTACAGGAATAATGGATGCAAACTCTGCATAACATAATGCAGCAAAAACACAGGCAATACCTGCAATGATAAAGGAAATGGCAAGTGCTGGTCCTGCATGATAATAGGCTCCCGTTCCCGTAAGAACAAAGATTCCACCACCGATGATAGCACCCACTCCAATTGCTGTTAAACTCCATTTTCCAAGGACTTTTTTCAGCTCACTTTTCTTCATATCTGCCTCATAGGCACTTAGTGGCTTTTTAACCCAAATTTTCGACATGTTTTTTTATTTATTAAGGATTTACGAAAATATAAAAAATTTAGAAACTCTCACGTTAATCGTTAAAATTTCATCATTTATTTTACATTAAAGACTTTAAAAACCTGACCAGCACCTTATTCATAGTATTTCACCAACATGAAGTTTTCCCGTTCTAATTCTGAACCACAGAACCAGGAAGTCAGTAATAATACAAATATGCCGTAATCTATATTCTTACAAAAAAAAAGAATGTAGAGATATATCATGATGGTTGTAGTTTGAAAACGTCGGTAATGTCATTATAATCTTACAACTTCTTTACCGTCCTAAATAAACAGAATTTCTCAATAATCATCACTTCCTCATTGAATTTTCATAAATCGGAAAACTTTGCAGGAACGATATTATATTTGATAACCTGTAAGGAACTTCTAAAAAAAGTAAAATTTCTTTATTTTTGAGGGTATGAATTTATATGATCTTTTCATAAAGCCTTATGAAGGCTATGATACTTTACAGATTATGTTGGAAACTTCGGGAGCCATCTTAGGAACTCTGAGTGTGTATTTTTCGATAAAAAAGAACATCTGGGTATATCCTACCGGCATTATTTCTACGCTGATCTATGTTTATATTCTTTTCAATTTCGGTCTGCTAGGAGACTGCCTGATCAACGTTTATTATACTGTAATGAGTATCTACGGATGGATTTTATGGGCCAGGAATTCAGAAGATCATATTCATGTTGATGTCACCTGGGCTCTCAAAAAAGAATGGATCTATGCCGGCTTGCTTTTTATACTGAGTCTGGCACTTGTTACCCTTATTTACTATTACAAACCTTATATTGATAATCAATTTTCTATGGAAGGAACCAGTCTCGGATTGTATCATCTGGACTGGGCAAACTGGATGGATGTTTTCACAACCTCAATATTTTTGGTAGGAATGTGGTTGATGGCCAAACAGCGCATTGAGAGCTGGATTTTCTGGATTATCGGGGATCTAATTTGCATTCCTATGATGATTTTTAAGGGACTTGGAATCACTTCGGTGCAATATTTGGTATTTACTATAATGGCTATCTTAGGATACGTCAATTGGAAAAAAAGTTTTAAAGAAAAAAAAGTACAATAAAGTCATGAAAAATTTATTTAAAATAGCAGTCAGTATTTTTGCTATTACCAGTTTAACATCTTGTTTAGCATATACCGACGGATACGGAAGCAATAATGGAGGTTATGGTTATGGTGATCCTTACTATAACAATGGGTATTATTATGCTCCTTCCGGATATTACGGAAATGGAGGATATTATGGTAATGACGGCTATTATTACAGAAACAACGTTAATTACTACTATGATAATGGAATTCCTTATTACTATGACAATTATAATAACTCCAGAAGAAAAGTCTATGTAGAAAGAAGATCTTCTTCTTCTTCAAGACCTCAAAACGGATTCCAGAATACACGTACAACGAACAGTAACGGTTCATATAATAATAGCGGAGGATTCAATAATAATAGAAACTCCAACAGCAACAGTGGATTCAGAAACCAAAATAGTGGTTCTCAAAACAATCAGGGTAATCAAAACAACAGCGGATTCAGAAACTCCAACGGTAACAGCGGATTCAGAAATCAAAGCAGTGGCAATCAGAGCAACCAGGGAAGCCAGAATAACAGTGGTTTCAGAAATTCCGGAAGCAGCAGCAGCAGATCAGAATCTTCCGGTGGTGGATTCAGAAACAGCTCAGGCAGCCAAAGCAGCAGTTCCAGCAGACAGCAAAGCAGTGGCGGAGGCTTTAGATAAAACGATTATAAATAACAAAACGAACAGTTAACACTGTTCGTTTTTCATTTTAAATATAGTAATTTTGCTGCTTCATTTAACAAAAAAATATGGAATTTTATAAATATCAGGGAACAGGAAATGATTTTGTAATGGTAGACAACCGTGATCTGCAGTTTACTAAAGATAAAGGCATTATTGAAAAATTATGTGACAGACGCTTCGGAATTGGTGCTGACGGTCTTATTCTATTGGAAAACGATCCTGACTATGATTTCAAAATGGTGTACTACAATTCTGACGGTGGAGAAAGTACTATGTGCGGAAACGGAGGAAGATGTCTTGTTGCTTTTGCTTTTTTCCTGGACATTTTTGAAGATAAATGCAAATTCATTGCAACAGACGGCGAACATGAAGCTGAAATCCATAACGGGATCATTAAATTAAAAATGATCAATGTAGATACCGTTTCACATGACGGAAATGACTTCGTTCTGAATACCGGATCTCCCCATTATGTAAAATATGTAGAAAACCTGAAGGATTATCCCGTGTATGACGAAGGATATGGCATCAGAAATTCTGAAAAATATAAAGAAAAAGGAATCAATGTGAACTTTATAGAAAAAATTTCCGATAATGAGATTTTCGTAAGAACCTATGAACGAGGCGTTGAGGACGAAACTTACAGTTGTGGAACAGGAGTTACAGCTTCTGCTTTAACTTTTCTGCAAAAACATAATCTAACCTCTGTAAAAGTTAAAACTTTAGGCGGAAATCTTAAAGTATATGCTGAAAAAAGCGGTGATGCTTTCCAGAACATTTGGCTGGAAGGTCCTGCAAAGCAAGTTTTTAGAGGTAAGACAGATCTTCTTTAAAAACAAAAAACTTTTAATCAACATTTATAAGAATGAAAAAAGCAATTCTCATTGTCATTCTGCTGATTTTTGTAGTCGCAGGATTTTTTGGTTTGAGATTTTATAATAAATATTTAGGGAATAATGTAGAAAAGGACGGTTATGTCCTGATTCCTCACAGAGCAGGCTTTAAACAGATCCTAGACTCTATTGCTCCTTATATTAAAGACAGGGAGTCATTTGAAGCGGTAGCTAAAGAGAAAGGTCTTGATACCAATTTTAAAGCAGGGCGTTATCATATCGAACGGGGAACAGGCAACAAGAACCTTGTCAATATGATCAAAGCAGGTAACCAAGCCGCAAATTCTTACAGAATCGGTGATTTTGGGGATATGTATCAAATGATCGGTAAGGTGACTAAAAAAACAGAAATTGATTCACTGCATTTTGTGAATGATCTGGATGCCGTTGCGCAGGAGAAAGGCTATAAAAATGTTGAAGATTTAAAAAAATACTTTTTCATTGATACTTATAATTTTTTCTGGACGGTAAGCCCAAGAGAATTTTTTTCCAAGTTCGAGAATCAGTATAATGATTTCTGGACGAGCGAAAGAAAAAACAAAGAACAGCAGTCTGGCCTTACAAGAGATCAGATTTATGCCTTGGCTTCTATTGTTTATAAGGAGTCCGGAGGAAAAAAGGATGAAATGAAAACGATTGCCGGATTGTATTTAAACCGTTACAGAAAAGGAATGAAACTTCAGTCTGATCCTACGGTAATCTATGCAATCAATAAGCAGACTAATTTTAAAGAACCTATAAAAAGGGTATTATATAAGCATTTATCTACACCATCACCTTATAACACGTATGCCAATGCTGGGATTCCTCCGGGGCCCATTTGCGTAGTGGATAAAAATTCAGTAGATGCTGTTTTAAATGCTGAAAACAACAATTATATATTTATGTGTGCCGACCCAGCAAGATTTGGATATCATAAGTTTACAGCAAGTGCAGAAGAGCACGCGGTGAATGCAAAAGCTTATCAGGACTGGCTCAACTCAAAAAATATAAAATAAGTTTAGAAAGCACCTCAAAATTTATACAGTTAGAAAAAAACATAAAACCATAATGTTTTGAAGATCAAATTGATATGGATATTCAAAATATTAAGGGTTATTCTTTCACGATCTTATACAAAAAAATAACCTATGAAGAATAAGACAGAAATTGTCAATATTTTCACCAGAAAAACGTTAGGACTTACATTAGTACTTTCAGCAGCAGCGATGGCTTTTGCACAGGAGAAGGCTGGAGTTTCAGGAATCATTGTCAACAAAAAAAATCAGCCGGTTCCTTACGCTTCTGTAACTTTCAGTAATAAAGCGAACAAAACGTTAAGTGATGCTGTACTGACTGATGAAAAGGGACAGTATCAGCTTCAGCTTATGCCGGGAGATTATGATATTACCGTAGAAGCGATTGATTACAAAAAAAGTGTAGTCAGCAAAAATATTGCAGCAGCAGGGAATATCGGGGCGCTATCTATTGAAGCAGAGCCTACCTCTACTGTGGATGGTAAAACAAAAGAAATACAAGGTGTTGTTATTACCGCTTCAGCAGCCAAACCTTATAAAGTAGAACTTGACAAAAAAACATATGATCCTTCACAGGACATCGTGAGCAAAGGAGGAAACCTTCAGGATGTTTTAACGAATGTTCCTTCAGTTTCTGTAGATACAGACGGAACCGTTTCTATGAGAGGAAGTACCAATGTAAAATTTCTGATCAATGGTAAACCTTCTGCCCTATTGGGAATTGACGATGGAGCCAATGCATTACAAAGTATTCCTGCTGACCAGATTGAAAGAATTGAGGTAATTACCAACCCTTCTTCTAAATTTGAAGCGAGTGGAACATCCGGTATTCTGAATATCATCCTTAAAAAAAGCAAAAAAGTTGGATTTAACGGAAGCGTGGTAGGATCGTTAGGATATTTTCCAAGAACTTCTCTTAATACCAACCTAAGCTGGAGAAAAAACAACTGGACCTGGTTTCTGAACGGTGGCGGTGGCTACACAGAAAATAAAACCAAGAATAATTCGGAAACGACTTATCATAATCTTACATTCCCTAAAATCCTTCCTTTTCAGCAGCCCAATGATGTTCTTGCACATCAGTTGCAGAACTCAACCAATAAAACTTATAATAAAAATTATAATGTAAGTGCCGGTTTTGTACATGACTTATCTGATAAGACATCAATCAATTTCACAGGATTGGTGAGAACATTTGAAGGAGACGGAAATGAACTTCTGGATACTTATGACAGCTTTTACAGGTTCTTCAGAGATTCCCCGGATCCAAGCACTATTGCAGGGCAATGGAATTTATTAAACCCTACCGGAAGAAGAGATTCTAAAAGTGTATTCAATAATCTTGCTTTCCAGGGAGATTTAGGATTGGATCACAAATTTGATGATAAAGGACAGAATTTAGCCGTATCATTGAGCTTGCAAAAGAACAGAAGTAATAATAATGCAGACATTCTTGAAACCTATGACCTCCGTCCTGATGTACAAGATGTTACAAGAAGACATTCGTCAAGCAAAACAATCATTGGTAAGGCTGATTATGAACTACCAATAGGCGAAAAATCAAAGCTTGAAGCAGGATACAGATTGGATGTTAATGATAATACGTATGATAACTTTGTAAGCAGTACATCCAACAATCCATATATTCCTAGCTATAACAACAATACCGACTATAAGGAAGTTTTCAATGCTTTCTATTTGCAGTTTAAAAGTAAAATCGGAGAAAAATTTGCTTATCAGCTGGGATTAAGAGATGAGCTTTCAAATGTAAGCATCAATTATATCAATCAAAATCCTAATGACAAAAGGATCGATAAAACTAAAAACTACAATAATTTATTTCCGAGTGTATTCTTAAGCTATGATGTTTCTAAAAACAATCAGATTTTGCTTAATTATTCCCGCAGAATAGACAGACCAAGATCATTCTTCATGGTTCCTTTCCCAAATTACAGCAACAGCCAGAATATTTTTGAAGGAAACATAGATTTGAACCCATCGTATGTAGATTCATTTGAAGTAGGATATAATATTACGAGAAAAAAGTTTACCATTAATCCTACCCTATACTACAGACATGCCACTGATGATACTAAAATGCTAGTCTACAGACCTGATGAAAGCCTGGGAGTATTCTATACAAAACCGATCAACTTAGGAAGTGATGATCGTTACGGTTTGGACCTGAACTTCACCTACGATCCTTTCGCCTGGTTGAAAATAATGGGAAGTCTTGACATGTTCGGATATAAAACCAGCGGAATTGCTTATTATGATGCTATTGATAAAAATAAGCAGCAGCAAACCCGTAATATGGATTTTACAGGAAACGGATTTTCTACCAGAGCACGTCTGAATACAACATTCAGGCTTGACAAAACGTTAAGCGTACAATTGCAAGGATTCTATAGAGGGGCGCAGAAATCGGCCAACCAAAATACTCAGGATATGTATGCGCTGAACCTTGGTGCTTCTAAAACAATATGGAAAGGAGACGGAACAATTTCCTTCAATATTCAGGATATATTCAACACAAGAAGCAGAGAAGTATTCAGTTTCAATGAGGATTATACACGAAGAAACTATATGCAATGGCAGCCAAGACAGTTTGCTATATCATTAACTTACAGATTCAAGCAGGGAGAGAAAATTGAACAGCCTAAAAAGAAAAAGGATATCAATTCCAATGCAGCAGGAGACGACCAGCAAGGCGGTCCAATGTAATACAACAAAAAATCCCGAAAGTAACTTTCGGGATTTTTTTATTCCTGTTATTTTACAGGTTCTGCTTTCGAGTATTTTTCTTTTTCAGCTTCGTAGATTCTTCTTCTCAGATCACTGGTGGAAAACCTATGGTCTCTTTTGTTGTAAAAAAGCTCAATTCCCTTTTCTTCACAGTATTTTTTACCTGTAAAATCTCTGTCCATATAATCATCTCCGATAATTCTTACATCAATTACAAATGATTTAAGAATATCCAAAAGATCTTCTTCTGTATAATAAGGAATGATCTCATCTACAGCATTCACTGCTTTCAGTTGAATATATCTTTCAACAATAGTCTGGCTTGGCTTATTTTTGTTGGGACGATCGTGTGACGGGTCGATTTGAAGCCCCACGATTAAATAATCACATACTGTTTTAGCTTCTTCAAGCATTTTGATGTGACCTGCGTGTAATAAGTCAAATGATGAAAATGTAATACCTATTCTCTGTGTCTTCATATTAATTGTAAATTAAAGCTTCGCTGAAATACATGTTCTTAAAAAATAAAGCACTGAATTTCAGGGAAGGTGTTTTGTAATTTGTTTTATTATCTTTTAAATTATTGTTTCATACAACATTACGATTTCTCAATACGTATGTTTATGAATTTCTACTGTTTAAATATTTCTGCCATTCCCAAACGGTTCTTAAAGATTCTTCCAGAGACGTTTCAGACTTCCAGTTAAGTTCTTTCTCCGCTTTTTCAGGATTGGCATATGCGATAGTAATATCCCCTTCTCTTCTTGCGCAGATCTGATAAGGCACTTCTACATTATTGGCCTTTTCAAATGCCTTTACCACCTCCAGCACAGATGATCCATTTCCTGTTCCCAGGTTGTAGATATCAATCACAGCATCCGTTGATGGATCTTTCATCAGTTTTTTTAATGCTGCAACATGTGCCTTCGCCAGGTCTACAACATAGATATAATCACGAACGGCTGTTCCGTCCTCTGTAGTATAATCGTCACCCCAGATGTTCAGTTTTTCACGTACTCCTGAAGCCGTCTGCATCACATAAGGTACTAAATTATTAGGAATTCCGATCGGCAACTCTCCCAGTTTTCCGGAAGGATGCGCTCCGATTGGATTAAAATATCTTAATAATGATACTTTACTTTGATAGGCTTTGGCAAAATCAATCAGGATCTGCTCTCCCATTTGCTTTGTCTTCCCATATACACTTTCAGGTACTTTCAACGGAGTGTTTTCATGTATCGGCATTTCATCTGCCTGTCCGTATACTGTACAAGATGAACTGAAAATAAAATTAGAAATCTCTCTTTCCTTAAATTCCTTAAGGATATTAATCAAAGAGAACAAATTATTCTCATAATAGTCCACAGGTTTTACCTGACTCTCACCCACCGCTTTGGAAGCAGCAAAATTGATACATCCATCAATCTGATGAGCATCAAAAACCTGAGTGAGAAGTTCTTTTCTTCTCAAATCAAAAGGATAAAAAACCGGCTTCTTACCTGTAATTTCCTCAATATTTTTTAAAATAAACCTCTCCGAATTGGATAAATCATCTACAATAACTACTTCAAAGCCGTTATTAAGAAGTTCTACTACAGTGTGAGAACCAATATATCCAAGTCCGCCGGTAACAAGTATTGCCATTTTTATTTTTTAATCTTTGTGTTTCCCTATATCTTCTATTTCGCTTTTTGCCGGATTATGTTTTAAATAATTAATTAAAATTGCGGGTCCGATAACCAATACTGCTATTGTTATTAAAAGTGAATAAATAGACTTTGCTGAAGTCTCTCCCAACTTGGCATAAAAAGTAACCAACCCTGCAATCATTATTAAAAACATAGAGATATTAAGATACAAGAACATTTTATTTGATTCTTTAAAAATACTTATAAAGGTCATAATTAATAATGTAAATATTATAAATGTTAATGAATAATAGGGTATTTCAAATCCAGTATATTCATCTTTTACTCTGTATCCTTTAAGCAGAATATTAATAACTACTGCTCCATAATAAATAATCCAAGCAAGAACGAAAATAATTGTAAAAAAATAAGCGAACTTATGCTTCAATATTCTTTCTTCGTGAAGCATATCTATTTCATAAACTCAAGAACAGCATCTGTAATATATTTCAGCTGCTCTTCATCTAATTCTGTATGCATAGGTAAAGAAATTACCTGATCCAAAAGTTTATCAGTATTCACAAAATCTGCATCATTACTTTCCTGATAGTAAGCTTTTTGTTTTCTTAATGCTACCGGATAGTAGATCATTGCAGGAATTTCTTTTTCCGTCAAAAACTTCTGAAGCTCATTACGTTTTCCATTCAGAATTCTTAAAGTATACTGGTGGAATACATGTGTAGAATTTTCTGCTCTTTTTGGAGTAAGAATATTTGGATTTCCTCCAAATGCTTCATCATAAAAGTCTGCAGCTCTTCTTCTTGCTTCGTTGTAAGAATCCAGGTGAGGAAGTTTCTTTCTTAAAACCGCAGCCTGAATACTATCCAAACGGGAGTTTACTCCTACCTCATCATGGTAATATCTTTCATACATACCATGGTTAACGATCCCTCTCAAACGGTGAGCAAGCTCATCATTATTGGTAAAAATAGCACCTCCGTCTCCGTAGCATCCAAGATTCTTTGAAGGGAAGAAAGATGTTGTTCCTACTGTAGACATTGTTCCTGCCTGCTTTACGGTTCCATCAGAGAATGTATATTCTGAACCGATTGCCTGAGCATTGTCTTCGATAACATATAGGTTGTGCTCTTCAGCAATTTTCAATATCTCTTCCATATTGGCACACTGTCCGAAAATATGTACCGGAATAATTGCTTTTGTTCTTGGGGTAATTGCTTTTTTAATCTGTTCTGTAGAAATTGTGAATGTATCATAATCCACATCCACCAATACAGATTTTAATTTAAGCAGGTGAATTACTTCTACTGTTGCAGCAAAAGTAAAATCAGCTGTAATAATTTCGTCTCCTTCTTTCAGATCTAAAGCCATCAGGGCAATCTGTAATGCATCTGTACCATTGGCACACGGGATCACATGTTTTACTTCTAAATAAGACTCCAATTCATTCTGGAAAGACTTTACTTCAGGACCGTTAATAAATGCCGCAGAATCCATTACATTCAACACTGCATTGTCTACATCATTCTTTATTTTGTAATACTGACTTTGCAAGTCAACCATCTGAATTTTTTTCATATAATAAATATTTCTGTAAAAATAAGGAATTTAAAATCCTATCAAAAATTTTATTGATTTTGTTTTTATCTTTATACAAATAAATTTTATGAAAAAACTTTTACTCTTTTGTTTCCTAACAGGTTACCTAACCGTTTCAGCACAAACGGAGCTCGTTTTTGTTTACTTCACGGATAAGCCTAATAAAGCAGCTTTTTACGCAAATCCGCTGTCAGAACTCAGCCAGAAATCACTCAACAGGCGTACCGCACTGGGAATACCGCTCAATGATCAGGATGCCCCTATTGAACAGTCTTATCTCCAGAATCTTCAAAATTTAGGATTTACGGTTACAGATTATTCAAAATGGCTTAACGGAGCTGCAGTAAATGCCACTCCAGCTCAAAAAACGTTGTTGCAGTCTCAAACCTTTGTTTTGTCTGTAGAAAGTTTTGCAAGAAACAGTTCAACAACCGTAAAAACAGCACCTGGAAAATGGAAAGATGATGCCAGTGTCAATAAAACACTCACGAACTTTAATTATGGTTCCGGTTCTGCACAAATTGACCAGGTTAATATTCGGCCGCTTCATCTGGCAGGTTACACCGGAACAGGGATTTCTATAGCGGTGATTGATGCCGGATTTCCCACAGTGAATACGGGAACTGCTTTTGCAAGATTGTGGACAAATAATCATATCAAAGCATCTTATGATTTTGTTACCAAAACCGGAGATATTTACAATACGGCTCTAAGTCCTCATGGTTCTGTTGTTTTAGGAGTTATCGGCGGATATCTGCAAGATGTTTTTGTAGGAGCAGCCCCTGATGCTGATTTTTATCTTTACCGCAGTGAAAATGCTGCTGTAGAAATTCCTGAAGAAGAACTCTACTGGATTGAGGCTGCTGAAGAAGCGGACAGAAAAGGGGTGGAAATTATTACGTCATCATTAGGTTACAATGTTTTTGATGAAAGCCGTTACAATTATACGTATGCCGATATGAACGGAAATACTTCTTTCATTGCACGCGGAGCAGGCATTGCTGCTGAGAAAGGGATTTTTGTACTTGCTGCTGCAGGTAATTCCGGACAACAGCCATGGCATTACCTTTTGACACCTTCTGACAATGCAAAAGTATTCTCTATTGGAAATGTTGATGCTGCCGGAAATGCCTCTCCTTCTTCTTCTTATGGGCCTAATGCTCTCGGGATCGTAAAACCTGATGGAAGCACTCTAGGAACTGGAACTACAACAGTTTATGATAATGCTACCTTAATCGTGAACGGAACTTCTATTGCAACGCCTATTGCTGCCGGAGGAGTAGCCTGTCTTATTCAGGCATTTCCAACGATGAACAGGGAACAGATCAGAACAAGACTGAGACAGACCGCTTCACTGTATCCTGCCCATTCAGATCAGATAGGATATGGTATTCTTAATTTCGGCAACTTATACAACCTCGTTCTGAATACCTCTGAACTTGTAAAGAAGGAAAAATGCTCTATATTTCCGAATCCTGCTAAAAATATTCTGAACATTGCTTCAGAACAGGAAATAATGTCTTTAGAAATTTATGATAATCTGGGAAGACTCGTCAGAAAAAATTATAATCAGAAATCTATAAAAGTGGAGGATTTTGCAAAAGGAACCTATTATCTTAAAATTCAGACGAAGGATAAGGTTTTGTATGAAAAATTCTTAAAGGAATAACTATTTTATCTCTCGCAAATTAAACAGATTAAGCAGATTAAGCTCTGATACTGCATGTAATGTTGAATAGGCGAGAGATATTCTTCTACAACCACATATATATTTTGGCTAAAGCCGATGGATTGGTTAATAAAAAAAAGAATGGGCTAAAGCCCATTCCTATTGATATATTATTGTACAATATGTACAAAACATTTGTATAAAATAACTTAAGCTGAGTTTCGGCTTGCATTGATATTCCCGAATAAAGAACGGGTTACCAGCTTTTCATAAGCTTCTTTATTTCCTTCTCCTTTTTGAATTTTCATTAAAGCGTACTGCTGAATACTCAATAACGGCAGAACAATCTTTTCACGGATTTTCACAGACTTTCTGGACAATGGATCTTCTTCCTGAAGCATTTTAAATCCTGTCAGCTCGAGCATGATATCTCTGGAAAGTTCATATTCATTGAAAAGAACATTCCAGAATGCTCCGAATTTCGGATTGTTTTTAATGTAATACGTCAAAGGGAAATAAGATTTATTCATACTCATCATCGAGTTCAAAACCAAGGTTTTAAAGAAATCCGAACCTTTGTACAGTTCTCTTACTTCTTCAAATCTACCCTGCTCTTTCATCTTTTGCATAGCATATCCAAACCCAAAGAATCCAGGCACATTCTGTTTTAGCTGTGACCATGAACCTACAAATGGTATGGCTCTCAGGTCTTCAAATTTCAATTCGCTGCCATTTCCTCTTTTTGAAGGACGGCTTCCTATATTGGTTTTTCCATAGTATTCAAGCGTACTCATTTCCTGAAGGTAAGGAACAAACATTGGATGTGCTTTTAAGTCTGAATATTTTTGGTAACTGATATCTGCCAGTTCTATGATCAAAGCCCTTTCCTTTTCAGTAAGGTCTTTTTTTGCGTTTTTGAACACGTCATTTTCCACTCCGGCTGTCAGAAGTTGTTCAAAATTGTATTTTGCCTGTTCTTTATTTCCAAAAATACTGGTAATAGTTTGCCCCTGGATCGTAAGTTCAATTTTATTATTGGCAATCGTTTTTCCTTGAGAAGCATAGAAATCGTGGGTTTTCCCTCCTCCTCTTGCAGGCGGACCTCCTCTACCATCAAAAAACACAACTTTGATATTATTCTCCTCGGAGAGTTTAGTCAATACTTCTTTCGCTTTATAAATTTCCCAGTTGGCTTTTAAATATCCACCGTCTTTCGTTCCATCTGAGAATCCAAGCATAATCGTCTGCTGGTTCCCTCTTTTTTCAAGGTGTTTTTTATAGACAGGATTATGATACAGTTCGTTCATTACGTGCTCTGCGTTGGCAAGACCTTCCATAGTTTCAAAAAGCGGAACAATATCCATATTGATTGCTTCATCTTTATAACCACAGATTTTAAAGAATGCATAAACATTCATCACATCCTTTACGGCATCAGAATTGGAAATAATATAGCGGTTCATTCCCCGAAGCCCGTTTAACTTCTGGATTTCTGAGACCTGTGAAACAGTTAACAGGGTATCTTTTACAATATCTTCAAAATCTTCAGTATTTACCGTTTCTGAAACCTGAATCAGTTTATTGAATTTCTCTTCATATTCAGCCTTTTCATTTCCGTACACTTTTGCGTATACTTCATCAATAACTTTCTGATGAATTCTACTGTCCTGGCGGATATCCAATGTTGCAAAGTGAGTTCCAAAGATCATCACACGGTCTCTGAAATTTACCAAAAGATCTAAAAACAAAGAGTTATGTTCGTTGATTAATATTTTTTCCGCTTCATTAGCTTTCGTTAAAATATCTTCTGCTTGAATGCTTTTTCCATCAAAAATTGCAGCATATAACTCTTCACTTAACTGTGTTAAAACTTCAGCTACCCCACGGAAACTTAATCTTCTTCTGATAAATTTCAAATGGCTGTAATAAGATTTGAGGATTGCTGAACGAAGTTCTTCCGCTACTCTTTTCGTTACATCCGCAGTGACAAAAGGGTTACCATCCCTATCTCCTCCAGGCCAGAAGCCCAGTTGGATAATATCTTCATGAAGGTGAAAATGCCCGTTCCCGAAAGTCTTTTTGATTTTCGTAAACAGTTCACCAATGGTATCATAATACACATATCTCAGGTAGGAAATAATACTCAGCGCTTCATCTATCGGAGTAGGTTTTTCTTTATTGACAAAAGGAGTCTTCCCCAGCTGCTGCAAAAGCATATCAATTTGTGTCACCGAATCACCGGTAATGGCTCCTCTTAAATCCTGGATAATCCTTTGTACTGAACTCGGATAAAACTGAGTAGGGTGAGCTGTAAATACAACCTTTACACTAAAATCCTTTAATTTTTCACGTACTTTTTCAATTTTATGATCCTGAAAAGAACGTTCAAAGAGGTTCGTCACCGTCCCATTATCACTTTCAGAATGCAGGTTGGGAAATGCTGCATCTTCAATACTGTCAAACAAAACAACCTGTCTTTCTATATATTGGATGATCTTAAAAAGCAGTTCCAGTTTCTGCTCTTCATTCTGAAGATCGGTATGATTTTTAAAGAATTCTTCGACGATATCTTCAGGAGTTTTCCCTGCTTCATATCCGGTTCTGCTTTCTTCATAGAGAAACGGAAGCAGCATCCCGATGTTCGTCATTTTATCATAAGGCAGGCTCATAAATAATGAATTGTAGATCTGGAACTTATTTTCCACAATCTGCCTGAATTTTTCTGCGCGTTGGTCGTGTATCATAGTAACAAATGTAAGTGATTTTGAAATTAATTTAATTGACAAATGACAAAAATTGAGACCAAAATGCAAAAAAATAATAGTAATTTTACTCTTCACACCATCCATCATCCATGAAAAAAATATTTACCTTTTTACTCATAGCCCTTCTTTTCATCTCATGTGAAAAAGATTGTTATAATGCACCTCTTCCAGTCCTTTTTAAGTTTGTGGATTCTAATAATGAAAATCTTATTGCCAATGGAACATTGACCACTTATTCAGTTCAGGACGAAGATAACAATAGCATCCAACTGTCCAAAACATCCGACAATATGATCATTGTAGAAAATGTAGGTGCTTATAATGGAACAAAAAAATATAAATTCTTTTCTAATATTAAAGACTTAGACTTTTCAATACAATCATCGGAATTTAATGGAGGGTGTGATGGCTATCAAATTAATAAATTAACGTTTACAGGTATAGATATTGATGTAACTGCTGAAAAAGGATATTATAAAATTGTATTGGAATAATTCTCTTTCTTACATTTGCACCGGAAACACATTCTCTATGAAACTCATCATCGCATTTTCCCTGATTCTCTCTAATCTGCTTTACAGTCAGGCCAAGGTTCCCGATGATTATAAAAAAATTCCCGATATTCTTGACACCGTAGAATATCTCTATCCCTTCATTGTGCCGGATAAAGACTATGCTTACTGGCGCGTTCTCAGCAATGACTTGGATTATGAAAAAGCCATAATTTATGAAAGTCAGGCTCCTGATTTCATGACCATCAATGAACCTGTTCCGGAAAGAGGTTTTTTCCAGAAATGTATAGGGAACAACTGTTTTTCATACGTTCTTGCATGCAAAAACGAAAGATCGGTTTATTTTTCCAATGAGCAGCAGCTGAGAGATTTTATCGGAACGGTAGACAATCTTCCTGAAGCTATTTTATTGGCAAAAACGTACGGCTACTCCGTTGATACCACCAACAGATTTACCGGAACTTATAAGATAGAAGACCGCCATATTTCCATGTATCTTATGCAGTCTAAGGGTTGTCCGGCCGTAAAAGAATCTTTTTTGGTAAAAATCAACAGAAGGACCGGAAAAATTGAAGCGAAGAGCAACGGTATTTATGCAAAAGATGAAAACTGTTCTTCTTTGTAATGATTTTTGGGAAAAATAATAAAGCATAAATAGTTTTCATAAAATTGAATAATAGCAATTTTAAAATTTCATTAACTCACATTTCCTTTTTCATTCCGTAAATTTGACTTAAAATAAATTTAGAACAATGCTTAATTTCGAGTTTAAAAACCCAACAAAAATACTTTTCGGGAAAGGCGAAATCGCTAAAATTTCCAACGAAATTCCTAAAGACGCAAGAATATTAATGATTTATGGTGGTGGAAGCATCAAAAACAATGGTGTTTATGACCAGGTAAAAGAGGCTTTGAAAGATCATGAAGTGTATGAGTTTGGCGGAGTTCCTGCCAATCCTGAATACGAAGTTTTAATCAATGCTCTGAGCTTTATCAAAGAAAAAAACATTACTTACCTTCTTGCTGTAGGCGGTGGATCTGTGATTGACGGAACGAAGTTTATCTCTGCAGCTGCGAATTATGATGGTGAGCCATGGGATATTCTGAGAAAGTCGGTAAGAACATTTGAAGGTCAGGGAATGCCTTTCGGAAGTATTTTAACACTGCCGGCAACGGGGTCAGAAATGAATTCCGGTTACGTAATATCCAGAAGGGAAACCAATGAAAAATTATCTTCAGGAGGACCCGGACTTTTCCCTCAGTTTTCTGTATTGGATCCGGAAGTTATCCGATCTATCCCAAAAAATCAGATCGTGAACGGAATTACTGATGCTTATACCCATGTTTTGGAACAATATATGACCGCTCCTTCTTCTGCTGATCTTCAGGAAAGAATTGCAGAAAGCATTCTGATCAGTCTGCAGGATACCGCTCCAAAAGTATTGGCCGATGATTTCAATTATGATGCTGCAGGAAACTTTATGTGGTGCTGTACCATGGCTTTGAACGGATTGATCCAGAAAGGAGTCATTACGGACTGGGCAGTACACGCTATGGGACATGAACTGACTGCTTATTTCGGTATTGATCATGCAAGAACACTGGCTATTATTGCGCCTTCTCATTACCGTTACAACTTTGAAGATAAAAAGGGCAAACTGGCTCAGTACGCTGAAAGAGTTTGGGGAATCAAAGACGGAACTGTAGAAGAGAAAGCTGAACTGGGAATCAAAAAAATGGAAGAATTTTTCCACAGCCTTCATATCAAAACCAAACTTTCTGAATATACAGAAGACTTCAAAGGAACTGCTGAAAAGGTTGAAAAAGCCTTTACAGACAGAAACTGGTTAGGGCTTGGAGAATACAAAAAACTGACTCCAAAAGATGCTTATAAAATTGTAGAAATGAGCTACTAAAGATTTTAAATTCAAGGTTTAAAGTTTGAAGTTAATATAGCAATTTATGATTCGGCCAAAGCCGGATCAGCCATTAATTTATATAGAAAGCGGGTTTCCACCCGCTTCTTTTGATTTTAGCAGTTACTATACTCTCTTTACCTTTTTAAAATCAATTTTTCATTTCCTGAGTGATTTATATCAGTTAAAATACCGATAACCTTCTCAAAATTATTTAATTTACAAACATTTGTTTAAAAAATCATTATTTCATTATAGATATTTCAAATTTATTTATATTTTAGCATATTCTTAAATTTGTGAAAATGAAAAAACAGCTACTTTTATTTGCCTTTTCTGCCCTGGCACTTACTTCTTGTAAAGATGACAATCTCGAAGCTTACGACATGGATATCATGAAGGGAGATTGGAAGGAAGTTAAAAGGGAAGTAATTTCCGGAAAAGATAATAAAACAGTGCTTTATACTGAAACTTTAACAGGATGTGCAGCTAAAAATACTCTTTTCTTAAGAACAGACTATTATGTAAGCTACACAGCATATACGGGAACAGGTGCAGATTGTACCCCATCGGAAAAAACTGAAGGAAGATATACCTACGATGCTGATTCAAAAGTGATTGGAATTAAACTTGGTGACGAAGGTTCTGTAAACTACAGAATTGATGTTTTGACAGGCAAAGAACTTAAACTTGCCCAGCAATCAGGGATCTTTGATATGGATGGAGATAAAATTCCTGACATTCCTTACGTTACTTACAAAAGATAAATCATATACTCCCGCTAATCGGGAGTTTTTTATTACTTTTATATCTAATTTAAAACTGAATATAATGAAGAAGATTCTATCAGCATTTCTATTGCTGTACTTTGCTATTGCCTTTTCTCAGGAAAAAAAACCGATGTTCTGGCAGGATATCCAGGAGTTTAAAAAACTGGATCAGCAAAACCCGCCTCAAAAGGATGCCATCCTGTTTCTGGGAAGTTCATCATTTACAAAATGGACTGATATAGCAGATTATTTTCCCGGCAAAACAATTATCAACAGAGGATTCGGAGGTTCAAGACTTACTGATCTTAATGATTTTGCAAATGATCTTTTAGCTCCTTATCAGCCCAAACAGATCATCATTTACTGTGGGGAAAATGATTTTGCAGACAATCATCAGCTGAAAGCAAAAGTAGTGGTGAACCGCTATAAAGCTTTTTATAAAAAAATACGTGAAAGATTTCCTAATATTCAGGTGGATTATATTTCCATCAAATATTCTCCGAGCAGAGAAGTGATCTGGCCACAGATGAAAATTGCCAACAAAAAAATTGCTGCTTTTATGAAGAAAGAGCCCAATGCTGAATTCATTGACGTAACGAAAGCAATGGAAGATGCTGACGGAAATGTAAGAAAAGATATTTTTGTAGAAGATATGCTTCATTTTAAGCCTGAAGGATACAGAATCTGGACGAAGATCATTACTCCTTATCTGAAATAAACTACAACCCATGATAAAAAAACCAATAACCACTTTATTTTTTATTTTACTGTATTCTCTTTCATTTTCTCAGAAAAAACCTAATGAAAAAACGATTCTTCAGGAACTCTCAGAAAAAGCCTGTAAATGTGCTGATTCTATTGCTCTGTCAAACCGAAAGAAGGAAGATATCATAAAAGATGTTCATGAATGTATTGACAAATATACAGGAGCACTTCAGATATCAACCCTTTTGAAAGGAGCAGAAAAACAGGCAGAAAAGACAACGGAAGTGAATGGAAAAAAAGAGATTAACCTGACTTTTAATACGAATAAGAATTCACAACAGTATAAGGACAGCTATAATGAGCTTGAGCGTTATCTGATGCAAAACTGCGAAAGCGTACAAAAAGCTACCCAAACTACTGAAACCAGCTATGACAAGTTCTCAAAGAATGATACAGCAATTAATTTCTACCAGAAAGCCGTTGACGCATCCAAGCAAGAAAACTGGAAGGAGGCCATTCAGAATTATGAGCAGGCCGTAAAGATTGATCCAAAATTCATTTATGCATGGGATAACCTGGGAATCTGTTATAGAAGAGTTGGAGAATATGATAAAGCTCTTAATGCTTATAAACAGTCATTGGCTGCCGATCCAAAAGGTAAAATGCCTTTGCAGAACATAGCAATAACGTATGTTTATAAGAAGGAATACCAGAAAGCTATTGATGCCTATAACAATTTTGATAAAGTATATCCCGGTGATCCGGAAGTTTATTATGGAATGGGACAGGTCTATTTTACTCATCTGAAGAATAATGAGAAAGGTCTTGACAATATTTGTAAAGCCTACAGGCTCTATTCCGAACAGAAATCTCCTTACCGATCAGATGCCGAAAAAATGATCGGATATATTTACAAAATTATGAAAGAAGAAGGCAAAACAGATAAGTTTAAGGAAATTTTAAAGAACAATAACATTCAATTTGATTAAAAAATAAAAACTCCCACTCTAGATTAGGTTGGGAGTTTTTATTTTATTTCTTTCTTTTCGATTTCGATATTGCTTTTTGCTGAGCTCTATTGGCTCCAAACTTCTTAGGTGTTTTTCTTTTGGAAGGACCACCCCAGTTTTCTTTTGTATTTTTAGCCTTCTTCTCATGGAATGCGCCTCCTCCATCATTCAGTTTTACCTGAGCAGGATTCTTCATGACAATCTGGTCTTCTTCAGCTGCAATCTTTTTAGGATTGATCTTAACGTCTTCCGGGAATTCATTATACTTCAGCTCCTTATCCATCAGTAGTTCAATATCAAGAATCAAAGGTTCTTCTTTTTTAGTAACAAAAGTAATTGCCTTTCCGTCTTTGTCTGCTCTACCCGTTCTACCAATTCTGTGGATATATTGCTCCGGAATATCTGGCGTTTCAAAGTTGATCACATGGGTAATGCTTGAAATATCAAGACCTCTTGCCATTACGTCCGTAGTAATCAAACCTCTTACTTCTTCGTTCTCAAAGCTTTTCATAGCCTTAAGTCTGTAGTTTTGAGATTTGTTGGAATGAATTACATCAAACTGACCAGGGAAAAGCTCATCAATCTTAGTAAAGAGCAGGTCGGCATGTCTTTTATTATTATTAAAAATCAATACTTTAGACATATCTGCATTATTTTTCAGCAAATGTTCAAGTAAATTGATTTTAGTATTAAAGTTTTCAACCTTATAGGCAGTCTGTTCGATTTTTTCAAGCGGAGTTCCTGATTTTGCCAATGAAATTTCTATTGGATTTGCAAAATATACATCCAACATTTCATCTACAGCTTCCGTCATCGTTGCAGAGAAAAGAATATTCTGTCTCTTCTCTTTCATCATTTCAAAAATATGTGTAAGCTGTGGTCTGAAACCTAAGTTAAGCATCTCATCAAATTCGTCGATGATCAGTTTCTGTACTTCTTTCAGAGAGATGGCGTTGTCTATGGAAAGGTCCATCACTCTTCCCGGTGTTCCTACCAAAATATCACAACCATTGTTGAACAATAGCTTTTGCGTGTTGATATTTTTCCCACCATATATTCCGATTACTCTTGCCGTAATGTTTTCTGTCAGTTTTTCAAGGATTTCAGTTACCTGAACCACCAATTCTCTTGTAGGAACAAGCACCAAAACAGTTGGATTTCCTGTCTTGCTGTATTTCCATGTTTTCAGAACGGGTAAAAGATAAGCTAATGTTTTCCCGGTTCCTGTTTGGGCAATTCCCATAACATCTCTTCCTGAAAGAATAGGTTTTATGCTCTTCTCCTGAATCGGGGTAGGTTCAAATAATTCCAAATCCGCTAAAACATCAAGAATTTTAACCGGAAGGTCAAAATCCGCAAAAGTGAGTTTTTCCATTTTGCAAAGATAGGCATTTAATTAGAAGTTGAAAATTAGGAGTAAGGAATTGGTCAATAGTGAATTTTGCTTCGCAAGTGAATTGTTAATTTGCTCCAAGATAAAAAACAAAAAACTTGAGTTATCAGGAAAAATAACTGATTAACTAGCAACCAGCAACAAATCAACTCCTTAATTTACTTTTACACTATTGACCTTGATTTTAATGTCATCATCTTCCCATTTGCTCGAGGTAACAATAACATAACCTTTCTTTTTCGGATCTTTTTTGATGGGAAACTTATCCTCTTCCCACTGATTACAATGTGTTGAAATAGGTGATAATAATAGTTTCCAGCTTGCTTTACTTAAAGTATACACGTAGAATGGATGCCAGCAACTGGTACACCAATTGGGATAAAAACCAATCTCATCTTTCCCGTCACCATTAAGGTCTCCCAAATTGTACAAACTTCCCTGATTGGCTGGCGAAACAATTATAGAGGCTATACTTTTATCGCTGAAGTAAATAGTGGTCTCACATTTTCCTTCACATTCATCACCGCAGTCACTTACTTTTGTATAGGCATATTCTTTTTTTCCGTTTCCGTCAAAATCTCCCTGGACTTTTTCTTCATTTCCTTGCTGAGCAAAACAATACGAACTGAAGAAGGTTATTGCAGTTATAATAAGTGTTTTCATTGTAGGTTTTGGTTTTTATATGCGGCTTACTTTCTTGTAACTCTTAGCAAAAGTATCAGAACTAATATCATTGAGAAAATAAAGCCCAGAACTGCCACCAAAGACAACTCCCCGATTCTTGGCCCGGATTCTGAAGAAAAAACAATAGCTGTTGCAATGATATTGGCACCTAAAACCATAGCCAGAATCAGATTGACAACACTTGATTTGATCAGCTGGTTGGTTTTGTCTATATTTTTGATCTCACTGGATACTGTAAATTTGTTTTCATCTAGTTTTTGAAGCACAGAACGAAGCTCTTTCGGGATTTCATCTACATTATCCGTAAAATTCATCATCCGGTCCATCCCTGTTTTTAAAAGATTCTTAGGATTTATTTTTTTGGTGAAAATCTTTTTCGTGTAAGGATGAAGACTTTTCACGATATCCAGATCAGGATTAATACTCCTTCCAACTCCTTCTATCAGGCTTATACCTTTGAATAAAAGATAGAAATAATCCGGCATATAAAGTCTGTTGTCCTTCAAAATATCTTTCATCTTGTTAATGATCACCTGCACATTAATATCCTGTAATGATGAGCTGTGTACAAAATTCAGGATTTCTTCCACATCATTTTCAAACCGTCTTTCATCGGGGATCTCATAACTGATGGCCATTTTTTTGAGGGAACGAACTATTTTATGTGAATTTTTGGCTACAAAACTTACGATAAGACTTTCAAGAATTTCTTTATCATTGGGCTGAATTTTCCCAACCGCCCCGAAATCAATAAAAACGATTTTACCATCTTTCTTCACCAGAATATTCCCGGCATGAGGATCGGCATGGAAAAATCCGTAATCTAAGATCTGAGAAACAAACAACCTTAATCCTGCTTCAGAAACTTTTACAGGATCAATACCATTGGCTAATAGAAGGGATTTATCTGTAACCTTGATCCCATCAATGAATTCCATACAAAGAATATTATTGTTGGAAAACTCTTCGTAGACTTTTGGAACATAGGTTTCTTTATTATTTTTAAAATTCAGTCGGAACTGCAGGATATTGTTCCTTTCATTAGTCAAGGAAACTTCTTCCAGTAAAGATCTTTCAAAGGTAGAAATAGCCTGCTTCAGATTCAGTTTTTCTCCTATTTCCGAATAGGCAGATATCAGCTTTTCAATGTCTTTGATCAAAAGTAGGTCGTCTTCAATAACAGACTGTACGTCGGGTTTTCTCAATTTTAAAATTACCGGGCTGCCATCATTCAAAACAGCTTTATACACCTGGGCAATGGAAGCTGTAGCGATAGGTTCTTTCTGGATTTCACGGAAATAATCTTTCACGGAAATATTGAATTCACTTTCGAGCGCTTCTTCTACGTCCATATCTACTGTTTCCACTTTATCCTGAAGCTTCTGCAGCTCCTGGATCAGTTCCGGCGGTAAAAGATCTTCCCTGTTACTGAATGTCTGGCCAAGCTTTACAAAGGTAGGGCCCAGTTCCTCAAGAGCCAGTCTTATTCTTTCATAAACAGTTCCTTTAGAAATAATTTCATCCGAATTGGCAGTTTCGTCCTGCTTGTTTCCTCCATTCATCCTTGCCAGCATATCTTTGAATCCATATTTACTCAGTACGGAAATCAGTCTTGCGGATCTTTTCAGTTTTCTTTGCGGCTTGTCAAACATAGTCTATCAATAGTAAGTGCAATTTACTCCAAAAATTGTTCCTTTATGAAAAGAATCGTGATAACAACATTACGTCACAAAATTAAAAATTAAAACACATAATCAACATTTTACAGATAAAACAATAATCATAATATCAAAATTCAATAATTAGTGATAAAATTTAATATAATTATCTATATTTACAACGTACAAATAAAACAAACCAAAAGTATTAGAACATGAAAAATTTACGTAACAACAAACTTTCAAGAGAACAATTAAAAGGGATTGCAGGAAGCGGAATCATTATTGGAAACTGCTCATACCAATGCTGCCCTACAGACGGAAGACCAAAATGTCCAGGATTGATTTGCCCTGCTGTAGTATGCCCTCAGTATATGTAAAATCAGATTTTATACAGAATTATACACTACCCGAAGAAATATTCTTTGGGTATTTTTTTTGCTCCAAAAAATGCCTATGTGACAAAATTTATGGCATGTTATTTCTATCTAAAACAACAAAAAACACAAACCCAAACATTTAATTATCAAACAATTACATAAAAACCCTTTAAAACGAGAATTAAATTCATAATCATATTCAATTAATAACAAACCATTAATCTAATTACAACACTATGTTAAAAAAAATTATTTCAGCTGGTCTTATACTATCAGCAGTCGTGTTTACAACACAAGTAAAAGCTCAGGTAGCATCAGCTCATTCTATTGCCGAAGTAGCTACAAAAGAAATGAGTTATTTAGGCCTTACAGAATCGCAGATGGGTAAAATTGAAGAAATCAATAAAACTACCGCAGATGCGCTTATTGCTCTTGACAGCAAAGCCGGTGATAATAGCAGTTCCCAAAACAACAAAGTAATTGCTGATGAGTTTGTAGGTATCATTGCCCAGCGTCATCAGGCATTGGGACAAATCCTTACCCCGGAACAGATGGCAGTGGTAAAACAGGACAGGGCAGAAAAGATCGCGCTTTTCAGAACATTGCTGATGGTCCCGATTCTGGATCTTACTGAAAGACAAGTTGAGCAGGCCTATGAGATCAACTTCAAAGGGGTTAAGGAAGTTCAGAAAGATTTCGGAAAGCGTCTTAATAAGAAAAATTCGGGTCCTGCAGATGCAGACAGCAATAAGGCAAAAAAGGTTATTATCAGTGATTTTAAAGCACTGGATAAAGATTTTAAAAAGATCTTAAGTCCTGAACAATTTGAGGTTTATAAAAACAATCAGGATTTAATTAGAGAATCAGCTAAGAAAGGATAGTTTAATCTGTTTAAATAATTAAAATTCCGGGGCAGCTAGCTGCCCCGGAATTGTTTTATTTAAGGTAAGTTTCATAAAGATCTTTTCTTCGGTCTTTCATTACCTGAACAGAACCGTTGTGATGAAGATCTTTCAGTAAATTCAGATCAACATCAACTATCAGAGTCATTTCTGTATTCGGAGTCGCTTCTCCTTTTACCGCATTGGACGGAAACGCGAAATCAGAAGGGGTAAATACCGCAGCCTGCCCGAACTGAATGTCCATATTATTTACCTTGGGAAGGTTTCCTACACAACCTGCAATGGCTACATAACATTCATTTTCTATGGCTCTCGCAGCAGCACAGTGACGCACTCTCATGTAGGCATTCTGGGTATCCGTAAGATAAGGAACGAATAAGATTTTCATGCCCTGATCCGCTAAAATCCTTGGTAATTCCGGGAATTCTACATCATAACAGATGACAAGACCTATTTTACCACAGTCAGTATCAAAAACTTTAATTTCATTTCCTCCTTTCATCCCATAGTATCTTTTTTCGTTCGGGGTAATGTGAATCTTTCTGTATTCATCCATACGGCCATCACGGTGAAGAAGATAACTTACATTATATAAATCATTATTATCATGGTCAAAAACAGGCATGCTTCCGGAAATGATATTCACATTATAGCTGATCGCCAATTCTGAAATTTTATTCTTAATCTGTTCGGTAAGCTTAGCCAGTTCTATCATACTGTCCCTTTCAGAAAGATTATTGAAAGGAGCCAGTAAAGGGGTATTGAACAGTTCCGGGAAAAGAACAAAATCTGATTTGTAATCTCCCATCACATTCACAAAGAATTCTACCTGTTCATAAAAAGCATCAATATCTTTGAAGGTTCTCATTTGCCACTGTACCAACCCAAGACGGATAATACTGTCCTGCATGGTATTCGGTTTTCGGCTGTAATAGATATTGTTCCACTGCAAAAGAACTGCATTTTCTCTCGATGCTTCATCTTCAGGAAGGTATTTTTTCAGGATTCTTATCGGAAGAAAATTATTGGAAAGCTGGAAAGACAATACCGGATCATAGATCTCTTTATCTCTTACTTTTCGGATATATTCTCGTGGAGAAAACTCGTGGCTGTATTTGTGATAATTCGGGATTCTTCCGCCCAGAACAATAGACTTGAGGTTTAGTAATTCACAAAGTTCTTTTCTTGCATCATACAACCTTCTTCCCAGACGGAGTTCACGAAATTCCGGATCTACAAAAACTTCTATTCCGTAAAGGACATTTCCCGTTGAAGTATGGGTATTGAATGTATAATTTCCGGTGATATCGCTATAGGTATGATCATCCCCGAATTCTTCGTAATTAACGATAATAGAAAGTGCTACAGCAGCTAGTTTACCGTCTACCGTAATACAAATCTGTCCGTTGGGGAACATTTTTGTCAATTTATCAATACTTTTTTTGGACCAAATGGACTCCGACATTTGCGGGTAGGCCCTTTTCATCGTTTCCGCCAGTTCATCATAATCCTGAAGGGTCAGGTTTCTTGTTTCTATTTGCATTTGATGTAATTTTACTTAAATTTAGGAAAAATATTTTATTTAAATCCTTATATAAAAGTACTTTCCAACCATTTATATAAAAATTAACAGTGGATATTACCGAAACTTTACGAACAGCTGTTCATTCAAATAATTACTGGAAACATTCTGATTTCAGCTCTGTAATGGAGGTACTTTCATTTCATTATGACATTCATATAGAAATGGATACAGAAAAAATTACGGCTCTGCACTTAGGAAATAAGCCCATCGGATATATCTGTCTGAATTATCCTCTGATTTTCATAGAGAGTCAATATGCTTTACAAGTAAAAAATCTTCTTCATACATTTCATGATATAGAATACATTGTGGTCAATACTCTATCTCATCCATATCTGTCTGTAAATCCTGATATTTATAATGCTTATTTTGATTTTATGGAAAATTTGAATGCTTTTTCTGCTGAAGATTTTTATTTTTACAATGTAAATTAAAAATCATTCTTTTCCGATTAAATTAAAGCATAATTAGCAGGCCGCTCCTCTGGAGCTTTATTTTTATGGGAACTTCTTTTTTCTACTAACAGCAGATCCCAACGGGATCAAATCCAGCTCCACTGGGAGCTAAGCTGTTAATAGGACATATTTGTTTTAAAATTATAGCTCCGGAGGAGCGGCCTGTTAATTTATGTTGTAAATATTGATATTCTAAATGTATTTATACTTTTTATCGGAGAGTAATGATTATATTAAATTTTTATTAGCTGATGAAACCATACGCAGTAACTTTACTCATAAGCATCACCATTATTTTTATTCTAAGAATTTTTTATTCAAATTCAATAGTCAATCTCTCCCATAACGTAAACTTATTTTCTGTATCTGAAATAAAAGCTCAGGAAGTTAAAACCTTTGTTTATTTCTATTTAGCCGGATTAGTATTTTTAAATTATCTTATCTTCCATAAGCGTATACTATTCAAGCTGATATATTGCTTGCTAATTGCTTTAAATATTTTACTGATCATTTCTTCATTAAAACAGTTTTAACAAAAAAAAATCCCACCCAAAGCGGGCAGGATTTGTATTTAAAATTCAAGTCAAAAATTATTCCCACTCAATAGTTGCAGGTGGTTTGCTTGAAATATCATAAGCTACTCTGTTGATTCCTCTTACTTCGTTGATGATTCTGCTGGAAACAGTATCTAAGAACTCGTAAGGAAGTCTGCTCCATGTTGCAGTCATAAAGTCGATGGTATTGGCAGAACGAACTACAGCTGTGTATTCGTAAGTTCTTTCGTCTCCCATTACTCCTACAGATTTCACTGGAAGTAATACTACGAAAGCCTGAGATACTTTTTCGTAAAGGTCATTTTTATATAATTCTTCGATGAAGATATCATCAGCTTCCTGAAGGATTCTTACTTTTTCAGCATCTACAGCGCCCAATACTCTGATTCCTAATCCAGGACCTGGGAAAGGGTGTCTGTATACCATGTGATGAGGAATACCCAATTCTTCTCCTACTCTTCTTACTTCGTCCTTGAAAAGCTCTCTCAGAGGCTCTAATAATTCGAACTCCATATCTTCAGGAAGTCCTCCAACGTTGTGGTGAGACTTGATTACTGCAGAGGGTCCGTTGACAGACTGGCTTTCGATAACATCCGGATAAATAGTCCCTTGTGCAAGGAATTTAGCGCCTTCAATTTTGTGAGATTCTTCATCAAAAACGTGGATAAATTCGTTTCCGATGATTTTTCTTTTTGCTTCAGGATCGTCAACACCAGCTAATTTTGTAAGGAATCTTTCCTGAGCATCTACCATTTTAATGTTCATATGGAAATGCTCTCCATACTGATCCATTACTTTCTTCCCTTCATCCTTTCTCAATAATCCCGTATCTACGAAGATACAAGTTAACTGATCACCGATAGCCTTGTGGATCAAAACAGCGGCTACAGAAGAGTCTACTCCTCCTGAAAGACCAAGGATTACTTTGTTGTCTCCTACTTTCTCACGGATTTCCTCAACTGTTTTTTCGATATAGTTCGTCAGTTTCCAGTTTTTCTCTGAGTTACAGATTCCGAAAACGAAATTTTCAAGCATTTTCCCTCCTTCTTCAGTATGAGAAACTTCAGGGTGGAACTGAACGCAGTAGATTTTACTTTCTTCATTAGAAATGGAAGCAATTACTCCTGATTTTGCGTTTAATTCAAAACCTGCAGGCAATTCTCCTACTTCATCAAAGTGGCTCATCCAAACAACAGAGTTCTGAGTCACTCCTTTTAATAAAGAGCTTTCTTTAACGATCTCAAGGTTTGCTTTACCATATTCTCCTTTTTCTCCTTTGTTTACTTTTCCTCCTAAAAGGTGAGCTGTCATCTGCATTCCGTAGCAGATTCCCAAAACAGGAACTCCCTGTTCGTATAATTCTTTTTCAACCAGGTGAGCATTTTCTGCATTCACAGAACTTGGTCCACCGGAAAGGATGATTCCTTTTGGCTGTTTTGCTAAAATATCTTGTAATGGTGTATTGTAAGGTAAGATTTCAGAGTACACGCCCATCTCACGGATTTTTCTTCCGATAAGTTGGTTGTACTGGGATCCGAAATCTAAAATAATAATACCGTTGTTCATTTTGATAATTGATAAATGATGATTGATAAATGATAGAGCTAATGGCATTGACTAATGGCTTCTGGCTTGGAAAAAACTTCCCAATTTCACTTTCAGCAACTAATTTCTAACCTCTAGCATCTAACTTCTAATTATTAACTGTTTTACAAAAAAAGACTTGGAATGTATCCAAATCTTTTTTCATGATTTTATTAAAACTTTCCGATGTCGTCTCTGTAGAAGCCGTAATCGAAATGTACATGACCTGCATCTTCGTAAACTTTTTTGCGGGCATCTTCGTAGGTAGCTCCTGTAGCCACAATGTTCAGTACTCTACCGCCATTGGAAACCACTTTATCTCCTTTACTAACTGCTCCGGCGTATAATAGTTTACTATGTTTCAGCTTCTCTTCTCCTGTAATTTCGAAACCAATTTCGATGTTTCTCGGATAACCTCCTGAACACATTACAAGACAAACGGCTTTTTCATCTTTAAATTTAAGTTCAATGTCTTTTCCTTCCATACAGTCCTGGATCACATCAAGAAGATTGTTTTCCATCAATGCCATCAATACCTGAGTTTCAGGATCTCCAAATCTCATGTTGTATTCAAGAAGGTAAGTTCCGTTTTTCGTTACCATCAATCCGAAGAAGATGATTCCTTTAAATCCGAAACCTTCAGCTTTAAGACCTGTAATGGTAGGTTCTAAGATATTTTTCTCAAAATCTGCATAATGTTCCTGAGTAAATTCCGGGCTTGGTGCTACGGAACCCATACCTCCTGTATTGGGTCCTGTATCTCCGTTTCCGGCTTTTTTATAATCTTTTGCTGCTACACACGGGAATAGTTTATCACCGTTAGAGAAAGCAATGATAGACGCTTCAAAACCTTGTAAATATTCTTCAATAACTAAACGAATACCAGCATCTCCATAGATTCTTCTGATCATGAAATCATGGATGGTAGCTTCAGCTTCTTCAAGGGTGTCACAAATAACCACCCCTTTGCCACCAGCTAAACCACTAGCCTTGATTACCAAAGGATACTGCTGTGTCTGCACATATTCTTTAGCTTCGTTATATGAATCAAATACTACAGCCTTCGCTGTTTTGATATCATAGGTCTGCATAAATTTCTTAGAGAAAGCTTTACTTCCTTCCAGGCTTGCTACTTTTTGAGTAGGCCCGAAAACCTTAAGATCATGCTTTTTAAATTCGTCCTTGATACCCGCTACAAGAGGAGCCTCCGGACCTACGATCGTAAGATCAATCTTTTCTTTAATAGCGAAATCTCTAAGTTCTTTGATTTCTGATAAATGAACATTTTTCCCTATTACATCGGTAGTAGCATTCCCGTTGGCAAAAAACATTTTAGAAATTCTTGAGTCATTCTGAAGCTTTGCCGCTAAAGCAGATTCTCTACCGCCTTCACCTATGATTAATATTCTCATACTTTATTTATTATCTAGTCTTATTTTACAAATATATAATTTTGAATGCTAAAAATACAATCCCTAATTATTTTTTAATTCTATTTTAATTAGTGGAAAAAGTGTCTAACCCCTGTAAACATCATTGGAATACCGTGCTCATTTGCAGCTTCTACGCTATCCTGATCTTTTACACTTCCACCTGGCTGAATAATCGCCTTGATACCTTCCTGAGCGCAGAAATCTACCACATCACGGAAAGGGAAAAATGCATCTGAAGCCAATACTAAATCTCCGGAGAATTTCTCTTTTGCTCTTTCGATAGCCTGCTGAGTCGCCCAGATTCTGTTTACCTGTCCGCCACCGATACCGAATGCCTGAATTCCGTTGGAAACTACAATTGCGTTAGACTTCACATATTTTACTACTCTCTGAGAGAAAAGTAATGCTTTTTTCTGCTCTTCTGTAGGCTGTACTTCTGTAACAACTTTAATATCGTCAGAGAAGTGAGTATCATTATCCTGAACCAGGATACCACCGTCTACTTTCACCCAAGTCTGTTTGTCAGAAACAGGGTTTACGATTTTGATGATTCTCAGGTTTTTCTTTTTTCTTAAAATTTCAAGAGCTTCTTCATCGAATTCAGGAGCCATTACAATTTCAAGGAAAGTTTTGTTTAATTCTTCCGCTGTTGCTGCATCAATTTTATAGTTCATTGCAACAATTCCGCCAAAGATAGAAACCGGATCACATTCGAATGTTTTCTGGTACGTCTCCAATGCTGAAGTTCCGATAGCCACTCCACAAGGGGTAGAGTGTTTTACGGCACAACAAGCCATTTCTTCTTTGAACTCAGTCACTACTTTCCAGCAAAGGTCCATATCACGAAGATTGTTGAAAGAAAGTTCTTTACCACCCAGCTGTTCAAAGTCTTTCATTGCTCCATTCTCGAAAGTAGAAACGTAGTAAGCAGCTGTCTGATGAGGGTTTTCTCCGTATCTTAAGTCAGCAACTTTTTTATAAGAAGCATTTAAATACGTAGGATATTCTTCATCTAAAAGCATTCTTGAAATTGCGGCATCATATGCAGAGGTAAGGTTGAATACTTTTCCTGCCAGTTTTTTACGGGTTTCAATGTAAGTATCCCCGTTTTGCTCCATTTCGATTTTCACTGCTGCATAATCTTCAACATCAGTGATTACCGTTACAGAATCAAAGTTTTTAGCTGCAGAACGAAGCATTGAAGGGCCTCCGATATCGATAAACTCTACTTTTTCATGTAAAGAAATGTCTTTGTTTACATTTTCAAAGAAAGGGTAAAGGTTTACGATTACCATGTCAATCAGACCAATTCCGTGTTCCTGAACGGTTTTCATGTGCTCTTCGTTGCTACGAACAGCCAACAATCCTCCGTGAACTTTTGGGTGTAAAGTTTTCACTCTTCCATCCAACATTTCAGGGAAATTGGTTACCTCATCAATCTGAATAGGATTTAAACCAGCGTCTTTCAAATGTTTGAACGTTCCTCCTGTAGAGATCAACTCATAATTCTGAGCTTCCAAAAACTGCGCGAATTCAACTAATCCACCTTTGTCAGAAACACTGATTAAAACTCTCTTTTTACTCATTTTACTTTCAATTTTTTACTTTTTACAGCTATTTCAAACTGTGTCCGGGTCTTTCACCTCCGAACTTACTTTTATTTTTACTTAGATTTCTTTTTATTAATGTAACAATGTATCAGTTTAGCAATATAACAATACCTATAACATTGGTAAACTGGTAAATTGTTAGATTGTTACATTATTTATTTCCCAGGACCTTATTGATCGCTATAGGAAATATCTCATATTCAATCTGGTGGACTTTCTGAGCCAGTGTTTCAGGAGTATCATCAGCAGTCACTTCAAAAGACTTCTGAAGAATAGGTTCTCCCTCATCAATGCCCGGCGTTACAAAATGTACAGTCGCTCCACTCTCTACTTCTTTAGCTTCAATAACAGCGTTATGAACATGATGTCCCCACATTCCTTTTCCTCCAAATTTCGGAAGTAATGCCGGATGAATGTTGATAATTTTTCCGTTCCAGTTTTCACAAAACTCAGGTTTCAGAATGGATAAAAACCCTGCCAATACGATTAAATCTGTATTTTCCGGGATGATTTTACTCAATTCGCTGCTGAAGTTTTTTCCTCTCGGAATCAGAACGTTTTCTATGTTATGGTTTTTTGCTCTTTCCAATCCGAAACACTCTCTGTCGGCAATCACTAAAGATACTTTTGCATTCTGGATTTCTCCATTATCAATGGTATCTATGATTCTCTGCAGATTGGTTCCTGAACCGGATACAAGCACAACGATGTTCTTCATTATTCAGATGTTAGATGTCAGATTTAAGATTACAGACTTACAGCCTGATGTCTAGAGTCTGAATCTGATGTCATTTAAAATTTCAAATCGATTTTTTCTGCTCCTTCAGTGATTTCTCCGATTTCGTAAGCATCATCTAAAAGGTGTAATACTTTTTCAGCATGTTCAACATCTACAACGATTACCATCCCTACACCCATATTGAATGTTCCGTACATTTCCTCACGGGCTACTCCACCTCTTTTTTCCAACTCAAGCATTACGCTAGGAATTCTGATTTTTGATTCGTCAATAGAAGCACAAAGTCCTTCAGGAATAATTCTTGGAACGTTTTCATAAAGACCACCTCCTGTAATGTGAGCAATTCCGCTTACTTTTACTTCTTCCAATACTTTATGAATATCTTTATAGTATAATCTTGTAGGAACAAGAAGTGTTTCATATAAAGGTTTTCCTTCAAACTCTTCTTCAAAGTTCGGGAATACTTTTCTTACTAAAGAGAATCCGTTTGAGTGGAATCCTGAGCTTGGCAATGCAATAATTTTGTTACCTGCTTTGATGGTAGAACCGTCAATGATCTGGTCTTTTTCTACGATTCCTACACAGAATCCGGCAACATCATAATCTCCAGGCTGGTACATTCCCGGCATTTCAGCAGTTTCTCCACCAATCAGTGCACAGTTGTTATCCTTACAAGCTTCCACCATTCCTAAAACGATTTCTGCAGCGATTTCTGAATCAAGTTTTCCACAAGCCAGATAATCTAAGAAGAATAAAGGTTTTGCTCCGTGGCAAAGAATATCATTGGCACACATTGCAAAGCAATCTACCCCGATAGAATCATATTTTTTAGTATCTAAAGCTACCTTCAGCTTTGTTCCTACTCCATCTGTTCCTGATACAAGAACCGGATTTTTATATCCACCGATTTCATAGAAAGCACCAAAACTTCCCAAATGATTCAATACATTGGAATTGTGGGTTTCACCGACCGCTTTTTTGATCTTGTCAACCGTTTTGTATCCTTCTTCTTTGTCTACTCCTGCTGATTTGTAAGTGTTGCTCATGTCTGCTTAGATTTTTAGATTTCAGATTTCAGATTTCATACTATTTATGATCTAGTAACGGCTTCTGGAGTCTTCTTATCTTTTAATATTTCAATTACTTTTATACTCGATTTTAGAAAACAAAAAAGCCGACAATCTTTTCAGATTATCGGCCGTTATTTTATCTCAGAATTTCAGAGCCCACAACTTTCCCTTTATGAGAAAAACATTGTTTATAGGAGGTCTGAATTTTCATCTCTTTTCTTTTTGCAAAAATAGTAATTTTAAATGAATATTCAAATTCTATTTTTCAAGGATGGTTTCAATGGCCGCAATCTTCTTTATTTTTTCTTTCAACTCATTGATTTTCTCTTCATTAGAAATCTGTTGAGTGGTTTTATCAAAGTTATCATTAAAGAAAGGAAGTGAAAAAGTTTCCACCACATTTCCTCCGTGGAAAGGAAAACGCTTTGATGCAGCATCTAAAACACCTGCTCCACCTCTACCTCCGGGAGATGTAGACATCAATAACATGGGCACTTCATTCCAAACTGTTCTGTCTTTGATTCTTGATACCCAGTCGAACACATTTTTGAATGCTGTAGAATAGGTTCCATTGTGTTCTGCCAAAGCGACCAACAATACATTCGCACCATCAATTTTAGCTGCAAAATCATGAGCTTCCTGAGGAACTCCACCTGCTAATTCTCTTTCATGTTTATAGATTGGCATTTCGAAAGGATTCAGATCCACTACTTCTACTTCTGCATTTTCAAATAATGTAGATGCATAGGCAACCAACTGTTTGTTCATTGAAACGTCTGAGTTACTTCCTGCTATTGCTAAAATTTTCATATGTGAGGTTTATTTTTAAGATTACAAATTTAGCTTTTTATTTAAGATAAGACGGCAGTTCCATTGGAACTTCCATTAATAATACTTCAGTGTCTTCCACGGCTTCGATATTAAAACTCTGAGTATCCCAGATTCCTAATCCGTCTCTTTCATTCAGAACGCGGTCTCCTATTTTTGCACTTCCTTTCAACACAAATGCATAGACTCCGTTTCCTTTTTTGTTCAGCATATAATTTTTACCGTTTCCTTTTTTAAAGTTGGCCAGATTAAACCATGCATCCTGATGAATCCAAACTCCGTCATCATTTTTATTTGGAGATAAAATCTGTTGAAATCCATTGATTTTTTCACCTTCTTTGATGCTTTTCTGATCGTATCGTGGTTCAACATTCTGTTCTTTTGGAAAAACCCAGATCTGAAGGAATTTCACCTCCTCATCTTTATTTTTATTGTATTCGCTGTGCATAACACCGGTTCCTGCACTCATCACCTGAATTTCTCCTTTTCTGATCACCGCTGTAGTTCCCATTGAATCTTTATGTTCCAGGTCTCCTTCCAAGGGAATTGAAATAATTTCCATATCCCTGTGTGGGTGTGTTCCGAAGCCCATTCCCTGAGAAACGGTGTCATCATTCAATACTCTTAAAACTCCAAAGTTCGTTCTGTCTCTGTTTTGATAGTTGGCAAAACTGAATGTATGGTAAGAATTTAACCATCCGTGGTTGGCATGGCCTCTTGAATCTGCTTTATGATATACTGTTTTCATTTTCTGTGATTATTTATAGTACAAATGTACGGGATGTAGGTGTTTAAAAAGTTGATGTAGGTTAAGAAAGGAAATTAGAACAGTAAAAGGTTGAGAAAGCCTGGGAAAATAGAGGTCATTTATAGGTTAGATTACGCAAAATGACGCGATTTTCATATTCTATAATATTTTTAAGGCGCAAAGATTTTATCTGCGATAAAATTTTATACGGGATATTTCTTACTCCATGATTAAATCTATTATAAATTAATACAAAGATCCGTGTTATCTGTGAAAATCTGTGGGAGATTATTATATTCTGAAGATCAAAAAAAATAAGTATAATGGAGGATAGATTTTAAGTTATGGCTAAAGCCAATGGAAAGACATCTATAGAAAAGCGGGCTAAAGACCACTCCTATTGAATTTGTTGTTCTTATTTTTTAAAAAGAATTGTGGTATAATCTGTATTATAAGTTCTTGTTTCAATATTGAGTTTATTTAGAAGCATTTCGGCTTCAAGTCTTATATTTTTCCAAGTTTCATGATGGTCTAAAAAGTCCCAGTCCCAAATTTCCACAGGGATATCATCCACTTTCTTTTTAAAATTCAGCAGGTCTTTCTTAAAAGAATCGTCAATGAGTTTATTTCTGAAAATGGTATTAAATAAAACAGGGAGGAATGCATAATCAAGCTCTTCATACAGTTCTGCCAGTGGATCTATTAAAATGGGAGCCATTTCATCCAATTGGTCTACATTATAGGTATAAAGAATCAGTGAATTAATCATATAAGTATAATAGAGATGTACGTGCTTATCGTATTCAAGTAACTCTTCCTGAGTGAAGCCGTTATCTTCTAAATTTTCAGTGACATCTTTAATTCCAGCAACATTTTCATTTTCAGCCTTATCCTTTTGTTTTATAGACGAAAAAAACTTATTCAAAAAATTAAGCTTCATGATAAACAATTTTGGTTTAAAAAAATTACAAAAAAAAGATAGGTTTTGGCTAAAGCCAATCAATAAATATTGAAAGAGAAAACGGGCTAAAGCCCGTTTCTATTGAATTTTGCTATATTTTTTTATATTTAAATTAAAGTTTTCAGCGCAACTAACTTCTAACTTCTAACTTCTAACTTCTAACTTCTAACTTCTAACTTCTAACTTCTAACTTCTAGTTTCTAACTTAAAAATGCACCTGCTTGATTTCTTCTTCAATTTCCTTAGGGGTTTCATCTTCAGATTTAACAAAAATCATGGTTACTACAGCTCCTATCAGCATACAAACGCCTCCCACGACCACATAATCCATCGCCTGTTTTCCGAAAATACCACTTACCACAGGACCTCCGAATAAACCATTGATAATCTGCGGAATAACAATAAAGAAATTGAATATTCCCATATAAACTCCCATTTTTCTTTGTGGAATTACTTCAATAAGCATTGCATAAGGCATCGCCAGAATACTTGCCCAGGCAAAACCTAATCCGATCATTGAGATCCATAGATTGCTGACATCCTTAATGAAATACATTGAAACAAGTCCCAATCCTCCACACAACAAGGCTAAAGCATGGGTTTGTTTTTTACCAATCAGTTTAGCAATAGGGGTCAACAGAAAAGCAAACGGAATTGCCCAAAGGTTATACATTCCGAAAAGTTTTCCGGTAAGATCTCCCGCGTCATTAAATGCCTTGGAATGGGTATCTTCCGGGGAAAGTCCAAAATGATGGGTTGCCAGGGCACTGGTCGTAAATACCCACATGGTAAATAGTGCAAACCATGAGAAAAACTGAACAATTCCCAACTTTTTCATTTGTGCAGGAATCGCAGCAAAATCTTTGAAAATATCTGAAAACTTAGATTCCTGCTTTTCAACTTCTTTTCCATCTTCAAAATCAGCAAATTCCTGTGGAGAATATTCTCTGGTTGTCATGATGGTATATAGAATTGATATGATCAGCAGTCCTGCACCTATATAAAAAGAATAAATTACGTTATCCGCTACAAATCCAGCCGGTGCTTCATTGGAAATTCCCATTTTTGTAAGCCAATCCGGCAGATAAGAACCCAGTACTGCCCCAATTCCAATCAGAATGGTCTGTACTGAGAATCCTATTGTTCCCTGATGTTTCGGGAGCATATCTCCTACCAACGCTCTGAAAGGTTCCATAGCAATATTCACCGATGCATCCATCATGGCGAGGAATATTACAGCTAACAAAAGCGCATTGGCGGCAAACATCTGGGTAACGGAAGCTGCATTAGGAAGTAAAACCAATCCTATTGCACACAAAACAGCTCCAATCAGGAAATAAGGTTTCCTTCTTCCCAACGGACTCCAGGTATTGTCTCCCATATGCCCGATAATGGGCTGAACAATCAAACCTGTAACGGGAGCAACGAGCCAGAACCATGACAATTCGTGAACATCTGCCCCTAAATTACCCAGAATACGGCTTGCATTTCCATTTTGTAATCCGAACGCCATTTGAATTCCAAGGAATCCCATACTCATGTTAATAATCTGGAGCATGGATAAGTTTGGCTTTTTTCTTTTACCAAATGGCCCCGAATCATATCGCCCTACCATTTCTGCCATTACGACTTCAGTTTTTGAATTAATGCATCTTCGATAGGGGCTTTTTCAGTCACCACTTTATCTACCACCTCATTAGGAACCGTCACAGAAAGAACATATTGTTTAACCTTCCAGTTTCCGTTGATTTTTTCTACCACTCCGGAACCTCTGCAAATTTTCATTTGAGTATCCAATAATTCATCAAACCATGCCAGTTTCCCATCTTTACTGAAATAAATATTTCTTTTAAGGGCTTTAAAATTCCAGGTTTTCTTTTTGTCGAAATAAGGCTTTGCCCAAACCATAAATGCTTTTTTATCCCAGATTTCTGTAGCATCTGTTCCAATGAAGGTAGATTCATCTGCAAAGAGATTAAAATAAGCGTTGTAATCTGCTTTTGCGGCAGCTGCGTTGAATGCATCAAGCATGGTACTTATTTCCGATTTTTCTTTCTCAAATCCGGTCTTCGACTGTGCGGTAAATGAAGAAAATCCCAGTAAAAAAAGGATCAATGTATAAGCAGTCGTTAGTTTTTTCATAGGTAATTATTATTTTTCTAGTTCAATAATCAATGGTGTTTTCGCAGGAATATTCATGCTGTTTTGTAATAAAATGTCTTTTCCTGAAATAATGTCTTTTCCTTTTGTAAATCCATTAAGTGATTCTGCAAACCGTTTCAGATCTAACGGCTGATCTTTTTCATTATTGTTGATCATTACCATTACACTTTCTTTTTCATTATATCTGAAATACACAAAAACGCCGTCCTGAGGAACGAAATTTTTAGTTTTCCCGGTATGAATCACCTCTTTACCCTTTCTCCAGTTAAGAAGTTTCTGAGTAAAATGGAAAAATTCTTTTTGCTCCGGGGTTTGAGAGGATGGATTGAAAGCATTTTGTTTATCAGACTTCCAGCCTCCCGGAAAATCTCTTCGGATATCTGCATCACCTCCCTTCGTCTTATCTCCTCTCATTCCTATTTCTGATCCGTAATAGATCTGTGGAATTCCTCTTACTGTGGAGATCATAGCAAGTCCTATTTTATAAGCATCGGGACTTGCATTGAAGATTTCATTCCATCTTTCGGTATCATGATTTTCAAAGAAAACCAAAATATTATTGATATCCGGATAAAGGAAATCGCTGGTAAAAGAGTCGTAAATGCGGATCATTCCTTTATCCCAGCCTTCTTTTTCTTTAAGAGCTTTGGGCATATTTTCAAAGAGCATAAAATCCATTACCGAGGGTAAATTTGAATTGTATTCTTCTATCTCTCCTATTTTAGAATTTTTCTGCCAAGCTGCAATTTGTGCAGCTGTATACAACCAGGTTTCTCCTACAATATTGAATTTGGGATATTCATCGGTGATCGCCTTAGCCCATTTTGCCATGGCGTCTTTATCATTGTAAGGATATGTATCTACACGAAAGCCTCCCAGTTCAGCATATTCAATCCACCAGATTGCATTTTGGATTAAATACTTCAGGACTAATGGATTTTTTTGATTGATATCAGGCATGGTCGTATCAAACCATCCGTCCAGTGCATATTTTTTATCAATGTCTGAAGCATTGGTATCAAATTGCGTTGTTGTTTTATAATTAGAACGTTTAAATCCTTTTTCTCCTTCATCAAACCAGTGTATCCAGTCTTTGGAAGGAGGATCTTTCATCATCCAGTGTGAGCCTCCCCAGTGATTGGTCACATAATCCATCACCAGCTTCATATTTCGTTTATTCAGCTCCTGAGATAGAGTTTTATAGTCTTCATTCGTTCCGTAACGGCCATCTATTTTATACAGATCTGTTTGGGCATAGCCATGATAGGAATACACTTTTTCGTTGTCTTCATTCACAGGAGTAAGCCAGACAGCGGTAGCTCCCAGATTCTGAATATAATCAAGGTTGTTAAGGATTCCACGGAGATCTCCACCATGTCTGCCATTGGGCAGGCTGCGATCTGCTTTTTCAGTCAGTTCCGCTTTTGAATCATTCTTCTCATCCCCATTGGCAAAACGATCCGGCATGATCAGATACATAAAGTCTTTTGAAGTAAAAGACCCGCGGTTTGCAGATCCCGGATTTCTTTGTTTCAGTTCATAGAGGTATGAGCCAATATTCTTTTTACCTTTTTTAATATTGATGGTAAACTTCGGAACGTTTATTTCGTTGGTATTGACTGTAATAAAAACATAATTGGGATTATCCACTTTCCGGATATCTTTGATCTGAATTCCATCTGAAAGCGTAATCTCATTATTTCCCACTTCTTTTCCGTAAACAAGAATCTGAAGCTCAGGGTTTTTCATCCCTTTCCACCAGAAAGCCGGTTCTACTCTTTCCAGATTTTTCTGGGAAAAAGCAACGGAAGCTATCGAAAGGGCGAATGCTGCATATATTGTCTTCATATTAGTGTTCAATTTAGCATTAAATTTTCATATATACGTTCAAAAATACAAGAGAAAGTCTCTTTTTTGATCTTCATTCATGCAAAATTTCAAGATTAAATATCCTTATTTTAATTTTTATAAAGAATAATTAACTTTTTCACAAAAAATTCATGTGAAAAATTAACTTTTCATGCTTTTTATCTTTAGTTTTATAGAAAAAATGTTGGATTTCAGCAATATATTTAAAACGGAAGGACCGGATGTTGTTTACACATGGACAATTCCTGTGTTTGCTACAATTATTTTCTTAGAAATGGCCTACAGCCACTTTAATAAAGAGAAAATTTATGAGACTAAAGATGTAGCAACAAACGTTCTTTTTGCTTTGCTTAATTATGGATTAGACATCATCATGAAAGGCTTTTCGTTATTTGTTATGATGTTTTTTTACCAGCATCGTCTTTTCGACTGGCAGGAGGGAATATGGTATTGGATTGCGGTATTCCTTGCCCAGGATTTCGCCTATTATGTTCATCATTATGTGGATCACCATTCCCGTGTTTTCTGGGCAGTACATATTACCCATCATAATTCTGATTATTTCAATATCAGTACGGGATTCAGAAGTCCTGTATTTCAGCCGTTATACAGGTATTTATTTTTCTCTCCATTAGCTTTCATGGGTTTCCATCCATGGCATATTCTGGTAGCCTATTCTTCTATACAGATCTACGGCACATTTGTACATACCCAATCTATTAAAAGTATGGGATTTTTAGAATACATTCTGGTTACTCCTTCCCATCACAGGGTGCATCATGCCTGCAACATCAAATATCTGGATCGAAATATGGGAATGGGACTGATTATCTGGGATAAAATTTTCGGAACTTTTGAAAAAGAAGATCCTGAAGTTCCTGTGAAATATGGGGTTTATCCTAAAATAAAATCCAAAGATCCTGCTACCATGCTTTTCTATGAATGGAGAAGAATAGGAAAAGACATCAGACAGCCGGGAATTTCCTTCAAAGACCGCATACAATATCTTTTTAATTCCCCGGGATGGAGGCATGACGGTACTGGAAAAACCGTGAAACAGTATCAGAAAGAATATAAAGAGAAAATAAAAAGCGGAACACCTCTGAAAGTAAAAGAACAGATTTCAGAATCTAAAAATCAATATTCCCAACTCATTCAACAGACAGAGGATAAATAAAAAATACCCCGGAACATTAGAAATTAATGAACCGGGGCACCTTAGTGTATCTTTACAATTATTTTACTGGTTTAATTGAAACTGCGAAACCACCGCTTCTTACCATTTTAAAATTAATTTTTGACTTGCTTGTAATCTCTTTTTTATAGATGTTATAGCTTTGAGGATTATCAATATAATCAGCATCCTTTCCATCTTCATAGATGGTTGCCTCATATTTTTTTCCTTTGTCTAAGAAAGAGAAATCTACTGTGTATTCACGTTTGTTTTCATCGGTAATACCTCCTACAAACCAGTTTTCAGTACCTTTTGCTTTTCTCGCTGTAACTACATAATCACCCGGTTCTGCTGATAAAATTTTGGTATCATCCCAATCTGCTGCCACATCCTTGATAAACTGGAATGCGTCCATATGCTTTTTGTAGTTTTCAGGAAGATCTGCAGCCATCTGAAGCGGCATGTACATTGTTACATACAGAGCCAGCTGTTTTACCAGCGTAGTTTTTACAAAACGGTTATCTCCAGGGAAATAGTAGTCTAGCTTCGTCTGGAAAATTCCCGGTGTATAATCCATAGAACCTCCCATCCATCTTGTAAACGGAAGAACCGTCTGGTGATCAGGCTTATTTCCTCCGAATGCTTCATACTCTGTTCCACGGGCTGCTTCTGCAGAGATATAATTCGGGTAAGTACGGCTTTCTCCTGTAGGACGTACAGATTCATGAGAATTAACCATAATTTTATAGTCATTTGCTTTTTCTGCAATTCTATAGTAATGGTTGATAGTCCATTGAGAATAGTGATGTTCTCCTCTAGGAATAATATCTCCTACATATCCGGTTTTCACTGCATCATATCCATATTTGTTCATCGTTTGGAATGCTTTGTCTGCCCATCTTTCGTAGTTCGTTGCAGAACCTGAAGTTTCATGGTGCATGATCAGTTTAATTCCTTTTGAATGTGCATATTCATTCAACATTTTGATATCAAAATCCGGGTAAGGAGTAATAAAATCGAAAACAAATTCTTTTGAGTGTCCAAACCAGTCTTCCCAACCTACATTCCAACCTTCAATCAATAAGCCCTGGAACCCGTTTTCTGCAGCAAAGTCAATATATTCTTTAACTTTTGTATTGTTGGCTGCATGTTTTCCGTTGGGAGTCAACTTCGCAAAATCAGTCTTCCCTAAATGAACGTTTTCAGCCGTAGAATAAGCCCATTGTGATTTTCCGATAATCATTTCCCACCAAACTCCCATGTATTTTGTAGGATGAATGTAAGAGGTATCCGTATATTTTGTAGGCTCGTTAAGGTTAAAGATCATTTTAGAATCCATCACCTGTTCTGCTTTCGGAGCTACAATAATGGTTCTCCATGGGGTTACTGACGGAGTCTGAATATATCCTTTCGCTCCTTGTCTGTCGGCAGTTAAATGCGTTTTGAATTTAAAATTCTGTGCATCTACTTCCAGGTGTGAAGCCGGATAATCCAGCACTGCAGCTTCTGCAACATTGATATACAAAGGTTCTTTTCCTTCTTTTTTAAGCATTAAAGGAGACTGAACTGCATTTTTCACCAAAGACTGGGAAGCATTGGCATCAAAAGCTTTATCCCATTTTGCCGGAATTTCAGAAACTTTAGTTTCCTGATACTGATATTCCTGAGAGTCATAATCTGCTACCATCCACCAAGCCTTCATATCGGTAGGGAAATCAATTTCAGAATCTTCTTCTCTGATCACAAAATAATTAAGGTTCTTTTGCTGCGGGAATTCATATCGGAACCCTAAACCATCATTAAACAATCTGAATTTCACTACAATACTTCTGTCTGTAGAAGCCTGATTCAGGGTAACTGCCAGTTCATTGTAATGGTTGATATAATTTTTCTTTTCTCCTAAAACCGGTTGCCAGGTTTCATTTTTGGAGTCTCTTTTTTCATCTGTCTTCGCAAAACCGTTGTTCAGATCGTATTTTGCATCTTCTGGTTTGGCAATCTCAGAAGCGAATTTTATGGCTGTGTCTTTAAATAATCTCAATCCCAATTTAGAATCTTCTACTACTACTGCACCGTTGTACTTCAGGTTATAGTAAGGAACTCCTTCCTTCAGCTGAAAATTCATTTCGAACTTCCCGTCCGGAGATTTTAAAGATTGGGCTTTCACACCTGTAAACATCATTGAGAGCAAAAGGGCTCCAACTGTAATTTTCTTCATAATGACTATTTATTAACTTAAAAAATAGATAAAGTGCCGCGGTAAAGCAGCACTTTGCTTTATTCTAGTTTGATTTACAATTTTGTAATGGTTAACTTATAATATGCTGAATTGTGCAAATCCAGTTCAATTTTATAATTTCCTGCCTGCGAAACTTTATAGGCAGGATCTCCTGTTACCGTGTTCTCTGCACTTAAATAAGATTGAACAGCAGTTCCGGAAACCAGAGTCTGATCTGCATCTTTTGGCTGAAATTTCATTGCCCAATCATCATTGGCTCTGAATTTAAATACTCCGGTACTTGATAATGCAATAGAATTGATCACAAAAGTTTTGGTTGCAGGATTATATACAAAATCTGTATCTGATCCCCATCCCGTAGGCGTTGCATCACCAATAACTCCGAAGTTTGCCAACACGGAAGAATAAGTATTTGCTGCCCAATTTACCTTAATGTAATAAGCTCCTACTGCAGGTGCTTTTACGTTCGCTCCATCTAGCTTCAATTTTCCGGTATTGGTTCCATCGTCTCCTTTATTTCCAGGCCAATCCTCGTTGATAGAGAATTTATATTTACCATCATCATCACCAGAAACAGTATTGATCCAGATAAACCCTCTGTATTCATCATTTTTTCCTGGAGAAAACAAGTTCGGTGAATTAGCAGGAGTCCAGTTTGCATACCCTGCTGCTCCGGCATAACTACCCGGAACATTAATTTTAGGATATACCAAATCCGGATTTGGAGTATAAGGAGTTACTTTAAGTGCAATGACATTGGAATAAAAAACTGCTGATCCTACAGAAGTCTTTAATCTTACCTCGATATCATTTACAACATCCGGTGTAGCTCCAATAGCAAACATAGCGGCATTCATTGCTGCATGAGTAACAGAGCCTGAAGTCATATCATTGGAAAAGTCCACAGCAGCACTTTTCTTGAAACTGTTCCCCTTGATTCCGAATTCTACTTTCTGATTGGGAACTACGGCAATATTAAAGGTTGGCTTTGTCCATGTAAAACTGATTACTGTAGTATTGGCATTAAGCTCATTCAGGACAATTGCACTTTTATCGGCAGCTATTTTACCCGCAGATGTTTCATTAATAATGGCCTGATCCTCGTCTTTTTCACAGGAAAAAACTAAAAGTCCGGTAAAAACCAGGGCTAATATTTTGAATAGATTTTTCATTTTTAACAGGATTTTAAATTAATATCCAGGATTCTGAATCAGATTAGGATTTGCTACGATGTCTTTAGCAGGAATCGGGAAAAGGTTTCTATAACTTTCCACTGCTTTACCATCTTTTACATTTCCTTTCCATGGCCATAGATAATCTCCCGTTGTATACTTGTTGAAACGGATAAGATCACTTCTTCTGGTCATTTCCCAAGATAACTCTCTTCCTCTCTCATCTAAAATAAAGTTGAGATTGATAGAAGATACATCTCCACTTGTATTTCCATAGGCACGTTCTCTCAACTGGTTAATATAACCGATTGCTGTAGCCTGGTTTCCGCCAGCTCCTCCTCTCAATACAGCTTCAGCATACATCAGATAGATATCTGCTAAACGGTATAATGGGATATCGGCTTCAACCCAGTTGGTGTGAGCTCCGACAGATCCGTTACTTTTAACATTTTTAAATTTGATAAAAGCATAACCATCTGTAAATGAACCTAAATCATTAATTTCCAAATTCTGTCCTGAAGTAAAGAATCTTCCTCTTTTATCACTTCCATTCGTTGGAAACAGGCCTACAAATGCTTTTGTGGTTCTTAAACCACTCCATCCCCCATTCACTCCAAAATCAGCAGCTTTCATATCTCCGCCTATTGCAGCATGTACCAGATAAGTAGTTCCTCCATTGGTCTGTGTATTGATTCCGTCAAAATTGACACTTAAAATCTGTTCAGGATTGTTGATATTATTATCCGCAAGGAATAAATCGTCATATTTTGGTTTTAAAGAATATCCTGCTGCAATTACTTTGTTACAGTATGTGATACAGTCTGTATTTCTTTGAGTTCCTGTATAGACTTCAGCATTTAAGTATAGTTTTGCCAATAATGACCATACGGCTGCTTTGTCAGCTCTTCCGTATTCATTGGTTTTAGGATCTTTTAATTCTCCTGCTACAGCAAGTAATTCAGATTCAATATAATTAAATAATGCTTTTCTCTCTATTCTTTGTGGCGGATTGATAGAACCTGGTAAATAGGATTCATCTACAAAAGGAACATTCCCGAACATATCTATGGCATGGAAATACGACTGTGCTCTCAGGAAACGGGCTTCCGCTCTCATTAATTTTGCCTGAGCAAGATTATCTCCTGTAATATTATTGGAAGCCAATTTTTCATCTGTTACGTTTCTTAGAAATTCATTACAAAATGCAATTTCTGTATATACTCTATAGTACATCGCCGCAATAAATTCGTTGGAAGCATCCCAGGTCATTTTATGAAGGGTATGAAGGTTTCCGTCGTTCCATCCAATCACAGCTTCATCGGTTGTGACAACGTTCAGGGTGTACATTAATCTGGTATATTGGGAAAAACCACCATTAATTCCGTTAATATCACTATCCGGCTGATCACCATCTCCACTTACCTGACCTCCCATAGCAAGTCCTCCGTAAAGTTTTGCCAGAACATTTTTATAATTGGCAAAATCTTTATAAATACTGGCTGAAGTAACATCTGTGATAGGTTCTCTTTCAAGATCTTTCACACAAGAAGCTGCTGTCAATAAAAATACTGCCGAAAGAGGCAATACTATATTTTTAAGTTTAATTCTATTTAGTTTCATTGAATTCTTATTTAAAATTGGAAGTTAAGACCTAAAGAGTAAATTTTAGGCATTTGATAGTAACCGTTATCTATTCCGCCAAAAACTTCAGGATCTACGCCTGAGTATTTAGTGATCACAAAAACATTCTGAGCCATCGCATATATTTTCAGATTGCTTCCTTTCGAGAAAATTTCCCCGAAATTGTATCCTACATTGATATTATCCAGTCTCAGGAATGAAGCATTCTCAACATAAATATCAGACTTGTACTGAGGAACAGCAAACTTATATTGAGGTGCAGTAGAGAATACGTTTTGAAGATATTCGTTGGTAGATGCTGATTGGAGTGAACTATTTGAAGCAGCATTATTATAGACATAATTTCCTAATACAGCTCTTGCGCTTAATGCAAAATCCCAGTTCTTATGAGATACTTTGGTAGAGAAACCTAAAATGGCATCAGGTGTAGTAGATTTGTAATAATACATATCTTTCGTATTGATTGCTCCATCTCCGTTTCTGTCTACAAAGGCTCCATCAACAGGTTTTCCATTGTTATCATATACCTGCTGGTATACCCAGAATGAATTGGGTGCATATCCTACTGCATGAGCCTGAATTCTGTTCCCTGAACCTCCTTCAATACCTCCTACTTCCATATTAAATGATTCATCAGCTCTGTCTTTAAGCTTAGTGACCACCGGTTTATAGTGAGTAGCATTAAAGCTTACTTCCCAGGTTGTATTTTGGTTTTTAACCGGGATTACGGTAATACTTCCTTCAATCCCTTCATTTTTCATATCACCAACATTCTGCCAGCTTGCATTGCTTAAGCCTCCCGCAGGTTCGTCAGCATATACCAAAAGATCTTTGGTATCTTTTCTGAAGACATCTATTGATCCTGTAATTCTGTTTTTATTAAAACCAAAATCTAATCCTAAGTTCTTGGTAGTAGTTGTTTCCCAGGTAAGATTCGGGTTATAGTTAGCAGGTCTGAACATGAAATAGAATTCATTTCCAAACTGATATCCTGCTCCCTGATAACTTGGATTGTACGCTGCAAAGGCCGGGTAATTGTTCGGCTTGTTACCATTAAGTGCAGGTAATTCCTGCTGACCTGTTTTACCCCATCCTGCTCTCAGCTTTAATGTACTGATAGATGATATATTTTTGATGAAGTTTTCTTCATTAAGCTTCCATGCCAGGGAAACTCCCGGGAAAACACCCCATACATTATCTCTGGTTCCGTTAAAGAATCTTGAAGAACCATCTTTACGAACTGATCCTGAAATAACATATTTATTATCTATGGTAAAAATGGCTCTTCCATAGAATGAAATCAATGTATTTTGAGTTTCAAAGTTCAAGTCTTGTGAATTGATCCCTGTTCCTCTATACGTTATAGCTCCGGGAAGTAAAATATTGAAATCCTGATAAGCATAACCCGCGGTAATATCCACCCCTGTTTTGATGGCACTGATGTTTTTCACATAATTAAAATAGGTTTCCAAAAGCTTATTTTTCTTTTCCATAGAATAGAAATTCGAGCTTCCTTTATCTTCGAAACCTGGTCTCAGGCGGGCATCTTTAAATTTATGTCCGTCACTTTTGGTATAATCATATCCGGCGTTCACATTGAAATGCAGGTCCGGAAGAAAGTGAAACTTATAATCTAACTGAATATTACCCAATCCTCTGAGTACAGAAGACACATCTCTAATCCCATTGATCAGTCCAAGCGGGTTGGAGTTGGCGTTTACATTATATCCTGTTGCAGATCCGGAATCCAGCCATTCATAATAACCGCCATAATTAGAGTTTCCTGAATATACCGGTTGAGTAGGATCAAAATAAGTAGCGGACTTAATTACTCCTCCGTCTACAAATCTGTTATCGGTAAATGTTCCTTTTGCGTTTACATTTACTGATAGATGGTTATCAAAGAATTTAGGATTTAAGTTCAAACCTACGGAAGTTCTGCGGAAAGAATTTGATTTTACGATACCGTTCTGCTCATTATACCCTAATGATAAACGGTATGGCAAACCTTTAATACCTCCTGAAAGGGCTACGTTATTATCTGTACCCCATGCTGCCTGATAAATTTGATCCTGCCAGTCGGTATTGGCATTTCCAAGTTTCGTTTTATACCCTGCAGGTGCATAAGTATTAACAAAATCTCTGAACTCCTGAGCATTTAATACATCTACTTTACCCATTTTAGTAGAAACGGAAGTCACTGTTGAGAAATTTACTTTGAACTTCCCTGCTGTTCCTTTCTTAGTGGTAATGAGAATAACCCCGTTCGAAGCCCTGTTACCATAGATGGCAGTTGCAGAAGCATCTTTCAGGATATCAAATGTTTCAATATCATTAGGGTTAATTAAAGATAGAGGATCAGAAACACCATTCATTCCTACAAAATCCTGAGGAACACCATCAATGACGATCAACGGAGAGTTTTCTCCACTTAAAGAAGAAGTCCCTCTGATTCTGATTTTTGTTCCGGAACCTGGCGCTCCACTGTTATTGGTAATCTGTACCCCTGGAGTTTTCCCCTGGATCAGCTGCCCGGCGGAAGTAGCTCCCCCGTTGAAGTCTTTAGCAGTGACGGAAGTTATAGAACCGGTAAGGTCAGATTTTTTCTGTTTTCCATATCCGATCAAAACCACTTCTTCAATTTTCTTCTCCTGAGGAAGAGAATCCGTTTTCTGCGCATGCATTACTGTACTTGCCAGTAAAAAAGCAGGTGCGATTTTTAATACTGTTGCAAAATTCTTCACAATCTTATTTTTTTTATAGTTTCGTTTTCAGTCTTATTTTAGCCTAAAGCCAGACTCGCAATTTAAAAAAAAATTAGAATTATTATAAATTTAATATAATTTTAGTTAAAATTATGTATATTACGAAACCGATTTTAGTTAGTTTTTTAAAATCCAATAATTTAGAACGTCCTATGCGTTGCATAATATTTGTTTTAAATTAAGAAAAGGTTAAACAACCGTTTAACTTAATTTCATATTCAGCCTTTGAAAATTGCATTCTTCGGCATAATAATACCTTCAATAGCGGTATTCAACAGATATTCCTTATCTTTGCAGTCAAAACTTTACTATAAATGTCAAACAGAAAGATGATTACGGCAGCTTTGCCTTATGCAAACGGTCCGGTTCATATAGGACATTTGGCAGGTGTTTATATTCCTGCGGATGTTTACGCAAGATTTCAGAGAAGATTAGGAAAAGATGTAGCGTTTATCTGTGGTTCAGATGAGCACGGAATTCCTATTACCATAAGAGCCAAAAAAGAAGGAGTTACTCCTCAGGATATCGTTGACAAATATCACGAGATCATTAAAAAATCTTTTTCTGACCTTGGAATTTCATTTGATGAATATTCAAGAACAACGTCTAAAAACCATTATGAAACCAGTCAGGATTTCTTCAAGGTTTTATACGAGAAAGGAAAATTCACGGAAGAAATTTCTGAGCAGTATTTTGATGAGCAGGCAGGAGAATTCCTTGCTGACCGTTATATTGTAGGAACTTGTCCTAATTGTGGTAACGAAAATGCTTACGGGGATCAGTGTGAGAAATGTGGTTCTACCCTTTCTCCTTCTGAGCTGATCAATCCGAAATCAATGCTTAGCGGAAATGTTCCTATCCTTAAAGAAACAAAAAACTGGTATCTTCCATTAAACGAATACGAAGATTTCCTCAATGAATGGATCATTGAAGGTCATAAAGACGATTGGAAACCCAACGTATACGGACAGGTTAAATCTTGGTTGAATGATGGCCTTAAGCCTCGAGCCATGACCAGAGACCTTAACTGGGGAGTTCCGGTTCCACTTCCGAATGCTGAAGGAAAAGTATTGTACGTATGGTTTGATGCTCCCATCGGTTATATTTCTTTCACTAAAGAATGGGCAGAGAAAAACGGAAAAGACTGGAAAGATTACTGGCAGAGTGAAAACAGTGACCTGGTACATTTTATCGGAAAAGATAATATTGTATTCCACTGTATTATTTTCCCTTCAATGATGAAAGCTCACGGAGATTATATCATGCCTAAAAATGTTCCTGCTTTTGAATTCCTGAACCTTGAGAACGATAAAATCTCAACGTCAAGAAACTGGGCAGTATGGGCTCATGAGTATGTGGAAGACTTCCCGGGACAACAGGATGTTTTAAGATATGCTCTTCTTTCATCAGCTCCGGAAACAAAGGATAATAACTTTACATGGAAGGATTTCCAGACTAAGAATAATTCTGAATTGGTAGGAATCTTCGGAAACTTCATCAACAGAGTTGCCGTTCTTATTCACAAATATTATGATGGTGTTATTCCACAAGGTGATATCAACAGCCCTGAATTGCAGGAAATAAGTAAGTCTGCAAAAGAGATTTCAGGATTCCTTGAAAATTATGAGTTCAGAAATTCATTAACAGCATTAATGAATCTTGCTCGTTTTGGAAACCAGTATCTTCAAACAGAAGAACCTTGGAAAACCATTAAAGATAACCCGGAAAAAGCGGCTCAATCTTTATTCGTGGGGGCACAAATAGCAGTTGCATTAGCTCAGCTATGTGAACCTTTCATGCCTTTCAGTTCGGAAAAGCTATTGAACATGTTCAATGTTGAAAAGAAAGACTGGAATACGATTGAAAATCAATCCGTATTAATTGAAACTGGTCATACAATCAACGAATCCTCTCTCCTTTTCTCAAAAATTGAAGATGATGTTATTGAAGCTCAGATCCAGAAACTGGAAGACACCAAACAAAACAATAAAAAAACAAACCCTAACGCAAACCCTATGAAAGAAGAAATCACATTTGATGACTTTACTAAAATAGATCTTAGAACAGCAACCATTACAGAAGCTGAGAAAGTAGAAAAAGCAGATAAATTATTAAAACTTACTGTAGATACAGGAGTAGATGTAAGAACTGTTGTTTCTGGTATTGCAGAAAGTTTCACTCCGGAAGAAGTAATCGGTAAGCAGGTAATGATCCTGCTGAACCTTGCTCCAAGAAAAATCAGAGGAATTGAATCTCAGGGAATGTTATTATTAACAACAAAACCAGACGGAAAATTATCTTTCGTAACACCGGACGACAGCAATGTTGAAAACGGTATTGAGATCGGATAATTAAAATCCTTATAAAGATCAAAGGCTGTTTCACTAGAAGCAGCCTTTCTTTTATATACAGTTTATGGTCAGTAAAAATGTTTTAAGAAAGCTTTCCAGTCAGGAATTAGAAGGATATTTAAAAGAAGGCAACCGCTTTGTTCCGGAAGCCGTTCAGATGGCTTTTGAAATTCTGGAAGAAAGAGGACGAGTTTTCAGTGAACAGGAAAAAATAGCTGTTCTGCAATTGATTCAGCGTAAAAAAGACGCAGAAGAAGCAAAACGTACAGAAGAGGCAGAAGTCTGGAGAGATCATATTACAGAAGATCCTGATGCCATTAAGCTTTATTCAAGATCAACTATTCTCGTGAGCAGTATTTTGTTTAGTCCGATTCCCGGAGCGATTTTATTATCTCTGAATTTAATCAAACTCAAAAAATACCTTGCCGCCTTTTTTACGCTGGTATTTGGTTTTCTTTTTTTTGTATTTCAAAAATACGTTCTGATTTCCCATTTTGATTTCGGTACAACATCCAGATACAGTCCGGAAATAGGAATTCTTTCGGTGGGAGCTCTAGGCTTACTTGTCATAAGCGTTTTAGCTACTCCCAAAAAACTTCCTTATCGTGCAGAATCTTATGTCTTTCCCGTAATTTTATGTGCTGCAACTGCTGTTCTGATGTATTTTTATTGTCAGGAATGGTTTTCTTATTTTCCGTTATCAACGGTTATTCGCTTATTCAGATCATAATCAGAAGCTGATTCCCGCTATCCACTTTTACTCCTCGCGCCCGCGCTGCCACCCTGAGCTTAGTCGAAACTTTCCAATCCTTGCTGTGGGGTAACCGTTTCTATCGGGGCTAGGAAAGAAGCACAAAAAAGTCATCCCGGTTTACAGAATGACTCTATTATTTTGAGATTGCTTCGCTTTCAGCTCGCAATGACTTGTTCTCAATTATTTCTTAGTCAGTTTTGCCAAATAAGAATCTTCATCTTTCAAAACTCTTTCTATTTTGAAGCCGTTATTTTGAGCCGCATTTTTCAATGTATTGAAGTCAAGATACAGCCAGGTAATCGGTTCTTCAGACTCTCCTTTATAATGAACCACATACTCCAGTTCTCCGTAGTAGCCTCCTGCTGGAATATACACTCCGCCATCCTTATCACGGTCGAACATATAAAGGATATCCGTACTGTCGATCAGGATTTGCCCTTTATCATCTAACAAGGTGTACAGTTTCTGAAGATAAGTATCAATTTTCGCCAGGCTTTCAAAAACTCCGGTACCGTTCATCAACAATAAAATGGTATCAAAATTTTCTCCGGAAAAATCAAGCATATTTTCACAAACGGCCTTTTTAATTCCTCTCAGTTTACAAACCTCAACAGATTTTGGTGAAATATCCAATGCAGTCACCTCAAGGTTTCTTTCGTTTTGAAGGAATAAAGAATGAGAACCGGCTCCTGCTCCGATATCCAGAACATTTCCTTCGGATAACTCCAGTGCTTTCTGTTCAATATCATTCATTTCGTCAAACTCTCTGAATAAATAATCCACCGGAAGCTCATCCAGCTCAGAAATTGACGTTTCAGTCTGCAGATCCTCCGGATTTTCATTGTGATAATAATCCCAGATCGCTCTGCCCATTAAATCTTTCATAGTGCAAAGATACAGCTTCAGAAACTAAAGTTCAAAGTTTGTGATTCAGGTTTTCGAGTTACGAGTTCTTGTTGTTTTTCATAATAGCGGTTGGGTGCTATTATTATAACGCAATAGAACGCAATTTTTTAAGGATGCGCGTATTCTTTAAGATCGCTAAGGCGTTTCACTCAGCAATGAAACAGTAATACCTTAGCTAAATGAAATGCCTTTGCGAACGAAATTATTTTCAGGTCGGATTAAAAATCTTTGCGGTCTCAGCGTTAAAAGAAATTTACGTTATGCCATTGATTCCTACCCTGTTGGAATTTTAGCAATAACTGATTTTTTTAATTAAAATCCGGTTTCCGATCAATATCAGAAACCGGATTTGAAATACAATATATTTTCAGATCAAGGCATTTTTACCTTCATCTTATTTTCTAAAACTCAAAAGTGTAAGAAAGGTTGAATGTTCTTCCTCTTCCTTTGTAATTAAACAGTTCCGGAAGTCCGTATGTAGAATACAATACCTGGGACCGCTTGCTCCAGATGGTTTGATAATCGGTATTAAACAGGTTCTGGATTCCCAGATTGAATTTCCCCCAGTTGAATCGGTATCCCATCATCAGGTCTGAAGTATTATAACCTTCCACAACATTATTAAGCTCGTCTTTCTGTTTGAAATTCTGCAAAGACTGGAATCTGAATGACCAATTTTTAATGTTATATCCGATATACGTTACCAATTTTGAAGGAGAGGCATTGTAAATTTCCTGTTTCTGCCATTCGCCTTTATTATCTGCCTCAGATTTGATCAAAAGTCCGCTTGCTCCGAAATAAACTCCATTGTTCAGAGCGTAAGAAACCTCAGCTTCGATTCCCATGTTTCTTAATTTCAAATCATTCACGAGAATCTGGAAGGTCTTTTTATCAACGGCAACCGTTTTATCAGAATTACTCAGGAATCCCGCAATCTGAGCCTTTAATCCACCTCTGTTGATACGGTAACCTAGCTCAAACTGATTGGTTTTGATCGCCTGCAGAGGCTGCTCTTTTACATTGATGCTGGATACCACATCCCAATTTGTTCCCACCAATTTATATTGCCCGATTCCATAAAATTTGGCTGGATCAGCTAAGCTTGCTCCCTGAGAAAATGTTCCCCAAATCTGATGCTGTTCATTGAATTTATACAACAATCCGGCATTGGCTAAGGTTACATTATAAGAACTTTCACCTCCCGGAATTGCAGATGCTGAACTTCCATACCCCATCGCCATCTGTGTCTGCTGTTCTGAACCGACAAACTCATCCATTTTTACATTGATATGCTGATAACGGATTCCTGCATTCAGTTGTAATTTCGGCAGGATATTATATTTTGCCTGAACATATCCGGCATAACTCTGTGAGTGATTGGTTGGGTATCTTCCCAAACTATATTTGGTCTCGTTGACTAAGCCTCCGCTAGACATTGTTTTTCCAATATCATAAACAGATTGTGTTCCTTCAAACTTTTCAAAATCGAAATCGGCTCCATAGGTAACATTCAGTCCTCGCCATGATTTGGATAGTAAAGCTTTAATCCCAGAATAATAGGTATCCTGCTGCGAAGAGGACATATAAGGTATTTTTCCTGTCTGAAGGGTAACATTTCCAGGAAATGGGTAGAATCCTAATTTTTCACCACGGGTAGCCAATTGTACATACAAATCCTGTCCGCCTAAGATTCCGTTTGCATTATAAGCTACAGTTGCCATATAACGTTCCGTTCCTACATTTTTATCGGAAGAAAAGCCATCTCTCATTTCCAGCAATGAAGCATTTTTTGTAGTAAATGCGCTTAGATTTTCACCTAAAAATAAACTTCGGTCTCCATTAAATTTAGAATTATAATACTGAACAGAGGCTGTTATTTTATGTTTATTATTAAACTGATATCCTCCTGTAGCCAAAATGTCAATCGACTGGTTATACTGAAGGTCAGTCTGGGTAATATCTGTGAAGAGCTGTTTCTGATCGGCTCCATACACTCCTCCATTTTGCTGGTAAGCAATCCCTAATCTTCCGAAGAACTTGTCTCCTTTAGCTGCAATAGACTGAGCAGCACGGAAATCATGGTCGTCTTTGCCCATAAATCCTGTACGCACTCCCAGTTCTGTCTCTCCACTGATTCCTTTTTTGGAAGGGATTTTTGTAATAATATTGATGATCCCACCAGTCGCATTACCTCCATAAATTGAGCTTGCTCCTGAAAGCACCTCTATTCTTTCAATATTAAAGGGATCAATAGCATCCAGCTGGCGGCTGATGGCACGGATGCTGTTCAGAGAAACACCATCGATCATCACAAGCGCAGAACGTCCTCTCATATTCTGCCCGTAATTGGTTCTTCCCTGTGGACCAATATCCATAGAAGGAATAAGAATCGACAACATTTCTTTGATGGGAACTCCGCTTTTAGCCTGTTCCTGAATCTTTTCTTTCTGTACTACCCAAACCGTTCCCGGAACTTCAGAGATTTTTGTAGGTTTTCTGGAGGCTACAATCACCACATCTTCAATACCCTTAGCGGCAATAGAATCTTTAGCGGTCTGGGAAATCATCACTCCCGAAACCAAAAGACCTATGAATGCATATTGCTTTTTCATTCTTTCTACTTCAAAATTTTATAATCTCACAAAGATAATCCTTATTTAGAAAGAATAAAAATAACAAAATATGAAATTTTACTTTTTTTAAAGATGGAAGCTGGAAGAAGGGAGCTGGAAGTTATTGATGATCTGTAATCAATACAAGTTATAATAAATTCTTTTGGAGTAAAGGTTTGAAATAAAACAAATAGCTATAACCGTCTTTCATTACGTCCCTCTTCCAGCATCCCTCTTCCCTACTAAAATGTAAAATCCCAGCCCAATGAAGGACCAGGATTTTACTAGTGAAAAACAAGGTATCTTTTATACTGCAGGCCCTGCAGCATCTTTTATGTCTTCTAATAATTTTTTTCTTTCTCGAAGTCTTCTTCTTGCAATGACAGATTTACCTCCAAGAACTCTTACAAATCTGAAATACTGAAAACGTTTGGCTCCAAAGTGATGGGTAGTAATATAAATCATCACTCCAAATCCAACTAAAATGATATATCCGAATATTTTTTTGGTCGCTACAATAATGGCATTCAACTGAATTGTTTTCATATTGGCAGCTACATTCTGAGGAGTAACGGTCATTCCATCCATATAAACGGCAAGATCTCCAATTGCTGTCACCTGAAATCGGTACTGAAACCAAGAATAGAGGGTTGAAAAAATTCCTACCGCAAGGAAAGTTCTCCAAACCAATACAAGTCCGATGGCAGCCAGCATCTCATCCATTTCAAGCTTATCCAGTGTATAAAACCATACAGAGATAAACAGAGAACACATTCCGTAACCTTTTAAAAACATAGGCAGATACCAGTTGTCATAACTGAACTCCAGTACCATAGAAAAGTACATAATAATGGCATATCCAATCATTGCGGCAAAACCGGAAAGAATATACATTTTCAAAGGTTTTTCTTTTTTAAACCAGAAAATTGCAAGAATTCCGGCCAGAATAATTCCGGGAATCATAAGTAAACTCAGTCTGGTATTGGTCAATTGATCATATCCCAAAACTCCCACTGCAAAAGTATTCTGTATAGAGGCTGTTCCAAGAAACATTCCCAACCAGAAAAGCATAAATAAACCGTGCTGTACGTTATTCTTTTTAAAAATTTTGAAAGAAATATACGGTCGTTTTAAGGTTAGCTGGCGGATAGAAAGCAATGCAAAACTTACAAAAGCAGCAATACTGGCATTCATGATATTCTTCGAATTGAACCAGTCCTGCTGTCTTCCAAAAGAATAAACGTATGCTGAAAACATGAACGTTGAAATGAAAAGCAAAATACTCAACCAGTCAATATAATGAAGAGGAACTTTTAACGCAAAATATTTATTGTGCATAAAAATCCAGTGTATCAATGCTAAAATAAAGCATAAAACTGCTGTAAACAGATAAAACTGCTGCCAGTTATAAATCAGGGCAAACTCTGCTGCATAATAAGTAGCCACCTGATTCATCACAAGAACGAATGTATAGAAAGCGCCATAAAACATACCACGGTTTCCAATCATAACCATGAGTGGCAGGAACAGCTCTATGGTGACCATCATCTTCATAAAACCAATGAGTAAAGAAGTAAATATGAAGATCAATGGCTGTAAAGTAGTTCCGTTCACATAACTAAGCAGCCCTAAAAGTACCAGAAGCAAAACCATCTTATCCCTTACTTTGAATCTCATTTTGATTCTGAGGACAACAGGCATACAGGCTCCCATACCAATGGTAGTAGCATAATTGGCCCACATAAAATATTCTGTCATGGCGCCGGTACCACTTACCAGAGAACTGATATTCCCCGTATACACTCCACCGATAGGCATTACCACAGCAAGCAGTAATACAATCAGCAGCAGCTGTATGGGTTTCGGTACCCAATTGTTATATAATCCTTTGTTGTACATGTTTTTTTAGGTAATAGATTTCAGATATCAGATATCAGATAGCAGACTTTCAACATTCAACCTAGGTTTTCCATACGAACATGGTCTGAAATCTGATATCTTCCGTCTTTTAGTCTTTATTAGTATTCACATTCATATTCATTCCGGCGCTCAGTTTATCCAGATCTTCTTTTTTATTGGAAGCTGTAAACTCTATTCTCACCGGTATTCTCTGCTGTACTTTAATAAAATTTCCGGTAGAGTTATCCGTTGGTACACTTGAATATCTTGATCCGGTAGCCGCAGAAACCGCAGTTACCACACCTTCGAATTGTTTACCTCCTAAAGCATCTGCTGTCATAGAAATTTTTTCTCCAATTTTGATATTGGGCATCTGACTTTCCAGGAAGTTGGCGGTTACCCATTTCTGACCATTCAGTACGATGGTTGCCACCTGTTGCCCCGGCTGGATCAACTGACCTTCGGAGATGGTTCTTCTTCCCATTACTCCATCATAAGGTGCGGTGATCACCGTGTACGAAAGGTTGATTTTTGCCATATCCAGAGCAGATTTTGTTCTTTTAATTTCAGCATCATTGATTCCCAGCTTACTTTTCACTTCAGTCGTAGAAAGGTTTGCAGATTGTTTTTGGTTTACCAGAGTTTCATAAGCTGCTTTTTGAGCATCATATTCTGTTTTTACCTGATCATATTGCTGTCTTGTAACTGCCTCAGCCGTCAAAAGATTTTTATATCGGTTTAAATTCTGTTCAGCATTCCATAATCTGGCTTTTGCTCCCGCAATATTAGACTGCATCACATTGATATTGTTGGAAACAGTATTCACGGAAGAACTTGTTGCTGTTTTTTGAGCCATCGCATTCTGATATGCTGCTTCTGCCTGTCCCAGCTGGGTAAGAATTTCACGTTCGTCAAGGATAACCAGTGTATCTCCTTTTTTTACATGCTGATGTTCAATAAACTTAATTTCTTTGATATAAGCAGAAACCCTTGTATTAACAGGATTGATAAATTCTTCTACCTGTGCAGCTTCTGTATAGGTTTTGCTTCCAATATGGAAATATTCACGTATTAACCAGAATAATCCGAAACCGATCACCAAAAAGACGATGATATTGGAAATAATAGCTCTGATTTTATTGGTTTTATTTTTCTTTTTCTTGTTTTCTACAGCAGATGCTGCTTGAGTTGATGTAGTATCTTGAGTAGTTTGTCCCTTGTTTTCCATTGTGTTGATTTTCAGTGTTAAAAATTAAAGTGTTCCTGTAGATTTCAAAAGGTTGTAATACTGATACAAAACATTGATCTCAGCATTGGCATAATCGAGTTCTGACTGCAGTTTCTGGTTCTGTGCATCAATCATTTCTGCCTGTACAGCCAGTTGATTCAGATACTTGGCTTCTGTAATCTTGTAGTTTTCTTCTGCCAACCTTTTGGAATCATTAAGAATATCTGCCTGCTGAATGGCTTCCTGATATTTTGTATAGGCTGCATTCACTCCCATATCTACATTCTGCTGTACCAGAGTCATTGCATCATTCGCCTGGTTCTTTTGCAACTCTCCTAATTTTACTTTTTCTTTCGTTTTATACAGCGTATCTATGTTATAACTCAAAGAAACCCCTGTCTGCCATCCTCCTGAATACATATCCAACACAGGATTTCTGGTTGTAATCGGTCTTTGCAGCGTATATCCTCCAAATCCAGCCAGTGTAGGTGCATTATCCGTTTTGATGATCTCAATATTTTTATCTGCAACCGCAATATTTTTTTGGGCAGACTTCAACAATGGATTGCTTTCATGGGCAAGATCTGTATAGTATTCCATGCCTATTCCGGATTCTTTGTTTTCTAAACTTTCTGTAGGAATAATTTCCGTGTCAGAAGATAGACCTAAAGCAATATTCAGGTTATAATTAAGGATTTTTTTATTGTTTGAAAGAGTAAGAATCCCCTGATCCAGGTTCTTGATGGCCAATTCTCCACGAATCACTTCGTTTCTGGTCACCATTCCCTGCTGATAGAATTTCTGGATATTTTTAAGGCGTTCCTGGGCAAGTTTTTTGTTATTCTGAAATACCTCTTCCTGATTGATGATTTTATAGACATCCAGATAATTGGAAATTACTAAAAATTTCACATCCTGCTTATTTTTCTCAAGATCCAGTTCAGAAAGCTGCTCACGAAGTCCTGCCATTTCGATAGACTTATTCACCAATCCTCCCTTAAAGATCAGCTGTGTAGCCTGTACCGCATAGGAACTTCCATAATGTGGCATCGGAACATTTGTAGAATTTGAAAAATCTTTATCGATAGCAACTGCATCTCCTAGATAGAACTGGCTTGTAGAAGCGGTAATCGTAGGAAGTTTCTGAAGTTTAACAACATTCGTGTTTTGCTTTGCAATACCGATGTTCTGTGCAGACACTTTGAGCTGCTGATGGTTCTGAACAGCGAGCTCCGCTACCTCACCTGCGGTCATCTGCTTAATCTGTTGTGAAAAAAACAGCGCAGGAAAAGCTGCTATCAATACAGATAGTGCTGTTTTTATTTTCTTTGTCATTTTACCTTGTTTTACAGATGCAAAGTTAGGTCAACAACAAAATCAATCAAATGTTTGATTTTTGGAAAAAGATGTTCAAATGTAAGATTTTAGTTTTCAAACTGATGTCTGTACTGTGTAGGGCTAACCTCCAGATGCTTCTTAAAAAAGTGAGAAAATGAGTATTGATCGCTAAATCCGAGAATAGAAGAAACCTCTGAAACCGGTTTACTGGAAGAGTTTAAGAGTACCTTTGCCTCATTGATCACAATTAAAGCAATGATTTGGCTTGCAGACTTTCCTGTAATTGTCTTCACTACTGCAGAAAGATGTCTGGTTGTAATTGATTGTCGTTCGGCATAAAACTCAACAGTTCTTTCTGTAAGATGATGTTCCGAAAGATCGGTGAGAAATACAAATACAATTTCTTCCTGTCTGGACATCTGGTTCATAGAACTGTTATCTTCCTTGGAAATGATTCCTGCCATCTGGTAGCAAAAAACAGAGAAAAGATGCTCTACCATTTCTTTCTTGTAAAGCATTTCCGTATCAGAATCCAGGATATATTTCAGGAAATTAACACTTTTCCAGACCACTTCCATTTCGTCTTCATGGAAAGGAACTCCTTTATTCATCTGCTGCCTGAAATACCGGTAAGTAATCAAACGGTTAAACTTCAATGATAAGGCCGAAATAAATCCTCTTTTATAAGAAACCATCCTAGACTGAAAATCGTCTGTCACAGAAACCACTTCATAAATAGTTTGCGGATCGGTTACCATAAACATATTGGCGGAAACTTCAAGATCACTGAAATGCTGACGCAGTTTTATTGTTCCTGATTTAATAAATATAAACGCAGGATTATCAGGACGGAAAGGCTTGTCGACAGCAATTCTCTCGAAAATATTTTTTTCCGTAAAAATATCAACTCCGAATTTTTCTAGGGCAGACATAAGACAAATGTAAGCAATCTTACCAGTGATTACAAAATTTTATTATTTTAGCATTCATCCAATTTCCCTTCAGCATGAGAAAGGTCGATTTATTATTTGCCGAATACAGTAAAAGTCACAGAAATGCGACCAACAAGCTTATTCACTGGATTTGTGTACCCTTAATTTTCTGGACAATTCTAGGTTTTGCATCCCTGATTCCCTCCCCTCATTTCTGCGCTTCCTACTTCGGATGTGCCAGTATCATAAGCATTATTGCGATTATTCTGATCACGCTGTTCTATATAAGACTGTCTTTTCGGATCGCCATTGTGATGATTGTAGTAATGCTTATTATGGAGCATTTTATCTATCTCACCAATATCAATGTCGGAAGACAATCATGGATGGTTTACCTTAGTGTATTTATTATCACCTGGATTTTTCAGTTTATAGGTCATAAAATTGAAGGAAAAAAACCTTCTTTCCTTAAAGATCTGCAGTTTCTTCTGATAGGACCAATATGGCTTCTAGGCTTTATTCTGAAAAAAACAGGAATCAAATATTAATCCTCCAGAGCATATACAGCAAAACTTGCCAGCCAGTGGTCTCCTCCATAATTTCCCTGGAAAAGCAAAGGCAGTCCATTGGCAAGAAATACGTCAGCCGTTTTCCTGAAATCCTTTTTCAAGGGATGATTGGCAGGAAGAGCATTTGAAATTCCTTTCATACACCATGCTTTGGAAAAAGAAAGTCCTACCAGGTGAACCGTCTGATAATCGCTAAGATCACTTACTACAGGAATTTTTTCAACATTCTCCAGGCTTCTTTTTTCATAAAAAGCATTCAGCCACTGTACAAATTCTTTTTGAGGGAGAACTCTTCGCATCAAATCTGCAATTTCAAGACTTGGCGAAAAGAAATCTGACCCGTCCGGTTCAAGATAAGCAGGTGTTTTCTGATCTTTTAAGAAAAAGTATTTCGCCTTTTCCATCAGCTGGTTTTCAAACTCTTTATCTTTATTGGCTCTTGCCCAATCTATGGCAAATGCCATTGCAAATGCCGTATTAGGATGAACTCCGGTTCTGTTCGGATAGGTTTGTTTTGGAAGATATGTTTTCCATGACTTCAGAATCTGATCAGTGAGCGGTTTCAGGTTTTCATGCCATATTTTAGCTTTTGGATGATCCCAGTTGGTCAGTTCTTCGTCCAGTTTTAAGATCCATGCCCAGCCGTAAGTTCTCTCAAAAGTTCCTGTAAGCTGATATTTTGTAAAATAATCTGCTTCTGTCTGCAGTTTTTCCTTCTGAAAAGATTCATCTAAAATTTTTTCAATCTCTCTAGCACGAGAAAGATTAGGTTTTGTTTTCAAAAGTCTTGTCAGCATCCAATGTCCATGAACAGAGCTATGCCAATCAAAACACCCATAAAAACTAGGGTGAAGATCTTTGGGAGTCAGAGGAACTTCGCCAGCATTATTGATAATATGGGCTGTTTTATTTGGATATTCCTGATTGATACAGTGAAGAGGCTTGTCGGACAATTTCATGGCCATTTCGTCTGTAAGTTTTGGAGCTTCCTGGGCATACATCAGAAATGGTGAAAATACAAATGCTAAAAGACTTTTTTTCATGAATTAAAAATAGAGATAATTTATCAGTCTCAGCAATTTTTCAGCCCGGTTTTAAAGCCATCTTATTATTTTTTGATCTGCTCTTACGTTTTATTTCATTTTAATTTTTTAACAATTTTAAAATATGAACATTTTTAAGCACACTTTTTGATCATATCCACAAAAAACTAACCCATGAAAAATATTATTCTCATTTTATCAGGACTTATTCTTATTAATTGTAATAAATCAGGAGTGGCAAAACAGGAAGTTAAAGCTGATCTGATGGAAGTTATCACTGAAGATCATGCATCTGCTGCTGTGGCTGTACCTCCACCTCCACCCCTTGCTGTTTCAGAGAAACTGCTTCCCGATGAAAATATATCTAACAAAGATCTGTACAACACAAAGAAAACAGATACCATCTCCAAAAAAATCATCAAAAACGGAGATATGAAAATTCAGGTTGGTGATATTAAAAAAGCACAGAGTCAGGTCAATGAAATCATAAAGAAAAATAATGCCTATATCCAGAAAGAAGAGTTTCAAAATACGGACATGGATGATAACCTTACCCTGATCATCAGAGTTCCTCATAAAAATTTCGATGCTCTTGTCAGTTCATTTTCAGACGGAGTAGGCTCGGTTTTATCCAAAAATATTTCATCCAATGATGTCACGGAAGAGTACACTGATATATCGATAAAACTGGCCAATAAAAAAATCTATCTTGAAAAGTATCGTAATATGCTCAAAAGTGCTGCTACCACAAAGGATATGCTGGAAATTCAGGAAAATATCCGAGAGCTGGAAGATGAGATTGATGTTGCTGAAGGCAGACTTCGTTTTATTGATGACCGTGTAAATTACAGCACTTTAACGCTCAACTTATACAAAGAGAAAGTAAGAAGCTCAGCCACCTCAAAAATCGGTTTTGGAAGTCGGTTTATGGATTCTCTGACAGAAGGCTGGAACAGTTTTGTAAGCTTCCTCCTGGGACTGGTTTCGCTATGGCCGTTCTTTTTACTTATTCCCGTTATGGTTTTCCTTTGGAGAAAATGGAAATCAGGAAAAAAAAATAAAAATTAATCTGTTAAAAATCCGGGCATCTCTGATGCCCGGATTTTCAATGCATTATCAACAATTTATACTGTTTCCAGTATAGGCTTTAATAACAAGAATAGTGCAATAATCTTGTTAAGAGCTGTTAAATATTTTTGAAAAAAGAAATTGTCTCAAAAGTCAAACAATTTGTATTTTGTCATTCTGACGAAGGAAGAACTTTATTTGTAATTTGTAATATGAGATTCTTCACTCCATTTCATTCAGAATGATACTTTTGAGACCTCCTTTTTGTTTATTATTTTCTGATGGTTTTAATGATACTGCGTCCATCTTTGTAAAGAATTTTCACAAAATATATTCCAGACTGAAGGCGGCTGATATTCATATTGTTCTGCCCAGGATTCATGAAAGTCATGATCTGAAGTCCCTGAGGAGTAATGACATCTACTCTGCTTATTTTACTGTAAGCGCTTTCAGGTATGAAACTGATCAGATGGTCAGATACAACTATTGAAAAACCAGCTTCTTTATTGGTAAGCCCGGCAGTACAGCCTGTTCCTTCATTACAGTCACTTACCACCTTCCAGACCGCATTACTTCCCGGTGCTTCTCCCGGATTTGCATACCATTTGTTTTCCCAGATTTTACAGGCATGAAAAACCTTTGTTCCTGCTGCTGGATAAGTTTTTACCGGATTATATTCCTGTGCTCCACAATAGGTCACCGGCCCGCCCGATTCACAGCCAGGACCTTCGGCACAAGCACTTACTTCCTCCCATACCATATTTGTTCCTGGCAGTTCTCCCGGATTCGCATACCAATTATTTTTCCAGATTTTACAGGAGTAAAAAACTTTCACTCCAGCTGTAGGATATGCATTAGCAGCATTGTACTGCTCTGCTCCACAATACAACTGACCATTACCAGGTGTTACTTTCTTTGTTCTGACTTTTAATTCATTACTCATATCAGAAAGCTGATCATTCACAGCAACAGATCTTACCGTATAACGATATTCTGTATCTTGTGCCAAACCTGTCCTTGAAAAGCTTGTTTGAACAGTTTCTCCTACTTTAATCCCATTTTCAAATACATGATAATTTTTAACGCCTTGGGTATGGGTTGAGGCCACCCACATCAGGGAAACAGAATTTTCAGTAACTCCCATTGAATGAAGATTTGATGGCGCTGTGGGTTTTTCAGGAATACCTTCACTGTTCGTTTTCACACTGAGCGGAGCACTCTTCCCTGATGTAAGTCCTGAAGAACCTTTGGCCTGTATTTCATAAGTATAAACTGTATTAGCCGTTAACCCCGTATCTTCAAACTGAGCTCCATTCACTTGCTGCAGACTTTGTCCGTTGCGGAACACAATATAAGATACGGCATCTGACTGTGGCGTCCAGCTAATTTTAGCAGAGGAACCGGTAACTCCCAACTGCGTTAACCCTGTAGGAGTGGCTGGTGCCGAAACTCCTGTTCCTGAGGTTACGTTCACATCAATAACATTATAAAATGCATTGGTAGTATCTGCTACATCCCAGACTGCTAAAATAATATGATAGCCTGTACGATTAGCAGGAACTGTAATCTGATGAGAAACATTATCCTGTGGTGGGGTTCCATTATGCATAACTGTACCAATGAGCTCAAGATTCTGACGGGTAAGCGGCTGATTGGGATTCCAACCCTGCTTGGTCATATAATAATGCCATTTTGCCGTCGCATGATAAGCTGTATATTTCCAGATAAACGCATTTATACCGGTAGTGATATTGGTTTTCTTCCACCGGTTAGCATTTTGGATATCCAGGGTAGTATCTCCTCCTATACTTCCATTAGCGGACGCAATCTTTCCATCCGCAGGCCCAAACGCAGGAAAGCCTTTTGGAGCTTCCAGAGAAGCGGGTTCATTAATTACAGATCCATAGATTCCAAATGCGGCAGAATAACCCAATGCAGCCTTATCCAGGCTTCCCTGATATCCTCGTGAGGCAGGACTCATTACATATCCATGTGCGGATACATGAATTAAAGAAGGTACCAGTATGGCCAGCATCAGCAATACCGGAAAAAAAATTTTACGTGTCATCATATTTTAATATTTTGGTGTTGATTGGGCTGAATTGATTGTAAGCAAAACGGAACTTACATCATCAATAATTCAAAAAATACAAGCGATATTTACCTGCAGCGTTTAAAACAGTTCAATTATAATATGTATAATAAAAAGCCAAACTATATAAAACGACATCATGAATATTATTAATTACATTAAAATTGTAAAATTCATAATGCGTTATATTTAAATATAAAATTAGGGTATTTTATATTACAAAAATATATAAATCCCATGATAATTATCACTAATAGTTGAAATATTTTTAGTTAAAATTATTATGAATAAATGAAAGGACAAAAAAAAGAGGAGTTTACAAATCCTATTTATAATATTCCAGACGATTTTAAATAAAAAAGAAAAGGCCATGAAATATTCACAGCCTTTTTCTATTTTCTCAACAGCTCTCATACTTATTATCAAGCTACAGGAGTATAGTTTATTTCCCCAGTACAAATACCGCAGGAATTTTATGCAGTTCCGGCTTTTGTTTTTGCCAGTCTTTTATTGATTTTGTTTTGATGAACTCATGTTCCGGATCGTTGATATTGGCAGCGATACAAAGCTTTGTATTCGGCGATAAAAATTTACACAGATCTTCAAAAAGCTGATTATTCCTGTACGGTGTTTCCATGAAAATCTGTGAATATCCGGTTTTCTGAACAAGCCCTTCAAGGTTCATGATCTGTTTCTTTTTCTCTCCTTTATCAATTGGAAGATAACCATGAAAAGTAAATTCCTGCCCGTTGAATCCACTGGAAATTAAAGCCAGAATAATGGATGAAGGCCCTGAAATTGGGATTACTCTGATGTTTTTCTCATGACACCATTTTACAATCAGGTTTCCGGGATCTGCAATACAAGGCAATCCGGCTTCCGACAGCAATCCGAAGTCCTGCCCTTTCATCATCAGTTCCTGAGCTTCCTTGATATCTGCATTTTCAGTGTATTTATCCAATAAAAACAACTTCAGATCGGCCTGTTTTTTTTCAGGAGCAAAAAATTTCACAACCTTTCGCGCTGTTTTCTCATTTTCCACAAAGAAATAATCTGTTTGCATGATATAATCCTTCAAAACAGGCGAAAAATGATTGATAGAAGTATTTTCTGATAAGTAAGCAGGGAGTAAAAAAAGCATTGTATTATTTTTTAGTTCTTTCGTTAAGTGTAGGTTGAGGGAAGTATTTTGTAAGGTCCATAGAAAAAGTAACAGAAGTAATTTTCCAGGTTCCGTTGATCTTCATAAGTGTCCAGATTTCTTTTCCCCAGTTTTCCATTTTGCCATCGTACCAAAAGCTGTAATCGAAATTGGCAGAAGCAACAGCTCCATCTTCCACGATCTTAATATTGTCAAATTTTTCTTCAGATTTATCATCTTTAAAACTTTTGATAAAAGCTTTATAATCATCTGCAAAATAGTAATCAGCCTTAGGATTTTTCTCCAGACGCTTAGCCTGTGTTCGGTCTTTGTATATGCCGGTCCAAAGCACAGGTTCCTGAAATAAAGAAAGATATCTGGCTTCGTCTCTGGATTTAATACATCCCATAAAGTCATCCATAACTTTACGGATTTCTGTTTCATCTTTGGTTTGAGCGAAAGACAAACTATAGCTAAAAACAAACAGTAACAGCAGTTTCTTCATGGTTATTATTTTGATATTTGGTTTATGATTGCGTTGCATCCTTTATCCAAAAGCTGGTAAACCATTTCAAAATCTTTCATATCTCCCCAATAAGGATCCGGAACCTCAGCATTTTTATGGTCTCCCAATACTTCTAAAAACAAAAATACTTTCTGCCGTTCTTCTTCATTTTTAGTTTTAGAAACTACATCCCCGAGTACATCAATATCCATACAATAGATTTTATCAAAGGTTTCAAAATCTTTTCTGGTGATAGGTCTTGATCTCTGTTTTGATATATCAATATCGTGATTAGCAGCAGTTTTAATGGCTCTTTTGTCAGGATGTTCTCCTTCATGCATGGAAATGGTTCCGGCTGAATCTACCGTATAATGATCCGGCAGCTTTGCTTTCATAATTCCTTCTGCCAGTGGGCTTCTGCATATATTCCCCAGACAAACCATTAATATTTTCATATTCTATGTATTTAAAAAGAGTCTTTTATCACGACAAAACTAAATAAAAAATGAAGAATAAAACTATCCTTCATTTTAATTTATTTAAGCTCAATGCTATTTATTGTTTGATTCTTTCCGTAAGATCTTTTACGTACTTCTTGATTTCTTTATCAATTTTAGAAACATCTTTGATGGTATCACAAGCATACATTACTGTAGAGTGATCTTTTCCTCCCATTTCCTCACCAATTTTGGTAAATGTAGAATTAGTGAATTCTTTCGAGAAGTACATCGCAAGCTGTCTTGGCAAAGCAATTTCTCTTTTTCTTGTTTTAGAAAGCAACTGCTCTTTTTTGATTCCGAAATAATCACATACCACTTCCTGAATGTAAGGAATATTGATGATCTTTTTCTGGTTGGCTGCAATTCTGTTGATAGTCTCCTTAAGCAATTCAAGACTAAGGTCTCTCTTATATACTGTAGAGTAAGCGATTACCGAGTTAATTACCCCGATAAGTTCTCTTACATTGGTTTTCGTTTCCACAGCAAGGAAGTCAAGCATATCTCCCGGAAGAACAATTCCGTCTCTGCTTAATTTATCTTCGATAATCTGTCTTCTTGTGGACAGATCCGGTGATTTGATTTCTGCAGAAAGCCCCCATTTGAAACGGGAAACAATCCTGTCCTGAATATCCATAATATCTGCCGGTGCTTTATCGGAAGTAAGGATAATCTGTTTTCCATTCTGATGCAGGTGATCAAAAATATGGAAGAAACTGTCCTGAGTAGCTGATTTTCCAGACAGGAACTGAATATCATCAATAATCAGTACATCTACCATTTGATAGAAATTCGCAAACTCAGTTTGTTTATGTGCTTTGGCAGCAGAGATAAACTGCTGGATAAATTTTTCAGAAGACAGATAAAGAACTACTTTATCCGGAAACTGGTTTTTTACTTCAAGACCAACCGCTTGTCCTAAGTGTGTTTTTCCAACTCCATAACCTCCATATAAAAATAATGGGTTGAAAGCTGTTGCACCAGGTCTTTTTGCAATAGATCTTGCTACAGTTGCAGCAAATTTATTGCTTTCACCTTCTACATAACTATCAAAAGAATAGTCAGGCTTCAGGTTAGAATCTATATTTACTTTTCTAATTCCAGGAACTACAAACGGGTTTACAATATTAGCAGAAAAACCTTGCGGCATTGTTTCCTGTGTTTTCGGAGTAGGAACGCTTTGTCCCTTGATGTTCATGGTAACAGGTTTTTCTTCACCTTTTGGTCTGTTTTCCATTACAGAATACCATAATTTCACTCCTTTTCCAATATTTTTCTTCAGGGCAGCGGAAAGCAAGGACAGATAATTGTCCTCTATATATTCCTTGTAAAAATCGCTCGGTACGATCAACGTAAGGTTGTTGGCCACCAATGAAAGCGGCTGAACCTTATCGAATAGCATATCGAAAGATTTTTCAAGTTTTTTAAGGTCAGAATTGTCTTCAGCAGCGTTGAGGTTATCGCGCATAAACTGAAGGCATTTCTGCCATATCATCATTAAATTGTCATCCATTTTTTAAGCCCCGATTATTCTTTGTTTGTACTGTGTTTAGAAGGAAGACAAAGGTCCAATTTTTTCTTTTCAAAAAAAAATATTGCAGGTATTGATTATTTAAAAATATATTTGTATGTATAATTTAACACGTAAAATGATACACACAACACACTCAATACAAGTACGTTACGCAGAAACAGACCCAATGAAATATGTATACTATGGAAACTATGCAACGTACTTCGAAGTAGCGAGAGTTGAACTCTTCAGAAGCATAGGAATTTCATACGATGAAATTGAAAACCAAGGAATTTGGCTGCCCGTTTCCGACTATAAAATTAAATATATCCGCCCAGCTTTATATGATCAAAAATTAGAAATTCATACGTATGTAAAAAAAATTCCGGGTGTAAGAATTGAATTTGAATATGAAATTTACAATGAAGAGCATATTAAAATAACAGAAGCTTCCACTACTCTATTCTTTTTGGATGCAAAAACCAACAAAGTCATCAAGTGTCCGGAATTCCTGATGGAAATGATTGAGAAGAGTTGGAAGGAGGGGTGATAGGTAGATATCAGGTAGCAGGAATTAGGGATTAGGGAGATATCCTGTAAAATATTGATGGAAGGCCATTGATGTCAATGGTGAATTTTGCTTCGCAAGTGAAAGGTGAATTTTTTAATGCAATTAAGATATTTATCTCTACTTACCCAATAACAAAAGAAACCAGCAACAAAAAGAAACTAGCAACTCTCAACCCATAACAAAAGAAACTAGCAACAAAACAAACCAGCAACTCTCAACCCGTTAACAAAACAAACCAGCAACACGCACTCTATTTATGAATTAATTCGCACCTTTGTACCTTTATTTTAATCATCCCTTATATTATATATTATGAAGATTGCATTTTTGGGACCTCATGCCAGTTTTACACAGCTTGCCGCTGCCCAACTATTTCCCAATGAAGAGTTATTACCACAAGCCAGTATTCTGGATTGTTTTAATGCTGTTGAAAACGGAGAAGCAGTAAAAGCGGTTGTACCTTTGGAAAACTCTATTGAAGGAACCGTATCTATGACGCTGGACTATTTATATAAGACTCCGTCCATTAAAATAGAAGCAGAAGCAGTAATGCCTATTGCCCATCACCTGATGATTCATCCGGAAAACGCCATAGAGAATATTGAAAAAATATACTCTCACCCGCAGGCGCTTGCACAGAGCTTTCATTTTCTGGATACTCACTATAAAGAGATTCCGAAACAGGATTTCTCTTCAACTGCCGCTGCCGCTAAATTTGTTTCTGAGAACCCTGACACTCCTATTGCAGCAGTAGCCAATCAGTTTGCCGCCAATTTGTATGGTTTAAAAATCATCAACCGTAATATTCAGGATTTTGAACAGAACCACACCCGATTTATCATCATTTCCAAGGAACAGAATACATATCAGAATGATCAACTGGAAACACTGGGCGAAAAATCAGGAATGCTGATCACCCTTCCGGAAGATCATCCTGGTGGACTACATCAGGTTTTATCTGTTTTTGCGTGGAGAAAAATGAATCTCAGTAAAATTGAATCCAGAACTTTAAAGACCGGATTGGGAAATTATTTCTTCTTCATCAATGTTGAAGGTCCATGGAAAGAGGTCTTGCATGAAAACGCACTAAAAGAACTGGAATCCCTCAATGCCAATGTTGATTTTCTTGGTAATTATAAAGAATTTCTTCTGGAGAGCTAGAAAAAATCAATAAACCTATACAAAAAACACCGCCGTTTAGGCGGTGTTTTTTCGTTTCTGCTCTTAAAAACACAAAATTCAAAAAAAAATCTACCTAAATAACCACACAACAATTCCCTTTGTTTAAACAAAAAATAACCCACACTACAGAGAGAATTATCTTTTTATAAAGCACTAATAAACAACACGTTAAATAAAAAGTAAATATAATAAGTCGTAATTAAATTATGTATAAATATCAATCAAAATATAAACATATGTTTAAATATATTACATCATATTAACGTTAAAATTGCAAATATCACAATGTGGAGTATAATTTTTATTGTATATTTGCTTAGCAACTAATTAAAAATCTTGATCATGAAAACTAAACTTTACAGCTTAATGTTAGCCTGTGCAACGTTACCATTATTCTCACAAGTCGGTATCAATACAGCTACTCCATCTGCAACTTTAGATGTTAACGGAACAATGAAAGTTCGTGATACCCCTGCAGCTACAGCGCTACCCGGATATCAAGTTTTAGCAATTAACCAGGGAACCACTCAGGTTTATAGTGTTGATCCAGCGCTATTAATAGCAGCATCAGGAACGAATACTTCTGTATATGCCGCGAAAAAAACAACGGGCATCAGTCTTCTGAGCGTAGGAGCTTTCCCAGCATCTTTCCAGCCTGTCAACTTTTTAGCAGCCGACCGAAACATTGGTAGCTCCGCTTTATTTTCAGATAGCGATGGTGCTTATAATATCCCATCAACCGGTGTATATGCTGTGGGATTTGCATTCAGATATGGAACAGGATTGCAGGCATCCCTATTATCAGGAACTCCGGGAATCGGTATCGCAAGAACCAGAACAGGAGTATCAACAATAATAGACAGCCGCCCTTTCAGTGGGGTTAACCTTGCATTGGCAGTTAACTTAACACTTTCTGATTCCAGCATCCACTCTTTGTATTCATTCCAGGCAGGTGACAAAGTATCATTCGGACTTACCGATGCCGGTGTTTTCACTGTAGGATTATTGGGATCCAGTATTGCATCATTCTACATTTACAAAGTATCAAACTAGTAAAACATATTGTTAGTTATCTATACCATTTAACCCATCGCTTATACCGTGATGGGTTAATTTTTTAAATGAGCATATCAAACATTTCTTTATATTTGATAAAAACTAATGAAATGAATGAATTTGTTGCTGTCATACTCCTTATAATCATCTTCATTATTTTCAACAACCTGAACACCAAAATCAGAAAGCTTGAAAAGGAGATCTCTGATCTTAATAATAAAATCAATAATACTTCTCCGGCTCCAACTGAAGCCACTCATAAGAAAACACCAACGGAAGAAGCACCTACAGCACAGCAGGTACAAACTCAACAGGTTTATCATGAAGAGGCAAAGCATCATGAAGATAATGAAAAGACCTCAACACCAGTTCAAAAAGACTGGCATACTCCTGTTCTTGATTTTTTAAAACAAAATGCACTTACCATCATTGGTATTTTCACCCTCGTTCTTGGAATTGGTTATTTTGTGAAATATGCTATCGATAAAAACTGGATTGGAGAAACCGCAAGAGCAGGAATCGGTTTCTGTACCGGAGCAGGAATTATCATAACCGGACATTTTCTGAGAAAAAATTACCAAGCCTTCTCTTCCATCATTACAGGAGGTGGAATTGCCGTCTTATATTTTACAGCCACAATCGCCTTTCGTGAATATCATCTGTTTACCCAAAACACAGCCTTTGTCATAACTGCGCTGATTACCGCAGCCTCTATCATCTTATCCTATTATTATAAGAGTGAAGTATTGATTATTTTTTCCCTGATAGGCGGTTTTACAGCTCCTCTGATGATCAGTACAGGACAAAGCAATTATGTTTTCCTTTTTATTTATATTACTCTTTTAAACACCGGAATGCTGGCAGCCTCTTTTCTGAAGCACTGGAAAAGTGTGGGATGGACCGCTTATATTTTTACAACAGGCTATCTTTTCTTCTGGACCGATGAAAGTCCCGAACTTTTAAGCATTACTTTTTATCTGATCAGCTATGTGATTTTCTACATTTTTGCCCTACACGACTATTTCAGAAAAAGCATACTTTCAACCTCTGATATTTTAATACTCGCCCTCTCAAATTTATCGAGTATTTTAGGACTGCTTTATATTTTTGATATCCTAAAATATGAACCTCCGATTATTTTTCCTCTTATTTTTGCTGCTTTAAATTCCATCCTTCTGTTTAGGGAATATACCCGCAAAAACTTTGGGGTTGCTTATTCTGTATTCGCAGGGCTTGTTACCAGTCTTATAACCATTGCGATTGCTATTCAGTTTAAAACCCATCTCATCACCAGTATTTGGGCAATAGAAGCTACTCTCCTTCTTTTTATATGGAAAAAAACAGGTCATAGGATTTTTAAAATTTTCTTTTACATTCTGTTTCCATTAGTTATGATCTCACAACTTGTAACCTGGACAGAGTATTTTGGGACAAAAGATTTCAATATTATATTCAATCCTCCGTTTATTACCAGTTCGTTTACCATAGTTTCCATCATGATTAATTTATATTTATTAAGGAATACGGCAAAAGAACTACAAGGGAAAACCAATAACATTGTTGAAGATCTTATTACGGTCATCAGCTACGGAGTTATTTATATTACTTTCCTTCTTGAAATCACGTATCACATTTCGGAAATGCCATGGTCCGCGATTACCAGCGTGGGACTTTTATTCAGTATTTATTATATTTTCATCTTATTACTTTTCAGAAAACCGCTGAATATCAGAAATGACATTCAGACTCTCCTGATTTATTTGTTTTTTTTCCTGCTGATTATTAATACATCCGTTTCTACACCTCCCGTCATCACAGCTATTTTAACAAAAAAATTACATATAAGCTTTTATTTTTTACATCTGATACAATGGATACCTTTTATCTATATAGGTTATAAAATCATTCCTTCTTCTGTGTTTCACAAACAACAGATTTCATACTGGATACTGTCTTTGACACTTATCATCTCTGTAAGTTGTGAACTGCACCATTCTTATATTGTAATGGTTTCCCATAGCCTTGCCCAGTCTTATGAAGCAAGTGAACATTTTAATATTCTTTATCTTCCTATTATATGGACAATTCTTGCCAGTATTTTTATTTATAATGGTTTGAAAAAAGATATTCAGGAATATAACAAAATTGGTTTTGCACTGATAGGGCTCATGGTATTAAAACTTTATGGTTATGATGTATGGCAAATGGACAATATTTCAAGAATCAGCGCATTCATTGTACTCGGAATTATTTTATTATTGAGTTCTTTCACTTTCCAGCGCCTGAAAAATATGATCAAAAATATGATGGATAAAAAAGACAAAACTGAAGAAAGCGCAGACTGATAATCAGGGTAAAAGTTTTTATTTCTAAATAAAATTTAAAACAATTCAAGATTTTATTCAAATTTTATAAAAAATAACTATATTTATCACGTTTTTAACAGTTACATATTCTGATTATGAAAAAATTACTCTATTCTTTTTTAATACTATCCTCCGCTACTTTATTTGCACAGCAAAAAAATCCTGCTGTGAAGTTTGCAGTGGCTGACAACGCTATTGGAACAGTAGAATTGTTCAATACAAGAAAGAACGTATTGCAGGTTTCAAAAGTATACAATACTCCGGCAAGCCTTCCGCAAAGTTTAAAAAAATACAGTTCTGTTTTTACAAAAGGGTTAACTGAATATAAATTCAAAAACGGAGAAAATATATTTGACAGAATGCCATTATCTGACATCAATGTACAATATAATATCCCGGCAAATAATCCTGTATTTATTGATGGGTATGAATTTACAGACACAAGTACCGTAATTTATCCTGAAATCAAGAAAAGAACGGAAACAAAAGATTACAACGGTAAGAAAACATTATTTATTTACACTACCGAAAATTAATACCATAAAAAAGGATGCTTACAACAGCATCCTTTTTATTTTAATATTTATTGTTCCACTTTTTCTTAAGCTCTTCATAAATTTTCTTTTCTGTAGAATTATTACCAGGTTCATACAGTTTCACATTCCTGATTTCTTCCGGAAGGAAATCCTGTTCTGCAAAGTTCCCTTCATAAGAATGGGCATATTTATATTCTTTTCCGTAATCCAGATCTTTCATGAGTTTTGTTGGGGCATTCCTCAAATGAAGCGGTACAGGCAGATTTCCTGTTTGTTTCACTAAAGCCAGCGCTTCATTGATAGCCATATATGCTGAATTACTTTTGGGAGAAACCGCCAGATATACGGCCGTTTCACTTAATATAATCCTTGCTTCAGGGTTCCCGATTACATTAATCGCCTGAAAACAATTATTGGCAACCACCAAAGCGTTTGGATTAGCCAGCCCCACATCCTCAGCTGCCAGAATAAGCATTCTTCTTGCAATAAACTTGATATCTTCACCTCCGGCTATCATTCTCGCCAGCCAGTACACCGCTCCGTTCGGATCACCACCTCGCATCGATTTGATAAAGGCTGAAATAATATCATAATGCTGCTCTCCGTTTTTATCATACAGCGCTATAGTCTCCTGAAGGACTTCAAGAACATCTGAATTAAGAATTTCCTTTGTATCAGAGTTTTTAAATTGATTCAAAACCAATTCTACAGAATTAATAAGTTTTCTGGCGTCCCCACCGGAATATTGAATGAAAGCTTCTTTTTCAAGGATGGTAAAATCTGTTCCTTCATCTTTATTGTATCTTTCAGAAGCAATATCGATCAATTCTTCAAGCTTTTCGTAACTCAAAGCCTTTAAAATATACACCTGACTTCTTGAAAGCAAAGCCGAAACCACTTCAAAGCTTGGATTCTCTGTAGTGGCTCCAATCAAAACAATCCAGCCTTTTTCTACTGCATGCAGTAATGAATCCTGCTGAGACTTATTAAACCTGTGAATTTCATCAATAAATAGAATCGGTGATTTTCCTGAAAACAGATTCTGCTTTTTGGCATCCTCGATCACATCACGCACCTCTTTCACCCCTGAAGAAACCGCAGACAGTTTATAGAATTTTCTCCCCGACTGCTCCGAGACAATTTCAGCCAGCGTAGTTTTCCCGGTTCCCGGAGGTCCCCAGAATATCAGTGAATTCAAGGTGTTGTTTTCAATCATTTTTCGGATTGTTCCCTTGTCTCCGGTAAGGTGCTCCTGTCCCAATACATCATTCAGGGTTTTGGGTCTTAATTTTTCAGCTAATGGAATATTTTGGTTCAAAGTAATTCTATTTTTTAAGATCAAAGTTCCGGATTTCTGATCTCCGAAACTTATAACAAATTTAAACTAATTTTCATTTTTTTACCCTATTTTTGCATTGTTTTGAAACTTACATTCCATAAAATCATTACATTTCCACTGGTAATTCTGATCAAATTTTACCAATGGTTCATCTCGCCCTTACTTCCCAAAAACTGCCGCTACGAACCTACCTGCTCTCACTATATGATTGAGTCACTTCAGGTACATGGTGTCTTTAAAGGTTTCTGGCTGGGATTTAAAAGGATTTTAAGATGCCACCCGTGGGGAGGAAGCGGTTATGATCCTGTTCCACCCAAACATAAATGTCAATAATCAAACTATTAAATCAATAGAAAAATGAATACTATCTTTTTCAGAATCTATCTTGTGCTGTTTGCGTTTACAACGCAGCTTTTTTTTGCACAGGAATACCCTGGAGGTTTATCTGACGGGACTTTAGATATCAATGGAAGCAATGTTCCTGTAAAAATCTATTCAACTACAGAAATGGGAGATCTTACGGCTTTTCCGGACAGAGAATCAGACAAGAGCCAATCTTTTGTTGTGATCCTTAATGAATCCAATTTTGAACCTGCTTATTATAACTATGGTGCTTCCACTTTAGCGAAGTATAAAGATTCAAAGTACCAGTTTTTTGATAAAAACTTCAAACTTATTGATACTGCAGTTACCCAAGAAAACATTACCACTTTCAAATATGCAGTAAAATCTGTAAAACCCATCACTGATGCTGATAAAGTAGAACTTAAAACTTCATTTAAAATATGGGATCCTTCGAAAGGTATTCATATCGGATCATTTACCCTTCATTTTTATAGTTTAATGTTTGTATTTGCCTTTGGTTTCGGATATATCTTAATGACAAGAATCTTTAAGATTGATCATGTTAACCAAAAATACCTGGAACCTTTGTTCACATGGACATTAATCGGAACTATACTTGGAGCAAGATTAGGACATGTTATCTTTTATCAGCCGGAATTATTTAAAGAGGATTTCTGGAGTGTATTTTTACCAATAAGCACAAAAAATGGTTTAAAATTCACAGGGTTTTCAGGTCTGGCGAGCCATGGTGCAACAATCGCTTTGATTTTCACCACGCTTTATTATTCATTCAAAATCATCAGAAAAAATCCATTCTGGGTATATGACAGATTGGGTATTGTAGTCGCTTTAGGAGGCGCATTTGTAAGAATGGGGAACTTTTTCAATTCTGAAATTGTAGGTAAACCAGCTGATCCAAATTCTCCGTTTGCTTTGCTTTTCCCACAACAGAGCAGTGAGTATGGGCTTACTGTACCACGTTATCCAAGCCAGTTATTTGAGGCGGTAGGATATGTTCTACTATTCATTTTATTATGGATACTTTACAGAAAAACAGATAAAAAATATCAACAGGGATGGTTATTCGGGCTGTTCTTTATTATTCTTTGGGCCATCAGATTCTTCGTTGAGTTCCTTAAAGAGCCACAAGGCGATGAATTCATCCAGATAGGCGGGCTTAATACAGGCCAGGTTCTTTCTATTCCATTTATGATTGCAGGAGTTGTCATTATGATTGTTTCCAAGAAATTTAAGATCACTCAGGCTGAAAACGAGAAGCCGGAATAATCGTAATCAAAAAGACCAACATATAAAAAGGCAAATTTGTAGAAATACAGATTTGCCTTTTTTAATATCTTAAAAATTATTTCGCTGTTGTCTCATTACAGGTTCTTCTCCACCCTTCTGTTCAGTTCTTCAAAAACAGCACCCAATGCATCAATGACATCAGTAGGCAGCATAGATTCTTTTGAATGTTTTTCAGAAGCAATATCGGCTGATCTTCCATGTAACCAAACACCCAGAATACAGGCTTGCTCCGGAGAATATTTCTGGGCTAAAAGCGAGGTCAGAATTCCGGTAAGAATGTCTCCACTTCCTCCTTTTGCAAGACCGGCATTTCCCGTTATATTATAGAAGACATTTCTTTGTGGAGTAATGACTTGTGTGTGATGATCCTTTAATACAATATAAATATCCAGTTCCTTTGCTTTTTCCCTGGCTAATTCAAGTCTTTTAAAAGAATGATCTGTACTTCCAAAAAGCCTTTCAAACTCTTTCGGGTGAGGAGTAATAATAGATTTCTTAGGAATTAATTCTAAATATTTTGGATCTTTTGAAAGGATATTCAAGGCATCGGCATCCAATATCAAAGGTTGGGAGTAGTTTTTCAGAAAATTCAGAAGGCTTTTCTCAGTATCGGGATGAGTTCCCAGACCAGGCCCTATGCCACAGGTAAAATCCTTGTCAAATTCAAAATTTGTCATGACCTTCTCTCCTCCTTTTATAAACATGGCTTCAGGACATGAAATCTGTAAAATTTCGTAGCCGCACTCTGGAGCCAGCGTAAAAGTAAGTCCTGCTCCGGTTCTTAAAGCTGATTGTGTTGCCAACACTGCGGCCCCTATTTTTCCGTAGCTGCCTCCTATGATAATAGCCTTACCATAGCTGCCTTTATGGGAAAATTCCTGTCTAGGAATGAATATCGAGGCTGCCAGCGGATCATCAATAACTGAATATTCAGAATCAATTGTATCAGCGTATATCTGACTTAAATCAATATCCAATACTTCTACTTTTCCGGTATACTTTCCTGTTTCCGGATGTAAAAAAGTGCGTTTCCAGCATTGAAGGGTGAGCGTGTAATCGGCTTTCAGAATAACAGGATCATTGTCAAATATTTCATCTGCAGACAACCCGGAAGGAATATCAATGGATATTTTAATATTCTTTTTGGTATTCAACTGTTCAACAAGCGTTTTGTATTCTCCTTCCAACGGTCTGGACAATCCTGTTCCGAAAAGAGCATCTACAATAATTGTTTTATCATCAAAATTATAATATTCATTTTGATCAAACTTCCTGACTGAAATTCCTGACAAATCCCGGAGTCTTTTCAGATTAACAGAAGCATCTTCTGAAAATTTTATTTTAGAATCGCTTATAAATACATCTACATCAAAACCTTTCAGATAAAGTATTCTTGCAACAGCCAATCCATCACCTCCATTATTTCCTTTGCCGCAAAATACGGCCAGTTTTTTATGGTTTTTACAATGTTCTGAGATCCAATGAGCCAAAACCATTGAAGCCCTCTCCATTAATTGAATGGAAGAAACCGGCTCCTGAGAAATCGTAAACTGATCCCAGCTGCGTATCTGTTCTGCAGTGAAAACTTTCATAGGCAAATCAACTTTTAAGCAAATTACAAAAGATTTTTCATTATGATATCACGTCATTAATAAAAATAAAAAGTCATCATTAATGAAATAAGATATTGATACAAAGCCAAAATATTCATTAAAACAGAACATAGAAATTCGTCATAAAATTCAATATTTTGGGAATAAAAAACTATAAAACGTAGTGTCCTTTACGTTTTTTAATTATATTTTTGTGTATATACTAATTAAAAAAAATATAAATTATGGGATTTGTAAAGGAATTTAAAGAGTTTGCCTTTAAGGGTAATGTTCTCGATCTTGCTGTCGGTGTGATCATTGGGGCAGCATTTGGAAAAATTGTTTCGTCTTTGGTAGAAGATGTAATCACGCCTCTGATATTAAATCCGGCATTGAAAGCAGCCGGTGCAGAAAACATCGCAAAACTTACATGGAATGGTGTTGCTTACGGGAATTTCCTTTCAGCAGTAATCAGTTTCCTTTGTATTGCAATGGTTCTTTTCTGGATCATTAAACTGGCTAACAAAGTAAACAAAAAAGATGCTCCGGCTCCCGCAGGACCTACAGAAGATCAAAAATTACTGACTGAGATCAGAGACTTATTGAAAAGTAAAAATATATAAGCTGTATAAACAGTTTTACAATAAAAAGCACCTCGATCGAGGTGCTTTTATTAGATTATATCATTTCAAATTATTGAATCTGTAAGATACTTGAAATCTGCTCTGCAAGAGAAAGCCCGATTCTATCCTGTGCTTCAAGGGTAGAAGCTCCAGTGTGAGGGGTAAGAGAGATTTTAGAATGAGTAAGAATTTCCTTAGAAGGAGTTGGCTCATTAATGAAAACATCTAATCCAGCAAATCTTACTTTACCTGAATCTAAAGCCTGAATTAAAGCTGTCTCATCAATAACTCCACCTCTTGAACAGTTGACAATAGCCACACCGTCTTTCATTATTTCAAATTCATTCTGACCAATCATATAACCGTCTTTCTGTGCCGGAACATGCAGCGTAATAAAGTCTGAATGTTTTAAAACCTCCTGTAACGGTTCTGTTTCTATGTCAACATTAATGAACTGGTTGTTGTAAAATTTCACCTTAATACTTGCTTTCCCAACATTATTATCGGCTGCTACAACTCTCATTCCAAGTCCTAAAGCAATTCTTGCCACTTCCTGTCCGATTCTTCCCATTCCAACAATACCAATTGTTTTTCCTCTTAATTCAATACCGGCTGCATAAGCTTTTTTAAGGCCTCCAAATTCAGTATCGCCTACCAAAGGCATTTTTCTGTTGGAATCCTGAAGGAATCTTGCTCCTGAAAACAAATGAGCAAAAACAAGTTCAGCCACCGATTCTGAAGAAGCTGAAGGCGTATTGATCACATGGATCCCTTTTTCTCTTGCATAATCTACATCAATATTATCCATACCAACACCTCCTCTACCAATAATGTCGATGGATGGGCATCCGTCAATAATATCTTTTCTTACCTGTGTAGCACTTCTCACCAGCAGGGTGCGGATTTTGTGCTCGTTAATATAATCTACTAAAAACTCCTGTGGAACTTTTGTAGTAATAACCTCAAAGCCTTTTTCTGTCAATGCATCTATTCCAGATTGATCAAGGCCGTCATTTGCTAAAACTTTCATAAAATATCAAGTATATTAAAAAATGAAAGATTTAAAAATTAAAGGAACTGATTTCCATTTAATTTTTAAATCTTTAAATTATATTTTTATTCACCGTCTTCTTTGAATACTTCAATGGTTACTTGCTTTTCAACCAAATCCGTAAATCTTCCTTTATATCTTGTAGCTCTTACCAAGTGGTTGTCTATCCAGTGATAATTTCCACCTCTTGGTTTTCCGCAAAGCACGCTATGGTATTTGAAGCCATGCTTATCCAGCCAGTCGATAGTGATTTGTTTTAGATTCTCGGTTCTTGAAGTAAAAAAGCAGATCTGATGTCCTTCGTCATACCATCTGTTGATTGTTTCCAGAGCATCAGGATAAGGTTCGCAGGTCACCATTCTTTCCGGCTCTTCGTTGGGAACATCATCAGTAATGGTTCCGTCGATATCTATTAAGTAATTTTTTATTCCATCCTTTAGAATAGGACTAATGTGTTCAATGTATTCTAATTCCATTACTAAATATTAAGTAACAAAGTTAGCGTTTTTACAACTATCAGGCACGTTAATCTTAGTTTATGTTAATATTATACTACAAAAACTATTATTTAAAGAATAATATCAATATTTTATTAATTATTTCCTTCGAAATAGTTAAAATTTTTCGTTTTGCGTTTTCTTTTTAAGCTGAGAAAGCTGAGATTGTAAAAAACAGATCAGCCAATTGATCAATTTATCGGCAAGCTTTGTTTACTTTATTACCATTATTATAAAAAGCATGATGTTTATCTAAAAATTTCCAAAATACATTTATTACTCTTACATTTGTAGGAATGGAAGAATATGTTGTTTTAGTAAATCCTGAAGATGAAGTTTTAGGACTGATGGAAAAACAGCAGGCTCACATCAATGGCCTGTTACACCGTGCTTTTTCTGTATTTCTTTTTAACAGTAAAGGAGAAATGCTTCTTCAGAAAAGAGCCTCAGGAAAATATCATTCTCCTAGCCAATGGACCAATGCTGTGTGCTCGCACCCACGAGAAGGGGAAACTTATCAGGAAGGAGCTGTGCGCAGATTAAGAGAAGAACTGGGAATTGAGGCGGAACTTTCAGAAAAATTCAATTTTATTTACAAAGCAGATGTGGGTGGCGGCCTTTGGGAGCACGAGCTGGATCATGTATTTGTAGGAAATCATGAAGCAGATTTCAATTTAAATAAAGAGGAAGTGGAAGAAGTACGATTCATTACTCCTGAAAATCTGGATAAAGAAATTGCTGAACATCCTGAAAACTTTACTGAGTGGTTCAAAATTATTCTGGAAGAATATAAACACCATTTTTAATAATGAAAAAAATATTGTTTTTTTCTGCGCTTTTAACGGGAAGTCTGTTTTTTGCCCAAAAAGCAAAAGTATATGAAAATTCCAATTACTCCATTACGATTCCGGAGGGCTGGAAATCTACGAATGACAGTGAGATTATTAATATTTTCCCTACCAGCCAGATAGGTGCTGTTACCATTTCGGAATATCATGATCTTCCCCTTCCAAAAGATGAAGTGAAAAAATTCATCCTTGCTCTTTATCAGTCGAAAGATGAAGAGAAAAAAGTAAAAGAAAAAAAGAGCCAGAAAGGATATACAGAATATCTGTATGAACACTTTGATGAAAAGGAAAAGCTTTTCTGGATCACCAAGGCTTTTCAAAAAGACAAAAATTTATATTTAGTTTCCATCAACTGTGGCCAGAAGTTCTGGAACGGAAACTATATGACCCTATTCAATGAGACTTTTAACAGTTTTAAAATAAAGAAATAAAAATTAAATATGAAGAAAACAGCCTTGTACGACAAACATGTTTCTTTGGGAGCTAAGATCGTACCTTTCGCAGGTTTTGAAATGCCTGTTCAATATTCAGGGGTTACAGAAGAGCACTTTGCAGTAAGAGAAAAAGCAGGATTATTTGATGTTTCCCACATGGGACAGTTTTTCATCGAAGGGCCAGGATCAAAAGATCTTTTACAGTTTGTAACTACCAATAATGTAGATGCACTAGAAAACGGAAAAGCTCAGTATTCTTGTCTTCCTAACGAAAACGGCGGAATTGTAGATGACCTTATCGTTTACAAAATGGAAGATAACAAATATTTTGTAGTAGTTAATGCATCTAACATCGACAAAGACTGGAATCATATTTCAAAATACAATACTTTCGGGGCTAAAATGACCAATGCTTCTGATGAAATGTCATTATTAGCAGTTCAGGGACCTAAAGCTACTGAAATCCTTCAGAAACTTACCGAAGTAAACCTTTCAGAAATTCCTTACTATCATTTTACAGTAGGAAGTGTTGCTGGAGAAAATAATGTGATCATTTCAAACACAGGATACACAGGAAGCGGTGGTTTTGAGATCTATTTCAATAATGCAAGTGCTGAAAAACTTTGGGATGCCGTAATGGAAGCAGGTAAAGAAGAAGGAATTATTCCTTGTGGATTAGCTTCCAGAGATACTTTAAGACTGGAAAAAGGATTCTGTCTTTACGGAAATGATATCGATGATACTACCTCTCCAATTGAAGCTGGTTTAGGGTGGATCACTAAGTTTGATAAAGACTTCGTTTCTAAAGATGTTTTCGCAAAACAGAAAGAAGAAGGTGTTACAAGAAAATTAGTGGGTTTTGAACTTACAGATAAAGGAGTTCCAAGACATGATTATCCTGTAGTAGATGCTGAAGGGAATGTAATCGGGAAAGTAACTTCCGGAACACAGTCTCCAATGAAGAAAGTTGGTTTAGGTCTTGCTTATGTAGACAAACCTCATTTCAAATTAGGTTCTGAGATCTTCATTCAGGTAAGAAACAAAAACATTCCTGCAAAAGTGGTGAAAGCTCCTTTTGTATAAGTGTTTTAAATATAAGAACAAAAAAAGAGTCCGTGATAATCATGGACTCTTTTTAATTTAATAGCAGATACAGCAGATCTTTCTATCCGGTGAACAGGCGTCACCTACTCCGGGGGTGTTCGAAATTACTCCACCAGCAGGCCCGCATAACGTAAAGCAGTTTACCAGAGGAGGTCTTAGTCCTCCGTTAATTTCCTTTAAGGCTGATCTGTTAAGATTCTTTGTTTTTGAAAAGTTTGTTTTCATGATGTAATTTTTGGTGATCATAAATATAGTCATAAAATAGCACAAAACATTAAAAATCAACAATTTAAAATACATTCTAAAATAAAAACATCCGGCTTAACAATAGAAATCATTAAGCCGGATAAATTAACTCGTTAAAGTTTTATTTATTCATGTACGCCAAAGAACTTCTGAAGTTCTTCAACATTTTTCTTATCATTTCCTACGAAAATCTCTTTATCTGTAATAAAGACAGGTCTTTTCAAAAAGGTATAATGATCCAGAAGCAATTCTTTAAAGTCTTTTTCTGTCAAAGATTTTACATCCAAACCTCTCAATTTGATCTGAGTAGATTTTTTGCTGAATAAAGCTTCGTATGATTTTGTTTTTTTATGCATTTCTGCCAATTCTTCTTTCGTGATCGGCTCTTTTTTAATTTCGCGAAGCTCCCACTCTGTAAGGTCAAATTGCGCTAAAATTTTTCTGCAGGTATCACATGTGTTGAGATAAAATACTTTCTTCATTACGGTTTCTAAATCTGTTATTGTTAAAATTCTCTTTCATTGAAAGTTTCGTCTTTCAAAAGTAGGATTTAATCTAAAACTTTGGAAATTATTAAATAACTTTATTCAAATTTTATAAAGATGCAGAACAAGCCTATTACTTTTCAGTTTATTTCGGAGCCTTCAGATGTTAATTACGGAGGAAATGTACATGGAGGAAGTGTTATGAAATGGATTGACCAGGCCGGTTATGCATGTGCGACAACCTGGAGTGGGAATTATTCTGTCACCGTATATGTGGGCGGAATCCGTTTTTATGATCCTATTAAAATCGGTGAAGTGGTAAAAGTTGATGCTCAGGTAATTTATACAGGAACTTCGAGCATGCATATTGCCATTAATGTCTTTTCAAGAAACCTGAAGCAGCCGAACTTTGAGAAAAAAACACATTGTATCATTGTTTTTGTTGCCGTAGACGAAAATGGAAAAAAACTTCCTGTACCGAAATGGATCCCAACAACCGAAGAGGAAAAACAGCAGGAAATATATGCCAAACGCCTGATGGAACTGAGAACACAGATTGAGGATGAGATGAAACCGTTTTTGTAATGGAAAGAAAAGATTTCATCAGACTTTCTTCACTGGGATTTTTGGGGTTGTATTCTTGTGGGGTTTCAAATTTAAATATGAATAAAAAACCATTTGCCATTCAACTGTACACTGTTCGTGATTCCATGTCTCACAATCTCGAAAAGACTTTTGAAAAACTGGCAGAACTTGGTTTTACAGCATTGGAAATCTATGGTTATGACGGAAATTTTTTCGGAAAAACAGCAAAAGAATTTAAACATATTTTGTCTGCTCATGGTTTAAAGGTGATCAGTTCACATCATCAAACCGGAATTACAGATCTGAAAGACGGAACTCTTTTGAAAAACTGGAATACAACGTTGGATGATCTCAGCATTATTGGTTCAACATATGCAGTTTGCTCCTACCTTCCCGAAGCGGAAAGAACACTTGAAAATTATAAAAAACTTCCTGAGATTCTTGAAAATGCAGGAAATTACTCCAAACAAAACGGAATTCAGCTGGCTTATCATAATCACGATTTTGAATTTCTAAAGATGGATGAAAAGAATAATTTTTATGATTTCATTTTAGAAAATACTTCATCAGGTGCAGTTAAGATGGAGCTGGATTTATATTGGATTTCAAAAGCAGGTTTAGATCCGTTGCTTTATTTTGAAAAATATCCGAAAAGATTTCCATTATGGCATGTGAAAGATATGAAAGCAGGAACAAAAGATTTTGCAGAAATCGGAAACGGCACCCTTGATTTTAAAAAAATTTTCGAAGCCAGAGAAAAAGCAGGATTGAAACATTGGTTTCTGGAACAGGATTCCAGTGATAAAGATATTTTTGACAGTATAAAGATGAGTAAAAAGTATATACTTAAACATTCTTACTTTAATGAAACTTGAATCTAAAGATATTTAATCATGAAAAAAAATTTACAACTCTTTTGCTTACTGATTATTATTTCTTTGAACTCACAAACCCATCGATTTATTTATGAGCTTCAATTAAAAATGGATTCTACGGAATCTGAATATCAGAAATTCAACATGATTTTAGATATTAATGCGAAAGAGGTAAAATTTTACGGAAGAAATCTTCTTATCGCAGATTCTTTGAATAAAAAATTCGGAAACATGGACAACAAACACGTTGATATGTCCGGACAAGTGGTAAAAAGAAAGATAAACACTACTGAAAATGAAAATTTTATCAATATAAAATTTGGATATTACTCTTTTAAAACCAATGATAAAATAAAGTGGAATATTTCCAGCGAAACCAGACAGGTTCAGCAATATACATTACAAAAAGCAACGGCTAAGTTTGGTGGAAGAAGCTGGATTGCCTGGTTCAATAAAGAGATCCCATTTAATGAAGGTCCTTTTAAATTTTCAGGGCTTCCAGGTTTGGTATTTGAAATCTACGATACAAAGAAAAATTTCATTTATCATCTTATCAAAAGTCAGGAACTGGCAGAGGCATATGCTACCGATAGTTTTCTTGAATCCAATTTCGGAAATAAAGCTATTTCCATCAATGAAAAACAGAAACATAAGCTGGCCATGGAGTTTTACAATGATCCTTTTGCTTTTGAAAGAAACAATTTCAGCAAATCCAACAACGACCTGAAAATAAATATTAACGGAAAAGAGATCCACAACGTAGATGAGCTGAACACTCAGACCAAAAGCATGCAGGAGGTGATAAGAAAATACAACAATCCGCTTGAGATTGATAAGGCCATACATTATTAAAAACATAGAAGTTGTTTAGCGACAATATCTTTTATCTTTTATCTTTTATCTTTTATCTTTTATCTTTTATCTTTATTCATATATTTGCATGAACAAAAGGAAATGGTGTTCTTCCTTACCCAACCGCTTTACAAAAGCTGATGACGCCTGATTAAAAGATTATTAACAAATAACTAATCAGGATTATCATGTCAAAAAACCAAAGAACATTAGGTAAAAAAGCAGTTTTTCACACTCACTTTTTCTTCAGAAAGTTTCCGGCTCTGCCCTATATTTTAAAATGGCTGTGCATCAGTACAATTATTGGAACTTTAGTGGGAACAGCTTCTGCAGGGTTTCTTCAATCCTTAGAATGGGCAACGAACTTCAGGGAAAATCATCTGTGGCTGATTGCTTTGCTGCCAGCAGCGGGATTCCTGATTGGGCTTCTTTATTATTATTTCGGGAAAGATGTTGAGGCTGGAAACAATCTGCTCATTGATACCATCCATGAACCAAAGGGAATTATTCCGTTTAAGATGGCGCCTTTTGTTTATCTCGGAACCATTGTCACCCATTTCTTCGGAGGCTCTGCAGGCCGTGAAGGTACGGCACTTCAAATGGCAGGGGCTATCGCAGATCAGCTTACCAGACCTTTTAAGTTGGACAGAAATGAAAGAAAAATATTAATTATTGCAGCTATTGCAGCCGGATTTGGCTCTGTATTCGGAACTCCACTGGCAGGTGCCGTTTTTGGACTTGAGGTTTTTCTAATCGGAAGAATTCGTTACAATGCCATCTTTCCTGCCTTCGCTTCTGCAATTCTGGCCGACTGGGCTACCAATCTCTGGAATGTAAAGCATACCCATTATCATATTGATTTTATTCCAAAGCTTGAGTTTTTGCCAGTTCTCTACAGTATTCTGGCCGGAATAGCTTTCGGAATATGTGCCGCAGCTTTCAGCAAAATGATCCACTGGATGAGCTCCGTTTTCAAATCAAAAATCAAATATCCTCCGTTTCGCCCTGTTGTGGGAGGAATTATTATTGCGCTTGCTGTTTTTGCGATGGGCACAACCCGTTATATAGGGCTGGGAGTTCCTGTGATTGTAGAGTCTTTTGAAAAACAGCTTCCTTTGTATGATTTCGCTTTAAAAATGATTCTTACCATTGTGACATTATCCGCCGGATTTAAAGGTGGAGAAGTGACTCCCCTGTTCTTTATTGGCGCTACTTTAGGGAGTGCTTTATCTCTTTTTATTCCGCTTCCGTTCGGTTTATTGGCAGGAATGGGCTTTGTAGCGGTATTTGCCGGAGCTACCAATACACCTTTAGCGTGTATGCTGATGGGAATTGAATTATTCGGAGCAGAATGTGGTGTCTATGTAGCTATTGCCTGTGTTGTTTCTTATCTCCTTTCCGGTCACAACAGTATTTATACGAAACAGAAAATCGGAGAAGCAAAAAACAGACGATTTGAAAGTCAGCAGGATAAGTCTGTTTCGGATTTTTTATAAGTTGGTTTTGGTTTGCTGGTTGTTTTGGTTGCTTGTTTCTAGTTTCTAGTTGTTTTTGTTGATAGTTACTGGTTACCTACAAATTTAAACCCTCGAATCCCGTATCTCAAAACGCAACCCCAGCTACACTCAAGCCCTCCCACTCTCAAACTCACTAACATCTCCTTCGCCATTTCCAACTATAATTCGTAATTTTACCCCATGTTCGATTACAGATTAAAAGTTTTCCATACGGTAGCTTCCCGGTTAAGTTTCACGAAAGCTTCAGAAGAGCTTCATATTTCCCAGCCCGCTGTTACCAAACATATTAAAGAGATTGAAACTCAGATAGGTGCTAAGTTATTTGACCGAAAAGGAACTTCTATTCAGCTGACTCAAAGCGGGAAAATCCTGTTTGAACATGCAGAGAAGATCAGAAATATCTACCGTGATATGGAGTTTGAGATCAGCCAAATCAATCAGCAGCATAAAGGAAAACTGATTATTGGAGCCAGTACAACCGTTGCACAGTACATTTTACCTGAAATTTTAGCCAAATTCAATTCTTATTATAAAGATATCAAGATTGAGCTTCTTACGGGAAATACGGAAACAATCTCAACACTTTTAAAAGAAGAAAAAATTGATCTGGGTATTATTGAAGGCGAATCTCAGTCTTCTTACTTTGAATACAGGACTTTTAAGCCTGATGAAATTGTTTTGGCGGCAAAATCCGACCACGCTCTAGCCCATAAAACCCTAAATTTAAAAGATCTCTATCAGCTGGATCTGATTTTCAGGGAACAAGGTTCAGGTACTCTTGAGTTTATACACAACAGACTCAAAGAAAAGGAAATCAATATCCATGAACTGAATACCGTTATGCAACTTGGAAGCAGTGAAAGCATTAAAAATTATCTTCTCCATTCTGAATGCATGGCATTTCTTTCTATCAGCACCATACTGAATGAGCTGAAAAATAATATTCTGACGGTTATTGATATTAAAAACTTTAGTATTGAAAGGGATTTTCATTTTATCCTTCCTAAAGGCGAGCAATCTGAACTGATCAGCCTTTTCCTGAGATTTGCAGAGTAAATCATTTGTATAATGTACAAAGTATTCATGTAAAAAGTATTAATAATTTGCCAGCTACTATAGTTGCTTATCCGAAATACTTTTTACTTTTTACTTTTTACTTTTTACTTTTTACTTTTTACTTTATACTTTATAACTTTTGGTTATTCGTTATAACAAAATACGATTTACTTTGTAATACTAAATTCCGGAATTTTGATGCAGATTTTAAAAGTTCGCATTATGAAAGATTTCATTCAAAATGAAATGACACGGAAAGTATTTTTTATTGTTTTAGCAGTAGTATGTCTTACTCCGCTTATCTCTTCTCCTATAGCTCTTGTATTGGGATTTGGGCTGGCTGTTTTTATCGGAAATCCTTTTGAAAAACATCTTCATCATTATATTCATTTGCTATTACAGATATCAATTGTAGGTTTAGGATTCGGGCTGAAGCTGGACGAAGCTCTTCACGCCGGAAAAACAGGTTTACTCTTAACGGTTGTAAGTATTGTTACAGTAATGGTTTTGGGATATTTTCTGGGAAAAGTATTTAAACTGGAAAGGCCTTTAGCTTATTTGCTCTCTGCAGGAACAGCTATTTGTGGAGGGAGTGCCATTGCAGCCGTATCCCCTATTATTAAACCCAGTACGAAACAGATTTCCCTTGCGTTAGCTATTGTTTTCACGTTAAACTCTATTGCATTGTTTGTCTATCCCGCCATAGGACATTTTCTGAATCTGTCACAAGAACAGTTTGGACTTTGGTGTGCGGTAGGAATTCACGATACAAGCTCAGTAGTAGGTGCTGCCAGTAAATATGGTGATGAAGCGTTGAAAATAGCAACTACTGTAAAACTGGCGCGTGCTTTATGGATCATCCCGGTTTCATTGATCACCATGTTCATTTTTAAAAGCAAAGATTCCAAAATAAAGATTCCCTGGTTTATAGGGTATTTTATTGTGGCGATTCTGTTGAATACCTATTTTCCTTTTATGGATCGTTTCAGTGCTTCTATCACTGTTTTGGCAAAATCCGGGCTGAATCTGACTTTATTTTTCATTGGTTCTACCCTTTCTATTCAAACACTGAAATCAATCGGATTAAAACCTTTAGCTATGGCAGTTATCCTATGGATAACCATAAGTGTTGGCAGTCTTCTTTACATAATCCATTAAAAAGAGCAGCACCCTTTTGATATCAAAAGGGTGCTGCATATTAAATGTGGAAATGTTTATTTCTAATTGAAATAATTTTCTTTAGATTGCGGCTTCACCACAAGTATATACCTGCGGACAAGCGATATACTGTACACAATACCAAGGTCCTGTTACAGATCCTGAGCAGCTGCATCCGCAAAGAGATAAATCCGGATTACCGCTTATTCCTCCTGTAATATTTTTCAAGTCTTGTTTTCTCAGTTTTTTAGCGTTTTTCATAATGTTCGTGAGATTTAGTTTTAATTAAATAATTTAGTTTTAGTTACCTTCCAAAGTTAAACAAATATTAAATACTCGCAACAAAAATCAATACAAAATTTAATAATTTATTGATTATAACTTAATTATTATATTCAAAATAAGGAATCCTCTATGTATTTTTTTTAAACAGTTTAAATTATTCTGTAAATTCAAGGTCTCTGTCATGGGTTTCAGAAATCGTAAGTGAAGAATAAAATGCAAGCCCAAACACCACGACACCAACTATTGCAGCACTTTCCACAACAGGGAAATGTCCTTTAAGGGAATCAAAAGCAAATATCATAACCGGCACCAGTCCTCGTACCATATTTGGAACTGTTGTGGTTGCAGTATTTCTGATATTGGTTCCGAACTGTTCGGCTGCCAGTGTTACAAACATAGCCCAATATCCTGTTCCAAAGCCAAGCCATACACAGAATAAATAGTATTTTGTTTCTGTATTGGTATTCCCGAACAGCATGATAGCAACACCGATGAGAGTAAAGATCAGCATATAGAAGATAGCCATTTTACGTGATTTTAAGGCATGGGAAATAAAACCACTCAGTAAATCACCTACAGAAATACCTACATAGGCCCACATAATTGCTTTTCCGGGGTTGATCTCTGTAATACCTAATTCAGGAGCAAATTGATTGGCTAAAACGGCCAGAATCCCAATGCAATACCATGTAGGTAATCCTACTGCGATGCATTTTAGATATCTGATCAATCGGTCTTTATTGGTAAAAAAGGATAAAAAATCTCCTTTTGAAACATCTTTATGCTCTATATTCTTATAAATTCCGGATTCTGATACGCTTATTCTTAGTATCAATAACATAATTCCCATGATCCCACCGATGATGTAAGAAATGTTCCAGCCTCCGGCCAGTTCTACGGTAAGTTGTGCCACTACAGCCCCCATTAGCCCGAAACCGGCTACTACCGAGGTTCCGATTGCCCTTAAATTCTTCGGCAGACTCTCAGAAACCAGTGTAATTCCCGCTCCGAGCTCTCCGGCAAGCCCAATACCCGCTATGAACCTTAAACCGGCATATTGATACACTAAATGCTCTTTCGGAAAATATGGAAGAAAACCACAAGCGATATTGGCTAATGAATAAACCAAAATAGATCCAAACAGCACAGAAAGTCTCCCTTTTTTATCTCCGAAAATCCCCCAGAACACACCTCCGATGAGAAGGCCTACCATCTGACAGTTCAGAATAAAGGTTCCGTCTGCATCAGGATTAAGTCCCAATGCCTTTAAACTGGGAATTCTTACAATCCCAAATAGAAGGAGGTCATAAATATCTACAAAATAGCCTAAGGCAGAAATAATAACGGGAATAGAGAAAATGTACTTCAGTTTTGAAGACAGAGACAGTTCTTGCATTTTTAAGTTTTGATAAAAATAAAAAACCTTTCAATTTCTTGAAAGGTTTTTATTAAATATCTTTTTACGATTATTATCTGGCAATATTCACAGCTCTCGTTTCTCTGATTACTGTTACTTTTACCTGTCCCGGATAAGTAAGTTCGTTCTGTATTTTCTCAGAGATGTCGTAAGAAAGCTGAGAAGCTACTTCATCATTTACTTTTCCACTCTCTACCATTACTCTTAGCTCTCTACCCGCCTGAATTGCATAAGCACTGGATACACCATCAAAGCTTAACGCTGCAGATTCAAGATCTTTCAATCTCTGGATGTAAGATTCCAATACCTGTCTTCTTGCTCCCGGTCTTGCGCCTGAGATTGCATCGGCTACCTGAATGATCGGAGATAATAATGACTTCATTTCAATTTCGTCGTGGTGAGCTCCAATTGCATTTACTACTTCTGGGTTTTCACCGTATTTCTCTGCCCACTGCATACCTAAAAGGGCGTGTGGTAATTCTGATTCCTGCTCAGGAACTTTACCGATATCGTGTAAAAGACCTGCTCTTTTTGCTAATTTTACGTTTAATCCTAACTCAGCAGCCATTGTCGCAGCAATATTTGCTACTTCTCTCGAGTGCTGTAGTAAGTTTTGTCCATAAGAAGAACGGTACTTCATTCTTCCTACAATTTTGATCAATTCTGGGTGTAATCCGTGGATTCCTAAATCAATGATGGTTCTCTTACCTACTTCAATGATTTCCTCTTCGATCTGTTTTCTTGTTTTTTCTACTACTTCTTCAATTCTTGCCGGGTGAATTCTACCATCGGTTACCAATCTGTGAAGGGATAATCTTGCAATCTCTCTTCTTACAGGGTCAAAGCATGAAAGAAGAATGGCTTCCGGAGTATCATCAACAATAATTTCTACTCCTGTTACCGCTTCTAAAGCACGGATATTTCTACCTTCTCTACCGATAATTCTACCTTTTACCTCATCAGATTCGATATTGAAAACGGATACTGAATTTTCGATAGCCTGCTCAGTTCCGATTCTCTGAATTGTTTGGATAACAATTTTTCTCGCTTCATTTTTAGCATTCATCTGAGCTTCTTCCATGATGCTCTGAACGTGCGCCTGAGCTCTTGTTTTAGCTTCAGCTCTCATGGTTTCTACCAATTCTGCTTTCGCTTCATCTGCTGTATAATTCGAGATTTTTTCAAGTATTTCTACTTTCTTAGCAGTAGCTGTATCTAACTCCTGCTGTTTTCTTTCCAGAATTTCATTCTTCTTAGCGTAATCTGCAATTTGCTTGTCTAAATCTTTTTCAAGCTTTCCAGTCTTGCTAAGTTCATCATTCAGCTTATGCTCTTTGTCTTTCGTTCTCTTTTCAACTTCCTGCATTTTCTTTTCACGGGACTGAATATCTGCATCATGCTGTGATTTCAGTTCCAGGAATTTTTCTTTAGCCTGAAGGTTCTTTTCTTTCTTTATGGATTCAGCCTGTACGTTAGCTTTTTCTATAAGGTTTTCGGCATTTTTCTTGGCATCATCTATGATGAATTTTGCTTTAGTATTCAGAGAACTTCTGGAAAAAAACATTCCCACCACGGCTCCGATTACCAAACAAACAACACCGACTATAACTTCTATCATAATATATATTGAGTTTTAATTGTATTCATATTCTTTACATAAAAAAAGCCTACAATAATCCAGAGATTGAGAGTAAACTCCTAATCAACACGATTTGAACTGATTTCCACTGTCTGTAATCCGGAAGTCCGGCACGCCATTCGATGGACATTTGTTCGGTAATTGTTTAGCGTTGAGTTTACCTTTAATGTGTTAGAATTATTGTAGGCAGTAATTTTTCAGGAAAAAAAATCTATTTCCCGATTTCATTCAACGACTGATTAATCTGCGTTAACCTCTCGTTGGTTGAATTAATATTTTTCTCGTAGTTAAGAGAAACTACTTCTGCATTGGTTCCCAGTTTAAGGGCACACATAGCCAAAGCATCCTGTTTATCTCTTACATCGAAGTTTTGTTCAAAATCTTTAATCATATTCTCGATCTGCTTCCCTACTTTACGCAAAGTTTCTTCCTCTGCTGCCGGTACGTTCAGCGGATACACTCTTCCTGCAATGTTGACGGTTATTCTCCTTACCTCCATTATAATCCACTGTTTTGAAGCTGAGCAATACAGAAATCAATTTCTTTCACCAATCTGTTGATATGGTTCTTCATTAATCTATTGTGTTCAGGATTTCCTGATATTGCTGAATAAAGTTTTATATTTTTTTGTTCTTCTGCTAATACCTGATTCTTTCTTCTTTCCTCATCATACTTCTTCTTCAAGTCTTCATGCTCAATATTTAATTCTCTTAAATTTTCCGTAAGATTTTTATAGTTCTTTTGCAGAGTCGAAATCTTTCTCTCTAATTCTGAAAAATTGTTTTCTAAATCTTGAAGCATTTCAGGTTTGTATATTCTAACTAAAAGCAAAAATAAAAAAATAATAGCACTAACAAAAATAAAACGCTCTATATTTTGAAATACAAACAAAAAAGGAGGCGCCAGCGCACCTCCTGTGTATTTTTCAATGAAATATTTTTTTATTCAAATTTCAGAACGAACATTACCGCTCTTGTCTGCAATGTAGAAATAGCAGATGACCAGTAAGGAGGTGTAGTAGCGTTATCTGCCACCTTCTCATTGTTCATGAAGAATGTTCCTCTTACGGCAGGAGTCAGTTTAAATTTGTTGAAATAAAACTGAATTCCCATTTCTGCAGACCATGCGAAGTTGTGAGTGGTAGATCTGTAGATCCCCTGCATGTTATCATCTGTAGAAGTTGCGTTAGACTGAAGGTTCACCACATAGTTTACCCCTGCTGCCACATAAGGTCTTGAATTGTACCATCTTTGTCCGTGAAGTTCCAAAAGTACCGGAATATCGATCAATGTAGATTTAATTTCTCTTACTTTATCCTTTTCCTGTAAAGGGAATGGCATAAAAGGAGGATTCGTTAAAGATCCACCTGCATAAATGTCATTGGATTGAGTATTAAAAGTCAACTGTCTTTGTGCAAACTGTAAACCTGGTTCTATTCTTACATCAAGATAGTCATTCAGTCTCCATTTTGCAATAAGCCCGGCACCGAAACTATAACTTTCCTTGGAGGTAACAAGGTTTTCATTATCATTCATCCCATATTTCGGATGCAAAACAATGCGGTAATCCAGTCTGTTCCCGTTCAAATAAAACCCCCAGCTGAATTTCTGCTCGTCGAAATCTTCCAACTTATCCATTCTGTTTCGGGTTCTGAATTGCGCGTTAGCAAAAACGGCAACATTTACTGAGGTTAAAACCAGTGCTTTTAATAGAAATTTATTCATAGGTTACTTTGTTGCTTTATAAATTGTGGCTATACCTAAACTTAATTTTTTATATTCAACTTTCTTAAATCCCGTATCTAAAAGAATTTGCTTCATCTTCTCCCCGAAAGGAAAAGCATTTACAGAATCCGGAAGGTATGTATACGCCCTATTATCCTTAGAAACCAGTCTGCCAATGGCAGGTAATATATTTTTAAAGTAAAACATATAAAATGGCCCCATGAAACCCTCAACCTTTGAAAACTCCAGTATATAAACACTTTTGTTATCTTTAACTACTCTTCTTAACTCTGCCAAACCTTTGGTAAGGTTTTCAAAATTCCTTACTCCAAATGCAACGGAAACAGCATCAAATCTATTATCCTCGAAAGGTAAATTTTCAGCATCTCCTTTTTGCATGGAAATTTTGCCGTCTAATTTAAGTTTTTTTATTTTAATAACGCCAACATTCAGCATTTGTTGTGATAAATCTAATCCAACTACTTTAGAACCGGTTCCTTTTTCAATCGTAATTGCCAGATCTCCCGTTCCTGTAGCCACATCCAGCACTTCCTGCGGATTATCATTTTTCATCCATTTTACCAGTTTATTTCTCCACAAAATATCAATTTTCATGGATAAAACACGGTTCAGAAGGTCATACTTCGGCGCAATATTGTCGAACATATCCTCTACCTGGCTTTTTTTTGTAGCCTCTGAATTGTAGGGAGTAACTTTGGTGATATCTTTTGTCAAAACTTAAAACTTGTAATATTCTTTATAATAATTTAGGTAATCCTGCTTTCTGAAGATTTTAGATCGTGATTCCACTTTCTGGATATTTTTGATCACTTTGTCATAGTCTTCATCTACATTGTAATAAAAATCTTCTGTGTAAAGCTTATTGAAGCGTTTCGCTCCTCCGTAATAATCCTTTCCGTCAATAACTGTTTTATCAAGGTTTGCCAGTAACGAATCTTTTTTAAGATTATATCCGTAATACTGATCATTTACGTAGTAATCCTGATGAGTGATATTAATCAGACCCCGAAGTTTATTCACTTCAAATGCAGAATCATAAAGCATTTTTTTGTTCTGATCAAAAACCTGAATAGAGTTTTTCCCCTTATTCAAATCCACATGCACAAACTGTCCCGCAGAAATAATGCCTTCAGAACCGTTATTGATCTTAAAGTAATACGTATTCGGGGTAGGATTATCTACAACATAATAATTCTTCTTGGCTAAAAAAAGGAAGTAGATCCCAAAGGCAACGATAAACGCCACAGCTGCAATAAGTAAGCCTTTTAAGGATGAATTGTTTTTCATAGATTGTAAAGTACAATTTTTGCAAATTTAATAATATTTTTAATTCTCCGTTATTAATATTAATTATTAACTTTGCATCTTTAAAAAAATCATATAAACGAATGCCGAATACGATCATTATTGGCTCTGGATCTTATATTCCGAACAGAGTTATTGGTAGAGATTACTTTATGAATTCCGAGTTCTATACTGAAGACGGAGTAAAGATTGAAAAGCCTGTGGAAGAGACCATTGCGAAATTTGTAGAAATTACAGAAATCGAAAACAGGAGATTCATTGAGGATGATCTTTCCAACTCTCAAATCGGTTATGAAGCTGCAAAAATTGCCCTTGAGGATGCCAAAGTAGACGGCGAAGAATTGGATTATATCATCTATGCAAGCAATTTCGGGGAAGTTACCGAAAACGGATATGCTGATTTTATGCCAACAATGGCAGCCAGAGTAAAGAATAAACTGGGGATCAAAAACAGAAAATGCGTAACCTATGACATGGTTTTCGGATGTCCGGGATGGGTAGAAGCAATGATTTTATCTGATAATTTAATTAAAGCTAAAGTAGCAAAAACAATTCTTGTCATCGGAGCTGAAACATTAAGCAGAGTGACTGATCCATATGACAGAAACAGAATGATTTTTGCCGATGGTGCCGGAGCGGTAGTGGTAAAAGCAACTGACGAAGAGAATGTAGGAATTATTGCCCATAACACGATCTGTGACAACGGACCGGAATTAAACTACCTTGAAAATCAACCTTCTATCAATAAAGAAGCAGATCAAAAGCGTCTTTATGTAAGAATGTTAGGAAGAAAGATTTACGAATACGCTCTTAAAAACGTACCGGATGCTATCAAGGACACCATTACTGATGCAGGTCTTTCTATTGAAGATATAGATAAAATCTTAATTCACCAGGCCAATGCTAAAATGGATTACGCCATGATTGAAAGACTTCACAGGCTTTATGACGTAAAAGAATACGATCATGCGATCTCTCCTATGACGATCCAGGATCTTGGAAATACTTCAGTAGCAACAATTCCTACCATGTATGATATAATAATTAAAGGAAAAATGGAGGGTCAATCGTTTAAAGAAAAAGGTAACATTGTGATGACTTCGGTAGGAGCCGGAATGAACATCAATGCTATCGTTTACAGATTTCCTTAAAAATATTTAATAAACAAAAAATATAAAGCACAGGGAAGTTATTCTTTGTGCTTTTTTTGATCAGAACATGCAAAAGAACCTTTTAATCATCGCCGGAATCTTCCTTTTTTTGGAAGTGTATATTTATCAGGCTGTCAGAACGCTTACCGATAATTTCTGGATCAGAACCGGATATTGGGTAATATCGTTAGCCGTATATGGAATTTTCGCCTATGAAGTCAATCATTACCAACGATCAGACCGAAGTATGGTAAGGACTCAGATCATGATTTCATTATTTTTAATTTTCATCCTTCCTAAAATTTTCGTGGTCCTGTTTTTATTAATTGATGATATCATCAGAACCGGAGGCTATCTGATTGGCTTTGCCAAACCCACTGAAAATTTCTTCCCGGAAAGAAGGAAGTTCCTGAGTCTGGTAGGACTGGGAATGAGCGGGGTACTTTCAGCTCTTTTCATTGACGGAATTACGTTTGGGAAATACAGGCATACAGTAAGAAGGGTAAGAATAAATTTTGCCAATCTCCCCAAAAGTTTCAAAGGCTACAAAATCATCCAAATTTCTGACGTTCACAGCGGAAGCTTCTCAGATCCAAACAAATTACAACATGCTATCGACCTGATCAATGAACAGAAACCCGACCTTGTATTATTTACCGGAGACATGGTAAATAATGTTGCTGATGAATTCAAGCCATTCATTCCTTTGTTTTCAAAAATTCAGGCTAAAGATGGCAAATTTGCCGTTTTAGGAAACCACGATTACGGAGATTATGTAACCTGGGAATCCCGTGCTGCTAAAAAAGAAAACCTTGAGACATTGATTGGCTATGAAAAGCAGGCTGGTTTTGACATGCTGAGAAATGAGCATAGAGTCATTGAGAAAAATGGAGATAAACTCTATATTCTGGGGGTTGAGAACTGGGGACTGAAACCATTCCCTCAATTCGGAAGAATAGATGATGCGTTAAAAGGCGTACCGGAATCTGCCACTAAAATATTAATGAGCCACGACCCTACCCATTTTGATTACGTGGTAAAAAAACACCCTGGAAACATCCATTTAACCCTTTCAGGACATACCCATGGAATGCAGTTTGGACTGGATCTTAAAAACGTAAAATGGTCTCCGGTACAATACAAATACCCAAAATGGGCCGACTTATATGAAAGCGAAGGAAAATTACTGTACGTAAACAGAGGATTTGGCGTATTAGGATATCCGGGAAGAGTGGGTGTATTGCCAGAAATCACTCTTTTTGAGCTAAGCTAGAGTACGGGTTTCGGGATGCGAGTTATTAGTTGCTCGTTGTTTGGTTGCTGGTTGTTTTGGTTACGAGTTGTGGGTTTCTTTTGTTTCAAGTTTACTAGTTGCTGGCTACACAACCTTAAACTTTAAACTTTGAACTTTAAACTTTGAACCTTGAATTCTCCCTAATCCCTGCCACCTAACACCTACTCCCTAAAAAATATAATCTTTCATACGGGAAGTAGCCATTTCCCTGTCATTGAGAAAAGTAAGGAGGGCATCTAATTTGTCCTCCATTTTTTTGCCCGAAAATAAGCTTCGGTAAAAAGGAATAGCAAAACGGTATTTCTTGAAATCTGTAAACTGCCATGTATTGAGATAAATCAAAACAAACTCTTCGTTCTGCAAAGTTTCCAGCACCATATTCTGATAATACTTCATTGGCAAAATCTGAAATACAAAATCGTTATAAGGCAGCTGGCTGTAAGGAGAGATACTTTCCGGAACGATACTCAATCCGTCCTCTTCTGTAATTACCGTATCTCTTTTGAGTCTTTTGAAAGGAAAAAGAATATTGGCATTATCGATATTGGAAACATAATTAAATTCCATCAGCTTCAAAATTTCCTGTGAAACTTTTACATCTTTCTGACGAATTCCTCTAATCTGTTTTTCCAGAAGATCCTGAATATTCTTCTTGGCATTTTCAATTTCTTCCGGATTTGATCCTTTATTATAAAAAGCAATTTCATGCCCTTTGGATGAAATTGCTTTTATTAAATTCTGAAGTTTTTCGATGAGAGAAACCTCTACAAAAAAACTTGATTTGATATCATGAATATCTAAAATTCTAAGAATTGCTCTGGTATTATTTTCTATGATTTTCAATCTCTCATCATCGGTAATAGAAGAGCCTTTTTTTACTTCAGCCTCAATACAAGTGATGTTAAAAGTCAATAATACCATTTAAATTAAAGTTTATATAAATTCTATAAAATATTAAAAATCAGATGTTAAAAATAAAACTAATTAAAGTATTAATTTATATAATTAATTCTTTCCTAATTTTACTTTCAAATTCTTAATCATGTCCTTTGTCATTTCAGAAATTCCGAAATCATACGTCAGACCCCAGTCTTTTTTAGCGACTGAATCATCAATAGAAGCAGGCCAAGAATCTGCAATTGCCTGTCTGAAATCCGGGTTATAATCAATTGCAAAATCCGGAATTTCTTTCTTGATTTCTTCTGCCAGTTCTTTTGGAGTAAATGACATTCCGCCCAAATTATAAGAAGAACGAACTGTTAAACTTTCTTTTGGAGCATCCATTAATTTCAGAGTAGCATTGATCGCATCATCCATATACAACATCGGCATTCCGGTATTCTCAGAAATGAAACTTGTATATTTTCCTTCTTCAATAGCTTTGTAAAAAATCTCAACGGCATAATCGGTAGTTCCACCTCCCGCTGGAGTTTTCCAGGAGATCAATCCAGGATATCTGATACTTCTTACATCTACCCCATATTTATCGAAATAGTATTCGCACCACTTCTCCCCTGCCATTTTAGAGATTCCGTAAACAGTAGTAGGGTTCAACACTACATCCTGTCCTACCTCATGCTTTGGAATTCCTTTTCCAAAAACAGCGATAGAACTTGGCCAGAAGATCTTTTTAAGAAGCCCTTCTTTCGCCATTTCACAAAAATGAAGCAATGGTTCAAGATTCAGTTTCCATGCAAAAATAGGCTGCTTTTCAGAAGTTCCGGATAAAAGTGAAGCCAGGTGATACACTGTAGTGATTTCATAATCATGAATTACCTGTCTTACCAATTGTGTATTGGTAACATCCATTCTTTCATAGTGTCCGGCAGAAGTAATTCCTTCCTGCCATCTGTCCAATCCTGAAGCAACAACGTTTTCCGCTCCGTGGATTTCAACAAGTCTGTTCGTAAGTTCGGTACCAATTTGTCCCAAGGCACCTGTAATCAGTATTCTTTCCGTATAGGATTCCATTTTCAGATTTTTTTAGAATTGTACAAAAGTAAAAAAAACATGCCAACCATAATAAAAAAGGTGGATTTAAAAACATTTCTCAGGGAGAAGGTATTGATAGCCAGTCAAAATTCTCCTCAACAATAGAAATAATTAAATACAATCATCAAAAGCTGACATTAACTTAAAATTCAATAATTTTGTTGTAAGAAAAAACAATCATATGAAGAAGATTTTAATTGCTTCGATGCTTTTGGCGGCACAGCTCAGCTGGGCTCAATTTACAGACATCAATATTATTAAAGAAGTACAGGTAAAAAATAAAGGTGTTGTAGTGTCTGCACACCCATTAGCCAGTGAAGCGGGAGCTAAAATCTTAAAGATGGGCGGAAATGCCTACGATGCTGTAACAGCTACACAATACGCTCTTGCTGTCGTGTATCCTCAGGCAGGAAACATTGGTGGTGGTGGTTTCCTGGTGGGTGTAAAAAGTAATGGGGAAAAATTCACATTGGATTACAGAGAAACAGCTCCGAAAAAGGCTTCCAGAGACATGTACATCGACAAAAAAGGAAAAGCAGATACTGACCTTTCCCAAAACGGAAGACTGGCGGTAGGTATCCCCGGAAGTGTGGCAGGATTCTTTGCTACCCTGAAATACTGTAAGCTTCCTATGGAAAAAATTATCCAACCCGCAATTGATCTGGCGGAAAAAGGATTTGCCATTACGGATAAGGAAGCAGAAATGCTGAATAACCAAAGAGAAAAATTCCAGAAACACAATAAATCTTCCATCATTTTTGTAAAGGATGCTCCATGGAAAGCTGGAGATCTTTTGGTTCAAAAAGACTTAGCTGAAACATTGAAACTGATCCAGAAATTGGGAGCTAAAGGCTTTTATGAAGGAAAAACTGCTGATCTTTTGATTGCCGAAATGAAAAGAGGAAATGGAATTATCACACTGGAAGATCTTAAAAATTACAAGGTTGCTGAAAGAAAAGCCCTGGAATTTGATTATAAAGGAAACAATGTCGTTACGATGCCTTTACCTTCGAGTGGTGGGGTTCTTCTTGCCCAGATGCTAAGAATGGCAAGTTTTGAAAATCTTGAAAAATACCAGCAAAACTCTACAAAAGCAGTCCAGATTATGACTGAAGCAGAACGCCGGGCTTATGCAGATAGAGCAGAATATATGGGAGACCCTGATTTTATTCAGGATAAAACGTCTTATCTAATCTCTGACGAATACCTGAAAGGCAGATGGAAAAGCTTTAGTTTTGATAAAGCAACTCCAAGTTCAGAAGTGGGTAAAATTATAGAACAACCTAAAGAATCTATGCAGACTACTCATATTTCCGTATTGGACAAGGATGGAAATGCTGCTTCTGTAACCACAACTCTTAACGGTTATTATGGAAGTAAAGTACTGGTTTCAGGGGCGGGATTCTTTTTAAATAACGAAATGGATGATTTCTCCATCAAACCGGGTGTTCCGAATATGTTCGGAGCTGTAGGCGGTGAAGCCAATTCAATACAGCCCAACAAGAGAATGCTTTCTTCTATGACCCCAACAATTATTCTTAAAAACGGAAAACCTTATATGGTTGTGGGAACACCAGGAGGAACTACAATCCCAACTTCAGTGTATCAATCTATTGTGAATGTGGTGGATTTTAAACTGAATGCCAATATTTCAGTGAATGCTCCAAAGTTTCACCATCAGTGGCTGCCGGAAACCATCACCGTGGAAAATAATTTCCCCGAAAGTACCATTTCTGAGCTGAAAAGTAAGAATTACATCATTGAAAAGACAAAGTACATCGGAAAAACAGAGATGATTGTTCTTGATGACAACGGAAATATTCACGCAGTGGCAGACGGTCGTGGCGATGATTCTGTAGCAATAGAATAATTATCATTTTACAATCCGTTAAAACTAAATAGGGCTCCGGCTTCATTTCTAAAGGGATAATTGTCTTTTAGAAATGAAGCCGGAGTTTTTTGCCTATAAAGCCTGCTCAGAAGATTCTTTTCAATGACTTTTGTCATGTTTTCAGATAAATTTTCTTAATTTTCGCCCTTAAAAAAACAAAACGACTGTTCTTTGAAAGCAAAAAAAATACACAATCAGCTTTATTTCCAAGTAATTATAGCCATTGTTGCGGGTATTCTTCTGGGAAAATTTTATCCTGAATTGGGAGAAAAGATGAAACCTTTAGGAGACGGATTCATCAAATTGGTCAAAATGATTATCGCTCCGGTAATTTTCATTACCCTTACTTTGGGAATTGCCCACATGACCGATTTGAAAAAAGTGGGAAGAATTGCTATCAAAGCAATGATTTATTTTTTCACATTTTCAACCCTTGCTCTTATCATCGGATTATTGGTAGGAAATATTTTACAACCTGGTCATGGTTTGAATATTGATCCATCTACACTCTCAGGTGATGTTTCGCAATACCAAACACAAGCTCATGAGTCAACACTCACAGGGTTTATTATGAATATTATTCCGGAGACTTTATTCAGTCCATTGGTAGGTGAAAATATTCTCCAGGTTCTTTTGGTTGCTATTTTAATGGGTGTCGCTTTGGTTCTGACAAAAGAAAAAAGCCAGAAAGTAACCGATTTTCTACAAGATTTATCAACTCCAGTATTTAAAATTGTCCACATGCTTATGAAACTTGCCCCAATAGGCGCTTTTGGAGCAATGGCTTTCACGATTGGAAAATACGGACTTCATTCTGTACTCAACCTTATATTTCTGGTGGGTACATTCTATATCACGTCTATTCTTTTTGTTGTTCTGGTATTAGGAGCAGTAGCATGGTATAACGGATTTAATATTTTCAAACTCCTTTTCTACCTTAAAGAGGAACTTCTTCTCGTTTTAGGGACAAGTTCATCAGAATCTGCCTTGCCGGGTATTATGGAAAAACTTGAAAAAGCAGGCTGCTCGCGGGCTATTGTAGGCCTTGTGGTTCCTACCGGATATTCTTTCAATCTTGACGGAACGAATATTTATATGACGCTTGCTTCTCTCTTTATTGCCCAGGCATTAAATATTCATCTTCCTATTGAAAAACAGCTGATGCTTCTTTTGGTCGCTATGTTAAGTTCAAAAGGTGCAGCAGGAGTTACAGGTGCAGGATTTGTTACTCTGGCAGCAACTCTGGCAGTTGTTCCTGAAATTCCGATTGCAGGAATGACTTTAATTCTTGGAATCGACAAATTCATGAGTGAATGCAGGGCTTTAACAAATGTTATCGGAAATTCTGTAGCCACCGTAGTGGTTGCCAACTGGGAAAAACAGCTCGACAAAGAACAGCTTCAGTACTGCCTGGATCATCCGGCTGAAGTTGAGAAAAAACTGGAGATGTAAGAAGGTAGCAGATGTTAGGTAATAGGGATTAGGTGGCAGGGATTAAAAATGATGTCAATAGTGAATTTTACTTCGCAAGTGAATGGTGAATTTTGATACAGAACCAAGATTCAAGAGCCAAGATAATGACAACCTAATAGAACCAGCAACAAAAATAACTAGCAACCTGTACCCTACACCAAAATATTCAAACTCGCAGGCTGTAATTAGGCAGATGTTAGGTAATAGGGATTAGGTGGCAGGGATTAGAAATGAAATGATGTCAATAGTGAATTTTGCTTCGCAAGTGAATGGTGAATTTTGATACAGAACCAAGATTCAAGAGCCAAGATAATGACAACCTAATAGAACCAGCAACAAAAATAACTAGCAACAAAAATAACCAGCACCTGTACCTTACACCAAAATATTCAAACTCGCTGGCTGTACTTTAACATGAACCGGCGATTTGATTTTATTAAATTCACCATCCAGATGCCAGTTTTTGGTATTCACTTTAAATGTTATTTCAGAGACTGGAAGATAAGTCACATATTCATCATCTTTCAGTCTTTTGGTAAACATTCTGAAAGCAAACAGTGCAGAATAGGTCAGTGGAAATTTTTTCACCAAAACCATATCCACCAAACCGTCACTTTTACTGGCTTTTGGTGCAATGTAAGCATTGTTCCCAAACTGACGGGTATTGGCAATGTTCATCATCAAATAACGGCCGTTGTACTGTTGATATTCTTCATCAACAAACTTTACTTTGATGGGCTTATAATTGAAGAATGTTTTCAGGGAAACCTTAATATAGTTTTTGAATCCACGGCTTGTTTTTTCAAACTCTTTCACCACTTTACCATCAAATCCCGTTCCTGAAACATTGATGGAAAGCCTGTCGTTTACAGTAAAAGTATCAATCTTTCTGGAGTTTTTAACTTTTATTTTCTCTAACAGTTCATCAAGATTTTTACTGAATCGTGTTTCATTGGAAAATCCGTTTCCTGAACCGGCCGGAAAAATAGCCAGAATTTTGTTTGTATTAATAAGGTTTTTGGCTACTGTAGAAATGGTGCCATCTCCTCCTATTGCCACAAAAATATCTACCTGTTCGAAATGAGCCTGAATAAATTCATCGGTTCCGGCAATAGATTCTGAAACATAATACAAAGGATCATTAACCTTTGCTTTAAGTTCGTTCAAAAACGGCTGATAATTTTTTTTGGCCGAAAAAGGATTGATAATAAAAGCTACTTTGTCCATTACCACAAAATTAAAAAATGCTTCCAGAACTGGAAGCATTAATTTACTTAATTTTCATTCTTTCTTTAAATTCTGCATTTAAAGTGCCTTTCAGGTCTTCCCATGAAACAGGAATTGTAATGTCTCCGGCGGCAAAAGCGGCAATTTCATAGGGACTATAGTGAAAGTACAGGTTTTTATCATCAAAATAAAAATTATCAGAGGCCGGAATTTTATCCACTAAAAGCATCTCGGAGTTTTTCACTTCTCCATCTCCATCCATTGTTCCGCTGTTAATTTTATCAATATTTTTCATCAGAATGGCTTCAATCTTATTTTTAGGCAATGAAGTAATATCTTTTAATTCTAATTTTTTGCTGTTTTTAAGATCAAAAACCCTTTCGGAAAATCCGTAGTTATCATGCGCTCCTCCTTCATATCCGCTTCCTACATATTGGATATGCATATAGCCGTTTATATTAGAAATAAGATTCATATGGGAGCTTGAATACCAGTTTTGAGCATAGGTAACGTCTGAAGCCAAGTCTTTATTATCTTTTTTGACAGAGTTGAAATAACTATTCTTTTCACTATCCAGATAAGCCTGAAGACCGGTTTTGGAGAAATCTTTAATTTTTTCATTCTGGAAATAGATGCTGTCCAATAGCTTTTTATCTTTTAAAGTAGGAAAAACCAACAGCTTTGAAGTGTAGCTCACTTTTAAAGAGTCTGTAATTTTTGTAGAGTCACTTACTTTTACAGAGTCTACTACAAATTCTTCACTTTTTTTGTTTTCTATATTCTCTGCTTTTGCCGCCGTTTCATTTTTTTTACAGGCGGCAACTGCTAAGAAAGAAGATAATGCTATAACAGCAATCGTATTTTTCATAATTTTATTTTTGGGGTATCAAATACAAAAACCATTCAAAAGATGAATGGTTTTTGAAAAAATTTTATTTTTTTGTTTAACTCCTGCCAAACATTACTTTTTAACAAGGCTGATCACCTGATTTTCAAATTTTGAAGCGACTCCCCAGATTTGTTTAAATGCAGGATAATATTCTTTCGGATAATCTGAACTGCTAATTTTTGAGGTAGTGGTAACCTCCAGTTTATTTCCTATTTGTTTTACAGAATAGTTGTATTCTATTTCTTTATCTTCTGTAACAATTTTTTTCTCTTTAGGCATTTCCTCAATCACATATCCTTCAGGGATTTCAAGAATCACCTTTTTTATTTTGGTACTAGGTGCCCCAAAATCGATAGGAAATTTTCTGGCTTCTGTCTGATCAAATTCATTGGAATTCTTATTTAAAAACAACATTGGATTAATGATCATTTTCTTTCCTACCTTGTCAATAAGATTCGTTGAAGAAAACTTCATGCTGCTTTCAAACTCGCCGTTCTCCAATACTTTTGAATCGATATCCGTGAAATCCATTGAGAAATTCTCTTTATACTGTTTTTTATATTTTTCAGGGTTTTCATCATAATCATCCTTCACATACATTGCAAACACACCGGTATCTCTGTCAGAATAAGCACCGGAAACGCTGCCATCTTCATTAATTTTCGCATTTACGGTAAGGTAAGTATTTCCAGGTTTAGTATTTACCATCTGAAGTTGAACAGCTTTCTCCTTACCCAGCAAAATACCAAATTGGTTCCAGTCTCTCAGAGGAAGTTCATTCATGGAAGATTGTTTTGAAGTAGCATCAAAGATTTGAATACCTCCTGCAGTTTCTACAGCTGCTAAAACAAAATTTGTGTTGGTAACGTTGGGAGATACAATATTAATCAGTCCGTTCTCTACCGTTGAAATAAGTAATGGATCTGCTTTAATATTTGCTTCACGAAGAAGCATTATTAAGAACAGGTTAATTTCTGCAGCATTACCTGTTTTGCTTTCAATCAGTTTTTTGATACCGTCTTCCGTATAGATTCCTTTATCTTTATTCCATGTAAATGTTTTCTGAACATATCTGAATATGGCATTTGCTTTTTCAAGGTCAGTTTTCATATCAGCTATTCCCGCCGGCATATTTTCTTTCGCCAGTTTTGTTTTTTTAAGCTCACCTCCGAAATCATTATTATCATAGAGTCTTTTCTTAATCTGTTCCCAGGAAGATGAGTACAATTTAAGTTCTCCAAAATTGGTTGAATTAAGCTCAGCACTGATTTTTGTACGAAAGTTTCTGCTATTTCTCACGAACTTCTCCGCTTTAAAACCTTTCAAATTTTCAAAACCAAATCTGTATGTTCTATATTGGGCACCATATAATGTTCTGTCAGAAACTTCATTATATTTAGGAGTAAGACTTCCGGTATAGTTAATATTATAAGAAATACTCACGGGAGTATCCATAACATATTCTGTGTAAAGTGAGGGAGTATCCAGCTCAATAACGATTTCAGGAATCGTATAAAGAAACGCAAACGGTGTGATCACTTCATACTGATATTCTAATACCGATCCGTCTTTCACATTTGGAAAAGCAAATTTGTTAACCGTAGTATTTTTATTTTCCTTGCTTTTATATTTGGAGCTTTTTTCAACCTTTACCGGTACAGTCTTTCCACCTTCCAGATTATAGGTAAATGCCTTGAATTTAGTTAATGATTCATGTTCATTAACTCCTGTATAAAGAGGAACTTCTACATTTAATAAGTCTTCTGCATTATCTTTTTTGTAAATTTTTACTCTGTAAATATATTCTCTGTGTAGATCACCGGTAGATGCATCTACTCTGAAATGTATAGATCTGTACAAAACTTCAGCGGGTGCATTTTCATCCAGTAAAGATTTAACTTTGGATAAATCTGCTTCTGAAAATTTTGGAGCCTCTAAAAACTCATGTTTTTGTGCTTTAATACATATAAGGTTTGTAGAACAAACCAATAACAATACTATTTTTCTCATCATTATGCCTTTGTAATTAAAATTTTTGAATTGTCCATGTTTATTGTTTTCTTTATGAAGTTTACATATTCGTTATATTTTTCTTTGGGATAAGCTCCTTTATTGATTTGTATTTTTCTTTTCACGAGGATTCCCTCTCCATTCTTTACAAAATTTAATGTATAGAAACCATATTCAGATTTAAGGTTGATATTTTCAGGAGTCTCTTCTACTTTATATCCATTGGGAAGGCTGAAACTGATTTCATATTCATCCTCATAAGATTGTCCGATTTCAAAAGGAAGTTCACGGCTTTCGTCCGTTTTATGGATGGCATCATTGTATATAGGAACGGCTCTGAATAGTAAACTGTTTCCTACTTTTTTAGCATAATGGCTGGCTTTAAAATCAATATCATAGGTTATGAAAGCATTGTCTCTATTATTGACAAAATTTTTCATTTCTACTTTTTCAAAGTTCAAAATATCCAAAGATCTTTTTAAAGCATCATTTCTTTCTTTGGGACTTAAACCGGTAAATGCTAAATTATAATCATACTGGTATCCTGTGTAATGAAAACTTCCTTCACCCTGAATACTGTTATCCTCTCCTACTTTGATTTTCAGGGTCTGTTTTTCTTTATTCTGTTCGGCAGAATATACAGGAGTATTGATGAGTTCTATCCCCGTTTTCTTTACTGAAAGTACATTTCGGTCTGTTGTGCTGTACCCCAGGTGGTTGAATGCAATTTGTTGGGATGTATTCTCAAGCCAGATATTCCCTTTTTCTGTAGGTACCATTAAAATAGCATGGTTCCCTCCCATTCTTGGGAAATCCGGATCAAAAGATATCTGGGAAGCTCCGGAATTAATAACACAATAATAAGAAGGCACTCCTGCTTCATCAAGAAGAGTTTTCATATAATTGGTAAGTCCTTTACAGTCTCCGTAGCCTTTTTTGTCCACTTCATCAGGAAGCATTGGAAGCCATCCGCCAATTCCCAACCCTACGTAGATGTATCTGGTCTTATTCTGCATATACTGATAAATCGTCTTTACTTTATCTTCTACAGATCCTTGTAAGTTCAGTGATGCTATCTCAGATTTGATAGCCGGAGTAGAAACGGCAACAGGCTCTACAAGGTTATTGTAGTACCATGTTCCAAAATCTGTCCAGTTCGTTAAAGTACCCTGTTTTCCTGCAAGATTAAATTTCGCCAGAGAGAAACTTACTTTCGGTAAAATTTTGGCAGGTTGTGGAATTAAAGAAATATCATCAATAGCGGGAACGTTTTTGTAGGTAAATACTTTTTCATTGGCACTCCCACTTTCTGCAACTGATGCATAATTGAACTTTGAAGGATACGTTTTCGTTCTAAGCTCTATCCCGGAGGTGTTGATAATTTTAAATTCCGCTTCTTCCAAAGAGGTATTGGTAGAAAAGAAAGGCACAAAATCAGGAATAAAAACCGTATTTTTATCTGATATCTGATAAGAGAAATCTACTGTATAAGGATATTCCGTTGGAGTATAGTTAAAAACCATAATTCTGCTGTCAGAATAAAAAATTCCGTGACGGTTATTGGCAAAATCACCAAAATCTGATTTTGCAAAACTTTTTATTTTCTTTCCTGCTTCATTATAGATGGTAACTTTCACATCAGAGATACTGTTTCCTTTATCATAGGGGATATAGGCAACTGCTTTATCATCACCATCTTTATTTAAAACAGTTTTTACCGTATTAATCTGATATTTTATATCATCAATCTTATGAATGTTCACAGTGGTCAGATCTTTTCTGACTACCAGATTAGCATTTTTCTTTAAATTTTCAGGAATTGCAGAGGCAGGATAGCTCTGTGCAAAATAGAATGAGGCGACAGATAAAGCCCCCAAGACTAGTATTTTCATCATTACTGCTAATTTTAAATGAATTATTAAAATTTTGTATTATTTTTTCACCAAACTAATGACCTGATTTTCCGTTTCAGAAATCGTTTTCCAGATTTGTTTAAAAAACGGATAGTATTCTTTAGGGTAATTTTGACTGGCAATACCTATTTTTGAGGTAATTATTATTTTATTACCAAGTGTTTCAACCTTGTATAAAAAAGATATTTCCTGATCATCCGTAGCCATCTTTTTATCTTTCGGAAGGCTTAACACTTTATAATTTTCAGGAATTTCAAGTTCTATTCTTTTTTCTTTATTAAAAGCCGAAATAAAATCAATCTGATATTTCCTTTCATGGGACTGATCAAACAATTCTTTTTCAGCATTTAAAAACATGATTGGATTGATAACGATTTTGTCTCCTATTACATCCATCATGTTAGAATCGGAAAATGCCATCTGAGTTTCAAAATCACCATTGTCCAGGAGTTTTGGTTCCACATTTTTCCCATCTATATTATATCGCGACGGAAACACCTGTTTATATTTATCCTTGTTTCTATCAAATTCATCATAAGAGTTAATTGCATACATGCCGCTATCCTTTTGTGTGAAAATTCCTTTTACTAAAGAATTTCCCAGGTCTAAGCTGGCTTTGATATTCATCTCTTTTTTACTGATATTGGTATTAGAGAATGACAGAGATGTTCCTTTTTTTCCTTCCAATAAAATTCCGAAATCATTCCAATCCCTCTCTGGTAGCATATTTACCTTAGAATTAAATGAAGTTGCATCATAAAAATAAATTTGATTATTAATTTTAACGGATGTCAAAACAAAATTTAAATTATTGATATTAGGTGAAATAACATTCAGAATACCATTATCAACAGTAGAAATCAGAAGAGGATTAGCTTCAATTCCGGCATCTCTCAAAAGCATAGTCAAAAGAAGATTTATATCTGCACTATTTCCAGATTTTGTTTTGATAAGCTGTCTTAAATTCTGGGAAGCCATTATTCCTGTCTTCTCGTTCCATCTATAATTTTCCTTGACAAAATTGAAAATTTTATCTGCTCTTCCTAAAGGGTCATAATAGGTTTTAATATTCTCAGGAAGAATATCTTTCACATTACCTTTTAAAAAACTTCCAAAGTCATCAAAGCTATAAAGCTTGTCTGCAAGGTTGTTCCAGTCTTTGAACTCACTATACGTAAAATATTTGGTTGAAAATCTTTTAAGTTCAGGTTTAATTTTCCCTCTGAATCTATTCAGGTCTTTTACATATTTTTCCTTCTGAATAGATTTCATATCCTCATATCCAAATCTGAAAACATTATATAAAGCTCCTAAACGATCCTCAGTAGTGGAAATATGGTATTTTGGTTTAAAAATACTTCCTGTGCTGTTAAAAGAATACGTAATAGGCTCATCAGGATATTCCAAATTATACTCCTGATAAACAACCGGAATATTGTATTCCAGAAAATATACCGGATTGGAGATATTATTACTCGTCACTTTATAACTGTATTCTATTACAGATCCGTCTGAAATATTAGGTAAAGCAAGTTTATAAATATTTACCCCTTCAGTAAAATTCTCTTTTAACTGTTCTTTTTTATCAATTATTATTTTTTCGACTTTATTATTGGAGAGGTTATATATTCTCACTTCAAACTTACTCAACGATTCATCGGTAAGAAGAGGGATATTTATATTAAGCCAATCTTCTGAGCGCTTTTTGTCGTAGATTTTAATTTTTGAATACCACTCTTTTTCCAAAGAATTATCATTCATGATATTATATCGAACACTATTGTAGAGAATCTCAGCAGGAGCATCCTTTTCTATAAGTGAATTCGTTTTTTTTAGATCAGCCTCATCAAATAAAGGTGGAGAGAGGAATTTATGCTGTGCAAAAAATGTATTAAATACAAGGCAGCTCACCGCTACTGTAAGTTTAGCATTAATTTTCATCGGTTTTTATTGATTTTGAGAATTCGTAGAAATTGCAGAAGCAGGGTCGCTCTGCCCGAAATAGAATGAGGCGGTAGATAAAGCCTCCAAGACTAATATTTTCATCATAGTTATTAAAGTTATACAAAAATAATAAAATCTTAATAACTGTTAAAAAAAATATAAAAGGCTTCAACATATGAAGCCTTCAACCTAATACTTAAAAAGTACAATTTTACATGTACTTATAAGGATATGAACACATTATCAACTTTTCATTTTCTATTTCTGAAAAGTTAGAACAGAATATTTATAATCATTCTATTTTGGAGAAGGAATATTTATTCTGTTTTTATGAAGGGTAAAACTTCATATTGTCTGCATTTCAAAAATAGAATAAAATATGATTCATGTATTTCAAATATTGTAGAATTAATAATAAGAAGAAGTACAATTAATTCTACAACCCTGAAATTTGCTCATAAAAAAAAGACTCCAATACTGAAGTCTTTTAGTTTTTTTTCTTTCTTTTTAATCATTCGGAACCAGTTTACTATCAAATTGATCGCTTCCAAGCCCCAGTACAGGAATAAAGATAAATCCAAAAAGAAGAATCAAAATAGTGTAGAGAGGTGTTTCTTTGGAAAATCCTTTGGCAAGCCTGTCATATACTACCCAGCATGCAAAAATGTTTACCAGTGGAATAAAGAAAAGAATGATCCACCAAATGGGTTTTTTAACGATTTCTAATAGTACAATTGTATTATAAATGGGAATAAAGGCGGCCCAGGCATCTTGTCTTCCTGCTTTCTGGAAGATTTTGTACATGCAATATCCATAGAATATATAACATAGCAGGCCGAAGAACATTGTTCCGAGTCCTAATCCTGCAGCGGCTGCACCAGACACTGCATCTGTCCCATTATAAGGATCTGTTTGTAAAAGAGTTAACATATTATTGTTTTTTTGGTTTATCCAAATATAAAAAAAGCTTCTAAATAATTAGAAGCTTTTTTTATTATATTTTTAAAAACGTTTATGCATCAATTTTTGCATATTTCGCATTTTTCTCAATAAACTCTCTTCTTGGTGGTACCTCATCCCCCATCAACATAGAGAATACACTGTCTGCTTCTACTGCGTTATCAATAGTTACCTGCTTCAGAATTCTGTGTTCAGGGTTAAGTGTTGTTTCCCAAAGCTGTTCAGGATTCATTTCTCCAAGACCTTTGTAACGCTGTACTTCTACACCTTTACCATCCGGAGCCATTTCTAAAGTAAACTCTTCACGTTCTTTTTCGTTATAAGCATACACTTTTTTGTTCCCTTTCTTTAATAAGTATAAAGGAGGTTGAGCAATATAGATATATCCATTCTCAATAAGTTCCTTCATATATCTGAAGAAGAAAGTAAGGATCAATGTAGAAATGTGAGATCCATCAATATCGGCATCGGTCATGATAACAATTTTATGGTATCTTAATTTTGCCATATTTAAAGCTTTGCTATCTTCTTCTGTTCCTACAGAAACTCCAAGTGCAGTATAAATATTTCTGATTTCCTCGTTATCATACACTTTATGAAGCATAGATTTCTCTACATTCAAAATCTTACCTCTTAATGGTAGAATAGCCTGGAAGTGTCTGTCTCTACCCTGCTTCGCTGTTCCACCTGCGGAATCTCCCTCTACAAGGAAAAGTTCAGATTCAGCTGGGTCTTTGGATGAACAGTCAGATAGTTTTCCTGGAAGACCAGAACCTCCCATTGGAGATTTTCTCTGAACCATTTCTCTAGCCTTTTTAGCTGCTTGTCTTGCTTTAGCTGCTAAAACAACTTTCTGAACAATGATTTTAGCTTCGTTAGGGTTTTCTTCCAAGAAGTTGGTAAGCATTTCTCCTACAATCTTATCAACAGCACCGGAAACTTCAGAGTTTCCTAATTTTGTTTTGGTCTGTCCTTCAAACTGAGGTTCCATTACTTTTACAGAAACTACAGCTGTAAGTCCTTCACGGAAGTCATCACCGGTAATTTCTACTTTTTCTTTTGCCGGAAGTCCTAATTCATCAGCATATTTCTTTAAAGTTCTTGTTAAAGCTCTTCTGAAACCTGCAAGGTGAGTACCTCCTTCGTGCGTATTGATATTATTAACGTAAGAGTGAAGATTTTCGTTAAATGATGTATTATAACGCATTGCCACCTCAACAGGAATATCATCTCTTTCGCCTTCCATGAAGATCACGTGCTCCATAATAGATTCACGGCTACCATCGATGTAGGCAACAAATTCTTTCAAACCACCTTCAGAATGAAAAACTTCTGAACGGAAAGAACCGTCTTCCAATTTTTCTCTTTCATCGGTAAGCGTAATCGTAATTCCCTTATTTAGGTAAGAAAGCTCTCTTAAACGGCTTGCTAATGTATCGTAATTATAGATTAATTCTGTAAATATAGTATCATCCGGCTGGAAAAACTGTTTAGTTCCTCTTGTATCACTGTGACCGATTTCTTCAACCTGAGTCTGTGCTTTTCCTTTAGAATATATCTGTTGATAAATATTCCCATCTCTGTAAACGGTAGTTACCATTTCGTTAGAAAGTGCATTCACACACGAAACCCCTACCCCGTGAAGACCTCCTGAAACCTTATAAGAGTCTTTATCAAACTTACCTCCGGCTCCAATTTTTGTCATTACCACTTCAAGGGCAGATTTCTGCTCTTTTTCGTGGAAATCAACCGGGATACCTCTACCGTTATCACTTACTTCAATTCCGTTTCCTTCCTTGATGCTAACGAAGATCGTGTCACAGTACCCTGCCAATGCCTCGTCAATAGAGTTATCTACTACTTCATAAACCAAATGGTGAAGACCTCTTGTTCCTACATCACCAATGTACATTGAAGGACGCATACGAACGTGCTCCATTCCTTCCAATGCCTGAATACTACTAGCTGTATATTGTTTTTGACTCATATTAAATATTAAAAATCTTGCTCTATGCAAAGACTTACAAATATCGTGATTTTTTTCGAGGTATGAAAGTTAAAAAGTGTCAAAAAAATGTAGAGTTTTCTTAGTGAAAACATAAGGAAAAGTATTCCAATAAAAGATTCAAAATTAAAATGTATGGGTGAAATATCAACTGTTGTAAATCATATTCAACATCAATAATTTATGCGTAAATTTATTTACTGAAAAGTTGATATTATGGATGATTTTATAGCAGCACGCGCCCAGATGGCACTATCTCTGGGTTTTCACATTATATTCTCCTGTGTGGGTATGGTGATGCCTTTTCTCATGGCTTTTGCCCATTGGAAATACTTAAAAACAAATAATGAAGTATATAAAGGACTGACAAAAGCATGGAGCAAAGGAGTCGCTATTCTTTTTGCTACCGGAGCTGTTTCCGGAACAATGCTATCCTTTGAACTTGGGCTTTTGTGGCCCGGTTTTATGAAACATGCAGGCCCTATTTTCGGAATGCCTTTTTCATTGGAAGGAACAGCCTTTTTCATCGAGGCTATTGCCATCGGATTCTTCTTATATGGCTGGGAAAGATTCAATAAATGGTTTCATTGGTTCTGCGGATTTCTTGTAGGAGTAAGCGGCCTGGCTTCCGGTATTTTGGTGGTTGCGGCCAACTCATGGATGAATTCTCCTACCGGTTTTGATTATATTAATGGTCAGTATCTTAATATAGATCCTATTAAAGCGATGTTTAATGACGCATGGTTTCCACAGGCTCTTCATATGACGGTTGCTGCATTTTGTGCCACAGGATTTGCTGTAGCCGGAGTGCATGCCTTTATGATTATGCGCAAAAGAAACATTGAATTTCATACCAAAGCTTTTAGAATTGCTGTAGGATTTGCTTTGATTGGAGCATTTGGTGCCCCTTTAAGTGGTGATATTGCAGCAAAATCAGTAGCAGAAAGACAACCTATTAAACTGGCTGCAATGGAAGCTCATTTTGAAACTGAGAAAGGCGCTTCTTTTGTGATTGGGGGAATTCCTGATGAGGAAAAGGAAGAAATAAAATATGCTATAAAAATCCCAAAAGTTTTAAGTTTTCTGGTAAGCAATGATTTCAATTCTGAAGTAAAAGGTCTTAAAGATTTCCCGAGAGATGAATGGCCTCCGATTGCGGTTGTTCATTACGCTTTTCAGATTATGATTTTCTTCGGAATGGTGATGATTGGTATTGGAGCTATTTATTTATATGCTTTCTTCTTCAAAAAAGAATGGCTGAGTAAAAATTGGTTATTAAAGACCTTTTTAATAGCCACCCCTTTCGGATATATTGCGCTGGAAGCAGGATGGACAGTGACGGAAGTCGGAAGACAGCCCTGGATTATTTACGGAATTATGAGAACGGTAGATGCGGTAACACCAATGCCTGGAATACAGTATTCATTCTACTTCTTTACTGCTATTTTCGTCTCATTATCATTGATTCTTATCTTCCTTTTAAAAAGACAGATCCAAATGGTACCGAAGCTTTACGACCCTACCGACTCTCAGTTTAACGATAAAAACAACAAATCATGATCTACATTGTAATAGGTTTTCTCTGGCTATCTATCTGTCTTTATATTATTCTGGGAGGTGCTGATTTCGGAGCGGGAATTGTAGAGCTTTTCACTCATAAAAAAGCCAGAAATAAGACTCAGGAAATCATGTATGAGTCTATTGCGCCTGTATGGGAAGCCAATCATATGTGGCTGATCATCGCCATTGTAATTCTCTTTGTAGGATTCCCCGAAATCTATACGACGATGTCTACCTATCTTCACATTCCTTTGGTTTTGATGCTCCTGGGGATTATTGCCAGAGGAACAGCATTTACGTTCAGACATTATGATGCAGTAAAGGATAACTGGCAGGTTCTGTACACCCAGATCTTCTACTATGCAAGTCTTTTAACGCCTTTCTTTTTGGGATTAATTGCTGCAGCAACTGTTTCACATTCTATCAATCCTGACGCTGTAGGCTTTCTGGATTTGTATGTTTTCAGCTGGCTGAACTGGTTTGGAGTTTCTGTAGGTTTGTTTACTGTAGCGCTTTGTGCCTATCTTGCTTCTATCTTTTCATTAAGAGAAACCCGTGATAAAGCTGATCTTTTATTAATGATCAGAAAATCCAAACAGACGATGATCTTCGTTGTGATTACAGGAATTCTGGTATTTGTAACTGCTTATATTTCAGATATTCCTCTTTTGATGTGGGTATTTTCCAAACCTTTGGGGATTATGGCAATTGCCTTTGCAACGATTGCATTATTGCTTATTTTAAGAGCCATGAACCGTCAGAAATTACTTCCTGTACGTGCTTTGGCAGGATTTCAAATGGTGATGATTTTAGTAGCTGCTACTTATCAGCACAATCCGGATATTATTTTATTAGGAAACGGACAGCATCTTTCATTATTGGAGCATATGGCTCCGCCAAAAACTATTGCAGCATTGGGATGGGCTTTGATGCTAGGTTCATTATTTATCCTGCCGTTTTTATTTTATCTGATGGCTTCTTTCAGTAAGTTGAGAAAATAGATTTACCATGCAGAGCTATCAGGATAGAACAGAGCTTATTGAGGAACTCAGGAAAAGATATGAGCTCTACGATCAGGAATTTAATACCATCAAGGAAGATGAAAAAGATCTTCTTCAACAGGGAGTTGACAAAACTCCATCACAAAATATTTCCTATCAGTTAGGATGGACCCATCTGCTTTTACAATGGGAAAATGATGAAAGAAAAGGAATTGAAGTAAAAACTCCTACACCTGAATACAAATGGAATAACCTGAAAGGATTATATCAATCTTTTTATGATCAATATGGCTCTCATAGCTTGCAACAGCAAAGAGAACTGCTGCGAACTCAGGTTAATGAAATTATCATCTGGATAGAAAGCCTTGATCACGACACTTTATTCACTCCCGGACAGAGAAAATGGGCAACAACACCCGCTCAGTGGCCGGTCTGGAAATGGATTCATATCAATACCGTAGCTCCGTTTAAAAACTTCAGGACACAGCTCCGGAAATGGAAAAAAGAAAAAGGTACAGAATAGTTCTGTACCTTTTATATTTGTATTTTCTGAGGAATCTTAAGCTAATTTCATCAAAAGATTTTCGTCAATCTTCTCTACTTTCACAATATTATTCTTTGTCAGAGTTTTGGAAGCTTTATCCCATTTTTTACCGGATAACTGGCTTCTTTCCTTTACTTCAGCTAAAGACATTGCTTCTTCCTGAGAATTAAGGATTTCAAGGATTACTTTTTCATCTTCACCTAATTCAATCTGCGGAACTGCTTTTTCAGGTCTCATCTGCGGGAAGAATAATACTTCCTGGATGGAGGCATTGTTTGTTAAGAACATGATTAATCTGTCCATACCGATTCCTAATCCTGAAGTTGGCGGCATACCGTATTCCAATGCTCTTAAGAAGTCCTGATCGATGAACATTGCTTCATCATCTCCTCTTTCAGATAAAGCCATCTGTGCTTCAAAACGCTCTCTCTGATCAATAGGATCATTAAGCTCTGAATAGGCGTTTGCGATTTCTTTACCGCATACCATTAATTCAAAACGTTCTGTTAAGCCTTCTTTGCTTCTGTGTTTCTTTGTCAGTGGAGACATTTCGATCGGATAATCTGTAATGAAAGTCGGCTGAATGAAGTTTCCTTCACATTTCTCACCGAAGATCTCATCAATCAGTTTTCCTTTCCCCATCGTCTCGTTTACTTCGATACCGATAGATTTCGCAAAATCATATAATTCCTTCTCCGTCTTTCCTGTGATATCAAATCCTGTATATTTCAGGATCGCTTCCGTCATAGAAACTCTTGGATAAGGGGCTTTCCAATTGATGGTATGTTCACCAAAAGTAGATTCTGAATTTCCGTTCACCTGAGTGGCACAGAATTCCAATAATTTCTCAGTAAAATCCATCATCCAGTTGTAATCTTTGTAAGCTACATAGATTTCCATAGCCGTAAACTCTGGGTTGTGAGTTCTGTCCATTCCTTCATTTCTGAAGTTTTTAGAGAACTCATATACTCCGTCAAAACCACCTACGATCAATCTTTTAAGATATAATTCGTTGGCAATTCTTAAATATAATGGAATATCCAATGCATTGTGGTGCGTGATAAACGGTTTTGCTGCAGCTCCACCAGGGATCGACTGTAGAATAGGCGTTTCCACCTCAAAATATCCTGCATCATTAAAGAAGGTTCTCATGGCATTGAACATTTTTGTTCTCTTCACGAAAATTTCTTTAACCTGCGGATTTACCGTCAAATCTACATAACGCTGTCTGTATCTTAATTCAGGATCTGTAAATCCGTCGTGTACAACACCATTTTCATCAGTTTTAGCCTGAGGCAGAGGACGTAATGCCTTCGTAAGAAGAACGAAATTTTTCACTAAAACCGTCTTTTCTCCTACCTGAGTCGTAAACAATTCTCCTTCAATACCGATAATATCTCCGATATCCAAAAGGTGTTTGTATACTTCATTATATAGTTCCTTATCTTCACCCGGACAGATTTCGTCTCTGTTGAAGTAAACTTGGATTTTTCCTTTAGAATCCTGCAATTCAGCAAAAGAAGCCTTACCTTGAATTCTGCGGGACATCAATCTACCAGCGATCTTCACCTGTTTACTTTCAGAAAAGTCCTGTTTTATAGATTCTGTAGTATCTGTAATGGTATACTCATCCGCAGGGAACGCATTAATCCCCATTTCAGTAAGCTTATTCAGCTTTTCTCTTCTAATGATTTCTTGTTCTGATAATTGCATTTCTTATTTTTCTAAAAGCGTACAAATTTAGGCATTTTTGACCTGACCATCAATGCCTTTTTTCAGAAATTTTAAAATGTGAAGAGGAATGGTGCTGAGATACGAGATTCGGGATACTGGGATATAAGATTCGGGATGCTGTCAATAGTGAATTTTACTTCGCAAGTGAATGGTGAATTTTTTAATAGAGCTAGAACGTCTATCCTTAATTTTAAGCATCAACGAAATAAACTTGCAACAAAAAAAACCAGCAACCAGTAACTTAACTAAAAACTTTGAACTTTGAACTTTAAACTTTACACAAGCCACCCTCTTCTATCCTTCTGAGGAATAAATGTCCAGGCCAGCATTCTGCTTATCTTTTGTCCCTGAGCCATATCAATCGTTTTCACTTCTACGGCTTTTACTTTCTTTAAAAGACGAGTCAGTTTATCGAGATTGTCCTTTTTAGACACCAGGCACGTGAACCAAAGAACCTGAGATGAAAACAATGTACTTTCATTAATCATCTTCGTGATAAAAGCCAATTCACCTCCTTCACACCATAGCTCAGATTGCTGACCGCCAAAGTTTAGCAAAGGCTTTACTTTCTTTGATTTATTAAGATTTTTTGTTTTCCTGATGTTCCCTTTTATTGCAGACTCTTCAGAATCATGAAAAGGAGGATTGCACATCGTAAAGGTAAACCTATCTTCAGAACCAATGATATTTTTAAAGATATGATCAGCATTTGGCTGACGTTTTAATTGAATAACAGAGGAAAGATCCGGATTTTGATCCAAAATATCCTGAGCATTTTTCAAAGAATCCTGATTAATATCTGTTCCCAGCATCGTCCAGCCATAAGACCTGCAACTGATTAAAGGATACACAAGATTGGCTCCGGTTCCTATATCCAACCCTTTTACAGAGTTTCCTGCAGGAATTTTATCTGATTGTTCCGCAAGAAGATCAGCAACATAATGTACATAATCTGCACGTCCGGGAATGGGAGGACAAAGATTGGTATCGGGAATATCCCAGCCTTTGATGTTATAGAAATGTAAGAGTAACGCTTTATTGAGCAGTTTTACAGCTTTTGGAATGCTGAAATTAATGGTTACCGTCTGATAAGCATTTTCGAAAACATAGTGTTTCAGTTCCGGCACACAAGAAATAAGCTGATCAAAATCATAGGGATTACGATGCAGATTTCTTGTGTGCAGACTGGATTTTTCAGCGGACATATTTTACTTCTTCTGACTTAAAATATATTCCACCATTTTTTTGGCATCTTCCTTAGATACCTGTGGATGGGCAGCCATAGGCACACTTCCCCAAACTCCACTTCCGCCTTCAATAATTTTGGAAGCCAGCAATTCAGTATCCTTTTCAGAATACTTTCCTGCAATTTCCTTATAAGAAGGTCCTATCATTCTCTCATTCACAGAGTGGCATCCCGAGCAATCCAATGTTTCCATGATCTGATCACCTGAAAGATTGGTTTTTGCCGGCTCTGAAACAGCAGCTGTCTCAGAAGAAGCCGCCACTTCTGCTGTATTTTCTTTTTTAGAACAGGAAATGATCATAAGACCAAGAGCTCCTGCTAAAAGTATTTTTTTCATTATTTCTTAGCTGTAGAATCTGTTTTAGCAGCTTCTGGTGCAGGAGCAGCCGGAGTTGCAGCAGCTGGAGCAGCAGTTTTAGCCGTAGAATCTACAACAGTAGTTACTTCTGGCTCTTCAAGCATCGTGTTGCTATCCTGTAAAGAATGATCTGGCTTTTTCTTGCAGCTTGCTAATAATAAACCTCCGATAAATGCGATTGCTAATACTTTTTTCATTTTATTCTAATTTGGAAGCAAAAGTATAAAAAATAAACTTTTAAACTTATGACAAATGTTTTCTTTAAGAAATATTTTTACGGACTGGATTTTAATCTGATGATTAAAAAATAATTCAAACAGTAGGGAAATTTAAATTAGGTTGCTATTTTTGTATAACAAATTACCAAAATCAATCTAAAAATATGAAACTTATGACCAAAAAAAATGTATTAAGTACAGCGTTTGTTGCTCTACTTTCTTCCCTCCTTCTTTCCTGTGATAACTCATCAAACGATCCTCATTCAGAATATTCTGATAAAATTGAATCAGTAACGCTTTTAAAAACAACAAAGTCGTGGGACGGAACAGTGTATCCAGCCTACCCTACAACGCAGCCGGAAATTTCGGTTCTTAAAATTGCTGTCCCTCCCAATTCGGCTCTGAACTGGCATAAACACTCAGTCATCAATGCAGCTTATGTAGAAAAAGGAGAAATCCAGATAGAAAGAAAAGAAGATGGCAAAACACAATGGGTGAGAAAAGGTCAGGTACTTCCTGAAATGGTTAATGTTGGCCACAGAGGCAAAACCGGAGATCAGGGAGCCACCTTAATTGTTTTCTACAGCGGAACTCCTGATATTCCTTTGTCTGAACCAGTAAAATAGTTGTTTTAAACGCTATGTTTGCAAAGCAAATATGATAAAACTCTATTTTTTTGTTCGCAAGGGTACTTCGTTTAGCTAATGACTTTATGATTATTTTTCCCAGTAGCATTAATACCTGCGAATCAATACTCCTTAATCATAATGTACCTTGCTGAGTGAAACACCTTTGCGACCTTTTTACATTCATATTAATAACATCTTTGCGAACATAGCGTTTACATAAAAGATTATAATAGTATATTTAACGTATGGTTTTAATTTCAAAAATTCTGTTTTTTACCAGCCATCATGGTTTTTATACTGTGGTGCTGTTATTTGTGTTCTTTGGACTTCTCTCCTATCTGACTAAAAAAGCATTGTTTTTGATTCCGATCATTCCACTGGCTATCTTAAACGGATTTGGAGGACAATTTTTGAACGCCTGGTTCTTAAACAAATACGGAGTTGAAAGTACCGCTATCATTACTTCAGATGTAGAAACCAATTCTACCCTGAATGATATGTATATTCATGATTACGAAGCCATTGTAAAAAAGCAGGATGGAAAATACACCACTACTTTCTTCTCCACTACCAGTGCAGCCATCTATCCTATCAGCAATTCAATCAGAATACCGGGTGATAAGGATATTCCGGTAAAATACATTCCCGGATATGAAAAGAATATAGTCATCCTGTATGATCAGTCCAGGGAAGGACAAATTTTATTGCAATATGAAAAGCAAGCTCCTGTCAACTCTGCAAAAACCAAATATGAGGCAGACAAAACGAATAAGGAATTCATTGAAGAATACATTTCTGCCATGGAAAATTATTTAGAATATTATAATGATGAAACTTATAAAGAAAAAATCAAGGAATTGAAACAAGAGCTCAAACAGCTTAAATAAAGGATTTTTATATTAAGTTTTTGTATTTCTTTAGTTTTTTTAGTCTTTGTATTAAAAAAATTTCTACATTTGTCCTATGTTAAAAATGAACAACAATATTTGGTGGTGGCTTTCAAACTCTTCGTCGGGTCTGAAGGTATTGTCATGTTGTTAATTGCAGCAGAAATAATCAAAAAACAATATATAGGCTTTGACGGATACCGTTAAAGCCTTTTTTTATTCCTCAACTTAAAAAAAACAACAAGATGTTTACTGATACAATTACAATAAAAACTGTTTCGAAAAAAACACTGGGAGACCTTCATACTCCCATGAACATTTATCTTAAAATCAGAGATAAATTCAGGGATACCATTCTTCTGGAAAGCTCAGATTCAAAAAGTATTGACAATAATTTTTCCTTTATTGCAGTGAATGCCATTGCCGGAATTGAAGTGAAGAACCTCAACGAATTTGAAATTAAGCTTCCTGCTTCTGCTCCCGTAAAGCAATTGATTAATGAGCGAAATATCACGGATATATTTGAAGACTTCCGTAATATTTTTAAATGTGAAGAAACCCATGATCCTATAGAACAGACTGCACAGAGCCTTTTTGGATACACAAGCTTCGAAGCAGTACAGTTTTTTGAAAGCATTCATCTTAAAGAACAAAGCAAGGAAGTTGAAATTCCTGTTTTGAGATACAGATTATACCAATATGTAATTGCAATCAACCATTTCAATGATGAAATGTATATCATTGAAAATTTTATTAAGGATGTAAAATCTGAACTTCATCTTTTAGAAAACCTTATTAAAAATCAGAATACTCCGGTTTATCCTTTTGAAAAAACGAGTGAGGAAACCTCTAATATTACAGACGAAGATTATCTTGAACTGGTAAAAAAAGCCCAGAAACACTGTATGCGCGGTGATGTATTCCAGCTGGTTCTGAGCAGAAGATTTGAGCAGAAATTCAAAGGAGATGAATTCAATGTATACCGTGCCTTGAGAAACATCAATCCTTCTCCTTACCTCTTCTATTTTGATTACGGAAATTATAAACTATTCGGATCAAGCCCTGAAAGCCAATTAATCATCAAAAACAACAAAGCTATTATCCACCCTATTGCCGGAACCTCTAAAAGAACAGGAAATCTGGAAACGGATCTTGAAGCTATCGAGGTTTTAAAAGCTGATCCTAAAGAAAATGCAGAACACACCATGCTGGTTGACCTGGCAAGAAATGATCTTGGTAAACTTGGAAAAAATGTTACAGTGACTAAGCTTAAAGAAATCCAGCTATTCTCTCACGTTATTCATATGGTAAGTGAAGTGACCGCAGATGTGGCGGATGGTATCAATCCTCTTGAAATGGTTTCTGCCACCTTCCCTCAGGGAACACTTAGTGGAGCTCCTAAGCATAAAGCGCTCCAACTGATCAATGAATATGAGAAAGATTCCCGTGGATATTACGGAGGCTGCATTGGAATCATCGGATTGAATGGTACCTGCAACCAGGCTATTATGATCAGAACATTTTTAAGCAAAAACAACACTTTATTTTATCAGGCGGGTGCCGGTCTTGTCGCAAAATCAGTTCCTGAAAATGAACTGCAGGAGGTTAATAATAAACTGAATGCCCTGAAAAAAGCAGTGGAAAAAGCAGAAAAAATAGTTGAAAAATAAAATAAGCCTCACCAACTAGCAACTAGCAACTAGCAACTAGCAACTAGCAAAACAACCTAACAAAAAAACAATGAACAACAATATAAACACTCAGCAGCCACCGCTTAAAGTTCTCGTTTTCGACAACTATGACAGCTTTACCTATAACCTTGTCCAGATTATTGAAAGAATTCTGGAGCAAAAAGTAGACGTGGTAAGAAATGATGAAATAACCCTTGCAGAGATTGATCAATATGACAAAATCATTCTTTCTCCAGGACCCGGAATTCCTGAAGAAGCAGGCATTTTATTAGAGCTGATTAAAGAATATGCTCCTACAAAAAGTATTCTTGGCGTATGTCTCGGACAACAGGCTATTGCGGAAGCTTTCGGAGGAAGTTTAATCAACCTGTCTGAAATCTTCCACGGAGTGGCTACAACTACTGAGCTGACAAAAGAAGACACCAAACTTTTCAAAGGTTTAAGTTCCGGATTGGAAGTAGGAAGATATCACAGCTGGGCCGTCAATCCGTCAGATTTCCCGGAAGAACTGGAAGTTACTGCTGTAGATAAAGACGGAATGATCATGGCTTTGCAGCACAAAACATATGATGTACATGGAGTACAGTTTCACCCTGAAAGCATTTTAACGCCCGAAGGAGAAGTAATCATTAAAAATTTCCTTGTGTAATGGAAACATTAGAAACCCCTGCAACAACAATAAAAACATCACAAATGAAAGAAATACTGCAATACCTGTTCAACCATAATACCCTGTCAAAATCAGAAGCCAAAGCGATGATGATTGAGATTGCACAGAATAAATTCAATGCTGCAGAAGTAACTGCATTCATAAGTGTTTTCTTAATGCGAAATATCACATTGAAAGAACTGGAAGGTTTCAGGGAAGCTCTATTACAGATGGCGGTTCCCGTAGATATTGATGCAACTGATGCCATTGATATTGTAGGAACCGGAGGTGACGGAAAAGACACCATCAATATATCAACATTAGCAAGTTTTGTAGTGGCCGGAGCCGGACAGAAAGTAACCAAACATGGAAATTACGGAGCTTCTACCATTACAGGTTCATCCAATGTACTGGAGGAGCTTGGATATCAGTTCAAAAACACTTCAGAACAACTGAATGAGGATCTTGAAAGAGCTAACATCTGTTTTTTACATGCTCCTTATTTTCACCCTGCATTACAATCAGTAGGACTGTTGAGAAAATCTCTGGGACTAAGAACATTCTTTAATCTTTTAGGCCCGTTAGTGAATCCTGCAAAACCAAAGTATTCCATGATTGGAGTATATAATCTGGAAATTGCAAGGATTTATCAATATCTCCTTCAAAAAGAAGAACGTGAGTTTATCCTGGTACATGGTCTTGACGGATATGATGAAATAAGCCTTACAGACGACAGTAAAATCATTACAAAAAACGGGGAAGAAATTTATTCTGCAGAAGATTTAGGCTTTCATCCTGTAACGCTGGAAGATATTAAAGCTGGAAGTTCTACTCAGGAAACGGCAAAAATATTTATGAATATTCTGGAAGGAAAAGGTACAGAACAACAGAACTCTGTGATTCTTGCCAATGCGTCAGTAGCCCTATACAACACGCATAAATTTGGAACTTATGAAGACTGTCTTCTTTTAGCGAAGGAAAGTCTTCAAAGTGGAAAAGCCTTGAATAGTTTTAATCTTTTAGTTAAAAAATAAAATATTTTAAGCACAAAAAATGACTATACTGGATAAAATTATTGAACGAAAAAAGGAGGAAATTGCAGCAGCAAAATCTCACATTTCTCTTGACCAATTAAAAGACACTCAATCTTTTGGAAGAGCAACCTATTCTCTGAAAGAATCTATCAAAAATAAAAGTGGAATTATCGCTGAATTTAAAAGACAATCTCCTTCAAAAGGGATCATTAACAATCATGTACAGCCCTTAGACGTGGTTTCAGCTTACGAAAATTTTGGAGCCAGCGGAATTTCCATCCTGACTGACCATGATTTTTTTGGAGGAAACTTCAATGATATTGTTAGCGTAAGGAATGATATTAAAATTCCAATCCTGCGAAAAGATTTTATGATTGATGAATACCAGTTCTATGAAGCCAAAAGTATAGGTGCAGATGTTATTTTACTGATTGCATCCTGCCTTTCACCTGCTCAGGTAGAAGAATTCACAGCACTTGCCCATGAGCTGAAAATGGAAGTTTTACTGGAAATTCATACCGAAGATGAGCTAAAACATTTCCACTCAAAAATTGATCTGGTAGGCATAAACAATCGAAACCTTAAGGATTTCAAAGTTGATCTTCAACATTCCGTTCAGCTAAAAAATCAGCTTCCAAAAGAAGCATTATCGGTGGCAGAAAGCGGGATTTACAGTCTTGAAGATTTTAAATTTTTAAGGGAAAAAGGATTTGACGGCTTCCTGATGGGAGAATATTTCATGAAAAATACAGATCCAGCCAAAGCTTTTGAAGAATTTGCTTCTCAAATTTAAAATAAATAACAATGAACCTGCAACCTATAAACTCAAACCTGCTGCCAAAACTCAAAGTCTGTGGTCTCACAAAACCGGAACAGATTCAGGAATTGATTTCTATGAGGGTAGATTTCCTTGGTTTTATCTTCTATGAAAAATCTCCAAGATATGTTTTGAACCACCTGAGCCTGGAAGAGATCTCAACCATTAATCATCAGGGAAAAGTGGGCGTTTTTGTCAATGAAGAATTAGATATCATTGTAAAGATCGTTCAGCACGCAGATTTAAATTTTGTACAGCTTCATGGTGATGAAAGCAATGATTTCATCCTGGGATTAAGACAAAAACTGAATCCTAAGGTTGGAATCATTAAAGTAATTAGAATAGGAAATATTGATTCTGACAACAAAGATAAAATAGCACAAACTCTTTCCTCCAACCTGCAACCTGTTACCTACTACCTGTTCGATACAGACAGCAAAGCTTTTGGCGGAACGGGAAAACAATTCGACTGGAATATTCTGAATGACTTTACCATTCCTCTACCCTACTTTTTAAGCGGCGGGATTTCAGAAGAAAATATCCGGAATACAGAAACATTGAAAAAGAGGCCTTTTGCTTTAGATATCAATTCAAAATTTGAAACAGAACCTGGAAATAAAGATATTGACAGAATAAAAAAATTCAAAAATCTGTATCAATAGAATAGATAATTAAAAACACATACAATGATGAACATACATTTGCTAAAGAAGACATTTTACAAAACGTTATTTCCCCCTAAATTCGGAAATGAAAAGATCCAGAACCTGTATCATTTTGTTGCTCAGAATGACAGCAATGTGGAACACTGGGAAGTTGGCGGATTGTTGTCTGAATTCATTAGCATTATTAAAGATTTTGAGGAAGGAGATATCCAGTATTTCTTTGAGAGAATCAGCTTATGGAACAGCTATTACCTGGTGATTATTTCGGATAAATTTTTAGATAACCATGTCAGAACAGTGATAAAATATGACTTGGGATTGATTTATGCTAAAATATTTCTGTTGTATGAAGATTCTGACCCTTATTATCTGATTGATAACCTGGAAATTGCCATCACCATGTATCAATCCAAAATAGATAAGGCAACCTTAATTGATTTAATGCATAAAATAGAATTATTACATTATAAAAAACTGATTACCAAACAACAACATGACTACCATCTTACTTTTATTAATAGTTTAAACCCATGAAGCATCAGATAAAAGAAACAAAAGATTTAACAGAAAATGAGATAGAACATATCTTGAAATTTTGGGATATTTCTGCCTGGAACTCCATGAAACCAGCCTATTTCAGGATGTTTTTCAAAGATTCGGAATTTCATTTTCTGATGGATAAAGATGAAAATATATTGGCAATTTTGAGGGTAAATTTTGATTTTACCTTACAAATAGCAGACACAGAATATGTTTTTGCAGAAGCTGTAGGACTTGTAGCCACTCATAAAAAGAAAGGATATGGTGCAGCGTTGGTGAGCCGTTTCAAGGAAAATGTTATTCATAGAAATAAAGAAACTATTGGTTTCTGCCACTCAGATCTTCGTCCTTTTTATGAAAAATGTGACATAGAAATACTCTATGACAAAGCCAAAATGATCAAAGAAAGTATAGGCTCAGATTGGGTAAATTCTGAAGATGATGATATTTTAATTTTTCATACATCACAGAAAAGAAAAGAACTGCTGAATCAGTTAAGCTCACAAAACAATGCTTATTTAATTATTAAAGAATAAAAAAATGAATTATAAAAACCCCGATGAAAACGGATATTATGGAGAATTTGGAGGAGCTTTCATCCCCGAAATGCTGTATCCTAATGTAGAAGAACTGCAAAAAAACTATCTTGAAATCATAGAATCTGAAGGTTTTCAGATGGAGTATCAGGATTTGCTTAAAAACTATGTAGGACGGGCTACACCACTCTATTTTGCTAAAAACTTAAGCGATAAATACCAGACTCAGATTTATTTAAAACGTGAGGATCTTAACCATACGGGAGCTCATAAGATCAATAATGCGCTGGGACAGGTTCTATTGGCAAAACGCCTTGGAAAAACAAGGATTATTGCTGAGACCGGAGCAGGGCAACATGGCGTTGCTACCGCTACAGCATGTGCTTTGCTGGGTCTGGAGTGTATTGTTTATATGGGAGAAATTGATATTCAGAGACAAGCCCCGAATGTAGCAAGAATGAAAATGCTGGGTGCAGAAGTTGTGGCAGCTACTTCAGGTTCAAAAACCCTTAAAGATGCGGTGAATGAAGCATTACGAGACTGGATCAACAATCCTGTGACTACTCATTATGTGATTGGAAGTGTTGTGGGACCTCATCCTTTTCCGGATCTGGTGGCAAGATTTCAAAGTATTATTTCAAAAGAAATTAAAGAACAGCTTAAAGAAAAAATAGGAAGGGAAAATCCTGATTACGTAATTGCCTGTGTAGGCGGAGGAAGTAATGCAGCAGGAACTTTTTATCATTTTGTAGAAGAAAAAGAGGTAAAAATTATCGCTGCTGAAGCCGGAGGATTGGGAGTCAATTCAGGGAAATCTGCAGCGACTACCTTTTTGGGAACACTTGGTGTACTTCACGGAAGCAAAAGCCTTGTGATGCAGACAGAAGATGGACAGGTTATAGAACCCCATTCAATTTCCGCAGGGCTGGATTATCCTGGAATCGGGCCTTTTCACGCAAATTTATTTAAAGAGAAAAGAGCAGAATTCTTTAGTATTAATGATGATGAAGCCCTAAAATGTGCTTTTGAACTGACCCGACTGGAAGGAATTATTCCGGCACTGGAAAGTTCTCATGCGCTTGCAGTTCTGGACAAGAAAAAATTTAATGAAAATGATGTTGTCGTTATTTGTCTGAGCGGCCGTGGAGATAAGGATATGGAAACGTATCTTAAAAATCTGTAAAATGTTGGATGTAAAATGTACAATGTATTTCCCCGGCTAGTATTCATTACTTTATACTTTGTACATTATACTTTAATACAATAAAAAATGAAAAAACTAAATATATACTTCACAGCAGGAATTCCTCATTTGGAAGATACCGCTGATATTATAAAACTGATTCAGGATTCCGGAGCAGATATGATAGAAATCGGAATGCCATATTCTGATCCTGTGGCAGATGGACCTGTAATTCAGAAAGCGCACGAACTCGCTTTACAAAACGGAATGACGATTGAAAAACTGCTGTCTCAGTTGAAAGCCATCAAAGATGAAATCAAAATTCCGATTATCCTGATGGGATACATCAATCCCGTTCTAAGCTTCGGATTTGAAAAATTCTGTGCGGCATGCTCTGAAAGTGGTGTTTCAGGACTGATTCTTCCTGACCTTCCTCCTATTGAATTTGAGAAAAACTACCAGCAGATTTTACAACAATATAACCTTAATTTCACCTTTCTGGTAACTCCGGAAACTTCGGATGAGAGAATGATTTATCTGGATTCTTTAAGTTCAGGTTTTCTGTATGCAGTAAGCTCTTCTTCTACAACAGGTAATGAAAATGCAGTGGTAAAAAATGAAAACTACCTTTCCAGGGTAGCTTCTCTTCCACTCAAAAATCCGGTAATGATCGGATTTGGGATCAAATCGAAAGAAGATTTTGAAAATGTTACAGAAAAAGCGGACGGTGGTATTATCGGAACAGCCTTTGTAAATATCCTGCTTCAGGATAAAGACTGGAAGAAAACGGCTATAGATTTTATCCATTCCATAAAAGGGTAAAAATCACTAAATTTGTATATCAAAAATTGAAATGAATACAAATCTAAATAAAGCAGTAGAATTTGAAGATTTAGGAGTCAAAGAATATCAGCCAGCCTGGGATTATCAGGAACAGCTGATGAAAAATATCATTGACACCAAAATAAAAAACAGGGATCTTCCTGCAGAGGAGCATAGTACGACGCCCAATCACCTTCTTTTTGTAGAACACCCTCACGTGTATACTTTGGGAAAAAGCGGGCACGAGGAAAATATGTTGGCCGGTATTGATAAGTTGAAAGAAATTGATGCTACTTTCGTAAAAGTAAACCGTGGCGGAGATATTACGTATCATGGGTACGGACAGGTTGTAGGCTACCCTATTCTGGATCTTGAAAACTTTTTTACAGATATTCATTTATATATGAGAAATCTGGAAGAAGTAATCATCAGAACCATTGCCGAATATGGGATTAAAGGAGAACGCTCTCCGGGAGAAACAGGAGTATGGCTGGATGTAGGAAAACCTTATGCAAGAAAGATGTGTGCCATGGGAGTGAAAGCTTCCCGTTGGGTTACCCTGCACGGTTTTGCACTGAATGTAAATACGGATATGCGTTATTTTGAATACATCATTCCGTGTGGAATCAAAGACAAACAGGTTACTTCTTTAAAAAGAGAACTTGAAAGAGAATTAACTCCTGAAGAAATGGAGGAACTCAAGGCTAAGATCAGAAAACATTTTGCAGAGGTATTTCAGGCAGAACTGATTTACAAATAGTCAAGTCTACTTACAATATAATAAGCCCGGTTTCAACTATTGAAACCGGGCTTGTTTTATGATACTGTTATTTTTATTCGCTTAGACTATCCACAACGTTTATCATTCCGCAGGAATCCAGACACAGAAAGCTTGTGATAATGAATGAAGATAAAATAGGAGTTTAGATTCCTACGGAATGACAAAGCGAGTAAAGAAAAGATACGTACTAAAAACATCCGTATTCTAGTGATAAATTATCCATCCAACTTGTCTATTCTGTAGGAATCCAGACTGCAAGAATCAAAAAAATATTATTTTGATAGTTTTCTATTTCTCCTGAATATCTCTATAAAAATCAGCATTTTTTAATATCATAAAACCAATAAAACAACAAAATAATTTATTTTTTTTCTAAAAAAAATATTGCTCATATTTTAAATTTTATTACTTTTAATGTCACAAAATAGTGAACTATCACCATTATAAAGTTCACTGAAAATTAACCACCAAAATATAAAAACTATGAAAAAATTTCTGTTATCCATGATGGTATTCGTGACGATGCTGTCATTCAATGCCTGTTCAGATTCAGGTGCCAATCAGGATCCCAATCTTGTTGCTAAAGAGTCTAATGAAATCGCGATGAAAGATTTCGGTAAAACTGTTCCGGTAGGGATTGAAAAAGAAGAGGGAAAATTTAAAGTCTCTTTTATGGTGAGTGCTCAGCCATACCACATTAAAGACAGTAAGGAAAATGCAGGTTATATTTCTATGATCAGACAAGCCGTTGAAAACGAAACTCCTGTTCATATTTTCCTGAAAACCAACACCAATGAAATTGCAAAAGTAGATAAACCTACTGATGATGATATTCGTTATTTCAAATCTGTTTTCAATAAAGAAGAGAGAGGAGACAGCAAAAAAGCAGTGAGTGTTATTCCTAACCTGGCAACACTGAACAGCTTATTTACGCAGATTAAAAACCAGGCTTGCGGTACTTCTACAGCATCTTCTCCATGTATCACTTTCAGATATCCGGTGGATGGATGCTATGCAAGAGCTCACAAAATGAGACAGATCCTCCTTAATGCAGGCTACGACTGTGAAAAGCAGTTCGTTTATGGAAACCTGAGAGCTTCTACAGGAACTTGCTGCGTATCATGGGTATATCACGTAGCCATATTGGTAAGCTTCAAAAATGCTTCCGGAATTGTTGAGAAAAGAATCATCGATCCTTCATTATTCTCCAGCGGACCTGTAACTGACGCAGCATGGAGAGCCGCTTGTACCAACACAAGTTGTGGATCTGCTTCTGTATCTTCTTATGCCAATACAGCAGGAAATGTATATTACAGAAGTCCATCAGGATCTTTACTGTATGATAACAATTATGTAAATACCAATTGTGTATTGAATATATTCTCATCCCTTTCAGGGTGTTCTCCTTCTCCTGCACCAAGTGTAGCGAGCTGCGGATTTTAACTAATTTATATAGAGCTCCTGCATTTATTTTGATACATTGCAGGAGCTTTTTACTTAATACTTTTTGCTGTGAAAGCCTGGTCCTATTTATTATTACTTTTTATTATGATTACATCTTGTTCCGGTAATTCCAGTTCACAAAACTTAACATGGTATAACAATTCCACCATCACAGATATTACGGAAGACCCGGACAAACCTAATGAAGTTGTTCGTGTGGCCATCGGAATAAGCGCTCAGGTTTTTTATATTTCAAAGAAATCACCGGATTACAAGAGTCTTATAGAAAAAGCTACACTGAGCTTTAAAAAAAGTAAAACCTATGATATAGGGATTGAAAATAAAACCAATATCATCAAACAAATTAAAGAGGTCAAATAATCCTGACTATCTGATCACAGAAATTCCGGCATCCACTTTTACTTCAGCTCCATGGATGTATGAAGCTTCCTCTGAAGCAAGAAACAGAACTACATTCGCTATTTCTGACGGTTCTCCCTGTCTTTTAAAAGGGATGGTAGGAATAATATCATCAATGGCACTTTCAATCTGCTCTCCGGTTAAACCCGTATTATTAAAAATATTGGTTTTAATATGCCCTGGACTCACTCCGTTGACGCGGATGCCACGTTCTGTAAGTTCCACTGCAAAAGTTTTAATGAACGACTGTACTGCTGATTTGGCTGCAGAATAGACCGAAAAATTAGGCATGGCAATTTCCGTAGCTACTGAAGTATTGAAAATAACGGAACTTCCGCTTTTCATCAATGGTAATACCTGCTGTACTGTAAAAAAAGGGCCTTTTACCAGCATATTAAAAAGTTCATCAAACTGGTTTTCATCTACATATTCCACCGGAGCAAATCTCCCGTATCCTGCATTGGCAAAGACCAGATCAATATGTTCTGTATATTTTCTGACTTCCTGCTGAAGGTTCATCAGATCTTTTATATTTCCTGCGTTGGATACAATTCCAAAAGTCTTTTCCCCCAGTTTTTCTAAAGCGATATTGACGGTCTCTTCACTTCTTCCTGTGATAATGACTGTTCCTCCTTCCTCAATAAATTTCTGAGCAGCAGCCAATCCCATACCATTAGTTCCACCCGTAATTAAAGCTGTTTTGTTTTTAAATCTCTGCATTGTTTTTTAGTTTAAATTTCTATTGCAAAGATTGGAATACAGAGCCTTTGAAAAAATCCGAATCATGCGGAATTGGATAACTAGTTTTTATCTTTTTTAGTTTCATCAATAATTGACATCAATAAAATCTTTCAAAATTAAATTGTACGCAATTAAATTGACTGTATATTTGCAATGTTAATTTACTTCAATTAAAAAAATGAAGTTTAATAATCACCAAGTAGTTTAATTTAAAACAATAAAAAAATGTCATTAATAGAAAATCTAAACTGGAGACATGCCGTAAAAGCTTATGATCCAACCAAAAAAATTTCACAGGAAGATCTTACTACTATTTTAGAATCAGCAAGACTGGCTCCTACTTCATCCGGATTGCAGCCTTTCCGAATCATTGTAGTGGAAAATCAGGAACTGAAAGAAAAAATGGTGGCAGGAGCTTTAAACCCTGAAGTGATGAGAGACTCTTCTCACGTTTTGGTTTTTGCAGCATGGGACAGCTATTCTAATGAAAAGATTGACAAAGTTTACGATTATCATACCGATGTAAGAGATCTTCCAAGAGGTCGTTTCGGAAGCTATACTGATAAAATTAAAGAAATGTATGGAGCACAGACTCCTGAAGAGCATTTTGCACATACTGCACGCCAGACTTATATTGCCTTAGGAATTGCTCTTGCACAGGCTGCAGAACTTAAAATCGACAGTACTCCGGCGGAAGGATTCAGCAATGCTGTAGTAGATGAAGTATTGGGATTAAAAGAATTAGGATTAAAAAGTGTAAGTCTTTTATACCTTGGATACCGTGATGAAGCCAATGACTGGCTGTCTTCTATGAAAAAAGTCAGAATTCCAATGGATGAATTTATCATAAAAAAGTAATACCTTCATCGAATCTTTCGTACTCAATATTATGGAAAATCCGAATACACCCAAACTAGAAAACCAGATTTGCTTTCCGCTGTATGTCATTGCTAAAGAGATTACAGGGCTTTACCGTCCTTTTCTTGATGAACTGGGCATTACGTATCCGCAGTATCTTGTGATGATGATATTATGGGATGGTGACGGACTTACGGTAACCCATATCGGGGAAAAACTGTATCTGGATAGTGGAACGTTAACCCCTCTTCTTAAAAGGCTGGAGTCTAAAGGATTTATTAGCAGAAAAAGAAAAAAAGAGGACGAAAGAGTGGTTGAAGTATTTTTAGACGAAGCAGGAAAACAGCTTCAGAAAAAGGCATGTGAAATTCCGGGAAAAATTCAGGAAAAACTGGGAATACAGCCGGAAGAACTGCTGCATCTTAAAGACACAGTCCTAAAAATATTAAACAAAATAGAAAAATAAATGAAAACGTTATATACAACTCAGGTTACCGCTAAAGGTGGCAGAAACGGACATGTAAAAAGTGAAAACGGAGTGTTGGATCTTGAGGTAAGAATGCCAAAAAATCTGGGAGGAGCCAATGATGATTTTGCCAATCCTGAAATGCTTTTTGCAGCCGGATATTCTGCATGTTTCGACAGTGCTTTGAACAGAGTAATCAGTCTGTCTAAAGTGAAAACCGGAGAAACAACTGTTACCGCACAAGTGAGCATAGGACAGATTGAAAACGGGGGTTTTGGACTGGCAGCAGAACTTGATGTGAATATCCCCGGAGTTTCTATTGAAGAAGCACAGGCATTGACTGAAAAGGCTCACCAAATTTGTCCTTATTCTAATGCAACCCGAAACAATATGGAGGTGAAACTATCAGTAACCAACAACGATTAATCCAATTTTTTTAAGCATAGTTATAACGAAAGGAGCTGTTTCCATGGAAACAGCTCCTTTTTATTTTATTTTCCCACAGATTTCTCAGATGAACACAGATAATTGCGTTTATTTTAAAAGACTGATTCTGCTATTTATTGTCTTAAAAATTGAGTAATTTTGTTTAATGAACCTCATTATGGATATTGTTTGTCAGGTTTATGCAGGACAAAAATCAAGAAAGACAATCAATTTGGTATTGAATACATTTCTTCCCGGCTACGAAAAATTAAATCTTGATTATACCTATCCAAGACATGACAGGAATTATATTTTTAAAACGGAAGATGAAATGATTGGTTATTTCATTGAAACGCCTTCCATCACCCAGACTTTTTATTGGAATAAATATCATGATAATCCCAACAAAATTATGGTAGGTGCAGACATTACTGATGACGACAAACTTATTATGAGCCTGACCTTAAATGGCACCAAGGAAACTGAAAAAATGTATTTCGACCAGCTCAAAAGTATTTTACAATCTGATATTGGGGTGATTTCACACGTTGATCCCGCAGATTATGAAGATGGGGAAGATTTTATTTTGAAATATAGATAAACAAATTATAGCGCACTGACATAATTCATAACTCATCATTACCTCCTGTCTTTATTTAGATCACTTTTCTGATAGGCATCCACCTTTTTATAAGAATCGTTTTTTTCTTTTTCTTTTTTATCAGAAATCAGAATTCCGAAAAGATGGTCGATTTCATGCTGGAAAATAACAGCCGTAAAACCTTCTACAATTTCTGAATATTTTTGTCCTTTCAAATCCACGTATTCCAGCTGAATGACTTTGCTTCTGTAGAACTGATCTCTGAATTCAGGAATAGATAAATCGCCCTCAGGACCGAGGTTCTGAAGATCAGATCGCCATACAATTACCGGATTGATAAAGTATTCCAACGGAGTTCCTTCTTTATCAAAACGCTGAACCCAGATTATTTTTCTGTTGATTCCTACCTGAGGAGCAGCGATTCCTACTCCACCATCTGTTGACAGAAGGGATTCTTTCATTCTTTTTACCAGAACTGCCGTATTCGGATCAAGGGGATCTGCTTCTGAAGAAATGTTCAGCAATGTTTTGTGCTGATTGGCATCCGTGGTCTGATAGATCGGTAATGCTGCATTTACATCACCCTGATTAATAATGGAAATCTCATTGGAAGTAAGTTTCTGGGCGTTCAACAGTCCGATAAAAAAGATCAGCAAGATGGGTAATTTCTTCATATTTTTTGAATGTAGAACAAAGGTAAATATTGTGGAGTAAAAATGGGCATTAAAGATTAATCAACATTATGTTTTGGCTAAAGCCGATGGAATTTTGATATAAAAATGAACGGGCTAAAGCCCGTTCCTATTGAATTCAATGTAAGTAATTGATTTTTGTCATTCTGAAAGGGATGCAATGCAGTGAAGAATCTCATAATTAATAGTAAGATTCTTCCTTCGTCAGAATGACACTTTTATAAAAAAATTAAAAAGTCTTCGTCATATCACCCGGGATAATCAGATTGAAATCTGTCGGGATATAGTCTTTGGCCGGAACTTTCAGTTCAGGATCGTCTGATTCAAAAACAGAAATTACCGCCATTTTCAGGTTAGGATTTTTCTGCTTGATGTACCAATAGATTCCCCCAAATTCTTTGCTGTGATAGTTTCCGTTGTAATGGATGAATGTTTTTCCGGCCTGGAAGCTTTTCAGAATAGACTCCGCCATGGTTGCATCTTTTGTAGCCTGGGCAGAGATAAAATTCATCACTCTTGTTCCTTCGGCATGGTCTCCCATCATCTTTTTCATCTCCGGATAACCAGGAGTGTCCAGCGTAACTTTGATAGGCAGCTGAGCAATGTATGTTTTCTCTTTTCCGCTTAATTTATTTAAAGATTCAAGACCTTCTTTAGCCGTCTGAGAGGCATATCTTCTTGGGATATTGGTGGCCACAAAATTCAGTTTTTTATCTTTGGCAAAATCTACCAAAGGCTTGTAATCTGTTGCATAATTGTTCCATAAACGGGCTGAGTCTTTCAATGTTTTCGCATCAAATTTTCCATTTAAATATTGATCCAGCTGCGCCTGATTATCTCTTTCAAACATTTCTGCTCCTAAAATAAGCTGACCGTTCTTTTTTGCAAACAGAGCTTCTGTAATTTTAAGCTGAAGCCAGTGATTGATAGAACTGTTATGATTTTCTCCAAAAAAGACCACATCATAATCTGCCAGTTCTTTCACCAGTTTTTCGGTCTTTATTTCCTTTCCTTTTTTATCATAAAATTGATACGCCTTAAATTCCTGCGCTTTCAATGAACAGAAACCGGCAAGCAGTATTGCTATGAAAATGTTTTTCATTTTATATTGTATTTAATCACAAATTAAACAAATATTTTGTCATTTACTGCACAGTACTTGTCAATCTGCTTATATGAAAATTTGCTTTTTTACTTCTTTGCAATAAAAAAGACCGCTTTGAATTTTACAAACAAAACGGTCCCATTCAAATCATCTAATTATTATTTCTCTAATGTTGCTACAAGATCCTTCCACTCCTGAAGTTCAGGAATTCCAGGTTTTCTTTTCCCGAAGAACTGAACAATAAAGTCTCCTTCATTGTTGAATACTTCGATAGCAGTTACTTCTCCGTCTTCAGTTGGTTTTTTAACAATCCAGGCTTCTGCAATTTTCGTTACATCAAGATGCAGATTGAAATCCGGATCCATTACATTGAACCACTGCTGATGCCAAAGTGTTTTCTTAACGTTTCCTGTGTGGATCTGGATGATTCCTCTGTTTCCAACGAAAACCATAATGGGTGTATTCTTTTCAGAAGCATCTTCAAGGATGTTGACCACTTTAGCATTATCAATTTTCTTAGCAAATCCTTCCGGAGCCAATCGTAAAGCCTGTGTTCTGCTTACTCCATATTTTCTTGTCATCATGAAGAAATCATGAGTGTCTTTCAACTCTGTCCAAGCTTTTTTGAAACCTTCCACATCAATTTCAGAATCTGCTTTTTCAGCCTGTTTTGGTGCTACTGCTTCAAAAGTCAATGCCTGATTTTGATCTTCAGCTTTGAATTTTTCAACAATTGCATCGAAAGCAGCTTCATTACTGTTTTTAGTCAGATAAATTTTGTGAAGAGCCAAACCGTCTTTTCCGAAAAACTGCAGACTTTTTTTATCTCCTTCCAATACGGCAAAAGCAAATTTCCAGTGGTTAAGGAAAATTCTAAGATCGATATCTTCACCCACAAAAAGCTGTGCATGAGGACTGCTGAAATCTCCGTTCAGGTAAGTTCCTTTTCTTTCATGAACACATTCATCATTACGGGTAAGAGCCATTACTTTTCCTAATTGCTCAGCTTCTGTAAGAATTCCCTGGAAATCCGGGTTCAGGACAGTTACTCCTTCTCCAATGCTTGTTGCCAGCAATTCTGCTTCACTTACCGCTAACTGTGCTGCTGCATTTCTTATTCTGATATGTGGATTTTCTGCTTTCAGAGCTTCCCATTTTTCCTTTAAATCATTAACTAATGTGCTCATTACTTTACTTTTTTATGGTTAAAATTGTATAAATTCTTTGTATTGTTTCGTTTCCTGTTTTACTTTTTATTTCTTCTTCTTTTTCAGAAGTTTTCATTCTTTTAAAATGGCTTTTGGAGATCAGTTCTTCCATTTCACTGTTGCTGTACAGGGTGAAGTCATATTCCGTAAACGGCAGTTTTTCCATGAATTCTCTTTGTCCGAATGTAAGGACGAATGTTCCGTCATCTTTTAAGACTCTGTAGATCTCGTTTAAAAATTCCACCGGATTTTCCCAGAAATAAACGGTGTTTACGGTGAATATTTTATCGAAGGTTTCATCCTGAAAGGGAAGATTTTTGCCTTCATACAAAACAAAATCTGCCTGGTTTTCAAATTCTTTATTGAGTCTTTTGGCTTCATTGTGCATGGTTTCAGAAATATCAATCCCGGTATATCTGAGGTTTTTGGCAAGACTCATTATACTTTTCAGGTGTACGGCATTTCCGTGTCCTATTTCAAGGATTTGCTGACCGTCATCTATCACAAGTGTTTTGATGCTTTCCAACGTCATACTGATGTTGGTAGCATTCATCATTTCACCAATCTCGATGCCTTTTTCCCCCTGAGGGTTGGCAAGATTCTGTGCGAGGATTTTTAATTCGTCTTTTTCCATGGTTATCCAAAAATGATCATTGGGTTATTGGTAATAGGATGTCCGCAGATGGTACAGGGAAAGTTATAAGCATTACTGATATTTTCTTCAGTAAAAACTTCCTGTGGCGTTCCATAGGCGGAAACCTGTCCTGATTTCATTAATAAAATCTTATCTGCAAATTGTGCAGCAAGGTTCAGATCATGCAAAACAACAATGGCACTGTTGGCTTTTTTTGTGAAATTTTTGATAATTTCCAATGCTTTATATTGATGTTTTATATCTAAATTGTTCAAAGGTTCATCCAGAAAAACCAGTTTATGGGTGATGTTATTTTCAAGCTGTGCCATTACTCTTGAAAGGTGTACACGTTGCTTTTCTCCTCCTGAAAGTGTATTGTATTCTCTTTCTTTCAGATGAAAAATATCAGTTTCGTACATCATATTGTTCATGGCTTCAAGATCTTCTTTTCCGGGCTGGGCATCAAAATACGGGTATCTTCCCATCATGATTACATCCTTCACCTCAAGCGGAATATCGTTGCTGTTATGTTGTGAGAACTTTGCTTTGTGTTTGGAAAGCTCTCTGATATTCCATTCTCTGATTGGTTTATCTTTAAATAAAACTTTGTTATTGCCGGATTTCACTTCATCCGCCAGAACACTCAGAAGACTTGACTTCCCTGCTCCGTTGGGTCCTACAATGGCGAGAAATTCACCGTATTCCAGAGAGACATCTACCCCGTCCAGGATACGGAATTCTTTATGTTTATAATTAATCTGGTGTGCCTTGATCATTACAGTGATTTTTTAAATTTAACCAAAATAGCGATAAAAATAGGCCCTCCCATTAAGGCTGTTAAAATTCCGATCGGCAATTCTGATGGCGCTACAATGCTTCGGCTGAATGTATCTGCTGTCAATAACAATATGCTTCCACACATGGCCGACAATGGCAAAATAAAAGCATAATTGGATTTGAATAAAAGTCTTAAAATATAAGGTACAATAAGACCTACAAAACCAATGGTTCCTGAGAATGCCACACAGCTACCCACCATTAAAGCCACAATGATAATAATCTGCTTTTTCAGCCTTTCCACATTGATTCCCAAATGCTGTGCATCTTTTTCTCCGAGCATCATTGCGTTCAATGCTTTTCCTTTAGGCAATAAAATAATGTAAGCAATAATCGTAACAATGGCCAGAATGATATTCTTCGTCCATGTTGCGGCTGCCAAACTTCCTAAATTCCAAAAAGTAAGATCTCTAAGCTGTTCATCTTTTGAGATATAGATTAAAAATCCTGTTATCGAAAAGCCGATCGCTGTTATTGCAACTCCGGTAAGCAGCATCATCACCACATTGGTTTTTCCTCCGCTTGTTGAAATTCTGTACACCAACATCATAGATAAAAAAGAACCTATAAAAGCCGCGATGCCTACCAGTGAAAATTGTACAGCTTCAGGAAGATATTCTTTGAAATGTCCTCCTAAAACAATCGCAATGGCTGCCAGCAGGGTTGCTCCTGATGTAAGTCCTATTAAATCTCCCGTTGCCAAAGGATTCTTGAAAAGCCCCTGAAGACTTGTTCCTGAAACCGACAACATACTTCCTACTAAAATAGCCATGATAATTCTGGCTGCTCTTACGTCCCAAATCACATATTTATCACTCAATGATAAATGGGGATCTCCTTTTATAAATTGCCACAGTGCCCTGAACGGAGAGTTTTCTCCGAAATCATAAACTCCTGTATTAAGTGACAGTACTGCTATAATGACAAGCAGTACTGCACTTATAATAAGATAAAAGTATAGTTTACTTTGTGCTTTCAATTAAAAGTTTGTTTAATCCTACTGCTGCTTCTCCTACTCTTGGTCCGAAACCAGATACCAAACCTCCGTCCATTGCGATGATCTTCTTGTTCTTACCTGCATTGGTTTGGGATACTCCCGGCATTTTAAGTGCTCCTTCATTACCTCCTGCACCCTGTAAACCAGTTTCAAAGAAGAACAATACATCAGGATTAGCTTTTACAACAGCCTCCGGTGTTAATGGTTTGAAATCTTCAAAATCCGTTACTGCATTTTCTCCGCCTGCAAGGGTGATTAATGAAGCCATTGGTGTATTTTTACCGCTCACCATCAGCATATTTCCTCTGGCATAGATGAATAATACTTTTGGTTTTTTAGCGATTGGCTGTACCTGTTTCAGATCTGCATCAATCTTGTCATTCAGTTTCTGATAGTCTGTATTTCCGATCGCTTTTGCTACTTGTTCGATCAGTTTTTTAGTTCCTTCCACAGTGTATTCCTGTTTGAATACTTCAGTTTTAATTCCGGAAGATTTGATTTTCCCCATTAATTCAGGGTTGATATCTTTATCAGAAGCTAAAATTAAGGTAGGAGATACCGCCATAATCGGCTCAATGGTCATAGATCTCATGTGCCCTAAATCTTTAGCAGTAGCTTTTAAACTTGCTGGATAAGTACTGGTAACGTCTGTTGCAACGATTTCTTTTTCGTGGCCTAAAGCAGCTACAATTTCAGTAATACCTCCGTTTAGCGTTACTATTTTATTGTTAGTTTTTGGTGCTTCAGAAGTAGCTTCTGTAGTATTTTCTTTTGCTCCTGCTTCTGCTTTTTTGCAAGAGTATACTGCTACAAGAACAGAAGCTGCAAGGATGAATTTTTTCATGATATACTATTATTTGATTATTTATAAAGGTTCGAATTCAAAATTGGTGTATCCTCTTTCTCCTTTCGTGTTTTTCATGGTATTGAATCTCAGTTTGAAATAAAAACCTTCGGCATCTTTCAATACAAAGAAACGGTCTGCATACACAAAAGGAACCGGATTGGATGCAGTACCGGTAGTGGTTCTCCATTTATCTCCAATCGCTCTCTGGTCATTGAATACAAATTTTGCAGGCTCCACATCTTTTAATTTAAATGAATTGTAAGCCGCATCAAGACTTCCTGTAACACTTACCTGGTAAGCTCCCACACCATTAAGGCTATTGGTTGCTACAAAATCTGCATAAAAATAACTTCCGGCACTGGTTGTAGGTCCCATGAATACTTCATTGGTAAATGTTGTGAAGACCAGATCCCATTTCTTTTTCTTAGGCTGGATTTTTACCGGAGTTCCTGTTTTCAGGTTAAAAAATGAGAAGTTGTATTCTGTATCTTTGGTAATAAGATATTCTTTGATATCTGTTCCTGTTGCATTCACATCGGCATAACGGATTTTGTATCCATTCTGAGCTCTCAGGATCTGAATCTTTTTCCATCCTCTCGGATCACCGGACAATGAAACTGAACCTGCCCCGATATTGGCTGCAGAAGGTATTTCTCTCCCCAGATTGATCAGATAAACAGGATTTTCAGCATCATTTTCTTTGATGGCATTTATTCCGGAAGTCTGATTAAGAAAATCTCCGTTCGGGTTGTCAATATATTGCATGTTCGCTGCATCAAATGTTCCCACCTGAGCAATGTCTTTCAAGCTGGATATATGAGATTCTTTTACTTTACTGATGTCTGAAGCGTTCGGTATTTTAATCACCGTCATGGCAAGAGATCCGTTCATAATCACTCTATAGGCATCGCCACTATAAAAACCAAGATCCCAGTCTGTTCTGCTGTTAACCGCCGGATTGGTATTGTCACTCAAATCAATCCAAACCTGATTAGGTTCTGTAGGACCGCCAATTTGCACACTTACTTCAGACCCTGTCATAGGAGGAACCGGAACCGGATCTTCGTCTGCAGAAAGGCAAGACTGTGTGGCAGCCATGATAGAAAGAACAGATAATATTTTTAAATACTTCATAATCGTAACTTATTATTTAAAATTGAAACATTAATCGGGCAAAATAGCTTCTGCCATAGTATAAATTAACAAACCCATTCGCCGCGGTATGAGCAGAACCTGCCACTGCGGTAGAATTTAATCTCGTTACATCAAATATATTTTTTACCCCGGCAGAAATTTCAAAATGTTTATTCCAGAAGGGCTGGCTCACAATGAAATCCATCATATGAAAGCTATCTATTTTTCCAAGCCGGAACCCCTCTGTTGGGTCTGATACATAAAGTCTGTCCGGACCTGTGAATTTGTAATAAAGGGCAAAATTGGTATCTGTATTTTTCAGTTTATAGGTTGCTGTAGCTCCTGCCTGTACCAAATACTGGAAATCTGTAGGGGACGAAGATTTTAAATCAACCAACGATACTGATGTTCCGCTTACAGATCCTCTTAATGTTAAGGCAAACTGATCTTTTCTGAAATCAACATTCGCTGAAATCAATAAGTTTTTATACGTATTAAGATTCATGTATTTGTAGGTAGAAGGCTCTTTTACCATTACCATTTCAATTCTGTCACGAACATCCAGATACAATGCATCTGCTCCGTAAGCAATTCTCCAGTCATTATGAGTTACAAAATTCTGATCCCAGAAAAGTCCTGCTGAGAACCCTTTTTCAGGATTTAAATCAGGATTTCCCTGTACATCGTGATTGATGTTTACAAAATAGGTATATAACTCATCATATTTAGGAAAACGGTTGGCAGATCCTACAACTGCTCTAAGATTTGAATTCTCAGAAGTCTTATACCTGGCTGACAGAGAGTAATTATATTGATTGTTAAAGTTCTCACTCAAAGAAAGTCTTACGCCTGGTCTTAAAGAGAATTTATCTGAAACATTCCATTCTGCTGAAAGGAAATTGGAATAGGTAAATATCTTTCTTTTTACTGCTTGCCCCAAGAAGTCTCCTGCAATCAGTGCAGCATATCCATTGGTATAATCTAATTCATATCCTAACTGGAAATCAAAGACTTTACTATCCAGAAAGTTACTAAACATCCCTCTTGAATAGATGACATCTGTTTTATAATAAGACTGTTTTTCCTGTTTGCTTTTTACAGCTCTGTTCGGGATATCGTAATTGTAGTCGAAATATTGTCTATCCTGATTCTGGTAGGAAAAATCTCCCATGTAACGGATATGTCCCAGATTGGTTTGGATATTGAATTGATGAACCCAACGGTTGGTATTATATTCTCTGTCTCTACTTTCGTAGGCTACTCCGCCCAACCCGTCATTAAGAGGATTTCTGTTTACCTCAGGGTTGTAAAAATTGAACTTTTCATTCAGGAAAGACAGTTTATAAAAAAATGTTGTTTTGTTTTTGCTGTATCTCAACAATGCGGAAGCATCATACTGATCTTTAGGATTCCACTCATATCCTCTTTGGTTATCCTGTCCGAAATATTTATAGCCCTTGCTTTCTCCTGCAAATCCCATAAACTGGTTATGGTTGAAATTGATACTTGCAAACCATTCATTACTGATATTATAATCTACATTCAGATTCTGAATATGCCTTCCGTTTCCTCTTTTCTTAAGATCATACTGGTCTCTTACCGTTTCTTCCTGTAAAGAACCTCTTACACTGATCTTTTTTGTACTGGTTTTCTTTGTAATAATATTGATTACACCGGCAACGGCACCATTTCCGTACTCAACCCCCATACTCCCTTTTACAATTTCGATTCTCTCTATATTGCTTAAAGTAATTTTAGTAAGGTCGATATTACTGCCTAATCCTGTATCCCCTACTACCGGAATATTGTCTATAAGAATTTTCACATAATCCCCATTAAGTCCCATAATTCTTGCTGTGGAGTTTCCTGAGCGGGTATCTGGGGTAATCTGTATGTTAAGACTTTGATTTAAAACTTCCGCAACATTCGTGGCTGCCATATTTTTAATCTGCTCTGCATCAATAACATCAACCTTATAGATGGACTTGTTAATGGACTGCTGCATATACTGTCCTGTAATAACAACTTCTTCAATTTTCTTTTGATTAAGAGAATCCTTTTCTTGTGCATTTACCCATAAGGCCACGGATAACGATAGAACGGAAAGCACTTTCTTCTTCATAAGGGTACAAATTTTCGACAAATATAAAACTTTATTTAGACTCATTAAAAATAATTGTATATTTTTGTGGAATAATTCTAAATAAAAATAATCTCATGAAATTAAAATTACTTTTAGGAGCTCTGATGTTTACCGCCTTAACGGCGAATGCTCAGGTGTCTAACATCAATGAAAATTTCAACAATTTTACAGCTGGGAATACCACTTTCCCACAATTTGGATGGTCTGCCATCGTTGCTCCCATCACAGGTGAGTTTCCTCCTGTACCTCCAAGAATGATTGTAGCGGGAGATTCTAACAGATTCGTTCAGTCGTATGCAGGAAACAATGCTACAGGTTCTTCTTATCTGATTACTCCACAGATTGAAACTCCAACAGGAAATAAAACTTTGACTTTTGATACTACATTGGTGTCCCCATCTCCCGGACCTGGAAGCATCCAGATAGGAGTAGCATCCAACCCTGCAGATATGTCAACTTTCGTTCCTGTAGGAAGCCCTATTAATGTATCGGTTATTGGTACAGTACAGAATATCAGTGTGAATATTCCGGCATCAACTGGTTCATATATTGTATTTAAATTCACTCCTACAGCGACTCACGTAGCGATTCAGGTAGATAATGTAGTGTACAATACTACGGCTTCTTTAGGAGTGTCAGACCATATCAAATCAACAGAAAATTTCAGGTTTGCCCTAAATTCTGATCAGTCAGCATTAGAATTTATCGTAAAAAAAGATCCTAAAAACATCCAAATCTATTCAGCAGCAGGACAAAAAGCAGCGGAAGGAAAACTGAACGGACAAAGATTTGATATCAGCGCTCTTCAGTCAGGAGTATATTTTATGAATATTGAAACTGCAGAAGGAAAAACGATCCAATCAAAATTCATCAAAAAATAAGGTTTATTAGACTATTATTTGCCTTTTTAAAGCCGGCGGGATCACTCCTTCCGGCTTTATTCGTGTCTGCTTTTTTCTTAGGTATGAGAATGTTTAAGTAAAAACACGATAAAAATCATGTTTTTATTTAGACTGATTAAAAATAATTATATATTTTTGTGGAATCATTCTAAATAAGGATTTAAAAAATAAATTATGAAAACAAAACTATTATTGGCTTCAGTACTGGCAATGTCTGTTCAGCAGACTGTTTTAGCACAGACTGATGCGTTGGGATACTCACAGGTAAATATGACAATGGGAAGCGGATACCAAAATCGTGTGTTTGTAAACCTTGCAGACGGTAATATGGTTTCTCAGCCAGCCAATACGTGGGATATTGCTTTTTATAGAAACTCAAATTATGCATTCGGTTCAAGAGTAAATGATGCTAAAGATATTGAAGTATTCACTGCTTCAACCAATTTAGCTGACTGGGATAATATCAGCATCAGTAATGAAGCTTCATGGGGAGCACCGCTTTACAATCCGGATCAGACAACAGACTGGAGCCAGGGAGCCTTTGAACAGGGACCTGTGACCTCTCCAAACCCTAATATCCCTTCCACAGGTTGGGGAGTTTACAACCCGGTAAATCACCATATTCAGGGGAAAGCTATTTTTGTGTTAAAATACGCTTCAGGAACTTATATTAAGTTTGCTATTGAGGATGCCTTCGCAGGATACACCTTCAAATATTCAAAATGGAACGGTACATCATGGGGAGCTACAGAAACAAGAACCCTGGCGAATGGTACGGATGATTCTTATTTCAATTATTTCTCTTTTGATACCGGAGCAAAAGTACCAAGTCTGGAGCCGTCCAGAACTGCATGGGATTTTGTATTTACCAAATACTATACATTCTATATGGGAATGCAAATGTACCCGCTTTCCGGAGCCATCCAAAGCCCGAATGTTAAAGTAGCAATGACACAACCGGAAACTCAGCAAACAACCGCTTATGCAATTCCTGCCAATGCAAGTTTCTCATCAGCGATTACTACTGTAGGACACTCATGGAAAGGTATCGGAACGGTAAAAAATGATGTTGTATACTACGTTAAAAAAGGAAATGATTACTACAGAATGTATTTCACAACCAATGGTGGAGCCAGTACAGGAAATATGTATTTCAAATACAAAAAGATCACGGAAACGTTGGGAATTACTGAAGTAGGAAAAAAAGCTTCTTTCGGTATTTATCCTAACCCGGCAACAGCAGATAAAAAAGTAACTGTTCTTTTTGATGTTAAAGAAAAAGCAGGGAACAAAGGGAATGTAGAAGTTTATGATCTTACCGGGAAAAAGGTATATTCTACGGAACTTACCAATCAGGCAGGATTCTATAAGCAGGATCTGAACCTTTCTACCCTTACATCAGGGAATTATCTTGTAAAAATTACTTACGGTGGACATTCGGAAACGAAAAAGCTTATCGTGAAATAAAATATTTTATTTTAATACTTTCTATTTTTTCTAATAAAAAGGGCGGTTTCATAGTATTGGAACCGCCTTTTATTCTTTAAGGAAACTAAAAACATTTAAATCTTTAAATTCTCAAATCTTTAAATTCTTAAATTCTTAAATCTTTAAATATTAAAAGATTAATATATCTTAAATCCTTTATAAACCTCTGCTGAGCTTTCCATAATTTTGGAAGCATCTTTACGGAAATCTAAAAGGTGATCCTGACCGTTATGTCTGTTGTGGTGCTCAACGCTTTCCCAAAGCTCAATCAGGAAAAAAGTTCCTTTATTATCTTTATCCTCAATAAGGTCATACTGCAGGCAGCCTTCTTCCTTTCTTGTTTCTTTCACAAGGTTCTGAAACAGCTCTACAGCATCCATCAGATAATTTTCATTAAACTTAAAAAGTGCAATGATATGTAAATTCATGTTCTAATATTTAGTGATGTAAAAGTAAAATATTTTCAAAACCGAATATCCTTTTAAGTCCTTTATTTTTCAACACAATGCATAATTTTTAATTAAAAACTGATTTATAAATAGTTATAGAACTCATCACAATCACCAATGTTCCGATAATCACAAACATTTTCTTTACAGGAAGCTTAGCAGTGAGCATCGCTGAAAAAGGAGCAGTAATAATTCCTCCGATTAAAAGCCCGAGAATGATATTCCAGTGCTGGATTCCCAGAGTAAAGAAAAAGGTAACGGCTGCTGTGATGGTAAGGATGAATTTGGCCACTGTAGAACTTCCCACTGCAAATCTTGGGGTAAATGCATTTTTGATCAATGTTCCCGTTACCAAAGGGCCCCAGCCTCCTCCTGCAAAAGAATCTATAAAACCACCTATAACTCCCAGCCTGGTCAGATTGGTTTTTCTTTTCAGAGCTTTACTTTGTTTTTCTTTAAATGCATTCGATAGAATCTGAATCCCAAGATATAAAGTATAAAAAGCAATCAGTGTTTTGGTGATTTTCGCATAATATTCTCCAAGGTAAGTAAGACTGACTGCACCAATAACAGCCCCGATAACTGCCGGCACTGCAAGTTTCTTCACTAAACTCTTACTGACGTTTTTCAATCTGATATGGCTGATACTTCCCGCTGCCGTTGTAAAACTTTCCGCCGAGTGAATACTTGCACTTACAATATGTGGCGGAATATTCAAAAGCATAAGTGTGGTAGTACAAATGACACCATATCCCATTCCCATGGATCCTGCAACAATTTCTGCAAAAACACCTACCAAAAGCATCCAATAAAAAATATAATGATCTTTGGCCAGAATGGTTTGCAGCTCTTCAAGATATCCCAGTTCATACATTGAAAAAACAGCAATGGATATCATAACAGCGGTCACAAAAAGGACATTAAGCCTTACCTGAATTTTTCTTGAGATCACCATATTACAAAACCGTTTTAATCCATACTCCTTCATCATCAGCAGCACTGACCATAAAGACATGTAACGATGGTCTGTTTTGTACAGACCTGTTTTCAGATATAACACGTGCAGCAGCCGAATGTACTGCAGGAATAGAAGGTGTAAGTTTTTGTAACTGGTTTGCCTCTTCTTTTGAAATCATAATTTATTCATTTGAAGTAGTGCAAATATCTGATAAAATATTTATCCTACAAAACAAGTAGACTATTAATTCAAAAAAAAGGATCAGGTTAATCTACCAGATCCATTAAAGTTTTTTTCTCCAGAATGTTCAGGGAAGCATCCCGAACCTCTATCAGTACATCGTGAAGCCCGCAGTGATCTTCATTGCAGTCAGCACATTTTTCGTAAAAATTCAGACTTACGCAGGGAAGCATCGCAATAGGACCGTTTACAAGACGAATAATCTTCGCCAGCGTCACATTTTCAGGATTTTCTTTGAAAAAGTAACCTCCACCCTTTCCTTTTTTACTGTCAAGGATGTCTGATTTTTTCAATTCAAGAAGGATATTTTCCAAAAACTTTAAGGGAATCTTTTTATGTTCCGCAATTTCAGAAATAAGAATCGGACCTTCATTTCTTTTTTCTACAAGATATGAAAGCGCCTTAAACGCATATTGAGATTTTTTTGAAAGCATTACAGCAAAAATAAGAAAATTGTTTAATATTTGAAGAAGGGGAGAAAAACGAAATGGTAAAAGAGTAAAAAGATAAATTTTTCTCTCCGTAATTTTACGGTTTTAGGTACCACACTTTTGCCTTTCTCCCATTAAATCATTATGTTTGCCATATGTTCAGTAAACAAGAGGCACAGCAATTAAAAAAGGAATTTTGGACAGCTTTTGGAAGATCATTTCCCAGAAAATGGATTCTTTATGACACCAAAATCAAGGACATGGCATTTAAATTTTCTGCCGACAATAAAAAAGTAGAAGTTTCTCTGGATATTGAAATGAAAGATGAGATCTTTCGGAATGCTTACTACGAGAAGATCTGGTCATTGGAAGATATTTTAAAAGATTTCATCGGAGATTTTCAGAAAGAAGAGCATTTCACCCTTGATAACGGTAAGATAATCAGTAGAATATGGATTGAAAAACATAATGTTTCCATTTTTAACAAAAATACATGGCAGGAAATTTTTGAATTTTTTGTAGACAAAATGGACGGTTTTGAACGCTTTTACTACGAATATGAGGATTTTATAAAGGACATATAGAATACTTACGAAATAAATACTATTTTACACTTCAGGTTAAGATAAAAAAGAAAACTTATCTTTGCCACACCACTTAAACTAATAGATGAAACAAACTAACATGATTAAAAATGAGAAAAGTGTACAAAAACATTTTTGGAGAGATTATTTCCAAAAGTAATGCTGTGAAGCTGAGCGAATATCATCTGTATTATTATAAAGAAGGTTCCGATTTCCTGAAAGAAATTGAATTTATCAACGAAGATAATATTTACAATATCAATTATTTTTTAAGTGACGAAGAAGACGAGGCGCAGGTAGTGGATTATCTTAAAGAAAAATCTGACTTTTTTGATATAGAAAAAAGGGAAGCTGCAGACGGCTTTATTATTTCCACCAATAAATTATATTCCTTATCTGTAGACGATCTGCCCTTAATTTCTAAAACTGTTTTCAAAACGGATGACCCGGAAAACTTTATCTGTTCACAGGTTATCGACAATGAAACTCATCAGCCTCAACTTGAAAGGACCATTAAATGCTGGTATACCCATGATGAAAAAGGGGAAAAATATGCCGCCATTGAATGCAGCTATCAGGAAGACGGAAAACTTGAGCTGGCAGTAGATAAAACCCCTGATCCTGATCATGAAGAAAACTGGATACATTATGATTATGACACTTTCCAGGATCTTCAGGCACAGATCACTACTGACATCAGTTATTACAGAACAGCAGCTCTCCTTCCAAAAGAAACGTATCAGCAATAACTTAGATTCTTCTTTTACCTCAAAATTATGAAATGAAACAGACTTCATTTTTTTTAACCTAAAAGTACAAATACCAATCTGTTCGATATCTCTAATATCCTTGGATATCCAGATTGATAATACTGAAATTTCTTTACATAATTTCAGTCATCAGCCTGATAAATGATTACATCTTATAGCTATAAAATAAAAAAGAGAAACCTTACGATTTCTCTTTTTTATATTTTATCCAAATTTCTTTTTCCTTAACCAGAAGAACAATCCTCCGATAAGGCCGATAATTGCCAATGGAAGCAGTAAATTCAGCCACTGCCATGTGGATTTCTCTTCAGTAATTCTTTGTCTGTCAAGAAGTCTTTCTTCGATATTTCGATTTCTAAGCTCCATCAGATTGCTGTCATCCAGCAAATAATCTAAAGCATTTCTCAGGAACTGTTCGTTTCCAAACTGTTCGTTCGTTAACAAATCAACTCCCAATGGAAGTGGTTTTCCTTTGATCACCTTGTTCCTGCCGACATCTCCGTCTGCAATAACGATCATTTTATTTTCCGGGCTTGATGTCTTGAAGCCAGGGTAAGATTTTCTTTCAATTCTTGAGGCATAGGCAGAATTAAATTTCCCTTCCAATGCTACAGCGAAGATCTTCGGTGTACTTGGTTTTTCCATTTGTCCAAGACTGTCTACGCTTGCAACCTCTTTTAAATCTACATAGTTCGGAACCTGTTTCAGCAATGTTCTTTCACTGGATTCGAAAAGAACTTTTGTTTTGATATTCTTTCTTCCTCCTAAAGTATCAATGGAAGTTGGAAATTCAAACTTTACAGGGTTAATATTTTTGGTGATTGGATTATTATTTTCTGCAATTCCAAGAGGAAAATACGGCCAAGGTAAGCTTGTGTACTGAGGATTTCCACTCACTTCTCCTGTCACCAGCCTTAACAGGGCAAACTTCTTAACATCTTTTACCAAAGCAGGATTGATTCTCAACCCATAATTGAAAAAGAAGTCTGTCATGTTGATATCTACAGGGAAAGGCATTATTTTTTTGGATCTTGTTAAGGTATCCATTTCAGCATTTACGGCATCAATCATCCAAAGGGTTTTCCCTCCGTTCATGATATACTGGTCAAGAATTACTTTTTCATTATCTGTAAATGCTTTTCTTGGTTTTGCGATCACCAAAGCACTCATCTGCTTCAATAGCGGAATATCTTCTACGGAAAGCTCAGTCTGATTTTTAGGAATAATAGGTCCTGCATCGTAGTTTTCCATGGCCAGCTGTACAAATCCCTGAAATTCGTCCGGACTTAATTCATCCTGATTAACCAGAATCCCGATTTTCTTTCTCTTAGCCGCTGCAATATTTTTGATATTGGAAACAAGGTTGTATTCCAGACCTTCAATAGATCTTGTCAACTGCTGATCAGCATCAATTCCTGCCTGCTGTACGACCAATGGTATAGAAACCCCATCATTTCCATGTTTGATCACGGCATAAGGGAAAAGCGTGATCTGTGAAATTTTCCCATCTTTTACATCCGGAAGAATAGATGGCTGCATACCCATTGCCATCAGGGTATCCTGAGACATTTTTGTTTTAATAGGGTCTATAAATTTAAAATCAATCTTTGGATTAATTTTTCTGAACTCTTCCAGCATAAATTTCGTTTCGCTCTGAAGCTGTTTGAAACTTGCCGGAAAATCACCTTCAAGATACACTTCAACAGTCAGAGGTTTTTTAACAGACTCCAGTACTTTGATAGTGTTATCGGAAAGGGTATATCTTTTTTCTTTTGTTAAGTCTAATCTTATCCCTGAATAGGTCAGGATAATTACCAATGGAACAATGGCAATTAGGAAAATTCCCAGTGGAGATTTAGCATTGAACTTCTTCATGATTCTACTTCTTTTTGTTAATAAAATGATTAGACAATACTAATGAAGCACCGATGACAAGTACAAAATAGGCTACATCTTTAAAATCAATAAGGCCTCTTGTAAAGCCTAAGAAATGCTGATAAAAGCCAATATTCTGAAGGATAAAATCTGCGCCTCCCAATAGTTTATAACTTGCCAGCTGTTCGATTCCAAAATACATAATGAAGCACATGAAAACACCCAGCAGATAAGCCATAATCTGATTCTGTGATAATGAAGATGCCAGAATTCCTACGGCTGAAAATGCTGCGATTAAAATAATCAAACCAATGTAACTTCCGAAGGTCATTCCAAGATCAATATTTCCTGCTGGCACTCCCAACACGTATACCGTATAAAGGTAAATCAATGAAGGAATAAGGCATAAAATTCCAACGATCCATACAGAAAGGAATTTTCCGGTTACTAGTTCTGAAACTCTTAACGGCTGCGAGAAAAGCCAGTTTAAGGTACCGGTTTGCTGTTCTTCTGCAAAAGTTTTCATGGAAAGTGCCGGAATGATAAACATCAACAGCCATGGAACCAATACAAAATAGCTCTGCAACGAGGCCATTCCGATCTCAAAAATATTAGAATCGTTGTCGAAAAAGAACAGGAAAAGGGTTGCTATCAAACTGAAAGCGGCGATGATCACCCATGCACTCCAGTTTCCAAAGTAACTCCAAAGTTCTTTCTTTAAAATTGCAATCATAGTTTTTTTGTAAGATGTAAAAAGGATGAATGTTTCAAAACATACGCCCTACTCTACAATTATTTGTTTTTTTTATTTTTATTAACCAGTTTCACGGTCATCATGATCAGAAATACAAGAACGAAAAATCCTGTGATTAATTGCCACCAGTATTCAATCACCATCGATTTTAAAATGACGGTAAATACAACCAGAAACAGAATGAATGTTGCAATTTCATTCGCCTGTCTCAGTTTGATATTGGCAATCGGCAGTGTATCTCCATGTAATTCTTTTAAATGAAGAACTTTTTTCCAGCACCAGTAATGATAAATGGCAAGCCCGATAAGGAAAGTCAATTTCAAATGAAACCACGGCATTTTCATCAGCCCGGTATTTAAAAAGATCATGACCAATCCGCATACTGCCATGATTACTCCGGCAGGAACTGTGATAATATTCCACAGTCTTCTGGCCATAAAAGTGTACTGCTCTCTCAGAATTTTCTTTTTTTCTTCAGAAAATTCATCGGTGTCTTTATAATAAACGAAAATCCTCACGAGATAAAAAATTCCCGCAAAGTAGCTTACCATAAAAATAATGTGCAGCGCTTTGATTATTGTGTAAAGCATTCAGAAAAAATTAACAGCAAAGATAAGCTTATTATATAATTGTTAAAAATAATTTTCTTTTGATCAAGAAAATATAAGTAAAAATAGATTTATATAAAAAATAGTTCGGCTCGGGGCAGCAAAGCTGCCCGAGCCGAACATTATATTTTCATTATTGTAACCAATTTAACGATTAAGAGATCACTCCTAATTCTTTTCCAACCTTTTCAAAAGCAGCAATGGCTTTATCCAAATGTTCTCTTGTGTGAGCCGCAGATAACTGTACTCTGATTCTCGCTTTTCCTTTTGGTACTACAGGATAGAAGAATCCGATTACGTAGATTCCTTCATCCATAAGCTTTTCAGCCATTTTCTGAGAAAGAGGTGCATCATAAAGCATTACCGGAACAATTGCAGCATCTCCTTCAGGAATATCAAAGCCTTTCGCTTTCATTTCCGTTCTGAAATATTCTGCATTTTCCATTACTTTATCACGAAGAGAAGTATCATCAGAGATCATATCCAATACTTTCAAAGCAGCTCCTACAATTCCCGGGGCTAAAGAGTTAGAGAACAGATAAGGTCTTGAACGCTGTCTCAACATATCAATGATCTCCTTCTTACCGGAAGTAAAACCTCCTAAAGCACCTCCTAAAGCTTTTCCTAAAGTAGAAGTGATGATATCTACTCTACCCATTACTTCATTAGCTTCATGAGTTCCACGGCCTGTTTTCCCAATGAAACCTGTAGCGTGAGAATCATCTACCATTACCAAAGCATCATATTTGTCTGCAAGGTCACAAACACCTTTTAAATCTGCAACAATACCGTCCATTGAGAATACTCCGTCTGTTACGATAATTTTGAAACGGTGATTTTTTTCAGAAGCTGCAATCAGTTGCGCTTCCAGATCAGCCATATTATTGTTTTTATATCTGTATCTCGCAGCTTTACAAAGACGAACACCATCAATGATTGATGCATGGTTCAGTTCATCTGAAATAATAGCATCTTCTTCTGTAAATAATGGTTCGAAAACTCCTCCGTTTGCATCAAATGCAGCAGCATAAAGGATGGTATCTTCAAGACCTAAGAAATCAGCGATTTTTTTCTCCAAATCTTTGTGAATATCCTGTGTTCCACAGATGAAACGTACAGAAGACATTCCGTATCCGTGAGATTGAATCATCTCCTGAGAAGCTTTCATCACTTCCGGATTGTTGGATAATCCCAGATAATTGTTCGCACAGAAGTTCAAAAGCTTTTTTCCGTTCGCTTCTATTTCTGCACTCTGCTGAGACGTGATGATTCTTTCTCTTTTGTAAAGTCCGTCATTCTCAATATTCTGAAGTTCGTTCTGTAAATGTTGAAGGTATTTTTCAGAGATCATTTTTAGTAATTTTTTAGATGTGCTAATTTACTAAAAAGGCAGTAAAATAAAACCTTTTATAAGCTTAATTCTAAAAAATCAATTCAGGAATCAGTTTTAACACTATTAGTCTATAAATTTAGTAGGATAATATTTATATTTGTTTAAATTTTTAATGCATGAGATTAAAGCCGGTACAAAAAATAAAGACAATCAGTTCAGAAACCTTTATCAACAGCCATATGAAGCCGAGAGTTCCCATTATTCTTGAAAACTTTATCCATCCGGACAGTCCAGCTTTCAAAAAGTGGAACTATGAATACTTCAAGGAAATTGCAGGAGATCACAGGGTGAATATATATGGCAGTGAGCTTGATTCCCTGGACAGAGTAGCCAGTGATCCTATAGCTCAGTCTACTTTTTCAGAATACCTTGATCTGATACAGTCTACCCCAACTGAACACAGACTTTTCTTATTTAATCTCTTAAAAATAAAACCCGAACTTAAGAATGATCTTATTTACAATGATGTGACCCATGGTAAAATACTAAAATGGCTGCCTTTTATGTTTTTTGGAGGCGAAGGTTCTGTCACCAGAAACCATATTGATATCGACATGTCGCACGTTTTCATTACACAGTTTCAGGGAATCAAAAGGATTTGGCTCTTCCCGTGGGAACAGTCTGATTTTATGTATAAACTGCCTTATAACTTCCACAGCCTGGCTCAGATCAAAAACCCTGACTACCGAAAATATCCGGCTCTTCTTTATTTAAATGGCTACGAAGCCATCATACATCCCGGAGAAACCCTTTATATTCCTTCCGGATGGTGGCATTATATTCAATATGATACAGAAGGATATTCTATATCGGCAAGAGCACTTCCATCAAGTTCTCTCGAAAAATGGAGGGGTTTTAAAAACCTGGTCATCACCAGGCATTTTGATAATCTTATGCGTAAAATATTCAAAGAAAAATGGTTCTCTTACAAGGTCAGGCTAGCCAGAAAAAGAGGAGCCAGAGCAGCCAGAAAACAAAGGAGCTTTCAAATTTGAAAGCTCCTTTGTTTTGTTATATTGATTTCAAAAAAAATAAGGATTCCTACTTTAGTCTCTTCCTTGTTACTGTTTGATAAATTTAATACTCTTTTCATCAATAGTAATAACATAAGCTCCGGGAATCAATTCTGAAATTCCAATTGCTTTGCCGGGCTGATAGGTTCCTTTTCCTACCAGTTTTCCATCGATAGCATGAATCGTAAAATCCACAGCTCTGTTAATTCCTTTCAGATTAATTTCATTTTTTGCGGGGTTCGGATATAAGCCAAAACCTTCCTTCTCAACGGAAGAAACACTTAAAGTATTATCCTGAGTAACCGTAGAGTTTTTCTCAATAATCTGATATTCATAATTAAACTGAACACTTGCAATAGGGAATGTTACCGACTGCAAAAAGCTTTGGTTATTGGATGTATTATTAAGAACAAAGTAAGCCGTCTGCCCCGAAGTTCCTGTCACTTTAATAGGTAAAGGCATTTCAAAAAAACTAACTGTAGGACTGCTTTGCGTCTGGGAAACTTTAAACAAAGCCTGATTACCGCCCTGCATCCATTTGATAGTATAAGTAGGATATCCTTCTCCATATACCCAGTCATTAAAAAATTCTGTAAAATCTGTTCCGGTAGACTGAAGCAAAGAAGCATTAAAATCAGCTGTACGCACATAGTTGTATGCCAGGTTCGGTCTTGCATGATAGTCTTTAAGTACCTGATAAAATGCAGCATCTCCTAAAATCCACTTCAGCATTCTCAGCACATACCCCCCTTTGGAATAGGATAATCTGCTGTCAAATATTCTGTTGATGCTTGAAAGTCCGTTATCCGGTACATATACACTTCCTGTTGTACTTGCGGTAATGTAGTTGGATTGTCCCTGTAGATAATTCAGAAATTCAGTATTGGTCATAAGCAGTTTTTCATTGGCAAGATGTTCACCATAAGTAGCAAAACCTTCATTCAGCCAGATATCATTCCAGGCACCACAAGTTACTTTGTCTCCAAACCACTGGTGAGTAAGCTCATGGGCAATCAGCTGCTTGCTCCATCCACCCATGGAAGACATCGTCTGATGCTCCATTCCTCCACCATACATGAATTCCATGTGTCCGTATTTTTCATTACGGAAAGGATAAGCCCCAAAATAGGTTTCAAAAGTACCCATGACCTGCTTCGTCCATTGAATATTATTCAGACTGGTCTGGTTTGAATTCGTGGACGGATAAATATAGTTGACAAAAGGAAACGGAGGATTTCCGATGGTATCTGTAAGCTTCACAAAATTAGTAATGGACAATGCAATCAGATACGCTGGTGTAGGATACATTGTTCTCCAGAAAGTAAGCTTTGTAGATCCTGTAGGAAATGTTTCAGACATCAGTTTTCCATTGGCTGCCACACTGTAATTGGATGGCGTAGTAATTTTAAAATCAAATCTTTCGATCTTATCATTTAAGCTTTGTTTGGTAGGAAACCAATCCTGTGCACCGTAAGGTTCATTCAACGTAGAAAGAACCGGAGTTCCGCTCTGAAGAGCAGTTTTGAAAGCATCATTAGCTGTAGAGGGTGCTCCTGCATAATAGATGGTAAGAGAATCCAGTGTATTGGCCGGAATAGAAGCCGGAAAATCAATCTTAAGTTCTTTGGAAGGAAGCTGCTGGAAACTTGTAATATTGGTTCCGTGATATTTCACCTGAGAAACCGTTAAGGAGTTGGAAAGATCGAAATAAATACTTCCCATACTTTGTGTTGGTTTAAAATGAGAAGTCACTGATCCGGAGATATTATATACCGCAGGATCCAGGCTAACATCCATTCTTTGATACTGTAAATCGTAATTGAGTGTATTGGGATTGATATTCCCGATATTCATTTTTTGAGAAAAGGATTTTTTCTCTTTTTCGATCAATCCTTTCATATCCGTATTTTGCCGTTGCTTCTGGCTATAGAATTGCTGGGATAATAAAAATCCCAACACCAAAAGGTACAATTTTGTCATGTTTAGAAAAATTTAATCAAATATAAAAAAAACCTTTTAATCAATGATTAAAAGGCTGTTATAATATATAAAATAAAAAATTTTTAAAGATCCAATGCAGGTTCAAGAATTTTCTCCATCCTTTTCTTCACCATATCTACAGATCCTGAATAGTTATTTACCATTAAAGAAAACACTAATGTTTTCCCAGAATTTGTTTTCAGATATCCTGCTAATGTTTTTACTTTATTTAAAGTTCCTGTTTTAGCAAAAACCTGTCCGTTCCCCCCTACATTAAACATTCTTTTTAGTGTTCCGGATTGTCCTCCGATTGGCAGAGAAGTGAGATAAGATCTGTAATATTTCTGATCCATTAAAGAAGTAAGAAACTTCACCTGAGAAATCGGGGTCACATTATTACTTCTTGAAAGCCCACTTCCATCGATATAATTAAGACCAATCATATCAAACCCTGCCTCTTTCAAGTGATTAGTTACTACAATTTTCCCTGATTCTGAAGTCTGGTCACCCATTCTCTGATATCCTACCGTTCTCAGCAAAGCTTCTGCCAATGAGTTATCACTGTGCTGATTGGTATAATAAATAATATCATTCAAAGTAGGTGATTTATACGCTGAAAGCATTTTTCTTCCTTCCGGAGCTGCATCTGTCATTTTCGGGGTTACTTTTCCGGTAACAGAAATTCCGCTTTTTACCAATGTTGTTCTGAAAGAGTTGGCAAGGTAAGCCGGAGCATCAGGAAGTTTGGTTGTTAAAGTGCCGTTTCCTTCATATTTATCAGCATATACCATCTGATGATTATAAGGAGAAACATAGAAAAACTTCTTTTCTGTAGAGAAACCTCCTTTTTTAACAATCAGTTTTTCGTTGGCCGGATTGATATCGCGGGTACTTCCTACCGGCAAATAGTAATTATTGTTTTCCAACCATACAACATTTTCCGGAAGCACTGAAATATTGCCTTTGAAAAGCGCTGTCTGAATGATAATATCACCATTTACCTTTTTAATTCCCTCTCTTGAAACTCCGCCTACGAAATCTGAAATAATATCTCTATAAGAGGCAGCTCCTGCTTTGTTTGTTCCCAAAGACGGGTCACCACTTCCTATCACATAAAGATTTCCATTCAAAACTCCATTTTCATCTATAGTTCCTGAGTACTCCAGTTGCGTCATCCAACGGTAGTTTTCCCCCAGCATATTTAATGCGGTTTCCGTTGTAAGGAGCTTTGTTGTAGAAGCAGGTACTAAAGGAGTATTTTCATTGTACGAAGAGATTACCTTCTTCGTTTTCGGATCGTACACTACGAATCCCCAGGTTGCATTTTTCAGCACAGGGTCCGCCATCATTGTGTTTACATTAATGTCTACCAGTTCTTTTGCTGACAAAACAGTTTTCTCCACCATCGTACTTACGGGTGATGGCAGGTTTAAACTGCTTTTCTGATTGTCATAATTCTGAGAATAAAGAACGGTAGAAACGGTAGATTGAGCCAGGAAAAGACCAGAAGCCAACACCGCCGCACTTGAAATATATTTTCTGAAATTTACCATCTATCTTCTTTTTGTTCTATAGTTTTGACTCTATAAAAAATGACAGGTTAAATCATCCAATAAAAGAGCCAAACACTTAATCAACGTCCAAAAGTAGAAATTATTGTCATATAACGGACCACCGACCTGTTATAAAAGAGTGTAAAGTTTGTTAAAAATTGTTAAAAATCTACAAAAACATCTTTTTTAATGCTTTGATAAGCAGTGATTTCATCAAATTCTTTCAAACTAATCAAAACCATGTTTTTAAATTTCTCATAGTTTTTTCCACGGGGAAGCTTAAGCATAATCTGGAACTGATACAGATTATTGAGCTTTGCAATCTGAGCTCTTTCCGGACCTAACACACAATCTTCCGGAAGGTATTTTCTGAGGATTGAACCCAGAAACTGAGACGCCCGATCTACTTTATCTTCCCTTCTGTGCTTCATTTCAATCATAATCAGCTTGGTAAATGGCGGATAATGAAATTTCTGACGTTCTGTAAGGATATATTTATAGATTTTCGCAGGATTGTTCATCTTGATCAGCTGAAATACAGAATGATCAGGATTAAAGGTCTGAATAAGGATCCTCCCTTTTCCGGAAACCCTTCCCGCTCTTCCTGAAACCTGGGTGATCAATTGGTAAGCTCTTTCTTCTGCTCTGAAATCCTGTACATATAATAAGGAATCCGCTTTAGGAATAGTAACCAGTTCAATATGATCAAAATCCAGCCCTTTGGAAATCATCTGTGTTCCTACAATGATATCTGTTTCTCCATCTTCAATCTTCTCATAAAGCTTTTCGTAGGCAAATTTTTTACGCATAGAATCTACATCCATTCTGTCTACTTCATTTTCAGGAAACAGTTGGGTAACTTCCTCATGGATTTGTTCTACTCCAACTCCTCTTTCATTCAGCTTTTCAGAATTGCATTTCGGGCAGGTTCTCGGTTTTGAGGCTCTTTGTCCGCAATAATGGCATTTCATTTCATTAGCCGCTTTGTGATAAGTCATTACCACATCACAATTGGAACAATAATTTACGTAACCACAGCTCTCGCATTCTATGACATTTGAATAGCCACGACGATTGTGTAGAACGATCGCCTGATTCTTTTCATCTACAGTTTTCTTGATCTCTTCAATAAGCTTCAGGGAGAAATTTCCTGAAACCTTTTTTGATTCCAGAGCTTCTTTGAAGTTGATCAGTTCATATTCCGGCAGATTGACATTCCCGAATCTTTCATTCAGGAAAACATATTTCATTTTATCTTTCCGGGCTCTGTAATAGCTTTCAACAGAAGGTGTTGCAGAACCTAAAATCACTCCTGCGTTGTAAAATCCACCCAAAACCAATGATGCATCCTTAGCATTAAAATAAGGAGAAACTTCTCTTGGTCTGTACGCAGAATCATGCTCTTCATCCACAACAATGAGCCCAAGGTTCTGATAGGGTAAAAACAGAGCATTACGGGTTCCTATCAGAATACGGATATCATTCTGCCTGATTCTTCGCCACACTTCTACTCTTTCAAAATCAGTCAGTTTCTGGTGATAAAAACCAAGCTGTCGGCCATATTTTTTTTCTAATCTCTGGGTAATCTGTTTGGTGAGAGAAATTTCAGGAAGCAAGAACAGAACATTTTTTCCGTCACGTATGCATTCATCAATTTTCTCTAAATAAATATGAGTTTTCCCTGAGGAAGTCACTCCGTGAAGCAAAACATTCTTCCCTTCTTCAAACGCTTCATCAATCTCAGATTTTGCTGTTTTCTGCTGTTCTGAAAGTTCTTCGAGTTCTTCAATTTCTCCTTCATAGCTTTCAATTCTGTCTTTCTGCATGTAATATTCCTGCACAAGACCTTTATCTGCCAAAGGTTTGAAGTGAGAGCTTCCGAAATAGCCATCTTCAAACAGCTCCGATTTTTTAATAGGAACATCCGGATTTTCTGTCTGCTTTTCCAAAATAAGAAGGAAAAGATCTTTCTGTTTTTGAGCCCTGTTCAGCTTTAAAAGAATGTCTGTAAGATTCTGATTGGCCAAAACCTCATCATTGATTCTTACATAAGCAACTTCCTTCGCTTTATACTTTTCAGCAACTTTCTCATCAATCTCAATGTACCGAAGGTCAATCAATGAATTGATTGTTTTAATAATATCTTTTTTAGGAATAAAAGCTTCAATATCCGTGAGATTAATCAGCTGTCGTACTTCCAGTGCCTGAATCAGGTACATTTCGTTGACATCCAGATTTTCAAAATCTACAACGACTCCTGGTTTTAATTTTAAATAGGTTTCACTCTCCAGTTTTAATGAAGAAGGAAATGAAAACCTGTAGATTTCTCCCAGACTGCACATGTAATATTCCGATAGCCAATTCCAGAAATCAATCTGCTCTTGAGGCATAATGGGTTTATCATCCAACATGCTGATCACCTCCTTAGCTACAAAATTTTCCGGTGCGTTATCATGAAGCTCAAATACAATTCCTGTATAAATCTTCTTTCCGCCAAAAGGTACCAGAACACGCATTCCAGGTTGGATTTCAGGCATCATTTCTTCAGGAACTTTATAGGTAAAAGATCCTTTCAGGTTCAGGGGTAAAACAATTTGAGCGTATTGCAAGGGAAATATTTAAAGTGTAAAATTAGATTTTTCCTGAGAGAACTGCAACTTTACAGTAGTTCTTTCGTGCTATTTAACAGTGCCAGCAACCCTTGTCAGAAAAAATTCAATAGGAACGGACTTTAGTCCGTTTAATTAATAAACAAAATCTCAATCGGCTTTAGCCAAAACATGGTCTAAACGCAATGTTTGCAAATATATGATGAATCGTTTTAATTCGTTCGCAAGGGCGTTCCACTCAGCAAAGATATCCCTCCAAAACAACAAAGAATGTCCATATTAATAAACGATGATTAATCATTAAAAAAGCAGTTCAGTCATCTCATACCAAAATGCAGAAGTAAAAAATCCGACAATAATACTGACTCCGATAATTAGGTTGGTCAGTTTTGTATTCAGCCTGAACTGTTCTGCAATGATGCTTGAAGTAACAAGTGTAGGCATAGCCGCTTCAAAAACAGTAATTTTTGCCACATCTCCTTTTATTCCCAATAACAAAGCCATTCCCAACACAATTGCAGGGGCAAGAATCAATTTATAAAGCATCGACATTGACATCTGAGGAATCAGTTTTTTCCATCCGTTGAATTTCAGCTGTAATCCCACTGAAAACAAAGCTAATGGGCTTACCGTAGCGGCTAATTTATCAAAAAATGGTTCTGCAACAGTAAAATCTATAAACTGCGACAATACCAAGGCGGAAATACAGCCTATTAACGGAGGAAATGTCACCAGTCTTTTTAAAATAAATAAGGCACTTACTTTTCCTGATTTGCTTCCGCCTTTTACGGCAGCAATAATTCCGAGTGTGGAAAGGGCAAAAAACATGGTCTGATCGCAGATAATCGCAATACTCAGCAGGCCTTCCCCATAAAAAGCACTGATTAACGGAAATCCTATGAATGAAGTATTGCTGTAACCGCTTGCCAGTTCTAAAGTACTTCTGGACCGCCTGGAATACCCTCTGCTTTTGCTGTACAACATCATAAAGAAGAAACAGAACACAGAAATTAAAAATGTGGCTGCAATGGGAAACAGCATTTCTGTTGTCCATTTTACTTTAGGCAGATATTTAAACGAAACTGCCGGAAGAGCAAGATAAAGAATCCAGGTGTTGATACCTTTATGGGCATCGGGGTGGATAGATTTTGTTGCTTTGAATATCATTCCTGCAATGATACACACTGCAATTAGAACAAAATTTACCATAACTATAAGAAATATAGTGCAAATTTACGGCTGATTTTTGAGTTGGAAGGGTAAAATTTATATTTTTTTAGGTATAAAGCATGTCAAGGTTTAAAACCTTGACATGCTTTGGCTACTTCAGAACGTTAAAAAAATTAATTCTTTATCACATCCCAAAGACTCATCACTTCAACGTCTTGCAAAGGTTTTGAAAGAGTGATTCTTTTGGAGGTTCCCGGTAACAGGTCAAAGAAATTATCACTGAAGTGAGTATCTCCGATAAGGTAAACATCTTTTGCCAAGATGTCCGTTGATATTTCAATTTCGGTGGGTGAAATTTTTCTGATTTTAATTTCAGGTTTTGAAAGCTTTAGATCTTTAGGCTTATTGAAAAAGAACAGCTTTTCAAATGTTGCATCCTTTTCAGAACTGATCTTTAAAACAGTTTCAGAGAGATTAAACTGCGCTAATTCTGATTTACTGATGCTTCTAATTTTCTTACTTACATCAGCATTAATATCATCTGACTGAGTGGATTTCCAAAGTGTTTTTCCTTTAAAATCAATCAATTCAAATTTTGTATTAAGCTTTAGTGTATTCATCAAATCACTGATCAGATAAACATCATAGCTTTTATCGGTCTCAGCTATTGATACCAACACAGGTTCAAAACTTCTTTTTGCCTGATAATGGAAGGCTTTCCAGTTTCCAAGATAATCAATGGAAGACCATGAAACCACTGGCCAGCAGTCGTTGAGCTGCCAATACAACGTTCCCATATTGTAAGGTTTTGCGCGGCGGTGAGCTTCAATGGCAATCTGCATTCCTCTTGCCTGCAAAAGCTGTGAAACATAATTATATTGTACAAAATCCGTGGGAATCTTATAATCACGCTTCAGATATTCATTAATAATATCCCAACCTCTTGCATGTTTTTCATGAGCTTTAATTGTTGGATTTTGAAGGTTCAACTCCGGAGTTCCTGAAAACATAGATTTTGTGGTTTCAAGGCTGGGTGTGCCCTGAAAACCATATTCCGACATGAAACGTCCTACTTTCTCGTTGTAAATCTCAAAGGGCTGTTCACCCCACCAAACACCCCAATAATGGGAATCTCCTTCTGTAAGGCTTTCTTTATGTCCCCAACCGATGGATGGAGAGCTTGGCCAATATATATTTTTATCTGATTTCAGGTTTTCTGACAATGCATTGGGAATGACATCATGGAACAACTTTTTATAGTCTTTCCAAACCTGCAATGAGTCGTCTTTTGAATATTTAAACTGTTTCTGATATCCCCAGTTGACTATAGCCTCATCAATTTCATTATTTCCGCACCACAAAGCAATTGACGGATGATTCTGAAGTCTGTTGACCTGATCTTTTACTTCCTCTTTTACATTATTTAAAAAAGCTTCATCTGCCGGATAAAAACTTCCTGCAAACATAAAATCCTGCCATACTAAAATTCCTTTTTCATCACAGGCTTTGTAAAACTCATCATCTTCATAGATCCCTCCTCCCCAGATACGGATCATATTCATATTGGCATCTTTGGTATCTTTGATCAGCTTCTGATATTTTTCTTTGGTCATTCTTGGTGAAAAACTGTCTCCGGGAATCCAGTTGGTTCCTTTGATATACAATGGCTGCCCATTCACTTTAAAGTAGAATGACTTTCCTTTTTCATCTTTTTCCTGGACCAATTCTACCGTTCTTAGGCCTATCCTGATATTTTTACCATCAATATTTTTCTGATCTTTTGAAAGTTTTACTTCGAAATCATAGAGGTTGGCTTCCCCACGGCCGTTAGGCTGCCAAAGCTTCATTCCTTTCGTTTCATAAGGAACCGAAATTGTATTGATTCCTTTTTTTAAAACTATTTTTTGGTGGATTTTATTAAGATCCAATGTGTAATCACCCGCATTTTCAGCATAAATTTCTACATCAAAACGTAAATCATTAATAGCTTTAGAAGTTGTGTTCTGAATGTCTTTAACGGTAATAATTTTGGCATTATTCCAGAATTCCAATTGAACATCTTTCCATATTCCTGCAGTAACGAGCCTTGGTCCCCAATCCCATCCAAACTGATATTGTGCTTTTCTCACAAAGCTTCTTGGTGATTCCGGCATGGTAAATGGAACTTTCTTCGCTAATTCCTTTCCGGTATTTACGGCAGATTGAAACTTTACCTGTACGATATTATTACCTGCTTTCAGATATTTTTTCACAGGAATATTCCACTTCCTGAACATATTATCTGTTTTCTTTAAGAGCTTACCGTTAAGATAAATTTCAGAAAATGTATCCAGTCCATTAAACACCAAATCAATATTATCATTTTTCAGTTCCTGAGATGAAATCATAAATTGAGTCTGATAATCCCAATCTTCATTTTCCACCCATTGTACTTTCTTTTCATTTTCATCTTTAAAAGGATCCGGAATAATCTTGTTACTGATTAAATCCAGATGCACTGTTCCCGGAACTTTTGCGGGAAGCCAGTTTTGATCTTTTGAATTTCTGAACTGCCAGTTTTCAGAAGACAAATTTCTTTGGGAAAACTGTGCAGAAAGGATATTCTGCGTGAAAAGGAAAGCAAAAAGGATCGTTCTATTCATCAATAAATTTGTTTTGTATCATTACAATACCAGTGATTTTGTCATTCCGAGGAACGAAGGAATCTCTATCTTATTAATTTAGATTCCCGCTACGCCTGGAATGACAAGCTGAGCGTATATCATTTATTATTTACTCTTCAAAGCAACTACTTCATCCGGATTAGCAAAAGCTCCTCCATCAGTAATGGCTGAAGAATGGAAGTAACCGGCTTTTGTAGATGCTCTAATTCCTTCAATATTGGATGAACGAAGTCCGCCTCCAACAAGTATTTCTATTCTTCCATCGGAGAGCTCAACCAGTTTCTTAAGATTTTCTTTTCCTTCAGACACATTAAGTTTCTGACCGGAAGTAAGAATGGTAGAAAAACCACATTCAATTACTTTTTCTAAAGAGTCTTCAAGACTTGCAGCACGGTCAAAAGCACGGTGAAAAGTACATGGAAGCGGGGATGCTAATGCTACCAAAGTTTTATTCTGCTCCACATTCACCTCATCATTTTCATTCAGAATACCAAATACAAAACCATCTGCATGTAAAGATTTTAAATGAACCAGATCATTTTTCATCTGTTCAAATTCTGAATCCGAATAGGTAAAATCTCCTCCTCTGGGGCGGATCATCACAAAAATCGGGATCGTAATTTTTTCACGAAGCTGTTTCATGGTCTCAAAATCCGGAGTTGTTCCGCCTTCACTGAGACCATCACATAACTCTATTCTGTCTGCTCCGTTTTCAAAAGCGATTATTGCTGACTCAGGATTAAAACACGCTATTTCTATTTTTGACATTATATGGTATCTATTTAATTTTACTTTGGTTCATCCTGCAAAACATCTGCAATCAGAAAGGAACCGTTTTCTTTAACTACTTTTATTATTGATGGATATTTCGCCTTAAAACCATCATCTTTCAATACTATATGGAAAATATATTCATCTTTTGAAGAAGATTTTAACTCACAACTTTCGACTTCAATAGTATTCCAGTCCTGTGCTGAGATTAAAAAACCAACACCAATTCCTGCTTTATTGGTATCAAACTTAGACTTCCATTTATCCTGAAATTCTTTTTCGGTAAGGCTTCCGTCTACATCCATCTCTACATTTGTGGCATCCGTTTTATAATCGAAATAGTCTTTGGTTGTGATCTTCTGCATATTCTTTTCTTCACTTCCGATATCAGCTTTGAAATAATCTACAATACTCTTCTTCAGCCAAGCCTGCGCTTCTTCAGATTTATTGGATTCATAATTCAAAACTACTTTTTCCTTTATCGGTTTCGGTTCGGCAGTTGTTTTCATCTCCTTCTTCTCTTCCTTGCATGCGATCATCAAAAATAAGGAAGCGATAATTGTTCTTTTCATATTTTGTTGTATGTTTTGGCTAAAGCCAATAGGTATCGTTGATTTGTTTAAATGGGCTAAATTCCTATTAATTTGCTGTTTTTTTGTTGGAATAACGCAAAGGCACAAAGATTTTTCCTGTAGCATTCTTTTTGGGCGCAAGGATTTTATCTCCGATAAAATTTATTTATAACTCTGGTTATTTATTGCCTTTATTATACAATTATTTCAAAGCAAATTCCGGTGTTTCAAGGCGGTTCCCTTTCTGGTCATATACCGCAAAGTTGAATCCGTCCTGAATACAGTAAGATCCATATTCCCCTTTTTTATTGATAGCGATAAAACCCACCTGGATATCTTTTAGATTTTTGTTTCTTCGCTGATTGATTTTTACAATCCTTTCCACGGCTTCTTTACAGGCTTCCTGCGGATTTCTGCCCTGTCTCATCAACTCCACTACAAGATGCGTTCCCACCGTTCTGATCACTTCTTCTCCATGCCCGGTTGCTGTAGCTGCTCCTACTTCATTATCTACAAATAACCCCGCTCCGATAATTGGAGAATCTCCTACTCTGCCATGCATTTTGAAAGCCATTCCACTCGTTGTACAGGCTCCGGAAAGGTTTCCTTGCGCATCCAAAGCAATCATTCCTATAGTATCATGGTTTTCAATATTGGCGATAGGCTTATACTGACTGGTTTTTAACCATTCTTTCCATTCTTTTTCAGATTCTGGAGTCAGAAGATTTTCTTTTTTAAAACCCTGTGAAAGGGCAAACTGCAGTGCTCCATCTCCTACGAGCATAACATGTGGTGTTTTTTCCATTACCGCTCTGGCAACAGAAATTGGATTCTTAACATGTTCCAGACAGGCAACAGAGCCGATATTGTAATTTTCATCCATGATACAGGCATCCAGCGTGACTCTTCCATCTCTGTCCGGACGGCCTCCATAGCCTACACTTCTTTCCTTAGGATCTAATTCTACGAGACGAACTCCTTTCTCTACGGCATCCAATGCTTTTCCTCCTTTTCCAAGGATTGTCCATGCTTCTTCATTCGCCTTTAATCCAAAATTCCAGGTAGAGAGTACAATAGGTTTGTTGATGATTTTTTTATTTTCAGGCAGCTCCCCGGCCATAAGATCTAAGGGATTAATGGTAAGTGCTGCGGTGGCAATTCCCAGTTTTTTAATAAAACTTCTTCGGTTATTGTTCATTGTATGTAAGAATTATTTAATACAAAGCAAATATCTAAAAAAAATTCATTGAAAGTCTTATGCCTTTTTCACTATTTTTTCTTTGTTATTTTTTATTATTTTTATAATGGTTATTTTAATTAATATGTATGTTTAAAACCTTTAGAAAAATGGATTGCTTTAAGGAATTATCGGATGAAGAGATCCAGATCCTTACAAGCATAAGTACTCCAAAACTTCTTAGAAAAAAAGAAAAACTTTTAGAACCCGGTCAACCATTTAACCATTTATTTATAATGACCAATGGTCTTCTGAGATTTTTCTTTGACGATGAAAACGGAGTTGAAATCAATACTTTCCTGCCCTCAGAAAAAGAGGTTGCCTTTATGGAGAGCCCGGAATCATATTCCCATGAAGGCACAAAAAAGTATACCATACAAGCTGTGATTGATTCTCAAATTATTCTTTTTAATAAAAGTGAATTTGAACAGATTGCATTTCAGCACAAAGGAATTTACAAGCTGTATTTAAAATCTTTAAAACAGATTATCAGCATTTTATCTGCACGAACAGAGCAATTTTGTAAGAGTTCGCCGCTTTCCCGCTATGAAGATTTTCTAAACAGCCACCCGTTCGTCTGTCAAAATGCAAACAGAAAGTATATTGCTAATTTTTTAGGGATCACTCCCAATTCTCTTTCCCGTATTACTGCCCGAGACAATAAAAAAAAGAATCAAGGAAAAAAATAACTTAAGAATATTTTTAAGTGTTTTGTTCAGTATAATTTTGTCCGGTCAAAAAACTTGTTCTTCATCAATAAAAAAACCAAATGAAAAAAAACACAATCATCTTCAAAGCATTTCATCTTATAGAATAGTCTTTACCTCTTAACAGGATTAATATATGATCTTCCGGATATTCATCACGGATTGAATCTGTATTTTCTTAAGTCAACATTTTATTACCATTTTATATTTATGCAAAGAATAATCACCATTCTCTGCCTGTTACTGACATGCAATTTTGTTCAGGCATCTACAGGCAATATTGAAGACAAAATAGCAGACGGGGCATCCTGGTTAATCTTACTGGTATTACCTATTGCCGGAATTTACCTTTTCTGGAAAGTTCACATTTATCCGGAAAAAGTAGCAGAGGAGAAAAATCATCCTCAGCTGAAAGCCATAAAAAGTATGTGCCTCCTTTCCCTTGTTTTTGGAGGCCTTTTATGGCCGGTAGCCTTAATCTGGGCCAACTATGAATACGGAAATCAGGATCCTCCTAAAAAAGAAACGGAAAACACAGATTTTACCGAAGAAGAAGTTAAACCCATTGAAAATTAAAAAACATGCTGGAATTACTAGTCGCAATATATGCCGGAATATGCTGGCTCCTTATTAAAAAATTAAAACTGATCCCGTGGACATTTACTACACAGGTAATCGTCTATTCATTGCCTATCTTCGGATCTATAGCTTTAATATTAAGTCTGAACTACTTCTGTCCTATTACTTCAGATGTAAAGGTTGTAAACCGAAGTGTGGATATTACCACTCAGGTTTTAGGAAAGGTAAAGAAAGTATATGTGAAGACCAACCAGGAAGTAAAAAAGGGAGATACTTTATTTGTAATTGACAGAGAGCCTTATCTACAGGAAATTAAATCACTGGAAGCTAAACTGAGCAGTATGAAAGCTACGGTACATTCTTATGATGCAGACATTTCGGCTTCCAGAAAAAATATTTCTGCCTTACAGTCACAGCTTGATCTTGCCAACAAAAGAGTAGCCCAATATCAGGAGCTTGTACAGGCAGGAGCCGCCAACAAATTTGATTTTGAACAGGCTGTAACCAATGCACGTGATCTGCAATCCAGAATCAGTGCAGCACAGTCGCAGCAGCAGTCTTTGGAAACAAAATCCAATGCCTCTTATGATGGTGAAAACTCATCTGTTTCTGAGATTCATGCCAAGCTGGACCAGGCAAAATGGAATCTTTCCCAAACCGTTGTTCTGGCTCCTACCGATGGCATAATTCCCAATGTTCAGCTGAATGAAGGAGCAATTATGGCGCCTTTCAAATCTGCATTTGTTCTGATTCAAAAGCAGCAGTCAGTCATTGGATTTTTTGCCCAGAACGAGCTGGAATCGGTAAAAAACGGAAATGAAGTAGAACTGGCACTTAAAACAGAACCGGGAAAAGTGGTGAAAGCCAGACTTGAATATGTAATTGATGCTACGAGTCAGGGGATCATGAATAACGCTGGAGGAATGCTGGGCGGAAACGGTTCTACAGCCGGACTTCCTGATACGGCAAGGCAACTACCCGAGACTGATGGAAAACTTATTGCCAAGTTTGTGCTGGAAGACAACCAAAAACACCTTACAGTGGGAGCAAGAGGAGCAGCAGTGATCTATTCTGATCATGTTAAACCTCTTCATCTTATCCGAAAAGTAATGGTACGTATCAACAGTAAAATCAACTTCCTGATTCCTAAACTTCATTAACATGTATAAAAGGTTAATTTTATTAAGCACACTTGCTGTAAGTTTAAGTTCGTGTATCGGTTATAAAGAAGCTACAAAGGAAAACATAGATGAGCTGAAAGAAAAGAGTGAAATTGCTTCTCATATACAAATTCCGGATGACTGGATCTTTGACAGAAAAGCGAATTCAAAATCAATTTCCTATGACTGGATCAATGATCTTAAAACTTCTCAACTTGAAGCCTTGATTAATGAAGGAATGTTGTATAATGCTGACCTGATTATTGCCCGGGAAAAGCTGAATCAGGTTGAATTGGCGATGGAAATTGCAGGAAATGATTTGTATCCTAGCGTAAGTGCTGTTGCCAATACTTCCAATAATCTGGTCAGTGGCAGCCAGGTTCAGCGTATTGCCTTAAAAGCCAATTGGGAAATTGATCTTTGGGGCAAAAATAAATCTTCACAGATGGCAAGTACCAGCAGTTACTTTTCTGCAAAACATCAGAACACCCTACTGCATCAGTCTATTGCAGGGATGATCGCCAAGGCTTATTTTCTGAATATTGCAGGAAACATCCAGGAAGATAAGATTGAAAGCTACATTAAGAAGACCAAAGACCTGGAAAAGCTTTATATTATTCAAAAGAAAATAGGAACGGCAAATGCGCTGGATATTTCCAATATCTCTGCAGAAATTATTTCTCTGCAGGGCTATCTTGAAAAGATTAAAAATGCCAATATGCAGTCCAGAAGATCCCTGGAACTTCTCACCGGGAAATATCCGGAGGGAAAACTGACTACCCAAAACTCTTTTAACCCTGTAAAAAGTAGTATTCCTGAATCTTTTCCTCTCGAACTTCTGGAGAACAGATCAGACATACAGGCCAGTCATTTTCAGATCGAAAAAGTTTTCTACGAAGTACAGGAGGCTAAAGCAGCAAGGCTTCCTTCCATAAGTATAAGTTCCTCACTTGGAAGTGCCGGAAGTAATGTGGAAGCTATTAATTCTTTATTTTCCAATCCTTTGTTAAAAGTGGGTGGAGGATTAGTTTCTCCGCTATTCAATGGTGGAAAGCTTAAAAAGAATGTGGAAATAAAAAACTCTCAGCAGAAACAGGTTGTTGAAGAATACTCAAAAGCGGTTCTGAATGCATTGAACGAAGTGGAATCTTCTTTAGCCAACCTCCGTTCTATTGAAAAACAGATGAATTATACTACTAATGCTGTCAATGAACTGAAAAACAACATTAATCTCACTGAGAAACAGATAAAGGTAGGTACCAACAACAGTTTTGTACTGATCCGTAAACAAAGAGACCTTTTGAAAAATGAAATGAACCTCATCAATCTGGAACTTCAGTACAGAATAGAGCGTATAAATCTTTATATGGCTTTAGGTGCGGAGAACTTCATTTATTCATAGTTTTATACTCGAAAGGACTGCAGATTATTTTCTGCAGTCTTTTTTTGTAAAGGATTAATGAGGCAACTGATCCCTGAAATATCCATACACCCATGTTCCGGCAACGGCACTCAACAAAGTAACGGATACGGCTAAAGCTCCTGTTCCGATCTGAGCAAAAAGAGGTCCGGGACAGGCTCCTGTAATTGCCCAGCCAAAACCAAATATCAATCCGCCGTAGATCTGGCCTTTATTAAACTTTTTTGGAGTAAGCGTAATGGGTTCACCATAGATTGTTTTTATCTTGAATTTTTTAATCAGCATTACTGAAATCATTCCTACCAAAACAGCACTTCCGATAATTCCGTACATATGGAAAGACTGCAGGCGGAACATTTCCTGTATCCTGAACCAGCTGATGACTTCTGCTTTCACAAAAATAATCCCAAAAATAATCCCAGCAGCAAGGTACTTCAGGTTATGATACCATTGATGAGTAAGGGTGCTTTCGTTCACACATACCATATCCCGATTGTGTCTATCTTTTTCTTTTATCATGATATAAACTTCTCTTTTAAAATTACAGTTATAGGGAAAGTATGACTGGCAGAATAATATTAGCCATTAAAAAACCACCGATCATAAAACAGATTGTAGCTACCAAAGAAGGCCATTGTAAGTTGGAAAGTCCCATGATGGCATGTCCGCTGGTACATCCTCCCGCATACCTTGTTCCAAAGCCTACCAAAAATCCACCTGCAACCATTATGAGAAATCCTTTCAGGGTCAGTAGGTTTTCAAAACTCATGAGCTGTACCGGAACCAGATGGCTGTAATCTGTAATTCCATAGCCTGCCAATTCTGCTTTCAGGTCTGGATTAACGGTTATTTCTGCGGGATTGAGTAAAAAATTGGCAGCAATCATCCCTCCGAAGAAGATTCCCAGTACAAAAAATAAATTCCAGGCTTCTTTTTTCCAGTCGTATTTGAAAAAATTCACATTGGCAGGTATACAGGCTGCACAGATATGCCTCAGTGAGGAACTGATTCCAAAGGATTTATTTCCCATAATCAATAAGGCAGGAACGGTAAGTCCAATCAAAGGGCCGGCAATATACCACGGCCAGGGTTCTTTTATAATCTCCAGCATTGTTTATTTTTTAATCTAATGTATTTAAAATTTTAGTCTGACACACAAAATCGCTTTTAGGTATAGCGGTAGATACAATCGCTTTAAAGCCACCTTCAATTTCTGAAAAATTTCTGTATCCTCTTGCCTGAAGAATGCTCGCGGCCATCGTACTTCTGTAGCCGCTTCCACAGTGCATGTAGAAATGTTCCGACGGCTCTATCTTATGAATCCACTCGTTGATCAATGCCAAAGGTTTGCTGTAAGCTTCATGAATATGTTCTGCATTGTACTCACTTTCTTTTCTTATATCAATTATTTTTGCTTTTTGACCTTTTATTTCGGCTTCAAACTGCTCTGCAGAAATACGGTTTACAACATCTGTTTCTTTTCCACTTTTTTCCCATGCTTCAAAACCTCCTTCCAAAAATCCTAAAATATGATCAAATCCTACTCTGCTCAAGCGGGTTACAGCTTCTTCCTCTGTTCCTTTTTCAGCAATCAGAAGGATGGGTTGATTTACATTGGCAATCAAAGCGCCCACCCATGGGGCAAAATCTCCGTTCAATCCTATATTGACAGACTGTGGAATAAAACTTTTGGCAAATTCACCGTTGGGTCTTACATCTAAAATCAAAGCTCCGGAAGCCTCTGCAGTTTCTTCAAATTGTTCCGGAGTAAGAGCATGCAAACCTTTTGAAAGAACTTCATCAAAACTGCTGTATCCTTTTTTATTCATCATCACATTCATCCCGAAATATGCTGGCGGAGGTAAAAGTCCGTCAGTCACTTCTTTTATAAAACTCTGTCTGTCCTTTTGGTTCAAAGCATAGTTGGTTCTTTTTTGATTTCCCAATGTATCTACGGTTTCCTTCTGCATATTTTTACCGCATGCTGAACCTGCTCCATGCGCTGGATAGACAGTAATCTCATCCTGTAAAGGCAAAATTTTAGTGTATAAACTATCATATAAAAGCCCTGCCAGTTCTTCCTGAGCCATATGAGCACTTTTCTGTGCGAGATCCGGGCGTCCCACATCTCCAAGGAATAAGGTATCGCCACTAAAAAGGGCTTTTTCAATTCCATTTTCATCAATCAAAAGGTAACATGAGCTTTCCAACGTGTGTCCCGGGGTATGAAGAACTTTGATTGTAATATTCCCTATTTCAAAGATTTGTTGATCTGCTGCTATTACAGCATCAAATTCAGGATTCGCTGTCGGTCCATATACAATTGGAGCGCCTGTTTTATGGCTTAAATCCAGATGTCCACTGACAAAATCAGCATGGAAATGAGTTTCAAAGATGTATTTCAGTTGTACTCCATCCTCTTTCAATCTGTTGATATAAGGCTGTGTTTCTCTTAACGGATCAATAATGGCGGCTTCTCCGGCTGAAGTGATATAGTAAGCACCTTGTGCAAGGCATCCTGTATAAATCTGTTCTATTTTCATTGTATTCATTTTTGATTGTGTTAACTGATACAAATCTCCAGCTTTCTTTTTTCCTCTACAGCTACTTTTGTTACATAAGAAAATTAAAGGAAGATTTCTTTCGTAATAATATAAATCCCCATCACCAGGATAAACCATCCAAATGCTGGTTTCAGTTTTTTACCCTCTATTTTTTTTGATAATTGTGAGCCGATTACAATTCCGATAATGGCAATAGCAGTGATAGAAACCAATAGTTTCCATTCTATTTTCACATGGTTTACTGAAGAAAAAAAACCGATCAGAGAATTGACGGAGATGATAACTAAAGAAGTTCCTATAGCCGTTTTTATTGGAATTTTCAGAAGATTTACCAATGCAGGAATAATCATAAAGCCGCCTCCGGCTCCCACCAATCCGGTTAAAATACCCACTATCGAACCTTGTCCTGCTGCAAGCAAAGCATTATTCTTATGCGTCGTATGATGTAAAGATTCTTTGGAAGTACTTTTTCTTATCATTTTATAAGAAGCAAGAATCATTAACCCTGCAAAAATCAAGAGTAAAAAGATATTTTTGGTAACGGTGAAATTCTGTATTTTGAATACCTCATTAGGAATTAGGGGAAGTAAATATATTCTGGTCAGAAAAATAGAAATAACAGACGGAATTCCGAATATCAATGCCATCTTAACATTGATTAATCCTTTTTTTAAATATGAAAAAGATCCTGCCAGACTGCTTATTCCCACAATAAAAAGTGAATACTCAGTTGCCAGAAAAACTTCGATACCAAAGAGATAAACGAGAACGGGGACGGTGAGAATACTTCCTCCTCCTCCGATTAAGCCTAGAGAAACCCCTATTAAAACGGCTGCTGCATATCCTATAATTTCCATTTTGCTATTCAAATAATTCTAAGGCAAAAATGGGAATGTGAAAGAAAATCTACAGCTACTTTTGTTACATAAGCGGATTTTTTAACACAAATAGGTTCACAAAGGACACAAAGAAGTTAGAGTAATTCCTCTTCTTTGAGATTGCTTCACCTTCGGTTCGCAATGATCGTTGACCACCCCGTCAAAAATTCTTTGAATTTTCGCCACCCCTCCGAGGGAGGGGAATATGAGTACCTTTGATTGAAGTGAATGTTATGAGTTCAGGGTTTTCAGGAGAACGATTTTGTTTCTTCCCAGCTTGAGTTTTCCTTCTTCCTCCAGCTGTTTTAAAAGTCTTGATACCACTACCCTTGCTGTTCCCAACTCATTGGCAAGTTGCTCATGAGTGGTATGAATGGTTTCAGAGCCTGTAAGCTCAGATTTTTTCTGCAACAGATTAAGAAGTCTTTCGTCTACTTTTTTGAAAGCGATGGCATTGATGATATCCAGGAGTTCTTCAAATCTTTTATGATATAATCTGAAAATATAATCCAGCCATTCCGGATGTTCTTTGATGAATAAAGAGACTTTGTCTACGGGGAGAAAAAGGATTTCTGCGTCTTCTTCAATTTCAGCTTTTACAATGCTTTTTTCATTGTGCATCCCGCCCAGAAAAGACATGATACAACTTTCTCCTGCTTTGATATAATACAGTAAAATTTCACGTCCGTCTTCTTCTGTTCTGATCACTTTCAGCATTCCTTTCATCACGATAGGAATAGAACGGATGGAAGCATTTTCATCTAAAATAATATCTCCTTCATGATAATTTTTCGTTGTACCATATTGATACAGTTTTTCTACCAGTTCCGGTGATGAGGAGAATTCTGAAGAAAGTATGGTCTCGTCCTGCATTTTTTATTCTAATTTACACCAATTTCATCAACAAACAACCATGCTTTGGAATCTGCTCCGGGATTTCCGGCCGGAATAATACCTGCATTTTCAATATTTACTTTCAGGTATTTTGCATTCTGTGCTCCTACATTCACTTTGATTTTTCCGCTGGCATTCTGAATTTCTGCTGCCCCTATTTCTTTGATCAGTTTAAAATTCCTGTTATCATCAGAAACAAAAATCTTTGCCGATTTAGCAAGATGAATCCAACTTCCTTTATTTTCAAGGGTATTGAAATAAACTTCTGAAAAAGGTGTTTTCTGGCCAAAATCAATTGTTGCCACTACATCTTTTCCCTGAAACCCCAGCCATGTTTTACCCAGTTGTTTTACATTTCCGATAATACCATCTACTAAGGTGAAAGCTCCTCCAAAAGAATAATTTTCGCTTGGCTGTTGTTCAAGAGTTATTTTTTTTCCTGTTGTCTTTGAAATGGTAAATGGTTGTACAGACACAGCACTTTTCAGCTGACCCTCTTCAAAATAAGCTGATTTAATGGTTAAAGAATTAGGAATCTGAACAGCATTCTGATAGGTTTTAGAATTGATGGAAGGATTTGTTCCGTCCAGTGTATATCTTATTCCGTTTGTGTTTTGCGAGGTTGACAATTCGTAGGCAATTCCTGTATTAGAAGGAATTACTTTTCCGGTGATATTATAAATACTTCTGGCATAATTTACCTTCATGTCATCCAGAACTTTAAACTGGTTGATCACTCTGTTTTCAAACTCTTTATAATTTTTAGGAGCTGATGTTCCCCATCCCACTTCAGAAAGCGCCATTAATCTTGGAAAAATCATGTACTGTACCTGTTTGAAATCTAAAATATATTCTGTCCACAGGTTAGCCTGAACTCCCATGATGTATTTAGCCTGTTCAGCATTCAGTTCGGAAGGAATAGGATTATAAGAATATACTTTTTCCAAAGGAGTAAAACCGCCAAAAGCATTAGGTTCAGATTGGGGATCTCCCTGATAGTGATCAAAATAGCAATAGGCTCCGGGTGTCATTACGGCAAAATGTTTTGATTTTGCAGCTTCAATACCTCCGTTCACCCCTGTCCAGCTCATTACCGCAGCATTAGGAGCTAATCCACCTTCTAAAATTTCATCCCAGCCAATAATTTTTCGTCCTTTGCTGTTGACATATTTTTCAATTCGATGAATAAAGTAGCTTTGTAAACCATGTTCATCTTTTAAATTATTTTTCTTAATCAATTCCTGGCAGTGTGTGCATTCTTTCCATCGTGTTTTCGGGCATTCGTCACCACCAATGTGAATGTATTGGGATGGGAATAATTTGATTACCTCATCCAAAACGTTTTCCAGAAAAGTAAAGGTCTCATCTTTCGGACAGAAAACATCATCAAAAACACCCCATTTTGTAGCAGATTCAAAAGGACCTTTGGTACATGCCAGTTCAGGATATGCTGATAAAGCTGCTAATGCATGTCCTGGCATTTCAATTTCCGGGACCACTGTAATATGTCTGTCCTGAGCATATTTTACCACTTCTTTTATTTGTTCCTGAGTATAAAAATACGGTCCGTAAGGTTTTCCGTCAAACGTATTGTCAACATAAGCCCCAATCATTGATTCTTTACGTTTTGAGCCGATCTGAGTAAGCTTTGGATATTTTTTGATTTCAATTCTCCATCCCTGATCATCTGTCAAATGCCAGTGGAATGTGTTTAATTTATACATCGCCAGATAATCAATGTACTGTTTCACTTCATCTACGGTGAAAAAGTGGCGGCAAACATCCAGGTGCATTCCACGCCAGGCAAATTTTGGCTGGTCTTCAATCTTCATTACCGGAATTTTCTTACTCTCTTTATATTGTTCGAAAATCTGAACCAGTGTCTGTAGCGCCAGAAAATATCCCTGTTTCGTATAAGATTTTACATGAATTTGATTGGGAGAAATTTCTATAGAATAATATTCTTTTTTCTGTTCAGCATCAGCTGGAGAAGACGCAGGAATTATAAAACTTGTTAAATGAATAGCACTACTCTTTTGAGCATATTGAAATTTTAACTGAGGTTCAATCCGTTTTTTGAAATATTCTGTTTCCTCTTTTGGCAGATCACCACTTAATACCAATGTTTCTGGAAGTATAAATTCTCCCTGTAAAAGTTGAACTTTTTGAGGATAAGGGATTAGATTTAATTTATTCTGGGCTAAAATCACGTTTGAAATCAATACAAAAAATACTAAAAAAGTCCGTATCATTGAATTTGGTTAAGGTTTGAGCTAAGATAATTATTTTTCAAAACTCTTTGAGTCTTTTTAAAAACAAAATTTACCCCTCGTTGTTTAGAGGATTACGAAACGGATAATTTACCGTTATTAAAACACAATTATAGAAATTATTCTATTATATCTAGTGCATCATGGTTTGTTTTTTGATAAACCTACACCACTTAAAAAAATTAAAAGGGTTAAATTTGTAAAAAAATACGATGAAAAAAAACATTTTTCTGGCAGCAGCATTATTATTCTCAATGTCAACACAGGCACAAATTTTTGATATCATAAAATCTGCCGTTAAAGATAAAACAGGAGTAGATCTTAATGTTCCGGTAAAAAATACGGGTACTGCAACTTCTCCTAAGACGACGACTACGGTATCCGGTTCCAACAATTCATCTGCAGGCCTTGGAAACCTTACTTCTACCCAGATTTCCTCAGGATTAAAAGAGGCTTTAAGTATGGGAGTAACAGATGGAGTAAAAAAACTGGCCGTAACGGATGGTTTTTTCAAAAATGAAGCCGTAAAGATTTTAATGCCTGAAAAATTAAGAAAGATCGACACCACTTTACGTTCTATAGGAATGGGAAGTCTTGCTGACGAAGGAGTAAAATTACTTAACAGAGCTGCTGAAGATGCCGTAACTGAAGCTGCACCTATTTTTACAAATGCCATTACCTCCATGACGATTACGGATGCCAAAAATATTTTATTAGGCAGTAATAATGCTGCAACAAGCTACCTTCAGGGAAAGACTCAAACTCAGCTTTTCAATGCTTTTCAGCCTAAGGTAAAAGCTTCTTTAGGAAAAGTAGGAGCTGATACGCTTTGGAAAAATCTGATTTCAAAATACAATACTTTTACAGGGCAGGCTGTAACAACAGATCTTAACGAATATGTTACCACAGAAACCATCAACGGAGTATTTAAAATGGTAGCCGATAAAGAGAGCGGAATCAGAAATACCCCTGCAATGAGGACGACAAGTATTCTGCAGAAGGTATTTGGAGCTCAGGATGGGAAATAAATAAGAAGTTAGATATTAGAGGTTAGAAGTTAGTTTGACATGCTAACCGTTAAGATATAAAAGCTGTTTCATGATGAAACAGCTTTTTTTTGATTGTAATTTCTTTTGTCTTGAAATCGAAGATTCGACGTAGTCAAACAAAAGAAACAAAAATTCAAGACTGGGAGCTCTTCACTAAAAATAAATCCTGTTCTCTAAAAATTCTAAACTTGCGCAAAATCATTATTTCTTAATCAGTTCTGAATTGGTCTCGCGCTTCGCACAGGAGAATTTTCTTAACGTTCACAGAATTTATTTTTTTAACGCTGCGATCTCCTATGTCGTTTTTAAAGTTATTTTTAGAACTATTTGTCTGAACTTAAATGGTAAAGGCTCTGTTTTTTTATTGTCTCACTTTCTTTTGTCTTGAAACAAAAGAAACAAAAATTCAAGACTGAGAGCTCTCCGCTAAAAATAAATCCTGTTCTCTAAAAATTCTAAACTTGCGCGAAATCATTATTTCTTAATCAGTTCTGAATTGCTCTCGCGCTTCGGACAGGAGAATTTTCTTAACGTTCACAGAATTTATTTTTTTAACGCTGCAATCTCCTATGTCGCTTTTAGGGCAGCTATAGAAAGATTTGTCAGATTTTAAATGATAGTTTCCTATATTGTAAAAAGTTTCGGCCTCACAAAGTGAGGCCGAAACTTTTTTATTTATTATCAGATTAGAATTGCATTTCAGGAATTTCTCCTTCAATAATCAGATCTGCCTCTGTAGCTTTGATAATATCTTCTACTGAAACTCCCGGTGCTCTTTCCACCAGTTTAAATCCTGCCGGAGTTACATCCAGAACAGCTAATTCAGTAACCACTTTTTTCACACAGTTTACGCCTGTTAAAGGAAGTGTACATTTTTTAAGGATTTTACTTTCTCCTGCTTTGTTTACGTGCATCATTGCAACGATAATATTTTCTGCAGAAGCTACAAGATCCATTGCTCCTCCCATTCCTTTCACCATTTTTCCAGGAATTTTCCAGTTGGCAATATCTCCGTTTTCTGAAACTTCCATAGCTCCAAGGATGGTAAGATCTACTTTCTGACCACGAATCATCCCGAAACTAAAGGCTGAATCAAAGAATGAACCTCCTTCCAGAATAGTAATGGTCTGTTTTCCGGCATTGATGATATCCGCATCTTCTTCTCCTTCGAAAGGGAAAGGTCCCATCCCCAAAACTCCATTTTCACTCTGGAATTCTACGGAAATACTTTCCGGAACATAGTTGGCAACCAAAGTAGGAATCCCAATTCCCAGGTTTACATAATAACGATCTTTCAGTTCTTTTGAAATTCTTTTGGCAATTTGTTCTTTTGTAAGCATAATAAAAACTTAGACTGCAATTTAATTATTTTCACTTGAATACAAAAGAGCTTTGTTGTGTTCAATAATTAACACTGTTAGTTAAAATAATATCTGTAATTTTGTTCCATTATTTTTTAATAGAATGAAAATACTTTTTAGATATCTTAAACCTTATCAGTGGCTGATCATTATCTCTTTATTCTTAGCTACTGTTAACCAGGTTTTCTCTTTGTTTGCCCCGGCTATCACAGGAAATATCCTTGACCAGCTGGTTACCCATCCTAACTTTTTTGATAAAGAAAAGCTATTGCCCAGAAACCTGAATGAGTATTTGTACGGAAGTTCTGTATATCATGGAGCTTTTTACTTTTTAGGATTACTTATCGGAACGGCAATGGTGAGTAGAATTGCCAAAGCTTTCCAGGATTATGTGGTAAGTGTGATTACCCAAAAGTTTGGTGCAAAAATATTTACCGATGGTTTAAAGCATTCTATGGCGCTTCCTTATCAGGAATTTGAGGATCAGAGAAGTGGTGAAACCCTGTCAATTTTAACGAAAGTAAGAGAAGATACGGTAAAATTCATCACTAATTTCATCAACATTTTCTTCGGAATTCTGGTAAGTATTATTTTCGTTTCCGTGTATGCCATCCGTTTACACTGGTCTATTATGCCGGTTTATATCTGTGGAATTTTCTTTATTGCCATTGTTACCAATTTACTGAGTAAAAGGATAAAGGTTATTCAGAAAAATATTGTTACAGAAACCACAGCTCTTGCCGGAAGTACTACGGAAAGTTTAAGAAATATTGAAATTGTTAAAAGTTTAGGATTGACTAATCAGGAAGTAATCCGTTTAAACAACAATACTTACAAGATTCTGGGTCTTGAACTGAGAAAAGTGAAAAGCATCCGTTCTTTAAGTTTTATTCAGGGAACGATGGTCAATTTTCTTCAGCAGATGATTACTCTGACGTTATTGTATCTGATTTTTAAAAATATTGTTACACCAGGTCAGTATCTGTCACTGATGTTTTATGGTTTCTTTATTTTCGGCCCCATGCAGGAGATCGGAAATATTATAATTTCTTATCGTGAGGCAGAAGCGTCTCTTCAGAATTTTGACCGTTTGATGAAAAAAGAGGTGGAAGAAAAGCCTCTTCATCCAAAGCAAATTGGTGCTATTGAGGAACTTGAATTTAAGCATGTTTCTTTCAAACATCAGTCTGCCCAATATAAAGCTTTAAATAATATTTCTTTTGATCTCAAAAATGGGGAGACCATTGCTTTTGTAGGACCAAGCGGCTCCGGAAAAAGTACATTGGTGAAATTACTGGTGGGATTGTACAGACCTCAGGAAGGGAATATTTTGTATAACGGAATCAATGGAAAGGAATTTGATTTTGATGAGCTGAGAAATCAGATTGGTTTTGTAACACAGGATACTCAATTATTTGCAGGAACAATCAAGGAAAACCTTCTTTTCGTTAATCCTTCAGCTACTGAAGAGGAATTGACGATAGCTTTACAGAAATCAAGCTGTACCGCATTGCTGGAAAGAGCAGAAAAAGGAATTGAAACGGTGATTGGTGAAGGCGGCCTAAAGCTGAGTGGCGGTGAAAAACAAAGGATTGCTATTGCCAGAGCCCTTTTAAGAAAACCTCATTTGCTTATTTTTGATGAAGCTACTTCTGCACTGGACAGCATTACTGAAGAAGAAATTACCACTACCATCAAGGACATTTCAAAAGAAAGAGAACAGATTACTGTACTGATCGCCCACCGTTTAAGTACGATCATGCATGCGGATAAAATTTATGTTCTTGAACGCGGACAAGTTGTAGAAACAGGCTCCCACGCCAATCTCATTGCTGAAAAAGGACTTTACTACGCCATGTGGAGACAACAGATCGGAGAAAGAAAAACATTGACTCCTCAAGCATAAAAAAAGCGCTGAAAATATTTTCAGCGCTTTTTTGTTTTTATGATTCGAGCTTATTCTTTAGTTCTCACTGTTCGTTGCTCAATTCTTTTTTCAAATTTTTCTCCCCGGAAAATTCTCTGAATCATGATTCCCGGAATATGAATCTCATTTGGATCTAATTGTCCTGGTTCTATCAGTTCTTCTACTTCAGCAATGGTAATTTTTGCAGCTCCTGCCATTGGATGGTTGAAGTTTCTTGCCGAACCTTTGAAAATAAGGTTTCCGGCATGGTCTCCTTTCCATGCTTTTACGATAGAAAAGTCTGCCTCATAAGCGTGCTCCAGGATATGAGGTTTCCCTTTAAATTCCTTCACTTCTTTTCCTTCTGCTACTTCAGTTCCATACCCTGCAGGGGTATAAAAAGCTGGAATTCCTGCCTGAGCCGCTCTGCATTTTTCAGCCAAAGTTCCTTGTGGAGTAAGCTCTACATCCAATTCACCTGAAAGCATCTGTCTTTCAAATTCAGCATTTTCACCTACGTAAGAAGAGATCATTTTCTTAATCTGTCTTTTGTGAAGCAGTAATCCTAATCCGAAATCATCTACTCCCGCATTGTTTGAAATACAAGTCAGATCTTTCACATCACTTTCTACCAAAGCATTGATTGAGTTTTCAGGGATTCCGCAAAGTCCGAATCCGCCAAGCATCAGTGTCATTCCATCCTGAATTCCTTCGATGGCCTCCTTTGCATTTTTTACTCTTTTATCTATCATGAAATATTAGATTTTTCTGTTGGCTAAATTTAATAAATTTTCTTGTATATCCGATGAACGGAAACCCTCCTGAATTTCGTGCTTTTAGAAATATCTTTTTTTCAACATTTAAAACACTTATAACCAAAATATTACCCTCAAAAACGAACAAGTCTGTTCGGTTTTTGCCTTATTTTTCATCAAATTGATTTATATTTGAAGTCTCAAAGCCGGAAATACAGTATATTTTATTGCTTTTGGATTTAAATTAAACACAATTTCAATGTAAAAATTATTCTATAGTAAATACTTACTACTTCTTTCCGGTATTTCATTTTCTACAGATACCATCACATTAATCATATATAAAATCAAACCTTAAACAAAAACATGAAAAAATTATTTACCTCAGCATTACTGGCATTGGTACTCAGTGTCAATGTATATGCACAGGAAAAAACTTACTTCGATGAAAACTGGGAAAAAACCACCCAGGAGAACATGGAATATTACCGTGAAACAACTCCTAAAGGAAAATTAACCCTTATCAAAGACTTCTACAAGGACGGAAAACTTCAAATGGAAGGATTGGCTTCTGACACCACTCCCAACAGTGAAATTTTTGATGGAAAAGTAACCTGGTATACCCCTGAAGGAAAAGTATTGAATTTTGCCACGTATTCTAATGGCCTGCAGGTGGGTCCAGCTCAGACTTATGATATAAAAGGCAGACTGACAGAAGATGTTGTTTACAAAGCAGACGGAAATTTCTCAGGAAAGATGTTCAGCTATAAAGATGCCGAAGATGGAATGGATTTTAATATTCTGGTTGATTACGAAAACTCAACGCCTGTAAAAACAACCGTTTATGATGATGATATTAAAGGGATCAGAAATGAAACCATCATTGATAAGGACAGCAACACTGAAACAAAATATTACGGTGAAAAAGGAAAATATCTTGGCAGCAGTACTACTTCCGGTTCGGGTGAAAATATGATGGTCGATTATTATTCCAGTCCAATGAGGATTTCTAAGATAGAAAAATACAGAAAGGACGGCAGTGTAAAGGAAAGTGTTATCTATAGCAAAACAGGAAAGATCTTACAGGAGCAGAAAATGAATAAAAAAGATGGCTATAAAACCACTTACGATGAGTCGGGTAAAAAAATAGGCCATCTCGTATACCAATATGATAAGGAAAATGATATTTATACTCCAATGGATGGGGATGACTATCAGCTGGCTTATGAATATTCACAGATTTCCTCTGTTGATACTTATGAAAAAGGTTCAATAGTAACAAGTAAATCCTTTGATGAAAACGGAAAATTATCTTCTGAAAAGTTTTTAAAAGATGACATCGCACAGGAAATTAAATATTATTCACCGGATGGAAAGCTGAAATCTACATTAACATACAAAGATGGTATCCCTTATAATGGTACTACTTATGAAGGTTTTAGTGAAACAGTTTATAAGGAAGGTATCATCGTAAATATCAAAAACTTTTTTGAAGGTGATACTACGAAGCTGAGTTTTGAAAAAAAGCTGAACGCTAAACAAACAGGCTATGATGCAACTGTTTATGATACCAAAGGCACTCTTTTATATACATTCGCACAACCGATCAGTGAAGATGGGGAAGATTATTCCTTCACAGCACAAATCACACAGTATGTAAAAGGGAAACCTGCGAATAAGTCTTCTGTAAAAGCAGGTGTTATTCAAAGTGGAAAAATCAGAATAAAAACATGGGATGGAGCTAAAGAACTTGAACGCAGCGGGAAATGGATCTTGTTAAAACTTTATAATATGGATGGGAAACTCATTCAGGAAACTAAAACACTGGCCGATGCTCAGGATGAAAATGCTTCTGCTGAAAACCAGACACTGATTAGTGAAGATGATCTGCACTATCTGTTTGACTAATTACCACATCTCTATATCAAAATATCAAAGGCGGTTTCAATTTTTTGGAATCGCTTTTTTATTTCTAACATTTACTTGAATAAGCAGATTTTATTTTTAACTGCCGGATTTATAAATAATAAAAAAAAGAGACCACTATTTCTAGCAGTCTCTACAATTATAATTGTGTTTCGTTTACTTATTACTGAATAATCAGTTTTAAAGTAAATAGTTTTCTTCCGTGTACTTTTACAAAATAAACGCCAGCAGGAAGATTTTCATTCACCAAAGAAAAGCGTTGGTTATTGATATTTTTCGATACATACAGCAGTTCTCCTGAAGCTGAGACCAATTCAATTTTTTCAATCGGGTAATCACTCTTTATGAAAGTAGGCTGTCCCGGTTTGGTTGGGTTTGGATACAGCACTACATTTTTCTCTGTACTTCTGGTTTCTTCAGTTCCTAAAGTGGGTGAAGCCACCTGGAACTGTACTCTGTTGGAAACCTCTGTATAGGAATCATTGGTAAACATTACCATATAATAGTTTCCTGGTGTTGCAGGCACAGCTGTTCCCTGGATTGTTTTTGTTCCCTGTGTTACTCCATCAAAATAAGTATAAGAAACAAAGTTGTCATCCGGTGTCTGAACACTTTGCGGATAAATTCCTAACCAGTCTTTGATGATTCCCGGAGAATCCGTCCATGAAGCAGTGATATTTTCTCCTAAAGTATACACTGGTTTATTGATCCATAGATCAGTAACGATGTCTCCTACTTTAAAGAATACCTTCTCCCCGATTCCGTTATATCCATCTTCCAGTAAGTATTGTGCATAATAATATCCTTTCGGAAGTCCTGTAAAATTCAAAGTTCCTGCTGCAGTGGTTACATAGCTCCATTTAATAGCAGCTGTAGTTCCCGGAGTCTGTCCCATTTTATAAATTCCGATCCAGTCTTTCTGTAAATTAGGTCCATTTGTAAAATTGATCACAACTGTTCCTCCTACAGGATAAGTATCAGCAGTAGCCTGAAGCTGTACTTTCGGTCCTACATAGAAATTTTTTCTTGCAGTGATTTCTGTATACCCTCCATTGGCGAAGAATCCTGCAAAATACTGACCTTTATTAGCTAAACCATTGTTGAAAGTAACGGTTCCTGCAGTCTGTCCATTCGTATAAATATATCCTTGTGAAGTGGTAGAAGCGGGAGTTTGCCCTTTCTTATAAATTCCTACCCAATCCTGCTGGTTACCAGGGCCACCGGTATAAGTAGCCGTGATAGCTTCATTTTGAGCATATTCTGTTTTGTTTAAAGTAAAAGTAGGATTTGAAACTACACTTCCTGTAATTTCGAACTGCTTCACATCACTCCAGTCGCTCCATTCAAGGTTTCTGTCTCTGTAACGGGTTTTCACATAGTAGATACCATTTGGAATAGAGTTCGCAGCTAATGTTGCTTTTGTGATATCTACTCCGTCATTCAGGTTTTTGGTTTTATCCGGAGTTCCATTTCCGTCTTTTCCGAACCAGTTTTCAAAATCACGGTAGAACTCTTTTTCAATCACAGAAAAATTCGAGGTTTTACTGATCAGGAACTGTGTGGTGTTTAACAGTTCTCCGTTTGAAGATGAGAATGCACTTCCATTCAATGTCAATGGTAAAGTAGTAGTACCCGTGAAATTGTTTGTGATGGATGGTTTTGCCGGTTTAGGCTGGTTTTTATATCTATGGAAAGAATCTACCAGTACATTGTTCTTCTTATTGTATACTCCACCGATAGAATAACATTCTATATCTACCTTTCCTGTCGGAATATCTACTTCCACGATCTGGTAGGTCCAGTCTGTTAATGTTTTCTGAACATCATCAAAATCCTGCTCATTAGACATTCCCCAATATTGATCCCAGGCTGTTCCCCCTGAAATAATCTGATAATTTGGTGTATTTTTAAGCTGACCTCTGTGATATAAATGATGGTGAGCTCCTACATGCATTAAATATTTATCAGAAGTTACCAGAAGTGGTACTGCATTATCTCTTACCCATGTAGAAATATCTCCCACATATTGCTCAGCCTGGTAAGGCCTATGGCTCAAAGAAATAATCCAGTCTACTGTAGAATCATTGTTTGCTGCCGTTAAGATTTGCTGAAGCCATGTCTGCTGAGCTGATCCTGTATGCTCAGAACTTAAACTCACAAACAAAACGTTACCAGCCTGCTGGGCATAATAATTTTCATTTCCTGAGCTTATCCCTTTATAACTAATTTCATCGATATAAAAGTGAGCATAATAAGAATTCATTCCTAAAGAACCGTACGTCTCATGGTTTCCTACCGTGGTCTGGATAGGCAGATAAGGTGATAATTTGACATTCTTTTTAAAGTGAACATTTTCATAGTGATCCAATGTCCCTACGTCTACCTGATCACCTACCATAAAAGTAAGCGCAATATTATCAGAAGGATCTGAACTAGCTCCAAACTTTTCTTTTAATTTCTTATAAGCATTCAAAGTAAGCGTGTCGTACCTGGGTTCTGCTTTAATCTGGTTATCTCCCATGATAAGGAAGCGTATCTTTCCATTGGTCGTTACCGCCTGCCCTGGCAAAGGAAGTGTTCTGAAATTGTAAACAGCAGACTCGCTGGTTCCCGTTTTTATCTTATAATAGTATTTAGTATTCGGCTGAAGATTGGTGATCTTTGCCGTGTGGTAATAGTAATTGTTGTTGTATCCCGTATCTGAAAAGATATTGGTAGTTCCTGTTACCGTTACATTCAGATTTGCCGGAGAATTTCCGTAGATCACTGTTGTTTCATTATTGGAGGCTGTTTTCCAATTGACGATCATAGAATTCGGAGTCGGGTTTTGTAAATAAGGAAACAAAACCTGCCCGAAAGCCATCTGGACCGCGAAACAAAAAAAGAAGAAATAATGTTTCATAATAGCTTTAGTTTTAAAATTGACATATAGTTTTAAGTTGTGAATCAGGAATTTAAAAAATCACTGTTCGGATTTTTTACTTCGGGCAAAAGTAGAATTCCCATATAAACTCTGTCTGATGGTACTTTAAAGAAACCGTTAACTTTTTAGCAAAACCGGAACGAAAAAATTATAGTTTTTAGCACATTAAATATTTGGCGTATTCAAAAACTATTTTGTACATTTGCAACCTGTTATTCAACCTCTGACGAAGAACGTGTAAGTTGCTTAGCTTTAACATTTTATTTTATTAATAATGGATTTATTAAAGTACGTACAAGACAAGTACATTGCGAAAAAAGAATTCCCTGAATTCAAAGCAGGTGATACAATTACTGTGTATTACGAAATTAAAGAAGGACAAAAGACAAGAACTCAGTTCTTCAAAGGAACAGTTATCCAATTAAGAGGTACTGGTTCTACAAAAACTTTCACTATCAGAAAAATGAGTGGTGATGTAGGTGTAGAAAGAGTATTCCCTATTAACATGCCTGCACTTCAAAAAATCGAAGTTGATAGAAGAGGTAGAGTTAGAAGAGCTAGAATTTACTACTTCAGAGACCTTAGAGGTAAAAAAGCAAGAATCAAAGACGCTGCTTACAAGAAGAAATAATTCAGACAACAATACATACAAAAAGAGGCTGTTTACTTATAAACAGTCTCTTTTTTTGTTTAAATATTTTTTTACTTTCTGTATGGAGTTCCTTCTCCGGTTTCCAGAAACTTTGTCAAACTGCCGAGAAACTGCCGCCAGCCATTTGAGCAGATCTCATAACATTCAATATTCGGATTCAGTCCGATATGGGTAAGCATCAGTACACTACTCTTTTCCTTTTGTTCCATTTCCCAGACGATCGTTGTACCAATCCATTCTGTCTGATTTTTTAATTCAGGAAGAGCAATCAGTGAATCTTCAACAGACCACACAATTTTTGTTTTGTGAATCAATTCCTTTACCCGCATTGTTTTGTGAATTTGGTCTCCAAATCTTATGGTGAAAAGATTTCCAGCCTCCGAAGATGAACCTTCAAACAATTCAGTCCACCACAAAGGAATTTCCTGGGTCAGCGCATGATAAATTCTATCTGCAGTACTGTTGACCTCAATTTCATATATATAATCCTCAACATTATTGGTATTAATTGTTTTCATAAAATATTGTATTAGGTAGTACAATTTTATGACATTTACTGTAAATCAGGCTTTTCATAGGACAAGAAATAGAGTATCACATCAAGACAAGGTTTAAAATCTTGACAGGGTTCACAATGGTACTTTTTATCAGCTGCAAAAAAGCTACTCATTCTTCATAAGATACTGCAAAGGGGTTGAGCCTGTATGTTTTTTGAAAAATTCAATAAAAGCGCTGTCAGATGAAAAGTCTAAAATATGCGACACCTCTCCTATTGAATTGCCTTCCACCAAAAGCTCAATCGATCGCTGCAGCCGCCACTGCTGCCTCCATTCCTGATAAGACAGTCCGGTTTCCTTTTTAAAGATACGGCTGATTGTTTTCTCTACTGCTCCTGTTTTTTCTGCAAGATCTTTCAACATGGGTGGTATAGACTTGCGCAGTGTCCATTCTTCAACTGTTTTTTTAAAGCGTCTGTCCTGAGGCATTTTAAGTTCCAGTTTTTCTTCCGGAGCCATACTCATTTCGTCCCAGAATACTTTTAAAAGATTCATTTGATTATTACCCAAATCCGACCACTTCCAAAAACAAATTCTTTCTATAATCTCTTTTAGCAAAGCGTTTACATGAAGAACCTTCAGATCAGATGTCATATATTTTTTTGAATAATTTTCATCAAAATAAATTGATCTATAGGCTACTACATTCCGAAAATTGACCCGATGAACCTCATTGGCAGGAATCCATAGCATACGGAACGGAGGAAGAACCAACTGTTTATCAGAAGTGGTAACAGTCATACAGCCAGAGGGAGCATACAACAGCTGAGCCTTCGTTTTATGATAATGAAAGCCAGAATCATGCATCACCATATCAGAGGCTATTCCTATTACTTTCTCCTGAATAGAATCAGCATTAAATTCTTCATTTTGCTTCAGTATAGCCATGTCCTATTTTTGATATTTTTTGTTTTTATATCATTATAAATATACCTTGTTTTTTGGAAACTTTGCAGAAAAAAATGAAAAAGACAAATCCTATCTGGCTATTGACATTGCTTGTAATGCTTCCACAATTTGTAGAAACCATTTACAGCCCTGTTTTACCGATGGTACAGCAACAGTTCGGAGTAAAAGAAGAAGCTGCTACTCTGACGATCAGCCTGTATTTTATAGCATTTGCCCTGGGCGTGGCATTTTGGGGTGTACAGTGTGACAGAATTGGAAGAAAAAGGTCATTGGAATATGGTCTCATCACCTATGGAATCGGAACCTTGGCTGCAGTTTTTGCTCCTAACTTTATGATTCTTCTTGGTGCCAGAATTATTTCAGCATTTGGAATTTCTGTAGGGTCTATTGTGACACAAACTATTTTAAGAGACAGCTATGACAAAGATAATATCAGCAAAGTATTTTCCTGGATTGGAATTGGTTTATCCATAAGCCCTGTAGTGGGAATGATTACCGGTTCTGTATTGGCTTCTTCTGTGGGACATCAGGGAGTATTTATAACATTATGTTTGCTGGGAATATTATTCTTCGCTCTTTCAAAACAAAAAATTTCCGAAACCCATCATTCGGTAAAAGAAATTAATGCAGGTACTTTAATCAATTTATTAAGAAGAATGCTTCATGATAAAGCCATTATCAGATGTTGCTTATTAATCATGAGTTTTAATGTCCTGTTGTTTTCATACTATTCACTGGCTCCTTTTATCTTTAAGAAATATCATTATTACTCTTATGTTTTTGGATATAGCAGTGTTATACTGGCATGTGGAACATTCGCCGGGGCAAAACTCAACAGATCCCTGATATTGAAGAATATACAACCTAAATATTTAGTTAAAGCAAGTACATTTTCAGCATTTGTCGCTTCTATTTTCGTATGGATTCTATCAAGCACAGGAATTTACTTTTTAATCCCTTATTTTTTCATTGTAATGGCATTTAGCATTGCGATTCCTAATATCCTAAGTACAGCGTTAATGAATTACAAAAATGAAACAGGAAGTGCAGGTGCTTTATTAGGATTGATTTATTATGTTCTGATAGGCTCCGGGCTTGTAAGTATTGGTTTTATACAGAATCTGGGAATTTCATGTATATTGTTTTCAGGTATAGGAGTTTGTACCTTATTGTTCTTTGAAAATAAGAAACATTAAGTTTAACTATTTTTTATTAAACTTAATGTTTCAAATATTTTTATTCTTTTACTTTATAAAATTGTACAATGCTTCAAAAAATTTCGGATATACTTCTATATGGGGAAGATGACCTACATGATCAATCTCTACCAGCTTTGAACCTGCAATTTCCCGCTGGGTTTTCTTTCCCAATTCCTGATATTGCCCCATTTTCGGCTGAAGTTCCTTTGGTGCTCTGTCTTTTCCTATAGCTGTCCTGTCTCTTGTTCCAATGATAAGCAATGTAGGAACCCTGATATTTTTAAATTCATAACATACCGGCTGGTTGTAAATCATATCTGAGGTAAGTGCTGCATCCCAGGCTACCTGAGGATACTCTTTATGAAGGGTCCATCCGGCAATTAAATCAAGCCAGGGTTGATATTCTTCTTTCCATTTGTTGTCATAATAGAATTTCAGCTGATAGTTTTTATAAGTTTCAGCTGTATTTTTCAGTTCAGCCTGATACGCCTGATCAATGGTCTGATAAGCTGCAAAAGTCTTATAATCTTCCAGTCCAATCGGATTCTCAAGAATCAGTTTTTGTACTTTCTCAGGATACAGTAATGTAAATCGGGTCGCCACCATTCCTCCCATGGAATGCCCCAAAACGATAGCTTTATCTATTTTCAATTCATCGAGAATTCCTTTTGTATTTTCCGCCAGCTGTGAAAAGGAAAACTGGTAATCATGAGGTTTCGAAGACTTTCCAAATCCTATCTGATCAGGAATCACCACTCTGAATCCTTTAGCAGAAAGATCTTTAGCTGTTCTTTCCCAATAAGCCCCGTTAAAATTTTTCCCATGAAGAAGCATGATTACTTTTCCATTGGATTTCTGTGGCTGTACATCCATATATGCCATTTTCAAATCTTGCCCCTGAGATTTGAGCGTAAGAAAATGAACTTCATAAGGATATTGATAATCGGAAAGCATTGCATCCAGAGGTTTTACCTGCGAAAACATAAAACCGGAGACCGTAAAAGTAAAAACAGTCATTATATTTCTGAAATATTTCATGAAACTTTTATTTAAAGATTAAAATTAAAAAAACCGCTCCAAAAGGAACGGTTTCAACTGTTATTTTTAGTTAAATATTTTTTAGATAATTATGCCATTGAGATATTTTTTCCTTTTTTTGAAGGCAAATTCATCAAAACAATCGCAAAAAGAATCAGGACAATTCCTACCCATTGGATGAAAAATACTTTCTCTCCCAATAACACAAAAGCCATGGTAACGGAAACCGGAAGCTCCAGTGATGAAACGATACTTCCCAACCCTAATCCTGCATTTGGAAATCCAACATTGAACAGAATTGGCGGGATAATTGTTCCAAAAAGAGCCAGTACCAATCCATACGTGGGAAATATTGAATAATTAAATGAGTGGATATGTTCTGTATTATCTGTAAAATTCAGGTATAATGATTTTAAACCATCAAAATACATGGGTCCTATCTGGGCAAAGAATAAAAATGCAAATACCACTACTGAACCTCCTGCCAGCATAATAATACTCTTCCTGAAAACCGGAAGATGGGTTGCCAGCGTATTGGACGTAAACATTGTCAGGGTATATGAAGCTGCTGCCATCAGTCCCCAGAAAACTCCATGCCAGTCCAGTTCTATTTCCATATTGATAAGATTCGTTGCCAGAACGGTTCCCAGCAATACAATAACTACAGAAACAACTTTCTTCGCGTTGGGCAGTTTTCTTGTGATCATACTTTCCACCACTACACTGAACCATACCGACTGCATCAATAATACAATAGCAATCGATACATTGATATATTGTACCGCAATATAATAGAACAAGCTTGTTCCTCCCAAAGAAGTTCCTGCAAGCAAGAGCATTCTTACTTCTTTAGAATTGGGCATCGATAATTTCTGTTTTGAGGTTAGGGTTTGAATAAGATTAAGGATCAAAAGCCCTGTCAAACCTAATACGAATTGGGAAGTAGTTACTTCTGAGGTTGTAAAACCATCATGGTAAGCCATTTTCACAAAAGTGGCCAACATACCGTATATACTAGCTCCAATCCCTACAAATAAAACACCTTTTAGTATATTTTTCTTCTTCATAATTTTTTTAACAGCCTGCAAAGGTACGACATATAAATTAAACCATTCTGAAGTGTACTACTGATAGATAAATAAAATCGCCACAAGCAAGCTTGTGGCGATTTTTTAAATTGATTATAAAAGTAAATTATTTTTTAACCATTACTTTCGAAGCAGCTTCGAAACCTAGTCCTTTGATTTTAACCATATAAGTTCCGTTAACAAGATTGCTTGTTGAAATTGCTTTTTTAGCATCTGGTGAGATTTTATCTTCTGTAGAAACCAGTTTACCAGACATATCATAAAGTTCTACACTTACTTTTCCAAGGGTATTGCTTGGGAATTTAATATAAAACTCGTCCTTAGCAGGGTTTGGATAGATAGAAATATCCTTGTTCTTATTTGCATTTACATCATTGGTAGCCAATAAACATGCTTCCGGTACATTAAAGTCCTGAACCTGATCATTAATATTATTCTTCACTCCTGCTGAAGCATTCACTCCTAAACCTCTTCTTGCGAAAACGCCCCAGATCATACATTTATCAACCCCCGCAGTTGTTGCCAACTCTGCAGCCAATATTGCATTTCTTCCTTCAATAAAGCTAGGATTACAACCCTGAAGTTTCAGAGCGTCTGTTACCAACTGTAATACTTTTGTACTTCCGTTTGGAGTTGTAGATAATACATCTGAAGAATAACCATATTTTTCAACATATTTCCAGTGAAGATCCCATAGCATCGTTGCCCAGACAAAACCGATAGAGTGTACATCCGGAACCACTGCTGATCCGTTATTATATTCCATTCCGTTAGTATCTCCGTAGGTAAATCCGTTAACAGCAAGGCTTGTAGAATATTTTGCAGGTCTGATACCCGCTCCTGTTATTGCCTGACCTAATGCATAAGTACCTGTACCTCTTGCTACCGTAGCATTATCGCCTGCTTTATTAGTTAACATTAACGCGAAGAAATCAGACCATCCTTCTCCCATTTGTTCTTTGCTCACTCCTGAATTCAGACAGTTGTATCCGGTACCTGTCATTCTGTTGGATATTCCGTGACCATATTCATGAGTTACGATTCCATTATCAAAACTTCCATCAGGAGTCATATTTCCTTTTAGGGTAACATTTACAGTTGTACTTGCTGTCATCTGAGTTTTGATATATTCTCCTTCTGCATTGGTAATAAGTACGGAAGGAATTGTAATTGTTGGATCGTTACCCGCCATATTACCTATAGTAGCTCCATTCACTGCGTTGTTATAAACAATTGCCGCTTTAGCTCCTGCATCCTGAAGGTTTTTTACTTTAATAGCAAATGAGCATGTTCCTCTCTCAACCAGTCCTATTTTATTAGTCAATGAACTTGCAGGCAAAGCTGTACAACCATCCAAAACTGATGAAAGAGCTACATCTCCTGTTATTCCGCTCATAGGTAATGGAGCTCCAAACTGTGCAGTTCCAGCTCCCGGTGTACGGGAAACAGCCGCAGTAGGTGCATTATAGTAAAATACTCTTCCCACCGGAGACCAAAGATACATCTGCATTTTACCATTATAGCCATCCTGTCCTGACGAGAAATTCGCGTTATTTAATCCGCTTCCATCCTGCGCTTCAGCATATACAGAGTCATCATCTCCTCCTACAGGTCCATTACCAAAGTTGTTCTGCTGGAAATTTCTTGCAGATTCTGTAAATCCGAATTTATAGAAAACATCATGAATTCTATTATTCAGATAAAATAAATTCGTAATAGCAGCATTCCTGTTGTTTAATGGAGTTTCATTGATATTAAAAGGGAAATCAAAATTTCTTGTTGCTCCTCCATCTGCCGGAGCTCCTGTAAGATAATCAGGTGCTGTTAAAGCTGTTCCTGCAGCATCTTCATAGGCAAAAACATTGTTTCCTCTGGTAACAGTATAATGATTAGTTCCGTCAGAATGCCATCCTTCAGGGGAAGCACTCAGAATCCAAGGATTCGTAATGACTGATCTTGAACCAAAAGTAGGTGCTTCAATAGGCAATGGAAATACATTATATGATGCATTATCCGGTAAAAGCAATGGAATATTATTCTGTGCTAGGTTATTTTGAGGACCAACTAATGTATTTTCAAAATGATCAGCATGGCTGTATTCAGTATCGGAACCATAAGCATCATGATGGAAATTACAAGACAATGTCAGATTACTTTTCAAAAGGATATTTCCATTGTTGGCATCTACCAAAATATTCCAGAAATTCGGAGATTTAGGCTCATTTAAAGTATATTCATATGCCAGACGAAGGTTTCCGCTCTCATCATTCATATACACCAATCTTTGATTGGCTGATGTAGCTTTCTTTTGCGTCTTTTCAAGATATTCAAGAATGGTGAAGTTTGCAATATCAGGGTTTTTAAGATCTTCAGCAATTTTTTGAAGCGCTGTATTTTTATTAATTGCAGCTGTACCAGATGTAGAGGTAGTATAATCTTTTACAAAATTATCTGTGTAGTAAACAATTTTATTGTCCTGAATCAATGCTGTTCCTACAGAACTGTATACAGGTAAACCTTTATACGTCTGTAAAAATTTAACAACATTACCATTCAATGATTTTGAAGGATCTACATTATCAACAATGATATTATTCAGATCAGACTTTTTATATTCCCTTATTTTATTTTGAGAAATATAATCCTTAATCAGTTTTTCATTATCCTGTCCGAACAATATTGTCGGAAACGCAGAAAATACTGCAAATAAAAGTGGTAAAGCTTTGTTTTTCATATCCATTATTAAAGGCGCTAATCTACAAATAATTCACATAACTTCATTACTTTTTTTGACAAAAATAAAAATATAAATAAATACCAATAGAAAGGATAAATCCAAAACTGTTTTACATATTTCTCAATTAAGAGAACCCTATATTACATTTGTGTTTGTCTGATTATGTTTACCTCGTTTTTTGCTTTTTTAAGTTTAAATATTTCGTTAAACCTATCCGGTAATTTATATAAACTCCCGATCTACAACTCATCCAATTTTAATGTTTTTTTAATATTTCATAAAAGAAACTTCTTTACTTTCAATGCTTTAAAAGGTATCTGATTATCATATACTATAGACCCATAAAAAAAGCCGCTCAAATGAGCGGCTCCTTATCTATAAATGGTTCAAAGATTATTTACCTTCTTCCATTTTTCTTTTCAACTCTGCTAATGCATCGATGTCTCCAAGAGTAGATCTTTCTTCGTTGTTAGAAGAAGAAGATACGTTTCTAGAAGAAGATTCTTTAACGTTTTTCTTTTCTTCGTCTCTGAAGATACCTGTGTGAGATACTACTACTCTCTTGAATTCTTTGTTGAATTCGATTACTTTGAATTGAGCATCTTCACCTTTTTTGATTTTAGATCCATCTTCTTTCTCTAATAATCTTGAAGGACAGAAAGCTTCAACCTCAGCATCTTCGAATTGAACAGAAGCTCCTTTATCGTGAACTTCTACAGCTTTACCAGCGTGGATAGTTCCTTCAGCATATTTAGTTTCGAATTTATCCCATGGGTTTTCAGTCAATTGCTTGTGACCTAGAGATAATCTTCTAGCTTGGATATCTAATTCAAGAACTACAACGTCTAATTTATCACCTACTGCGCAGAACTCAGATGGGTGCTTGATTTTCTTAGTCCAAGAAAGATCAGAGATGTAGATTAATCCGTCGATACCTTCTTCTAACTCTACGAATACACCAAAGTTAGTGAAGTTTCTTACTGTTCCTACATGCTGAGATCCTACAGGATACTTAGCTTCGATGTTTTCCCATGGATCTTTAGACAATTGCTTGATACCAAGAGAAATTTTTCTTTCTTCTCTATCTAAAGTTAATACTTCAGCTTCTACTTCATCACCTACTTTTACGAAATCTCCAGCAGATCTTAAGTGAGTAGACCAAGACATTTCAGAAACGTGGATTAATCCTTCAACACCTGGAGCGATTTCTACGAATGCACCATAGTCAGCAAGAACTACTACTTTTCCTTTTACTTTGTCACCTACTTTCAAGTCAGCAGAAAGAGCATCCCAAGGATGAGCTTCTAATTGCTTCATACCTAATTGGATTCTTGTTTTCTCATCATCGAAATCAAGGATTACAACTTTCACAGTTTGTCCGTCTTCCAGGATTTCAGATGGGTGGTTCACTCTAGACCAAGAAAGGTCTGTAATGTGGATCAATCCATCAACACCTCCTAAGTCAATGAATACACCGTAAGAAGTGATATTCTTAACAGTACCTTCAAGAACCTGACCTTTTTCAAGCTGAGCGATGATTTCTTTTTTCTGACCTTCGATATCTGCTTCGATCAATGCTTTGTGAGATACAACTACGTTTTTGAACTCAGGGTTGATTTTCACAACTTTGAACTCCATAGTTTTTCCTACGAACTGATCGTAATCTTTAATTGGCTTAACGTCAATTTGAGAACCAGGTAAGAATGCTTCGATTCCGTGAACGTCAACGATCATACCACCTTTAGTTCTAGATTTAACAAAACCGTTAACGATTTCTCCAGTTTCGTGAAGTTCGTTTACTTTATCCCAAGCTTTAAGCGTTCTAGCTTTTCTGTGAGATAACTGTAATTGTCCAGTTTTGTCTTCTCTCTTGTCAACCATTACTTCTACCTCGTCACCTACTTTAAGGCCTTGGTTGTAACGGAATTCGTTTAGAGAGATAACACCTTCAGATTTGAAGTTGATGTCTACGATAGCTTCTTTATCAGTTAATCTTACAACTTTACCAACTAAAACGTCGTTATCGTCTAGGTTGTTTAAAGATCCGTTGTAGATTTCTTCTAAATCGCTTTTTTCTTTTCTCGCATCTGCATCAAGACCTGATTCGAATGAATCCCAATCAAATTGTTCTGGTGCTACGTTTTGGTTTAATAAAACCTCTGCTGAATTTGTCTCTTTTGACATTTTCTAATAAAATTTGTATTCCTTCTTTTTTAATGGTTTGAATAAATGCGGATTAAAAAATACGGAAGTAATTAATTGTAAGTAATTTACCTATCAAACCTTTTCGCCACAAAAGTGGGTGCAAAGATATGAATTTTATTTAAAATAAGCAATAGATTTCAGCACACTAATATTTAACTTATATATTTAAAAATCAGCACCTTCATTAAAAGAATGCTTCAACTGCGCTCAGCATGACATTCTAATACCAACGGTCTTAAATTTAGAATGAAGCAATATCTGCTGTTTTGTGAGTATACACTGAAAGTTTACGAACGCAGTTCACGAATCATCTACAATAGATAGAAGATAAAATGAGATTCTTCATTTCGCTACGCTTCATTCAGGATGACAGTAACACCGAATTAAAGAGCAACGTTTTTCTATTCCTCTCAAACTCTTCTACTATAAAATGTTACTACTCCAGAACTCTCAAATCCTCAAACTCTCCCACATATCCCCCGCTTAAATTCATTACCTTTGCAGCATGGAATTACAGCCGATCTATCAAAAACTGCAGATTCAGGATATGAATCAGATGCAGAAATCTACTTATAAAGCGTCCGAAAACAATACAGACATTGTTTTACTCTCTCCTACAGGATCCGGGAAAACGCTTGCCTTTTTATTTCCTGTTTTGAGGAATCTGAAAAAAAATGTTCAGGGAGTTCAGGCATTGATATTGGTTCCTGCCCGAGAACTTGCTTTGCAGATTGAACAGGTTTTTAAATCGATGGGAACAGATTTTAAAGTTTCTGTCTGCTATGGAGGGCATGATAAAAAAATCGAGGTTAATAATTTAATTGAAGCTCCTGCTGTATTGATTGGAACTCCCGGAAGAGTTGTTTACCACTTAAGAAATAATAACTTTGATCCGAAAACAATTAAAACCTTAGTTCTTGATGAATTCGACAAAGCTCTGGAACTGGGTTTCCATGATGATATGGAATTTATTTCCCATTCTTTACAAGGACTTTCTCAAAGAATTTTAACTTCCGCCACCGCAATGGATGAAATTCCGGCCTTTACGGGATTAAAAGATGAAAAAGTAATCAGTTTCCTTAAAGAAAATGATATAAAACCAGATCTTCAACTGAGAAAGGTAATGACTATTTCTGAGGAAAAACTGGATACCCTTTTTAATCTGGTTTGTAAAATCGGAAATAAGAGAACTTTAATTTTCTGTAATCACCGTGATGCTGTAGACCGTATCTCTGAGCTTCTTCATCAGATGGGAATTGACAGGGAGACCTTTCATGGTGGTATGGAACAGGATGAAAGAGAACGTGCTTTGCTAAAATTCAGAAATGATTCTGCAAGGATTCTTATTACCACAGATCTGGCTGCCCGCGGACTTGATATTCCTGAAGTAGAATCTATCGTTCATTATCAACTTCCGCCAAAAGAAGATGCCTTCATCCACAGAAACGGACGTACAGCAAGAATGAACGCCAAAGGTTTTGTATATCTGATTATGACTGAGGAAGAAAATTTCCCATTCATTAAAAGTAATACTCCCGAAGAAAGTGTTGCCGGATTTACTAAAGTTCCGCAAAAAACACCTTTCCAGACCGTTTACATCAGTGCAGGGAAAAAGGATAAGGTGAATAAAGTGGATATTGTAGGGTATTTACTCAAGAAAGGAGAACTGCAGAAAGAAGATGTGGGAATTATTGAAGTAAAAGATACTACTTCTTATGTTGCTGTTTCCAGAAATAAAGTAAATGCTCTTTTAAGAAAACTTCAGAATGAAAAACTGAAAGGAAAGAAAGTGAAAATGGAAGTTGCTTATTAAACCACAAAAGTTTTTTTAAGTTGATACTTTGTGCATATAAAGTTCACATAAGTTTGTGAAGATTTTCAATTTTCAAAGATAAAGTAATTACCCGTGTGAGAATTCCCCTCCTCCGGAGGGGTGGCAAAAATTCTCTGAATTTTTGACGGGGTGGTTTCAACAAACATAAAAAGAGCTCTGAAATTTCAGAGCTCTTTTATTATAAAGATATCACAATCTTATTTTATTCCTCTCACCCTTGTCGGAAAAGTATATACAGATTTTGAAGCAGTAATGAAGAGTATGTTATTATTTTTCCCACCGAAAGTGACATTGGATGTCCATTTTTCAGGGATAGAAATATGATAAATCTTCTTTCCTAAACGGCTGAAAACATGAACACCATCTCCTGTCAGATAAAGATTCCCGTGTTTATCCAGCTCCATTCCGTCTGATCCCATTTCGCAGAACAGTTTTTTCTCAGACAATTTCCCTTCACCAAGTATATCATACACATACGTTTTACCGGCATCAATATCAGAAATATACAATTTCTTTAATTTTTCACTTCCTACAATTCCGTTGGGTTGTGTGAAAGTATCCAGCTTAGTAACTTTTCCTGTTTTATCTCTGTAATAAAGACTTTTATGCTGAATTTCCTGTTTAAACCCAATCCAATAGTCTCTTTCGTACAAAGGATCGGTAAAGTACATTCCTCCCAACTCATCATTCCAGACATCATTAGGGCCGTTCAGTCTTTTTCCCTCAAACCCTTTAAGCAGCACCTCTACTTTTTTATCTTTTGAAATTTTCCAGATTTCCCCCTGATCGTCAGAACAGGTAATCAAATACCCGTCTTTGTCAAAGTGGGTTCCGTTTGCTCTTCCTGTTTTATCTAAGAATTCTATCACCTGATTGCTTTTCCAGTCCCAATAATAGATCTTATCATTAGGCTGATCGGTAAAGTAAACATTTCCCTCTTTATCTGCTGATGGTCCTTCGGTGAAACTAAATTTATCGGAAACCATTTCCGGCTGTACTCCTTCATAAAACATTTTACTATAATTTACTGATTGGCAGTTTACCAATGCGAAAACCAAACCAATCATACTTATTTTAAAGATATTCTTCATACTTCATTTTTAAGACTGCAATTTACGATATGAGCAAAAGGTTTCAAAATATTTTCTCACTTTGATACAATAAAAATCACAAATACAAAATGTCTCAATTGTCCTATTTTTGAAGTAGATCATATTAGTAATAAAAAGATATATTCCAGAGCTTTGCAGTAAGAGAATCGATCACTTTTTTCATGGAAATAATCAATGGAAAATAGGGTCGATCAGGATAAAAATTGTACCAAAATACTTTATAGCATACAACAATGAGCGCAGAGTCCAACAATATCAAGTCTTTGGAAATTGAAAATGAAGATTTCAGAAATTCAGTGGGAACTATGGATGAATCCGGAAAAAGAAAGTGGATTTTTCCCAGAAAGCCCAAAGGAAAATATACCAATTACAGGAATTACACCAGCTATCTTCTTCTTGCTTTATTTTTCGGGTTGCCATTTGTAAAGATTAACAATAATCCTTTTCTTCTCATTAACGTCATCGACAGAAAGTTTTTTATCCTTGGACAGCCTTTCTACCTGCAGGACTTTTTTATTCTTGCTTTGGGAGCGGTAACTTCTGTGATTTTTGTGATGTTGTTTACTGTTGTTTTCGGAAGAATATTTTGTGGGTGGCTGTGTCCCCAGACTCTTTTTATGGAAATGGTTTTCCGTAAAATCGAATACTGGATCGAAGGTGACCGAAATAAACAGATGAAGCTTGACAGACAGGAATGGGATGCTGAAAAAATCCGAAAAAGAGTGACGAAATGGTCCGTATTTATTTTTATTTCCCTACTCTGCTCTACTTTCATGTTCATGTATATTGTAGGCTATGAACAGGTTTTTCAGATTATGCTGGATGGACCTTCAGAACATCCATTAAAGTTTATTACGATGATCTTTTTCACGATGACATTCTATTTTGTTTTTGCATGGCTTCGTGAGCAGGTTTGTACACTGGTTTGTCCTTACGGAAGACTGCAAGGGGTATTGATTGACAAACAAACCATCAATGTATATTATGATTTTAAAAGAGGTGAAGGCCGCGCAAAATGGAGAAATAACGAAGACAGAAAAGCAGCAGGAAAAGGAGACTGTATCGACTGTAACCAATGTGTTGTGGTATGTCCTACAGGAATTGATATCAGAAACGGACAGCAATTGGAATGTGTGAACTGTACAGCATGTATCGATGCCTGTGATGAAGTGATGGAAAAGGTAGGTCTGCCTAAAGGATTGGTACGCTATGCCACGGAAGCTGAGATTGAAAATCAGGATAAATTCCGATTCACTCCAAGAATGAAAGCCACCACCGTTATTTTAGCGCTGCTTATCGGATTCCTTGGATTTTTGATGTACGACCGTGGTTCTATGGAAGCCAAATTCATTAAGCCGGCAGGTTCTACGTTTTTCATTAAAAATGGTAAAATCACCAATACTTTTATTTATACCCTTCTGAATAAATCAAATGAGAAAAAGACGCTTACCATCAAAGTTATCACTCCAAACCATGCAGAAATCACTTATTTCGGTTCTGAAAAAATCATTTTGAAAGGAGATCAGATCCTGAAAGGAAACATCAACATTTCCTTCCCTGAAGAAGAAATTAAGTTCTCAAAACAAAATATGGTCATCGGAGTTTTTGATGAAAAAGGGAAATTGATAGATTCGTTTGAAACAACGTTTGAAGGACCATTTAAATTAGCTTTATAGGTGGCAGGTGATAGGTGTTAGGTTGCAGGGATTAGGGATTAGGGATTAGAGATACTACTCAACAGATATCAATGGTGAATTTTGCTTCGCAAGTGAATCGTGAATTTGGATGGGAAGTCATAAACAAGATAATAATAGTCTAAACAAAACGAGTAACCCCCAACTCGCAACAAAAACAACCAGCAACATTAAACTTTAAACCTTGAACCTTGAACTTTAAACCTTGAACCTTAAACTCATTAAGCCTTATATTTCCTCATGAACTGAGTAGGAGTCATTCCGGAGCTTTTCCGGAATACTCTTACAAAGTAGGAATATTCTTCGTATCCTAATCGAAAAGCTATCTCCACCAGACTTTCGTCCAGGTACATCAACATTCTTTTAGCCTCCAGTACTACCCTTTCTGTAATCACATCCGTAGCTGTTTTCTGAACAATGGTCTGTACAATCCTGTTTAAATGTTTAGACGAAATACCCATTAAGGAAGAATAATAAGTAATTGATTTATGTTCTGCAAAATGCTGTTCAATCAAATTTTCAAAATCCTGATAGTGTTTAAAATAGGAAAGCCCGGCAGCGGAATCCATGGTATCAAAGTCTCTTGAAAACAACCGTGCAGCAGTAATAAAAATCTGGGACATCAATGACAAAATAAGACCTTCTTTCATTATATTTTTAGCCCGATGTTCTTTTCCCAGTTCCTGAAATAAGCTGCTGTTTTTCTTCAATTCCAAAGCATCCAACTGAAGTTTTCTTGGAAAAGATACAGATCCGAAAAAGGGAAAATTTCTGAGCTTCTGATTTACATAATGCATTTCGTAAAACTCCTGAGAACAAAAGAAAATATAGCCATCAATATCCTCCGAAAGTTCCCAGCTGTGAATCTGCCCCGGTGAAAGAAAGAAAAGACTGCCCTCCGAAACTTCATATTTCTGAAAATCAATTTCATGTACTCCTGATCCTTTGGTAAAAAGAACTGCAGCATAAAAATCATGTCTGTGTGGTTTTTCAATATGGCGATGTCCCACCACCAAATGATTCTTCATCGTGTTAAAATAAAAATCTGAAGTATTTTTACCCACCTGGAAAAGATCGATATGAAGAACGGAGATCGGATTCATTATTATATAGGTATCATAAGAATTCACAAATTTAGATAAAAAAGAACTGGTATATGGTGATTCTTCCTATCTGTTAACACAAAGACCTGCTATTTTATAGCAATTTCACTCTTATAAATTTTCTTTGAAACAAAGTCTGACTGTACTTTTTACAATATATTTTGGATGAAACTTTAAAAAATTTTTATCTTTGAGGTTTAGGAGTCGTAAAATGAAAATAAATTTACCTGATAAACTGTATTATTCTATAGGAGAAGTTGCGAAAGCATTTGATGTAAACACTTCATTAATACGTTACTGGGAACAGGAATTCCCTATTATCAAGCCTAAAAAAAACAGAAAGGGAAACCGTTATTTCACTCCTGAAGACATCAAAAACCTTCAGATGATCTACCATCTGGTAAAAGAAAAAGGATATACCCTGGACGGAGCCCGTATTGCCTTAACCACAAATAGTAAAATTTCCGAAACCATCACCCTGATTGACCGCCTGGAATTCGTAAAAGCCGAATTGATTAAGCTGAAAGAATCTTTGGGAGAAAGGGATGGTGAATAAATTTCTTTGAACATACAATAACCTCCGCTGCAATTCATTGCAGCGGAGGTTTTATTTAAATTCTATCAGGAAATACGATCACCAGCTATTTTCACAACGTACTACACCCCCTTACCTAACCCCCTCTACCCCCTTAGGTAAGGGGGTATACCCAGTTGCACAAGGGGCTGAAGGGAGTTACATAACGGTCTCTAACCCCTTTGATAAAGGGTATAGGGGCTTATGGAACGGGCTAGAGACAGTTGACTAAGAGGCTGGAGCGACTTGTGAACTGGCTAGAGACCCTTGATGAAGTGGGTGGAGAGGCTTGTTAAAGTGGTGAGAGGGACTTATCTAACGGGCTGGAGGGTGTTTATAAATGGTTCATGGTATTTTGATAAGGATGTACGAGGACTTTTTAAAACAAAAACCACTGTATAAACAGTGGTTTTTGTTTTATTCGTGAACACGAGCGAAACTCTCGGACCAGCGGGGATTACAATCTATACTATCAAAGATTACTTATAAACAATTCATTGCTGGAAAAAATTCTGAAAATGTGACACTCCATTTATTATCAAAGTCACCATTAATTATTATAAAATCAATTTTTTTTCTTAAACTAAAAGCGATGCTTTCTTTTTTCTTAGATGTAATCTTAATCTGTCCGTTTCCTCTAGGAAGTCTAATTTGTCTATATCCACAGGTATAGTTTTCAAAATTATAGCTTTTACCATTTATATTAACAACATCATCAATAAAAGCAGCATTATTAAAAAATAATAAGACTTCATTATCTTTTTTAAGAAATTCTTTTGGGATATTTTCCAAATAAGATTTGTATGCAGCACTATCTGTTGCTGTTGCTTTCGTTTTATCCTGATAATAAAAATCAATATTATTTTGCGCAAAGCAACTATTGTTGGTCAGTAAAACTATTATTAAAAAAAATATTATTTTCATTCTTTTTTATTTTTAGGTAATCTAAATGAGTTGGCTTTAACAGTTTCTTCCATCTTCTGTATCTGATTTTTATTAAATTCCGTACCTAATCCTTTCATTGAAGAAGTTGGGTTTTCATATGAATTCATCCTATTGTTAACATTGGCAGGAGTAGCTTCAACTCCTGAATTTGGCTCCCATATATGTTCTAGACCAAAAGTATGACCAATTTCATGCGTAATCGTATCTGTATCTCCATTCTTTGCATTAACAGTTGCAGTAATTGGATTTCCAAGTGGTGCATCTCCAAGAACTGTCCCAGCAGTAATCGTACCATCATTGTTTTGTATCACTACAGATTTCCCCGGAAAAGTCATATCAATTTTATACGTAGCATTATTGTCTTGAATAATCGTAAGATTCATTCCATATTTTTTAAAATTATTTTCTACAGTTGAAAGCTTTTGTTCTATTTGTTTATTGGTAAAAGATCCTTGCACAATATTAGCATTTAATTGAATTGTTGCAGGGGTACTTATAGGAAGTCCAGAAATATCATTAGATATAGATTTGGTCATAGTAGATTTATTTATTAATTCAGCTTCAAGACCTTCCAACTCTCTAGCATCGATTACACGATTTTCAGAAAAATTATAATGTGACTGGTAAACATACTTTTCAGAAAGTGGATCTATATTAAAGAATCTTCCTACATCTGGCATATAATTTCTCCACTTAAATGAGTAAAAACCTGTCTCTTGTAACTCTTGTCCTTTTCCCATTCTACTTTTCCGTTTTTGTCTAACTTGACAATCCAGTAATCGCCTTCACCGAAGTTGTCGCTTTGCTTTGAGGTTGCAGATAGTAGGTTATGGGTTGCAGTTCTGTCAGACGGAATATTAGTGTTGGTTGTTGATTGCTGATTATTTGTTTTAACAGATGTGCTTCTTGAATAAATTCCAAGCAATGCGCCGCCGTCTTTCGTGGGA